>BNJU01001769.1_pt1 | contig 614772 bp, 901 predicted proteins | sample 8539281 | NCBI WGS metagenome assembly BNJU01 (sample SAMD00202456, study PRJDB9452) | human saliva metagenome | isolation source: human saliva | place: Japan | reverse complement strand
GCTGTGGTTGCTGTAGATCTGGTGTGCGCGTGCTGGGGGTGTGACGGCGACGCTGGGCTGTGACGATGGCGGAAAGGTGGTTTGTCGGACATTTTCCCCGGTGTGGTGGGCACGTGGGTGTTGTGGGGTGTGTGGGCAGTGTTGCTGTTCGCTGCCGGGCCTGGTTGTGTGGGTGCGGCGGTTGTGTTTCTCCCTTGTGCGTGCCCGTGGGTGTGTGTGGGCGGTGGCGATTGCTTGATAGTGCGTGTGGATGACGATTGTGTCGTCGTGTCTCCTGTGTGGGGCAGGGCGGCGTGCCCGGCCTGGGGGTCGGGTTTGTGGGCCTGTTTTGGGCTGTCTGCAATTTTGTTTTGTTTTTGTGGAGAGTTTGATCCTGGCTCAGGACGAACGCTGGCGGCGTGCTTTAACACATGCAAGTCGAACGATGAAGCGCTGTCCTTTCGGGGTGGTGTGGATTAGTGGCGAACGGGTGAGTAATACGCGGGACAACCCTGCCCCTCTGCTTCGGGATAAGCTTTGAAACAGGGGTCTAATACCGGATGTGCCTGTCTGGTCGCATGGCTGGGCGGGGAAAGATGTTTCGGCGGGGGATGGGCTCGCGGCCTATCAGCTTGTTGGTGGGGTGATGGCCTACCAAAGGCGTCGACGGGTAGCCGGCCTGAGAGGGTGGTCAGCCACACTGGGACTGAGATACGGCCCAGACTCCTACGGGAGGCAGCAGTGGGGGATATTGCACAATGGGCGCAAGCCTGATGCAGCGACGCCGCGTGGGGGATGGAGGCTTTCGGGTTGTAAACCCCTTTCGGCGCGGGACAAGGCTCCGTTTGGCGGGGTTGAGGGTACGCGTCAAAGAAGCGCCGGCTAACTACGTGCCAGCAGCCGCGGTAATACGTAGGGGCGCGAGCGTTGTCCGGGAATTATTGGGCGTAAAGGGGCTCGTGGGCGGCTTGTCGCGTCTGCTGTGAAAAACGCGGGGCTCAACTCCGCGCGTGCAGTGGGTACGGGCAGGCTGGAGTGCGGCAGGGGTGGCTGGAATTCCTGGTGTAGCGGTGGAATGCGCAGATATCAGGAAGAACACCGATGGCGAAGGCAGGCCACTGGGCCGTCACTGACGCTGAGGAGCGAAAGCGTGGGGAGCGAACAGGATTAGATACCCTGGTAGTCCACGCTGTAAACGTTGGGAACTAGGTGTGGGGTCTGTTCCACGGATTCTGCGCCGGAGCTAACGCGTTAAGTTCCCCGCCTGGGGAGTACGGCCGCAAGGCTAAAACTCAAAGGAATTGACGGGGGCCCGCACAAGCGGCGGAGCATGCGGATTAATTCGATGCAACGCGAAGAACCTTACCAAGGCTTGACATGTGCCGGGAGGGCGCGGAGACGCGTCTGCCTTCGGGCCGGTTCACAGGTGGTGCATGGTTGTCGTCAGCTCGTGTCGTGAGATGTTGGGTTAAGTCCCGCAACGAGCGCAACCCTTGTCCCGTGTTGCCAGCGCGTTGTGGCGGGGACTCACGGGGGACTGCCGGGGTCAACTCGGAGGAAGGTGGGGACGACGTCAAATCATCATGCCCCTTATGCCTTGGGCTTCACGCATGCTACAATGGCCGGTACAGAGGGTGGCGATGCCGTGAGGCGGAGCGAATCTCGTAAAGCCGGTCTCAGTTCGGATCGGGGTCTGCAACTCGGGCCCGTGAAGTCGGAGTCGCTGGTAATCGCAGATCAGCAACGCTGCGGTGAATACGTTCTCGGGCCTTGTACACACCGCCCGTCACGTCACGAAAGTCGGCGACGCCCGAAGCCCGTGGCTCTACCTGTTGGGGGAGCGGTCGAAGGCGGGGTTGGCGATTGGGACGAAGTCGTAACAAGGTAGCCGTACCGGAAGGTGCGGCTGGATCACCTCCTTTCTAGGGAGTTTTTGTGGTGGTGTTGTCTCGCGCGCTGTCAGGCGGTCGGGCTCTGTGCCTGTGCCTGCCTGTGTGGGTGGGTGTGGTGTTTGGGAATCGTATAGCGGATGCGAGCATCTTGTAGTGCGCGTCGTCTGGGCTCTGTTGTGGGGCGGGGCGGCGTGTGGTGTTGGGTGTGCAGGGCGTTCGGTGGATGCCTGGGCATCAAGGGCCGAAGAAGGACGTGGCAGTCTGCGATAAGCCTCGGGGAGTTGGCAAGCGAGCGGTGATCCGGGGTGTCCGAATGGGGAACCTGGCCGGGGTTGTGCCTGGTCGCCCGTGTGTGAAGTTCATAGCGCGCGGGTGGGAACGCGGGGAAGTGAAACATCTTAGTACCTGCTGGAGAAGATATTCCGTCAGTAGCGGCGAGCGAAGGCGGAGGAGCCTAAACCGTGTGCGTGTATCAGCCGCCGGGCGGTGCGTGTGCGGTGTTGTGGGCATGCTTGTGGCCGTGCCGGTGTGCGGCCGGGCGGTGAGAAACCGTCAGGGGTAGGCGAAGGGTCTGGGAAGGCCCGCCGGGTGGGTGAGAGCCCCTGTAGCCGAAATCGCGGCGGCTGTCTGAGTGTGTTCCTGAGTAGCACGGGGCTCGTGGAATCTCGTGTGAAGGTGGCAAGACCACTTGTCAAGGCTGAATACCCTTGGTGACCGATAGTGGATGAGTACCGTGAGGGAAAGGTGAAAAAGTACCCAGGAGGGAGTGAAAGAGTGCCTGAAACCGGGCGCCTGCAATCCGTCAGAGCCTTCGTTGTGGGGGGTGATGGCGTGCCTTTTGAAGAATGAGCCTGCGAGTTAGGGGCGTGTGGCGAGGTTAACCCGTGGGGGAGCCGTAGCGAAAGCGAGTCTGAAATATGGCGGTCAGTCGCGCGTTCTAGACCCGAAGCGGGGTGATCTACCCATGTCCAGGGTGAAGCGCGTGTAAGAGCGTGTGGAGGCCCGGACCCACCGGGGTTGAAAACCCGGGGGATGAGGTGTGGGTAGGGGTGAAAGGCCAATCAAACTCCGTGATAGCTGGTTCTCCCGAAAATGCATTTAGGTGCAGCGTTGCGTGGTTCTTTGCGGAGGTAGAGCGACTGGATGGCTGATGGGCCTCACCGGGTTACTGAGGTCAGCCAAACTCCGAATGCCGCAAAGGGGTGAGCGTGGCAGTGAGACGGCGGGGGATAAGCTTCGTCGTCGAGAGGGAAACAGCCCGGATCGCCGGCTAAGGCCCCTAAGGGTGTGCTAAGTGGGAAAGGATGTGTCGTTGCTGTGACAGCCAGGAGGTTGGCTTAGAAGCAGCCATCCTTGAAAGAGTGCGTAATAGCTCACTGGTCAAGTGGTGATGCGCCGACAATGTAGCGGGGCTCAAGCACACCGCCGAAGCCGCGGCGCCCTCCGTTGGGGGTGGGTAGGGGGCGTCCTGCGTGGGGGAAGCCGTCGTGCAGCGTCGGTGGACTGCGTGGGAGTGAGAATGCAGGGCATGAGTAACGAGTGGCGGGTGAGAATCCCGTCCGCCGATTGACTAAGGGTTCCAGGGCCAGGTTGATCCGCCCTGGGTTGAGTCAGGTCCCTAAGGCGAGGCCGTCAGGCGTAGTCGATGGGCAACGGGTTGACATTCCCGTACCGGACGGCGGCCGTCCGATGTCTGCTGGGTGGGGCGTTGTCGTCCCTGTGCGTTCTTTCCGCGCCTTTCGGGGTGTGGGGGCGTGCGGGCGCGGGGCGTGCCTGTCTGGTGTGGCAAGCGTGGTAACAGGTGTGACGCAGTGAGGTAGCCCGTCCGTGTCTTTATGGCTTGGCACGGCCAAGGGTGGGGCGCCGCCGAGGCAAAATCCCGGCGGCTTGTGGGTGAGGCCTGATGGGGACCGTTGATGGGAAGCGGGTGATCCTGTGCTGCCGAGAAAAGCATCGACGCGAGGCCGTTGTCCGCCCGTGCCGAAACCGACACAGGTGGTCAGGTAGAGTATACCGAGGCGTTCGAGTGACTCGTGGTCAAGGAACTCGGCAAAATGCCCCCTGTAACTTCGGGAGAAGGGGGCCCTGAGCGTGGTCCGTCCGTGCGGCGGGGAGCGTGTCGGGAGCCGCAGAGTCCAGGGAGAAGCGACTGTTTATCAAAAACACAGGTCCGTGCCAAGCCGCAAGGCGATGTATACGGACTGACGCCTGCCCGGTGCTGGAAGGTTAAGCGGACCGGTCAGCCCCTGTGCGGGGGTGACGCCGGGAAGTTAAGCCCCAGTAAACGGCGGTGGTAACTATAACCATCCTAAGGTAGCGAAATTCCTTGTCGGGTAAGTTCCGACCTGCACGAATGGCGTAACGACTTCTCCGCTGTCTCGACCACGAACTCGGTGAAATTGCAGTACGAGTAAAGATGCTCGTTTCGCGCAGCAGGACGGAAAGACCCCGGGACCTTTACTGCAGCTTGGTATGGGTGTTCGGCGCGGTTTGTGTAGGATAGGTGGGAGACGGTGATCCGGTCGCGCTAGCGGGCGGGGAGTCGCTGGTGAAATACCACTCTGGCCGTGTTGGGCTCCTAACCTCGGCCCGTGATCCGGGTCAGGGACAGTGCCTGGTGGGTAGTTTAACTGGGGCGGTTGCCTCCTAAAGGGTAACGGAGGCGCTCAAAGGTCCCCTCAGCCTGGTTGGTCATCAGGTGGCGAGTGCAAGTGCACAAGGGGGCTTGACTGTGAGACTGACAGGTCGAGCAGGCACGAAAGTGGGAACTAGTGATCCGGCGGTCGCGTGTGGAAGCGCCGTCGCTCAACGGATAAAAGGTACCCCGGGGATAACAGGCTGATCCTGCCCAAGAGTTCATATCGACGGCATGGTTTGGCACCTCGATGTCGGCTCGTCGCATCCTGGGGCTGGAGTAGGTCCCAAGGGTTGGGCTGTTCGCCCATTAAAGCGGTACGCGAGCTGGGTTCAGAACGTCGTGAGACAGTTCGGTCCCTATCCGCTGCGCGCGCAGGAGAATTGAGAAGGGCTGTCCCCAGTACGAGAGGACCGGGACGGACGAACCTCTGGTGTGCCAGTTGTTCCGCCAGGAGCACGGCTGGTTGGCTACGTTCGGGAGGGATAACCGCTGAAAGCATCTAGCGGGAAGCCCGCTTCAAGACGAGTTCTCCGCCACCCTCGCGGTGGGAAGGCCCCCGAAGACGACGGGGTTGATAGACCGGACGTGGACGCCCCGCAGGAGTGAAGCCGACCGGCACTAATGGGCCGACCGACCCAACACAACCACCCCCTAGGCCAGTCAGGCCCGGGGAAGGGTCACGATGACACGCGTCCGCTATGCGATACCCGAATCCCACGCCCGCCCACCCAGGCACGGCGCCGGGCCCGGCACGCGTGGCGGCGGCCACAGCGGCAGGGACACGCCCGGACTTTTCCCTTTCCGAACCCGGAAGCTAAGACTGCCAGCGCCGATGGTACTGCACCCGCCAGGGTGTGGGAGAGTAGGACACCGCCGCCTGCACACCACAGGGGGCCCGCCACGGGCCCCTTCTCGCACACACGGCCACACCGGCCACACGGCCACGCAAACACAGACCATCCGCACACGACAAAAGCTCGCCACACCGCACAGGCCGCCGTGAACCCCGCCATAAACGGCGCCTTCTACCTGCACCCCACACACCAATTGCGGGTATGCTGTGGGGCCTGACCTTTTGCCTTGAGGCATAAAGGCAAAAACTTACTTTGCTGAAAACTGAAACACCGAGGATGGACATGACCGAGGGACCCCAACGTCTCAACAAACAGCGAGCGCAGTGAGCTCCCATTCTCGGGATGGCAGTCGGCTTCCGAACGTCGCAGCTCCGGTGGCGATCGGGGGGATCGCCGGTACGGCGAGCGTGACGGGTATCGCGGCGGCAAGCGCTATGAGGACCGCGGCGGATACTCCGACCGACGCGAGGATCGGTTCGGGGACCGGAAGGATTCGCGTGGGTCGGGTCGTCGGTGGGAGGACCGCGACAATGACCGTCGCCCCAACCGGTACAACGACCGCGACGGGTATCGCGGCGGCAAGCGTTACGAGGACCGCGGCGGCCGGTACGCGGATCGCGACGATCGCCGCGGCGGGTATTCGGACCGTCGCGAGGACCGCTACGGCGATCGGGGGGATCGCCGGTACGGCGAGCGTGACGGGTATCGCGGCGGCAAGCGCTATGAGGACCGCGGCGGATACTCCGACCGACGCGAGGATCGGTTCGGGGACCGGAAGGATTCGCGTGGGTCGGGTCGTCGGTGGGAGGACCGCGACAATGACCGTCGCCCCAACCGGTACAACGACCGCGACGGGTATCGCGGCGGCAAGCGTTACGAGGACCGCGGCGGCCGGTACGCGGATCGCGACGATCGCCGCGGCGGGTATTCGGACCGTCGCGAGGACCGCTACGGCGATCGGGGGATCGCCGGTACGGCGAGCGTGACGGGTATCGCGGCGGCAAGCGCTATGAGGACCGCGGCGGATACTCCGACCGACGCGAGGATCGGTTCGGGGACCGGAAGGATTCGCGTGGGTCGGGTCGTCGGTGGGAGGACCGCGACAATGACCGTCGCCCCAACCGGTACAACGACCGCGACGGGTATCGCGGCGGCAAGCGTTACGAGGACCGCGGCGGCCGGTACGCGGATCGCGACGATCGCCGCGGCGGGTATTCGGACCGTCGCGAGGACCGCTACGGCGATCGGGGGGATCGCCGGTACGGCGAGCGTGACGGGTATCGCGGCGGCAAGCGCTATGAGGACCGCGGCGGATACTCCGACCGACGCGAGGATCGGTTCGGGGACCGGAAGGATTCGCGTGGGTCGGGTCGTCGGTGGGAGGACCGCGACAATGACCGTCGCCCCAACCGGTACAACGACCGCGACGGGTATCGCGGCGGCAAGCGTTACGAGGACCGCGGCGGCCGGTACGCGGATCGCGACGATCGCCGCGGCGGGTATTCGGACCGTCGCGAGGACCGCTACGGCGATCGGGGGATCGCCGGTACGGCGAGCGTGACGGGTATCGCGGCGGCAAGCGCTATGAGGACCGCGGCGGACACTTCGACCGACGCGACGACAGGCATGCCGACGCTCCTCGCGGGCGACGTGATCCGATTGTGCCGGATTCGGTGTCTGAAAAAGGACCTTGATGCCGAGTCGCGCCGTCGGCTCACCACCCTTTCAAAAGAAAACTCGGAACGTGTTGCGCGTCACCTTGTTTACGCCGGATCGATGCTCGACGTCGACCCTGAATTGTCTTATGAGCATGCCCAGGCGGTCTATCGCCGCGCTTCGCGCGTGGATGTGGTGCGCGAAGCCCTCGGTCTCGCGGCCTACGATGACTGGAAGGTACTCCGAAGCCTTGCGCGAACTGCGCACGTACCGTCGAATGACGGACGATTACAGTCATGTGGCTATCGAAGCGGATTCGAGCGCGGCCTCGGACGCTCCGAAAAGGCTCTTGCATTCATTTCGGAAATCCCTTGTCAAGGCTTGACGCCGAATCAAAGATTGAGCTTGCCCTAGTGGCCTCCGGCGCCAAGGCTGACACAGGCGATTCCGAAGGCGGACTGGCTGTGATCGAGAAACTTGCAGTCGAAAACTTTGAAGAAGATCTGCGGGCCCGCGTCGAGCTCATCCGGGCCGACCGCCTTGAGGAGCTCGGGCGTGAGGAAGAAGCCAGGGAGCTGCGCGCTTCGTGAGTCCGTTCTGTCCGACGAAGGAGAAGTCGACCTTACGAGGAAGAATCCGACGACGCCGACGCCAGCTATAACGGCGGGTCGGACGACTCTGGTTATGGCGACGAGGCCGACGGCCGTTATGGCGACGAGCCTGACGACGCCGAAAACGATGAACTTCGGTACGATACCGAATCCGACGGCGTCCAGTACGTCGCCGAGGCCGATGACGGCCGGTATGAGACCGAAACGGACGGCGATCCGTTTGATCGCGACTGCGGCAAAGCCCAGAACGGCGGTGAATCTGACGAGTCTGAGAAACCAAAGATTCTGAGGCAGGGAGGAATTCCGAGCCTGGGTGGTCCTCGAGACTGGGGACGGCCCTGACGTCCGAGAGGATTCTGAGGTCCGAGAGGATTCTGAGGCTGGAGGGGATCGTGAGGCCGAGAAGGTCCCCGAGGCGGCGGAGAAACCCGAAGCGGAAGGCTGCTCCGCAGCCGGAGGGAGTCCGGACGGGGAGCGCCCTCAAACGATTGAGAGCCGGGAAGACAGGAGCGCCCCTGAAGAAGACAAGGAGCGCCCGAAAACGAGATCGACTCCGAAGGCGGCGATGTACGGTGAACACGCCGGATCAAACCCTCGCGGAACGGTACGACGCCGGGCTCTTCGACCTTGACGGCGTCTGCTACCTCGAAACGAGGCCAGTGAGCACGCCCCCGAAGAGTCGTCCGCGCGGTAGCTAGCGGTTTGCGCCACGTCTACGTGACGAACAACGCCTCGCGCACAACGGACGACGTCGCCCGGCACTTGGCGTCCCTCGGCTTTCCAGCAGTCGCGGCGGACGTGGTGACCTCCGCGCAGGTGGGGAGCGGACATAGCCGCCAAGCGGTGCGGAGAAGAGGGCGAAAATCCTGGTCATCGGCGGGGCAGGGCTTATCGGCGCCGTCGAGGAACGCGGGCTGAAAATCGTGCGCTCCGCGGACGACGGCTCCCGACGCCGTCCTTCAGGGCTTCTTCCAAGACGTGACGTGGCACGACCTTTCCGAGGCCGCCCTGGCCATCCGGGCGGGCGCGCTCTACATCGCCACGAACCTGGATCTCGTCATTCCGCGCGAGCGCGGGCTGATGGTCGGCAACGGCGCCCTCGTCGGCGCAGTTTCCTTTCGACCGGCGTCAAACCGATTTCGGGCGGCAAACCCGAGCCGAAAATCTTCCTCGCCGCCGCCCGAGGGCTCGATTCTCGCAAGCCCCTCGCGATCGGCGACAATCTCGACACGGACATCAAGGGCGCCGTCAGCGCAGGCATCGACTGCCTTCACGTTCTCACGGGCCTCGCCAGTGCCCGCAACATCTGCCTGGCGCCGCCCGAGGTTCAGCCGACCTTCCTTTGCGACGACATGCGAGGGCTCAACGAGCCGTATCCCGAGTGCTCATCGAAACCGGAGACGAGCACAGTCGCCAGGCCGGAGACGAGCACAGTCGCCAGGCCGGAGACGAGCGAATCGACGACGGGGAAGACATCGGCTCCGGAGACGTCGCCAAGGCGGGGAACGGTCACGGTCGGATCGACCCAAAGCCCGCTGGACCGAGGCGGGGTCCGCCTCTTCGGCGAAAAAAAGAGATCGACGTGGCTGCGGGCCCAACTCTGAACCTCGACGAATATCGCGCCCTCGTGCACGCCGCTTGGAAAGCCGCGGACGCGAGGGCCGACCTCGACGCGGCGGTCGGCGAAATCACGGTGGTCCGTTGAGTTTGCCCTCTCCGCGGCCGCCCGTTCCGCAAGCGCCTTTTGATCCCGAGGAAGCTTTGCGCGAGCTTGAAAGCGCGGAAGAAAAAGACCCGGACGGGAAGGACGTCGACAAGACGATCGAATCTCTGGAGAATGTGCTGAAGGCTTGAGGCGCACCCTTTCCTCGGCTCAGGCGTGAAGGAGGGAACATGGGGCGGCTGATCAGAGTCGATGCCGAGTTGGTGCGCCGCAACCTCGCTCCTTCCCGGCAGCATGCTCGGGAACTGATCGCGGCGGGGAAGGTGCTCCTCGACGGCGAGGCCGTGCGAAAAGCCGCCCGGCAAATGGACCCCGCCCAGCCGCTGCTCGTCGTTGAAAGCGAGCGGGAGGATTACGTTTCGCGGGGAGCCTGGAAGCTGATCAGCGCCCTCGATCTGCTCTCGGCGAGAGCGGCCCGGCGGTAGAAGGCGTCAGGGTGCCTGGACGCCGGCGCCTCCTGAGCGGCTTCACGGACGTTCTTTTGCGGCGGGGCGCGGCGCACGTCGTCGCCGTCGACGTCGGTTACGGGCAGATCGCCTGGCGGCTGCGGGAGGACCCGAGAGTCACCGTCGTCGAAAGGACGAACGTGCGCACCTTGGATCCCGCGCTAGTCGCCCCCGCGCCCGGCCTCGTCGTCGGCGACCTGTCGTTCATATCGCTCACGCTCGTCATTCCGGCGCTCGTGAGGGCGGCCGACCCCGCGCCGACTTCCTCCTTTTGGTCAAACCCCAATTTGAGGGTGGGCAAGGAGCGGCTTGGAAGCGGAGGGGTTGTGCGCGACACGTCCCTGCACGCCTGGGCGATGCGCAAGGTAGCAGACTGCGCCGAGGCCAACGGCCTTTCCATCGCGGGCGCCGCGCCTTCGCCGCTGCCCGGACCCGCTGGAAATGTAGAGTATTTCCTGTACATGCGGGCGGGCGACGCCGATTCTTCGTGCGCGAACGTGGACGCAGCAATCGAGCAAGCCGTAGCCCAAGGGCCTGCGGGAGAGAATGCGAGGAGTTGAATGGCGCGACGCATCGCCGTTGATCACGCACCGAGCGCGGCGCCGCCACAGAATCGTCGGCGAAAAATCGTGCGTCTGCTCGAGAGGCGGGACTCGAGGCGGAAACAGAGTCCGACGAGGCAGAGTGTGGCCGAATGCGAGCTCATCCTCGTTCTCGGAGGGGACGGAACGATCCTCCACGCTGCGGAGCTCGGCCGGCCGGCAGGGGTGCCGATACTCGGGAATCAACTACGGACACGTCGGCTTTCTCTCGAGGCCGACCCCGTCGATGCGCCGCAGGTGGTTCGTCAGATCGCGGAGCGTTCGTGGGGCGTCGATTCGCGAATGACGATCGACATCACGATCGTCGGCCCGGACGGAAAGGTGAAAAAGGACTGGGCGCTCAACGAAGTCGCCATCGAAAAAGACGTCGATTTCCGGATGCTCGAAGTGTCCATCGGCGTCGACGGCCGCGAAAATCTCGGCATTCAAGGTCGATACCGTCCTCTTTTCGACCGCGACAGGGATCGACGGCCTACAACTTTTTCCGGAGGAGGGCCGATCGTGTGGCCCGACGTCGAAAGACATGGTCCTCACGCCCGTTGCGGCGCACGCCCTGTTCACCCGTCCCCTTGTTGTGGGGCCGAACTCGCAGCTGGAGCTGCGCGTCCTCGACGGGGCCGCGCGAGGGTGGTGCGACGGACGGCGAGAGCTGAGCGCCGCCGCAGGCTCGACGATCACCGCCGTCAAGGGCGAGCATCCCGTCCTCCTCGCGCGGCTCAACGACACGCCCTTCTCTGGAAGGCTCGTGACGAAGTTCAGACTTCCGGTGCGGGGATGGCGCGACCCCGCACAGGAGGGCATCTGCGGCTGAGCAGGAGGGCATCAGTGATTGAGACGCTGACCATAGAGAACCTCGGGGTCATCGCCGAGGCCCGGCTCGACCTTTCGGCGGGGCTCACGGCCTGACCGGCGAGACCGGCGCGGGAAAGACGATGGCCCTCACGTCGTTGCAGCTCATCTTGGGCGGAAAGCCTGACCCCGGACACGTCCGCACCGGCGCCAAGGCTGCGCGGGTCGAGGGACGTTCCTGGTCGCCGACGATTCCCCGGTTCTGGCGGCGATCGACGACGCCGGAGGGGCCTACGACGTCGATGGCGGGCAGGCCGAGATCGTCGTGTCCCGGCAGGTGCCGGCTTCCGGCCGATCGAGCGCGTTCATCGGCGGACGCCGTGTGCCCACAGCCGTCTTGAGGTCGATAGCCCAAAGCCTCGTCACAGTCCACGGGCAGTCGGACCAGCTGCGTCTGGCCACGGCGGCCCAGCAGCGACAGGCCTTGGATGCATTCGGGGGCGAGGCGGTCGCAAAAGAAGCTCCGGCAATGGGGCGAGGCGTACTCGGCCCACAGGGAAAGCCGAAGAACGGCTCCGCTCCTTCGACGAGAACGCCCGCGAGAACGCGCCGCCGCCTCGCATATCAGGCCTTGGCGGCGAAAGTCGAGGAAGTCTCCCGCGCCCGGGCGAGACGAGGCCCTCAAAGCGGAAGCCTTCAGGCTGGAGAACACGGAGTCGCGCTTCGCGGGGCTGTCGGAGGCCGCGGCGCGGCTCTCGAGGCTCGGACACGGTCGAGTCGTCCGCCTTGGAGGATCGACGCAGCCGTGCGCGCCCTCGAGCAAACAGGCGACGTCGTCGACCTTCTTGCGCGGCTTCGCTCGGCTCGCGACGAGCTCGGCGACATCGCGGCCACCCTCGCCTCGGCCGCGGCGGACACCGAGGCCGATCGGCCAGGCTCGCCGAAATATATGCGCGGCGCCAGGGAGCTTTCCGGACTGCGGCGAGAACTCGGCATGGAAAAGCGACGAGGGCAATCGAGGCCGCCGAGGAGGCCCGCACGGCCCTGGCCGACCTCGAGGACCCCGAGAGCACGAGGAAACGTCTTGAAGAGGAGTGCGAGCGCGCCCGCAAAAGCATGGAGGCCGCCGGGGCGGCTCTTCGCAAGGCCCGCTCGCAGGCGGCCGGCCGGCTCGGCGCCCTCGTCAGCGACGAGCTGACCGAGCTCGCGCTGGCCAACGCCCGGTTTGAAATCGCCGTGACCGAGGGGCAGCCCGCGGCCCACGGCGCAGACGTCGTCGAATTCCTCTGGCCTCGCATCCCGGGGCGCCGCTCCGGCCCATCGGCGCGTCGGCCTCGGGCGGCGAGCTTTCGCGAGTCATGCTCGCCGTCGAGGTGTCCCTCGCGGAGCGGGCGGCGCAGTCGGACCGCACCTTCCTTTTTGACGAGGTCGACGCCGGAGTGGGCGGCCGAGCGGCCCAAACGGTCGGCAGGCGCTTGGCCAAGCTCGCTGAAAAACATCAAGTGATCGTTGTCACTCATTTGGCGCAGGTGGCCGCCCACGCGGCGACACAGGCCGTCGTCGTCAAAGAAGAGGACGAATCAGGGGCAAAAACCGACGTTGCGATCGTCGCCGGCGACGAGCGGCTCGGAGAAAGTGGCGCGGATGCTCTCGGGAAGCGACACCGATGCGGCTCGAGCCCACGCTGCCGAACTCCTCGGCGGCGGTTCGGATGTGGCACGATAAAGCCGTGGCACTCCCATTCAGACGGAAGAAGAGCCCCGCTGGTCGATGACCATACGGGCGAGGCGCGCGTGGATCCGCGCACGAAGAATCTGACGAAGCGTCTGCGGGCGGGCGAGGTCGCGATCATCGACCATTCGGACATCGACAGGGTTTCCGCCGAGGCCCTCGTGGCGTGCAACCCGCTCGTCGTCGTCAACGCGGCGAAATCGACGTCGGGGCGATACCCCAACCTCGGACCGGGAATCCTCAACGCGGCGGGGGTGCCGCTGGTCGACTGACTGCGGGCCCGACGTCATGGAGGTCGGCGAAGGCACGCGCGTGCGCGTGACGGAGACCGGCGAGGTGTACGCAGGGGAGGAGCTCATCGCGACCGGAACCGTTCAGACGGCGGAGACGATCGCCGCCAACCAGGAGGACGCGAGGGCCGGCATGGACGTCCAGCTCAAAGCCTTCGCCACGAACACGATGGAGTACGTCGAGCGCGAGCAGGACCTCATTTTCGACGGCGTCGGAGTGCCCGACGTCAAAAACCTCCTTCGAGGGGCGCCACGTCCTCGTCGTCGTCCGAGGCTACAGATACAAGGAGGACCTCGCGGCCCTCCGCCCCTACATTCGCGAATACCGGCCCATCATGATCGGGGTGGACGGCGGAGCCGACGCGATACTCGAAGAGGGGTACAAGCTCGACATGGTCGTCGGCGACATGGACTCCGTTTCGGACAAGGCCCTCACCTGCGGAGCGAGATCGTCGTCCACGCTTACCGGGACGGACGCGCCCCCGGAAAGCAAGCGCGTGGACGAGCTCGGGGTGGACCACGTCGTCTTCCCGTGCACCGGAACGTCCGAAGACGTCGCGATGCTGCTGGCCGACGACAAGGGGGCAAAGCTCATCGTCGCCTTGGGCACCCACAACACCCTCATAGAATTCCTCGACAAGGGGCGCCCGGGGATGGCTTCGACCTTCCTCACGCGCCTCGCCGTGGGCGGAAAGCTCATCGACGCAAAGGGCGTCTCTCAGCTGTACCGCTCCCGCATATCCAACTGGCAGATTTTCGCGCTCCTGCTGGCTGGCTGCGTCGCCATCGGCGCAGCCATGGCCTCGACCGCCACGGGACGGGCGACCTTCGGGCTCGTCTCGGCCTGGTTCGGCGACATTCTCCGATGGTTCGGATCGTTCTTCTGAAAGGCTACTTATGGTTGATTTTCGATATCACTTAGTATCGCTTGTCTCGGTTTTCATGGCGCTTGCGATCGGCGTCATCTTGGGCGCGGGTCCGCTCCAGAATTCGATCGGGACGACGCTCTCGTCTCAGGTGGAGTCGCTGAGGAAATCCCGCGACGAAGCGAGGACAGAGGCCGACGCCGCCAACAACGCGCTTTCCGAGAACGAAAAACAGCTCGATTCGGCGGGAACGCAGCTCGTCGGCGGAACCCTCAAAGACCGCAGGGTCGCAATCGTCGCCCTCCCGGGCGTCGAGGAATCGAGCTCAAGGCCGCCGAAGACAAGGTTTCAAAGCCGGCGCCACAGTCACCGCGACGGTCACGCTCGCCGACGCCTACGCGGCTTCCTCGGCCAACCCCTATCGCAACACTCTTGCGCGTTCCCTCGCCCAGTACGTGGGCGAGAAAGACGACGCAGACTCGCACGTCGTCATCGCCTCGGGCGTCAGCCGACTGCTGTTCATGGGGCGGCCGACCCCAATATGACCGTGGTCAGAGACGCCCTCACGGCGAAAGACAACCAGATGATCCAGATCCAGGGAGACGTGGAAGGCGGCGTTCAGGCGGTCGTCGTGGTGACGCCGAAAAAAATGGAGATCGACAAATCCGCCGCCACGCCCGCCGCCGAGACGAAGAGCGTTTCCAACGGCTACGTCAAGATGGTGAAGACCTTTTTCCTCGAAGGGGCCGACCGTCACGGCAGGGGAGGAACCTCCTCGACCAGTTTGCTCGCCAAGGTGCGCGAAGCCAAGGGCGCCGGATCGACGGTCGATTCGCTTGACACCGTGGCTGGGAGAATCAACGTGGCCATCGCCGTGGCCTCCGAGATCAAAAGGCTCGCACGTTCAGCTCGGCCAAGGCGACGCGCCCAAGCGGTCATAGGAACGCGCGTTGACGCCCCGGCGACGCCGGCCCAGAACGCCTCAGCCGGCCGCCGGACCCACCTCGGAAGAAGGATGATCGACATGCGCATTCGTGTTGCGGCCCTCGCCGGCGGCCTCGCGGCCGCAGGGGCGAGCGCCGCCGTCAGGGGCGGCCAAACGCTTCCCCTCGGCTTTCTCTTCGTGGAACCGCACGTCTTACGCGGGAACGCCGGTCAGTCTGACGGAAGGCCTGGCCGCCGCCGCGCGCCTCGACGCCTCGGCCGCGCTTCCCGCCGGAATCCGGACGGGCGCGGGAATCGCCGTGGGCGCGGCGGCGGCCGCCGGAGCCGTCGACGACCATTTCGAGGATCGCTTTCCGCCAAGGGCAAAGGATTCAAAGGCCACATCGGCGCCCTGCGCGAAGGGAAGGCGACGTCGGGGGCCCCTCAAGATCAGGGCTTATCGGCGCCGGCGCCGGCCTCGGCGCCCTGGCCATCCCGCGGCGCGGCGGGCGCCTGCGGCGGACCGCAGCCTGGGCCAACCAGTCCGCGCTCATCGCCGGAACGGCCAACATCGTCAACCTCCTGGACCTTCGGCCCGGACGCGCCCTCAAAGCGAGCGCTGCCGCGTCGATCGCCGCAGGGCGCGTCCGGGCCCGGCGCGGCGGCCCTTCGAGACGGAATCGTCGCGGTGTCGGCCGTCTGCATGCGCGGCGACCTCCAGGGCAAGACAATGCTCAGGGGACCTCGGCGCCAACGCGATCGGCGCCGCCCTCGGGTACTCGCTCGCTCTGGCCCCCGGCGCCTTCGCGCGGTGGTCCTGCCTGTCCGGCGTCGTGGCCCTCACTCTCGCGAGCGAGAAGCTCTCCTTCTCCAAAGTGATAGAGGAGACGCCTATTTTGGCTTGGGCGGATCGGCTCGGGCGCCGGTGAAACTCGCTAGCGCCATGACGTCGGCAAACCGCGCCCGCACACCCACGACGTCGGAAGCGTCATGAAGAAGATCGGCGCCTCGGTTGCGGGGGCGGCCGGCTCGATAGCCGTTCTCACGCTGCTCTCGCGCCTCGTGGGATTCGTCAGAACCTGGGCGCAGAACGGGGCATTGGGGGACACCGCCTCCGGGGAGGCCTATTCGACAGCCAACACCGTCCCGAACGTCCTGTTCGAAATAGCGGCGGGAGGGGCGCTCGCCGGGGCCGTCATCCCGCTTGTCTCGGGTTTCCTGGCGAAGGGGATGAAGGACGAGCTCGAACGCACGGCCTCGGCGCTCGTCACATGGATTCTGGCCGTCGGCCTGCCCATCGCGGGCGTCGTCGCGCTCGCAGCCGAGCCGATCACGCGCGCCCTTCTGGGCGCGCACTGGTCGCCCGAGGAGCTTGCCCTGGCCGCGACGCTTCTGCGGGCCTTCGCCTTGCAGGTTCCCCTTTACGGCCTCTCCGTGGTGCTCACCGGCATTCTCCAAGCCCACAAGCGCTTCCTGCTTCCGGCCCTCGCGCCGATGCTCTCCTCCGTCGCCGTGATAGCCGTCTTCGCGGTTTTCGCCCGGGCGGCAAACGGCGAACAGGATTCCCCGGGCGCCCTGACCGGGGCGTCCGTGGCCTGGCTGGGATGGGGGACGACCATGGGCGTGGTCGCCTTCGCGCTGCCGCAGATCGTTCCCGTGGCCAGGATCGTCAAGCTCAGGCCGACCTTCCGCTTCCCCGACGGGGTAGCCAGGCGGGCTCGAGGCCTCATAGGAGCAGGCCTCGGCGGGCTGCTCGCCCAGCAGGTGCAGATTGTCACGATCATGGTGGTGGCCAACGGCTTCGGAGACACCGGCGCCTATTCCGTCTACACCTTTGCCAACGCCGTCTACATGGTGCCCTACGCCGTTTTGGCCGTGCCGATCGCGACGGCGGTCTTCCGCGCCTCTCGGAAGCCGCCGCCCTTCCCGGCAGGCCCGGCCTGACGTCCCCTGACGGCGCGTTCGACCCGCCTGGTCCTCGACGTCGGGATCGTCACCGTGGCCTTGCTCGCCGTTTTGGCCTCGCCCGCCGGCCTCGTCTTCGAGATACTGCGCCCCGCCAAGGGATGGACGTCGCGATGCTCGCCATGGCCCCCGGCCTGGCCGGGTACGCGCTCATCTACCACGGCTCGCGCGTGCTCTATGCCGTGGAGGCTTCGCGCGCCGTCGTCCTCGTCAACTCCCTCGCGTGGCTGAGCGTGTGCGCAGCAGCATGGGGGCAAGCGTCGCGATCGGGATCGACGGGGAGGCGGCAGACGCTCATCGCGGTCGGGGCGTCGGTCTCGGTCGGCATGACGATCGGCGCGATCGGCCAGATAGCGGCGATTCGCAGGGCCGTCGGGAAGCGGGCGACGGTCGGCATGGCGCGTTCGGCGCTCATCGTCGGGGCCGCCTCGGCCGTCGGCGCGGCCCTCGGCCACATGGCCGTCAGGCTCGTCCTCGGCGCGCTGGGGACAGGGCGGCGTCGGCGCATTCGCCTCGGCCGCCGTCGGCGGAGCCGTCGTCCTCGCCGCGGGAGGGGCGCCGTCTTCCTGTTCGACCGCGACGCCCTTCGCCTGGCCGGAGGGGGCGCGAAAGAGTCCGGCGTCGAAGAAGCCGGGGCAGAAGGGCCCCTGCGTCGAAAGACGCGCCTTCGACGGGCGGCGCCCAATGACGACGGCGCGGAGCGATCCGCGCAAAAGAAGGAGCGGCTATGAAGCGACTGCGCGACATCAGGGACGACCGGCACGTCAAGGTCGAGAAAAGAGACGTCCGCTATCGCGGGCACATCCTCAACCTCGTGACCGACGAGCTCGCCCTCGCCTCGACGGGGTCGAAGATGATGCGCGAGTACATCACGCACGACGACGCCGTAGCCGTCCTTCCCATTCGGGAGGGCGACGGCGGACCGGAGGTCCTCCTCATCCGGCAGTACCGCCACCCGACGCGCTCGGTCCTGTGGGAGATCCCCGCGGGGCTGATCGACAAGCCGGGGGAGGATCCCATGCGGGCCGCCCAACGCGAATTGGCGGAGGAAACCGGGATGGCGGCCGCCGAATACGAGTTCCTCGCGCGTTTCTACACGTCCCCGGGATGCTCCGACGAGTTGCTGACCGTCTACCTGGCGCGAGGGCTGACGAGCGTGGAGACCGATTTCGTCAGGCAGGACGAAGAGGCGGAGATCGAGATGGAATGGCGGGCGTTGAACGACGTCGTCGCCGCCGTCCGGGAAAGGCGCCTTGGCCAGCCCGACCCTCGTCGTCGGAGCCCTGGCCGCCCAGGCCCTCCTCAAAGGCTAGAACCGGTTCCCTCGGCGGGCAACGGCTTCAAGCCTCGGCCCGCGCGGCGCAGCTTCGACGTTCCCGACTTTCGCCCGCAGGCGAAATGTGGCCGGGCTCCATAAACGCGCGTCGCGGCGACGTGGAAAGATTGCGACTGAAGTCCTAAACTTATTAAGACAAGTCGCGTTTTGCGTATTACACTGCTCAGGAGGGGGAACGATGGCCGTCAAGCCCGACGCCGACGTCAGCACGCGCGACAACATACTCAGACTCATCATCGAACGCGGGCCGATAACGTCCGCCGAACTGGCCTCGATGCTGGTCCTCACCTCCGCAGCGGTGCGCAGGCACCTCACCCAATGGAAACGGACGGGCAGATCGTCGAGTATACGGGCGCCGCCTCCCGTCCGGCCAGGCGCGGGCGCCCGTCCCGCCGCTATGTCGCCACGTCGCTCGGGCAGGCGACTTTCGGCGACTCCTACGCGGACGTGGCCAATCAGGTTCTTTCGTTTTTAAAGGGACTCCTTGGGCGACGAGGGCGTGAACGCCTTCGCCTCCCAAAGGATCGACGAGCGAGGCTCGCTACACCGGCATCGTCGACGAGGCCGGGCCCGATCCAGAGGCTCGGGCCGCCGCTCTCGCAAACGCACTCACTCGAGACGGCTATGCGGCCAGCCTTCGGCGCGGCCCGGGGGATTTGACGCTTCAGCTGTGTCAGGGGCCACTGTCCGATACACGACGTCGCGTCGTCCTTCCCCGTCATGTGCGAGGCGGAGACTCAAGCGTTCCATCGTCTGCTCAACGTACACGTCCAAAGGCTCGCGACCCTGGCCGGCGGAGAGCACGTGTGCACGCTGACGATACCCCTGGTTTCGCGGATCCGCGAGGCCGAAGTCAGGAAGGAAACGCATGACACAAACCCGGCATGAAGCCGCGGTGGCCGAAGCGATTCAGGAGCAGCAGCAAACCATTGACGCGCTCGGCCAAAAATACAACTACGGTTGGCACGACTCCGACGAAGCGGGCCGCAATGCGCGGCGCGGTTTGGACGAGGACGTGGTGCGCTACATTTCCTCGGTGAAAAACGAGCCCGAGTGGATGCTCAAGAACCGCCTCAAGGCTCTGCGGCTCTTCGAACGTCGGCCGATGCCTGCGTGGGGGCCCGACCTGTCGTTCATCGACTTCGACGAATACAAGTACTTCGTGCGCTCGACCGACAAACCGGCCGCTTCTGGGACGAACTGCCAGAGGACATCAAGAACACGTACGACCGTCTGGGGAATTCCCGAGGCAGAGAAGGCCAGGCTCGTAGCGGGGGTTGCCGCCCAGTACGAATCCGAGGTCGTCTACAACCAGATTCGCGACGACCTGGAGTCGCAGGGCGTCGTCTTCCTGGACACGGACTCGGCGCTCAAGCAGTGCCCCGACCTGTTCCGAGAGCATTTCGGCACCGTGGTCCCTGCGGGGGACAACAAGTTCGCTTCGCTCAACACGGCGGTGTGGTCCGGCGGATCGTTCATCTACGTCCCCAAAGGCGTGCGCGTGGACATCCCGCTCCAAGCGTATTTCAGGATCAACACCGAGTCGATGGGGCAGTTCGAGCGCACGCTCATCATCGCCGACGAGGGCTCCTACGTCCACTACGTCGAAGGATGCACGGCCCCCATCTACCAATCGGACTCCCTCCATTCGGCCATCGTCGAGATCATCGTCAAAAAGACGCCCACGTGCGCTACACGACGATCCAGAACTGGTCGAACAACGTCCTCAACCTCGTGACCCAGCGCGCGGCCGTCGCCGCAGGCGCCACGATGGAATGGGTCGACGGGAACATCGGCTCGCGGGTCAACATGAAGTACCCGAGCTGCGTTTTGCTGGGCGAGCACGCCCACGGGGAGGCGCTTTCGGCGGCCTTCGCCGGCCCCGACCAGCATCAGGGACACGGGCGCGAAGATGATCCACCTCGCCCCGCGCACGACGTCGTCGATCGTCTCGAAGTCGATTTCCCGAGGCGGCGGACGCTCGTCCTACCGCGGACTCGTCCAGATCGGCGACGAGGCGCAGGGGTCGAAGTCCTCCGTGGTGTGCGACGCGCTGCTCGTCGACGACATTTCGCGCACCGACACGTACCCTTACGTGGACGTTCGCACAGACGACGTCGAAATGGGGCACGAGGCGACGGTCTCCAAAGGTCTCCGAAGACCAGCTTTTCTACCTGCAGCAGCGCGGGCTTTCGGAGGAAGAGGCCATGGCGATGGTCGTGCGGGGGCTTTGTCGAGCCCATCGCCCGCGAGCTGCCCATGGAATACGCCCTCGAGCTCAACAGGCTGATCGAGCTCCAGATGGAAGGGAGCGTCGGCTGATGAGCGACACGCTGTCCACTGACCATTCGAAAGCCGTCCTCGAAAGCGAGGGCGTCGGCGAGGGAACGGGGTCGTCGCGGGCGGACAGGCTCTGCTCTTTCGATCCGGCCGATTTCGAGGGTTCCCACCGGGAAGAGGAGGAGTGGCGCTTCACGCCGATGAAGCGGCTCGCCCCTTCTTTGAGACGCTCGATGCGGCTCAGGCCGAGGTTCTCGTCTCGGCGGGCTCGGTCGAATCCGCGTTCCGAGCCGACGAGCGCGTCGGGCTCGTCGGGAAGCCGGAGGACCGCACGGGCGCGCTGGCCTGGCAAGCGGCCGAGCGAGTCCACGTCGTCACGGTCGCGGGCGAAGTCCCCGACACGATGATCGCCATCGACGCCCCCGAAGGGATGAGCGTCGCCCAGCTGCTCGTCCTCGCGGAGGAAGGGGCCAGGGCACCGTGGTGATCGAGCACGCCGGCGTCGGCGACCTCGCCGAGACCGTCGAAATCGAGGCCAAGGACCGCAGCGAGCTTACGGTCGTCTCGGTTCAGGAGGCCGAGCGCAGCGCCAGGCACGTCTCCCATCAGCGAATTCGCGTGGGGCGCGACGCCAAGGTGCGCCACATCGTCGTCACCCTGGGCGGGGACGCGGTGCGCATCGCCACGAGCTCCGAGTTCGCGGGGGAGGGCGGCGACGTCGAACTTCTGGGCGCCTACATCACCGAGGGCGGCGAACACCATGAGCATCGGCTCTTCGTCGACCACAACCCGCCCAACTGCATTTCGCGCGCCACGTACAAGGGGCGCCCTGCAGGGCGAGGACGCGCATTCGGTGTGGATCGGCGACGTGCTCATCCGCCCGACCGCCAAGAACACCGACACCTACGAGCTCAACCGCAATCTCGTGCTCACCAAGGGCGGCAAGGCCGACTCTGTGCCGAACCTCGAGATCGAGACGGGGAGATCGCCGGGGCAAGCCACGCTTCGGCGACCGGCCGCTTCGACGAGGAGCAGCTGTTCTACCTGCGCGCGCGGGAGTGCCCGAAGACGTCGCCAGGAGGCTCGTCGTGCGCGGATTCTTCGCCGAGCTCGTCGAGTCGATCGGAGTCGAATCCGTCCAAGCCAAGCTCATGGCCGCCATCGAGCGCGAGCTCGACCTCGCCCAGGCTTCCAGGGACGCCGAATGAGCTACGCGCGCGCCTGCTCCGTGGACGACGTCGCCGCCGCCGGAGCGCTCCAGGTGGAGATGAGATCGGCCGCAGGCGAACAGGGTGGCGGTGGCGGTGGTCCGCGATTCCGACGGAACGTGGCACGCCATCGGCGACACCTGCTCCCACGACGACTACTCCCTCTCCGAGGGCGACGTCGACGAGGGCGAGATCGAATGCTGGAAGCACGGCGCGCTGTTCGACGTCAGGAGCGGAAAGGCGCTCACTTTGCCGGCGACCAAGCCGGTCCCCGTATACGCCATTGAAATAGAAGGCGACGACGTCTTGGTCGACGTCGACGCCGCCTCCTAGGAGACAAAAGTGCCAACCCTTGAGATTCGCAACCTTCACGCCTCGGTCGAGACAACCGACGGAATGAAGCCCATCCTCCACGGCGTCGATCTGAGCATCGGCGACGGCGAGATCCACGCGATCATGGGCCCGAACGGCTCGGGCAAATCCACCACGGCCTACGCGCTCGCGGGCCATCCCAAGTACTGCATTACCGAGGGGCAGGTCTTCCTCGACGGCGAAGAGATCACCGACATGACGCCGGACGAGCGCGCCCAGGCGGGCCTCTTCCTCGCGATGCAGTACCCGGTCGAAGTGCCGGGCGTGTCCGTGACGAACTTCCTTCGCACGGCCAAAACCGCGATCGACGGCGAAGCCCCAAGCTGCGCAGTGGACGAAACGCGTGCGCGAGGCGACCGAGGCCCTCAAGGTCTCGCCCGACTTCGTCAAACGCGACCTCAACGTCGGCTTCTCCGGCGGCGAGAAGAAAGCGACGGAGGTCCTCCAAATGGAGCTGCTCGAACCGAAGGTCGCGATCCTCGACGAGACCGACTCCGGCCTCGACGTCGACGCCCTGCGCGTCGTGTCGGAGGGCGTCAACCGGGTCCACGAGCGGACGGGCAACTCGATCCTGCTCATCACCCACTACTCGCGGATCCTTCGCTACATCAAGCCCGATTTCGTCCACGTTTTCGCGAAGGGCAAGATCGTCGTGACGGGCGGTCCCGAGCTGGCCGACGAGCTCGAAGAGCGCGGCTACGACGAGTACATCGAGGCCTGACGTGGCGAGCCCGGTTCCGCGGACGGATTTCCCGACCCTCGCGCGCCCGGCGCGCGGGGGGAACCGGCTCGTCTACCTCGATTCGGGGGCGACCTCTCTCAAACCGAGGGCCGTCCTCGACGCCGTCGAGGAGATGTCTGTAGCCAAAAACGGGGCGGTCAAACGCGGATCGCACCTTCTCGCGGAGAGGCGAGCGCCGCATTCGAGGACGCGCGCGCGAAGGTCGCCCGATTCGTCGGGGCCGACCCCGGCGAGCTCGTCTGGACCTCGGGGACGACCCAGTCGATCAACCTCCTCGCCTACGCGATGTCGAATGTTTCGGCCGGCCGCGGGCCTCCGTGGGCGCGTCCGCGCTGCAGGGGAGGCTGAGCGCCGGGCCGGGCGACAGCGTGGTGGTCACGAGGGCCGAGCACCACGCCAACCTCGTGCCCTGGCAGGAGCTGTGCAAACGGACGGGGGCCGAGCTCAGGTGGCTCGACTGCGATTCTGACGGGCGCATCGACTTGGAGACGCTCTCCGTGATCGACGGATCGACCAAGCTCGTGGCCTTCGCCCACGTTTCGAACGTCACCGGGGCGGTCGCGCCCGTAGAGGCCGTCGTCGCTGCGGCCCGCGAGGCAGGGGCCCTGACGGTGCTCGACGCCTGCCAGTCGGTTCCGCATATGCCCGTGGACCTCAAGGCCCTCGACGTCGATTTCGCCGCCTTCTCGGGGCACAAAATGCTGGGCCCCACCGGGGTCGGGGCGCTCTACGGCAGGCGCGAGCTCCTCGAAGCGATGCCGCCGTACCAATTCGGCGGGTCGATGATCGAGGTGGTCGAGATGGACGGGGCGACTTACGCCCAGCCGCCCGAGCGTTTCGAGGCCGGGACCCAGCCGGTGGCCGAGGCAGTCGGCATGGGCGCCGCGGCCGAGTACCTCTCCGCCGCCGGGATGGACAGCGTGGCGGTGCACGAAAAGAAGCTGACGGAGCGCATGCTGGCCGGCATGGCGGACATCGCGGGAGTCCGGGTGCTCGGCCCGCGCGAGGCCGTCGACCGCACAGGGGGCCGTCTCCTTTTCCGTCGACGGAGTGCATCCCCACGACGTCGGGCAGATTCTCGACGCCGACGGCGTGGCGGTGCGCACGGGGCACCACTGCGCGCAGCCCATACATCGGCATTTCGGCGTTTTTGCCTCGTCCAGGGCCTCCCTGGGGCCGTACAACGACGACGCCGACGTCGACGCCTTCCTGGAGGCCTTGAAGAAAGTCCGCCCATTTTTTGGCGTGGAGCAGGGATGAACGACTCTTGCGTGGAGGAGAGATGAACGACCTCGATCAGATGTACCAGCAGATCATCCTCGACGCCGCCCACGAACGGCGCGGCGAGGGCGAACTCGACCCCTTCGACGGCGAATCTTTCCAGGTCAACCCGACTTGCGGGGACCAGGTGAACCTCAGGGTGCGGATGTCCGACGACGGCGGCCGCATCGCCGAGGTGGCGTGGACGGGCGAGGGCTGTTCGATTTCCCAGGCAAGCATCGGCATCAGGATCGACATGCTCGAAGGCGCCAGCGTCGACGAGGCGAAGGATCTGTACGAGCAGTTCCGGGCCCTCATGGACTCGCGCGGCGCGAGGCCTGACCGAGGACGTCGAAGAGGCCTTGGGGGACGCCGCGGCCTTCGTCGGCGTGGCGAAGTTCCCCAATGCGCATCAAGTGCGCGCTTTTGGGCTGGATGGCCCTGAGAGACGCGACGGACAAGGCCGTCACTGCGAAAAGGAGAGAGCCATGGCTGACGAGCTCGAGCTCGCGCCCGATTACAGGGGCCGCCGCCCGCGAAGAGACAGGCGCCTCCCCCAGGAGGCCGTCGGCCCCGAAAGTCGAGGGACGTCGAAGAGGCCCTCAGGACGTGATCGACCCCGAGCTGGGGATCAACGTCGTCGATTTGGGCCTCGTCTACGGCATTTGCGCTGGAAGGGGGCCGACGTGGTCATCGACATGACCTTGACGTCCCGGCCTGTCCGCTGACGGACGTGATCGAGGAGCGAGACGACGAGGGCGCTGGAGGGAATGGCTGGATCGACCCGGATCAACTGGGTGTGGCTGCCGCCGTGGGGGCCCGAACGCATCACCTCCGACGGGCGGGAAATGCTCCAGGCCCTCGGCTTCAACGTTTAGCGCGGCTTCAGCGACGGCGCGCCGCCCGCGCATCCGGCTCGGCCGCGCTTGCCCATTGGACGCGGCGGCCGGCCCGCATCGAGGGCGGCGCCGACCACGTATCGCAGCTCTCGAACTTTCCGCCTTCGTAGCCCTTCGCGAGCCATTCGGTTCGTTTGGCGGAAGATCCGTGCGTGAAGGACTCTGATTGGCCTCCATGCCCGCGCTTTCGTAGATGTGGTCGTCGCCGACGGCGGCTGCGGCGTCGACGGCGGTCTTCAGCTCCTCGCGGGTGGGCGGGACGAGGAACGTCTTCCCCGACTCCGGATCGACCGTCTTCGAGGCGTTGTGCAGCCACACGCCTGCAAGGCAGTCCGCCTGCAGCTCCGAGCGCACCAGGGATCCGCTCGGGCCGGTGTCCTTGTGGTTGACTTTGGCGAGGATCCCCGTCTGGTCCTGAATAGAATGGCCGAATTCGTGGGCCACGATGAGCTTGGGCCAGCCTCGAGTTGGTCGCGCCGTACCGGGACTGGAGCTCCTTGAAAAAGCCGACGTCGAGGTAGACGGCTTTGTCCGCGGGGCAGTAGAAGGGGCCGGTCTGGGAGCTGGCGGTTCCGCACGCGGTGGAGGTCGAGCCGGAGAAGAGCACGAAATCGGGCTTTTTGTATGCGGCGCCGGCGGCGGAGGGAAGCGCGCCGCCCCAGTAGGCGTCCAGGGACTCGGCGGTGGCGACCATCCAGCACTCGGTGTTCTTGTTCGCGTCTTCGCCGGTCTTGCACGTTTCGATGAGCGAGGTCTGGTTTCCGGCGGGCTGACGCCCCGAGGTGCCCAGGTTGTCCGGAACCTGCCCCGTCAGGAAGAAAGTAGACGATGGCCCCGATGAGTCCGAGGCCGCCGACGCCGGTGGCCGCCATCGTTCCGCGCCCGCGAACCTTGACTCGCGAGGGCATCCAGTTGAATGTCGTCGTTCATGGACATGTTGTGAGCATATCCGCTAGAGGCCGGAGGTGCGCAATGGCCGAGCGTGTTCTCGAGTAGGCTAGTGGGGTGATCGACGCCAAAAATCTCACCATGCGCATCGGGACCCGCGAACTCGTCGTCGACGCCGGGTTCAGGGTGGGCAAAGGGATGCGCGTGGGCCTCGTCGGCCGCAACGGCGCCGGAAAGACCACGCTTATGCGGCTCTTGGCGGGCGAGGGAGTGACGTCCGACGTCGTCGAAGCGACCGGAGCGCTCAATCGCAAAGGCACGGTCGGATACCTTCCGCAGGACACGCAGGAGGGCGACCTCGGCCAGGCGGCTCGCGATCGGATCCTCTCGGTTCGGGGAATCGCCGAGACGATAAGGCGCATCCGCAAGGCCGAGCGGGAAATGGCCGAATCGGAGGGCGCGCGGCAGGTCAAGGCGATGGAACGCTACGTGCGTCTCGACCAGGAATTCACGAACGCCGGGGGATGGGCCGCCAACGCCGAGGCCGCCCAGACGGCGGCTGCGCTGGGCCTGCCCTGAAAGGGTCCTCGACCAGCCGCTGCACACGCTTTCCGGCGGCCAGCGGCGAAGGGTCGAGCTTGCCCGGGTCCCTCTTCTCACGCGCCGAGACTCTTCTGCTGGATGAGCCGACCAACCACCTCGACCACGATTCGATCCTGTGGCTTCGCGATTACCTCCGCTCTTTCGCGGGCGGATTCGTGGTGGTCTCCCATTCGACGGAGCTGCTGGACCAGACGGTCAACGCCGTGTGGCATCTGGACGCCAATCGCGCCGCCCTCGACGTGTACAACATGCCGTGGGCCGAGTATCTCAAACAGCGCGAGGCCGACGAGAAGCGCCGCCGCCGCGAGCGTTTGAACGCAGAGCGCAAGGCGGGCGCGCTCATGGGGCAGGCGGACAAAATGCGGGCCAAGGCGACGAAGGCGGCGGCCGCGCAGAGCATGGAGCGCCGCGCGCAGCGCCTGCTTGCCGGGCTGGAGGAGGAGAGGAAGGCCGACAAGGTCGCCAATCTGAGGTTCCCGGATCCCGCCCCGTGCGGGCGCACGCCGCTGACCGCCGTCGGGCTGTCAAAATCGTACGGGTCCCTCGAAGTCTTCTCCGGCCTCGACCTCGCCGTCGACCGCGGCTCGCGCGTGGTCGTCCTCGGCCCTCAACGGCGCCGGAAAGACGACCCTCCTCCGTCTGCTCGCCGGCGTGGAGGAGGCCGACACGGGCGGCGTCGTGCCCGGCCACGGGCTGAAGATCGGCTATTACGCGCAGGAGCACGAGACGATCGACCCCGACGAAACGGTGGTCGGCAACCTGTGGCGGGCAGCCCCCGAGCTCAACGACACGAAGGCCCGTTCCGTGCTCGGCTCTTTCCTCTTTTCCGGGGCCGACGCCGACAAGCCCGCCGGCGTGCTCTCGGGAGGAGAAGACTCAGCTCGCTCTGGCCATGCTCGTCGTGTCGGCGGCCAACGTGCTTCTTCTCGACGAGCCGACGAACAACCTCGACCCGGCCTCGCGCGAGGAGATTCTCGCCGCGCTCGGCAAGTACGAGGGCGCCGTCGTGCTCGTCACCCACGACGAGGGGGCGGTCGAAGCCCTCCGCCCCGAGCGCGTCCTTCTGCTGCCCGACGGCGACGAGGATCTGTGGTCCGACGACTATTTCGACCTCGTCGCTCTGGCGTGAGCGTCAGGTTTGCCGAGCGGGCCCCGTTGCGTCGCGGGCGTCGGTTCGAACGCCTCTGTTCAATCGGACCGATCGGAGATAGCCTTGCACCATGCCGACTCTCGTTCTCATGCGCCATGGCGAAGCCGGATTCGCCGCCGGGGACCGTGCCCGCCCGCTGACTCCGCGGGGAAGGGAGGAGGCCGCGTCTCAGGCGCGGGCGATCGCGCAGTCGTCGGCGGCATCGACGTGGCGGTCGTCTCGGAGGCGGCGCGCACAGCAGACCCTGGCCGCCCTTCGCTCGGCCGGGCTGGCCGTCGCCCGAGTCTGGGAGGAGGCCAGCCTCTACTCTCGCGGGGAGAGGGCCTTTCGACACTCTGCGCGGTTTAGATCGCTGCGGAATCGAGGGCGCCGTCCGGGAGGCGGACGATGTCGAAGCCGGCTTTGAGGCGGACGCGGTTCTCGTCGTCGGACACGAGCCGACGATGTCGACGCTGGCGGGGCTGCTGGCCACGCGGGAGAAGGGCCTGCACGAGTCCCGGGGCCGCGCGCGATTTCGGGCTTTGAGAGGGCCGGGCGCGGCGCGGGCGGACAACAGTTTCAAGTACGGCTTTTCCACAGCCATGGCCGTTGTCGGGCACGTCGAATCGTGGAGCTCTCTGGCGCCCGGCTGCATGCGGATCGCCGACGTGTTGCGCCCTAGACCGCACTTAGATCGCCGCGAGCTTTTCGGCGAGGACGTCCAACGCGGCGTCGGCGTAGACGGTGAAAAGGGTCCTCCGCCCCTTCCCGATACCAGTTCCACGCGGCCGCCAGCAGCCCCGAGACGACGGCGCTCGAGGCGATCAGGCCGTCCGCGTAATCCGCCCTCCCGCTGTCCTTAAGTGTCCGGGCTAGCTTGTCGATGAGTTCGGCGACCAAGGTCGACGCCGCCGAACGCAGCGCGGGGACCTCGAAGTACAGCCGCACTCGCTGCACGGTCGCCTGGCGGTCGCGCACGAAATGCTCCTCGGCGATTGCCCGGACGGCCTCGCAGAGCGTCGAGGAGCCTCGCGCCGTCGGCGAGGGCGCCGGCCACCGTGCTCATGAGCAGGTCATCGTGCTCGTCTTGCAGCACCAAGCCTTCCTTCGTCCCGAAATATCGATAGACGGTCGAAGGGGAGACGTCGGCGCGGTCGGCGATCTGCTCGATCGTCACGTTGTCGTATCCGGCTGTCGAAAACAGCTCAAGGGCGGCCGACTGTATGCGGTGCATGGCAGCCGCCTTTTTCCGTTCGCGCAATCCCCGCTGTGCCATCGCACCTCCTTGTCGATGCCACTTTACAGCCTTGTCGCATTCACGGCCTTGTCATCGCCCTGCGCCGGTGGTAGCGTCTTTTTTATGAGAGAGTCACTTTCAAATGATAGTAACAATCAAATTCTTGTCGAAGGGACGAATGTGACGAAGGCCTTCGGAAGAGTCCGGGCCTCGACGGGCTGGACCTGAGTGTGAAGGCAGGCTCCGTCCACGGCTTTCTCGGCCCCAACGGCGCCGGAAAGACGACGACGATCCGGGCGATTCTCGGCCAGATTCGGCTCGACGGCGGCCGTTTGCGCGTGTTTGGCCTCGATCCCGCGAAGGAAGCGGTCGATGTCCGTCGGCGTCTCGCCTACGTCCCCGGGGACACTGTGCTGTGGCCCAATCTCACCGGAGGCGAGTGCATCGACATTCTCGGGCGCATGCAGGGCAGCATCGACGCCGCCCGCAGAGCCGAGCTCATCGAGCGCTTCGAACTCAACCTCGAATGAAAAACGCGCACGTACTCGAAGGGCAACCGGCAAAAGGTCGCCCTCGTCGCGGCCCTCGCCACGCGGGCCGAGCTTCTGCTCCTCGACGAGCCGACGTCGGGCCTCGACCCCGTCATGGCCGAACGCTTCGTCGAAACGGTCCGCGAGGCGCAATGCTCCGGGGCGACGGTGCTGCTGAGCAGCCACATCATGAGCGAGGTTGCGGCGCTGTGCGACACGGTCACCGTCCTTCGGCGCGGGCGCGCCGCGTATTCGGGAAGCCTCGAAGGGGTGCGCGCCAGGGCCGACGTCGCCGTCTCGGCCGTCGGCAGAACGGGGAGGCGATCTCCTGAACGTCCCTCTGCCGAGGCCGACTCCGCCGTCGCCGGCCTCTTGAAAGGAGGAGCGTCGATACGAAAGGTCGAAAGCTCCTTGGAGGCGGCCTTTCTCAGCTTCTACGGAGGCGAGAAATGAGCGGGCCGCGCCGGGCGCTCTGGACGCTCACATGGAAGGCCCACGGCCGAAGGCTTCTCGCCTGGCCCCTGGCTTGGACCGCCCTGGTGCTCGCTTTGGCGTCGGCGACGAGGTCTCTCTACCCCGACGGCGCGAGCCGACTGCGCTACGCCTCGACCATCGGCTCTCGCGCATTCAAGAGCTGTTCAACGGGCGTGGCTATGATCTGACCTCCGCGGGCGGAATCGAGGCCTTCGAGGTCGGCATGTTCGGGCTCGTCTCGTCCCCGTCGGCGCAAGCCTGCTCGCCGTCCGCCTCATGCGAGCCGAGGAGGCACTCGGCCGATGGGAGGTCGTCTCGGCCGGAGGCTACGGGAAAACCGCGCCGACGGCGGCCGCCATGGCGGCGCAGGCGTGTTCGACCGCCCTCTTCGGGGCCGCGAGCTTTGCCGGCCTCCTCCTGTTTGGCTTTTCCGCCGCCGGCGCCGCAAAAATACTGCCTCATTCTCTGCCTGTTCGGGCTCGTCTCGCGGCGGCAGCCGCCCTGTTGGCTCAGACGGTCGCGGACGCCAAAGCAGCGGGAACCGCGGTGCTGGCGTGGGTCATGTTCTGCTACCTCGTGCGCGCGGCGATAGACGGACGGCGCCTGCCCGCGACCCTGGCTCACACCCATGGGCTGGCTGGCTGAAGCCCGTCCGTGGGGAACGAGCCGCCTGTGGTCCCTCATGCCGCCTGCGCAACGGCGGCCGCCGCACTGGCTGCGGCTGCCCTCGCGCTTCCGCCGCGTCCGCGACCTCGGAGGCGCCGCGGTCTCGCCGAGGCCCGGAAGGGCCGGCGCGGCGCCGTGGATTCGAGGCACGCGCTACGTGTGGCGCCTCACGCGCTCCGGCGTCGCCGGGTGGTGCGCGGCGGCGGTTTGCTGGGCGGCGCCGGTCGGAGCCATGGGAGACGAGATAGACGTCTGGGTCGAACAAAACCCGGGCATCGCCGAGCTTTTCGGAGGGCACGCGCCGCGCGACTTCGCGTCCGTTCTGGCCGTCGGGATCATCGGGCTTCTCGCGCTCGCGGCCGGGCTGGCGACCGCGGCCGAATTGCGCGGCGAAGAGGCGAGCGGAAGGCTTGGGCTCGTGTGCTCCACGCGCTGCGGCTACGTGAGCGTCGTGCGAGCCTGGTTCGCCCAATCGGCCTCGCAGCCGCGGCAGTGGCCGCATCAGGCGGTTTCGCCTACTGGATCTCCATCGGAGCGTCCACCGGCAAATGGGAGCTTTCCTCTTCTTTGGGGGCCGCGGCGCTCCTGCTCGTTCCCATAGTCGCAGTGCTCGCCGGCGCCTTCGCCGTTTTCTCCTATGCGCCGAAAGCGTGGGCAGCCGTGTGGGCCCTCGCCTGCTGGATCGCCGTCGTCGAGATCTTGGCCGACCCCCTTGACCTTCCCGAATGGGGGCGAAAGCTCTCGCCCTCTACCTCGTGGGCAGGGTTCCCATGGAAAGCCCGTCGTGGATCGCGACGGGATGCATTGGCGCCGCGACCCTCGCCTTGACGCTCGCGGGCGTCAGGCGCGTCCCCGCGATTTGGCGGCGGGGTGAGGCACAGCCCGGCAGCCCGGTTCGCGCTTTCCGGCAGCGGGATTAAAACGCCGTCCGGCAGCGGGCGGCGCGCAAAACCTCGGGTCCGCTGCGGCTCCGGACGTGAAACGGAGCAGTCTGCCATGCGGCGGAAGGCGTCAAACCGCGTCCCAGCCGAGGATCGCCGCGAGGATGTCGAGGCGCGGCGGGTCACCGCGGCGTCGGCGGCGGCGAGCACCGCGGGCTTTGCGCACACGGCGACGGAAAAGCCCGGCGATCTCCATCATCGACAGGGTCGTTGGCGCCGTCGCCGGCAGCCACGGTTTCGGACAGGTCGATCCTCTCGCGCGGCGAAGGGCGCCCCGGAGAACGAAAGTCTGCGCCCTCGGCCCGAGCCTCCAACGGAGAGTCGGAGACTTCTGGAGAATTGGATCCTTCTGTGAATTTGGCGCCTCTGGGCATGTCGGCGCCCGGCAGCCGGCCGCCCTCGGACCAGCGCAGAAGCGCCTCGGCCTTGCGCTCGCGGGTGACGATCTCGCCCTCCGTTCTGCCGCGTGAGGGCGCCGCCGCTTGTTCTCGAGCCGGTTGGCCCAGCACGCAATCGACGCCTCAGGACGGCGTGCCAGCCCTCCGATCACCTCGATGAATCCGCCGGAGACCAGGCCGACGGCGCATCCGCGCGCGTGCGCCGTCGCGACAAGCGTCTCGGCCCCGGGAACGGGCTCAATGCGGTCCGCGATCGATTTGACCCGATCGAGGGACAGTCCCTCCAGCGTGGCGACGCGCTCTGCGAGGGCCTCGGCGAAGTCGAGCTCGCCGTTCATCGCCGCCTCCGTTATGGCGCCACCCGAGGGGCCGGATCCGGCGGCGTCGGCGAGCATGTCGATGGCCTCGCCGCGGATGAAGGTCGAGTCCACGTCGGAGACGATGAGGCGGCCGCGCTCGGCCATTTTTCCGCGCGTAAGCGCGCAATCGATCGCCCAAAGCCAACGCCGGGCCGCGCAATTCGTCCCTCAGCCGCTCCAACGCGGAGGCGTCGGATCCGACAACGCCGAACAGCGACAGCGTCCACAGGCCGGGAACCGCGGGCGAGCGCTCGGCGACCTCTGCGCAAGCCGACCCGAAAACATGCCTCGTGTGCGCTAGCAGCCCCGCGGGAAGGGGCTCGGGCGAAGCGAGGGAAAACCTGACCGACTCTCCCTCGCGCACGGGTTCAAACAAGTGTGGTCGCCCCGTCGTCTTCCGCGCCGCCGAAGCCGTCGGAGACCTCGAACGCCTCGGACCCCGCGGGCGCGCCGGCGGAGCCGGAGGCTCCTGCCGCCTCGGACGCGTCGGGCGCCTCGGCCGGCGTCGGCACGTAAAGCGTGGCCTTGACGCGCGCGCCCTTGGGAACCACGGTGATGCCGCCCTCGGAGACGTGGAAGCCTCGGGCCCTGTCGTGCTCGTGGTTGACGCCCACCTGCGCGCCCTCTTCGACCACGACGTACTTGTCGAGGATCGCGCGACGACCGTCGCATTGCGCCCGACGCTGACGCCGTCGAGCAGAACGGATTCGCGCACCGTCGACCATGAATTCACGCGCACGCCGGGGAGAGGACGGATCCGATCACTTCGCCTCCGGAGACGATGACCCTGGGGAGACGATTGAATCGAGAGCGTGGCCCAGCCTCTCGTGGTGCCCTGTAGACGAACTTCGCCGGGGCGAGGTTCGAATGTCCCGTCAGAAGCGGCCACCTGTCGTTGTACAGATTGAAGACCGGGTTGACGGAGATGAGGTCCATATTCGCCTCGTAGTAGGCGTCGATCGTTCCGACGTCGCGCCAGTAGTCGCGGTCCCGGTCGGAGTGGCCGGGAACGTTGTTGAAGGTGAAGTCGTAGACTCCGCACGTGTCTTGCCCGACGAAGAAGGGAACGATGTTTCCGCCCATGTCGTGCTTTGAACTGGGGTCGACGGCGTCGTCGGAGAGAACCTTGTACAGGGCGTCGGTGTTGAAGACGTAGTGCCCATGGAGGCCAGGAACTCGTTGGGCGAATCGGGCAGGCCCAGCCCCGAGGTGTCCTGGGGCTTTTTCGACGAAGGCGACCGCGGCGCGGATCGGTCTTTGTTGACGTCGATTACGCCGAATGCGGACGCCAGTTCGAGCGGCTGGCGGATTCCCGCGATCGTCAGCTCGGCGCCGGTTTCGACGTGCTGGTCGACCATCTGCGAGAAGTCCATGCGGTAGATGTTGTCCGCCCCGGTGATGAGGACGACGTCGGGCCGCTCGTCGTCGAGGATGTTGAGCGACTGGTAGACGGCGTCGGCCGACCCGAGGTACCAGTGGTCGCCGCGCCGCTGCTGCGCGGGCACGGGGGCGACGTAGTTCTCGAACAGATTGGACATGCGCCAGTTGCGCGCGATGTGCCTGTCGAGGGAATGGGACTTGTACTGGGTCAAGACGATGATCTTCAGGTATCCCGAATTGACGATGTTGCTCAAAGAAAAGTCAATGAGTCTGTAAATGCCGCCGAAAGGCACGGCGGGCTTGGCCCGATCCTGAGTGAGGGGCATAAGGCGCTTGCCTTCTCCGCCAGCCAGGACGATTGCGAGGACCCGGGGTTTGGCTCCATAGGTTCCACCTATCTCATATATTGGTTCAGCGCACGAATTGTCCGCCGTTGGACGACAGAGCGGGTACAGTGAAGGGGTCAGCGTTGACCACCGAAGGAAGGACCCCACATTGCGTGTCGCTCTATTGACTCGAGAATACCCGCCAAACGTCTACGGTGGCGCGGGTGTCCACGTTGAAGAATTGTCCAAAGTGCTGGCGGCCCATGCCGACGTCGACGTTCACGCCTTCGACGGGCCGCGCGAAGCGGGCGTTTCGCCCGCCGGAGTCACGGTGCACGGATACGACTATCCGGCCGAGCTCGCTTCGGCGAACGCCGCGATCAAGACTCTCGGCGTCGACCTGGAGATCGCCGATCGCGTGCGGGAAGCCGACATCCTCCATTCTCACACCTGGTACGCCAACATGGCCGGCCACATCGGAGGGATGCTTTACGGCATTCCCCACGTCATATCGGCCCACTCCCTGGAGCCGCTGCGCCCGTGGAAGCGCGAGCAGCTGGGGGCGGCTACGAGGTCTCCTCCTGGGTCGAGCGCACGGCCTACGAGGCCGCCGACGGAATCGTCGCCGTCTCCTTCGCCATGAAGGACGACATCCTTCGCTGCTACCCGAAGATCGACCCCGACCGGGTGCGGGTCATCCACAACGGCATCGACCTGTCGGGCTGGAACGCCCCGAAGACCGACGAGGAAACAGCGGCGGCCAGGGAGTGCTTCGCCTCACGGGCTCGACCCCGACAAGCCCACGGTCATGTTCGTCGGAAGGATCACCCGGCAGAAGGGGGTTCCCGGCCTGCTGCGCGCGATCGCCAAACTTCCGGCGGGGATCCAGGTGGTGCTGTGCGCCGGGGCGCCGGACACCCCGGAAATCGCCGCCGAAACCGAGGCCCTCGTCGAGGACCTCCGAAGCAGGCGCACAGGCGTCGTGTGGATCTCGGACTTTCTCAGCCGCGGCAAGATCATCCAGCTCTTGTCGTGCTCGACGGCCTTCGTCACGCCGTCAATATACGAGCCCTCGGAATCGTCAACCTCGAGGCGATGGCCGTCGGGCTTCCCGTCGTCGGAACGAAGACGGGGGGCATCCCGGACTGCATCGAGGACGGGGTGACCGGAACCCTTGTTCCGATTGAACAGCTCGACGACGGGACGGGGACGCCCGTGCATCCCGAGGCGTTTGAGGCCGACCTCGCCTCGGCTTTGGAGGCCGTGTGCGCCGACCCCGAGAAGGCCCGCAAAATGGGCGCGGCAGGCCGCAAGCGGGTGGAGGATCACTTCTCGGGAGTCGATCGCACTCAAGACGATGGACTTCTACCGCGACGTCATAGCGGGACTTTAGGCTCTCGCGGTAATCTTGTTCCATGGGCGATGTGCTTGATGTTCGGGAGGCGACCGTTCGACGCGACGGCCGCGCCATCCTCGATTCGGTCGATTGGAGCGTCGACGACGGCCAGAGGTGGGTCGTCCTGGGCCCCAACGGCGCGGGCAAGACGACTCTCATCCAGTTGGTCTCGGGGCGGATGCACCCCACCAGCGGATCGGTGGCGATCGTCGGCGAACGCCTGGGCCGCGTCAACCTGGAGGATCTGCGGCCTCGTCGGCACCATGTCCGCCGCCATCGACGCGAGGATTCCGGGGGACCAGAGGGCCGTCGACGTCGTTCGAACGGCCGCCTACGGCCGCTTGGCGACGTGGCGGGAGGTCTACGACCCCCTAGACGACCGGCGGGCGAGGGCCCTTCTGGCCGGCCTCGGCGTGGGATCCCTGGAGACGCGCCTCTTCTCGACCCTTTCCTCGGGGGAGAAGAAGCGCGTGGGGATCGCCCGCGCCCTCATGCCCAACCCCGAGGTGCTCATCCTCGACGAGCCGGGCCTCCGGCCTTGATTTGGGCGGGCGCGAGAACCTCGTCGAAACGCTTTCGCAGCTGGCCTTCGAGCCCTTTTTCGCCGGTGATCGTGCTCGTAACCCACCACGTCGAAGAGATTCCCCGGATTCACCCACGCGCTTTTTGCTCAAGGACGGGGCCGTCTACGCGTCGGGCCCGATAGCGGAAAACCGTCACATCGGCCAATCTCTGCGGTCTTCGGCCCTCGACCTCGCGGTGAGCTGCGAGGACGGGCGGTTTTTCGGCGCGAAAGGCCTGAGGGCCTTGTGCGCGATCCGCCCGCGCCGCGCGGAAAGTCCGCCGTTTCCTCCCGCGGCAATTGTGGGGATTCCCTACCCGAATGGAGTCTATAACTGGGGGTCTCCGCCCGGTAAACTAGAGCGTGTCTCTACTATAGCTAGGAGTAGCAACGTGAGCTGGGAAGTTTGGGGCATCATCGCCCTTTGCTGCATCGCTTTGGAATTCATGACGGTCGATTTCTCCTTCCTCATGATTGCGGGAGGAGCTTTCGTAGCTGCCGGCGTCTCCGCCGGAACGGACAGCCTCGTGGCGCAGGTCGCCGCGTTCGCGGTCGTCTCCGTCCTCCTTTTACAATCGTGCGCCCGTGGGCGAAGAACCATTTCAACCCCAAAGGGACGAAGGTCGGCACGGTCCAGGATCAGATAGGCAAGCGAGCCCGCGCCCTCACGGTGATAGACGAGAATGCCGGACGGGTGAAGATCGGAGGAGACGTCTGGTCTTCGCGCTCGGCGGGAGGCGTCATTCCCGAGGGGAGCGACGTCGTCGTCACCGACATCGAGGGGGTCGTGGCCATCGTCGTGCAGTCGGCGCATTCCAGCCAATAGGGCTGCACGCTGGCTACTGGCGCCTTCCGACCGACGGCGAAGACTTTCTCTCTCATGGGAAATCTCCGTTGTCGACGGCCGTCCGACTTTCCGGCGGCGCCGCTTTCCGCCTCACCCTACATCAGCAACTGCAACTACATCAGTAACCGCAACAACTAGAAGGACCCACTATGAACGATATGAATGTCGGTCTCATACTTTTGGCCTTGGTTGCATCTCATCGTGATCCTTTTCGTCTTCATGGCGATCAAGATGGTCAACCAGGGGTACACCTACGTCGTCGAGCGCCTGGGCAGGTACCACAAGACCCTTTACGCCGGGTTTGCACTTCCTGTTCCCGTTCGTCGATTCCATTCGGGAGAGGATCGACATGCGCGAGCAGGTCGTTCCCTTCCCTCCGCAGCCGGTCATCACCTCGGACAACATCAACGTCTCCATCGACACCGTCATCTATTATCAAGTGACGAATCCGATCGCCGCGACCTATGAGATCGCCGACCCGATGGCCGCCATCGAGCAGCTCGCCGTCACGACGCTTCGAAACATCATCGGCACGATGGACATGGAGCAGGCGCTCACGGGGCGCGACCAGATCAACGGCCAGCTGCGCGGCCAGCTCGACGAGGCGACCGGCCGCTGGGGCATTCGCGTTTCGCGCGTCGAGTTGAAGGCCATCGATCCGCCGCGCTCCGTCCAGGGCGCGATGGAACAGCAGATGAAGGCCGAGCGCGACCGCCGCGCCGCGATCCTCACGGCCGAGGGCGTCAAGCAGTCCGCCGTTCTGACGGCCGAGGGCGAGAAGCAGTCCGCTATCCTCAGGGCAGAGGGGCAGGCCCAGTCGACGATCTTGAGGGCCCAGGGCGAGGCGCGAGCCATCCTCCAGGTCTTCGACGCCATCCACCGCGGCAACGTCGATCCCAAGCTCCTCTCCTACGAGTACATCAAGACCCTTCCGCAAATCGCCAACTCCTCGTCTTCTAAGCTGTGGATCGTCCCCACAGAGATGACGGCCGCCCTCAACGCGGTCGCCAAAGGCTTTGGGGCCACGGCGGCGACGGCGAATCGGGAGTCGATTTCGAGGGCACCGAAAGATCGCCGACGCCCTGGCGGCCACAGCGCTGCCCGACATCGACGACGCTCTGGCCGACGCCAGGGGCGCCGCCGACGTCGCCATCGACGAAGCCGAGACCTCGGGGCGTCAGTCCGGGCGCCATTTCGACCCGGACGCGGAGATAGGGCAGAGGCCCACGACGCCTGCGTCGCCGGAGTTCCGAAGCTTCGACCAAGGCGGCCCCAAAGGAAACGGAACGCCTCCTGCGGGTCAGTGACACTGAGAATCCCTGACGGGCCAGGCGCTATGAGGCGCTGAACCTATAGGTGCGGGGCGCGAGCGGAGAAAGCCGTTCGCGCCCCGTTTCGCATGTGCGGCAGTGTGCGAGCGTTGGTCCCTTCGGGAGGCTCGCTCCGTTACAGATGTGCGGATCGGCTCAAATCCCGGCGGCGATTGCAACAGTCTCCGCGATCGATTACGGCGTGGGCAGGGCTCGGTTTGCGGCGCATGCGAGATCGGGGTGTACATATTGTGCGGCCTGCGTTCAATTGTTACGGAGCCGACGCCTTAATAAGAATTTGACTATATTTACCTTTGCGTCAATGGTTCCGCTCTCTCATAGGTGACGACGATGCGCATCATTACGGTCGCGAATACTTCTTGTCGTTTCCGTGCATACACGGAATTCTTGGTGGCACATATGCGTCGATAAACGCTTTTTGACGCGTGCGATGGCGTTGTCTGTGGCACTCTTGTTCTGTGTTAGTGCCAATTACCGACATCCACGACGATCGCCTGTCAGATTACGTCAGGCTGACCGACGTGGCCCTTCGAAAGAAGCTTGAGACGGAGAACGGCCTGTATATGGCCGAGTCGTCGAAAGTCATCCAGCGGGCGATAGCCGCAGGCCACAGACCGCGTTCGGTCTTGGCCGACGAGCGGTGGCTTGCCGATCTCGCCCTTCGTTGACGAAGGCCGGCGGGGACGGCGAGGGAGGCGACATCCCCGTGTATGTGTGCGACGAGGAGAAACTCCAGGAGATTGCCGGGTTTCACCTTCACCGCGGAGCGATAGCCGCCATGAATCGCCCCGCCTGGCCGACCCTCGGGCGGTGCTCGAGGCCGTGGGATCGGGCCCCGCGCGGATCGTCGTACTCGAAAACCTGGTCGATCACACCAACGTGGGAGCGATCTTCCGCTCGGCTGCAGCGCTTGGCGTCGATGCAGTGTTCGTCACATCAGATTGTGCAGACCCCCTTTACAGGCGGTCGGTTCGGGTTTCGATGGGAACCGTCTTCCAGGTCCCCTGGACCAGAATCGACGGCTGGCCTCGAAGTGCGAAGATGCTTTCTGAATGTGGCTATACAACGGCTGCGCTGGCGTTGAGGGACGACGCCCTTGCCCTCGATGCCTTCTCCCGCCTTGAGGCGTGCTCGGCGAAGGACTCCAAAATCGCGATCGTTCTCGGGGCCGAAGGGGACGGCCTTCGCGACTCGACGATTGCCGCAGTCGATCATTCGGTCGTCATTCCGATGGCTGGCGACGTCGACTCGCTTAATGTAGCAGCTGCGATGGCCGTTGCTTGCTGGGAGCTACGTACCGTGCATACACCGTAGTAAAGCGTTGATTACACGGCAAAAGTTGGGATATGCCCGATTCTTCGCCGTTAGAGCGCCAACTTGCAAACATATTCGCCATGACGATCCGAGCCAGGCGGAAAGAGCTCGGACTGTCTCAGGAACAGGTGGCGCTGCGTGCCGACATTGATAGAAACCACTATCAACTAATGGAGAGCGCCAGGTCCGATCGGCGCTCGAACAAAGCCGTCAATCTCGACTTTTCACTTTGTTCAGGCTTGCCAACGCCCTCGAGCTCCCCGTCGAAGACCTCCTCCTTGCCGCTTCCGAGACATTCCAAGAGCAAGTCGAGGCGGGCGAAACGCTTTAGCCCATGCTCATGGCCGCCGCCCCGATGCGGGGCGGCACTCAGCGCCCTTTTCGAGTTGCGCAGGCTTTCCTCGAGCCGCCCAAAAAGCTTTTGTCGACCTCGCCGACGTCGGAGCGGCGATCGGTGCGGTTTCGTTGTGTTTCGGCTGTCTTGGCCTTGCTGCGGGAGTGATCGTCGAATTGCCTCTGATCAAAGCGGATATCGGTTTGGCTCCGTTGCCGAAGGCGGCGGTTGAAGTCGGTTGCCGTCGACCAAACCGTTCAGTCCGTTGGGTTTTGATATGCCTCGGTGCGTGCTTGCTGGCTCGGTGTGCCGACAACAATGGGCATGGACCGGAACTGCGCCTTTTGCGGCGACTGTGCGCCTCATATTTAGCTGTGCGCTCGGCGTTCTTTTATCGGTTGAATACGCCGATTTAATGTGTGACTATGGCATGCTTTGTCTGATCTTTGCCGAAGTTTGTTTGTCAATGAATGATGTTCCCCAAAGGCGTCCGAACCGATGGAAGTGTGTGAGGCTTTCTGTATCGATGTCTCTTACGAAAAGTCGGACGATCCGACGTAGCCGCACTGACGCCAGGCTTCGTAGACGGCGATCGAGGCGGAATTCGCTAGGTTCAGTGAGCGTAGGTGGGGCATCATGGGGATTCGCACGGCCGCCGTCACCGCCGGGTGGGCGATGACGTGCGCGGGCAGCCCCGTCGGTTCGGGTCCGAAGAGGAAGGCGTCCGTTTCGCGGTAGGCGACGTCGGCGAAGCTGTTCGACGTGTGCCCGGTGAAGGCGAAGATGCGCGAATCCGGGAGTGCGCGAAGGAGCGCCTCGAAGTCGGCGTGGATTCGAAGGTCTGCAAGGTCGTGGTAATCCAGTCCCGCGCGCTTGAGGTGAGAGTCTTCGAAGGAGAAGCCCAAGGGTTCGACGAGGTGGAGCCTGGCGCCCGTGCATGCTGCCAGTCGAATCGCCGCCCCCGTGTTTCCGGGGATTCGCGGCTCGTAGAAGACGATGTAAAACACCAGCTCAGCGTACACGGGAAGTGGCGGGCGCGGCTGCGATCGACTCGTGCGCCCCTGACCGTCCGATTCCTGTTGCGGCTTGGCGGGCGGGGGCTGAGTGCATGCGCGTCGGGGCGAGAGCCGCAGGCGATGTTGCGGCTTGGCGGACGGGGCTGCGCCGAACCTTCTCAAAACGCCGCTGGAGCCGCGGCCCGGCGGGGCGGAGCGTGCTTCGTTTGGAATGTGTCGGACCCTCCGCCTATCCTGTTTGTCGAACGGATGTTCAATAAGGGTGTGGGAAAATATGAGAACTTCGGCGGCCTGCTCCCTCGGCGGCAGGGCTTTGAACGCGGAGGACCGGCTTGAGGCCGCTCGGCGTGCGCTTGCCTTGGCGGAGCGCGCGGCGGGGGTTTCCCCGGTCGCCGTTTTGCCGGGCAGGGCCTCGCATGGCGAGGCAGTGCTGGGCGAGGCGACGGGAGGGCAGTGCCGTGCGGGGCCCCTGTCGGGCAGGGCCTTCGCAGGCGGCGCCCGGGCCGGGCTGCGTCGGACGCTGCGCGCTGGAGGGAGGCTTCGGGCGGATGGGCGGTCCCCGAGTGTTTGGTTGAAATCCTCCCGCGCGGACTCGAGCGGGGAATGAGCGTTGATTCTCCGGCAGCATCCTCATCGGCCTCCTGCTCGCCGGAATCGCCAGCGGTTCGGGGGGCGTGGAGCGTCTCCTCGGAATGGCCGGCGTCGGATGGGAGGCGGCCGAATCGCTGGGAGTCGAGGCCTCTGAACGGTTTGCGTGCCGAAGGTGGGATGCGGCGCGACACAGGCGCTGACTGCCGCCGTCGACGGCTTCGACGTCGCGGTCATTGGGTCTTCCATTCGCCTGGATGCGCGCGAGCGCCGCCTGCTTTCCAAACGGGCGGCGGTGCGTGGGTGCCTCCTCGGGGAGGGATGGGATTGCCGCGATCGGGTCAGCGGCGAGGTCGTCGCGGTCGAAGGCGTCGACCGCGGCGTCGGGCATGTTCGGGCGCTCCTCGTCGAGGCGGCTTCCGGACGGCGTCGCGTTCGGCTGCGGATCGGCGCGCGCGGATGGGCCCCGGCCCAGGCTGCCGACGGCGAAAAGAACGAAGGCGTCGGCCGCGTCCCGAGGCGGGCTCTCGCTGGTGGAGGCGATTCCTTCATGATGCACGCATCGGTGGCGGTGCCCGACTGGCCTGTTGCGGCGGCGGCGTCGGCAGGGCGGGTCGGCTCCGACGAACCCGCGGCGGTTCTGGGAGTCGGCGGCGTGGTGTGCGAATGCCTGGGCGCGCAGGCTCGGGGTGCGGACGGGCATGCGCAAGCGCGAGGCGCTGTCGATCTGCCCGATCTCGTCGCCGTTCAGCGCGACGTTCGCCGCGACGCCCTTCGGTTCGAATCGGTCCCTGCGCGCCGTGGACGCGCATGTGGCCCACGTCGTGGTCGTCGAGCCGGGAAGGGTGATCTTTCCGGCCCGGGGCGCGGTGCGTGCGGCGGGGTCGATGGAGGGGCTGGCCGAGGCTCTCATCGGGCAGATCGCCGACGTCGCCGGCTGTGAGGCGCACGTAGGCTGCGGCGAGGAACCCTCGCCGCCCTTCTGGCGGCCCAATCGGACGTTTTCTCGACGTCGAAGGGTCGGCGAAGTTCCTGGAGCGAACCAAGGTCGAAGGAACCCTCGTCGGCGTCGCGCCCTCGCGCAGAGCCGAGGCTCGATCCTGCCTTTGAGCTTCTGGCGGCCCTCGGGTGAGAACCGTCGGGGCTTTGGCGGATCTCGGGCCGCCGCCATGGCGTCCCGTTTTTGGAGAGACGGGTTCGCTTCTGTGGCAGTTGGCCCTGGGAGAGACGTCTATCTGCCCACGGAGGCTGCGACGTCGCCGGGAATCGTGTGCACGCGGGTTTTCGAGCCGCCCTCCAAAGCGTCGAAGAAGCCGTATTCTCCGCCCGCGGCCTCGCCGAGGAGCTCGTGCAGGCCATGGGAGTGCGAACCGCCGCCTCCGGGAGGCTGCGCATCGACGCGGTTTTCGACGGCGGCGAAGCGCTCTCGCGATCCTGGTCGGTCGAGGCGGGGGCGCCCGCGACATCGTCGATCGAGTCCGATGGCAGCTCGGAGGATGGGCGGGCGGCGGGCCCCTCGCACGGCTCGAACTCAGGGCTCGACGCCGCGCCGGCCGATGCGGCCCCCTGAGCCCCTGTGGGGAGGAAGGTCGGCCGGGAAATGAGCGCGCGCGGCGGCCGTCGCCCGGATCCAAACCGTCCTGGGCGAGGAGTCGGTGACGGTTCCCCGCAAGGTGGGAGGGCGCACGGCGGCGCGCCGCCACGCCGAAATCGCGTGGGGCGAGCACAGCCCGGACGACGGACGCAGATCGGCTCTTCCATGGCCGGGCGCCATACCCGAGCCGGGGCCTTCGCACGTCCATGCGGCGCCTGTCGACATTTGGCTCGACGGGCGATGCGGACACCGCTTGGCGGTCACGGGGAAAGCGGGAGCTGACATGCGCAGGCGGCTGCGCCGATCCCGAACCCGGCCTGCTGCGATCGGCGAAAAGGATTGGCGACGATCCGCGATTACGCCGGGCCTGGCCCATTGACGAGCGGTGGTGGGACCCCTCTGGCCGTTCTAGACGCGCCTATCTCCAGATCGTCCTCGACGGAGCGGCCGCCCTCGTCTACTGCGAGGGCGGAACGTGGCACGAGGAGGGCCGGTATGAATAGACGCCTCTCCGTCGTTCGGCCGGAGGCCGCGAGGCATTCGCCTTCGAAGCGGCCGTTCGCCGAGCCCGAGGGCGCGGTTCCGTACGCGGAGCTGCACGTCCACTCCGCCTACAGCTTTCTCGACGGGGCCAGCCTTCCCGCCGACCTCGTCGCCAGGGCCTGCGAATTGGACCTTCAAGCTCTGGCCGTGACCGACCACGGCGGCTTCCCCGGCGTCGTCCAGCTTGCATCCGCAGCCAGGTCGGCCGGGCTGCCCGCCGTCATCGGAACCGAACTGACCCTTCTGTCCGAAGATCGAAGCGCCCAAGCCGATCCTCCCGGCGAGCACATCGTCCTCCTGGCTCGGGACCCCGAAGGATACAGACGCCTTTCCCGAACGGTGGGGGAGGCGATGCTGGCGAGCGGGGAAAAGAACCGCGCTCGCTACGAGCTCGAAGACCTGGCGGCTGCCTCCGGCGGAAATTGGATGGTCCTCAGCGGCTGCCGAAAGGGAGGCGTCAGACGCGCTCTGGAGGGGTGGAGCGGCAAGGGGCGGAGGGCTCCCGCGGCGGCTTCAATCCCGGGGCCTCGGCTTTTTCCGGGCCTTCTCCCGCTCTGTGGGACGTCGGCGCCGCCGTCGAACGGGTGCGTCGCCTCGAATCTCTTTTCGGCAAGGGAAACGTGGCGGTCGAACTGACGAACTCCGGCGCCCTGCTTGACCGCGAGCGCTGCCGCGCCCTCGTCGAAACGGCCAACCGGGCCGGCGTCCCCTACCTCGCCACAGGCAATGTGCACTATGCGCGCCCTCGCGACAGGGACGTCGCCGACGTCTTCGCCGCCACGAGGGCTCGAAGCACCCTGGAAGAGATCGATCCCTTCCTCCCGGCCAACGGTTCGCACCTCCGGTCGGGGGAGCAGATGCTCTCCCTGCACCGAGACCACCCCGAAGCCGTGGCCGAGGCCGCCAGAATCGGGGCCGAATGCGCTTTCGACCTGGCGCTCGTCGCCCTGCCCTTCCCGATTTCCCCGTTCCCGAAGGCCATACCGAAGCGAGCTGGCTGCGTTGCGTCACCCGCGAGCGCGCGCTTGAGCGTTACGGGCCGCGCTCGTCGAATCCGCGGGCGTGGGAGGTGATCGACCACGAACTCGACGTCATCGTCGGCCTCGGCTTTCCCGGGTATTTCCTCATTGTCTGTGAAATCGTCGACTTTTGCCGCAGCCGGGGCATCTGGTGCCAAGGCCGGGGATCGTCGGCGAACTCGGCGGTCTGCTTCGCCTTGGGCATCACCGCTGTCGACGCCGTCCGCCACAAGATGCTCTTTGAACGCTTTTCTTTCTCCGGGGCGCTCGGGTCCGCCCGACATCGACGTCGACATCGAATCCGACAGGCGGGAAGAGGTCATCCAACACGTCTCATGAACGCTACGGAAGAAAAATGCGCCGCGCAGGTCGCCAACACCATCTCTTATCGCCCGCGCTCGGCCATACGCGATGCCGCAAAAGCCCTCGGATATGAGGAAGGGCAAGTCGAGGCATGGCTGAGGTCCGTCGAGCACAAGGTCCCTGCGAAAGCCGACGCCGGCGCAGGCTATGAGCCCGCGGGCTACGAGGCGGACGTGCCCGCCGCTGTGGCTGATCTCGCCTCGCGCATGCAGAGGCTTCCCGCCACCTCGGCATCCACCCGGGAGGGATGGTCTGTGCGACCGTCCGGTGATCGACGTGTGCCCGGCGGGCTGGGCGCGGACGCCGGGACGCACCGTCCTTCAATGGGACAAGGACGATTGCGCCGAAGCCGGGCTCGTCAAATTCGACCTTCTCGGGCTCGGAATGCTCACGGCTTTACGGAAGTCGTACACGCGGCTGACCGACGCCGGAATCACGGGAAGCGACGGGAAGCCCCTCGGGCTTCACAACCTTCCCCAAGAAGACCCTCGCGTCTACGCCCTGCTCCAAGCGGCCGACACGGTCGGCGTCTTCCAAGTCGAATCGCGCGCCCAGATGGCCACTCTTCCGCGCCTGCGCCCCGAATGCTTCTACGACATCGTCATCGAGGTGGCCCTCATCCGCCCCGGCCCTATCCAGGGCGACGCCGTCAGCCCCTACCTCGCAAGGCGCCGGGGCCGAGAACCCGTCACGTATCCGCATCCCTTGACCAAGCCGGCCCTGGAAAAAACCCTCGGAGTCCCGCTCTTCCAGGAACAGCTCATGCAAATAGCGATCGACGTCGCCGGTTTCACCCCGGCCCAGGCCGATCGGCTGCGCAAAGCGATGGGCGCGAAACGCTCGCACGAACGCATGTCCGAGCTCAAAAGCGAGCTGTATTCGGGGATGGCCTCCAAGGGCGTGCCCCCGGGCGTCCGCGAGGAAATCTATGACAAGCTCGACGCCTTCGCCGAATTCGGCTTCCCGGAGTCCCACTCCTTCTCCTTCGCCTACCTCGTCTACGCCTCGGCATGGCTCAAAGTCCACTTTCCCGAGCACTTCTACGCCGGAATGCTGGCGGCCCAGCCCATGGGCTTCTACTCTCCCAGAGCCTTGTGGCCGACGCCAGGCGCCACGGCGTGCACGTGGCCTCCCCGTGCGTCGTGCGTTCGCTAGGGCGAGGCGAGCGTGAGGAAACGCGATGCCGCAGAGCGCGACGGTGTGAAATGCGACGGAGAACGAGCCGAAACGGAATGCGATGAACCTGAGTGCGGCGACGGCGCCGCGGCTTTTGCGCGGCTCGTCGATCCCCATGGGGACCTGGAGTGCGCCTCGGCCTCGATTCCGTTCGGGGCCTCGGCGCCGCAGCGGTTTCTAGGATTCTGAAGGCCCGCCGGGATGCGCCTCGCCGACGCGGCGGACATGGCCAGGCGCGCCAGGCTGAGGCGGGGGCAGCTCGAGGCGCTCGCCGCCGCGGGGAGCTCTGCGGGCGCTCGGAATGGGCAGGCGCGAGGGAATATGGGCGGCTCAAGCCCTCGCCGACAAAACTGTTCAAGGAAAAGGCTGGTATCAGCCTGCCCTCCCGGGAACGGAGAGCATCGGCACCGCCCCGGCCCTCGACGAGATGACCGAGCAGGAGGTCGCGATCGCGGACATTTCCAGCACTGGAGTCTCTGCCGGGTCCTATCCCACGCAGTTTCTTCGCGGCGAACTGGCCGGGCCGAGGGGTCCTGAAAATCTCCGACTTGGGGGAGACTCCCGTCGGCAAACGGGTGCGCGTCGCGGGAGTGGTCACGCACCGCCAGCGTCCGTGGACGGCCACGGGAGTCACATTCATCTCGTTGGAAGACGAAACGGGAATCCTGAACGTCGTGTGCTCGACGGGGCTGTGGGACCGATACCGCCATGTCGCAAGGCGCAGCCAGGGCCTCGTCGTCAGAGGGATGGTCGAACGCGGCGACGACGCCATGAACTTCGTCGCCGACGCTCTGGAGCCGCTCGCCCTTCCGGTCCAAGCCAAGTCACGGGACTTCCGCTAGCCCGCAATTCCCGAAAGGCGAAGCTTTGCCGTAGACGAACGGAGATTCCCGGCCGTAGACGGGAAACGGGGGCCTGCCCATAGAATTGTGCACATGTCGCTTATCAAGATCCTGTTCAAGGCTGCCCGCAAAGCGGGGCCCGCCGCGCTGCTCGCCGTCGTCCGGTACGGCCCCGAACTGCGGAAACTCGTCAAAGACAACCCCCGCATGGTCGAATCGATGACCATGCGTTTCCGTGCCGTCGCCGGCGCGAAGGAAGGCCCGTCCGACAAAAAGGGCCTGCACCGTCGCGTCGAGGTCCTCCACGAGCAGGTCACATACGTCTACGCCTCGGCCAACACGTCCGACGTCGCACGCCAAGCCGCGAAATGGCGGGAAGAGCTCGAACGGATCGATCACGCGATTCCCATCGTCGAGTCGATGAGCAGGCGCGAGCAGGCGGCCGAGCGCAAGAAGCTCGTCCGCAAACTCGACGAAATCTCCGCATCGGTGCTGGCTGCGACGGTGGAGGACGCCGTCGAGGACGCCCAGATCGTCGAAGAGAGCGACGAGGAGACGGGCGCAGGCGATTCTAAGGGACGGAAGAAACGGCGGCGCGGCCGGCGACGAGGGCTCAGCAAGAAACGGCGGCTCAGCAAGAAACGGCGGCTCAGCGAAACGGCGGCCCGGCAGGGAGTGACGGCTCGGCCGAAAAAGGGCGGTGCGGGAGCAAACTGAGGCTCGGGCGCAAACGGAGGAGCCGGCACAAAGGAAGGTTCGGCCGGAAATGGCAAATAGAAGCATATAGAACGCAATAATGCGGAAGGGTGCATCCCTGGTGTGGGGATGCACCCTCTGCTAGTGCGCGGAGGGGACTTGAACCCCCACCCTCTATACGAGGACTAGCACCTCAAGCTAGCGCGTCTGCCTATTCCGCCACCCGCGCAGGTTGTTGAACGGAGCTTGTGGCTCCGAACAACGGATAAGAGATTACCATGCCTTTCTGCCCGAATCAAAGCGAAAAGAGTGGGTTTCATGTGCCCTCGATCACCGAGAATTCCTCCTGGGGCAGCTGGCTGCTTTAATGCGCACGCTGCCATGTAGTCTTTGACCCATGGAACTCGCAACTCTCCGCACGCCCAGGCTCGTGCTTTCCCCGGTCGAGGCGTCCGACGTCGACACGATTGCAGAACTCTGCCAGGATCCCGAGATTCAAAAATGGACGACCGTTCCCTCGCCCTATACGCGCGAGTCCGCCGAGTTCTTCGTTGAGAGCGTGGTCAAACCGGGCTGGCAGGGGCATTCGCCCGATTGGGCGATTCGCCTCGCCGAAGGAAGCCCTTTGACAGACGACGCCTCCGCAGCCGAGCGCCAACCCGAGGTCGAACGCTCTCCGTTGATCGGAATAATCGGCATAGTTCCGATTCCGTGGTCGGGGAAGTCGGCTTCGGATGTCGCCGCAAGAAAGGGGAAGCGGCTACGCGGCCGAGGCTCTCAAGGCTGTGTGCGACTTCGCCTTCGAGGCGATGGGGCTGCAGGCGCTGACGTGGCGGTGCGAGATACACGACGGCGAGCCCAACTGGCCGTCTATGCGCGTGGCCTGGAAAGCCGGTTTCACCCTCGAAGGGGTGTCCCGGGGCATGCTGTCGAAGAAGGGCAAGGCCTTCGACGCCGTGATCGGATCCCTCCTGCCGAGCGATTCCGCGAACCCAAGGGGCCGTGGACCGGCCCCACGAAACGGCGTCCCGGCTTGGGGATCCAAATCGCCCCGAGGATCTCGTCCGCCAGTTTCACGACGTTTACTCGCTGCCTGTCGTCGAAGACGGCCCCGACGCCGACCGCGAGCGCGTGCACATGCGCCTGGCCCTCGTGGCCGAGGAATTCGCCGAACTCGTGGGGGCGGTGTACGGCCGGGCCGCCCGCGAACGGATTGACGCCGCCTTCGAAGAGGCGCGCAAGCTTGACGACGGCACGCGCGACACCGTCGAAACGGCCGACGCTTTGGGCGACATCGTCTACGTCGTCTACGGCATGGCGCTCGAGCTCGGGATCCCCCTGAGCGGCGTTCTGGCCGAGATTCAAAGCTCGAACCTGTCCAAGCTCGGCGAGGACGGCAAGCCGGTTCTGCGCGAGGACGGCAAGGTGCTCAAGGGGCCCGACTACTGTCCGCCGGACATCCGCTCGGCTCTCGGCCTGGCCGAGCGGGACGAGTAGAACGCGCGCCATGGCGGACCTGACCGCGGTCGCTGCGACCAACCTCGACAAAGCACTCGCCTTCTGAAGCCGGCAAGAGCGCCGACGTCGTCGCCCGCGACGGCGTGCTCCGCCAGACTGTCATCGCCTTGCGCGAAGGCACTCGCCTCGGCGCTCACAACTCGCCTCCGGCCGCCTCGCTCCAAGTCCTCGTCGGCAAGGTGCGGGTCGAGATAGGCGAGAGCCAACAGGGCGAGTTCTCCGCCGGGGAGATATGGGTTCTCACCCACGAACGGCACTCTGTGCTCGCGTTGGAAGACGCCGTCTTTCTTCTGACCACCGTCACGTCGACGGGCGAGGGCTCCCACTCTTGAAAAGCCGGAATTCCGGTCGCATTTTGACAGTCGAAGCTCGGCCGCCGGACGTCGGGAAAACCGGGCGACGTCGCCGTGCTGGCCTTTTGACGTCGTTGCGCACGCCGGGCCAAATCGTTCCAGCCCCAGATGCTGGGGCAAACGGGAAGGCCTGCGGGCATAGTCGGGGCCCGCCCCGACAGAAGGCGGGCCCCGATCGGCTGTCACGCCGATGGGCGGTCCCGATTGAGGAATCCGTGCAGGTAAGGGAGGTGATGCCTGCACGGCCCTATTGGCCAATCGGTCCCGACCCCTGCCTCTTCGGACCCGTCACGTAAAAGCCCTCGGAGGCCGTCGCTCGTGTTCTCCGCATTTGCATGCGGCGTATCTACTGGCGACAAGTCAATGTTAACCTTTTCAACTACATAAAGAAAGAGGCGCGCACGAATATGGGGAGCGCGTCCCCGAATCGCGCCGCGCAAGGCCGACGTCAGACGTTCTGTTGAGAGGACGAGCTTCCCGCGATTGGGGGAAGGCAGGCCGGGCCTCAGCGTGAAATCTCGGTAAAGGACGTTTTCCTTTGACGAATTTCGGTTGAACGAGGCAGGGGAAGATAGTTGAACGAAGTCGAGGCTCTGTGAAGGCGGTTGAACGCAAGCGGCGTTGCAGCTCCGCAAGCAGTTATTTTCCGGCTGTCGTGCAGTCGTTTAGTTATAATAAAACTCAACAGTAAAATGAGACGCTTTAAAGAGGACCGTTACCTCCTTGATTTACTTAACCTTGTCGTCACTTGTTTTGTCGGGAAGCTCGTCGGTCGATTTTTCAGAAAGTGCTTGACGTTTGATGATAGTGTGATTCATACTAGAAGGCAGTTGAATAGTAGATAGCTAGTTGACAGAGTGCAGCCAGTGCGTCGTTCGGGTGTCACTGGGGTAAAGAAGCGGACGAATCGATCTGCGTTTTCTGTTGTTTCGCGGGTCGATGCGGTTAGTTGTTGAAAGGAGGGGATATGTCCATCCCTCGTCGGGTCTCAAGGGCGGTTTGCGCAATGTTGGCCGTTGCCGGGACCGTGCTCGCTCCAAACGTTGCGTCGGCTGCCGGAAACGGTCGCCACACTTCGACGCCGCCGATCGAAGCGGCCAAAGGCCGCTCGCCGGTGAAACCGAATGCCGCCGGGGCGGAACACGGAGGTTCGGGCCGCCTTCAAGGCTGGGGCAATCCCGTTTTCAGCGACAATTTCGACGACGCCTCCCTGCCCAAGTGGAACGTGCGGGACAACTGGCGGCTCAATCAGGACAAAGCCGTAACGAGTAAACGGAATGTGAAGGTCTCCGACGGGCGGCTGACGATTCGCACCAAGCGTCTGGCCAAGGCCGACGCTCGCGACGCCTCCCGCCGGTACTCCAGCGGCTACCTCGACACGGTCGGAAAGTTCTCGCAAAAATACGGACGTTTCGAAGTGCGCGCCAAACTTCCCACGATCAAGAACAATTCCCGCGGCGTCTGGCCGGCTTTTTGGCTGCGTCCCGACGACGGCCAGGAAAACGAAGGGGAGATCGACGTCTTCGAGGCTTTACGGCACGCCCGCCCAAGGCAAGGCGGACGTCGATCCCTACGGCAGAAGCGAGGCCACCGCGCACGTTTATCAACCCGGCCGGCACGGAGGGCTGCAGGCTCCCGAAGGGCGAAAAAAGAAGAATGCGTGGACTTCCCAAAGCATCAATCTCAACGACGGAAAGTTCCATACATGGGCAGCGGGATGGACGCCCAGCAGGATCACCTTCTTCATCGACGGGCGGAAGTATCACGAAGTGACGAAGAAAACCTGGGGCTCAGCTACATGGAACAAGTTCTTCACAACCGACAAGTTCAATATTCGTCTCAACGTCCAGGTCGGCTCCTCCTATTGGGGGTTGCCTGAACCGGGGAAGACGGCAGATTCCACCGAATTCGTCGTCGACTACGTTCGGGCCTGGGCATACCGGGGCTAGTATTCACGCTTAGCCCTTTTCACGCAGGATTTCGCCGCTCGCACCGGGATACGCGCCCCCGGGCGGGCTGGCGAAGTCCGTCCAGGCGCACAGAATCGATAAAATCTGGCCATGGAGGACTTTGGATTACCCGATTTCGCCGACGTCGCCCCCGATCGGCTCGAAGCCGACATACGCGAGAAGCTCGAGGGCCATCGCGCGCTCGTGGAAGCGATCGCGTTGTCTCAGGCTCCGGCAACCGTCGAGAAACACGCTTCTTCCCCTCGAACTGGAAACCCAGCGTTTGAGGAGGCCGTCGATGTGCTGCACACGTTTGCGGCCTCCGTCGGCGGCGACGAATGGCATGCCGTCGAGGCCAGGCTCAACCCCTCATAGTCGAGCACGAAGACGACGTCTCACCTCGACTCGCGGCTGTACGACCGCTTCAAGGCGCTGGCGGCGGCCGAACTCGGCCCGGAAACGGCTCGGTGCGTGTCAGAGCGCCTTAAGGCGTTTCGCGCCCACGGCTGCCACCTTGACGCCGCCGCCCAAGAGCGGCTGCGCACGATCAACAAGGAGACGGCGGACCTGACGACCGAGTTCGGGCAGCTGGCGCTCAAAAGCCCAGCTGGCCGGATCGGTCCCGTTGACGGAGGAGAGGCCGAAGGCCTGAGCGATTCCCAGAAGGCCGGGTTGGCGGCCGACGCCGAATCGAACCTGGAACTGGCGAAAGGCAAGCCCTGCCTCGTCGTCCTCCGCCTTCCCACTCAACAACCCGTCCAATCCGCCCTTGCCCGCCCCGACGTCCGTCAGCGGATTTTCGAGGCTTCGACGAGCCGGGGCGACGGGAGCGACCCCGCAACGGACACCCGCCGCATCGTCCTCGCGCTCGCACGCCTTCGGGCCGAAAAGGCGCAGCTCTCGGCTACTCCACCTACGCACAGTATGTCGCCGCTCAGGAAACGGCCGGATCGACGCAGGCCATTCACAGCCTTCTCGAGCCGATGGTCGAACCCGCCCAACGCAACGCCGAGGCCGAGCACGAGGCGCTTGAGGCATACGCCGGGACCCCTGTCGCCCCGTCTGACTGGCTTTTACTTCCGCGACGCGCTCGCCCGCGAGCAGTTCCAGCTCGACAACGAGGCGCTGGCGCCCTATCTGGAGCTGACGAACGTCGTCGAAAGAGGCGTCTTCTACGCCGCGAACAGGCTTTACGGACTGACGTTCGCCGCGAGGCCGGACCTGCGCGGATACGCCGAGGACGTCAAAATATGGGAGGTTCGCCGCGAGGACGGCACTCTCGCAGGCCTCTTCCTGGGGGACTATTTTGCGCGGGCCGGCAAGCGAGGCGGAGCCTGGATGCACGCAATCCGGCAGGCTTCCCGCCGAGGGGAGGCTGCGTCGTCGTCTGCAACAATCTCAACGTCACGCGACCGCCCGAGGAGAGCCTGCGCTGCTGACATGGGACGAGGTCGAGACGGCCTTCCACGAATTCGGGCACGCTCTGCACAGCTTGCTTTCCGACGTCGAATGGCCTTCCGCCGCCGGCGCGAGCGTTCCGCGCGACTTCGTCGAGTACCCTTCGCAGGTCAACGAAATATGGGCCAGACATCCCGCAGGTGCTGTCGAACTACGCCCGGCATTTTGCCACGGGCGAGCCCATGCCGGAGGGATTTGGCGGTCTCGCTGTCCGCCGCCGACGGCTTCGGCGCGGGGTTCCAAATGTCCGAAATGCTGCAGGCCGTGCTTTTGGACCAAGCCTGGCACGACCGGACGCCCGCCGATCTCCCCGAGAGCCCTGACGACGTCGAAGAGTTCGAAAAGGCGACCCTCGAGAGGCTTGGAATCGCCAGCCCCTGGATCCCGCCCGGTACCGAAGCTGCTACTTCAACCATGTCTTTTCCGGCGGCTATTCCGCCGGTTACTACTCCTACCTGTGGAGCGAGGCCCTCGACGCCGACACCGCAGACTGGTTCCGGACGGTTGCCGCGAAAGACGGCGACGGCGGCCTCAATCGCGAGGCGGGGGCGAGGATGGCGGCTGAAGTGCTCAGCCGGGGAAATTCGCGCAATCCCGCTCGAGGGTTTCGAAAGGCTCCTTGGACGCCCGGTCGACTACCCAGGGCGTTGCTGCGGCGCAAACGCCTGCTCTGAAACGCGAGCCGACGAAGGATTCGGGATGGCCCGGGCTTCCATTCGCCAAAGGGGCGGGGACGCCGTCTGCCAAGAGGCTCCTGGCCCGGGCTGCCAATCGTCAAAGGCGCCCAACCGCGAGCCGATGGGGCTGCGGTTGGGCGCCTTTTTACCGAGGCGGTCTGGACCGCCTCAGGCTGCCCGCTACGGGTGCGTGGCGGGGGTGTGCTCGCCGGAGCCGGTCCAGTTGCCGGTGAGCACGGCGGTGTCGGGCTGGGCGAAGGTGTGGGTCGCGTCGGCGTTCCCTCCGCTCAACGAATTTCTCAAGTGATAGACGTTGGCTCGGCGAATTGCGAAGGTGTCTTTCCGTCGCCGTTCCAGTCTCCGACCAGGTAGGCGTCGCCCTTTCCGTCCGTATGTGAAGTCGACGTCGGCGTCGCCTCCGGTCAGAGTGTTCTTGATGTAGATGTGATTGCCTCGCACGACGGCTACGCTGTCGCTTGCCGTCGCCGTCGAAATCGCCGGCTAGGAACGCATCCCCTTCGCGTCCATAGGTCAGGACCGCGTCGGCGTCGCCTCCGGTCGAGAGCTGTTCTTGATGTAGATGCGGTTGCCTCGCACGACGGCTACGCTGTCCTTGCCGTCGCCGTCGAAAATCGCCGGTCAAGACGGCGTCGTCCGCGCGTCCGTAGGTGAAGGACTTGCCTTCAAATGTGAAGGTCGCACCTTGTCGAACAATGAAGCCGTCCTTGCCCTTCCCGGTGAAGTCGCCGGCGTACGGGGCGCCTTTGCCGATGGGCGTGGCAGGCTGGGCCGAGTCGGCGGTCCAATCGGTGTAGGTGGTGACAGTCGATCCGCCGGGATCGGCTGTCGGGGTACGGGCTCGGCTAGGCGAGTCCGTGGGGGTCGGACTGGCTGGGCGGTCGTCGGCGTCGGGCTTGGGCGACTCGGTCGGGCGAGTCCGTGGGGTCGGACTTCGGGCGACTCGGTCGGTGAGTCCGTGGGGAGTTGGACTCGGGCTGGGCGGGCGTCGGGGTCGGCTTGGGCGACTCGGTCGGCGAGGCCGTCGGCGTCGGGTCCGCGTCGGTGAGTGAACGGACGACGAAGGGCGGGGTCTCGTAACGTTCAGAGGCGTCCTTCGAGTTTTGAGGGTGGCCGGTGCCCTTGGTCACGACTACGGACATCACGTAGCGACCGTCGTCGGCCATCTGCAGCTTGCCGCCTTTCTTGATCCTTCCATCCCAGGAGAACGTCTGAAGCTCCTGTCCGCGCCGACGCCGTCGTTGTCGTACACCTGATGCACCGGAACCGACTGGTCCCCTGCCTTTTGCCGTCGGGGTCTACGGCGTTGACGTATATTTTCATGTTTTTGACGGGAGTCTCCACATGCAGACGGACTCTCGGGACGTCGTAGCCCTTCATGGAATACACGTGGTCCTTTTCAGTCACCTCTGCATACTGCGCATTGTCGTCTGCGCAGTCAGAGGCCTCAACACGGCCGTTCGGGCACGAGGAGACGCTCACGAGCGAGGGCGAGACGTTGTACTTGTCCTCGGGGCCTGCGGCCTACAAAGCTGAGGGTCTGGCTGTCGTAGAGATCGCCGTACGTCCATTTTCGAACTGATTGCCTCCCTCGATTCGTAGTCTCCGTTGAGACCGGCGAAGGGAATCCGCTGAAGGCGCCCGTCGTCGTCCTTTCAACGTGATGTAGCCGCCGTACATCGTCATGTAGGGGAGCTTCGTCTCCACCGCTGTTCCCGTTGCGTAGGAACTGTAGGTGCTGGGCAGGGGTGACGGTTGCCTTCACCGTTCGCGTCGAATGGGCCGGAACCGTCACCTTGTCCGCGGAGAACGCGACCTTGGTGTTCAGCCCCGGCGCATACTGGAGAAGGGTGTTCGGCCCGTACGTTCCTGCCGCATTCAGATCGGAGCCGAGGGTGTACGTCTTCTCCTTGTCGGAATTGTTTGTGATCGTCAGATCGGTCGGATCGTTCGAATCTGTGTCGCCCAGTGAAATCTTCGACGGGGTCACAGTGGAGACTCGCTTTTCCTTTCCGGGTGCGGCATAGGAATTCGCTTGGGAAACGGCGGCAGGAATGTCGATGAGACCCGCGCCCTGGTGTTGAACGGGCTCTTGAATCCGCGCCTGCGAGGGGAATCCGCGCTGTGTCGGGTAGGAAAGGAGAACGGGGTCGGCGGTGTTTTGGAGGACAGCCTTCACTGCGTCGGGGGAGGCCGACGGATTGGATTCGAGCACCAGCGCGGCTGCTCCCGCCGTGTGCGGAGCAGCCATCGAGGTTCCCGAGAGTTCGGCGTAGCCCTTTTTCGCGGTCCGTTTGTCCAGGGGATAGGCGGATGTGATCTCGCCGCCGGGGGCGAGGACGTCCGGTTTGAGCTTGAGGTCGGCCGTCATTCCCCACGCCGAGAAGGTGGAGACCATGGTGGCCGTATCGGGGTCGACGATCGACTCTTGCTTGTCCGTCCAGGTGATCACAGGGTTGTTCCCCGCGCCCTTCGCTATGAGCCCTTCGAGCTTTTCACCCTGCTCCTTGCTGATTGTGCCGACCGGGAGATCGGTCGTCGGATGGATCGAAGCCCTGACGACGCCGTCTTCATTGTTGTAGATCAACAGGCCGACGGCGCCGTCGGCCTGTGCGGCGGCGGCCTTTTCGGCAAAGGTGGAATCGCCTCTGGCAACCAGCGCCACCTTTCCTTCGAAAGGCTTCCCGGGAAGGTCGACCGCTCCGGTCTTCTGCCCGTCCGGGTATGCGGCGAGCTGCGCGCTTCCAGTCGTCGGAGGGACGGCGGCGCCGTCGACGGGCATGTATGTGTAGGAGGCGCCGTCAGCCGTCGTGAAGGTCGCCAGAAGCAAACCGTTGTTGTCCACCGACCCTACGGCGACGGCCTTGGAGGACACCGCCGGGGCGCTGCCCGAGAACGTGCCGTGGTCGCCTTCGTTCCCCTGAGAGACAGTCAAGACCACGCCGGAATTGACGAGGGCGTCTGCGGCGACGGCGGTGGGATACTCGGGCCATGTCATGTAGGGCGCGCCAATCGACATGTTGACAACATTCATGCCGTCCCTCGAGGCGCGCTCCATCGCGGTGAGCATGACGCCCGTGTCGGTTGAACCGTCACACCTGAAAACCCTGTACGCGCCCAAGAGCGCGTTCGGCGCGACGCCACGGAAATTGCTTGTCGGGTCGTTGCCTGCCGCGATGCCCGCGACGTGGGTTCCGTGGCCGTGGCAGTCGTTGGGGACCGAGTCGGGGACCGCATTGGGATCGTAGGCGTCGGAATTGATGTCCGAATTGTACCTGTCGCCGACAAAGTCGTATCCGGCGACGACCTTGGACGTGGGGAAGGTCGCCGATCCGGGCACGCCCGATCCGCCGAAGGCGGGATGGTCGATGTCGATGCCGGTGTCGATGATCCCGATTTTCATCCCTTTGCCCGTAAGGCCCAACTCCTTATGGGCGTAGGGACGCCGGTCATCGCACCGGCCCTTCGCATTTGCGGGAGAACCTTGGACTTTTGATTCTTCGGCATCGCTACGCTGAGAACGGGGAAGACGGCTTTGACGTTAGAGGCCTTGACGACTTCTTCGAGCCCCGCCTTGTCGGTTTTGACAACCACCCCGTTCCACAGGCGCGAATGCTTCTCGGTCACTTGCACTCGCGACGAAACGTCCGAGCCGAAAGTCTTTTGCTGGGAAGAGATCGCTTGCGGCGACCCTCCCGATATCGTCGGCTTCGATGCCAGCTGTACGAACCATTTTCCGGTGAATCCCGGCGTGCTTTCCGCTTTCTTTTGGAGGCCGTTCGGGTCCAAAGGGGTGGGAGGAGTTTTGGGGGATCGGCATGAATCGGAGAGGAGACGACGCCGATCGCGATCCCGATGGCGCTGAAAAACGCAAGCGAGCGTCCGCGCCAATGAGAGTATTTCATGGATATTTCCCTTCATTTTCAAGGCCTGTTGGTGAGTCAGGCTACCCAGAGTCAATTATCTGTGCGATCGGTTCCGGAATCAACGGTTATTTCATGAGTTGCCGTGGCCTCAAACTTTGAGGCCACGGCAACTCGTTATATATTGATTTGTCTTCTACTATTCTATTGCTTTAATTCAGGAATGTTGTGCCTGTTTTTCCTTTCTTATTTGTGGGCGAATGCCGACTTGACTTGCCGTTGTCCAATGGAAAGTCTGCGAGTGTCTGGCTGAACGCTTTGGGCGGCCAGCTGGCCATTCGTCTCGCGAAATGTCCAGCACATGCGCCAGGCCATTGCTGGCTTTCCGCTGAATGCCATGCTTTCACCAGGCTTCCTTCACCAGGGCTCCCGTCAGATCATTTGCGGGCGTGCTGCGATGTTTTCGCGGATCCGGCTGAGGGGTCGCTGTGGGACGTTGCGATCCCTGACGGCGACTGGGGCGGGCTGGCCCCGTCGGTTTGGCGGACGATGTTGGTTTGGCCGTTGGGTTTGCCGTCGGCGAGGCTGTCTGGCCGGGGAAGCGTCGGGCTCGGCGTGGCTCCGCTGGATCGGACGACGAAGGGCGGGGATGTGAAGGCTCGGTGTTCTTGCCGTTTTAGGGCGTGTCCGGTACCCTTGGTCGCGGTCACCTCCAAAACGTAACGCCCGTCAGGAACGGGAGCCTTCCCGTTGCCTGAGGCGACCGTTCCGTCCCAGCCGATGTCCGTGATGCCAGGGCTTGAACCCGTATCCATTCAAGCTGAAGACGATGTTGTCTTTGGCTATGGGCTTTGCCCTTTGAGCCGTCTGCGTTCGCGTGATAGGCGGCCACCTCGAGTTTCGAGACGGGATTCTCGACGTGCATGATCACACGAGGCACGTCGTATCCCTTCATCGAATACACATGGTCGTTCCCTCCACAGGCGTGTAGTCTGCTTTGTTTGTCCGCGCATTCGATTCCTAGGACTCGGCCGCTCGGGACAGGATGAAACGACACCCAGGCTTGGCTGTATATCCAGGAGATCCGTAGGCTCGTGTCCCGTCTGTTCACGAGTGTTGTTGGGCCTAATGTCGCCCCATGTCCATTTGGAGTAGAGGAATCCGAGTGATTCATAATCGGCGTTCAGACCTGCGAAGGGGATGTGTTGGACGACGTTGTTCGAGCCCTTCAGCACCACGTACCCGCCGTAGAAGGTAGGCCAGCGAAGTTTCTTCACGACTTCGTCCTCTTGATCTTGATAGGTGCTCGGCGGGTGACCGTGACCTTCACTTTCCTTGTAGAATTGGCCGGAACCGTTACCTTCTTAGCTGAGAAGGACACCTTCGTATTCAACCTAGTGTAATTGGGCCCCACGGCATTTGGGCCGCTTGTGCCTGCGGGGCTGACGTCCGAGGAAAGCGTATAGGTGATTTCTTTGTTAGACCGGTTGGCAATTGTCAGCTCGGTCGGATCGTTTGAATCGGTGTCGCCCAAGGAGATCTTCGACGGCGTCACCGTGCTCGGCACGGCTTCCGAATCCATCTTTGCATACGAATGGGCCTGGGACGCTGCTGCAGAAACGTTGATCAACCCGGCGCCTTGACGGTGAATAGGTTCCTTTGTCTCAGGAAAGCCTTCGCCGTGCGAGAAGGAAACTGGTTTTGCGCTGTTTTGCAGGATCGTGCGGACGTCGCCGGGATTCAATGCTGTATTCGACTGCAGCAGCAGCTGCGGCGCCGGCCGCGTGCGGGGAGGCCATCGACGTGCCGAACCAGAATCTGTATCCGTCATAGTTCTGTTTTGCGATCGGAAAAGCAGAATATATATCTCTGCCTGGTGCTACCACATCAGGCTTGACTGTCAGATCGGCCGCCAAACCGTAAGCCGAATAATCGGAGGTCAAGCCTCCATTGGGGGAAGGGACTAGTGCTTTCTCTTGCGTCCATTCAATTGAGGCGGATTGGGCGACAATTGCAGTCTCTAGTTTCTGGCTTCAGCATGCTTTGATGCCGATAGTCGGGATTTTGGGGCCGGCTTTGCCGCCCACGTTCTCAAGAACCGGCCCGACAGAATCTGATTCATCATAAAAGATCGCTGCGATTGCGCCGTCTTTTTCCGCCGCTGCAACCTTCTCGTCGACCACGGGATTGTTCCCGAGGGAAATGAGGACGGCTTTGCCCTTGAAGGGCGTGCCGGGAAGGTCGACGCCGCCGGTTTTCTTTCCGTCCGGGTAGCTCGCGAGCTGGGCTTTTCCCTGTGACGGGAGGCTGGGCGCTTCCAGTTGTTGTGTTATAGGGTACAAGTTTTCCGTCGGGGCCTTTGAAAGCGTCAGAGGATTCTTCTTTGCGGTCCACAGAGCCGACGCTGATTGCCTTATGGGCGGCGGAGGGAGAGCCGGTTGTGAAGAATCCTGCTTCTTGCCCGTTGTTGCCAGCTGCGGTAGTGACGACGATGCCCGAGTCGGCCATGGCGTCCGCGGCTGCAGAGACAGGGTAATTGGGCCACGACGCGTATTCGAGGGCCAAGGACATGTTGACCACGTCCATGCCGTCCTTGGTTGCGCGCTCCATCGCCGCGAGCAAAACGGCTGAATCGAATCCTCCTTCGCATCCGGCGATTCTGTACGCGCCGAGTTTGGCGTCGGGGGCGACGCCTTTGAACTTCCTCGCGGTGTCGTTTCCTGCGGCGATGCCAGCCACGAAAGTCCCATGGCCCATGCAGTCTTTGGGAAGTGGATCGGGTTTAGGCGTCGGATTGTACGTGTCGGAGGTCGAATCGCTATTGTACTTGTCGCCGACGAAGTCGTATCCGGCGACGACCTTGGACGTTGGGAAGGTCGCCGATCCGGGCACGCCCGATCCGCCGAAGGCGGGGTGGTCGATGTCGATGCCGGTGTCGATGATCCCTGATCTTGACCCCTGCCCGTCAATCCGAGCTTGTTCCTGGCCTCTGTGACTCCTGTGAGTTCTTCTGAGACGTTGCGATTCGTTTTGTTGTCCTCTTTTTGTGCGGGTTGCTCCGGAGGCTTGGACGTCAGGACGGGGAAGACGGCTTTGACGTTTTTGGCTTGGAGTATCTTCTCCAGGTCTTTGTCTTCGGCGTTGACCGCCACTCCGTTCCAGACCTTCGAATAGGATTTGGTGACTTTGACGTCCTTCGGGGCCGCATTGCGGAATACTCTCTGCTGAGCGGCGATTGTTTTTGTCGACCCGCCCTTCCAGGCGGGCTGCTCGGCGAACTGAACAAACCACTTGCCGGTGAACCCGGGGGCGGCGTGCGCCTTACCCTTCAGGGCATGAAGCCTCTGCCGAATCTCGTCTTTGTTCTTCTGTGGTGTGGTTCCGCCGACTTGCTTTTGGCCGCCGGCCTGCTTTTGAGCGCCGTCGTCTTGTTGGGCGCCGCTGGGGCCAGGCGGCTTGGGCGTGCCCTCAGCCTGGGCCGCCTGCGGAGCCAAAGCCCCCGCGCCTATGACGGCCACCGCCGAGACGAGGCCTAGGCGCGCCCTCCACTTTCTGCTGCGTATCATGTCCGCTCCCTTGCTTGCAGTGCGAGCCCGCCCGCCTCCAGGAACCGGTTCAGAAGACTTGACGTCCGAAGCGATTTGGAATCTTCTTTCCCTCTGAGCCCATCGGAAAGCTAGCCGGAACTGGTCCGAAAGCTTGTCCGAATCGGCTTCGGCGCTTGCCGCCTGGCCGGCTCGGCGGTCCGGTGCTCAATGACATGCGGGCGCGTGCGTAAGCGCCCGCGAGATCATTCTACGACCTCCTACACCTTTTGTCAGTTATGTTTTAATGATCAACAGCCTTTGATTTAAGCGACTAAATCGGAGAGCGGGGAAAAACGGTTGCAGTTTTAAGATAAGGTCAATTTTGGTGCTTGAAGTTCAAGCTCTGTTATCGGAGTTCAGGCTCTGTTGCATGAGCGCCTGGAATCGCCTGCTGCTTGCATGGAAGTGGTCGTGACCCCGAATCCGGAGTCACGACCACTCACTCTGTATTGAAGGATCTTGTTCAACCTCACCTGCGTGTGCGCGGCGCACCGCCTTCGAGTGTGCTCGTCGGTTTCGCCGACGGGGTTCGGTCTGCCGTCGGCGACGTCGTCGAGTCAGACGATGAGGTCGGTCTGGCCGTTGGGTTTGCCGTCGGCGAGGCCGTCTGGCCGGGGGAGGCTGTCGGGCTCGGCGTCGGCGATGCCGTTGGGCTCGGTGCGGCTCCGGGGTTGGAACGGACGACGAAAGGCCGGGACGTGAAGGTCTCGGTGTTCTTGCCGTTTTGGGCGTGGCCGGTTCCCTTGGTCGCGGTCACCTCCAAAATGTAACGCCCGTCAGGAACGGGAGCCTTCCCGTTGTCCGAGGCGACCGTCCCATCCCAAGCGTAGTTCCAAGCAGAGGTGTCCGCTCCCACTCCGTCAGACCGGAAGACGATGTTGTCCTTGCCTGCGGGCTTGCCTTTTCGAGCCGTCCGCGTTCGCGTGATAGGCGGCCACCTCGAGTTTCGAGACGGGATTCTCGATGTGCACGACGACGTTGGGAACGTCGTATCCGTTCATCGAATAGTGTGATCGTCCTTGAAACAAGCGACAGCGTGGCGTCAGGGCATTGGGCGTCCACGACGCGGCCGCTCGGGCAGGATGAAACGAAGGCCAGGTTCGGCTCTATGTATATCTTGCCCGCATAATCGTCGCTCGGTGGCTCGTTGGGCGTCAGGTCGTTCGCCGTCCACTCAGAGCGGAGGAATCCGAGTGATTCGTAGTCGGCGTTTAGGCCTGCGAAGGGATGTGTTGGACGGTGTTGTTCGAGCCTTTCAGTACGAGGTATCCGCCGTAGATGGTGGGCCAGGGAAGTTTCTTGGCCGTTCCTTTGTCGGTGTAGGTGCTTGGCGGGGTGACCGTGGCCTTGACCGTCCGTGTGGAGTTGGCTGACTGTGACCGTTTTCGCTGAGAAGGACACTTTCGTGTTCAATCCGGCGAAGTAGCTGGGGAACTGGTTGGGTCCGGCGGTGCCGACGAAGGCTGACGTCGGAGGAGAGTGTGTAGGTGACTTCTGTTTGACCGGTTGGCAATCGTCAGCTCGGTCGGATCGTTTGAGTCCGTGTCGCCCAGGGAGATCTTCGACGGGGTCACCGTGCTCGGCACGGCATCCGAGGTGACCTTTGCATGCGAATGGGCCTGAGCCACGGCCGCAGGAACATTGATCAACCCCGCCCCCTGGAGATGAACCGCTTCTTTGCCTTTCGTCGATGCGTCCAGTTCCAAGGCCTCGGGATTGCGCAGGTCGAGCGGCTTCGCTGTGTTTTGCAGGACTGTGCGGACGTCGCCGGATTCAGCGCCGTATTCGACTGCAACAGCAGCGCCGCGGCGCCGGCCGCGTGCGGAGAGGCCATCGACGTGCCGGAATAGACTGCGTATCCCCGTTCGCCTTGCTTTTTGATCGGGATCGCGGCGTAGATATTGCCTCCCGGGGCGAGGGACGTCCGGCTTGACCGTCAGATCCGCCGCCAAACCAAAAGACGAGAAATCGGAAAGCGCGCTCCGTTGGAATCCGCGCTCACAACCTCCTCGCGCGTCCATTCGATCGAAGCCGAACCCGCCGCCGCAGCCGCCTCGAGCTTCGCGCCCTCGGCTTGAGTGACGCCGACCGTGGGAATCCGGATGGCGGGTTCGCCCCCGGCGTCTGCCATAAGGGCTCCCTCTTCATTGTTGTAGATGATCACCGCTGCCGCGCCGTCATTCTGGGCAGCCAAAGCCTTTTCGTGAAACTTGGTGCTTCCGCGGGCGACGAGAACGGCTTTGCCCTTGAAAGGCGTGCCGGGAAGGTCGACGGCGCCTGCCTTCTTCCCGTCAGGGTAAACTGCGAGCTCCAGTTTTCCGGCGGTGGGCGCTTCCGGGCTTCCCTTTAAAGCGGTGTAGGCAACGAGTTTTCCGTCGGGGCCCTTGAAAGCAAAGAAACGCGTATGGGTATTGTCAACAGAGCCGACGCTGATTGCCTTGTGCGCTGCGGAAGGGTCGCCGTTGGCGAAAATTCCCTTAGCGCGCGAGTTTCCCGCCGAGGCTGCGACGACGATGCCCGAGTCGGCCATGGCGTCGGCGGCGGCCGACGTCGGATACTGGGCCACGATGCGAAGTCGCCGCCTCAGCGACATATTGACCACGTCCATGCCGTCCTTGGTTGCGCGCTCCATCGCCGCGAGTATGACGTCGTTTCCGGTTCCGCCGTCACATCCGAAGACTCGGTAGACGCCGAGCTTGGCGTCGGGGGCGACGCCCCGGAGCTTCTTCGCCTTGTCGTTTCCGGCGGCGATGCTGGCCACGTGAGTTCCGTGATTGTTGCAGTCGTTGGGAAGTGGGTCGGGCTTAGGCACCGGATTGTACTTGTCAGAGGAGGGGCTGCCGTTGTATTCGTCTCCGACGAAGTCGTATCCGGCGACGACCTTGGACGTTGGGAAGGTCGCCGATCCGGCACGCCCGATCCGCCGAAGGCGGGTGGTCGATGTCGATGCCGGTGTCGATGATCCCGATCTTGACCCCTGCCCGTCAACCCCAGTTCTTTGCGGGCGTGAGGACGCCTGTGAGGTCTCCCGCCGTGAAAAAGGGCGGGTTTGACGCCGTCCTTCTGTTCGGGCTTCTGGGCGGGCTCTTCTGGTTGCTGGACGGTCAGGACGGGGAAGACGGCTTTGACGTTTTTGGCTTGGAGTATTTTGTCCAGGTCTTTGTCTTCGGCCTTGACGGCGACCCCTGTTCCAGACTTCTCGAGTAGGAGTCGGTGACTTTGACGCTCTTCGGGGCTGTTGAGCTGAAGGTTTTTCTGCTGGGCCGTGATCGTCTTGGCCGACCCGCCTTTGATGGTGGGTTTTTCGAGAATTGGACGAACCACTTGCCGGCGAACCCGGGGACGGGGTGCGCCCTGCTCTTCAGTGTCTGAAGCCTCTGCCGAATCTCGTCTTTGTTCTTCTGTCGTGTGGTTCCGCCGGCCTGCTTTTTGAGCGCCGTCGTCTTGTTGGGCGCCGCTGGGGCCAGGCGGCTTGGCGTGCCCTCAGCCTGAGCCGCCTGCGGAGCCAAAGCCCCTGCGCCTCATGACGGCCACCGCCGAGACGAGGCCCAGGCGCGCCCTCCACTTTCACTGCGTATCATGTCCGCTCCCTTCGCGCGATACGTGTTTTCTTTGTCTGGTATGAGTTTGACTGCCTCCTTAAGGCGATCCGGAAGTCAATCGCTGAAATCAATCCCAATTCAATTTTGAAATGAATTCAATTTTATTCTTGAAATGGGTTTTCCAATTTATTCTCGAACTGACTCCTTTATTCTCGAACCGACTCTTCAGGCTGCAACTCATCGACACATGGACTTGTGTACAGAAGTCCACACCGCTCACTCTACCCCTGATAGCGAACTGAGTCACTGGCAACTGCCTCACGAGCTGAGTTGTCTGCGGCCAGGCTGTCAGAGCCGCTTTCGCACGGCTGGAAATCGGGCGAAGCGCTCAGATTTGAACTTTGGCGGGCCGTCACGGCCCGAAGTCCGGCAGCGACGTCGGAAACTTTGCATGATGGAAGCTTTGAAGGCTGCGCAAAGCGGAGATTACGGAAAACGAATAAAAACGTTGAAAATTTCATGGTGTGGCGTAGATCGCCTTTCTCGGGTTACCCTTTAGTGCATGTCTATGAACCCGCGTTCTGCCCTCGATCGACTGATCGGCGCGTTAGAAGCCTTTCATCTCGCCGCTTCGACCGCACAGGACCCGAGTGCGCCCAGCGTCGCGGAGGCTGCCGACGCTCTCGCCGATGCCTACATCGTCTACGACGACGTCGTTTTCACCGGGTATGGAGTCGAGGCGCCCTTGGACGTATACGGCGACGACGATGATTACGACGAGGATTTCGACGACGATTACGACGACTTCGATCTGGACGACGAGGACGACGCCGATCTAGACGACGACCTAGAAGAGGACGAGGATTTCGACGACGACCTTGAAGACGAAGACGATCTTGAGGACGACGAGGAAATAGACGACGACACGCTTGAAGACGAGGAAGGCCTCGACGACGCCGACTTTGACGACGGCGACTACGAGGAGGATCCGGAGGACGGCCTCGCGGCGTTAAGGCCGGCCCCGGCCGGCTAGTCGCTGATGTCCGCCAGAGCCTCGAAACGAGCTCGGGAGCGGCTTGCATCGCGAGACCGTCGCCTGAAGCTGGGCCGCGGTCCTCGCGCCCACGATCGCGGCGGTGACGCCCGGTCGGCCGACGACCCATGAAAGTGCGACGTCGGCGGGCGTGCGCCCGAGGCCGTCGGCAGCCTTCGCCACCGCTTCGACTATTCGGCGGGCCCTCTCGTCGAGGTACGGCTCGACGAAGGCGGCGAGGTGCTCGGAGGCGGCGCGCGACGTCGGCGGGATCGAATGGCGGTATTTCCGGTGAGCACTCCGCGGCCGAGCGGAGAAGAGGCGAAGAGGCCCATCCCCGTGTGGGAGGCCATGGGGACGATCTCGGCCTCGACGTCGCGGCAGACGAGGGAATACTCCCGCTCGACCGCCGTGATGAGAGGAAGCCCGGCCGCCCGGAGCCTCTCGGTCAGGATTGCGGCGCGCCACGACGAGTACTCCTGAACCCCGATGTACCTGACGATTCCGCGGTCGATGAGCCATCCGAGAGCCGAGGCGGTTTCCTCGTCGGGCGCCAATGGATCGGGGCAGGCGACGAGCAGGAGGTCGATGTAGCTCGTGTTGAGGCGTTCGAGCGAGCCCGCACCGAGTCAAGAATGGGCCCTCGTCCCGCGCCGAATCGAAGCCCGTTCGGGCCTGGAACGAATCCGGCGCGGGTGCACAGCACGACGGACTCGCGATCCACGACGGCGTCGAGAAGCTCGCCGACGCAGGACTCCGCCGCGCCCTGGCCGAAGGCGGGCGAGGTGTCGATGAAATTTCCACCGGAATCGAGAATCGTCTCCAGCTGGCCCTTGGCCTCCTTGACGTCGGTATCGCGGCCCCAGGTGAGTGTGCCGAGCCCGACCGCCCCCACGACGAGGCCGCTGGCGCCCACTGTGCGTTCTCTCATAGAGACCAGCCTAGCTTAGCCCGCAGTGTGAACCTCCCAGCCCGGGCCAGTAAGCTGGCCCGATGGGATATTTTGAAGCACTCGTTTTGGGCATAGTCCAAGGGCTCACGGAGTTCCTGCCAATCAGCTCCTCAGCGCACATTCGAATCTTCGGCGACCTGTTCGGATGGGGCGATCCCGAGCCGCCTTCACCGCCGTCATACAGCTGGGAACCGAGGCCGCCGTCATCACGTACTTTCGCCAAAGACATCGGCCGGATTATCTCCCGCTGGTTCCGCTCTCTTCCCTTGCCGGCAGAAATCGCCTTCCCTCCTCCGATCCCGACGCGCGCATGGGGTGGATCGTCATCTTCGGCACGATTCCTATCGGCGTGCTCGGGCTGCTCTTCCAAGACGCCATTGAAACCAAGCTTCGCAATCTCTACATCGTCGCCGTCGTCTTGGCCCTCTTCGCCGTCATCCTGGGGTGGGCCGACCGCAGGTCCGCGCACACGAAGCATCTTGACGAGATGACGCTGGGCGACGGCGTCCTCGTGGATTCGGCCAGGCCATGGCCCTCATTCCGGGAGTCTCTCGCTCGGGCGGGACGATCACCGTCGGCCTCCTTCTCGGGTACACGAGGGAGGCGGCCGCTCGGGTCTCTTTCCTCCTGGCCATCCCGGCAGTCGTCCTTTCGGGCTTCTTCCAGCTCGCCAAGAACTTCGACACCGCCTCGCTTGCCGCTGGGCCGACCATTTTGGCGACGATCGTCTCATTCCGTCGTCGGATACGCCGTGATCGTGTGGTTCCTCAAGCTCATCTCCACGCGGTCCCACATGCCGTTCGTCGTTCTACCGCATCGTCCTCGCGATCGTCGTGGTGGGCCTCCTGGTCGGCGGCGTCGTCTACGCCTACCGACAGGCCGTTTTTCAAAAGGCCTTCTCACAAAGGCCGTCTCTTCCAGATCGAGGTGAACATGCCTTCCGATTCCACCGCCCGCGGCCTTCCGCGTGCCGTCCTGCTCGACATGGACGGCACGCTCGCCAACTCCGAAGACTGGTGGTACCAGGCGGAAACGGAGATCATGGTCGACCTGGGCGCCACGTGGTCCAAGGAGTACGTGGCGCAGATCGTCGGAAGTTCGCTGGAGTATGCGACGTCGAAGATCGTGGCGGACTTCGAGCTGCCGATAAGCCCGCAAGAGCTGGGCCGCAGGCTCGTCTCCCGGGTGTGCGAGATCGGAGAGGCCTCGAAAGTGCCCTGGCGGCCGGGCGCTTACGAGCTTCTCTACCTCACGGTGGATTTGGGGATCCCGACGGCGCTCGTCACGTCTTCCTACGAGCGGTTTGCCCGCATCGTGGTGAAGGATGCGCCGCCCGGCTCCCTCACGACGATCGTCGCGGGGGACCACGGCCTTCCCGGCAAGCCCGATCCCGCGCCCTACCTGCGCGCCGCGGAGCTAGCCGGGGCGGACCCCTCTTCCTCGCTCGTGATCGAAGATTCGATCTTCGGGGTGCGATCGGGGATGGCCGCGCGGGCGCGCGTGGTCCACGTGCCTTACATGGTCGATGTGCCGCCCGCCCCGGGCCTCGTCAAGATCGACTCCCTCGAATCGGTCGACGAGGCCGCTCTGCGGCGCTTCATGGGCGGAGAGCGCCCGCAGGGCGACCCTTATGCGGACGGCGCTCACGGCGCTCGAACCTGAAAGCGGCCTGGAGAGGCGACGCGACGGGCGGCCTGTCAGCCGTTCGCGGCAAACGGATCTCGCGAACGGCTACCCGTCATCCGCTGTTTCGAAGCCCTCCCCGCGGGCGCCGGTCGGCGGCAGGCCGCCATTCGTCGGAAGGCTCTGCTGGAGCCGGCCCTTTCGCCGTGCGGAGGGCCGCCGCGCCTTCCTCGCTCATGGCGGGGGCAGCGCCGCCGAAAGCGGGGCAGTGCTCCTGGAAATGGCACCAGTCGCACAGCCTGGACGGCTTGTGTTCGAAATCGGCCGCGTCAAGGCGCTCCTCGATAGCGTTCCATACGGCGTCGAGCTCGAAGACGACGGCGTCGACGTCGTCGGGGACCGGATCGTAGGTCAGCGTCCGCCCGTCCTTGAGGTAGATGATCTGCGTGCGTCTGGCGAGCTTCCCCCGTGACAGGGCGATGGCCGCTGTATAGAAGCGCATTTGAAAAAGCGCCTCGCCTTGGAATCTGGGGCCGGGGGACTTTCCCGTTTTGTAGTCGACGATGCGAAGCGCGCCGTCGGGCGCCTCGTCGATTCGATCGACTATGCCGCGCACGGCCAAGCCGGAGGCGAGGCGCGCGTTGACGAACTGCTCGAGCGCCGCGGGCTCTGCGAACGTCGGATTCTCCATGCGGAAGTAGTTGCCTGCGAGCGTGCGCGCGCTGCCGAGCCACGTCTCGAGATGCGCGGGCCCCTCGAATAGATCGCGATCGCGCGGTTTGGCCTCAAATGCGCGTTCCAGCGGGGAAGGAGAAGCCCCTGGGCCGCCTCCTCCGTGCGGGCGGCCGCGGGCCCTGTCATAAAGATGCTCCAGAACCGAATGCACGAGGGTGCCTCGAAGCGCCTCGAGGGACGGCGGCTCGGGGAGCCTGTCGACCGTCCGGAATCGAAACATCAGGGGGCACTGCTTGAAGTCTTTCGCCCGCGAAGGGGAAAAGGGCCGCATGTCTGCTCATGTCACAACCGTACATCGGCCCTCCGACGCATTCGGCTCGCTAGAATCTGAGACCATGACCGACCGACTTCTCGCGCCGCCGCGGCCCGTTCAAAAGCGGGCGAACGCGTGCAGCTAACTGACCCCAGGGTCGCCAGTACACGATCTCCCTCACCGGCGACGGCTACTCCAATCGACCAGGGGCCTCGTTCCGCCACAGCGAGCTCATCGGCCGCGAGGAGGGAACCGTCGTCGAGACCGAAGAAGGCAGGCGTTTCCTGGCGCTCCGCCCGCTCGTCTCCGACTACGTGCTGTCGATGCCGCGGGGAGCGACGGTCGTCTCACCCCAAGGACGCCGCCCAGATCGTCCATGCCGCCGACGTCTTCCCCGGCGCCCGCGTTTTCGAGGCGGGCCTGGGTCCGGCGCGCTGACCCTGTCCCTGCTCGCCGCAGCGGGGCCGGGCGGCCACGTCCTCTCGGCCGAGCGCCGCCCGGAATTCGCCGAAATAGCGGAGGCGAACGTTCGCTCGTGGTACGGCGAGGAGTGCCCGCCGTGGACGATTCGGACGGGGAGGGCGCTCGACGCCCTCGAAGGGCTCGAAGAGGGCGAGCTCGACCACGTCATCTTGGACATGTTGGCCCCTGTGGGACCTCGTTGAGGCGGCGGCCCGCGCGCTCAGGCCCGGCGGCGTCGTCCTCGCCTACGTCGCCACGACCACCCAGCTTTCCCTGATTCGTCGAAGAACTGCGGGCAAGCGGACTGTTCACGGAGCCTTCCGCCTCGGAGACCCTCGTGCGAACCTGGCATCTGGAGGGGCTCGCCGTCAGGCCCGACCACCGGATGGTGGCGCACACGGGCTTCCTCGCCCTGGCCCGGAGGCTGGCGCCCGGCGTCGAACCGCTGCAGCCGACGCGCAGGCCCGCCAAGGCCGCGTACTCCGAGGCGCCCGCGTGGGAGGCCGAATACGCTGAGCGCACAATTTCCGAACGCAAAGCTTCGCAGGTGCGCGACGTCGCCCACAGGGCCGACGTCGAAGAGACAGGGCGATCCGAGGCAGGGACGCCACGGCAGGGCGCTGAAAGAGAAGATCGAGGCAGAGCTTGAAGGACGGGCCAGGGCGAAGGCCCGAAGGCAAGGCGGCGGGGGGCCGGAGGCGTCGGAGTGACTCGCGATGCCGTGGCTTCAGTCCTAGGCGAATACCATTGACGGGTAAGAACGAAAGGCACCCATGACCGTCCCCAGCCACAACCAGCTCTATGAGCTTCGCCAGCAGGTCGTCTCCTTGAAGAGAAAAAACGAGCGCCTGGCTCAGTCTCTGACAGCCGCGCGCACCCGCATCGAGGAGTTGGGAGCGCAGGTTGACTCCCTGTCCCGCCCTCCCGCTCCTTCGCCACCTTTCCTCGAGGCGCACGCCGACGACGGATCCATCGACGCCTACGTCGGCGGGACGAAAAATGAACCTCGCCGCGGCCGCCTCGCTGAGGACCGAGAGCCTTGCGGTCGGCCAGGAGGTTCGGCTCAACGAATCCCTTTGTGGCGGTCGAGGCCGCGGGCTACGAGGAAACCGGAACGATCGTCGCCATCGAGATGCTCGTGGACGAGCGCCGGGCCCTCGTGCGCGTCCACCAAGACGAGCACCGGATCATGTACGTCTCGGGCAAGATAGAGCCCGGAACGCTGCGCGTGGGGACACCGCGGTCGCCGACATGCGCAACGGCATCGTGCTGGACGTCGTCGAGCGCCCCGACGTCGAGCACCTGCTTCTCGAAGAGGTCCCGGACGTCTCCTACGCGGACATCGGAGGCCTCGGCCCGCAGATCCAACAGATCAAGGACACCGTCGAGCTTCCCTTCGAACAGCCCGAGCTCTACCGGGAGCACGGGCTCAAACCGCCCAAAGGGGTTCTGCTCTACGGGCCCCCCGGATGCGGCAAGACCCTCATCGCCAAAGCGGTGGCCACCTCGCTGGCGGCGAGCATCGCGGTGAAAAAGGGAGGCGAGCGGGCCCGTAGCTACTTCCTCAACATCAAGGGCCCGCAGCTGCTGGACAAATACGTGGGGGAGACGGAGCGGCAGATTCGCGACATTTTCTCCCGCGCGCGCGACCGCGCCGCCGCGGGCATACCCGTCGTCATCTTCTTCGACGAGATGGAAGCGCTCTTCCGCACGCGCGGGTCAGGTATCTCCTCCGACGTCGAGACGACCGTGGTCCCCCAGCTTCTGGCCGAGATAGACGGGGTCGAGGCGCTGCACAACGTCATCGTCGTCGGCGCCTCCAACCGAGAGGACATGATCGATCCGGCGATACTGCGCCCGGGCCGCCTCGACGTGAAGATCCGCATCGAGAGGCCGACGCGCGAGGGGAGCCTCGACATTCTCTCAAAGTATCTGACGGCGGATCTGCCTTTGCGGGCCCGATGCCGTCGAGGCCGAGGGAGGCAGGGAGAACGCCGCGCGGGCGCTGCGGGAGGCCGCCGTCGATGAGCTTTTCGCCCGCGTCCCGAAAAACGAGTACGTCGAGCTTGCGTACTCGAGCGGGGCGCGCGAGGTGCTCTACGTGTCCGACATGGTCTCCGGCGCGCCCTCGCGGCCGTCGTCGACCGCGCGAAAAAGCTGGCCATCAAGGACTTCCTCGCCACGGGGACGCGGGGCATCGACGTCGAACACGTCCGCGCAGCCGTGCGCGAAGAGGCGCTCGCGGGCGAAGACGTCGCCACGGCGGTCAACCCCGAGGAATGGGCGCGGGTCAACGCCCGCGGACGCGGCGAGCGCATCGTCGACGTCCGGCCCCTTTTTCGGCGGAGCTTCCGGCCGGGTCGGCGGGGCGCGGGGCGACGCCGAGGAAACGGATGAAAGGGCGGGGCTGCCGACGAAAGGCTCGCGCGAGGCGAGTCCGCGGGGCCGTCGAAGACGGCGGCCGCCCTCTTCGCGAATTCGACCCCGCCAGGTCCGGAGGGCTGATCTGATGAGAGGGCTGATCTCATGACTGTGCGCAGAATCGTGGGAATGGAAAACCGAATTCGGCATTCTCGAGCCGAGCGAGCCGGGGAGCGAGCCCGATCGCCCTCTCGGCCGACCTGGTCGAGGCTTACGGGCGCAGGGGCCGGCGCCTCGACGGGATGGGACTTCCACGGAGAGGACCCGCTCAACGACGCGAGGGCGGGTACCGGCTCGACCGCGGGGACGTCCATCCCTCTCTGCTCACGGACTCTCCGGAGGCCTCGGCGCCCGCCTTCGGCGAGGTCGAGCAGATCAGGGACGTTTCGTCGCTGCGCCGCCCGCGGGCGGCGAACCTCGTGCTGACGAACGGGGCTCGCCTCTACGTCGATCACGCGCATCCCGAGTACTCCTCGCCCGAGACGGCTTCGCCGCGGGCGGCCGTCCTTTGGGACCGTGCGGGGAGGCCGTGGCAATCGAGGCCATGGAGCAGCTTCGCGCCGAGGGCGCGAGGTCGCGATCTCGAGAACAACGTCGACAGCAAGGGCGCGGCCTACGGCTCGCACGAGAACTACCTCATGAGCCGGGAGGCCAGCTTCGCCGACGTCGTCAGGTACATGACCCCATTCTTCGTCACGCGCCCGCTCCTGTGCGGCGCCGGGCGGGTGGGGCTCGGCCAGGCCAGCGAGTTCCCAGGGATTCCAGATCTCCCAGCGCGCCGACTACGTCGAGAACGACGTCGGCCTGGGAGACGACCTTCAATCGGCCGATCATAAACACGCGCGACGAGCCCCACGCAGACTATTCGCTTTTACCGCCGGCTGCACGTCATCGGCGGCGACGCCAACCTCTTCGACGTGTCGAACCTGCTGAAGGTCGGCTCGACCTGCGCCGTTTTATGGCTGATCGAGATTGACGAGGTTCCGCTCGCCTCGACTCGGTTCTCCTTCACTCGCCGGTTGCCGCGGCTTGGCAGGTCTCGCGACCCTTTCGCGGGGCTCGACATGCACGACGGCTCGACGAAGACGGCCTTGGACATCAACGCATCTACCTCGACGCCGTCCGCGAGGCAGTCGAGCGCAGGGGCGGAGCCGATCCCGACACCGCCGAGGTCCTCGAATACTGGCAGCTGGTCCTCGACCTGCTCGATCGGCGCGACTGGGACGCCGCGGCCCCGATGGTCGAGTGGGCGGCCAAACGCCGACTCCTCGAAGGGATGCGCGAACGCGGCGGCCTGGCGTGGGACGACGCCAAACTCCGCGCCGTCGATCTGCAATGGCACGATCTGCGGCCCGGCAAGTCGATCGTCGAAAGGCTCGACGCCGCCGGCCAAGTCGCCCGTCTCTTCAGCCGCGACGACGTCGAGCGGGCCGCGGCGCAGGCGCCGAAGACACCGCGCATTCCTCGGGGAGGGCTTGTGGCCGGTTCCTTCCGCCGTTCCGGCGGCGGATGGGACGGCGTCGTCCTCGACGACTCCCGCGAACTCGTGCGTTTGCCGACCCTTCATCCGAACAGGGGACCGAGGCGCACGTCGGGCAGATGCTCGCCGCGGCGAGCGACCCGGCAGATTTCCTCAGGCGCCTCGGCGCGGGCTGAAAGCCGAGCAACCGCCGCCTGCGGGGAGGCGCCTTCGCCCGGCCCGACGGAACGCCGCGCAGCCCCGCACCGCGGCGAGCGCCCCACGGCGACGGGCTTTCCGCCACACCGCGACGCGCTTTCCACACATCAATGCAGAAGGAGAAAGACATCCGATGACGCAAGAATTCGCTCAGCCGCGCAAAGCGGGTCGAAAAGCAGACCGTTTCCGACATCCCGCAGGCGCACAGGCAAACCTCGGCCGTCGACTCGATCCTCGACGAGATCGACTCCGTTTTGGAAACCAACGCCGAGTCCTTCGTCCAGGGCTTCGTTCAAAGGGCGGGCAGTGATTCCCCAGCGGATCATGGGCTGGAGACCGAATTCGGCCTCATGCGCCTCCGACTCGGGAGGCGGGCCGCCCCTCGACGTCGAAGCGGCGGCGGCCGAGCTCTTCCGCCCGATTCTCGCGGCGGGCGGCTCGACGAACTCGTTCCTACCAACGGTGCCCGGCTCTACCTCGACGTCGGCGCCCATCCCGAGTACGCGACTGCCGAATGCCGCTCGGTCGCCGACCTCGTGGCCAACGACCGCGCGGGCGAGCGCCTGTGCGCATCGATGGCCGCGCAGGCCAACTCGCGCCTGGCCTCCAGGGCGTGGGCGGACGCATCCACCTGTTCAAGAACAACCTCGACGCCGCGGGTCAACTCGTTCGGGTGCCATGAGAACTACCTCGTGCGCCGGCGCACCGACTACCGCACCCGGATCGCGGCCACGCTGCCCTACTTCGTCACGCGCCAGATCGTCGCGGGGGCCGGATGCATCCGCCGCGCCAAGGACGGCGCGGCCGCCTACTGTTTCTCCCAGCGCGCGGACCAGATGTGGGACGCCATCTCGTCGGCCTCCACGAGGTCCCGCCCGATGATCAACACGCGCGACGAACCGCACGGAGACCCCGAGCTCTACCGCCGAATGCACGTCATCGTCGGCGACTCCAACATGTGCGAGACGACGACGGCGCTCAAGGTCGCCGCGACCCAGGCCGTCCTCGCCATGCTGGAAGACGGAGGGATCCTGCCGCGCATGGAGCTTGCCGACCCCGTCATGGCGATACGCGACACGAGCGCGGACCTGGCCGGGCGCGCGCGGCTCGAACTGGCCGACGGCGGCTGGATCACCCCGATCGAGGTTCAAGAGCGCACACGCGAGGCGGTTTTGAGGCATTTTGACGCCAGGGGGTACACGGCGGAGCTGGACGCATCGACCTCGTATTTGCTGGACTTGTGGGGGCGCGCCGTCGAATCGGTCAAATCCGGGGACCCCTCGGCCGTCGCGACGGAAATCGACTGGGCGGCCAAACTTTCGCTATTCTCCAGGTATATGGAGCGCACGGGCGCAACGCTTGACGATCCCAGGCTGGCCAGGCTCGACCTCGCCTATCACGACATCACCGCGGCGGGTCTGCGCCCGTCCATGGAGGAGACCGGCATGTTGCGAACTTTTGCCTCGTCCGAGGCCGTCCAGGCGGCTATGACGACGCCGCCGTCCGACACCCGCGCCAAGCTGCGGGGCGACTTCGTCGAGAAGGCCCGCCGACGCCGCCTCGACTACGCGGTCGATTGGACGAACCTCAGGCTGCTCGAGGCCGAGGGCACGCGTTCCGTCGTCCTCAAGGACCCCTTCGCCTCGGTCGACGAACGGGTGGACCGCCTCATGGAAGAGATGGACCGGTGAGCCGGGCCCGCGCCAGCTCGCGCAGCTGCGGCCGCCTCCTGGTCCTCGCCGCCTTGACGGCCTGCGACCACTCCGCCAAAAGGCGAGTGCAAGGTGAGCGTCAACGGCGCCTTCAGCTCGGCCGTCACCGTCGATGTGGACTGCCCGTCCGCCCGAGGAACGTCGTCAAGGACGTCGTGGTCAAGGGAAGGAAATGCCATCGACAAGGGGCAGACGGCTCTTCTGCGGGCGACTTCTTCGATTCGCGTTCCGGGAAGATCGTCTCCGCCTACAATTCGAGGGAATCTCGGCTGGCCGAAGTCTCGGAGAAGGGCTTGGGCGACATCGCCGACGACCTCGTGGGCGTCAAGAGGGAAGCCGGCTCGTCTTCAAACGCCCGGGGTTTGGTCGATGGAAACCGCCAAAGCGCCGAGATCATCGTGGTCGACGTCTTCAGCACGATAGCCCAGGGAAAGAAAGGCTCCCGCCCCAACCCCGCGCCTTCGGGAATGCCTCCCTCTCCGTCGCCGACGGCGGCGGCCCCAGCGATCAAAGCGTCGGGTCAGCCGATTCCAGAACTCGCCGTCGTCCCCGTTTCGTCGAAGGGTCAGGGAGACCAGGTGTCCAGGGGGACACCCTCGCCGTTCAGTACGCGATTTATGACACAAAAGGGCAGATCGTCGACACGACGTGGAACGGCGGAAAGCCGGTCAAGCTCAAGCTCGACAAGGCGATGCGCGGGCTGGCGGAAGGCCTGGTCGATCAGAAGGCGGGGTCGCGCGTCGTCGTCCTCATTCCCGCGTCTTTTGCCCAAGGCGAAGGCGACCGCATCGTGGTCGTGGACATTCTGGGCATCCTCTCCTCCTCACCGGGAAGCGACAAGACCGCCGCTCCGTGACCGTCGGCGTTTTGCGGACCCGTCTCGCCTTTTGACGCGAGTCGGTGACCCGTCCCCGATGCTAGTAACCTAAGAACGACGACCAACACGAGCGGGGTCGACAGCAGACATTACGCACCGTCCATTCCGGGCGGCTTTCTGCTGCGTCCCACTTCAATCGAAAGAGGTGGCTGGGTGATTTCCAACCCTGAGGAATTGCGTTGGGGCCAGGTGTGGCCCTCCAAGGACGAGTTCCTCGACATGGCGGCGTCGCGAAGGGTCATTCCCGTTGTGGAAAAGGTCCTCGTCGACGACGCGACGCCCCTCGGCATCTACAGGCGCCTCGCGGAAGGCGACGGCACGTTCATTCTCGAATCCGCGGAGCGCGACGGCACGTGGGATCGGTGGTCCTTCGTCGGAGTTCGCTCTCTCGCCCATCTCGTTGCGGTCGAGGGAAAGGCACGGTGGGAAGGGGAGGTTCCCGAGGGCCTGTCGCTTTCAGGCAGCGCGACGTCGATGCTCGCCGACGCCGTCGATCAGCTCCGCACGCCGGCGTTCGCCGGCCCTGCCGCCGCTGACGGGAGGCTTGGTCGGAGCGCTCGGGTGGGACACGCTCTACGACTGGGGAGCCGACGCTCGCGCACGGCCCCTATGAACTCGACGCCCCCGACGCCGCCATGTGCCTGGCCGCGAGACATGGTCGCGGTCGACCATCACAAAGGCGAAGTGTGGCTCATCGCCAACGCGGTCAATGCGAACAACCGGGCGGAGGGCGCCGCCGAGGCATACGGCCGGGCGGTCAGGCGCCTTCGGCGGATGGAGCAGGACCTGGCCGATCCGGCGCCGCTTTCGCCGTGGGCCTGGACTCCGGCGCGCCGGACGAACCGACGATGAGGGATCTCCCAGGAGGACTTCGAAAAGGCGGTCCTCGCCGGGAAGGAAGCGGTTCGCGACGGCGAAGTCTTCCAGGTGGTCCTCTCTCAGCGTGCGGACATCGAGTGCAAGGCCGACCCCAGTGACGTCTACCGCGCGCTCCGCACCATCAACCCGTCTCCTTACATGTACTTCCTTCGGCTGTCCGACGGCGCCGGAGGCTCCTTCTCCGTGGTCGGAAGCTCGCCCGAGACGCTCATGCGCGTCTCGCAGTCGCGGATCACGATGTTCCCGATCGCGGGCTCCCGGCCCCGCGGAGCGACGGTCTCCGAAGACGAGGCCTACGAGCGCGATCTGCTGGCCGATCCCAAGGAACGGGCGGAGCACGTCATGCTCGTCGATCTGGGACGCAACGACCTGGCGAAAGTCTGCGTCCCGGGAACCGTCGAGGTCGAGACGTTCATGGAGGTCAAACGCTACAGCCACATCATGCACATTTCATCGACCGTCGCCGGCCGCATCGACGAGGCGAAGACGCCCGTCGACTGCTTGGCGGCAGTCTTTCCCGCCGGAACGCTTTCGGGCGCGCGAAGCCGCGCGCCATCGAGCTCATCGACCAGCTCGAGCCCGCTCGCAGGGGCTTGTACGGGGGCGTCGTGGGATATTTTGACTTCTCGGGAAACGCCGACTTGGCGATCGCCATTCGCACGGCGGTCGTTCACGCCGGGCGCGCGAGCGTCCAGGCCGGCGCCGGGATAGTGGCCGACTCGGTGCCGCAAACCGAGTACGTCGAGGCGCGAAACAAGGCCGCCGCGGCCGTTCGCGCCGTTCAAGTCGCCAATCGGCTGCAAGCCGTCGGGCAAGACGTGGGAGGTAAAAATGGCAGTGCCGGATTCGATCATCGCGGGGGTGCGCGAGGACCTGGCTGAGCGTCAGACGCGCGTGAGCCTCGAGGACCTCAAGGAACGGGCTCGAAAGATGCCCTCGGCGCTCTCGGCCGAGGACGCCCTTCGCGGCAACAGCGAACGCAGCCTGTCGATCATCGCCGAGGTGAAGAGATCGAGCCCGTCCAAAGGAAGCTTGGCGCCCATCGAGAACCCGGCCCGCCTGGCTCAAATGTATGAAGAAGGAGGGGCTGCGGCCATCTCGGTCCTCACGGAGAAGAGACGCTTCGGGGGAAGCCTGGACGATCTGGACGCCGTCCGAGCGCGGGTGGAAACGCCGGTGCTGCGCAAGGATTTCATCGTCACGCCGTATCAGATTTGGGAGGCGAGAGCCCACGGCGCGGACATCGTCCTGCTCATCGTGGCCGCGCTCGAGCAGACCGTTCTCATGTCTTTCGTCGAGCGCATCCACTCCCTCGGGATGACGGCGCTCGTAGAGACGCACGATCGCGAAGAGGCCAGAAGGGCGATCGACGCCGGGGCGCGCGTCGTCGGCGTCAACGCGCGCAATCTCAAGACGCTCGACGTCGACATGCGGGTGTTCGACCAGGTCGTCGACATCCTGCCCAGCGGCATGGTGAAGGTGGCTGAATCGGGCGTGCGCGGGCCGCAGGGACGTCCTCAACTACGCCCGCAGCGGCGCCAACGCCGTCCTCGTCGGGGAAGCGCTCGTGACCTCGGGCGATCCGCGCTCGGCGATCGGCGACATGGTCGCCGTCGGGCACTCACCCGTCACTCGATGCAAGGGAGAGTAATTGAATCAGCAACTCGGCGCCATTCAGGGGCCGTTCTTCGGCGAGTTCGGAGGAAGGTACGTGCCAGAGGCGCTCGTGACGGCTTTGGACGACCTTTCGGCCGCCTGGCAGCGGCTCAAGGACGATCCGGATTTTTCGGGGGAGCTCGACCGTCTGGGCCGCACCTATTCGGGCCGTCCGTCGATCGTCACCGAGACGCCCAAGTTCGCGCGCCACGCCGGAGAGCGCGCATCATCCTCAAACGCGAAGACCTCAACCACACGGGGATCGCACAAGATCAACAACGTGTTGGGCCAGGCGCTCTTGACAAGGGCGGTCGGAAAGACGCGCATCATCGCCGAGACGGGGGCGGGGCGGCACGGCGTCGCCACGGCTACGGCAGCCGCCCTCTCGGGCCTCGACTGCACGATCTACATGGGGGCCGAGGACGTGCGCCGCCAGGCCCTCAACGTGGCGAGGATGGAGTTGCTCGGCACAAAAGTCATTTCCGTCTCCGCGGGGGCGGCCACCCTCAAGGACGCCATCAACGAGGCGTTCCGGGACTGGGTGACCAACGTCGAGACGACGAACTATGTTTTCGGCACGGCCGCCGGGCCGCATCCGTTCCCGGCCCTCGTGCGCGACCTTCAAAAGGTCATCGGCGAGGAGGCCCGGGCCCAGGTGCTCGAGCTGACGGGCGAGCTCCCCGACGTCGCCGTGGCCTGCGTCGGCGGCGGATCGAACGCCATCGGACTGTTCAACGCCTTCCTCGACGACCCGTCGGTGCGGCTCGTCGGGTGCGAGGCCGGCGGCTCCGGCGTCGCCTCGGGAAAGACCGCGGCGACGATCAACGCCGGCCTCTGGGCATTTTCCACGGTTCGATGAGCTACCTCATGCAAGATGAGGACGGCCAGACGGTCGAGTCCCACTCGATTTCGGCGGGCTTGGACTATCCCGGCGTCGGCCCCGAGCACGCGTGGCTGCACTCGATCGGGAGGGCGGAGTACCGGGCAATCGACGACGATGCGGCCATGGAGGCCTTCCGGCTTCTCACTCGCGAGGAGGGCATACTCCCGGCAATCGAATCGGCCCACGCCCTGGCCGGCGCCCTTCAGATCGGACGGGAGGCTCAGGCAGCGGGGAGCAGGCCGCCCACGATCCTCGTATCCCTTTCGGGAAGAGGCGACAAGGACGTGCAAACAGCCATGGACTACTTCGGCATCGAAGGCAAGGGGGAGACGCTGTGAGGGAAGAGACGAAAACGTCCAGGGTGGGGCAGGCCATCGACGCGGCCAAGGAACGCGGCGGCGCCGCATTCGTCGGATATCTGCCCGTCGGATTCCCCGACCTCCCCGGTTCGATCGCGGCGGCCAAGGAGCTTGTGGCGGCCGGGGCCGACGTCGTGGAAGTCGGCGTGCCGTATTCGGACCCGTCGATGGACGGCGGAGTGATCCAGGAGGCGACTCGCCTGGCCCTCGAGGGCGGGACCCGCGTGGCGGACACATTTGCAATGGTTGAGGCCATAGCCGGCGCCGGCGCGACTCCGATCGTCATGACCTACTTCAATCTCGTCTTCCGCTACGGAATAGATCGCTTCGCCCGCGATCTGGCGTCGGCCGGCGGAGCAGGCCTCATCACCCCCGACCTCGTTCCCGACCACGCGGACGAATGGCTGCAGGTTTCCGACGCGCTTGGCTTGGACCGCGTCTTCCTCGTTGCGCAATCCTCGCGAGACGATAGACTGCGTAGAGTCGCACAGGCTTCGCGAGGCTTCGTCTACGCTGCGTCGACGATGGGGAGTCACGGGGAGCAGGGCCAGCATCGACGAGAAGGCGCGCGACCTCGTGGCGCGCACGAGAGCGGCCGGAGCGCAGCGCGTGTGTGTGGGAATCGGCGTGACGACGCCCGCCCACGCGTCGAGCGTCGCCTCCTACGCCGACGGCGTCATCGTCGGCTCCGCCCTCATCCGCCCGCTTATGCGGGGCGGCCTGCAGAGGCTGCGCGACATGAGAACGACAGCGGAGGGCCTCGCCCTCGCCGCACACGGAGAGGAACAATGAGCGTCCTTGCTTCTATACCGTCGCCGCCGGTGAGCTCGTGGAGCGTCGGCCCGTTCACGATTCGCGCGTACGCCCTGGCGATCATCTGCGGCATCGCCGCCGCGTGGTGGATACTTCTGCGCCGGTATCGGGCCAAAGGAGGGCCGGACGTCGTCGTCGGAGACCTCCTCTTTTCCATGGTGGTCTTCGGAATCGTCGGCGCAAGGATCTACCACGTCGTAACAGACCATCAACTATACTTCGGCAGGGGCAGAACCCGCTTCAGGCTTTTGCCGTTTGGAACGGCGGCTTGGGCATTTGGGGCGCGATAACGTTCGGCGGGGTCGGCGCCTGGCTAGTGGCGAGGCGCTACGGGCTGCGCCTCATGCCGATCGGCGACGCCATAGCCCCCGCGCTTCTCACGGCTCAGGCAATAGGCCGGATCGGCAACTACTTCAACCAAGAGCTGTATGGAAAGCCGACCACCGTCCCTTGGGCGCTGGAGATCGACGCCCGCCACATCGTCGGAGAGGGTACCCCGAGGCCACGACGTTCCATCCGACTTTCCTCTACGAACTGCTGTGGTGTTTGGCGGGGGCGGCGCTGCTCTCCCTGCTCGGCAAGCGGTTCAAGCTCGTCGGCGGCCAGCTTTTCGCCTGCTATGTCATGTACTACACGGCGGGCAGGCTGTGGATCGAGACGCTGCGCATCGACAAGGCGAATCTTGTGTTCGGCCTGCGCCTGAACGTTTGGACCTCCATCGTCGTCTTCCTCGGCGGGCTCGTCGCATTTCTCGTCCTTCGCCGCCGCGTGAAGGAAGACCCCGGCGTCGACGACGTCTGGGTGAGCGACGAGGCGCGTCAGAAGTTTTTCGAGCGCATCGGCTCGGAGGAGGGCGCCGAAAAGGACGGCGTTGAGAAGAATGTCGGCCTCGAAGGCGAAGAAGCCGGCAAACGGGACAAATTGACCACGTGGGAGAAGGCTCGCAGGAAGGCGGCCGCCGCCGAAGAGAAGGCCGGACTGGCCAAGAAGATCTCTGAGCTTGCAGCCGAGAAGTCCGGCGAGGGCAAACCCGAGGCGGCCGAAGGGTAAGTCGAGGGGCCTGAGGCAGCGCAGAGCCGCTTGGGAAAGCGCAGAGATTCGTCGCCGTCGGCGTGACGTGGCGCTCAACGCCGTGCGCGTTGAGTGCCGCGCCGCCCGGGCTCGGGTAGGCTTGAGTACATGCGAAGAGCGAAGATTGTGTGTACCCTGGGCCCTGCAACCGATTCGCAGGAGGAAATCCTTTACTCTGGCGAGAGCCGGAATGAATGTCGCACGCATCAACGCGTCGCACGGGACCCACGCCGAGCACGAGGAGCGCATTCGGCGCGTCCGCAAGGCTGCTGAGATCACGGGGCAGGCCATCGCGGTCCTCGTCGACCTCCAGGGCCCCAAGATTCGCCTCAGGGCGTTTTGCCGACGGGCCCCATGATCTGGCCGTCGGAGACATCTTCTCGATAACCACCGAGGACGTTCCCGGAACGAAGGAACTCGTTTCACGACCTACAAAGGGTCTGCCCGGCGACTGCAAGCCCCGGCGACCGCATCCTCATTGACGACGGCAAGGTGGCTGTCCGCGTGCTCGACGTCACGGATACGACGGTGCGCACGGAGGTCATCGTCCCCGGCCCCGGTTTCGAACAACAAAGGCGTCAACCTTCCCGGCGTCGCCGTTTCCGTTCCGGCGCTTTCGAAAAAGACCGCGAGGACCTCGAATAGGGGCCTCAAATTCGGCACTCGATTTCATCGCGCTTTCCTTCGTCCGCACGCCCGCAGACGTCGACGACGTCCACGAGATCATGGACCAGGTCGGCGTCCGCCGCCCGGTTATAGCCAAAAATCGAGAAGCCCCTAAGCCGTCGAGAATTTGGAGGACATCGTCAGGGCCTTCGACGGCATCATGGTCGCGCGAGGCGACCTCGGCGTCGAGCTTCCGCTCGAGCAGGTGCCGCTCGTGCAAAAGCGGGCCATTTCTTTGGCTCGCAAGCGCTCGAAGCCCGTCATTGTCGCCACTCAGGGTCTTCGACTCCATGATCGACAATCCGCGCCCTACGCGCGCCGAGAGCCTCCGATTGCGCGAACGCCGTCATGGACGGCGCCGACGCCGTCATGCTCTCGGGAGAAACTTCCGTCGGAAAGTTCCCGATCGAATGCGTCGAGACGATGTCCTCGGTCATCGAGTACGCCGAGGAACACGGGATGGAACAAATCCCGCTCATCGGCAATCTTCACAGGACGCGCAACGGCGTGATAACTCGCGCTGCCATGGAAATCGGGAGAGTCCCTGGGCGTCAAACACCTTGTCGTCTTCACGGAAAGCGGCCAGACTGCTCGGCGCGAGGCGCGGTTGCGCGCTCGCCTTCCCCATCCTGTGTTTCACCCCCGACCCCGACGTGCGCAATCAGCTTGCGCTCACGTGGGAGCTTGACGACGTTCACCGTTCCCCACGTCAAGCACACCGACGACATGGTGGCGCAGGTCGACCATCTCCTGCGCGAGCTCGGGATGGCCGTGGACGGAGACCGCATCGTCGTCGTCGCGGGAATGCCCGCTGGCGAGTCCGGTTCGACGAATACGATTCGAGTCCATAAAATGGGTGAGACGCTTCCTCGGCACGGCTGAGGACCGGCTCCTGTGGTGGAATTGGCAGACACACCGCACTCAAAAATGCGGCGCCTCGTGCGTGCGGGGTTCGAGTCCCGCCGGGAGCACTACTCTCATGCAACGGCAGGCTTCTTCTGAACAGCGCGCCTTCCCAGTTTTCGGGCTTTTGGTAAAAAAACACCACCTTGTGCGATTCGTCGCGTTAGTATGGACGCATCACGAATCAAATCGGAGGCATAGTCGAAGGAGACAGTACATATGGCAAATGATGCTGAGTCGGGGACCGAGCAGGGCTCGACTCCGAGCACGGCGTACCGCGCCTTGGTCGTCGAAGACGAGGCCCTTATCAGACTGGACATCGTCGAAACCCTTGAAGAAGCTGGATTCGAGGTCGTCGGGCAGGCCGGCGACGGCGAAAAGGCAATCGAACTCGCCGAGGAGCTTGCCCCCGACCTCGTCGTCATGGACGTGAAAATGCCCGGGATGGACGGCATCACTGCAGCTGAGAAGATTCTAGCGGCGAAAAGATGTGCAGTTGTCATGCTCACCGCATTTTCGCAGAGCGAGCTCGTCGAAAGGGCGCGGGACGCCGGCGCCATGGCGTACGTGGTCAAGCCCTTTACGCCTGCGGACCTCATTCCCGCCGTCGAGATCGCGCTTTCTCGCAGCCAGGAGATCCTTGCGTTGGAAAACGAAGTTTCCAATCTCGCGGAACAATTCGAGACGCGCAAAAGGGTGGACCGGGCCAAAGGCCTTCTCGAGGCGAAGATGGGGTTGTCCGAGCCCGAGGCTTTTCGGTGGATCCAGAAGACGTCGATGGACCGTCGGCTCACGATGAGGGAGGTCGCCGACGCGGTCATCGAACAGGTCGGCGGCAGCGACTGACGCCCGTCAGTTTTGAACGAACACGAGCGACAGCCTTCCCACGGCGGTCAACTCCCCGGAGTCGTCGCGTATCTCGACCCCGACGCACATGCTTGACCTTCCTCGATGAACGACGGTCGCCTTTGCCGTCACGCAGCCTTCCGTCACGGAACGCAGCTGGCTCACCGACAGCTCTGTTCCCCACCGGGACGCGGCCGTCAGGGGCGTTGAACCTCGCCAGCACCGACCCGGCGTGTTCGACGAGCACGCCGTTGGCTCCGCCGTGCAAAAGCATCAAGCCCTGGCGGTTTCCCTCAGTCGGCATGCGCATCTCGACTGCCTCGGCGTCCGCGCGGACGAAGCTCAGCCCCATGCGCGAGGCCAGCTCGCCGAGGGCGCTTTCGCCGAATTCTTCAAGTGAATGCATGCCGACGATCGTAACAGCTCCCGGGTTGGCGTCGGCCGAAAAGCCGAAATCGCTTCGCTGAAAGCCCAGGTCGCCTCGTCGAAAGCCCAGGTCGCTTCGCCGAGGAGGCGGACTGTTTGGCTCGCGGGGGAAAACACGGCCGACGCGAGGACGCCGCTGCAGCCTGGAAGGTCCGGGGCGGCCGGGAGGCACTAGAGTTATAAGGGTGAAAGACTCGACTCTTCTTCTCATCGACGGCCATTCGCTCGCATTTCGAGCGTTCTACGCCCTGCGCGCGGAAAACTTCGTCACCGACGGCGGACAGCACACAAATGCGGTGTCGGGCTTTCTCACCACGCTTCTCAAGCTCGTCGCCGATTACGAGCCCACCCACATCGCCGTCGCCTTCGACCTTCCCGGCGGGACTTTCCGCACGCGGATGTACGGCGACTACAAAGGGGCCGCGGTGAAAACCCCGGCGGAGTTCGCGGGGGCAGATCGAGCTCATCCAGCAGTCTTTGGACGCCATGGGCGTCCGCTGGCTGACCGCTGAGGACTACGAGGCCGACGACATCGTCGCCACGCTTTCCGCGCGGGGAGAAGAAAGCGGGATGCGAGTCTACATATCCTCGGGAGACAAGGACTCCTTCCAGCTCGTGGACGAGGCGGTGCACTGTCCTTTACCCGATGCCCCGCTCCGAGACGCAGGTCCTCGACGCCGAGGCGTCCTCAACAAAACGGGCGTGCTCCCTTCCAACTATCGGGACCTTGCGGCGCTCGTGGGGGAGAACGCCGACAACATCCCCGGCGTCCCGGGGGTGGGGCCCAAAACGGCGGCCAAATGGATCGCGGCCTACGGGGGCGTCGAGGAAATCCTCGCCCACGCCGACGAGATCAAGGGAAAGGCCGGCGAATCGCTGCGGGCCAACGCCGAGCAGGTTCGCCTCAACATGACGCTGAACGAGCTCGTGCGCGACCTCCCGATCGTCGAAGACATAGAGGAGCTGCGCCCGATCGGCGTCGACAGGGACGCCCTTCACGCGCTGTTCGACACCCTCGGCTTCCGCAATCTGCGCAGCAGGGTGCTCGCCGAGATCCCGGGCGCGCGGCGGGGGAGGCGCCGACGCGTCGGGTAAGGCCGCGGAGGTCTCCGTTTCCCGCGAGCCCTTTGCCGAGTGGCTCGCGCAGGCCGAGGGCCCGTTCGGCGTCGTCCTCGTCGATCCCGGGCACCCTGCCTTCGGGCGGGGCGGTGGCCGTCGGCGCCCCGGCGGAAAGGCGTGGGTCCGCCAGTGGAAGGACGATGCCGAGGCCCTCGGCGCCTTCCTGGCCGATCCGGGCCGTCCCAAGGTCTTTCACGGCGCGAAAGGGGCGGGGCACGCGCTTCGCGACATCGGCGTGGAACTCGACGGGTGCGCCGCGACACCCTTCTCCAAAGCCTATTTATTGCATCCGGACCAGCGGGTCTACGACCTCGACGACCCTCGTCATCCGCTATCTGGGCAGGCAAATCGAGGGCCGAAAAAGCCAGGCGACGCTTTTCGACGACGTCGACTCCGACGACGGAGCGGCCGCCGCCGCGGCGCTCGTCGAGCTCGCCGAGGCCTTCGACTCCGAACTCGCCGAAAGGGGGGAGGACGGAGCCCTGCTCGACCTCGAGATGGCGGTTTCCCGCACGCTCGGGGGAATGGAGGACGCGGGGATAGCCGTGGACGAAGGCCTTCTCGAACAGTTGAGGCAGGACTTCGACGGGCGGGTGTTCGCGGCGGCCCGCTCTGCCTACGACGCCATCGGACGCGAGGTCAACCTGTCGAGCCCCAAGCAGCTTCAGGAGGTCCTCTTCGACCAGCTGGGACTGCCGCCGACGCGCAAGACGAAATCCGGCCACACCACCAACGCCGCCGCCCTCGCGGACCTCGCCGTGAGCATTGCCGGACGCGAAGACGACAGGGCCCTCGCCGGCCAGCAGTTCCTCGCCTCCCTCCTTGAGCACCGCGACGCCGTCAAACTGTGCCAGTCTGTCATCGGCCTTCAGCGGTCGGTCCGCGACGGACGGATACACACGACGTTCCAGCAGACTGCGGCGGCAACCGGCAGGCTTTCCTCGACCGAGCCCAACCTTCAGAACATCCATGCGCGGACCGCGGAGGGCCGCAGCATCCGCGCCGCCTTCGTGCCCGGAGAGGGCTATGAATCGATCATGACGGCGGACTATTCGCAGATCGAAATGCGGCTCATGGCGGCGCTTTCGGGCGACGTCGAGCTCATAGAGGCGTTTCGCGAGGGCGCGGACCTGCACACCTACGTCGCCTCACGCGTCTACGGCGTTCCCGAGGAGAAGATCACGGCCGACGACCGCTCGCACATCAAGGCGATGAGCTACGGCCTGGCCTACGGGCTCTCCGCCTACGGGCTGTCGAAGCAGCTGCGCATTTCGGTGGCCCAGGCGCAGGCGCTCATGGACGATTACTTTTCACGCTTCGGCAGGGTGCGCACGTATCTTGACTCCCTCGTCCAAGAGGCCCGCAAAGAGGGATACACTCAGACGATCCTCGGCCGCCGGCGATATCTTCCCGATCTCAACTCGACCAACAGGCAGGCGCGGGAGGCGGCCGAACGCATGGCCCTCAACGCCCCGATCCAGGGATCGGCGGCGGACATCGTCAAGCTCGCCATGGTGGCCGTGGTCGATTCGATGAAGGGGATGCGCTCGCGCGTCCTGCTGCAGGTCCACGACGAGCTCGTTCTGGAAATCGCGCCGGGGGAGCGCGAGGGCCGTCGAGGCGATCGTCCGGCGGGAAAATGGAGAATGCCGTCGAGCTAGAGGTTCCGCTTTCCGTGGGCATAGGCGTGGGTTCGTCTTGGCGCGAGGCCGCTCACTGACGCTTCCGTTTTGCGCGGACGATGAGCGTTCCGGGAATCCAGGGAGACCGCTCCGGGCCCCAGCCGCCCCATACGACGTCCCTCCCTTTCGGCCATTCAGGCTCCCACACGCGTTCGATCGCGAAGCCCGCGGCCGTCAGGGCGTTCATGTGCTCGCTCAGCGTGTGGTGGCATTCGACGTAGACCAGTTCGCCGTCGTCCCCGCGCTCGACGTAAGGAGCGGACGAGAAGTAGGACGTCGTGACGGTCATGTCGCGCTTCGTCGGCGAGTCGGGGAACATCCATCGCGCGGGATGCGGGGCCGAATAGGCGAAGACCCCTCCTGGAACGAGCACTCTCGCCACGCCGGCAAACAGGGCTTCTAGGGTTTTCGACGAAGGGGACGACGCCGAAGCTCGTGAAGACGATGTCGAAGGAGCCCTCGGCGAAGGAAGCCGGAGCCCGTCCGCTGCGACGAGGGCGCCTCCGCGGACGCGGACGCGTTGATCGACGCCGCCTCGGCCAGCATGCCGAGTGAGACGTCGGTCGCGACGACGCGGGCGCCCAGGCCGGCGAGATATCTGGAGCACTGGGCCGCCCCGCCCCGATTTCGAGGATGCGGGAGCCTCGAAGCTCCAACGGATCGCCCAGTACCTCGGCCTCGGATTCCTCGAGTCCCTCCGGCCCCCACACGAAGTCGGCCTCGCCCAGCACGTCGCCGTGTTCTGCCAGGTAGTCCGCGGCGTTGGCGGACCACCAGCGCGAATGCGCAACGCTGGGACGTTCGTCCGGGTCCAGGGGCTCGCGGCCTACCCACATGGCGAGTCTCCTTTGTGTGACAAAGCCCGGTTCAGAGCCGATTGAGGGAATCGATCAGATTATCCGCGTCATGACGCCACAAAGCGCTTGCGCAGCCGAGAATCGTCCCGTAGACTCTGGACTTGGTGTGGGCCTTCCACATCGTATTTATCCATATCTCTACAATTGTCCGTATCAGAGTCATTATTTCATGACCGCAAACACCCCCGCCTCGCTGCCCGAGGTCGCAATCAACGACATCGGGTCCGAGGAAGACCTTATCGCCGCCGTCGATGCAACCATCAAGTATTTCAACGACGGCGACATAATCGAAGGAACTGTCGTCAAAGTCGATCATGACGAAGTTCTTCTCGATGTCGGCTACAAGACAGAGGGGGTCATCCCCTCGAAGGAACTGTCGATCAAGCACGACATCAATCCCGACGAAGTCGTCGAAGTCGGCGACCAAGTCGAGGCGCTCGTCCTCAGAAGGAAGACAAGGAAGGCCGTCTGCTCCTTTCGAAGAAGCGTGCGCAGTACGAACGTGCGTGGTCGCAGATCGAAGAGGTCAAGGAAGCCGACGGTGTCGTCACCGGTACGGTCATCGAAGTCGTCAAGGGCGGCCTCATCCTCGACATCGGTCTGCGTGGATTCCTCCCGCTTCCCTCGTCGAAATGCGTCGCGTCCGCGATCTTCAGCCCCTACATCGGCCGGGAGATCGAGGCGAAAATCATCGAACTCGACAAGAACCGCAACAACGTCGTCCTCTCGCGCCGCTCGTGGCTCGAGGAGACCCAGTCCCAGGCGCGCGGCGAGTTCCTCACGAACCTCAAGAAGGGGCAGGGTGCGCGACGGCGTCATCTCCTCCATCGTCAATTTCGGCGCCTTCGTCGATCTCGGCGGCGTCGACGGCCTCGTCCACGTTTCCGAGCTTTCCTGGAAGCACATCGACCATCCTTCGGAAGTCGTCGAGGTCGGCCAGAAGGTCACCGTCGAAGTCCTCGACGTCGACATGGACCGCGAGCGCGTCTCCCTTTTCGCTCAAGGCGACGCAGGAAGATCCCTGGCAGACTTTCGCGCGCACCCACGGCATCGGCCAGATCGTGCCCGGCAAGGTCACGAAGCTTGTGCCCTTCGGCGCTTTCGTCCGCGTCGAGGACGGGATCGAGGGCCTCGTCCACATTTCGGAGCTGGCCCAGCGCCACGTCGACTTGCCGGAGCAGGTCGTCAAGGTCGGCGAGGACGTCTTCGTCAAGGTCATCGACATCGACTTGGAGCGCCGCCGCATCTCCCTCTCGCTCAAGCAGGCCAACGAAGGCGTGGACCCCCACTCGGAGGATTTCGACGCTTCGCTTTACGGCATGGCCGCGGAGTACGACGAGGACGGCAACTACAAGTATCCCGAGGGCTTCGATCCCGAGACGAACGAGTGGCTCGAAGGCTTCGAGGGCTCAGCGCGAGGCTTGGGGAGAACGAGTACGCCGCAGCGCAGGCCCGCTGGGAGGCCCACAAGGCTCAAGTCGCCAAGGCGTTGGAGGCCGACGCCGCCGCTGCTCCGGCGCCCGAGGAGTCCGAGTCGGCTCAGGCGTCTTACTCGTCCGGCTCGGAGACGGGCGGAACGCTCGTGTCCAACGAGGCTCTCGCCGCGCTGCGTGAGAAGCTGACGAACAACTGACGGCTGGCCGCTCGACGAACCGGTCGCCAAGGCGCGGGGCTCTGCCGAGCCTCGCGCCTTCGTTGCGTCCGCGCCCAGGCGGGCGTGGACCCGCGACGGCGGTTTGAGGCTTCGCGGCGCCTCCTTTGCTTCCCGCGCCCGCGGCGTGACCCGGCTTCCCAAGGACGGCGGATCGATTGGGACCATCGTCGCGCTCGGCGTCCCGCGCGTTTCCCGATTCTTTCTTGGAGTCGATTCGCCGGCCGCGCCCCTTGACCTGCTGTGGGCTGCATCTCTAACCTGAGTATGTCGGCATGTGGAACTTTAGTTCCGCATCGTGGAAGTTCTCTCCTGCCGACAACGGAAACCTACCGGTTCTACCGGAAGTTGAAGGGAAGAGATGTGTCAATGAAGACAACACCCCCTGGCGGCGATGCCGTCACCTCTGCCGAGCGGGCCGAAATCGCGGCCACCGGCACTGTCGAAAGCTTGCAGCCTACGACCCGTCGAACGATGGGCAAGACCTCCTACTTTTTCGCCTGGCTTGGCGGATGCGTTTCCATCGGAACGTTCACGATGGGCTCGAGTCTGGTGGGAACGCTCAATCTCCTGCAGTCGATCGTCGCCATGACGATTGGATGCTTCGTCATTGGATTCTGCCTCATGCTCAACGGAGCGGCCGGATACAAGTACGGCATCCCATTCGTCGTTCACGCGCGGGCGTCTTTCGGCTTCCATGGGACGGCCCTTCCTGGGCTCGTGCGAGCCGTTCCCGCCCTGTATGGTACGGATTCCAGAGCTGGATCGGAGCCGCGGCGCTCTCAAAGTGCTCGGGGATCATCTTCGGCTTCGAGAACGTCTGGTTCTATTTCATCGTCCTCCTGGGGCTTCAAAACGCTGCTGTCCATCTTCGGCTTCGAGGGATCAAATGGCTGGAGAACGTCGGGCGGTTTTCATCATCCTCTCGCTGATCTACATGTTCGCCTCCACCGTTGCGAAGTACGGAGACCAGATTTCGGAGTCGCTCGGGGCGGGGAACGAAGGCACATGGGGCCTGAAGTTCTGGAACGCGACGATGCTGTTCTTGGGCATCTACGCCACGATGATCCTCAATGTCTCGGACTATTCGCGCGAGCACTCGAAGGGGACGGGCCGCAGCCTGCTGACCACGATCTACGCCTTTTCGATCCTTCCCGTCACGGTGTTCATGGGGCTCATCGGGCTTATCGTCTCGCAGGCCACCGGAACCAAAGACCCCATCGACGTCTTCTCGGGAGCGGTCGACAACAAACTCCTTCTCATCGTCACGCTTCTGTTCATCGTTTTCGCCCAAGTGACGACGAACGTCCTCAACAACGTCGTGCCCCCGGTCTACGTGCTGCAAGACATTTTCAAGATCCCGTTCAAACCGGCCGTTGCCCTCGTGGGCCTACTTTCGATCGCCACCTTCCCATGGAAGCTGGTCTCCAAGGAGTCGGCCGACGGGCTGCAGACCTTCGTCCAGATCTACTCGGCCTTCCTCGGGCCCGTCTTCGCGATCATGGCGGTCGATTACTATCTGATTCGCCGCCAGCGGCTTGACGTCGTCGAACTGTACAAGAAGGACGGCAGATTCAAGGGCGTCAACTGGGCCGCCTACGTCGCCACCCTGGTCGGCGTCGCCGTGGCCTTCGTCTTTGAGTCGGTCGCGTGGTATTCGTCGCTCATCCCGGCGGGCCTCATTTACTATCTGCTCATGACGATGGGGCCTTCCAGCCTGAGACGGTACGTCGAAGCTGAAGGCCGCGAGGTCGCTCGAAACCGAAGGCGGCGACGCAGATCGCGGCGAACCCGACGGCGCCTTCAGCACGCAACGCAAGGGAAGGAAGCCAGGGCATGAGAATCCTCGTCGTCAACGTCAACACGACCGAGTCGATGACCGAGTCGATCCGCAAGGAGCCGCGGCCGCGGCGTCGCCCGGAACCGAAATCGTCGGCCTCACGCCCTTCTTCGGCGCCGACTCGTGCGAAGGGAACATGGAAAGCTACCTCGCCGCCGTCGCCGTCATGGACAGGGTCCTCGCATACGACGAGCCCTACGACGCCGTGGTCCAAGCCGGATTCGGCGAACACGGCCAGGAGGGGCTGAAAAGAGCTTGTCGAGGCGCCCGTCGTCGACATCACCGACGCCGCCGCCCATCTGGCGATGCTCTTGGGCTACCGCTATTCCGTGGTCACCACCCTCGACCGCGCGGTTCCCCTCATCGAGGAGCGCCTGCTTTTTGGGCGGCCTGTCGAGCCACTGCGCCTCCGTTCGGTCGTCGGGCCTGGGCGTCCTGGAGCTCGAAGGGGAGGAAAGCAAAGTGGTCGACGCGATCGTCAGGCAGGCCGAGCTCGCTTTGAAAGAAGACGGCGCCAGTGATCGTGCTCGGCTGCGGGGGAATGGCCGGCCTCGACAAGGCCATCGAGGAGAGGACCGGCGCCCGTGGTCGACAGCGTCGCCGCGGCCGTCAAGCTCGCCGAATCCCTCGTGGGGCTCGGCTTGAAGACGTCGAAGGTTCGCACGTACGCGCCGCCGCGGCCCAAGACAATCGTCTCTTGGCCGCTGTCGCGCCACATCTCACGAGGCGGATCGAGCGCGCAGCGAGATTCGTCGGGCCGTCGCGCCTAAAGCCCGCCGCGTTGCGGCGTCTGTCTACGCACAACCGAATCTGTCACGCACAACCAAATCCATCACGCAACAAGTCGGCGGCGTCCGCATCACGCAATTCAGCGGACGCAGCCGAACCGGACCGAAAGGTCCACTGGCCCTTCCTGTCACCCCGCGGGCTGCGGCCAACTCCTACATCGCGGGGGAGTCCCGAAAGGGACGCCGCCGGTTTGCGGCGAGGGCGCCGCAAACCGCCTCCAAAAGGAATTCCGTGAGTACACAAGTTCCCGAGGGCCTTTCGCCACGGCTGTACAACGAGGACCTGGCTCCGGCCGAACAACGAACCTGGACGTTCTACTCCCTTTTCGCCATGTGGATGTCAGACATCCACTCGATCGGCGGATACACCTTCGCCGCGGGGCTCTTCGGCTTGGGGCTGGGCGCCGGAAACGTTTTCTTGTCGCTGACTTTCGGCATCATCATCGCCTTCATGCTCATGAACCTCTCAGGTTGGATGGGGCAGGCGACGGGACTGCCGTACCCGGTTCTCGCGCGCATCGCCTTCGGCACCTTCGGCGCCAACGTCCCCGCGCTCATCCGAGGCTTCGTCGCCATCGCCTGGTACGGCATCCAGACCTATCTCGCCTCCCACGCCGTCGTCATCCTCGTGCTCAAGCTCGTTCCCGACCTCAAAGGCACCGCCTGGACAACGACGGACATCCTGGGCCTGTCGCTGATTGGATGGGTAGCTTTTCTCCTTATGTGGGCGCTCCAGCTTTTGCTGCTGCGCAACGGCATGGAGACGATTCGCCGCTTCCAGGACTGGGCGGGGCCGGCCGTGTGGGTGGTCATGGCTCTTCTCACCGTCTACATTCTCTACCAAGCCGATTGGCAGGTGAACCTCGATCTCAGCAATGCGACGCCGAAGTTCGGAACGCTTCACGCATTCCTCGCGGCCACGGCTTTCGACGGTCAGCTACTTCTCCACGCTTATGCTCAACTTCTGCGACTTTTCGCGCAATGCGCCAGATCGCCGTTCGGTCACGCGGGCCAATCTGTGGGGGCTTCCGTCAACTTCATCGCCTTCTCGGTGGTCTCGGTGCTTGTCACGGCGGGAACGCTCAAAGTCTATGGAAAGTACATCTACGACCCCGTCGAGGGTGGTCGGCCGCATCGACTCAGTGCTGGCCGCGATCCTCGGGGCGATCACCTTCGCGGTGGCGACCCTCGGCATCAACGTCGTGGCAAACTTCGTCTCGCCGGCGTACGACTTGGCCAACGCCGCCCCCAAGCACATCGACTTCAAGAAGGGCGGCCTAATCTCGGCCTGCATCGCCCTGGTCATCCTTCCCTGGCAGCTGTTCAAGAACCCCGTTGTCGTCAACATCTTCCTCGAAGGAGTCGGGGCGGTGCTCGGACCGCTGTTCGGAATCATCATGGTCGACTATTTCATCTTGCGCAGGCAGAAGGTCCTCGTGCTGGATCTGTTCAAGGAAGAGGGGCACTACACCTACGCCAAAGGCTGGAACATGAAGGCCATATGGGTGACCGTGGGATCCTCGATCGTCTCCGCGGCCTTCGTGATCCTCGGAGTCCTCGCCAAGACGGACGGCCCCTTTGCGAAGGGAGGCAAGGCCGCCCTTGACATGCCGTTCTTCGAGGCCGCCTCCTCCTTCTCGTGGTTCATAGGCGCAGCCCTAGGCAGCCTTCTGACCTACCTGACGATGAGGAACGACGATTCCCTTCGCAAGTCCGTAGCCGCCGCAATGGACGCCGAAGCCGAGAACGCGAACGAGGCCGTCCAGGCTTAAAATTGAGCGGGGCGGTCGGCCTCCGCCGAGAGGGCGCCGGCGATGTCGTCGGCTGTGCAATACAGCGTTGGAACTATCGAGTTTTTGATGAGGTAGTCCGTGATGCGCTCGGCGGGGGCCGAAACGGAGACGGCGAGATACAGATCGCCGGGAACCGGAACGGCCACGCAGCGCAGCCCGCGTTCGTGTTCGCCGTTGTCGAGCGCGTAGGAGCGTTCGCGGGTCAGTTCGATTTCCCGTATGAGTTCGTCCTTGTCGGTGATCGTCGTCGGCGTGAAGGCACGCAGCTGGGTCCGTTCGATCGTCGCGAGAGCCTGAGCATGGGGCATGGCCGCGAGAATCGCCTTGCCGACGCCGGTGGCGTGGAGGGAGACCTGGTTTCCGACCTCGGTGAACATGCGCCGTGCGCGCTCGGAGGGGACGTGGGAGATGTATCGCGCATAGTCTTGGTCGAGCATCGCCACAGAAACCGATTCGTCCAGGGTGACGACGGCCTTCGTGAGAATCGGGCGGAGGGCCACCCCGAGGGCGCCGCCCGCATAGCGCGAAAGCGAGATGAGCCGGGTGCCCAGGGCATACTTCCTGTGCGGCGTCTGATAGATGTAACCGCTGGCCATGAGCGTGCGCAGGAGGCGATGGGCGGTGGGCCTCGGCAGCTTCGCCTGTTTGCAAATGTCCGTCATGCTGATCGGCGAACCGGCGGAGGCGACGATCTCGAGTATGCCGAAGGCACGGCTCACAGCCTGAACCGTGGAATTTGATCGCGAGGTTTGCTTCTCGGTGGACATAAGCTGCTCCTTAGGCTGACTTACGTAGCCTACCGTATCGGTATGGCTAGGTCTGCGGCTAGCAATGCATGCCTCACAAGCTCAGAAATGATAAGAACGTCAAAACATAACTGACAAAATCAAAACAAAATAAAAACGACGTTTTCTTTCCACTTCCGCATCGTGGAATTTTGCGTTAGAATCGTGGAAAGAGAGCGCGAAGTTCCCAGATCAACGACGATTTAGAAAGGGAAACACCAATGGCAGCCAGGAAAAATTTGGCGCGCCGAGCGCGTCGTGCTTCCCGGCGGCGAAAAGCCCGCGGCGATTGCCGTCGAAGACGGCACGGTGGTTGGAATCCTCGAAAAGGACGCCCCGTGGGAAGCCGACGAGGAAGTGCTCATTCCCGACGACCAAGCTCTGATGCCGGGTCTGATCGACATTCACGTTCACGTCAACGAACCGGGCCGCACGGAGTGGGAAGGGTATGAGACGGCCACTCGGGCCGCCGCGGCGGGAGGATTCACGACCCTCGTCGACATGCCTTTGAATTCGAGCCCGTGCACCACCTCGCTCGAAAACCTCGAGCTGAAGAAAGAGGCGGCGCGCGGCAAGCTTTCCATGGACGTCGGCTTTTGGGGCGGCGTCATACCGGGGAATATCGGGGAGCTGCGGCCCATGTGGGAAGCCGGAGTCTTCGGGTTCAAATGCTTCCTCGGCGATTCGGGGCTCGACGAGTACCCGTACGTCGACCGGCCCACGCTGTTGGCGGCGATGAAGGAGATCGCCTCTTTCGGCGGCCTGCTCATCATTCACGCGGAGGACGCCTCGATCCTCGACTCCGCACCGGGGTGCGACGGACGCTCCTACGAGGCTTTCATGAACTCCCATCCCGCCGAAGCGGAGAACGCCTCGATCGATTTCGTCGTCGAAGCCGTTCGCCAGACGGGTGCCGCGCGACATCCTGCACCTCGGCTCGGCGGGCGCCGTCGATTCCATTCGGAGGGCCAAGGCCGAAGGCCTGCCGCTCACGGTCGAGACGGCGCCGCACTGCCTGACCTTCGACGCCGAAGAGATACCCGACGGCGCCACCGAGTACAAGTGCTGCCCGCCCCTGCGCGGACGCGACAACCGAATGGGCCGTGGAAGGCGCTCCAAGAGGGCGTCATCGACCTCGTCGCCTCGGACCATTCGCCGTCCACAGCCGAGCTCAAAGCATCTCGACACCGGAGACTTCGGCGCCGCATGGGGCGGCATCTCCTCGGTTCAACTCGGTTTTTCCGCAGTGTGGACGGAGGGCCCGCAAGCTCAGGGGCGAGCCTCGGCGACGTCGCCCGGTGGCAAGGCGCGAACCCGGCGGCGACCGTCGGCCTCGCGGGCAAGGGGTCCATCGAGGTTGGGGCGGCCGCCGATCTCATCGCGGTGGCCCCGGACGAGACCTTCGTCGTCGACAAGGACAGGCTCTTCCACAAAACCCTGTATCCCCTTACCACGGAAGGGGAACTCGCCGGCGTCGTCAAGGCGACGTGGCTGGCGGGCGAGCCCGTCGAGCCCCACGGCCTTGCTCGCGGGCGTCAAATCACGCGTGACAACAAGTAAACACCAAGCCATATTCCACTAAGGAGGAACTCACGTGGCACCACTTCCTATGCAGTCGATCAAGTCTCTCATCCGAGAGGTCGACTTCGAGGGGCAGAGTTTCATCTCGATCAATTCGATGACGAACGACCAGCTGCTCGCGCTCTTCGAGCTCGGACGCAACCTCGAGCTGCAGAACCGCGGAAACTGGCAGTTGTACCCCGACGCCATCGTCTCCCTTCTCTTCTTCCAGCCCTCGACGCGCACGCGCATGAGCTTCGAGACGGCGATGTACCGCATGGGCGGCAACGTCATCGTCGAAAACACCCCGCAGACGACGTCGTCGATCGCGAAGGAAGAGTCGCTGGCGGACATGCTCCGCTGCGTCTCCCAGTATGCCAACGTCATCGTGCTGCGCCATCCGAACGACGTCGATGCGCGCGAAGGCGCGTCGTACAGCTCCGCGCCGGTCATCAACGGCGGCTGGGGCCACTGGGAGCATCCGACCCAGGCGCTGCTCGACCTGTACACCCTGTGGCGCAAGTTCGGCCACATCGAGGGGCTCAAGGTCACGGTGGCCGCCGCGGACATGATCGAGGCGCGCACCGGCCACTCGATGGCGCAGGGCCTGGCGCGTCTGGGCGCCGAGGTGACCATCGCCTCTCCCAAGGACAAAGCCGTTCCCCGCGAGGTCATCGAGAACATCAAGAAGAACTACCCGAACGCCAAGCTCGAAGAGGCCTACGACTTCGAGAAGGACTCCTTCAACGAGTTCATTCGGGACAAGGACCTCGTCTACCTGCCCGGCTGCTCGGCTCCCGCCGGCGCCACCGCCGAGGCCTTCAAGAAGGTGATGGACGATTACTTCGTCAAGCACGAGACGCTCGACGAGGAGCGCGAGAAGGGGCACATGATCTATGTGACCCACACGCTTCCGCGCCGCGCGGGCGAGATGGACCTCGCAATCGACGACACCCCGAACCAGCTGTGCTTCGAGTCGATCCTCCACTCGGTGTCGATCCGCATGGCTCTGCTGACCGCAATCCTCGGCGCCTGAGTCGCCGCAAACAAAGCACTTCAAGGAAGGACAAACACAAATGGCAGATTTCGAGATTTTGGCCGGCGGCTACACTTTCAAGGCCGTCTATCATGAGGACATGGCGCCGGAGACGGTCGCCGCCTTCAAGAAGCACCTGCTGGGCCGCAAGTCGAAGATCATTCACGTGCGCTGGTCCGGCCAAGCCGGATGGATCCCTTCAGGGGACCTCGATCTGGGCATCGGACACGAGAACGGGACCTGCTACCCGCTTCCCGGCGAGATCGTCATCTACCCGGGAGGAAAGTCGGAAACCGAGCTCCTCATCGGGTACGGTTACGTCAACTTCGCCTCGAAGGCCGGCCAGCTCCCCGGCAACCATTTCGCCACGATCGTCGAGGGCAACGAGAACCTCAAGGCTCTTGGCGAGAAGTTCCTGTGGGAAGGCGCCCAGGACATCGAGTTCCGGCCTCTGATCGATCGGGGGCGTCTGCGGACGCCCCGCGCCCAGCCTCCGTTTACCGGCGGGCCCACGGAGGCCCGGACGCAGAAACACTCAGCAGGCCGCCGAGTTCGCTGGGAGATTTTACATGGCACGCATGCGCGTCGTCGACGCAATCGTTCAGATCCTCGCAAAAGAGGGGGTGACGGTAACATTCGGAATCCCCGGCGCCGCAATCAACGGCCTGTATTCCGCGCTGAAGGCCGACGGACGGATCGGCCACATCCTCGCCAGGCACGGCGAGGCCCAGTCCCACATGGCCGAGGGGTACACGCGCGCCAAGGTCGGCAACATCGGCGTGTGTCTGGGAACGTCGGGCCCCGCGGGAACCGACATGATCACGGGAATGTACTCGGCTATGGCCGATTCGCTTCCCATCCTGTGCATCACCGGCCAGGTGCCCACGCCCAAGCTCGACAAAGAGGACTTCAAGGGAGTCGACATCGCTTCGATCGCTGCGCCGGTGACGAAGTACGCGAAGACGGTTCTGGAGCCCGCACAGATCCCCGGAATCTTCCAAAAGGCGTTCTACCTTATGCGCGAGGGCCGCCCGGGCCCCGTCCTCATCGACCTTCCCGGCGACGTGCAGACGGCCGAGATCGATTTCGACGTCGATGCGTACGAGCCGATCGAGGTGCACAAGCCCGTCGCCTCCGACGCCCAGGTCACGCGCCTCATCGACCTCATCGCCTCGGCCGAGCGGCCGGTCCTCCTCGCGGGCGGCGGCGTCATCCAGTCCGACGGCTCGGACGCCCTCGTCGACCTGGCGGAAACGCTTGGAGTGCCAGTGGTCTCCACCCTTATGGGGTGGGGCGCAATTCCCGACGACCACGTTTTTGTCCCAGGGAATGGCCGGCATTCAAACTTCCCAGCAGTACGCGAACGCCACGCTTTTGGCCTCGGACCTCGTAGTGGGGATCGGCAACCGTTGGGCCAACCGCATGACGGGCGACCTCTCGGTGTTCCGTGAAGGAAGGAAGTTCGTCCACGTCGACGTCGAACCTTCCCAGATCGGCAGAGTTTTTCGCCCCGACCTCGGAATCGTCTCCGACGCCAAGGCACTCATCGTCAAGCTCGCGGACAAGGCGCGCGAATACAAAGAGGCCGGCAAGCTCGCCGACTGGGGCGTGTGGGCCAAGGAATGCGACGTCCGCAAGGCCACGATGCAGCGCAAGACGGCCTTCGAAAACGTGCCGCTCAAGCCGCAGCGCGTCTGCCAGGCGATGAACGAGGCGTTTGGGCGCGACACCCGCTACGTCACGACGATCGGGCTGTCGCAGATCCAGGCCGCCCAGCTCCTGCACGTCTACAAGCACCACCATTGGCTCGACGCCGGCCAGGCCGGACCGCTGGGATGGACGATCCCCGCGACGATCGGCGCATGCGTCGCCGACCCCGACACCCCGACCGTCGCGCTCTCAGGCGACTTCGACTCAACTTCCTCATCGAGGCTGGCCGTAGCCGCCCAGTTCAACATTCCGTGGGTGCACGTTCTGGTCAACAACGCCTACCTCGGCCTCATCCGGCAGTCGCAACGGGCCTTCGACATGGACTACTGCGTGCAGCTCTCCTTCGAGAACATCAACTCGCCGGAGACGGAAGGGTACGGCGTCGACTACGTCAAGGTCGCCGAGGGCCTCGGATGCAAAGCAATTCGCGTGCGCAAGCCGAGGACCTCGTCCCCGCATTCAAGCGCGCCCGGGAGACCGCCGACGAGCTGAAGGTCCCCGTTGTGGTCGAGTGCGTGCTCGAGCGTGTGACAAACGTTTCTATGGGCGCCGCGCTGGATTCGGTCAACGAATTCGAACCGCTCGCCGAGGCGCCGGAGGACGCCCCCACGGCCATCCTTCCCTCGAGCCCAAGCGGAGCTGAGCCGGGCGGCGGCATCGGCGTCCGGCGTCGACATTGAGCCCGAACGGGATCGGTCGGGCCCAGCGCAAAGAAGCCGGGCGCCGGCGAACCCGCTAAGCATGACATCGGCGGCCGGCCCGTCCCAGGGCTCGCGAGGCCGGCCGCCAACAGACGAAAGGACACATTATGGAGTACGCAGTCAACTGTTCGATCATGTTCAAGGAGCTTCCCGTCCTCGAGCGGGCCAAGGCAGCCGCCGACGCCGGCTTCAAGGCCGTGGAGTTCTGGTGGCCGTGGGACGTCGCGGTTCCCGAGCGCGAGGATATCGACGCCTTCGTCGCTTCGATCCGCGACGCCGGCGTTCAGCTCATCGGGCTCAACTTCTTCGCCGGCGACATGCCCGGGGAGAGCGCGGCCTCGTCTCGCTTCCCTCACGCGTCGACGATTTCAGGGCGAACGTTCCCGTCGCAGTGGAAATCGGACGCGAGCTCAGCGTAAGGCGTTCAACGCCCTGTACGGCCTTCGCCAGGGAGGGGCGTCGACGCCGTGGTGCAAGACGCCGTTGCGATCGACAACCTCGAGTTCGCGGCCAAGGCCGCGGCCGAGATCGGGGCGACGGTTTTGGTCGAACCCGTTTCGGGCGCCGCCGGGTATCCCCTGAAGACGGCCGCCCAGACCTTGGCCGTGGTGGAAAAGCTCAAGGCCGAGCGCGGCGTCGAAAACGTCGGCTTCCTGTGCGACCTCTACCACTTGGCCGCCAACGGGGACGACGTCGCAGCCGTCGCCGCGGGCGACGGAGGACCGCCGCCCACTGCCAGATCGCCGACTTCCCCGGCCGCGGGGAGCCGGGGACCGGCGACCTGGACATCGCAGGTTTGCTTGCCTCAATGAAGAAGGCGGGATACGACGGCTGGGTCGCGCTGGAGTACGTGCCCACCGTCGCCACAGCGGACTCTTTCGGCAACCTCCCAGAACTGCCGTAAACTCCGCACCCGCCCGAGCGGGGCTCGCCATTTTGATCGACGCCGGCGAGCCCCGCTCGTTTTTGCGCCCGTCGGTCAAAGAGCCGTCGCCGTGCCCGTCGGTCAAAGCGCTAGCGGGTGGGAACGGCGAATCAAACGAAGGCGCAGAGCGGGAGGGTGCCAAAGCGCCTAAAAACGAGTGGGAACGGCGCCCGCAGCCTCTAAGAGCGGAGAGCTCCCGAATCAAAGGATTTCGAGCGGGCGGGGCCCGGACGGCGGCGTGAACACCTCGTCGAGGTCGCGCAGGATCTCCGGGGTGAGCGTCACCTGGAGGGCGGAGGCGTTTTCCTCCATGCGTTCGGGGGAAGAGGTCCGGGGGATAGCGATCGATCCCGGTTCGCGCACCGCCCACGCGAGGCGAGGCGCCGGCGTCGTTCCCGCCTCTGCGGCGATCTCGGAAAGGAGCTTTCCGGCCTGGCCTTGGAAGAGCCGTCCTGTTCGAGCGGCGAGTAGGCCATGAGGGTCCACGCCGCGTTCGCGCATGAGGGGAGAAGGTCGTATTCGGGGCCTCTCCGCAGGAGGTTGTAAAGGATTTGGTTGGTCGCGGGCGTCACGCCGAGGTCCGCGAGATCGTCCATGTCCGCGGGGTCGAAGTTGGAGACGCCCCATGCGCCGATGAGGCCGTCGTCGACGGCGGCCTGAAGCGCCTCGACAGTCTCCTCGAGCCGATGATGTCCGCGCCAGTGGTAAAGATAGAGGTCGAGGCGGTCGGTGTTGAGCCTGTAGAGCGAAGCTTCAAGCGCCCTGCGCACGCCCGACGCCGAGGCGTTCGAGGGAAGCACTTTCGAAACGAGGAAGACGTCGTCGCGCCGCCCGGCGATAGCCTCGCCGACCAGCTCCTCGCTGGCGCCGGAGCCGTACATCTCGGCCGTGTCGACCACGCGCAGGCCGAGGGTCGAGGCCGCGGCGGATCGCGGCGATCTCCGAGTTGCGCTGCGGCGATCCTCGCCCAGGGTACCAGGTGCCGATGCCGATGGGGATGTCCGTGAGATTCATGTGTCAGCGTAGTCGATCGCTGAGCTTGCGTTTGAGGGAAGCGGCGGGTGAAAAGCGGCGTGGGGAGGCGCGGGGCGTCGAGACGAAGGCGGCGACGGCGGCGGCAGGCACGCGAAACGATGCGGACAGCGGGAAGATGCGCGATGATGTACGGGGAGGCCGCCCTTCTGAAGTCGACGGGCAGCCCGTTCGGTCTGGCGATTGCCCGTTTTGACATCCAGGGCCGCTTGCATGACGAGGCGGCGGCCCTCGACGCGGCAACGCACGCCGTCGTGCAAAGGAGAAGCCGATGCTCATCGTGACGCTTGCCGGCGGAATCGGTTCGGGCAGGTCGACGGTCGCCGCGGCGCTCGCCGAATGCGGGGCCCGGCTGCTTTCGCTCGACGACGTCGCCCGCGACGTCCTCTCGCCCGGCGAGGAGGCCGTTCGCGAGGTCGGCGAACTGTGGCCCGAGGCGGTGAGAGAAGGCGAAATCGACAGGTCGGCCCTCGCGAGGATCGTTTTTGACGACGCCGAGGCGCTCGCGCGTTTGAACGCCGTCGTCCACCCGAGAACGTGGGGAGCGCGCGCAGGCTCAGCTTGCCTCCTGGCGGGAGGAAAGCCTTCAAGCGCAGTCGCAGCGGCGCGAGCCGTCAGGGCGGGCCCGCCGATTTCCCGCGCGGCGGGGACGGTTTTCGCGGGACAGCACTGAGCTTTCGGACGGAGCATCGAGTTCTTCGGTGACCGTGCCAAGCTCCCGGGCGGAGGCGCCGAGCTCTCCGGCGGCCGAGCGAATCCTCTGGGCGGCGGGCGGGAGTTCGTCGTCGTCGTCGAGCTGGCGCTCCTTGCCGGAAGCCCGTACCAGGACGCTTATCACGGGGCGATCGTCGTGGACGCCCCGGAAGACGTCCGCGTCTTGCGGCTTGTGGATTCAGGGGCATGGACGAAGCCGACGCTCGGGCGAGGATCGCCAGCCAGACGCCGGCGTCGAGGGTGCGAGGCTGGCCGACGTCGTCGTCGACAACGGCGGCTCCCTCGAGGGACGCCGCCCGTGCGGCCCGCGAACTGTGGGAAGGTTGGCTCGTCCCTTATGCCGCGAACATGCGGGAAGGCCGGCGCGTCTTTGGGAGCGACGCCCGCCGAGCCCGGGCAACGCGCTCGCGCAGCACTCGCCCTGACGCGGCGGGGGGCCTTCGTGAACCGGGGTCGCCCCTCGGAGGAGGCGGCACCCTCTCGGAAGGGCGCGAAGGCGGTCCTCGGAGAGGGCGGCGGGGAAATAGCCGGCGGCAAAGGGCGGCGTGCTCAAAATCGTCGGCCCGGTCGACGAGTCCTCGCTTGCCGACGCGGGATTTGTCCCTTGCGCGGGTGAGTCGCACGCGGTGAGTCAGGCCCGCGGCGAGGCCATCGCTTTTCCCCCGATGCTCGGCGTGACGCGTCGCCGGGCGATTCCAGCGATGTCGCGTCTGGATCTGGTCGTTGCGCATTGGGCGATTCCGGCCGTGTCTCTTCGGGGCCTGCCGCCAGTGCGCCAGAGGGCCTCGCCTTTACGTTTCGGCCGATCCCCGCTTTGCGATGGAGGCCGTTGTGACAGGCAAGCACGATTGACGCGACGTCGAGCACCGTTTGTGGGGCCGCCTGCGGCCCGGCGGCTTGCCTTGCCTGCCAGCGGCCCGACGGTTTGCCTCGCGCGCCCGCGGCCCAGCGAAAGGCTTGCCCTGTCCGCGTCCGATACGCCGCCCCCGCTGCGTTGTGAGCGAACATTCGTTCGGCATAGGCGTCTTCTCGTAAGCTCGAACCATGACGACCGAGATCGAATCCGAGATCGAGAGGGCGGAAAAAGCCCTTCAAGTGGTGTCGCAATACACCCCCTCCGGCGATCAGCCCGCGGCCATCGCGGAGCTGGCGGAGCGGATCGAGGCGGGGGAGAAGGACGTCGTCCTCCTGGGCGCCACCGGAACCGGCAAATCGGCGACGACGGCGTGGCTCATCGAGAAGATTCAGCGCCCGACTCTCATCATTGAGCCGAACAAAACCCTGGCCGCCCAGATGGCCGCGGAATTCCGCGAGCTCATGCCGAACAACGCCGTCGAGTACTTCGTCTCCTATTACGACTACTACCAGCCCGAGGCCTACGTTCCGCAAACCGACACGTTCATCGAGAAGGACTCCTCGATCAACGACGAGGTGGAGAGGCTGCGGCATTCGGCCACGAACTCCCTTCTGACTCGGCGCGACACCGTGGTGGTGGCCTCGGTTTCGTGCATCTACGGATTGGGCACGCCGCAGGAATACGTGGCCCGCATGGTCCAGCTCGAAGTGGGGCAGCGGATCGACCGCGACGAGCTCATGCGCGGATTTGTCGGCATGCAGTACACGCGCAACGACGTCGCATTCGCCCGTGGAACGTTCAGGGTGCGCGGGGACACGGTGGAAATCATCCCCGTCTACGAAGAGCTCGCCATCCGCATCGAGTTTTTCGGCGACGAGATCGACGCGATCACGCTGCTGCACCCGCTCACGGGAACAGTGATCCGCCGCGTCGACCGCGCCCATGTCTTTCCCGCCTCCCATTATGTGGCGGGCCCCGAACGGATGGCCCGCGCACTGGAAGGATAGAGGCGGAGCTGGCCAGAACGGCTGGAGACGCTTCAGACGCAGAACAAAATGCTCGAGGCCCAGCGCCTGCAGATGCGCACCAACTACGACGTCGAGATGATGCGAAACATCGGGTCGTGCGCCGGAATTGAGAACTATTCGCGCCACATCGACGGGCGGGGGCCCGGAACGCCGCTCAACACCCTGCTCGACTATTTTCCCGAGGTTTTCCTCCTCATCGTCGATGAGTCCCATGTGACGGTCCCGCAGATCGGGCGATGTACGAGGGCGACATGTCGCGCAAGCGCACGCTCGTCGACTACGGCTTCCGCCTGCCCTCCGCCATGGACAACCGGCCGTTGAAATTCCCCGAATTCCTGGAACGTATCGGTCAGACGGTTTATCTTTCCGCCACCCCGGGCAAATACGAGACGGAACACTCCGACGGCGTCGTCGAACAGATCATCCGGCCCACCGGGCTCGTCGACCCCGAAGTCGTCGTCAAGTCCACGGAGGATCAGATCGACGACCTGCTCGGGCAGATCAAGCAGAGGGTCGAGCGCAACGAGCGCGTGCTCGTCACCACGCTGACGAAAAAGATGGCGGAAGACCTGACCGACTATCTGGCCGAACGCGACATCAAGGTCGAGTACCTGCATTCCGACGTCGACACCCTGCGCCGCGTCGAGCTTTTGCGTGAGCTGCGCCTGGGGACATTCGACGTGTTGGTCGGCATCAACCTCCTGCGTGAGGGCCTTGACCTTCCCGAAGTCTCGCTCGTCGCGATCCTCGATGCGGACAAGCAGGGGTTTCCTCCGCTCTACGACGTCGCTCATCCAGACGATCGGCCGAGCGGCCGAAAACGTCTCCGGCCAAGTCATCATGTACGCGGACTCGATCACGCCGAACATGCGCGAAGCCATCGACGAGACGAGACCGGCGCCGCGCCAAACAGATGGCCTACAACGAGGAGCGCGGAATCGACCCGCAGCCGCTTCGCAAGAAAATCGCCGACGTCACGGACATGCTCGCCCGAGAAGACATCGACACGGCGGCTCTGCTCGAGGGCGGATACCGCAGGAGAGGGCCGCGGCGCCGGAGGCTCCGGCGACAGCGCGCGAAAGCGCCGCAGCGGAAGGGAGCGCGACCTCAGGGGCTCATCGAGGAGATGACGGGCTCATGCACGAAGCCGCGGCGTCGTTGAAATTCGAACTGGCTGCGCGCTACAGAGACGAGATCAAGGGCCTCAAAAGCGAGCTGTGGCATTCGATGCAGGCTCAGAAGTAGACGCGCAGCGCGTATCGAATCCCACAGGCGGGCGTTGAACGCCTTTGCCGAAACGAGCAGGATGTTCGCGTAGAATTCTCGATGGAGGGAGTATTCCCACTCAACATCGGTTCGTCATCACGGAACGCTCCCGGACCGAGGCCAGCGATGGCGGGAAGAGACCTCCGGTTGTCCCTTGAAGACCGGAGGAAACTGTCCAATGTCCACGAACGCGCTCGCCCCGACCGATGCGGCGCAGTCCATGCAGGTCCACATGCACGAGTGGCTCGTTCTGGGCGGGCTCGTCGTCGCCCTCATCGGCATGGACCTTTTTCTGCACCTGCGAAAGCCCCATGAGCCGACGATCAAAGAGTGCACGAGGTGGCTCGTCTTCTACGTCGGCCTGGCCGTCGTCTTCGGCGTTTACACCTGGTTCCGCCACTCCTCGAAGTTCGCATTCGAGTATTTCGCGGCCTATTTCACCGAGTACTCCCTCTCGATCGACAACATCTTCATTTTCATAATTATCATCGGCTCCTTCCGAGTTCCCAGGAAATATCAGCAAAAAGAGTGCTCCTGTGGGGCATCGTCATAGCCCTCGTCCTCAGGCTCGTCTTCATCCTCCTCAGCGCCACCCTCCTCAAAAGAGTTTTTCGTGGCTCTTCTTCATCTTCGCCGCCTTCCTCCCTATGGACGGCGTGGAACCAACTCCGCGAGGGCGTCGAGGACCGGAAGGGCCGGACCATGACGACGACGAGTACAAAGCCGAACGCCGTCGTTCGCGGAGCGCTGCAAGATATTCTTGGTCACCGACGGCTTCGTCGGAGACAAAAATGATGGTGCGGCGAAACCACAAAACCTTCGTCACGCCTTTCTTCCTGTGCATCATCTCCATCGGATCGGCGGACCTCATGTTCGCCCTCGACTCGATACCTGCGTCCTTCGGGCTGACCTCCCAACCGTTCATCATCTTCGCCGCCAACGCCTTCGCGCTCATGGGACTGCGCCAGCTTTTCTTCCTCGTCGAAGGGCTCCTCGAACGGCTCGTCTACCTCCACTACGGGCTCGCCGCGATCCTCGCGTTCATCGGCTTCAAGCTCCTCGTCGAGGGCCTGCCACGAGGCAAGGATGGCTCGAATTCATGCCTGACATCCACCCCCTCGTCTCCCTCGCCGCCATTCTCGTCATACTCGTCCTCACCGTCGTCACGTCCCTCGGAAAGACGAAGCGCGACGCCATTGAAGGCACGAACGTCGAAGAGGCCGGCGACGAGATCGAAGCCGGCCGGGTCGCCCAAGCCTTCCGCGAGAGGCAGGCTTTCCGCGAGGGCGCCGAGCCGAGCGGCGCGCAGGAAATCCGCAGACAGACGGCGGCCCGAAGCGCAACGATCGGGAGGAGAAACGGCAGCACGGAAACGCGCAGCGTTCGGGAAACAGCCTGTCAGGCCGCAAAGGCCCTTTGAACACAAAGAAAAAGCCCCGCAATTGGGGTTGAGCGGCCCGGGGCCGAGGAGGCCCGAGTCGGCCTCCGGGCGCACGGGGGCAGGCGAGAGCGCCTTCGGCCGGCACGGGGCAGACGCTTAATCGTCGGGTGCCGTCTGCCCCAGCCGCGCGGCGATGATCGCGCACACGAAGATCTGAATCTGATGGAACAGGACCACCGGGACGATGACGGCGCCCACCGTTGAAGCCGGGAAACAGGGCCTTGGCCATGGGCAGTCCGTGGCTGGGGATTTCTTCGACCCGCACTGAGAACGACGATCCGGTCTTCCCTCGGCATCCCGATCTTCCCGGGGACGAACCACGTGAGGGCGAGCATCGTGGCGAGCAGCGCTGCGGACAGGGCGAGGAGGAGGAGAACCGTCCACGCCGTGACGCCGGCCACGCCCCCTTCGGCCGTCGCATTGACGACCGCCGAAAACACGATGAGGATGATCGAAGAGTTGTCGATCTTCTTCACCGTCGAACGCCGGGCTCGGAACCAGTCGCCCACAAACGGCTGAAAGAGCTGGCCCACGACGAACGGGGCGAGCAGCTTGGTCACGATCGAGCCCAAACCGCCTCCGGACGCGCCGCCGACGTCGAGGACGAGGAGGGACGAGAAACGGCGTGACGAACATGCCGCAGAATGTTGGAAATAGTCGCCGAACATACGGCTGCCGCAACGTTTCCCTTCGCGATGGAGACGAAGGTGACCGAAGATTGAATCGTCGACGGAAGGATCGCCAAGTATAGGAAACCGGTGGCGAACCCGTGCCCCCACACGGGCTCGGCGGCCTTGTACGTGAAAGAATCAAAAAGCCGGAAAAAGCCGTACGTCGCCAAAGAACCGAAAGTTGCAGCTTGACATTCGCCAGGCCCGCGAGCACCTCGCCTGTGCGCAGGCGCATTCCATAGACAAGGAAGACGAGGCATACCGACAGATCCGCGACCGTCGAAAGAATCTCGCGCCCCGTGGCGGGAACGGGCAGCGCGAGCCCGAGGGCCATCGCCAAGACGATCCCGGCGACGAAAGGTCGATCTTCAACTTCGAGGGGCCGGCTCATGCCCTCAGTCTCCTGACCATGCCCGCGTTCTCAAATCATGCCCGCGTTCTCCAAATCCTGCCCGCGTTCTCCAAATCATGCCCTGGGCCTCCGGCTCACGCCTGAGCTTTCAGGCTCATGCCCAGGGGTTGACTGCGGATTCCAGATTCGCGCGTTCGCGTTCTTGATGACGCCGAGCTCGCGGAAGGGGTCGCCCGCCAGCACGTTCAGGCCCGCCTCGGGGGAGTCGGCTTCGACGAGGATGAGGGCGCTGTCGTCTCCCAGCGGCCCGAACGTCAGGACGGGCCGGCCTCGTGAAGGTCGCGAAGGTGGGCGCGATGGGTCGGGCGATGCTCGGCGATGAGTTCGCTTTGGGCGACGTCGTACGTGTACTCGATTGCAATGATAGCCATGAGGCCAATTCTGCGATTCCCCGGGGAGCAGAAGGCTCTTCCGGACGCCAAAAAGCCTCTTGGCCGCCAAAAGAGCCTCAGGGCCGCCGTCGGCCCTGCCGTCGAGTGGTAGGCAATCTCACGGTGCGATGCTTCGAACAGATGTTTTAAGACGATACAATTGCCGGGTGATTGACGAGATCCGCATCCAAGGCGCACGTGAACACAACCTCAAAAACGTCGACCTCAGCATTCCCCGCGACAAAATGGTCGTATTCACGGGGCTTTCCGGGTCTGGCAAGTCGTCCCTGGCGTTCGACACGATTTTTCGCCGAGGGGCAGCGCAGGTACATCGAGTCCCTCAGCTCCTACGCCAGAATGTTCCTCGGGAGGATGGACAAAGCCCGACGTCGATTTCATCGAGGGTCTTTCCCCGGCTGTTTCGATCGATCAAAAGTCCACGAACCACAACCCTCGCTCGACAGTCGGCACGGTGACCGAAATATACGACTACCTGCGCCTGCTTTTCGCGCGCGCCGGCGTCCAGTTCTGCCCGGAATGCGGGGAGCAGATCCGCGCCCAGAGCGCCGAACAGATCACCGACAGCGTGTCGGCCTTGCCCGAGGCACGCGCTTCCAGGTTCTCGCGCCGGTCGCCCGCGGCCGCAAGGGCGAGTACGCGGAGCTGTTCTCCCAGCTCGCCTCCGACGGTTTCTCCCGAGCGCGGGTCGACGGCGAGGTCGTCCGCCTCGACAGCCCGCCGAAGCTGGAAAAGAACGTCAGCACGACATCGACGTCGTCGTCGACCGGCTCGTCATCCGAGACGGCATATCCTCGCGCCTGAACGACTCGATCGAGACGGCGCTGAGGGCTCGCCGGCGGCTTCGTCACCGTCGAGAAGGTCGACGCCCCCGCGGACGACCCGGCGCGCGAGCGCAGATACTCGGAAAAGCGTTCGTGCCCGAACGAGCACGAGCTGGGAATCGAGGAAATCGAACCGCGCACTTTCTCCTTCAACGCCCCCTACGGCGCGTGCCCGACCTGCGACGGGATCGGTTCGCATCTGCAGGGTGGACCCCGAGCTGGTCGTCCCCTGACGATTCGCTCACCCTGCGTGAGGGCGCCGTGGCCCCGTGGACCACCCATCAGGATTTTTCACCCGGCAGCTTGAAGCCCTCGGCAGGACCTCAGCTTCGACGTCGACACGCCATGGCGGGACCTCCCGACGAAGGCGAAGAACGCCATTTTGCGGGGCAAGGACTACAGGTACGCGTGACCTATCGCAACCGATGGGGCAAGGGGCGCACATACGGCACAGGGATTCGAGGGCGTCGTCGCCTACGTCAAGCGCAAGCACGGCGAGACCGAGTCAGACTGGTCGCGCAACCGATACGAAGGCTACATGCGCGAGGGTGGACTGCGAGGCGTGCGGAGGCGCCCGGCTGCGGCCGGAGGTCCTTGCGGTGCGCATCGACGGAAAAGAACATCGACGACGTCTGCCGGCTCTCCATCGACGAGGCGAAAAAAGTTCGCCGACACCGTCGAACTCGACTCGCGCCAGGCCAAGATCGCCGAGCAGGTTCTCAAAGGAGATCAAGGCGCGTCTGGGATTCCTCGTCGACGTCGGCCTGACAGTGCCTGAGCCTGTCGCGCAGGGCGCCTCACGCTTTCCGGAGGCGAGGCCCAGCGCATTCGGCTCGCCACCCAGATCGGCGCGGGGCTCGCGGGCGTCCTCTACGTCCTCGACGAACCGTCGATCGGCCTTCACCAAAGGGACAACGAGAGCTCATCGTTACGCTCACCCGGCTGCGCGACATCGGCACACGCTCATCGTCGTCGAACACGACGAGGACACGATCGAACCGCCGACTGGGTCGTCGATTTCATCGGCCCCGGCGCCGGGGCGCTCGGCGGCGAGGTCGTCTACTCGGGGCCCGGCGCAGGGCTGAGCGCCTGCGAAGACTCGATGACCGGTCAGTATCTAGCGGGAAAACGGAAAATCGAGGTTCCCCGCGAGCGGCGCCGCGTCGACCGAAGCGTGCGATCAGGTCAAGAGGGCGAGGAAGAAACAACCTCAAGGGGATCGACGTCTCCTTCCCCCTTTCTGTGGTGACGGCCGTGACGGGCGTGTCGGGCTCCGGCAAGTCCACTCTGGTCAACCAGATCCTCCACGAGTCTTTGGCGCACTCGCTCAACGGGGCGCAGACGATCCCCGGGCGGCACAAGTCGGTCACGGGAGTGGGAGGCCTCGACAAGGTGGTCCACGTCGACCAGTCGCCCATCGGGCGGACGCCTCGCTCCAATCCGGCCACATACACGGGCGTGTGGGACAAGATTCGCACCCTGTTCGCGCAGACCGCCGAGGCGAAGGTCCGCGGATACAGGCCCGGGGCGGTTCTCCTTCAACGTCAAAGGCGGGCGTTGCGAGGCGTGCAGGGGAGACGGCACGATCAAGATCGAAATGAACTTCCTTCCGGACGTCTACGTTCCGTGCGAGGTGTGCAACGGGGCCCGGTACAACCGCGAGACCTTGGAAGTGGCCTACAACGGCAAGAACGTCAGCGACGTCCTCGCCATGACGATTGCGGAGGCCGCCGTCTTCTTCGAGCCGATCAGCGCGATCCGGCGCTATCTGCAAACCCTCGAAAGGGTAGGCCTCGGCTACGTCAAACTCGGCCAGTCGGCAACTACGCTCTCTGGCGGAGAAGCCCAGCGCGTCAAGCTGGCCTCCGAGCTGCACCGGCGCTCGAGCGGCAAAACCGTCTACATCCTTGACGAGCCGACCACGGGCCTTCACTTCGAGGACGTCCGCAAACTTCTCCAAGTCCTCCAATCGTTGGCGGACAAAGGCAACACAGTGATCGTCATCGAGCACAACCTCGACGTCGTCAAAAGCGCGGACTGGGTGATCGACATGGGCCCCGAAGGCGGCGACGGCGGCGGGCGCGTCATTGCCGAGGGCGCGCCCGAGGACGTCGCCAAAGTCGAAGGCTCTCACACCGGCCGGTTCCTGGCGCCCATGCTGGAGCGTTAGATGGCCGATCCGCGTCAGTACAGGCCTGAACAGGGCGCCATACCCACGCAGCCGGGGGTCTATCGGTTCCTCGACGGCGAAGGACGGGTCCTCTACGTCGGCAAGGCCAAGAATCTGCGCGCCCGGCTTTCGAGCTACTTCCAGGACCCGGCCGGCCTGTCAGACCGCATTCGCACCATGGTCTACACGGCCGAGGACGTGAAATGGGTGGTCGTCGGGTCCGAGGTCGAGGCGCTCACCCTCGAATACCTGTGGATCAAAGAGTTCACGCCGCCCTTCAACGTCGTTTTCCGCGACAACAAGTCCTATCCCTACCTGGCGGTCTCGTTGGGCGAGGAATATCCACGGGTGTGGGTGACCCGCCAAGAGCACAGGAAGGGCACGCGCTACCTCGGCCCCTACACGAAAGTGTGGGCGATACGCGAAACGCTCGACCAGCTGCTGAGCGTGTTCCCCATGCGTTCGTGCACGAAAGGCCAGTTCAACCAGGCTCGTCGCCTGGGCCGCCCTGCCTGTTCGGACACATCGGAAAATGCAGCGCGCCGTGCATCGAAAAGGTCACGCCGAAGAGCATCGCGAAACGGCCGCAGGCCTCATCAGATTCATGGAAGGCGGCGGCTCGAAGGCGATAACGACGCGGCGCAAACGGATGCTCGAGGCGGCCAACGCCGAAGAATACGAGACGGCCGCCAGGCTGCGCGACGAAATATCGGCGCTCGAAGCGGTCAACGAGCGCAACGTCATCGTTTTGAACGAGAACCTCGACGTCGACTTTATTTTCGGCATCGCCTTCGACGAGATCGAAGCGTCCGTGCAGGTCTTCTACGTCCGCGGCGGCAGGATCCGCGGCCAGCAGGCGTGGATAAGCGACGAGATCGGCGGCCTTGAGCTGTCCGAGATCGTTTCGAACCTCGTGCTGCAGGGTCTACGGCGACGTGAAGTTCGACGACGTCGTCGCCGTGCCCGAGGCCTCGCGCAGCGTGGACGACCGCGCGCACACCGCTCGGTGCGATCCCTTCGGAAATATGGGTTCGGGGCTGCCCGAGGATGCGCTCGAGGCTCAAAAATGGCTCGCCGAGCGCAGGGGAGGGGCGGTCCGCCTGAAGACGCCGCGCCGCGGTGACAAAGCCAGCTCGCGCACACCGTGCGGCTCAACGCCGAGCAGGCGCTCGCCCGCCACAAACTGGCGCGGGCAGGGCGACATCACCGTCCGCTCCCAGGCGTTGGAGGAGCTGCGAGACGCGCTCGAGCTCGAGCGCGCGCCCCTGCGGATCGAGTGTTACGACGTCTCGCACACCCAGGGCACGCACCAGGTGGCTTCAATGGTGGTCTTCGAGGACGGTTTGGCAAAGAAAGCCGACTACAGGCACTTCATCGTGCGCGGGCCCGACGGCGAGGGCGCCGCGGACGACACGGCCGCGATGGACGAGGTGCTGCGCCGCAGACTCGCCAGGCTTCTCGCCGGAGCGGCGGGCGACGACGTCGGCGCCGCCGAGGACGAGGATCGAGGCGACCGCGCGAAAGCCGCCGGCGAAGCCGAAGAGCCCAGACAAGACTGAGAATGCCCGCAGGGGCCGAGCGAGTTCCCGAAGCCGAGAAAACCTTCGAACGCGAGCAGATTTCCAAAGCCTCCGACGCCGCGGCGGAGATGGGCGGCGCGAAAGACGCGGCGAAGACGGGCAGTGCGAAAAACGCAGCCGAAGCGGGCGGCGCGGAGGACGCAACGCCCGGCGAGGCCGACGGCGACGTCGCCCAGGCCGTCGAGCGGCCGAGCGCCCCCCGAAGGTTCGCCTGCAAGCCCGACCTGATAGTCGTCGACGGCGGGCTGCCGCAGGTCAACGCGGCCCAAAGGGTCGTCGAGGAAACGGGAGCGGACGTCCGCATCGTCGGCCTGGCGAAAAGACTCGAGGAGGTGTGGATTCCGGGCGAGGATTTCCCCGTCGTCCTGCCAAGGCGTTCCCCCTCGTTGCGGCTTCTCCAGCAGCTGCGCGACGAATCGCACCGATTCGCCATCACGTTCCACAGGAAGAAGCGGACAAAGGCCATGACCCGGTCCGCGCTGGACGCCGATGCCCGGTTTGGGGGCGGCCAAGCAGAAGGCCCTTTTGGGCTCGCTGGGGTCGCTTGCAAAGATCAAGGCGGCCTCCCAGGAGGAGCTGCTGAAAGTGCCGGGAATCGGCCCCGCCTTGGCACGCGCCATCGCCGAGCATTTCGCCGAGGCCAGCTGACGCGGCATTTCGCAGACGCGGGCTGACCGTCGGTTTGCGGGCGCCGGGCGAACGTCGGCGGGGCCGGCCCCCGCCAGGCCGTCGCCCGGTTTTTGACGGCCGCAGTTTTCTGGGGCGGCGACTAGGGTCTGTGGCATGATGTTATCCATGGACGACATCAACGACACGAGCCTCATTCCGGCCTGTGTGCCGGAGCAGGACGAAGCGGCGAAGCTGCCGCCCAGCGATCAGCCCGAGCTCCTCATCATCAGCGGAATGTCGGGGGCAGGGCGCACCCGTGCGGCGGACACGCTCGAGGACCTCGATTGGTACGTCGTCGACAATCTCCCGCCGCGCCTTTGCGGGCCTTGACGGGGATGATGACGCCGGACGGGGGAGTGCGGCGCCTCGCCGTCGTCGTCGACGTGCGCTCCCGCGAATTCTTCGCCGAATTCTCATCCATACTCGCCGGCCTCAAAGAGTCGGGCTTCAACTACCGACTGCTCTTCCTCGATTGCAGCGACGACGAATTGGTCAAGCGATATGACAGCGTCCGCCGCCCGCACCCCTTCCAGGGAGACGGCCGGGTGCTCGACGGAATCGCGGCCGAACGCGCCCTGCTCGACGACATGCGCAAACAGGCGAACATCATCATCGACACGAGCGGGTATTCCGTCCACGACCTCGCCCGCAAAATCAGGGGGCTTGTGGCCGACGAAGCCCAATCCGACGTTCGCGTCACCGTGATGTCCTTCGGTTTCAAGTACGGCCTGCCGGTCGACGCCGACAACGTCGTCGACGTCCGCTTTCGCCCAACCCCTACTGGGTCAGCGAGCTGCGGCACCTGACGGGGCGCGACGAGCCGGTGGCAAACTTCGTCCTCGAAAAGGTCGGGGGCGCCGCGTTCGTCGAGAAGTACGCCTCGCTCATCCTCGAAGTGCTCAGGGATACGCTCGCGAACTCAAGCCCTTCGTGACATTTGCCGTGGGCTGCACAGGGCGGCAAACATCGATCGGTCGCCGTCGCCGAGGCCATCTCCGAAAAACTCCGCGCCTCGGGCCAGGCGGTGCGGACGATCCACAGAGACGTGGGGCGCGAGATGAGCGAGGCACCGCATAGACCGCGAATGAACGCCGCGCAGCGAATGAACGGCGCGGACGACGCCAAACGCGGATTTTACGGCCCCAAAGTCGTGGCCCCTCGGCGGCGGGCACGGCCTTTTCGCCAGCCTTTCGGCGTTGCGCCTCATGACGCACAACGTCACCGCCGTGGTCACGGTAGCCGACGACGGCGGGTCCTCGGGCAGGCTGCGCAGGGAATTCGGCGTGCTTCCGCCGGTGACCTTCGAATGGCCCTCTCGGCGCTGTGCGACGACGGCGAATGGGGGCAGACGTGGCGGGACGTCCTCAGCATCGATTCACGTCCAACGGCCCGATGAGCGGCCACGCGCTCGGCAATCTGTTGATCCTCGCGCTGTGGGAGCAGATGGGCGACTCCGTCCTCGCGCTCGACTGGGTCGGGCAGCTGCTCGGCATCAAGGGGCGCGTGCTTCCGATGTCGCCGGCCCCGCTGGAAAATCGAGGCCGTCGTGGACTTCGGCGGGCCCAAGCGCCCATTCGCGGCCAGGTCGCGGTGGCCAGCACCCCGGGGATCGTCGAGCACATCGGCGTCGTCCCGGAAAATCCCCCCGCCCAGCCCGAAGCCGTCAAGGCGATACTCGACGCCGACTGGGTGATCGTCGGCCCCGGATCGTGGTCACGTCCGTCATTCCCCATTTCCTGGTCCCAAGCTTCGCGAGGCCCTGTGCACGACGAAGGCGCGAAAGGCCCTCGCGCTCAACCTCAACGCAGACAAAGAGACGAAGGGAATGGGGGCGGCCGCACACATTCGCTCGCTGAAAGACCACTGCCCGGACCTGCGATTCGATATCATTGTCGCCGACCCGACGAGCATCGACGACATCGACGGAGCTGAGAGGGCCGCCACAGAATGCGGAGCACAACTTCTTTTGAGGCAGGGTTAGAATGAGCGACGGATCGGCCTGCCACGACCCGCTGCGGCTCGCAGCGGCATATCGCGACGCGTTTACGGGGGTCTTCGGGGACGTCGCCGGCGCCGAGTGACCCGGCGCGCCCCGCAATCATCAGTCAACGGAAGAAGCCAATGCCAGCATTGACCCAATTAGCCAAAGACGAACTCTCGCAAGTCCGCCCGCGCATGCTCTCGTGCGTGATCGCGGAGGTTTCGACGATGTTTCGCTTTGCCGGCGGATTGCAAATCGCAGGGGGCAAGGTCGCGCTTCACGCGGAACTGAGCCACGCGGCGAGCGCTCCGCCACCTGTGGGACCTCGTCTCCCAGGCTTTCAACATAAGCAGCGAGCTTCTGACGGTCTCCTCGTCCATGAGGCAGTCAAACCATTACCTCGTCCGCATCACCAGCAACGGCGAGCGCATCGCGCGCCGACTCGGCCTGCTCGACAGCTACGGCCGACCCGTGCGAGGGCTTCCGCCGGCGATCGTCGGAGGGTCCAAGGCCGACGGCACCGCCGCATGGCGGGGCGCGTTCCTGGCTCGCGGATCCCTCTTGGAGCCGGGCGCAACGCCTCCCTCGAAGTCATCTGCCCCAGCCTCGAATCCTCCCTACGCCCTGGGGACTGGCGCGCCGCATGGAGATCCGTACCGCGCGCGCGAATCGCGCGGAGCGCATCGCGTCTGACATCCGCGAGGGCGACGCGATCGCCGAAAATGCTCACGAGAATGGGTGCCAACGACGTCGTCTTGAAGTGGGAGGAACTGCGCGTCGAGAGGAAGTCCACGGATCGGCCAACCGCCTTGCCAATTTCGACGACGCAAATATGCGCCGCCCGCCGACGCCGCCGTCATAGCCGTCATCCGAGTCAAGCGCGCATTCGAAATCCTCGGCGACGACATCCCTGACAATTTGCGCGAAGCAGGCGAATTCCGCATGAAGTACCCGGAGGATTCGCTCAATCTTCTGGGCGAGCGGCTCAACCCGCCTGCCACGAAGGACGCGGTGGCCGGGCGGCTTCGGCGCCTGAACACGATGGCCGACAAGCGCGCCGCCGAATTGGGCGTCCCGTCGACGCTCGACGCCGCCCGCGCCGCAGGCCACGACGCCCCCTGACGCGGGCGCTCGAGTCGACGGCCGTTGCCGACAAGCGCGCCGGCGGAAGTCACATATGCATTCCGACGGCGCCGCCGACGCGGCGAATCGGCCCGGGCCTAGGACTTTCTACACACGCCCGGGCCGTCGCCTTGCCGACGTGTGGGAAAGGTCGCAGCCCACGATGTGGGCATTCCTAGGCTCTTCGCAGTTCGCCCAATAGAATTGAGACGTACACCGGACGTACAACGTTCGGTCAAGATGGCCGAACAGGCCAAGACCACCTGCGCGAAAGCGCACTAGGAGGAAAACAGTGACCGTCAAGGTTGGCATCAACGGATTTGGCCGCATCGGCCGTAACTTCACCCGCGCTGCTCTGGCTCAGGGCGCGGATATCGAGATTGTCGCGGTCAACGACCTGACCGACAACAAGACGCTCGCACACCTGCTCAAGTACGACTCCATCCTCGGCAAGCTCGACGAGGACGTGACCTACACCGAAGATTCGATCACGGTTGGCGGCAAGACGATCAAGGCTCTCGAGGAGCGCGATCCGGCCAAGCTTCCTGGGGCAAAGCTCGGGTGGACATCGTCGTCGAGTCGACCGGCCGCTTCACCGACGCGACTGCGGCTGAGGCCCATCTTGACGCGGGCGCCAAGAAGGTCATCATCTCGGCCCCCGCCCAGAACGAGGACGCCACCTTCGTCATCGGCGTCAACGAGCAGGATTACGACCCCAAGAATCACGACATCATTTCGAATGCCTCCTGCACCACCAACTGCCTTGCGCCTCTGGCCAAGGTCCTCAACGACGAGTTCGGAATCGTCCGCGGCCTCATGACCACGATCCACGCGTACACCGCCGACCAGAACCTTTCAGGACGGCCCGCACAAGGATCTGCGCCGCGCCCGCGCTGCCGCCCTCAACATCGTTCCCACGAAGACCGGCGCCGCCCAGGCCGTCGCCCTCGTCCTTCCCGAGCTCAAGGGCAAGTTCGACGGCTACGCCCTCCGCGTTCCCACGCCGACCGGCTCCGTCACCGACCTCACCTTCGAGGCCGAGAAGCCCGTCACCGTGGAGTCCGTCAACGCCGCCGTCAAGGCCGCGGCCGAGGGCCCGCTCAAGGGCGTTCTCGCCTACACCGAGGATCCGATCGTCTCGAAGGACATCGAGACCGATCCGCATTCCTCGATCTTCGACGCCGGCCTGACCAAGGTCATCGGGCAACCAGGTGAAGGTCGTCCCCTGGTACGACAACGAGTGGGGCTACTCCAACCGTCTCGTCGACCTCGCCAGCTGGGGGCTCGAAGCTCTGACGTCAATGAATTGACATGATGCCCGCGCACGTCTCGGCGTGTGCGGGCATCTGTGCGCAGAAAAGCGGGAAATCGCGAGGACCATCGACACGCTCGGCGATCTCGCCGGCAAGAAGGTTTTCGTCCGCTCGGACTTCAACGTCCCACCTGACGAGAATCGCAACATCACCGACGACGGCCGCATTCGCGCCGCCCTTCCCACCCTTCGAGAGGCTCCTCGACGCCGGCGCGCGCGTCGATCGTCCGGCCCACCTTGGCCGGCCCAGGGGCCAGGTCAAGCCCGAGTTCTCCCTCGCGCCCGTGGCTGCGCGCCTTTCGGAGCCTCGGCGCAGACGTTTCCGCTCGCCGCCGACACCGTCGGCCCCGACGCGCACGCCAAGGTCGACGCGCTGGGGAACGGCCAGATCGTCCTCCTCGAGAACGTCCGTTTCGACAAGCGCGAGGATTCCAAGGTCGACGCCGAGCGGGAGGAGCTCGCCAGAACTACGCCGATCTCGCCGACGTCTTCGTCTCCGACGGCTTCGGCGTCGTGCATCGCAAGCAGGCGTCCGTCTACGACATCGCCAAGCTCGTCCCGTCGGCCGCCGGGGAGCTCGTCTTCAAGGAGATCGACTCGCTTTCCCGCGCCACGAAGAACCCCGAGCGGCCCTACAGCGTGGTGCTCGGAGGCTCGAAGGTCTCCGACAAGCTCGGCGTCATCGAGAACCTGCTCGACAAGGCCGACCGGCTCCTCATCGGCGGCGGAATGGCCTACACGTTCCTGCTCGCCGAAGGGCACGAGGTCGGAACCTTCGCTGCGCGAGGACGACCAGGTCGCCACCGCAGCGGAGTACCTGAAGAAGGCCAAGGAGAACGGCGTCAGCTGCTCATTCCGGTCGACACCGTCGTGGCGCCTAAGTTCGCGGCCGACGCCCCCGCGACCGTCGTGGCCTCCAGCGCCATTCCGGCCGACCAGATGGGCCTCGACATCGGCCCGGAGACGGCCAAGGCCTACGCCGACGCGATCGCCGACTCGAAGACGATCGTATGGAACGGCCCCATGGGCGTTTTCGAGTTCGACGCATTTTCCGCGGGCACGCGCCATCGCGAAAGCGATGGAGGACACCGACGGATTCACCATCGTCGGCGGCGGCGACTCGGCCGCGGCCGTTCGCAACCTCGGCTTCGACGAGTCGAAGTTTTCCCATATTTCCACCGGCGGCGGCGCTTCCCTCGAGTTCCTCGAGGGCAAGGTGCTCCCGGGCATCGCAGTTTTGGAGGACTGATGGCGCGCACACCCATTATGGCGGGCAATTGGAAGATGAACCTCGACCACCTCGAGGCCAATCAGCTCGTTCAGAAGCTCGCGTGGTCTCTCGGAGACCTCGACCATGACTACGCCAAGGTCGAGGTGGCCGTGATCCCGCCGTTCACTGACCTCCGCACGGTGCAGACCGTCGTCGATTCCGAAGGGTTGCAGATCAAATACGGCGCCCAAGATCGTCTCGACCCACGACAACGGCGCATACACCGGCGAGATCTCCACGGATATGCTCGTCAAGCTCGGCTGCACTTATGTCGTGGTCGGCCATTCGGAGCGCCGCGAATACCACGGCGAGTCGAACGAGCTCATCGGCGCGAAAGCGAAGAAGGCGCTCGAGGCGGGCCTGACGCCGATTGTCTGCTGCGGCGAGGCGCTGGAAGTGCGAAGGAAGGCCGCCAGGTCGAGTACGTCGTCGGGCAGATCGACGCGATGTTCGCCCAGCTCAGCGGGAAGGACGTCGCCTCTCGGTCATCGCCTACGAGCCCATCTGGGCCATCGGCACGGGAGAGGTCGCCACGCCGGAGGACGCGCAGGAGGTCTGCGGGGCCATCCGCCGGAGGATCGCCGAGCTCTACGACGATTCCGTCGCTGACGCCGTGCGGATCCAGTACGGCGGGTCTGTGAAAATCCTCGAACGTCGTCGAGATCGCGGCCCAGCCCGACGTCGACGGCGCACTCGTCGGCGGGCGAGCCTCAAGGCCGACGAATTCGCGAAGATCGCAACCTATTACAAGTGACTCACGCGTGTGCGCGGGCGCTTCATTGCGCGCCCGCGCACGGCATTTATGCTTGTACAGGCACGCCTCGCGCCCGCGGGGCACTTTTGGAATGCAACCACCGCTCTGCACAGGCCAGGCAGGCACGCCTTGCGTCCGTGGGGCATCGGAAGGAAACGTTGTGAAGGTTCTCCTCATAGTCTGCTGAGGTTCTCCTCGTCATTACGAGCATTCTGCTCGTCTTGTCGATTCTGCTCCACAAGGGCAAGGGCGGCGGCATCTCCGAAATGTTCGGCGGCGGCATTTCAACCTCGATGCGTTCGTCGGGAGTGGCCGAGCGCAACCTCAATCGCATCACCGTCGGCGTGGCCTTCATCTGGAGCGTGGTGATCGTCCTCATCGGGCTCATCGTGAAATTCGGCTTGTAGCGCCGCGGATGAAAGCTGCATGACTTTGCGAGCGCTCTCTGGCCGAAAGCGCTCGCAAGGTCAGCCACCCAATTTTCAAACTGACAGTTTTCAAACTGACAGACGCGCCCGTTTGGCGGCTTTCAAAAAGGCCGCCGGGCGCAAGCCCGAGCCCGCTCGCAGGAAGGCAAAGTCGCCTGTTTCAGCGAGGCCACGGCTCGCCCGCCCAAGAAAATGCGGCGAGCCAGCCTCGTTCGCCGGGCCAGCGCTCACTCGCCGGAAGGCAGCACCCTTTCCAAACCGTGTTTGAGGACTTCTTCGTAGGCGGTGTCGGGCGTCATCTCTCGAAGCTCCTCGATCATCTTCGACTCCATCGTGCGCATCGTCAGGTTGACGCGCTGGACATCGCGGCCGGGGCGCACCATGTCGCCGAAGTCGGACCCGATTGGACGGTCCAGCCGCAGCTCCCGGAGGAGCGGAACATGGACACCCCGTCGATGGCGGTTCCCCGCGTGTGCTCGGATCTCCACCGGGACCTCCAGCCGCAAGGCCAGCCACGCCGCAAGGAAAACCACCGCCGGATGGGTGCGGTTGCCGCGCACGACGGCGCGTTCGACGACGTCGTGCGGAGGCTCGTCGAGCATGGCGGCGAGATGGTTCCTCCAGAAGGTCACGCCCGTCCACGCGAGGTCGGTGTCGCCCGGGGCGTAGCCGTCGCGCACCCGGCGGAGGATCTCGTCGGCCGGAACGCCGGAGTTCTGGGCCGTTGTGATGCGGCGCTGGGCCATGGCCCCGATCGGCGTGCGCGACGGATTCTCCGGGCGTCTTGAACCCACCAGACGACGACGGGCGCGTCTGGCAGAAGCAGCGGGAATGACGAGCGTCTCAAATTGTCGGCCGAGCCGTTGGAGCATCGAAGGATGGCGATCTCGGAAAGGCCCGCCTCGGGGCCGACCCTCAATTCGGCGTCGACCTTCGGTTCCTCGCCGTCGATCGGGAGGACGGCGATGACGCGGCACGGATGCGCCCGGGCTGCGCCCGCGGCCGAGGCGATGGCGTCGCGGACCCCGCCTCGTTTTTCGCGATGATGATGAGCGTGAGAACCCGCCCGAGGGCGCCCGAGCTGGCGGTCTCGCGCAGCTCGTCAAGGCGCAGACCCACCCTGGCGGTGTTCGTTCCGTTCATGTGGATGATCATGTCGGTTCCTTCCTACGGCAGGCGTCAGGCGCGGCCGTCGCGAGCGAGCATGCGGTCAGAGGCGGTCGGCCCCCAGCGTCCCGGGCGCGTATTCAGAGATCGATTCGGGGTTTTCCGCCCAGTGGTTCTCCGCCTGATCGAGGAGCTTCCAGGAAAGCTCAATCTCGCGATGACGGGGAAAAGCGGCGGATCTCCCAGCAGAACGTCGAGGATGAGCCGTTCGTAGGCCTCGGGGCGTATTCGGTGAAGGCGTGCCCGTATGCGAAATCCATTGTCACGTCAGCGCAGCTGCATGCCCGACCGGGCACCTTTGAACCGAGCTTGAACGTCATGCCTTCGTTGGGCTGGACGCGGATGACCAGCGCATTGTGCCCCAGGCCGTCGGTCGAGGGGAACGGAAGGAACGGCGGGTATTTGAAGATGACGGCGATCTCGGAGACTCGGCGCCCCAGCCGCTGCCGGCGCGCAGGTAGAAGGGCACGCCCTTCCACCGCCGGGTTTTCGATTCCCAGGCGCAGCGCCGCGTATGTGTCGGTGATCGAATCGGCGGGAATGCCCGGCCTCCTCTGTATCCTTGACCCATTCGCCTCCCTGCCAGCCCGACGTGTACTGGCCGCCACGGCCGATTCGCCGACGGGGCCGTAGAACCTCGTGGCCTCCAGAACCTTTCCTTCCTCGATCCGCAGAGCGGAAGGCTCGAAGGAAATCGGCTCTTCCATCGCGGTCAGGGCGAGGAGCTGAAGAAGATGGTTTTGATGACGTCGCGGGCGGCGCCGATGCCGTCGTAGTATCCGCGCGGGTGCCGATGCCGATGTCCTCGGCCATCGTGATTTGGACGTGGTCGACGTGGGCGGAGTTCCACAGCGGCTCGTACAGCTCGTTGGCAAAGCGCAGCGCCATGAGGTTCTGCACCGTTTCTTTGCCGAGATAGTGGTCGATGCGGAAGACCGCGTCCTGGTGGAAGACTTTCGTGACCATGTCGTCGAGCTCGCGAGCCGATTCGAGGTCGTGCCCGAAGGGCTTTTCGACGACGACGCGCCTCCACCCGTCGTCCTCGGCGCAAAGCCCGGCCGTTCCGATCCCGCCGAGGACGGTCGGGAACAGCTCGCGGAATCGCCAGGTAAAAAGGCGTATTGCCGTTTGGTTCCGCGCTCGGCGGACATCCTGTCCATCGTATGGCCGAGAGAACGGTAGGTCTCGACGTCGTTGTACTGGCCGTTGACGACCACGAGCCCGGACATGAGCTGCTTGAGCGTCGTCTCGGTGACGGGGGTGTTCGCGCCCTCGCGTATGGCGGCCTCGACTTTCTCCGGCAGCGACGGGTCGACCTTTCGGGCGACGCCGATGATTGTGAACGACGGCGGAAGCAGCCCGCGGTTGGCGAGATCGTAGAGCGCCGGAAGAATCTTTTCGGCGCGACAGGTCGCCTGTGATGCCGAAAAGGACGATTCCACAAGGGCCCGCGATTCGCTGCAAGCGGCTGTCGGGTGCGCTGCGAAGCGGATTGACCATAGACTCTCAACTTTCCCCGAGATTGACTGGTGACATGCGCGGCACGTGCAAGGCCGCATATCGAGGGATAACGCGCGGATGCGCGGGCGGCTTTCATCCGCTCCGCGCATCCGCGGCTTTCTTCTGGGCTCGGCGCCGGGCCGCGGCCCGGCGCAAAGCCCGTTGTTTCGCTACTTTGCCGCTTCGATCGACTCGCGGGCCGCCTCGACCACGGCCTGCACGGTCACCCCGAATTCCTCGAAGAGCTGACCCGCCGCCGCGGAGGCGCCGAAGTGGTCGATTCCCACGGACCGTCCGGCGTCGCCCACGTATCCGGCCCACCCGAAGGTCGAGCCTGCCTCGACGGAGACGCGCGCTGACGTCGGGGAGGATGACGGAGTCGCGATACTCCTGCTCTGCTCGGCGAACCAATCGAGGCTCGGAAGCGACACGACGCGGGCTCCGACGCCCTCGGCCGCGAGGGCGTCGCGCGCTCGACGGCGAGGGAGACCTCGGAGCCGGTGGCGAGGATCTGGACGTCGACCTTGCCCGTCGGGCTGTCGGCGAGGACGTACCCGCCGCGCTTGACCCCCTCTGCAGACGTGCCTTCGAGCACGGGAAGATTCTGCCGGGAGAGGACGAGGCCGGCCGGTCCGGCGTCGCGGCGCTCGATGATTCCCCTGCCAAGCCGCGGCCGTCTCGTTGGCGTCGGCCGGCCTGACAATGCCAAGCTGCGGAATGGCCCGGTACGCCCACAGATGCTCGATGGGCTGATGGGTGGGGCCGTCCTCGCCCACGCCGATCGAATCGTGCGTCCACACGAAGATCGACGGAATGTTCATGACGGCGGCTAGGCGAACGGCGCCCCGCATATAGTCGGAGAAGACGAAGAACGTGCCGCCGTAGGCGCGGGTGAGCCCGTGCAGCGCAATCCCGTTGACGATCGAGCCCATGGCGTGCTCGCGGATGCCGAAATGCAGGGTGCGGCCGTAGACGTCTCCGTCCCAGTCCTCGGAGACGCGGTCCGGGGGAAGGAAGGACGGCTCGCCCTTCATCGTCGTGTTGTTCGATCCGGCCAGGTCCGCCGATCCGCCCCACAGCTCGGGAAGGACGGGGGCCAGGGCGGTCAGCACATTGCCCGAGGCGGCCCGGGTGGCCACGGACGTCCCGACCTCGAAGGACGGCAGAGCGTCGGTCCACCCTTCCGGGAGCTTCTTCGCCACGAGCCTGTCGAGCAGCTTCGAGCGCTCCGGGTTGGCTGCGCGCCACGTCTGAAGCTTCTCCTCCCACTTCGCACGCTCGGCCTTGGCGCGCTCGGCGGCGCCTTTGCGGGTGTAATCGAGGACTTCCGCGGCGACGTCGAAGGACTTCTCCGGATCAAAGCCCAGGACCTTCTTCAAGCCGGCGAGCTCTTCCGCGCCGAGCTTGGCTCCGTGGGCGGCCCCGGTTCCCTGCTTCGTGGGGAAGGGCCAGGCCATGATCGTCGACAGGCGGATGAACGAGGGCCTGTCCGTGACGGCCTTGGCGTTTTCGATCGCCTCGTAGAGGGCCTCGACGTCCTCCTTGTACTCGCCGCCGCCGTTTGTCCAATCGACGTGCTGCGTGTGCCAGCCGTACGCCTCGTAGCGCCCCAGGACGTCCTCGGTGAAGGCGATCTTCGTGTCGTCCTCGATCGAGATGCGGTTGTCGTCCCAAATGACGATGAGATTGCCCAGGTGCTGCGTTCCGGGCGAGCGAGCAGGCCTCGCTGGTGACGCCTTCTCGAGGTCGCCCTCCGGCGACGACGTAGACGAAATGGTCGAAGGGGACTGGCCTGCGGGGGCGTCGGGGTCGAGCAGGCCGCGTTCGCGGCGCGACGCCATGGACATGCCGACGGCGGAGGCGAGGCCCTGCCCCAGCGGGCCGGTCGTGATCTCGACTCCCTTCGTGTGCCCGTATTCGGGGTGGCCCGGCGTGAGCGAGCCCCAGGTCCGCAAGGACTTCAGGTCCTCCAGCTCCAGACCGTAGCCCGTGAGGAAGAGCTGGTTGTAGAGGGTGACGGAGGAATGGCCGATCGACAGGACGAAGCGATCGCGGCCCAGCCACGAGGGGTCCGAAGGATCGTGGCGCATGACCTTGTTGAAGAGCGTGTACGCCAACGGCGCAATCGAGATCGCCGTTCCGGGGTGGCCGTTGCCCGCCTTCTCCACCGCGTCCGCGGCCAAAACGCGCGCCGTGTCCGTTGCGCGCCGATCGAGGTCCGTCCATTCAAGCTTCGCCATTGCAAGCCTTTTCGTCTGTTTCGCCTCGCGCTTTTCCGAGGCCGCCGCTTCATAGTTTAGCCGTCGGTTTCGTTCCGATTCCAGAAAAGATTCGAGATAATATAAAGGAATCATGGCTTCCCATACACCCTTGCCCGGGCCCGAGCCGATTGCGCGATTGGGTGAACAGTTTCTCGCCCACCTCGCCGTTGAACGTTCGCTGTCACACAACACCGTTTCTTCCTATCGGCGAGACCTGGCGAAGTATTTTTCGCACCTCCAAGCGCGGGGAATCGCGCTAATCGGCGACGTCGGACCGGAGGACGTCGCGTCCTTCGCCGAATGCCTCGAGGGGATGGCCCGCGCATCCGTGGCCAGAAGCATGACCGCCGTCCGCTCTTCCATGCCTTCGTCTTCGAAGAAGGGAGCGCGGCGCGAATCCCGCCGCCAGACGTCCGCCCCGAAGATCCCTTCGCGGCTGCCGAAGGCGATGGACATCGACGACGTCGCCGCGCTCATCGCCGCGGGCGGCGCAGGGAGGGCCGGCGCCGCTGCGCGACCGGGCGCTGCTGGAGGTCCTCTACGGAACGGGGGCCCGCATTTCTGAGGCGGTGGGGCTCCAGCGTCGACGACGTCGACCTGGCGGGGCCTCGGCGCGGCTCTTCGGCAAGGGACGCAAGGAACGGGTCGTGCCGCTCGGAAACTACGCCGTCGAGGCCATAGACGCCTCACCTCGTGCGCGCAAGGCCGTCATTGGCGAGCTCCGGCCCCGGAACGCCGTCGCTCTTCCTCAACACGCGCGGACGGCCGCTGTCTCGGCAAAGCGCGTGGGCAATCATTCAAAACGCCGCCGAACGCGCCAAACTGAGCGTGCACGTCAGCCCGCATACGCTAAGGCATTCGTTCGCCACCCATTTGCTTCAAGGGGCGCCGACATCCGTGTAGTCCAAGAATTGTTGGGCCATTCGTCGCTATCGACGACGCAGATATACACGATGGTCAGCCGCGACACGGTACGTGAAGTTTACGCCTTAGCTCACCCGAGGCGCTCTCTTAGGTAGGCTAAGACCGTGACCCAACGAGATGCGCTACTGCCAGCTTCCTCCGGCCAGAGTTTTCCGACCCGGCCCCTCTCGCATCCCACGGTCCGGCTCGCATCGTCGCGATGTCGAACCAGAAGGGCGGGGTGGGAAAGACGACCACGACGATCAACTTGGCCGCCGCGCTCGCAGCATACGGACGCAAAGTCCTCATCGTAGACTTCGACCCCCAGGGGGCGGCCAGCGCAGGCTTGGGCGTCAACGCCCGCGCCCTCGACCGCACGATATACAACGAGCTCATCGCAGCCAAGCCGAACATCCGCGAGATCATCGTGGAGACGAGCGTGGAGAATCTCGACATCGCCCCGGCCAACATCGACCTCTCCGCGGCCGAGATCGTGCTCATCAACGAAGTGGCGCGAGAGCAGGCCCTCACGCGCGTGCTCAGGCCGGTGCTCGACGACTACGACCTCATCGTCATCGACTGCCAGCCCTCCCTCGGCCTTCTGACCGTCAACGCCCTGACGGCGGCGCACGGGGTCATCATCCCCTGGAGGCGGAGTATTTCGCCATGCGCGGCGTCGCGCTGCTCATCGAGCAGATCGAGAGGGTCCAGGACCGCCTCAATCCGCGCCTCGAGCTCGACGGAGTGCTGCTGACAATGGTCGACGCGCGCACCCTCCACTCGCGCGAGGTCGTCAAATCCGTGCGCGAGGGCTTCGGCGAAAGCGTCTTCACGACGTACATCTCGCGCACCGTCAAATTCCCCGACGCATCGATCGCGGCCGTGCCCATCACGGAGTACGCCCCGTCCCACCCGGGGGCGGCCGCCTACAGGCAGCTCGCGAGGGAGCTCATCGCCCGGGGCCGGTGCGCCTAGCCGGCGGCGTCGCGGACGCCGCCAAGGTCGGCGAAGACGGAGAATTCGCCGTTGAGCTCGACGTCTTCTCCGGCCCCTTTTTCCGTCTTGCTTTCCTCATTGCGCGCAAGCGCCTCGACGTCACAGAGGTGGCTCTGGCCGAGGTCACCGACGAATTCATCGCCTTCGTCCGCTCGCGTCCGGAGCTCGACCTCTCGCGGGTCTCCGAGTTCCTCGTCGTCGCGGCGACGCTGCTCGAGATGAAGGCTGCGCGCCTGCTGCCCCGCGACAGCCAGGAGGAAGAGGACTTGGAGCTCCTCGAACGGCGCGACCTCCTTTTCGCCAAACTGTTGCAATACCGAGCATTCAAGGAGGTCGCGAGGGACATCGCCTCGACGCTGGCCGAGCAGGCCCTCTGCGTTCCGCGCTCGGTTCCCTGGAAGAGCGCTACGCGCAGGCGGTTCCGGCCGTGACCGTCTCGATCGGGCTGGCGGACTTCGCGCCCTCGCGGCGGCGGCGTTTGTGCGCGAGCATCGCGAACCCGAGGTTTCCGTCGAGCACTTGCACGCCGCGCCCGTCCCCGTCGCATCGCAAGTCGAATACATCGCCTCCCGCCTGGCTGCGGGGGAGAGGCTCGCCTTTGCAGGACCCTGTGCGCCGACGCCGCGAGACATGCCCACCGTGGTCTCGCGATTCCTCGCCGTCCTGGAGCTGCTGCGGGCAGGCCGGATCGACGTCGAACAGTCCGAGGCGCTCGGCGCGCTCTGTCCTCGTCGCCGTCGATCCGCCAGGGCACGAGGCCGACGGCCGAAAACCGGGGAGGCCGGCGATTCCGGAGAGTCGCAAGAATCCGGAGATTTCGGCGATGTCGGCGCCCCCGGAGATTCCCGAGAGGCCGGAGAACCCGGAGACTCCGGAGGGGCGCATGGATAGGCGGGCAGACGAGGACGTGCTCGGAGCCCTCGAAGCGCTTCTGCTCGTGGCGAGGGAGCCCGTTCCACTGGCAACGCTGGCCGAGGCCGTCGGCGCGAGCGAAGCCGAAACCGACGCCATGCTTCGCGCAATCGCCGCGGACTATCGAGGAGAGCGCGGAGCGCGCACGCGCGGATTTTGCCTGAGGGAGGCGGGCGGAGGATGGAGGCTCTACACGAACCCGCGCTTTGCCGACGTCGTCTCCGCCCACGTCGCGGCGGAGAACTCGGGGCGGCTTTCGGCTGCGGCCTTGGAGACCCTCGCGGTGATCGCCTACAGACAGCCCGTCACCCGCGCGCAGATTGCGGCGATCAGAGGTGTTAGTGTTGACTCGGTCGTCCGCACGCTCGTGACGCGCGGACTTGTGACCGAGGCGGGAGCCACCGCCGCCTCGGGCGCCGCGCTCTACGGCACCACCGAGTACTTCCTCGAGGTCATGGGGATGAACTCATTGGCCGAACTCGCGCCTTTGGCGCCCTATCTGCCCGAGGCGTACGACCTACAGGAAGAGGACATGCAATGACAGACCCACACGTTCCCACGGGGGAGCGGCTCCAGAAAGTTCTGGCCCGCAACGGCGTGGGAAGCCGTCGCGCCTGCGAAGGCCTCATAGCCCAGGGCAGGGGTGAGCGTCGACGGGCACGTCGTGCGCGAGCTCGGCACGCGCGTGGATCCTGTCGCCTCCGTCATCCACGTAGACGGCATCAGGGTTCAGACCGATTCCTCGCTCCTGACCCTCGCGCTCTACAAGCCGCCGGGGGTCGTCTCGACGATGTACGACGACATGGGCAGGCCCGGGCTCGCCCAGTACGTCGAGGATCGGCCCGAGCGGCTCTACCACGTCGGCCGGCTCGATCAGGACACCGAGGGCTCATTCTCCTGTCGAACGACGGCGAGTTGACGCACCGCCTCACCCATCCGAAGTACGAGGTGCCGAAAACCTACATCGCCCGCGTCGAAGGCTCCGTCACCCGCGGGCTGGGGAGAGTCCTCGAGCGCGGAATCACCCTGGAGGACGGCCCCGCCCGCGTCGACCGATTCGTTTTGCGCGAGTCGGCCCCCCGGAACTCGATCGTCGAAATCACCCTCCATTCGGGCCGCAACCGCATCGTGCGCAGGATGATGGCGGAAGTCGGCCATCCGGTCATGGAACTCGTGCGCATGAAGTTCCGGAACGGTCGTCGTCGGCCATCTCAAGCCCGGCAAAACCCGCGTCGTCGCCGGAAGCGAGCTTTGGCGCGCTCATGAAACTGGTCGATCCGTGAACCCAGTCAGGATCGTCGGCTCAGGGCTGCTCGGCGCGTCGCTGGGCCTGCGCCTGCGCCAACTCGGCGTCGAGGTTCAGCTCGAAGACACGTCCCGGCCGCTTTGGCGCTTGCGCGCGACCTGGGCGCCGGGCAGATCGCCGCGGAGGATTCCGAGGAGCCCGAGCTCGTGGTGGTCGCCACCCGCCCGACGTCGCCGCCGACGTCGTCCGCGAAGCCTCGACCGATTCGACCGCGCATTCGTGACCGACATCGCCTCGGTCAAGCGCGGGTCGTCGAGGAAGTCGAGGGGCATCCCGGCGCCGACCGCTACGTCGGCAGCCACCCGATGGCCGGGCGCGAGCGCTCGGGCGCCCTGGCGGCGGACGCCGACCTTTCATCGGCCGCCCTGGGTCATCACCCCGATCGGGGCGGGCGAATCCGGGGGCGGGCGCCCCGGCGAACGCCGGAGGCCCGCCGGCGCTGCGACAGAGGGGCGCGGGAAGCGACGTCGTGCTGGCCGTCCAGCACCTCGCCTTGTCGGTCGGCGCGCTGCCCGTCGTCATGAGCCCGCAGACCCACGACCGCTCCGCCGCCGTCGTCTCGCACATGCCGCAGCTCGTATCCTCGCTCGTGGCGGGCGCGCTGCGCGACGTCCCTCCTGAAAACCCTCGGCCTGGCTGGCCAGGGCCTGCGCGACGTCACCCGGATCGCCCATTCCGACTCGCGGCTGAGGGCCACGATCATCGCCGGAAACGCGCGCGAAGTGGCCCTGCGTGCTCAAAGAAGTCTCGGCCAATCTCGACAGGCTCATAGCGGCCGTCGAGGCCGGAGTCGACGACCCTTCGCCCTCGGCGTCCTCTCGGGAGTGAGCGAGGCGATCCGCAGAAACGAGGGCGTCGAGCGGATTCCGGAAGCACGCGGGCGCCCCGCGCCGCTACGGCAACGTCTTCGTCCTCGTGCCCGACGAGCCCGGCATGCTCGGGCGGCTTTTTCGCCGAGGTGGGGAGATCGGCGTGAACATTGAGGATCTGAGCCTGAGCACACGATGGGCGGGAGGCCGGGCGCGCCATGCTCGGTGCTCCCGCACGAGACGATGCGCCTGGCGGTCGCTGGAGCGTCGCGGGATGGCGCGTCGTCGTCGAAGGAAAGGAAACCACGTGGGTGTCGTCATCGCCCTCGACGGGCCGTCTGGCTCCGGAAAGTCAACCGTCTCCAAGAAAGTGGCCGAAAAGGCTCGGCCTGAGCTACCTCGACACCGGCGCCATGTATCGGGCGGCGGCGTGGCTTTGCGAGCGCCGGGGAATCGACCTCGACGACCTCGACGCCGTGGCCGAGGCGACGGTCGCCATGCCGCTGGACATGCCGCTTCGACCCAAACGATCAGAGGATCATGTGCGACGGCGTGGACGTCACGCAGGCCATACGGGAGTCGGAGCTTTCCCGCGTCGTCTCGAAGGTCGCGACGAATCTCCGCGTGCGCGCCGAGATGAAGCGGCGCCAGCGCGAGATCATAGCGGCGGCCCACATGGGCATAATCGCCGAGGGCAGGGACATCGCGACGGTCGTGGCGCCCGACGCCGACGTGCGCGTGCTGCTGACGGCCTCCGAGGGAGACGCGGCTCGCCCGCCGCGCGCGCGAGGGTTCGCGGCAGCGACGACGCCGAGGCCCTCAAGGCCACGCGCGACGAGGTGCTCCGCCGCGACGCCGACGATTCGACCGTCTCCGAATTCATGTCCGCCAAAGACGGCGTGACCGAGATCGACTCCTCTGTGCTGGGGATCGACGAGGTCGTCGAGGCCGTCGTCTCCCTCGTCCCTGCGAGCGCCGATGAACGCCCGGGCTGCGGACGGCGGCGCGAACGCCGAGAGGCCGATCTTGCGGGAGGGCGGCCCTCAAAATCGCGAAGAAAACGCCGCGGGGCGCGGCGTGCCGGGAAAGGCCGCCGACGGAGCGTTTGCCGAAGGGAGCCTCGCCGAGGCCGGCGTGCCGGGTGCGACCGACGGCGATTGGGCGGCAGGAGATGAGCGCCGAGGAATGGCTCGCCTCGAAGGAATGGACCGAGCAGGACGACGACCTCGACGAGCGCCGTGCGGCCGTGCTGCGCGAAAACCTCGACGCCTACGACCTTGACGAAGAGGACGTCGCCGTGCTTGCCGGCGGGGCCGCAGACCGGCCCGCGGCCCCGCCGGTGCTGGCCGTCGTGGGCAGGCCCAACGTCGGAAAATCGACCCTCGTCAACCGCATCGTGGGGCGTCGCGTCGCGGTCGTCCAGGATGTCCCTGGGTGACGCGCGACCGCGTGGGCTACCCGCGTCCTGGGCCGGCCGCGACTTTCACGCTCGTGGACACCGGCGGTTGGGAGATCGACGTCGCCGGCATCGACGCTTCCGTCGCCCGCCAGGCCGAGGCCGCCATACAGGCGGCGGACGCCGTCGTGCTCGTCGTCGACGCGAACGTCGGAATCACGGACGCCGACGCCGACATCGTCAAGCTGCTCCGCCGGAGCAAACGGCCCGTGGTCCCTCGCCGCGAACAAGGTCGACTCTCCGATGCAGGAATCCGACGCGGCGGTGCTGTGGGGATTGGGCCTGGGCGAGCCGTACCCGATCTCGGCCCTGCACGGGCGGGGACGGGCGACCTGCTCGACGCCGTGCTGGCCGCCCTGCCCGAGCGCTCGGCCGTTGCGGACGCCCCGCCGAGGGGCCGCGGCGGTCGCGCTTCGGCAGGCCGAACGTCGGCAACCTCGCTTTTGAACAGACTGGCGGGGTCGGAGCGGGTCGTCGTCGATCCGACCGCCGGAACGACGCGCGATCCGGTCGACGAGGCGATCGAGCTTGACGGGCAGACGTGGATATTCGTGACACCGCGGGCATCCGGCGCCGCGTCCATCAGACGAGGGGCGCGATTTCTACGCTTCGCTGCACGCGCGGCGCATTGGGCAGGCTGAGCTGGCCCTCGTTCTCATCGACGCCTCGAGCCCTTGACCGAGCAGGACATCCGGGTGATGCAGCAGGGCGATCGACGCCGGGCGCGCGCTCGTCATCGTGCAACAAGTGGGACCTGGTCGACGAATATCGACGCCGCGAACTCGACCGCGAAATGGAGCGCGACCTTGTCCAGATCCAGTGGGCCGAGCGCGTCAACCTTTCGGCCGCGACGGGGTGGCACACGAATCGGCTGACCCGAGCCATGGACACGGCTCTCGACTCCTGGGAGACCCGCGTTCCCACGGGCAGGCTCAACGCCTTCTCGGCGAGCTTGCGGCGGCGCATCCGCATCCCGTGCGATCGGGCAGGCAGCCGCGCATCCTGTTCGCAACCCAGGCGAGCACGCGCCCGCCGCGTTTCGTCCTGTTTGCGAGCGGCTTCATTGAAGCGGGCTATCTGCAGGTTCGTCGAAAACAAGATACGCGAGGCTTTTCGGCTTTGCCGGAACCCCCATCGAGATCTCCGTGCGCGTGCGGGAAAAGCGGGAAAAAGGGAGGCAAACGCTGACGCGACGGTCAGGGTGGGCGAGCGGGAGCCCGCCGTGCGCGCAGGACTGCAGAGATGCGGGCGGCTGATGTCCCGGTCACGGCCGGAGGACGACGTTTTCCGGCCGGTCTCCGGCTATCGAGCCGCTCGGCCTGCCGACGCACGAGCGCCTCGATCCGCGGCGCGAAAGCGGCGGAGGCGCCGCCCGCGTGCGGCGTGATGAGCGCGGCCTTCTCCCACAGCGGATGGCCCTCGGGCAGCGGCTCGGGATCGGTCACGTCAGCACGAGCGCGAGCCTGTCCGAATGCTTGAGAAGCGCCTCCGTGTCCGCCACCGCGCCCCGCGCCACATTGACGAGGACCGCGCCGTCGCGCATCCGCGAAAGGAAGGCGTCGTCGGCCAGGCGGCGCGTCGCGTCCGTAAGGGGAACGGCGAGGATCACGACGTCGGCCGCCGGCAGCAGCTCCGCGAGCTCGGAGGCGGCGCGGACCGGCCCGCGCGCGTCGGTTCTTCCGCTGCGCCCGACGCGGCGCACGTCGACCTCGAACGGTGCGAGCCTGTCGGCTATGGCGTTTGCGACCCTCCGGCCCCGACGATGAGAACCGTCGAATCGGCCAACCCGCGGGCGTCCTCGCGCTGCCACAGGCGGCGGCCCTGATTGCGGACCGCGTCGGAGAGCTTGCGCAGCACGGCGATGATCGAGCCGACGGCGAGCTCCGCCGTCGCCGTCTCGTGGACGCCCGCCGCGTTGGCGACCAGGAACCCTTTGGGAACGGCCTGTTCGACGCCGTCGTACCCAATTGACGGCAATTGGACGAGCGCCGGCTTGTTTCCCGCCAGATGCCTCAATGAGGAGAAGGGCTTGTAGGCCGGAACGACGACCATGTCGAGGTCCGTGCGCCCGCAGGGGGCGTCTATCGTCCACTCGACGACGTCGACGGCGAGCCCGTCAAGCGCCTTCGCGTACGGTCGGGAAGGACGGAGACGACGATTTTTGCCATGCGTCCAATGGTACGCGAGGTCAGTCGTCGTCATCCTCGTCATCGTCGTCGTGCCAGTGACGGTGGCCGTGATGTCCATGGTGTCCGCGGCGCCCTTCGACCCAGCAGCGCCCTCGCCTGTCGCACCGCCAGCGTCCATAGTGGCGAGAGGCGTCGTCATCGTCGTCATCGTCGTCGCTCGGCTGCTGCGTCGCCGGCGGCTTCGGGAGTGTGCTTTATGCGTCTGGGCGGATTGGGGTAGATCCGAAAGGGTCTCAACGTGCGCGGCGTGACGCGCGTCGGCGAAGGCTGCGGCTGAGCCGGCTGAGGTTGGGAGGTTGCGGCGACGCCGGGAGGCTGCGTCGCTTGGGGCGCGGGGGCGGGGCCGCTCTGGCCGTTGGGTCCGTTCGGCTGCGCGGCGTCCGGCGTTTGAGCGGCGGCCCGCGGGCTTTCCGCGGGCTTGCGGGCGGCCGAGCGGTCAAGGCTTCGTTGGCCTCCGCCGTCGCGTTCGAAGTGGGCAACGACAAGGAGCCCGAGCTTCGCGGGCAGCGGCGGCTCCGAGGAGGGCGACGGCGCAGGCGAAGGACTCGAAGGACGCGGCGAATGGGCCGACGCCCGGGACGTCGGCGAAGCGCTGGCGGCCGGAGACTCGGAGCGGTCCCATCCCGGGCATCCGCTGAGCATGCCGACAGCCACGCCTATCGCACAGGCGCTTGTGAACGGCCTGAAGAAAGGCGTCCTTTTGGGAGCGGGTGCTGCTGTGCACCAGCCGTTTTTCCTACGGTCACATGGCTGATATTACATCGGTCAGCCGTTTGACCGCCGTGAGGCGATTGTCAGCGGGTCTTGATACCCATTTCGTCGCAAGGGCTGCAGGGTGCATGCGTTTGCCGGGCCAACGCTTGATGAGCCACTCGTCGTGGGTCGCCACGACGAGCGTGCCGTCCCACGCAGCCATCGTATTTTTCGAGCGCCTCGATGAAATCGAGGTCGAGGAAATTCGTCGGCTCGTCGATGAGCAGGATTCGCGGATTGCGCGCGACGGCGAGGGCCAGTTGGACTCTCCTCCGGTTTCCGCAGAAAGCAGGGGGAACGGAGTGGCCGTGCAGCGCGGTTGGACGATCCCCTGCCCTAGTTCGCGAATGCCGCGCGTCCAGACGTCGGCGGGCACGAGGCCGAGCGCGTACGTTTGGCGCGGCGCCGGGCGCCGCGGGGAGGCTTTCGCTTCCGGCGCGGGCTGTTCGGGAAGGTCTTGAGAACGTATGCGCGGCCTTTCGCCGCGTCGACGCTGCCGGTCGAATCCGGCGTCGGCGGGCCCCGCGGCGATCCATCTCAGCAGAGTGCTCTTCCCGGAGCCGTTCGCGCCGGTCAGGGAGCAGACGCTCCCCGGCGGAAAGCTCGAAGCTGACCGATGCGAGCCTGCGGGCACAGCCGCCTCGCGAACCGACACGAGGATCCCGCTGACGGCCCTGCTGGCGGAATGGCGAAGGAGAGGAGGATGCGCGGTTTTGCCACCCTCGACGCGGTCCAGATCCTCCAGCCGCCGCGCGTCGTCGTTGATTCGTCTGCTTGAAACCTTCTGGGCGCGATCGGCGTAGAACTTTTGAGCCATTCTGACTTCGGTCCGAGGCTTGGCGCGCTTGTGGCCGATAGACGTCGAAGCGCGCGCGTGGGCCTCGATTCGCCGTCTTTCGGCTCGCTGGTTTTCGTAGACCTCGACGTGGGCGGCCCGTGCGCGCCGCTTTTCGGCGAGGTAGTCGGAGTACCCTCCGCCGCTTCGATGGATTCCGCCGCGGAGCTCGCCGCCGTCGGCGCGGGCGAGGGCCTGCCACACCGCGACGTCGAGGTCGAGCGTCCCGGTGGCGACGTCGTCGATGAATGCCCGGTCGTGGCTCGTGAAAAGCACGGGCCCGGGCCCACGAACGCATCGTGGCGGAGAGGAATGCTCGGGCCTCGGAGTCGAGGTGGTTTGTCGGCTCGTCGAGGACGAGCGCGGGAGGTCGCACCATGAGCGTCTGAGCCAGGGCCAGGCGCGCACGCTGGCCGGGGGAGAGGGAGTCGAGCGGGCGGTCCCTCGAGACGCCGCCGAGGCCGAGCCCCGCCAGAGTCGCGCCTATTCTGCTCTCGAGCGTCCACACGTCGAAAGCCTCCATTTCCGCCGCGAGGCGGTCGTATTCCTCGGCTACGGCGGACGTGAGGCCTTCGGGCGCTTTCGGACATGCGCGCTGTCAGCCTTTCGAAGCGTTCGCGCAGGCCGAGGGGACGGCGCAGGGCAGAATCGAGGGAGTCGCCGACCGTGGCGGAGCGTTCCGAATCGCCCGCGCCGACGTGAAGCGCGGCGTCGGGGGACCGCCGTTCGGCGTCGGAGCCCGGGTGCGCAAAGCCGCGAAGGCCGACGTCGAACCCGCCCGACGTCGACGACGCAGAAAACGCGGGGGCCTCGACCTTCCCGGAGTCAGGCTCCAGCTCGCAGGCCGCCAGGCGCAGCAGAGTGGTCTTGCCCGCGCCGTTCGGGCCGACGACGCAAAGGCGTTCGCCGCCCGCGCACACGAAAGAAACGTCGGTCAGCAGCGGCTCGGACGTGAAAGAAAAATAGGCATGGGAAAAAGATATGACTGACAAGAGAAACACCGATCGTTGTAAAACGGGTAAGGGACGCGGTCTCTCGTTGTCAGCCTGCCATGCGGCCATCGTATACGCGGAGCCTCGGAGACGGCAAGCGGGATTTCGCTTTATGTAAGGATTTCCTTGCGTAAATGAGGAGGTTCCCTTAGGGTTGTCGAAGGCAACGACGTCGAACAGCGATGTCCGGCCGGCAAACAGTTTCAAAAGACCTGTAAACATCCCCAAAGGAGAGGCCAATATGGTCAAACGTCAGTTCCCGAAGCCCAGCGAGATTTTCGATCTGCTGCATTTCAAAACTCCGACACTGAACGCGAAGAAACGTCGGCTCGACAAGTCCCTCACCGTGTGGGACTTGCGGAAGATCGCCAAGCGTCGCACGCCGAAGGCCGCCTTCGACTACACGGACGGGGCGGCCGAGGGCGAGCTCTCGCTCAGGCGCGCCCGCCGCGCCTTCCAGGACATTGAGTTCCATCCGGACATCCTGCATCCGGCCGAGGACGTCGACACCTCGTGCGAGATCCTCGGCGGGCCGTCGTCGATGCCCTTCGGCATAGCCCCACGGGCTTCACGCGGCTCATGCAGACCGAGGGCGAAATCGCCGGAGCGGGCGCGGCGGGAGCGGCCGGCATCCCTTCACGCTCTCGACGCTGGGAACGACGTCGATCGAGGACGTCAAAGCCGCCAATCCCCGCGGCAGGAACTGGTTCCAGCTCTACGTCATGCGCAAGCGGGAGATCTCCCTACGCGCTCGTCGAGCGCGCCAAGACGGGATTCGACACGCTGATGTTCACCGTCGACACTCCGGTGGCCGCGCGCGCCTTCGGGACAAGCGCAACGGCTTTCGATCCCGCCCCAGATCACTTTGAAGACGGTGCTCGACGCCGTCCCCCGCCCGTGGTGGTGGTTCGATTTCCTGACGACGCCCAAGCTCGAATTTGCCTCCCTGAAGTCGACGGGAGGAACCGTGGGCGAGCTGCTCGACAGCGCCATGGACCCGACCATCAGCCACGACGACCTCGCCGTGATTCGAAAGCATGGGGACGGGAAGATCGTCGCCAGGGAGTGCAGACCGTCGCCGACGCGAAGAGGCTCGCCGACGCCGGAGTGGACGGCGTCCCTGCTGTCGAACCACGGCGGCCGCCAGCTTGACCGGGCCCCCTGTTCCCTTCCACCTGCTGCCGCACGGGTCCGCGAGGTCGGCATGACACCGCCGTGATGGTGGACACCGGCATCATGAACGGCGCGGACATCGTCGCCTCGGTGGCCCTAGGCGCCGATTTTGCGCTCATCGGGCGCGCCTACCTGTACGGGCTCATGGCGGGCGGCTGCGCGGGAGTCGATCGCACGATCGCCATTTTGCGCGACGAGCTCGTCCGCACGATGAAGCTGCTGGGAGTCTCCTCGATCGCGGAGCTGGAGCCCCGCCACATCACCCAGCTCACGCGCTGTGCCGGTTCCCAAGCTGGCCCAGCACGTGGCGGAGAGCGTCGGCTGAGCATAGCTCGGCGCGCCCAGGGCGGCGTTCCCGAACGGCCGCGCCTGGGTTTGCCACCCGGCAAAGCTCGGTGTGGCGCGTGCGGCGCCCGGCGGGCATGATGCCTGCCGGGCACCGCCGTTTTGCGCACTCGCCGCCCTCAGGGTTTTAGAATGAATTTGCACAACCTGAGGGAAGCGAGAAAGCAATGATTCGCAACGTCCACGAACGCGTCGTCGATGCGCCGATCGAGCGGCTGGGCGCCTTGCTCGACGGGCTGGGCCAAAGGGCGACCGCCTCTGGCCTTCGCAAAACTGGCCGCCCATGGTGCTGGACCGACCGGTCTCCGAAGGCGGCGCCGGAGGCCACGGGGCCATCCGCTATCACGTGGCCGAGTACGAGCCCGGCGCGAGGGTCCGTTTCGCCTTCGAACCCGCCACAGGCATCGACGGCGCGCACGAGCTGAGCCTCGATGAGCTCTCAGACGGCCGCCGCCGTATGAGGCACGTGCTCGTCGGCGCGCCTGCGGGCCGCATGCGGCCGCTCTTTTCTTTGGCGGTGGAGCCTCTTCACGACGCCGTCGTCGAGGACATGTTCGACAACGCCGAACGCGAGGCGACGGGAACGCTCGCCCGCCCGGCGAAATGGTCTCTGCGGGTGCGCCTGCTCCGGCGGCTCTTCCGCGAAGGGAAACTGGCGACGGACAACAAATAGGGGAGGCGACCGGCGAAGCGGGCTATTTGCGCGAAGCGAATTGCGCGATCGCCATGACGAGGTCTCGACCCTGCGCCCGCGACCAGCGCGTGCGAGGGTCGGGGCTCGATAAAGCTGAAGATCGTCGAGGCCATGATGTAGGTAGAGGGCTCCATCTCGGCGACGTCGGTGCTGCCGAATGCGCGCAGGTAACGCGGGGACTCGTAGGCCGGCCCTCCTAGGCCTATCTTCGCCACGAGGCCCATGATCGCGGCCCAGCCGCCCGGCTCATGAGCTCGAAGCCGTCGGGGCCCGGCCAGCGGGGAACGAGGCGGTAGCCGAGGATTGCCGAGCTGGGCGTACACGCGGGCGCGGGCCAGCACGTATCGGTCTTCGGTCGCGGCGAGCTCGGCCGCGACGGCGTCGCGAATGCCGTCGTCGGCGATCCCCTGGTGGCAGGCGACGAGGGCCGCGAACGTGTTCCACTCCGGGGAGGCGACGATCGAATCGTAGTCGGCGCCGATCGCCACGCGGAACATTTCGACGACGACGTTGCGCCGCCCTGGGCCGTTCCCAGGTGCTCGATGCGGTCGAGGACGATCGCGCCTGCGGGCTCGGCGATGGCCGACTCTGTGACCGGAAGGGTGGTGCCGCTGGCGAGCTCGAGCAGCACCTCGCCGTAGAACTTGTGGAGTTTGGGCCAGCGCCGATACGCCGAATCGCGTGGAACCCCGGCCTCCTGGACGATCTGTTCGAAGGCAAGGTCGTCCAGCTCCGCGGAAATGCCCTGTTGATGTACCAGCGAAACGGCGACGTCGAGCATCTTGCGCTCTGTCTCTCTGTCGTTGATTCGCGTGGTGGGCATGGCAAAAGTTTAACAAGGGCGATGCGGCGGCAGAGGAGGCCGAAACGACGTGGACGGCATCCGAATGCAAGCTGATACAGTAGTGTTTTTCAATCGACGTGCAGCGCGAATTCGGCGGTTTTCAGCCGATAGAGCCGCGGCGCTTTTCGCGAACGATTCCAATTGACGCGGGCGAAATAGACTCGCCGGGCGACACTTATGGGCGCCGACGGGTAAAGATGCCCATCCTGCTAGAGTACTGGGCCGAAGCCTGGAGCATTAGGCCCAAAACCGAGGGATCCTACGGCCAGCAGAGGGAACGCGCCCTGCTTGACAGCGGCGGCCAGCATCGAAGCGGCGCCCGCGAAGGCCAGCGTCAGCCCGACGAGCGCTCGATCCGGCGGCCTGCGCGGCGATTCCGACGATCGCCAGCAGCGCCAGGAACAGGGTTGTAGAAGCCCTGGTTGAAGGCCATGAACTTCGTCGTCCGCGCTTCCTCGACGGGAGCCCGTGCCGAATACGGCCCGCGCCCGCTCGCTCTCCCAGGCAATCGACTCGAGATAGAAAATATAAATATGAATGAGCGCGGCGATGGCGGCGAAAATGAGTCCTGCGACGATCATGGGGCGCCTCCTTGAGTTGATGTTCGGTGAGTTTGACGATTGGCGGGCTTGATTGTTGGAGAAGTCGGCAGCCGACGAGCGCGGGCAGACAGCCAGTGAGCGCAAGCCCGACGGGTTCGAGAGCGCCCGCTCGGCCTGCTTTCGCACGGACGCAAACGGGCGCTTTCGCGCAGGGGCGTGCCCTCATAACCGTCATGCCGCAACGGCTACTGCGGCCGACGCTGTTGCGAGCGCCGCGGCTTCCGCCGGCTCGGGGTGAAGACGGCCTTTTTTACAAACCAGTCGAAGGCCCTTGTGGGCAGCACCGCATGGGCTGCGACCAGAGGCTTGGCGCCGAAGCCGATGAGATAGCGGGGCCGGGGGCGCTTTCGCGTTGACAGCCCGCGAAATCGCCCGGACCACGACGTCGGGGTCGGACATCATCTTGCCCGAATACTGGCGGCGCATGCCTTCCGCAGCCTTGGACGCCGTTTGCTCATATGCCCCGCCCTTCGAGGACTCGGCGAGGTGGTCGGCGGCGATGTTCCCCCATTCGGTTTTGATTCCGCCGGGTTCGATGAGCACGACGTCGATGCCGAACTCGGCCGCTTCCATGCGCAACGCGTCGGAAAGGGCCTCCACCGCGTACTTTGTGGCGTGGTACCAGCCTCCCATGAACGTGACGAGCCGCCCGCCCATGCTCGAGACGTTGACGATCGTGCCCGATCGCCGCTCGCGCATCTGGGGCATGACGGCCTTCGTCAGAGCGGCGAGGCCGAAGACGTTGACGTCGAACTGGCGGCGAGCCTCGTCGATCTCGACGTCTTCGATCGTTCCGAAGGATCCGTAGCCCGCGTTGTTCACCAGCACGTCGATGCGTCCCCGTTCGGCGACGACCCGCCCGACGGCGTCCTTGCACGCCTCCTCGTCGGTGACGTCAAGCTCGATGGTGTGCACGCCGTATTCGGTTAGCGGCGCCATCCTTTCGACGCGCCTGGCTGCGCCGTAGACGGAATGGCCCTGCAAGGCCAGCTCTTTCGCCGCTTCGAACCCCATGCCGCTGCTTGCGCCGGTGATGAGGATTGCCTTCTTGTCTACGGCTTTGACCGTAGAGGGTTTCTTCGCCATCGTCTTCCTTTCATGTAGTTTGATTGTTTGGATCATTGCCGGATACTTTTGATCCGGTTTCTCGACGCGTTCACGCTCGGAACATCCGAAAGCTGCGTTTCCACCATTTGGGAGGCTTCCGATGTTTCCTGAGGCTTTCGATCCTTCTTGCTGGGGGACGCGTCGTCGTCCCGGGGCGGAAAGTCGACGCAAGATGCTGTGGTACGCTACTTCAAGACAAAAGTGTATCGATTTGCGACGCAAGGCCCTCATTGTTCCGCTATGGGCGATCCGGGGGATATGCGCCCGGTTGACAAGAGTTTCCGCTCTCAGAAGTGCGTCTTTGAAGCAGAGGGCACGCTGCTTGAAGCAGTGTGGGCGCCCGACGCCGCGGACGACGCGTCCGAGTCCGGCGGGCAGCTCGTCGGAATCCGGCAAACGCGTCGAAGACAAACGTGTGATAGACGTAGAGCGACCCGCAACCGGAGCAGAGAGCCGGTGCGGCGAAAACGGACAAACCAGCAAGGAGGCCACAGCCACATGGACGACGATCGCGAAGGGCGCATGAGAGTCGGCAAGCCGCTTCTTTTGGCCGTCGACGCGGGATTGCTGCTGTGCTGGACGGCCGTCTTCCTCGATCTCATACCCGAGGAGCAGCGCTTCGAGACTACTCCAACCCGATCATGCGAGGCGTGGAACTGGTCGTTCTTCCCGCTCGACCTTTCGGCGGCGCTTCGGGATTTCTCGGCGTGTATCTCGTGCGCAAGGTCCGTGCGGCGGGCGAGCTGGTTGTGACCGTCGGCCTGACGCTCACCTTCTGCGCCGGATTCATGGCCCTCTCGTTCTGGTCGTACTACGGCGACTTCAACCTCTGGTGGTGGCTTCAAAACGCTGCGCTCGTCCTCGCCCCCGTCGTCGGCTTTTCTGGAAATGTCGATCGGCAAGGTCTGCGGCAGGAAAGCCCTAGCGGGCCATGCCGTCAGCCTCTTCAGCTTTGCAGCTTTCTCAGGCTTCTCACAGGCCTCGCGCTCGTGGTTCCTCTCCGCCTTTCCGAGCGGGCCTACCTCCGTTCAGGAGCGCGCATGGGCGGCGATAGGCAGAGGGAGAACGCCCTCGTCGTCGCGCCCACCGGCTCGGGAAAGACGCTCGCCGCCTTCTTCAGCGCGATCGACCGGCTCATGCGCCGCTCGGCCGAAGACCGCGAAGCCAGGGCGTGCGCGTCCTCTACGTCTCGCCGCTCAAGGCGTTTGGCGGCCGACGTCGAACGCAATCTGCGGCGGCCGCTGGCCGGCGTCGAACGCGCCGCGCGGGGGCCTTCGAGAGTTCGGCGAGCTCGACGATCGCGGGGAGGGCGCAGAACTCGCGCGTGAACTCGGCGTCGCCGAAGGGACCGGGCTCGTCCGGGAGCCCGGCGAACCTGGAGAGTCTGGAGGCGAATTCGGCATCGGCTCATCCGCCGCTCCTGGGAGTGGAACAGCCCGAACGAATCCGGTCGGCGGAACGCGGGCAACAGACGCGGCCTGTGAAGGGCCGCGGACGAGCGTGGGCATGCGGACCGGGCGACACGCCCGCGAAGGAGCGGCGTCGCCTCCGCGTCAATCCGCCCGACATCCTCATCACGACGCCCGAATCCCTTTACCTCATGCTCACGAGCGAGGCGAGGAAGACGCTTGGCTCTGTCTCGACCGTCATCGTCGACGAGATCCATTCCCTTGCGGGAAGCAAGCGCGGAACCCACCTGGCTCTGTCCCTCGAGCGCCTCGACGGGCTGTTAGAGGAACCCGCCCAGCGAATCGGCCTGTCCGCCACGGTTTCGCCGGCCCGGACGGTGGCCGACTTCCTCGGAGGATCGCGGCCCGTCACGATCGTGGAAGCCGACTCAGCCGCGAATCCCGACGTCGCGGTCAGCGTGCCCGTCGCCGACATGGCCGCCATTCCACCCGCCTCCGTCGCCGGGCAAATGGTCGTTTCAATGTGGCCGCATATCGAGCGGGCCATTCTCGACCATGTTCTTCAGCACCGGACGACGGTGGTTTTCGTCAACTCGCGGGGAGCGTGCGAAAGGCTGACGGCGCACCTGAACGAGGAGTACGCGAATCGCTTCGGGGGAGCGGAAGGATCCGAAGCCGGAGCCGACGGATTCGCCGGGTCTGCGGCCGCTGTCGGATCGGTCGAATCCGTCGAGGCTCACCGGCAAACGCAGGGGCCGTCCGGGCGTGGGCCGAAAGGGCTTGCCAGCCGGGCCAGAGGCGCACCGGCAGTCATGGGGGAGCGGAGACTCGAACTATTCGACGCCGGCCCCGCAGGCTCCCGTCATCGCCAAGGCCCACCACGGGTCGGTCTCCAAGCGAGCAGAGGCTGGCCGTCGAAAACGAGCTGAAATCGGGCAGCCTGCGCTGCGTGGTGGCGACGTCGTCGCTCGAGCTCGGCATCGACATGGGCTCCATCGACCTCGTCCTCCAGGTCGCGCCCCCGCCTTCGGTGGCAAGCGGCCTTCAGCGCATCGGCCGGGCCAACCACGTCGTCGGCGGGCGGCCGCGCGGAACGATCTACCCGTGGAGCGGACGCATCTCGTCGACGCCGCCGTCGCGGCCGAGGGCATGCGGACCGGAGCGATCGAGAGACCGAGCTTGTGGCGAACGCGCTGGACGTGCTTGCCCAGCAAACCGTTGCCACCGTGAGCGTCGAGGAGACGCCTGCCGACCGCTGGTTTGAGACGGTGCGCCGCGCCGCCCCCTACGCCGCTTTGCCGAGGGAGTCCTGACTCCGTCCTCGAGCTGCTATCCGGCGCCTACGCCTGCGCCGACCTCGCCGACTTCTCGCCCCGAATTATGTGGGACCGCGAGGCGGGCGTTTTGCGCGCCCGTCCCGGAGCGCAGCGGCTCGCCGTCTCGTTTTCCGGCACGATTCCCCGACCGCGGCATGTTCCCCGTGGTCCTTCCCGAGGGCGCCGAGGAAGCGGGCGGCGCCGCGTCGGCGAACTCGACGAGGAAATGGTCTACGAGGCAGGGTCGGCGACGTCGTCACCCTGGGCACGTCGAGCTGGCAGATTCGCGAGATTGCGAACGACCGCGTCGTCGTCGACCACGTCAGCGGGCGAAGTTCGCGCCTGCCCTTTGGCGGGGCGAAGGGCCTGGACGGCCGGCCTCGCGGGAGCGGCGAAGGGCGCATTCCTCCGCGAGGCCGAGGCGAGCCTGAAATTCGCGTCGGGCCCGGAGGCCGCAGGAGGCCCGCGCCCGCCGCCAATCCCGAACCTTCGGCGGGCGTGCAAGCGAGCCTCTCGTTTCGGCGTCGTTCTCTCCAGGCTCGAAAGCGCCGGGCTCGACGAGAACGCGCGGGAGAACCTCGTCTCGCTCCTCCTCGAACAGAAAGCCGCGACCGGCGCGATCCCGAGCGACGAGACCCTTGTGCTCGAACGGTGCAAGGACGAAAACGGCAGCTGGCGCTTGTCTTGCACAGCCCGATGGGCAGGCGAGTGCACGAGCCGTGGGCCATGGCGATACGTGAGCGCATACGCCGCGTTGCGAAGATTGAACCGCAGACGTTCGCGAGCGACGACGGCATCGCGTTCCAGTTGCCCGCAACGGTCGGCAGGCCTCCCGGCGCCGAGCTTGTGGTTTTCGACGCCGAAGAACTGCGCCGCCTCGTCACGAGCCAGATCGGCGGCACCGCCCTTTTCGCCGCGCGCTTCCGCGAATGCGCGGCCCGAGCTCTGCTGACGCCGTCGTCCCGCCCCGGGCGCAGGACGCCGCTATGGCTCCAGCGGCTCAGAGCCGCTCAGCTCCTGGAGGCGTCGCGGCAGTTCCGCAACTTTCCCGTGTCCGTCGAGGCCGCGAGGGAATGCCTCCAGGACGTCTATGACCTTCCCGCGCTCGCCGGCCTCATGGAGCGCATCGAAGCCCGATCCGTTCGCATCGTCGAGGCGGAGACGGCGTCGCCTTCGCCCTTCGCGCGCCCGCTGCTTTTTGGGTACACCGGCGCGTTCCTCTACCAGGAGGACCTTCCGCGCGCCGAGCGGAGGGCACATCTGCTCTCCCTCGACCCGGAGGCCATCGCCTCCCTCGTGGGAGACGGAGGCGTCGGGCAGGTCCTCGACGAAAGCGTTCTCGCCGAGGTCGAGGCCGAACTGCAGCGGCTGGCGCCTGGCCGGCGGGTCCGGCGCGACGCCGAGGCCGTCGCCGACCTTCTCCGCCGACTCGGGCCGTTGACCCTCGAAGGGGTCGCCGCCCGCAGCGTCGGCGCCTACGGCGATGCGCCGTCCGAGCGAGAGGAAGGGGACAGCGCCGTACGAGCCGCGCGAGAGGACGCGTGCCGACTCCCGCAGGCGGACGCAGAGCGGCCTCGACAGGAAGGTGAAAAGCCGTTTCCTGCGAGTCGGCGAAGGCTCTGCGCGAGACGGCCAAGAAGAGGCCGCGGCCCGCTCTGAACGGGAGGCGGTTCGCAGCCTGCTCGAAGAGCTCGCGCAAACGCGCAGGGATTGTGGCCGTGCGCCTCGGAGGGCGCGAATGCTGGGCGGGTGCCGAGGATGCGCCCGCGCTCAGGCTTGCCCTCGGCGTCGACGTCCCCGAATGGGCCGCCGAGCCGGGCGGCTCCCCGCGGACCTCGGCGGTTTCGCGTCTCCGCTGGAGGACCTGCTCCTTCGCTGCGCGCGCACCCGAGCCCGCATCACAGCGGCGGACGCGGCGGCAGAGTTCGGAATCGGACGCGCAACCGCCGCCGAAGCCCTCGAATCGCTGGCCGAAAGCGGCTCGCTCATGCGAATAGGCGACGTGCATTGGATGGAGGCCTCCGTTTTCGCGCGAGTGCGCAACAGGTCGCTCGCCCGAGCCCGGGCAGCGATCGAACCGGTCCGCCCCGCCGCCTTGCACAGGCTGGTCCTCGAACGCGCGGGGATCGACCTCCCCGGACGGGGGATCGACGCCCCTGGCCGAGGCGATCTCGCTGATGGAGGGCGTGTGCTTCCGGCGGCGCTGTGGGAGTCCGTCGTCTTCCCGCGCGCGTCCCGGATTACAGCCCGGGCATGCTTGACGAGCTCATTTTATCCGGCGACGTTCTTTGGCAGGCGCGGTCAAGCGGAGAACCTGGGCGGGCGAGCAGTGAAACGTCCCGAACGGGCAAAGAATCTGGGCGGTTGGCCAACGACGCGTCCCAAACGGGCGGAGAGCCCGCGAAAACGGACGGAGCGCCGGTCGGCGAGGTCGCCTTCTTCCCCACGGATTCGCCGCTGGCCCCGGCTGCGGGCGCGGCCGTTTCGGCCGGCGACGTCGGCTGGGAGGATCTGTGGAAAGCTCGCGCGCGAGGGGGCCGCGACGGCCCTTTCCTTCGAACCGGTGCGCGCCTGCCTCCAGCCGCGCGCCGCCGCTGAAGAAACGGCGGGTGACGAGCCGGCGCTCGCGCCGTTACGCCGCTCGCCGCCGCCCGGGCCCTCAGCGCGAGGCGCCGGGCATTGCCTCGGGCGGCAGCGGACGCAGGGAAGGCAAGCGGACAACGCCCAGCCGTGGCAGTCCTCGCCGGGGAGGGGCGCCGCGGCAGGGGCGGAGCGGCTGGAGGCCGCGATGGCGCAAACGACGTGGCGCCGCCTGAGGCCGCCCCGGGTTTCCGCCGAGGAGGCCGCGGTGGCAATGGTCGAGTCGCTGCTCGACCGCTACGGCGTGGTCTCCCGAGACATCGCCCTGCGGCGGGCGTCCCCGGCGGAATGGCAAGCCTGACGCCCGTTCTGCGGCGAATGGAAGACGCCGGCGCCGTCCTGCGGGGAACCTTCGTCCGCGGGCTCGGCCCCGTCCAATACGCCGAAAGGGGGACTCTCGACGCGCTGCGTTCGCTCGCGGAGCCCCCGGCGATGCCGACGTCCGCGCGGCGGGGAGGGCGACAGCGAACCCGCGGCCGCAGTGCTCGATCTCAGGGACCCGGCCTGCCTCGTGGGGCGCGGCGTTCCCTGGCCCGACCCGACGCTGCCTTCGCAGATCGGGGAGCGGCTCGCCGCAGCCCCTCCCGTCGGCTTGCCGGACCCTTCGCGCAGGCCGGGAGCGGCGGTCGTCCTCGTCGACGAGGGCCGGGCGCTCTACGCGCCGGAGAACATGAAGGCACTGCTCTGTTACACGCCGGAGACCGCCGCGTTCCGTTCAGCGCTGCGCGCCCCTGACCGAGTCCCTGAGGCGCGCGGCGGCGCGGACCCAGGCGTCGCCGCGAGGAAGCGACGGTGGTCGAGTCGGTCAACGGCGTCTCGGCGCTGGAGCGCGTCAGTGGGCGACGCCCTGGCAGAGGCCGGCCTGGCCCGCGATCCCAGGGGGATGAGGTTCGTCGTCGGCCCGTGACACTCGCGTCCTCGACGGCCCTGACGGGGCTTGCGCAACTGGGCGAACGCGTGCATGCCGTTCGCCTCTTTCGGCGCCCGAGACGGGAAACTGGGGCACACTGCCGAGGACTTGCGGTACGTTCGCTTCTTCGGCGCCCGCGATGGGTGCCTCTGCCGCTGGAGGAAGGCGCTCGGCTAAGGCTCGGCCTAGGGAAGAGCTCAGACAAAAAGCCCGGCGAGAGTTTCCCGCCGGGCTTCGATCGTCGGGCTAGCGGGATTTGAACCCACGACCCCTTGACCCCAGTCAAGTGCGCTACAAACTGCGCCATAGCCCGTTGTCGCTCGTGCAATCCTGCCGCTTTTTCTTCCGGAGAAAGAGACTGCAAGCTTCCTGAAAACGGCTCCTGCGAGCTTTCCGCGAAAGAAAGCCGAAGATCAGCCACATCGTTGCTGCGACCAGTCAAGAATACACAACGGCAGGCGGGGAGACAACCGCGCGGGGTCAGGCGGCGATTCGTTTCAAGCTCAAGTGAAAGCTAATACCGAGAAACCCATGGCACACGGGGCTCAAAGGTTATAGAATTGTGATCTACGGTTACGGAGGCAAGCCGGATCTTTATCCAAGGAGGATTTCAGTATGCCTGAACGGTTTGAGCCCAACGAGGCCGATCCCACCACGACCTCGGTTTTCAAGACCGTCGGCGGGGACTCGGACGTCAACATCGCCAGGCGCGCGTTGAAGCCGGAAGAGCAGGCGGCAATCGAGTCGCTGCCCAAGGGCTCCGCCTTGCTCATCGCGCTCTCCGGACCGAATTCCGGGGCGCGTTTCCTGCTCAACGAGGACCGCACGAACGCGGGACGTCACCAGAAGTCCGACATCTTCTTGGACGACGCCACGGTTTCCCGCAAGCACGCCCAGTTCATTCGCAGCGGGGACGAGTTCTCGGTTCGCGACTCGGGTTCGCTCAACGGAACCTACGTCAACCGCGAGCGGGTCGACGCCCAGATCCTTCACACGGGCGACGAGGGTCCAGATCGGCAAAGTTCCGCCTGACCTTCTACGAGGCTCCGGCCACGGCATGACGTCGCGCCAACGCATGTCGAGCGCAGCGCGCAAGCCCGCCGCGGCCCCCGAGGCCGAGGCCGTCGAAGCCCAGCCGGAGGGGAAGTGGCTCGACGTTCCCCCACGACCCCTATCTGAAAAATAGGGGAGGTCCAGTCGATGCTCGCGGCGGAGTTCCCACTGTTGACGTTGTCGAAGATCCGCCATTACGAGTCGATCGAGCTTGTCCATCCCCACCGGACGGCTTCGAATCAGAGACTCTTCTCACCCGCGGACTGCGAGCGGCTGCGCTTTATCCTGCGCGAGCAGCGCGACCGGTATCTTCCGCTCGACCAGATCCGGGAGTCTTCGCCAGCTCGACGCGGGGCAACAGCCCGAGGGCACGCATCCGGGGCGGCTTCGCCTCATCGACGACGTCGCCAAGCGCCCCCAGCCCGGCACGCGTTTGCGCCTCGTCCGAAGTCGCGGACCTCACTGGCGTGCCCGTCTCCGACGTCGAAGAGATGGTCGACGCCGGCATCCTCGCCGCCGACCCGCGCGGGCGCTTGACCGCTCAGGCCCCGGACATCGTTCGTTTCGCAACGATGCTGCTGGGCGCGGGCTTCACCCTGCGGCAGGTGCGCAGCGTCAGGACGTCCGCACACGCCCACGCCGTTCTAGTGACGAACTCCATCGCAACCGAACGCGCCCGCAAATCCAGTGTTGCACGCGAGAGAGCCATCGCCTCGGCGACGGAAAACGCAACCGTCATATCCCAGCTTTATCGCGCGCTGCTAACGGAAAACATTGAAGTCGAGCTGCGTTAGGCAATAAAATCGAATTTTCAACCATCTGAATGTCTATAGGGGAGTTCTCGCGGTTGATTCGAAGTTTAGACGCGCCGTACCACCATTGAGAGCCGTTCCTGCTATATCGTTGCCTGTGTAGGCGGAGCACCCCCGTCTATTTCACGAAAGTATGGAGGAAACCATGAGCGAAGCTCACGCGCACGACGCAAGGATGCAACGTGCTCAGCAAATGCTCTTCGGCGATCCGCTCCCAGATCTGGACTACGAGACGGGCTATCGCGGCTCTATCGCATGTCGCGCGGCCGGCATCACGTACCGGCAGCTCGACTACTGGGATCGGACGGGCCTCATCTCGCCATCGATTCGCAATGCACACGGTTCAGGCAGCCAGCGCCTGTACTCTTTTCGCGACATTCTTGTGCTCAAGATCGTCAAGCGCCTCTTGGACACGGGCGTTTCACTTCAGCAGATCCGGCTCGCAGTCGCGCAACTCGAGTCGCACGGAGTTGAGGATCTGGCTCAGATCACCCTCATGTCCGACGGGGCTTCCGTCTATGAGTGCACGTCCGACGACGAGGTCATCGATCTCGTCAAGGGCGGCCAAGGGGTCTTCGGCATAGCCGTGGGCCGCGTGTGGCGCGAAGTCGAGGGGACGTTGGGCGAGCTTCCGACGGAGCGGGCCGAAGAGGCCGGCGCCGTCGTTGTGGAAGACGAGCTTGCCAAGCGTCGCGCGGCGAAAAAGCGCAAAGCTTAAGTGGACAAGCGCCCCGCGAAGGGGTCCGCGCTGGCTTTGCGGACCCCTTCGCGGGGGCAACCCCTCACACACCGGCTGTGGGCTCTCACGCGCCCCGGCAGGGCGTTTCACTGCCCGGTGAGCTTGGACTCCCAGGCCGTGCGCACGGGATTCGCGTCGGCAAGCAGCATGTCGAAGCGATCGTAGGCGACGTCGATCACCTCCGAGAGCGCGAGAACCTGCTCTTGCTCGGCCGAATGGCTCAGGCGGCGCGCCCGGACTCGATGAGCCGCTCGGCCGTGTCCAAGGGGCCGAGGTATGCCACAAGCGGCCATCCGAACCGCTCGGCGTAAGCCTCGGCCAGAGTGCTCAGCCGCTCCAGCTCTTCCGGGCTGGCCTCGCCGAGAGCCGTCGACCCGATGTCTCGCGAGACTTTCTGGGCTGCGGCGTCGTCCTCCTCGAGAAGGCTCGAGATGTCGGGATAGTCGCGCAGGAGGGCGAGCTTTGAGCTCCTGGCTTGCCGTGAGAATCGCTTTCTCGACGGTGCCGCGGAACTCCTCGGCGTCAGCAAAGGGACGGCTTTCCCACGCCCTTTCCAGGGGCCACGTCTGCGTGTTGAAAAGCGGTGAGAACGTCTCGACGAAGCGTTCGCGGCCCATGGCGTTGACCTCGTCGATGGTGAGCGCGCGCCCGTTGGGCCCGGACACGACCGGCGCTCCGCCCCCGCGTCCGACGTGGAAGAACAACACGTTGAGGGCGATCGCGGCGATCGCCCCGGCAGTCATGCCCGAGGAAAAGAAAATCCGTGCCCACGAGGGCATGGAATCGGCGATGAACGGCTTGAAAGTCACGAGCATGGCAAGGCCGAGCGAGGTCGTCACGATAACGGCGTTGCGGTTGTCCCGCATGTCCGCCTTGGCTATCGTCTGCATGCCGACCCAGGCCACGTTGGCGAACATGGCCAGGGAGGCGCCTCGAGCACGGGGAGGGATCGTCGCCACCAGCGCCCCCGCCTTCGGCAGGACTCGAGGACCATCATGACCACTCCCGCGCCGGCCGCCACCCACCGCGATTTCACCCGTGTGATGCGCACAAGGCCGACGTTTTGGGCGAAACAGGTGTAGGGGAATGAGTTCATGACGCCGCCGAGGAGCGTCGACAGGCCGTCGGCGCGTATGGCGGCCGAGATGTCGGCTTTTTCGAATGCGTTTTGCCGACGATCTCCCCGGTGGCGAAGACGTCGCCCGTCGTCTCGACCATCGTCACGGCCATGACGATGGCCATCGAGACGATCGCGCCGGCGGCGAAGGTCGGCGTCCCGAAGTAGAACGGCGTGGTCGCGGCAAAAGAGCCGGCGCTCTTGAGGGCGTCGATGTCCTTCGGGTCGAGATGGCCCAGGATCGCGGCGACGGCCGTGCCTCCGACGAGCCCGATGAGCACGGCGATCGTTGCGAGAAACCCGCGCAAAACCGCTGGGCCAAGACGATGGCGGCCAGCGTCCCTGAAGGCGTAGAACAGCGACGTCGTCTGAAGGGGACCACGCCCTTGGCGGGAGCCGCCGTCGGCGCCGCGGTGGCGTATCCGACGAAGTCGGAGGCCGAGACCGACAGCAGGGTCGCTCCCATGACAAGGAGGACCGTGCCCGTGACCACGGGCGGGAAGAAGCGGATCAGGGCCGCGAAGTAGGGGCGCGGCGAAAGAAAATGTGAACAGGCCGGAGGCGATGACTGCGCCGTAGATCGTGGGAAGGGCCGAGTTCGGGTCCCCGCCGCGCGCCGAAGCGACGCCGATCGCGATGATCGGGGCCACCGCGGTGGTCGTCACGCCTTGAATGATCGGCATGCGCACGCCCACGAAACGCGTGATCCCCACGCTCTGAATGAGCGTCGCGACGCCGCAGGTGAGAAGGTCGGCGTTGACGAGGGTGGATCGTGGTTTCCGCGTCCAGACGGAGTCCGCCCGCGATGAGCAGCGGAACGATGACCGCGCCGGCGTAGAAGGCCAAAAACATGTTGAATGGAGAGAACGGCTAATGTGGGCGCGCTGGGCGCCCTGTCGACTGGATGGACCACTCCTCATATTCTCAGATAATCGGGGCGTCCAAAGCCGACGTACCGCGAAAGAGACAGCCAGAGACACCGCATGCACGCGCGACGTGCAAGGCGTTCAAAGCGGAGAAGCCCCGAAGGCCGGCGGAAAAAGGCCTAAAAGCCCTCGCCCCGTGAAACAGTCCAGAGGACGGCGCGAAATCGCTCGAAAAAAATTCAGCGTGCGCCGAGCGAGCGCGTGACCTCGTATCCCGATTCGACGTCGCGAATCGAAACCTCGACGATCCCGTGCCGGTCGACCGTGTAGCGCTCCCTCGATGAGGGGCCGTCGCCCGTTCGCTGCACTTCGACGTCGTCCACGTCGACCTCGCCGCCGCGCAACGCGGGGTCGAAAGGGAAAGGCAAGCGTGCCGCACGGGACGACCTCGCCACGCGGCACGCCGTCCGCGTCCGTGCGCGTGTACTCGACGAAGCGATACCAGCCGACGTTGTGCGCCGCCCGGTAGGTGCGAACGACCGTCACATCCTCGTTCGGGCTCACGCGCTGCTCGCTGCCGAGCAGGGGATCGAAGGATATGACCGAGCCGCCCTCGCGGTCGCGGAAGACGCCGACGCCGCGAGCCAGCTTGTCCGTAAGCGTGTAGCCGGCCGACGGGTCGGCTGCGATAGCTAAGCCGATCGCGGTCGATCCCGCGGTGTAGGGGAGCGGTGGACTCGCCGGCCGTACCTGGATCGCAGCGTCCGCCCCACGGCGGAAGCTCCGACCCGCCGCCGACGACGTAGAGGCCGGCGACGTCGTCCGGGAGCTTCGACGCGCCGCCCTCGTCCTGGGGCCAGAAAGCGGCTCCATCGTGGCGAGGGTCGACTCGATGAGCGGAGCGACCAGATCGTAGAATTCCTTGACCGGAATCGACGTGGGGGAGGAGGCGCCCGGAACGTCCACGGCGACGTATCGGGACTGCGGGTACAGGGACTCCTTGGCCTGACGGGCCGAGTCGAGGAGCCTCTGCCATTCGTCCGCGGCGAGTTCGCCGCGTCCGGACTTTTCTAGCGCGAAAGAGGCGAGGGCGACGTCGAAGTCGTCTCCGCCGAAAGTTGTTGTCTCCGCGCGAGCCGAGCACCTCGTGGCTCTTGTCGTCTGCGGCGACGAGCGAGGCGTCGAAGGTTCCGCCGCCCAGGTCGTAGACGAGGATGCGCGTGCGGCGCGAGTTGAGCGACTTCGTGAGCCTGTGCGTGTACTCGAAGCCTGCGGCCGAGGGCTCGTTGATCATGGCGACGACGTCGATCCCGGCGCGCCTGAAGGCTTCGAGGGTGATGAGGCGCTGAGCCGAATGCGCGTGGGCGGGAATGCCGACCACGGCCTCGAGCTTGCCCCTGGCGGGCTTGACGGCGGAGCGGACGGATTTTTGCGACGTGCGTGAGGAACCCGGAGACGACGTCGATGAGCGGAATCGTGAGGCCGCCGAGTTCGACCTCGGCGTTTTGATTGACGTCGGCGCGCGAGAGCAGGCGCTTGAAGGAGCGCAGGTGAGGAGCGCCCTTGAGGGCCAGGCTCGCGGCCTCAAAACCGTAGACAGGACCGGAATCTGCCAGCGCGACGATCGACGGAATGTACTCACGGGCGTCCGAGTTCCGATCTGGGAACGCGAGAAGCGGATAGTTGCCGCGGTCGGCGACGGCGACGGTTGTGCGCGTGGTTCCAAAGTCGATTCCGAGTCTCGCGAAGCCGAGAGTACTTCATCTTTCGGCGTCGATGGGGAATATCTCAAAGGCGGGTCGCGTTTTCGCCGACGCCCAGTTTTGACATAATGTGCATTATCGGATCGAGACTCAAAAAGGGCTGACGGGCGAAAGTGGCGTAGTATCGCGGCAAAACCGCTCTTCCCGGCGTTTCTTTTGCCTTCCCGCTAGACTGATCCGGCAGTCGAGGAAAGGAAAACCATGGCCGAACGTTCGCTTCGCGGAATGAAGATTGGCGCAAATTCACTGGAAACCGACGAAGGAGTCGCCTTCGTCGAACGCAAACAAGTCATCTACGCCTGTCCCGGCGGCCACGAATTCGGCGTGGCCATGGCGACGGACGCCGAGCCGCCCGCAACGTGGGAATGCTGCTGCGGCGCCGAGGGTCTGCTGCGCGACGAGCCTGCGACGGACGACAAGAAACCCGCCAAGCCTCAGCGCACGCACTGGGACATGCTCCTGGAGCGCCGCACCGAGGACGAGCTCAAGGAACTCCTCCAGGAGCGCCTCGAACTGCTGCGCGCAGGCAAGCTTAGGCTCCGCCGACACCACGGCTGAGTTCCGGGAGGCTGGCTGCCCGGCCGGCGGATTTGCACCGCCGTCGGGCGCCGCCGCGCCCGGCCAATGTCACTGCCGCGCAGCTTGCCGGCCGCCCGGCGCGCCAGGCCCGCCAGCTGGCGCCCGCGGCGCTTGACGCCCATCGACGTCGTCCGTTTGAGCGACTCCGTGAAGATGCCGGCCGAGAGCTTCGACTCCCCCGCTTCCCGCTGGGCGAAGCTGATCGGCATCTCCACGATCGACCCGTCCAGCTGGTGGACCTTGTCCGTCATGTCAGTCTGGAAGAAGTACCCCGCCGATTCGACGCTGGAAAGGTCGAGGCGACGGAGGAAGGCCACCCGGTAGACTCGGAAGCCGGCGGTGACGTCCGACGCCGGAAGCCCCAGCCAGGCCTTTGATGTAGAAGTTCCCTCGGCGCGCGAAAGGATTTCGCGCGACTTCGGCCATCCCTCCAGCTCTCCCCCGCGCACGTAGCGCGAGCCGATGACGAGGTCGGGCCGGTCGCTCATGGCGGCCCGCTCAAGCAGGAGGGGAAGCTGCTCGGGCCGGTGAGAGCCGTCGGCGTCCATCTGGACGACGTGCGTGTACTCCTTGTCCGTCGCCCAGGAAAACGCGGCGATGTAGGCCTTCCCGAGCCCCTTCTTTTCCCGCGCGGTGCAGGACGAGGACGAGGGTCGGCCGAGGCGAGTTGGTCGGCCAGATCCCCCGTGCCGTCGGGGAATTGTCATCGACGACGAGGACGTCGGCCTCGGGGACGGCCGCCCTCACTCTGCCGACGATCGCCTCCAGCGACTCGATTTCGTTGTAGGTCGGCATGATCACGACGACCTTCATCGTTTCTCCTTGTTGTCCCTCGTTGCGTGCGTTTCCAATGCCGATGCTTTCGGTCCGAATCTCGTTCGGAAAGGGCTGTCCGTTCGAGTCCGGCGCAGGCGGGTCGGGTGCCGGTCCCTTCGCGCCTTGAGCCCCGTCGCTCAAGTTTGGGCGGCGGCGCCGTCCGAGCCGCCGTTGCTGAGGCAAGCGTCGCATCCGCCACAATGTTAACGCCGTCGTCGCCCCCGCGGCGAGGTTCCACGCCAGGCGCATCGGGCCGCCCCACCGGACGGCTGGCGTCACGCGGGTGTGGAGGCCGACGCTGGCCACCCGGGCGTCCGCTTTCCACATGCCGGTTTTTTCGCGCACCGTTCCGTCGGCGTCGACGACCCCGGAAACCCCCATGGTCGATACCTGTATCGCCGTGCGTCTGGTTTCGACGGCCCTGAAGCGCGTCATGTCGAATTGCTGGCGCGATTCGGCGGAATCGCCGAAAGACGCATTGTTCGTGGGAACCGTCAGGAGGCTTGCGCCCTTGCGAACGGATTCGGAGACGATTTCGTTGTAGGCGACCTCGAAGCAAATCGGCGCGGCGATGCGCACGCGCCGCCGCGCGCAGCGGCACGTCGAGAACCGCAGACCCTCTTCCCCGCGCGCATGTCCGTTGAAACCCGGTCCACGGCCTTCGTGAACAGCCGGAAAGAAATCCGCGCGGGTATGTATTCGCCAAAAGGAACGGGATGCAGCTTCGCGTACCTGGCGGTCAGCCCCTTTCCGGGAAGCCACAGCGTGTACTCGTTGTAGCGGTAGTCTTCCGGCTAACGCTGGATGCCGAGCACAAGCGGGACGCCGAGTCGCGACAACGCCCCTTCGATCATGCCGCGGGCTTCCGGCGTCGTCTCCGGATCGAGGTCGGACGAGCTTTCGGGCCACAGAACGAGTTCGGCGCCCTTCCCCTCAATCTTCCGCGTCTGCTTCGCCAGCCGCTCGGTGACGGAGACAGCCCGCGCATAGCCCGTCAGCGATTTGTCCCTGGAGACGTTCCCCTGGACGAAGCCGACCTTCACGCTGCTTGCGGGCGGGCCGCCCAGCGGAATGGCCGCCGTCGCGGCAAGCGCGGCGCAGACGCCGGCGGCTGTGGCAAATGCACGGCGCGGGCGGGCCCTCACGTTCTGTGCGACGTATGCGAGAGAGGCTCCCAGCGCGACGACGGCGAAGCTGACGAGCTCCGTCGAGCCGTAAGGCGCCAGGCGCACGAGCGGGCCTTCAACCCTGCCCGAATGCGAGCTTGCCCCACGGCATTCCGCCCTCGGGCCACGTGCCCTGGAGGTCTTCGACGGCGACCCAGGCAACGGCGAGAGCAGGCACGAGCTTCCAAGCGCACGCCTTGTCTGCGGCAGCTCCGGCCTTGCCCGAAGGACCCTTGGGATCCTGCGCTTCCTCGTGCCCGTCGTCGCTTGCGCGCAACCGCCCCACGCCCGCAGGAACGCCTGCCGGACGAGCGCCAGAAAGAGCGATGTAAAGGGCGAGGACTCCCCGAGCCCCACTCTGGCGATCCACGTTCCCGCGGCTTCGGTGGCCCAATCGCACAGCAGGCCGAAGAAGACCGCTCCCGTCGCGAAACCGCAGGCGAAACTGGCGCGAAAGCCGCGTCCGCGCAGCGCCGCGATGAGGAGGGCGACGCCGAGGACGGCCGACGGCCACAGATGCAGGGGGCAAAGGAGGCCCACAGGCACACGCCCGCGCCGACGGACAGCGCAGCCGGGCCGAGGGGCGCGAGCCGCCCGCTCATGCGACGACCTCGCTTCTGCGCACGCGCGAGCGGGCGAGGCCCGCGACGTCGGCGATCCACGTGCCTTCCCCGGCGACCGCGAACTGCCCCAGCAGATCGATGAGCCTGCGGGCCGCCGCGATGAAGTCGCCCGCGGCCATCCTGGAGGTGCGCAGGCACTCGTCGAGGCTCGCGCCCGAGGCCCAGGCGGCGAAGACGTCCGCGCATCCGGGGTGACGTCGCGGGTTCTGGCGATTCCGTGCCCTGTCCTCGACGGATCGGAGGAACTCGGCTTCGCCGACGGCCTGCCTGGCCAGCTTCGCGAGCACGGGCGAGCGCGGCTGGCCAGTTCAAAGCCTGTCGTCGGTGAGGAACATCGACGCCCACCCGGCGAATTCCGAGGGCGTCAGGCCTCGGCGAGCGCCGAGAGACACGTGTGCCAAAAGGTCGTCCTCCAGGTGAAGCCTGCGCAGCGTCGGGGCGCCGGGCCCTGGCTCGATCGCCCCGCCGCGGTTTTTGAAGCACGCCGACGTCGACGAGCGCCGCGGCCGTCGCGTCGAATTCGCGTCCGACGGAGTCGGTGAAGCCCGCCGACGTCTTCTCGATTTCGGCGGCTCGGGCGTCGAGCGACAGGAGCGTTTCCGCGTCTTCGAGGTGGGCTGCCAGGTCAGGGGCACGCCGAGCACGGGTGCTTGGCCAGGGTCCGCGTCGGGGCCGACGGCGAATCAGGGACCACGATCCGAGAAGGTCGCGGTCCACGCCCAGTTCGGTGCGCTCCTCGACCTGCTCGACGATGGCGTCGGCGAGGTCTTCCCGCGTCGACCTGTCTTTGAGGCGCCGCCCCACGGGCAGGCTCACGGATCCGACGTCGCGCAGCTCCGAGCCGAGGTCCGCCTCGCGCAGCCAGGAAATCTCCCCGTACCAGTCGATGACGCGCAGCTTGCCGCGGTCGGCCGACAGGACGAGCACGTAGTCGACGTCGCCGTCCCTGTGCAGGGCGTAGAGTCGTCCGTTTTTCGCCTGAGCGAAAGAGCGCGAAATCCTCTCGCGATATTCCCTTTTGGCGGCCTTGCGCACGGACTTGGCAGCCCTGCCGGAGGCCGCGCGCGCACGCACGTACTCGACGACGTCGCCCGCGTCGCAGTGCAGCCGCGCCTCCTCGGAGGAGATTCGCCGGCGAATCCGCACCAGGCGAGCCTCGAGCTTGGCGAGGTCGGCGTTTCGTTGATACTGCGCGAAACTGCGCCCCATCATCGCCCGTGCCTGCTCGTAGGGCATTCTGGCCAGGAGGTTGACCACCGTGTTGTACGAGGGGCGCAAAGGCCGAGAGGAGGGCTTCCACTTTGCCCTGACCCGAGGTCGGCCAAAATGTGGGGTCGAGGTCGTGCCCGGCGAGGACGACCGCGTGGCCGACCGTGTCTTTTCCCTGCGGCCCGCGCGCCCGATGAGCTGCGTGTACTCCGTGGCGCTCAGGTCGATGAACCCCTCCCGTCCCACCGCTGCAGCGATTCGACGACGACGGTGCGCACCGGCATGTCGATTCCCAGGGCAAGGGTGCCGGTCGCGTAGACGATCCGCAGCAGGCCGTCCTCCATCAGCTTCTCCGTCAGCTCCTTGATCGCCGGATAGACGCCCGCGTGGTGGGCGCCGTATCCGCGAGCGAGTGCGCGCGCGGCGGCGTCGAATCCGACGGCGCGGCGGTCGGATTCGCTCAGGGTCGCGCGCACCTCGGCGATCCTGGCCGCCGCCTCGGCGCGTTCTTTCCTTCCCGTGAGCGCAATGTCCCGTTGGAGAAGGGCTTCGACCGCCTTGTCGCAGCCTTTGCGGGAGAAGATGAACTCGATGGCCGGGAAGCATGTCGCGCTCGGACAAAAGGTCGATGATCCTCCGGCGGTCCCGGTCCGAAACGCGTTCGCGCCCGTCCGGCGAGCTTCGCGATCGCCGAGACGAGCGCGCCGAGCGGGCCGCCGTCCTTGCCGAAAAGCCGAAAAGACCTTCCGTCCCACGGCGACCTCCTGCCGGAGGGAACCGGCCTGACCGTGCTGTGCACAGCTCGGTCCTCCCGCGCACGGAGCGCAGCCATCCCGCAGGCTCCCCCGTGTTCGGGACGGTGGCCGACAGGCCGATGAGCCGGCAGTGTTCGGGCAGGGTGAGGATGACCTCCTCCCACACCGGCCCGCGCTCTCTGTCCGCGAGATAGTGGACTTCGTCGAGGACGACGTATCCGACGTCGTCGATGTCGGGCGAACCCGCGAAAAGCATGTTGCCAGCACCTCCGTGGTGACCACGAGGACCTCGGCGTCGCGGTTGACGGAGACGTCGCCGGTGAGCAGGCCGACGTACTCCTCGCCGTGAAGTTCGACGAGCTCGGAGTACTTCTGGTTCGACAGCGCCTTGATCGGCGCCGTGTAGACGCAGCGTTTCTCCTTGGCCAGGGCCAGTTCGACGGCGAAGTGGGCCACGACCGTCTTCCCCGAGCCGGTGGGCGCGCACACGAGGACGTCGCGATTGCGCGCGACGGCTTTGCACGCGTCGATTTGGAAGCCGTCGAGGGCGATGCCGCGGGCCGCGTATTCTTCGACGAAATGGTCGACGTGGTCCAATGCGCCGTTCATATGAGCACCTCCACCGCGCCTGGAAGGCACGTGATGTCGATTGGGAGCGTTCCCAGCCTATCGCCGTCGGCCATGGGGTCGGGCGGCCGCGCGCCCGCACGGCTCGCAGGCGATGCGCACGCAGCGCGCCCGAACGCAATGGACGAGAGGGTGGCTCGGGTGGCGTCCCAGCGCCAGCCGAGGGAGGAGGTCGATGATCTGCAGGCGGCTCAGCCCGGCGGCGAAGACGACGTCGGCCAGTCCGTCCGCGGCCGTGGCCGACGGCGCGATCGGCAGGCCCGCGCCGAAAAAGCGGGTGTTGGCCACCGAAACGAGGGTCGCGGGAGCCGAGCATGCGCGCCCGTCGATCTCCAGGCGCAAGCCGTACGGCGCGAAGTTTGCGACGGCTGAAACTATCCCCTCGCATAGCGCGCTCCCCGCGCGGGAAGGAGAAGAGTTCGTCCGCCGATTGACGTCGGCGTCCAGGCCCTGCGGAGACGACCGACATCACCCGCCTGCTCCCTGCTTCGGAGGCGACCTCGAGGACGTCTGCTGCGAACGTGCGCTTCGATTCGAGGCGCGTCTAGGGCGAGCGCGAGGGCGGCGTCGACGTCGCGTCTGGGCAGTCCGAAATGCCGCGCCGCGTCGTTGCCGGTCCCCACGGCGAGGATTCCCAGCGGAATTTTTGGAGTCGGCCAGCGCGTCGACGGCTATGCCCACGGTTCCGTCGCCGCCCACGGCGAAGAGCGCGTCAAGCCCCTCGTAGGCGACGGCGGCTGAGCTCATGCGTGCGGCTTCCTGGGCGGATCCCGCGGTCAGATCGACGACGTCGAGCCCAGGGCGCGCAAGCAGCGCGCCGCGTGTATGCCGTCGCGTTCGGCGAGCCGCGTCTGCTCGTCGGGTTGACGAGCAGGCCGATCCTCGACGCTCCGCGGGCCGTTTTTGCACGGCGGGCGCCGCTCATGCGGCCCCGCCAGGTCTCGGAAGCGCTTCGCGAGCCGCACGGCCGTCTCCCGCGGCTCGACGGCGCGGACGGCCGTGCCCAGCTGGACCAGAAGCGAGGCGAGGAATTCGTCGGACGTCGACGCAAAGGACACGTCGTAGTCTCCGCCGTGGCCGCCCGACCGCCTCATGCTCGCACCCGGCAGGGCTTCGCCGATCCACCTCCCGGAAGGGCCCACCGTGACGGTTACCCGCTGGCCCTCGGGGCTCCAAGACTTCGCCTCGTCGTCGACCGCCGCGCGGGCAGCCGCCGCCTCCGCCCTGCCGGCCTTGCGGCCCTCGCGGACGTCCCCGATCCTGTCGAGGCGGTACGAACGAGGCCCGGCCGATGTGACGGCGAGAAGCAGCGGGTGTAGGCGGCCTGAATCTCGACCGGAAAGGCTTCGACCCGCGTGACGGACTCGGCGAGGTCGGGGCCGGGCCGGTGGTAGGTGAACTCGATGAAGCTTCTGGAGGCGAGGGCCCGTTCGACTGCGGCGAATGCTTCGTCGCCGATGACGGGGGCGGGCCCGTCCCATGGCCGAGCCGAGCCGGCGCCTCGGCCGCTCCGACCAGGGGTGGCGCGCACATGCGCGAGGGCGTCCCGCACGTCGCCCGAGGCGTGATCTCCGCGACGGAGGTCGATGACGGCCACGAGCGCGATGACCTCGTCGAGAGTCAAGGCGAGGTCGGGAACGTCGAGCTCCCCGAATCGGAAAAAGGAGACGTAGGAATCCGGCGTCGTCGGCTCTTCGCCGGCGTCTTCCTCGCCCGATTCGGAGGAAGATCGAGGTTGAAAGGCAGGCCGTACCCTTCGATCTCCACCAGCGACGCGTCCCACAGCAGGCGCAGACGCGTTTCCACTCGATCCCGAAACGCTCGGACAGCTCCCGAAGGCTCGCCGACCCTCCGGCCGGGGACGAGAGAAAGACGAGCAGAGCGTTCGTTTGAACTATTGCCTTTCCGCTCACGCCGCGGCCCCCGTTGCCATGCCTTGGCCGCCGTTCTCGTGCGCTTTTCCATGCTTTGGCCGCCGACTTTCATGCCTCGTCCCGCGCCACAGCCTGTTCTCATACCCGCCCTCATGCTTCGGCCTCCAGTCTCAAACTTTCGCGCCCGGGCTCACGGCTCGGCCGCCCCAACCCAGCAGGTGTTCCAGCCGCGCCCGCCATTCGGCGAGCAGCGAGGCGTCCCCCAAAAGGCGCACGTCTTTCCCGTATGCGAGAAGCGCCTCGAAGATGCGCTGGCGGTTGACCGGACCTATTTCGACGACGTCCCAACCGGCGGGAGCCGCAATTTCGCCCCTTTCCCGCCGTCGCGGGAATCGCGCCCGGCAGGGCCGTCCGTGTCGCTTGCAGAGGGGCCTTCCCGGCGTCCGAGAGGCTCGTTTGCCCCCGCCGGCGCATAATTCGCCTTCTTTGCCGGCGGGCAAATCAGGGCGTCCCTGAGCGAGGAGGGGCGCCGCGGCTCCGGGGCGCACCGCCAGCACGGCCCGCACGGGGGCGAAGGCGTCCTCCTCGTCCGCGGACGGCGGCTGGCCGGCCGGCCCGTCGACGGAAAGCGAACCGGGCACGATGCGGCTGACCCGGAAGGTTCTCTTCGACCAGGCCGACGAGCCTTTCAGGGGCGGGCCTTGCCCGCGACGCAGCGGGCTTGTCCTGTGACGTAGAAGGCGTCGAAATGCTGGGCGAGGCTCCGGGGCTCGAGCGGGTACCGCGCGGGCTCCGCCCTCGCCCTTCGTATGCGAAGGAGATCCGACGTCGGTATTGAGGCCCGCGCGATCTGCACGACGTCGTCCCCGGAGGGAATCGAGGCTCTCAGGTATTTCGGCGCCGAGCCGTCCGCCTCGCCCGTGGCCAGGATCTTCGCCATCCCCGAGTGGGCCGCCCCCACGAGCCCGCCGCCCTTGCCCAGGCCGACGAGCGAGGGACCGCACCAGGCCGACGTCGAGGGCGGACATCGGCGCGATGATCGGGGGCCGTGCGGTCGTATCTGTAAACGTCGCCCTTCGTCGACGGCAATCGGGTACCCGGCTGCCCTCAGCGCGGCGACGTCACGTTCGAAGACGCGCTGGAAGGTCTCGCGCGAAGCATAGGCCGCGTATGAGGGAATCCGCCGGCGGGCCTGCGCCCGGGTGAGCCCCCGGTGCGAGAGGGCGGCAAGCAGCGAAAGCTGGCGCTCGCCCGCGTGGTACTCCGATTGCTGACTCACATGCCTAGGGTAATCGAAGGGTAGGCTTGGGTGCGTGATGATGTGGCGAAACGGTGAGATAGTCTCACTCGGAAAGACATGGGACGGATGCGTCGAATGCCAGGTGCTCCTCGACGACGGCGAAGAGGCCCGGGCCCTCGCCTACACGCAGCTGGTGGGCCGTCCGGAGACGGGCCAGCGGGCCGTTCTCACCGCCTCCGCGGCGGTCAGGGAGCCTGGGAACGGGGGCTATCTCATGGTGGCGGCACTGCCGGACAACTTGCCGCCGGATCCGCCGCCCGGGCCCGGTCACATCGTCAAGGCCCGCTACACCCCGCTCCAATACATGACCCTGGGGGCCGACGAGCAGGAGTCCGAGTGGCACGAGGCCCTTCGAGAGGCCGATTCGATTGAGGGCATGCCGGTTCTCGTCGCCGATCTTCACTCGGCCGTCCCCGCGGCGGTCGCCGCGGTCCGCGCGCGTCGTCCGGAGGCGCGCATCGCCTACCGTCATGGACGACGGCGCGGCACTTCCGGCCTGGTTCTCGCGCGCCGCGGCCGCAATGAGGGAATCCGGCGACATCGTGGGAACCATTTCGTGCGGCCAGGCGTTCGGAGGCCAGTTGGAGGCCGTCAACGTCCACACGGCGCTGCTTGCGGCGAGGATCGTGTGGAAGGCCGACCTCGCCGTCGTCGCCCAGGGCCCCTGGAAACCTCGGAACCGGACGAAATGGGGATTCTCAGGGAACGAAGGGTCGGCGAGGCGCTCAACGCGGCCGCGGCCTTGGGCGGCGTGCCGATCGCCCTGTTGCGCATGTCGAACGCCGATTCCCGCGAGCGCCATTTCGGCCTCTCCCACCACACGCACACGGCGCTCAGCCGCGTGGCTCTGGTCGAGACCCTCTGCCCGTGCCCCGTCTTTGACGGGCCGGGCATCCGACTCGGGTTCGTCGGCCGATTTCAGCGCGTCGGATAAACCTGGTTTGCCGGCCGATTTCGACCTGTCGCACGATTCGGGCTCGCCGGCCGAGCCGAAGGCGAGGAAGCTGTCTTCCCTCGTCGGGCGGACGTCCGCCGGCTCTTGCCTCCCAGCTCGACTCCCTCTTCGAATGCGAAAGGCTCAAGCGGGTCGACGTGCCGACGGACGGCCTGGACGAGGTTCTCGCCTCCTCCCCCGTGCCTTTGCGGACGATGGGGCGCGGCCTCGCCGAGGACCCCCTCGCGTTTCTCGCCGCCGGCGTCGCCGGCTACGCCGCGGCAGACGCGCTATGACGAATCGCTTCACGCCTGTCGCGCCGCTCCACGCGCCGCGACCCGTGGCTTCACGCGCCTGCGCCGCCCGCGTCCTCCGTTACGGCGTGAGGATGTACTTCGATCCGACTCCGCGGGCCATGTCCTCCAGGCTTTCGACGAGCGCCTCCAGCGGGCGGACCTCGGTGCACAGGGTCATCCCGTCGAACTTGCCGGACGAGAGCAGCTCCACCGCAATCTGAACGAAGCGCGGCTGATGGTGGTAAACGCCCTTGAGCGTGTACTCCTTGTAATGCATGTCCGAGGAGTCGACCTGGAACGGGGCGTTCTTCGGGGTTCCGCCGAAAAGCACGGCCGTTCCGCCGGGGCGCAGGCACAGGACGGTCTGTTCCCACACGTTCGGCAGGCCGACGGCCTCGATGGCGACGTCGGCGCCGCGGCCCGCCGGGCGTCAGCGGCCGGATCGCCGCCGCGCATTCCTCGGGCGCCTCCAAACCGGTCAGGTCGACGACGGCGGAGGCCCCCGCGGCCTCGGCCTGAGCGAGGCGGCCTTGCGAGCGGTCGGCCACGATGACCGTCGCTCCCCGCAGCTGCGCCAGCCTCAGATACATCTGGCCGATTGGGCCGGCGCCGTTGACCACGACGGTGTCCTGAGCGCGATTCCCGATTCGTGCATCCCGTGCACCACGGTGGACAGGGGCTCAAGCGGGCGGCCGCCTCAAAGGCCAGGGTGTCGAGGGATCGCATACGTGTTGCAGCTCGACGATCGCCCGCGGACGACGATCTGCTCGGCGAAGGCGCCGTTGAGATACTGGAGGTTCTCGACAGCGACTCGCGCCCGATGGTGCAAAGCCCAGCAGTGGCCGCACGGGGCGGTGTTGGCGGCGACGACCCTCTGGCCGACCTCGAAGTCGGCCACGCCTTCGCCCACCTCGGAGACGATCCCGGAGAACTCGTGTCCGAAGCGGGCGGGCAGCGTGGGAAAAAGGGTCGGATGCCCCCGCCGGTAGGATTTCAGGTCGGTTCCGCACGGCGGCGGCCTTGATGTCACGGCGATCTCGCCCGAGCCGGGGTGCTCGACGGCAATGTCCTCCAGGCGCAGATCGCCGGGGCCGTAAAACATGTAAGCCTTCACACGGTGTCCTTTCCGACGTCGCGCGCCTGCGTGACCGGACGGCGACGCCTTCTGTATGCGGACGCGCCGTCGCGCCCGCCGTCCGGCCGTGCGCCGAACACGTCGATCTTATCGAAAAACGCCGGATTCTGGCGAAACAGCCGGGTCGTATCGACGACCGGCGGGCGGCGCGAAAGCTCTGCGCTTCGAGCCGGCTCAATCGGCGTTCGAGCCGCTTCTGTGCGCTCGCTGCGCAGCCCCGGCGATCGGCGACGTCGGCGCCGTCCGTCAGTCGAGCGAGACATGGGCCTGAGGACCTCGACTGATTGCGAAGGAGGCCCGCTTCCTTCATGCAAGTCGGCCATCTTCTGCCATTTGGCGGAATCCTGCGCGCCGAATTTGCCGGTTCCGTACAGCTTCATCGAGGCGGAAAGGACTTTGGACGCGGTGGCGCGCTGCTTCTTGTCGGCGAGTGCGGGAACGCGTTTGCGCACGATGTCGAGCGTCTCCTCGGGGTGGGCGCGCATGTACGCGACCGCCTTGGTCAGGCGGCGAGAATCTTGCGTTCCTTCTTCGACCCCTTCTCTCTTGAAGAGTCGAGCGAGCCGAGGCCTGCGCCGACGAGCGGGATTCCGCCCTCGACGGGGTCGATCGTGCGAACAGGGACGCCCTGCGCTTCGATGGCGACGGCGTCGGAGTTGACGAAGCCGATGACGGCGTCGACCTTCCCCGAGGTCAAGGCGGCCGTCTGCGTGTACCCGATGAACTGAATCTTCACGTCCGACTCGGTCAGGCCGTTTGCCTTGAGCATGGCCTGCAGGCTGAAGTAGTTCTCCCCCGCCTTGCCCGGCAGCCCGATGGCCTTGCCTTTGAGGTCTGCGGCGGAGCGGATGGACGAATCGCGCGGACGATGACCTTGACCGGGTAGGTCTGATACATCGTGGCCCAGTTGTAAACTTTGATGCCGTTGGAGCGATTTTGCATCATTTCGTCTCCGCCTGCGACGACGACGTCCTCCGTCCCCTGCTCGAGCGCGCCGAAAAGCGACTCTTGGGCGCCGTGATGGCGCAGCGAGACGTTCACTCCCTCGTCCTTGAAGTAGCCTTTGTCTTCGGCCACGTAGAAGGGCGCGAATTGGACGTCCGGCACGTAGGTCAGGCCGATCGTGATTTTTCCGCCCTCGAGGCCTTTGTCGTTTCCGCCGCATCCCGCGAGGCACAAAAGTGCGGCGGCGAGAAAAGCGAGATTCTTTTCATGGATACCATCGGTTGTCCTTCATTCGGTCTTTTTAGATTCGGACCAATCGGCCTTTCGCCGTCAGGCCGCTTTCGGTCTTTGCCGTTTAGGCCGCTGGTCGCCTCCGCCCGCTCGGCCTTCCGCCGCAAGGCCCGCTCGGTTTCATCGTTCGGCGCCTTCGCCGTCGAGGCGCGCTCCGGCGCGACGTTCAAACAGGCCGAAAAGGGTGTAGACGCACATTGCGCACGCAGCCAGGAGCGCGATCGCGGCGAACATCCCGTCACGTCCGCCAGAATGCTGCGCCGACGTGAGGGTGAGCCCAGGCCGTCTCCCCCGGTCACCATTTCGCCGACGACGGCGCCCGTGAAGCTCAGCGTGAATCCCGTGCGCAATCCCGCCAGGATCGAAGGGGCGGCCATGGGGAGCTCGACGCTGCGGGCCAGTCTCAGGCCGTGGGCTCCGTCGAGCCTGGCCGCGCCGAGCACGTCGGCGTCGACCCTGCAAATGCCCGCCGCCGTCGTGACGATCATCGGGAAGACCACCATGATCGCGCAAAGGACGGTGATCGAAACCGTGCCGTACCCGATCCAGATCGTCAGCAACGGCGCGACGGCTACGGAGGGAATGGCCTGCGAGGCGCCGATGTACGGCTGGACGGTGCGGGCGAAGGCGTGCCACCTGGCCAGGGCGTACCCGAGGGGACGCCGACGGCTGCAGCCAGAGATGCGCCGAGCAGCGCCTCTTTAAGGGTGGCCCACGCGGCGGAGGCGAGGTATCCGTCGCGAAGCCCTTCGCAGGCGCGCTTGGCGACCTCGACGGGGGCGGGAAGGAAATTGGCGTCGACGGCGCCGAAGCGCACGGCTGCGTCCCATGCCAGCAGGAGCAGCAGGCCGAGCACCGCCGGCGCCACCGCTTTTCTCTTCCTCATCCCTTGCCTTCCGGTCCATTCCGGGGCAGGGACGAGCGCGACCTGCGAAGCCTGGACGACGTCGCAGAACAGCCGTGCGCCTCCCATCCGGACTTTGACCGTCGGTCAGGGAATTCCACCCTGTCAACCGCTTGCGCGGGTCGCGGACTGTCACCGCCGGTTCAGACTTTCACTGACCCCGGAGCACGTTTGTGTTCGTAGCGATTATGCCACATCCGCAGGCAAACGCAAGTTCGAGGCCGTCGACGGAAAAGGCGGCCGTCCGGCGCGCTTCGCCGCGTTGAAGGGCTCCAAACGCAAATCGGACGCAGGCCGGGCATCCGCAGCTGCCTCAGCCGCGCGGACGCCCGGGGCCGTCGGGCGCCGCCAGGCGTCTGGCGGCCTCCACCACCGACGCCCTTCTGCGCCGATGCTCGTTTTCGTCGATCGGCCTGGAGACCATCTCGGCTACCTGCGGGACGGCCGACCACCACCCCGCGAGGGAGAGAATGAGGAAGGCCAGGTGGTCGGCGTCGATCGCCTCCGTCACATGCCCGCTCTGCTGGCCTTCGGCGACGGCCGACGTCTTCTCGCGATACCGAGCCAGGCGGTCGTCGTCGCTCGGGACGTCCGCGCCCAAGACGAGGCCTTCCCACAGAAGCAGCCGATTGAGCTGAGGATGCTCGCGATGGTAGTCGTAAACGCGCCCGGCGTAGTCCCCGACGTCGTCGACGGCGAACGGCCCTATGGGGACGGCCCGTGCGACTTTCGCCATTTCCTCTCGCAGCACGTAGGCGAAAAAGCTTGCGTTTGGCCCCCGAAATAGTTGTAAACGCGCTCCTTGTTGACCCCGGCGGCCTTGGCGATCCGCTCGATCGTCGTCCCGTCGGGCCCGTGGGCCGCGAATTCATCGACGGCCGCCAGAAGTATCTTTCTTTTCGTTCCCTCGGTGTCCCAGGCCATGTCGGTCCATTCCTTTCCAGGCGGGTCGCCCCCGCTCGAGGCGCCACGTTCGCGGCTTCACGCCGTCGAAAGCTCGGCGTCGCGGCGTCCCATGTTCCGCGTTCGGCTTGCGGCCGAGCCAATCCGCGTGTTCGGCGCTGCGCGTTCGACGCTCGGACGCAGCCGCCCGAGTTTTCGGCATGCGACCGGGCCAATCTGTGTGCCTGGCCTCGCGCCTCCGATTCGAGCGCTTTGGCGTGGCGTCACACACCATCTCCAACGTGAACGTTGCTTTCCGGAGTCAAGAGTACTACGGTAATTTCCAACGTTTTCGTTGGAAAAGAGGTTCCCCGTGTCGCCTTCATTCGACCGCCCGTCTCCCCAAACAGTTCCAATCGCCTTCCAGCCGCCGAGACCCTGCGGGCAATCCAACGCGAAGGACGATCGGCGCCTTCCCGCGGCTGATCCGAATGGGCGGCCATTCACCGCCGATGCAGATCGGCGGCGCCCGCTTCCAAAGGCCGGCCGGCGGCGTCCCGCAAGCGAAGCGTCCGCAAAGTTCCCGGCGGGCGCAGGAACCGTCGGCCTGCTCGTGTTCACCGCCCTCGTCGCCGTCTCTCAGCTTTACGCGGCAATCCCGCTGGCCGGCCCCGCCGGGAAGTCGCTCGGAGGCGACGCCGCCTTCGCCCTGTCAACCTGCTTCAGCGCGACGTACGCACTGGGCTTCGTCCTGTGGGGCCCTCTCGCTGACCATTTCGGGCGACGTCGAACGATGCTCGCCGGGATGATTCTGCTCACGCTGGCAACGGCCGGGTGCGCGGCGGCCCAGTCCGTTCCCGCGCTCGCGGTTTTGCGCGGGCTGCAAGGAATCACGACGTCGAGTTTCGCCCCGTCGCCCTCGCCTACATCGCCGAAGCGGTCGAGCCTCGACGCCGCGCTTTGTCCATAGGGGCGATTTCACGGCTTTCTTGGTGGCGGGAATCGTGGGGCAGGTTGTCCCGCAGGCGCTCGCAAACTGGGGCCGGTTGGGCGTCGAGCGTTCCTGGTCAGCGCCGCGGTGCTGGCGCTGTGCGGGGCCGCGATCTTCTTTCTCGTGCGAGAGCCTGCACGCGCGCCCGGCGTGGGTCTGGGCCGCCAGTTCCCTGCAGATCGGCCGTTTGATCTGTTCATCGTCGATGGCAGCCCTGTGCGCCGCGCACGTCACGCTTCTCATGTGCTTCATCGCGATGTACACGGCGCTCGGGGCGCACACGGCCTCGCTCGGGCTTTCCGACTCGGCGCTCATGTGGATCCGCCTGTGCGGGCTTCCGTGCATGTTCGCGGCTCTGGCCGCCGGCCCGCTTGGCCCGCAGACTCGGGGTCTGCGGACCGGCTCGCACCGGTTTCCTCCTGGCTGCGGGCGGGCTTGTCCTGGAGGCGCTGGCTTCCTCCAACGCCGTCGCCCTCACGGCGGCGAGCCTCGTGTTCGTCACGGGAATTGCTATGGCCGTTCCCGCCATGATCACGCTTTTCGGCGAGGTGAGCGCGCCCCACAGAGCCAGCGGAATGGCGATCAACGGACTCGTCCTCTTCATCGGGGCCAGCCTCGGCCCGCTTCTTGCGCGCGCCTTCCCCTTTCGCCCGCTGATGTTCTGCTGCGCAGCGATTCTCGGGACCGCCTCAGCGTGCCTCGTTGCGTTTTCGCGGATCCGGCGGAACGCGCCAGCGGCGAGCTGATGCGGCGAACGCCGGAAGCCAGCACCGCGGCGCCGTCCAACGCCTCGGCACGGAACGCTGTCGAGACGCCGACTGGTATCGTGGCGCCCATGGAACGATCCGCGTTCTCCGTTCGTCCCGCGTCGCCCTGACGACGCCGAAGCGTGTCGCCTTCTGTCGCAAGAAAGGTTTCGTGCCCACTGGCGAGATCGGAGAGGCGAAGGGCATGCAGACAATTCGCATGGAGCGGCGCGGCACCTTGTAGAGCCTATCGAGTGTCTGCGGGCATCTAGACGTGAATCGAGCATCCAGATGTACAGGTAATTGGTTTGGCGATTCATTTGTTTAGGGGTGCGCTTTCCGGATAACCTGCGTGTCGCCGTAGTCGCGCGGCATTCTTCCTGTCGACACCTTCGTGGGCAGCCGTAATCACAAGCAAACAACCTGGTCGGCCTTGTTTTTAGAGATTCGATCTGTCTCTTCCACCGATCTATCTCTTCTATGGACCTGCTGACTATGAGAAAATCTGGAAGGCTACACTGGGCAGAGGAACCAGAAGAGGACATCATGAGTGCTGATCTGTATAAGCGACGACGTGCGTTTGCTGGTGCAGCCTTCTCGCACGCTTTCATCCTGTCTGCAGTTATATTCGTATACCTAAGTGGATACTGCGCCCATTTATCATAGTCATCTTCACTATTATTCCAGCTCTGTTTCTCGTTCCCTGCGTTTTGCCTTGTCCTATCGAAGAAATTCAAATGCTATTTCAATCCTATATGGCTCCTATTTACGACTATTTTAATTTACGCTTTAAGTTTCTTTGCCGTACTTGTGTATATCATGATCTTTCGTCATATACCTCCGAATAAGTTCTTTTATTATGAACTTGAGATGGAGTGGCTTTGGAGTGTTTACGGCTACCCCACATGGGTATACGTCGCCGGACTCACAATTCGAGCCTTCAACAGACGAAAGTCAGCGCAGCTCAGGATAGCGAACTCGGACCAAGTAGATGGAGCTGACCTAAAGAAATCGTCTACTTAGATCAGTCCCGCTGCGAGCTAAAGGAAGCTGATGGAGGGAAGGGATCGTTCTCGAAACCACCACAGAAACTGCTTTGAGGACGTCAGCATCGAAAGTGCCGGAAGCTATCCTTTCTGACTTGGCCATAGACGGTATCGCGTTTTCCCGATCTCGCTCTTCTCGCGAGAAGAGCGAGATCGAAGTGAACCTCTTCGCACCAGTTTGCTTCTGCTCGGGGATCAAACTGCAAACGCAGGAACGTTGTTGTGAACTACTTTCGCAGGGTGGAGCTCTTCCCCGATAGTGCCCTTTCACACAGGAATTGGATTATAATATAAGTCAATACCGATATTAAATAATATATATGTATAGCTAGAAGTAAATAGAAAAATGAACGAGATTATCGTTATAAATATTCGTTTCAAGATTCGTTTGGAACGTTGCTTCTGTGACAAAGCGCCTGACTGCGGAGAAAATAGACTCAAAACTACGCACATGATCCAGCAAAGAAATCCAAGAGAGAGAGTAATGACAATACGTTTCTCTATAAGCGTTGGCAAAGTTGCGGATCTGCAGTAGATTCAACATGAATTTGACATGGAAAACTCCGAAAAAAATAAATATACGCCGTCTTCGGTGATAAAATGCAGCAGGGCCGGTGAAAGAAGAGTAGGCCAAGCCACCACAGAGTGCGTCTGATCGCCGATATCTTGCGGTAGCGTATTGAGTTTGCTGACGACTCCCCTTCAGTCTTGAAATCATCGAGATCGTGAGAAGCGGTCATCATTCGCTCTCCTTTCAGCCACATTGGCCCAGTGTTGCCCTTCTTATTGGGGACCGATCCTAGGATATTATGTCATCGACGAGGATTTGATAGAAAGCGGCATATGCGCGCGCAAGCACTTCAGCCTCAGAAGCAGAAGGGAGACGATCCGCGCCACAAGCATTTAGAAGTCTGTCTTCGGTGAAGGAAATGTTCTCAAATCCCCATGCGTCAATGCCGTGAGCCACTTTTCTTAAAGACCGCGACAACGTTATCAGTATCAGCATTGAAACGTTCGCGATAAAAATAGGCAATACGATGGATCTCGCTTCGAGCAAATACGTTGCTCACCCAAGCCGTAGTCTCCGTGTCTTTCTTCAATACCCCATGTCAAACACCCAAGCGCCGTAGCGGCCATGTGAGCAATATCGCGGCGAGGCAGCGTTCCTTTAATGACCGGTTGCTTACTGCAAACGTTGTCACACAATGCGCGTGCAGCCGCAAGTTCAGAAGGCGTAGGGAGTTCGGGGGTGTATAGCCGCCATAGGCCGGTATAAAAACCTCCCCAATATTCAGGTTTTCTTAGCCACTCAAGGATGAACTCGCCTGTAAAGCCTCGATAAGGCTTCACCGGATTGAAAAGACCCCCCATTCCCGACAAACACTCTTGTTCTGTTGTCTTCGCCCATTTCAATAGCGGATTTTGATCGGGTGAAGTCGGATCCTTATCGGGATATGGCGAAGGAAAAGTTGATGAAAGGATGACATCACACGCGGGAACTCGTCCCGAGTGTGCGACTTTGTCGAGATCCCATCTTCCGCCGTAGCCACTAATCTCTGTAAACTGGTCATAGTTCCAGTTGGTCGGAATCGGATAACCTAGGTTGCCCGAGAATCCATAAGACATATCGGAGACAAAGCTAGAGATAGCATGTCCATTTTTTGTGATTCTTGTACAAGTATTGCGCGATGCATAGATACCTACGCTGTAACCTCCTCCTAGATTCGCCTTGATTGCCTTAAAAATAGGGATCTACGACCTGATCGATTTTGATACTCATAAACGTCCATATCGACAGCAAAATAAATGATTGTAGGTGGTACGCCGAGCCTCTGGGCAGCAGACTGGGCTTCACGAGCGTGGCGCGCGCCGTTCTCAGGAGTGAAATCGGATAGCTGACACACGTCCGCCACGGCGAAAGAGCAATACGAACTGGTCCATCGTCAGCAACGCCTTCATGATTCCAACCGTGACGGTGGAGTCCCCGCCAATGCCAATGTCGGTTTTCAAATCTTTGATCGCACTGCCGGTGCCGCCATAGAAATGCGTGGTGATATTTGATCCGGTGGAATAGCCTTTGCACCACAGAGCACACTGGATGATCGCATACACGTTAGATGTGGATGTATCTCCGGGATCCTGCTCCTTGATTCCCTGCGGCCACCGCGCAGTGAAACGCGTCTGCGTGCCCGCACCGAAATTGTTCGCCGTCTCGGTGATGCCCAGCTCAATCTGCAACGCCCGGATCAGGCCATGGATGGTCTCCCACCCGGTTTGCCCGTCCTCCGACACGCTGCCGAAGCCCGGTCGATTCTTATAAGTCGTGTTCAGCCACTTCTGCGCTTGCCGAACCATCTCGTCTGGCATGGTTTCCCCTATGTCTCACGTCGCGGAAGCGATCGATTGCATGCCCGCGCCGCGGCTCAATCTTTTACGAGGCCGCCTTTCAGACGGCCTCGCCCCGACAGCCTTCTTCGAATGGCTTTCGGCAGATTGATATTACAAGAAAGTAAGGTTTTGGCTGTTACCGGGGACACAGCTCGGGCTCAGCAGCAGTGCTTGGACGCCAGGAACGCAAAAATCGACCTCCGCCGCGGCGTCGTCGGCCTGTAGACGGCCGATCCCGCGACGAAGTTGTTAGCTCCCGCTTCGGCCGCCTTTTCGATCGTCGAGCGGGAGACTCCGCCGTCGACCTGGATCCACACGTCCAAGCCCGCCGCCTCGATGGCTCGGCGCGTGCGCGAAACCTTCGGCATCATCTCCTCGATGAAGGACTGGCCTCAGCTGGGTTCCACCGTCATGACCAGGATCATGTCGAATTCGCCGAGGATGTCCAGGTAGGGCTCGATTCCAGTTGCGGGGCGCAACGCCAGGCCTGCGCGCCTGCCCATCGCCCGAATCTCGCGGGCGAGGCGGATCGGCGCCTGGGCCGCTTCGGCGTGGAAGGTGACGGACTCGCACCCGAGCTCGGCGTAGACGGGCGCCCAGCGGTCAGGGTCCTCGATCATGAGATGGGCGTCGACGGGGATCGGGCTGGATTTTACGGCCGCCTCGGCCAACGGCAGGCCGAGGGCGAGATTCGGGACGAAGTGATTGTCCATGATGTCCACGTGCGCGAAATCCGCATTCGAGATTTTGCAAGCTCATCGGCGAGGTGCCCGAAATCGCAGTTGAGAATCGACGGTGAAATGACAACGCTCATGGAGCAAGTTTAGCTTGTCGTCGAATCGGCCGCCGCCTCGCGCCCTTTGCGGGCGCCTCGCACTTTTCGGCGTCTCCGCGAACGCCCCGCACCCTTCGGGACATTCGCGGGCACCTTGCACTTTTCGGTGTCTTCGCGGGCACCTTGCGTCTTTCGGGACATTCGCGGACGCTTTGCGCCTTTCGGGATGTTCGCGAACGCCCGGCGACTTTGCAAACACGCAGCCAGTCGCTGACGGCGCGCCCGGCATTGTCTGCTTCCGCGGATTATCCTGCCGCTGCTTCCTGTGCGTCGGCCGAGGGTTCGGCGTCAGGCTCCTTGGTGATGAGGGCGATGAACATTCCGTCTGTGCAATCCGCGTCCGCCCACAGCTGCACCATGCCGTCGCGCGCCGAAACGTCGCGGATCGCGACGCGGTTTGCAACCTCTCCCGCGTCGAGGAGCCTCGCGTGCCCGTGGGCCGCGAGGAAATCGCGGACGACGTCGCGCGTCTCGGCGAGCACCGGCGAGCACGTCGAATACACGAGAGCGCCGCCCGGGCGCAACGCCTTGAACGCCGAGGCCAGGAGCTGCCTCTGCAGCTTGGCCAGGCCGGGAATGTCCTTCGGGTCCTGCGCCAGCGCGCCTCGGGGCGGCGTCGCAGCGCCCCCAGGCCCGAACACGGAGCGTCGACGAGCACGCGGTCGTAGGCGTTCGGTTCCTGCACGCCGAGCTCGCGCCCGTCGCCCAGGCGAAGGGCGACCGTGTCCTCCCACGGCTCGACCGACGCGGCGACGAGGTCAAGGCGGTGCTCCTGCGGCTCGTTCGCGTGGATGCGGGCCCCGCGCCCTGGGCGATCGCCGCTAGAGTCGCGGTCTTTCCGCCCGGGCCGGCGCACATGTCGAGCCACAGCTCGTCTTTGCCCTCAATGGGCGCGGCGGCGAACAGCGCGGCGATAAGCTGGCTCCCCTCATCTTGGACTCCCGCAGAGCCCGTCGCGCACGGGGTACAGCCGGTGGATCGCCGCGGCCGAGCAACACCGCGCTCGGCATGAGGCAGCCGGGGAACGCCTCCATCTTCGCCGCCTCGACGCGCTCGGCCAGAGCCTCGGGGCTGATTGCACGGGCGGCCAGAGCGACCTTCGCGGGGGCGTTGTGTGCGGCGAGAACCGATTCGACATCGTCCCTGCTGCGCCCGGAGGCTTCGAGCGACTCCTCAAGCGCCTCGACGATCCACCTGGGATGCGAGTGCCAAAGGGAGGAACTCCGTGTGCGAAGCGGTGGACGATCGGACGATCTCTGGCCATTGGCCGGCCTTTTCGCTGATGCGGCGCAAGACGGCGTTGACGAATCCTCCCGTGCCCTGGCCGAAGAAATTGCGGGCGATGACCACCGTTTCGTGGATGGCCGCGTGCGGCGGAGTCTCCATTGCGAGCAGCTGCTCGCATCCCATCCTCAGCAGGTCGAGGACCGGCGGGTCGATGTCGTAGATCCTGCGCCCTCGCGCAGCGGCTGATGATCGCGTCCCACCTGCCGCGCATGCGGAGGGTGCCGTAGCACAGATTCGTGGCGTAGGCGGCGTCGAGCTTGTTCAGGCCGGCGCGGGCGATTTCGACGGGAAGGACGAGGTTGGCGTACGCGTCGTCCTCGTCGACCGCTCTGAGGACCTCGAAGGCGACGAGCCTGGCCGCGTTGGCTTCCTGCCGCCCGGGATGCCAGCCTTCGGGCCTGCGGTCGCGGCGGGCGCCGCGACCGTCGCCGACGCCGTGTCTCTCACGTGTTGCAGGACGCCGCGCGCGTCGTCGCCGTCGTCGGCGCGGCCGGGGCCTTCGATTCTGCGGCTGTCCCTGTCCGCATGAGGTTGCTCGTTCACTCGTCACTCGCCTTCCGCGTCGAATCGCGTCTCCGGGGCCAGACGCGCCCCTCGAAGCCACGCGCTCGCATCCATCGGTTTCTTTCCCGCCGGGGCCACGCCGCTCAGCTCGACGGCGCCCGCCCCGGTTCCCGCCAGCGGCGGCTTGCCGGATCTGATTTGCCCCGGCTGCAGATCGACGACATCGGGGCGCGCCGCCAGCGGCCCGAGCTTGATCCGCGTTCCCCCGAGCGTCGTCCACGGCCCGGGGGCCGGCGTGTGCGCGCGGCTGCGCCGATCGATCGTGACGGCGTCGAGGTTCCAGTCCACGCGGGCGTCCGCCGTCGAAATGCTCGGCGCATAGGAGGGCTCTCGCTTTGCGGGACGGGCTCAGCGCCCGGCCGAGCCGCTCGAAGGTTTCGACCAGAAGACCGGCCCCTGAATGCGAGAGGCGCTCGAGGAGTTCGCCCGCCGTTTCGCGCTCCCCACTTTCTCGACGACAGAGCGGAAAACCGGGCGTGTCCAGGCCCGCTTCGAGTCTGAAGGTCGAGGCGCCGGTCGTTTCCTGGCCGGCCGCGATCGCGTACTGGACGGGCGCGGCGCCTCGCCACTGCGGAAGGAGCGAAAAATGCAGATTGATCCAGCCGAAGCGCGGAATCTCCAGAAGCGCAGGGGGAATGAGAAGGCCGTAGGCGACCACCGCCGCCGCCTCGGGCGCAAGCTCCTCGATTGCGCGCCGGACGTCTTCGTCCTTTTTGAGGCTCGTCGGCGTGTAAACGGGGATTCCTCTGGCGTCTGCCTCCTCGTGCACGGCCGACCGGACGAGTTTGCGGCGCCGCCCAGCCGGGGCGGGAGCGCGAGTGAGGACGGCGAGGACGTCGTGTCCGGCGTCGAGGAGGCGTTGCAGCGACGGCACAGAGGTCTGCGGCGTTCCGGCGAAGAGAATTCTCACCCGTTCAGTGTAGGCGACGCGAAGGGCGACGGCTTCGACAACATGTCGCCGCGCCCGCTCGCGACGGAGCAGCACGCGGCCGCATCGGCGCTGGAAAAAGGCATCCGCGCGATGCGAGGCGCCCTCCGCGTTCGCGGTCTGCCCGCGAGGCGTGGACCATCAGACGTCTGGATCGACTTCCAGACGCAGGGACGGGCCGAGCTGCTTGGCCGTGTACTCGCGGTGTGCGGCCCTCGCGTGCACGGCGAGGGAGGACCCCAAAGCGTGCGCGCATCGGACGTAAACGGTGACCTCGCCCCTTCTTGCGACGGTCCTGCGTCCGGCGCCGCCTGGCCCGGTTTCGCTCAGCGCGGCGGGGCTCAGCGCGCTCGCTCTGCGCGGCGGAGTTCCGCTCTTGCGTCGCTTTCGCGGCCTGGCAGACGAAACGGGGCCCAAGAGCTCGTATCCAGAAGCCAAACGAACGATGCCGCCGGTCAACAGGGGGTCGCGCGAGTGCGCGTCCGAGGCGGCGTCGGCGTGGCGCTCGGCAGTTTCGCCTCCGAAGCCTCCGCCGCGAAAAAGCGACGAACGCAGGACTCCCAGGTAGGTGCGCACCGACCTGGATTCCCCCGTAACAGCGAGCCAGAAGGCCGAGGGCGGAAGCTTGAGCTCTCGCCTCTGCGCGTACAGGCCTGCAGCGAAATCGGGCTGCCCCCACGTATTGAGCATCCTGAGGAAAACGGGGTCGATTCCTCCGGCGAACATCACGTGCCCGCCTTCGCGCGCCGGGCGAACGCGCGCAACGATTCGGCACGCTCTGCGGACGAACTCGATTTCGAGCCCGGCCCGTCTCCCTGGAGAAACCGGGAATCGAGGACGAGGGCCGCCCGGTACCCGCCCTGCGCCGCAGGCTCGGATCCGGGCGTGGCGACGACGATTCGGGGCTTGCCGGAGACCGAATCGACGATGCCTTCGCTGGCCTGCGAACCGGACATGACGATTCCCGTTCCGGGAAAGGCCTTGCCTACTTTCTTCGGCGGTGCGGTGAGAGCCGAGGGCGGACCGCGCGAATGCGGCCTCCCCGCATTCGGGGCAGCGCCACCGGGCGGCTGACAGTCCGCATCTGCGGCAGCGCGGCCCCGGCTCCCTGAAGTCAAGGCCGAGGCTTCCGCCGCACGTTTCGCACCGCGCGATTTCCCTGCAGGAGGCGCACGCCGTCAGCGGGATGTATCCGGCTCTGGGGACGACGACGAGAACCGGCCCCTCGTCAAGGCCGTGCCTGACGAGCGCGAAGGTCGACTCCGGCAGCCGCGACCATGAAGCGCCGTCGCGCTCCCATTGCTCGGCCGCGCTCACTCGCGGAAGGCTTGCGCGCAGCGCGGTCGGCTCGCCGCGCACGAGGGCCGCCTCGCCCCGTTCGATCATCGCCTGGGCCGAAAGCGAAACGCACCCCGACAGGGAAAGGAAAGCCGCGCCTTCCCGGGCCGCGCGCATCGCGAGAGCCTCGCCTGCCCTCACGTAGGGGGCGTGCTGTTCGCGCAGGTTCGGGGAGGCGTCGTCGAGCACCGCGACCAGGCCCAAGTCGCCCACGGGCGCCCACACGGCCGAGCGGGTTCCCACGACGACGCGGTCGATTCCGGTGAGGATCCGAAGGAATGCGGCATACCGGCTCTCGTGAGGCTCGTCGGCGACGACGAGGGCGACGCTCTCGCCTGTGGCGGCGGCGACCCCCTCGGCGATGCGGGAGGCCTCGCGCCTCGTGGGGACAACGATGAGGCAGCCGCGCCCCGACGCGCGGGCGGCCGAGACGGCGTCGGCGAGCATGGCAACCGCATCGCTTCCGGGGAGCTCGCAGCACACGGCACTCGGACCTTGGCCCGCGGCGACGCGCCTGAGGAACGCCGGACCGCCGAGGTAGGCGCGCCACGGGCTGCCGACGGCGGCCTCGTAAGACTCGACGGCGAGCCGATCGGCCCGGATGTCGCCGCCGTGGGCGGCTAGGTGGGCCTTTTCCGCGCGCGCGTGGCGTTCGGGAACGGCCAGGGACAGCAGGTCTGCCGCGGACCCCGCGCACCGGGCGGCCGCATCGACGCACAGTCCGTACACTTCGGGAGTGAGAACGGGAGGGCGGAGACGACCCTGCGCAGCGGGCGCAGCCTCCCGCGGCCTCAGAGGTCGAATCCCGGCCCACGATGAAGCCGCTCGCCCGATGCGCGCCGACGTCGACGACGACTCGCGCCCCGACGACCGCCGACGAGTCCATCGACGCGGGGACGAGGTAGTCAAAGACCTTGTCGAGATGCGGCTGGCGCAACAGCACGTGGACGTGTGCGACCGGGGACCGCACTCGCCGACGACTTCCCGCTCGGCGCGCGCGACATCGAGCAGCCCAGCCTGCTCTTCGGCCGCAGGAAGCTCGCCCAGACCCGGGAAGCGTCATGTCCATGCGTCCATTAAACCAAGAGCCTCCGACGCTTTTCGGGGGAGGCGAGCGGCGAGCTTCGAATGCGGGTCAAGCGGACGTCCATGCGGCGCCTGCATGCGTATGGCTTCGACGGCGGCCTGGCTGAGCGCACAAGTTCGCTCCGCTTCGGGGTCAGACGGCGCGCAGAAGCTCGTCGACGCGATCCGTCCGCTCCCAGGAGAAACCCTCGCGCCCGAAAATGCCCGTAGGCCGACGTCGCCGCATATATCGGGCGTTTGAGCTCGAGCTCCTCGATGATCGCGGCGGGCCGCAGGTCGAAGACCTTGGCCACCGCCGACTCGATCCGCTCCACCGGCGCCGTCTCCGTGCCGAAGGTGTCGACGCGCACGGAGACCGGACGGGCCCGGCCGATCGCGTAGGCAACCTGAAGCTCGCAGCGCTCCGCCAGCCCGGAGGCCACGACGTTCTTCGCCGCCCATCTCGCGGCGTAGGCGGCCGACCGATCGACCTTCGAGGGATCCTTCCCGAGAAGGCCCCTCCCCGTGGCGGGCCATTCCGCCGTAGGTGTCGACGATGATCTTGCGGCCGGTCAGCCCGGCGTCGCCCATCGGTCCGCCGACGACGAACTTGCCGGACGGGTTGACGAACAGGCGAAGATCGGAGACGTCCAGATCGAGGCCCTGGGTCTGGAGCACATGGTCGAGGACGTGCTCCCTCATGGCCTCGTGCAGCCAAGGCCGTTCGACGCCCTCGTCGTGTTGCGTTGAAATGACAACCGCCTCGAGGCTGACCGGCCGCAGGCCTTCGTAGCCGATCGTCGCCTGGGTTTTGCCGTCCGGGCGCAGGCCGGGCACGATTCCTTCCTTGCGGACCTTCGCCAGGCGCTCGGCCAGGCGGTGGGCGAAGGCGATGGGCGCGGGCATGAGCTCGCTCGTCTCGTTGCTGGCATACCCGAACATGAGCCCCTGGTCTCCGGCGCCTTGGCGGTCGAAGGCGTCGTCGGAGCGCATCCCCTCCCGGATTTCCAGGGACGTTGTGACGCCCTCGGAAATGTCGGCGGACTGCTGGCCGATCGAAAGCGTCACGCCGCACGAGGCGCCGTCGAAGCCGACGTCAGACGACGTGTAGCCGATGTCGCGGATCGTCTGCCTGACCAGGCGCGGGATCTCGACGTGAGGAGGTGGTCACCCTCGCCGGCGACGTGTATGAGGCCGGTGGTCGCCATCGTTTCGATCGCCACGCGGGAAGAAGGGGTCCTGCTCGAGCATTGCGTCGAGGATGGCGTCCGATATTCGATCGCAAACCTTGTCCGGGTGCCCTCGGTCACGGATTCGGATGTGAATGTTGACGATGCATTTTTCTCCTTAGGATCGCAGCCGCACGACGGCGATCGACGATGACGCGCGCGAGCTCTTCTTTGTTTCCTTCAGCCTTTGCGACGACGTCGCCTTTCGAGTCGAGCACGAGGATCCGGGAATCGACGTCGCCGAAGCCGACGCGCTCCCCACGCCGTTGACGACGGTCAGATCGGCGCCCTTTCTCAACGCCTTCTCGCGTCCGTAGTCCTCGACTGAGCGCCGTGCTCGTCGCCGGTTTCGGCGGCGAATCCGACGATCGTCTGGCCCGGTCTGCGCGCGGCCGCCAGGCCGGCGAGGACGTCCGGGTTCTCGACGAGTTCGATCGGGAGAAAAGGCTCCCCGTCTTCTTCTGTTTGTGGGGCTGACCTTCGCGGGGCGAAAATCGGCCACGGCCGCGGCCATGACGAGCACGTCGGCCTCGAGTGAGGCGGCCTCCATGGCGTCGCGCAGCTCGAGGGCGCTCGGGGCGTGGCGGATATCCGCGTCGCCCGCCTCGCGGAGGACGTCGGATGCGACGTTGGACTCGACGAGAATCGCCTTCGCGCCGCGTTCGGCTGCGATCCGCGCGATCGCGGTTCCGAAACGCCCGGTGGAGCGGTTGCCGAGGTAGCGGACCGGATCGATGGGCTCGCGCGTGCCGCCCGCGCTCACGGCGAGGTCAGGCCCAGCAGATCGCGCGGCCCGCCCGATTCGCGCATGGCCGAAAGCACGGCGGCGACGACGTCGCCCGGCTCGCTCAGGCGCCCGACGCCCGAATCCGCGCCCGTCAGGCGCCCGGAGGCCGGGCCGATGAAGCGCACGCCGCGCTCGCGCAAAACGGCGACGTTTTTCCTGCGTGGCGGGGTTGAACCACATCTCTGTGTGCATCGCCGGTGCGACGAAGACCGGGCACGTGGCGGCCAGCACGGCGTTCGTCAGCATGTTGTCCGCGATTCGCGCGAATTTTCGCGAGAGTGTTGGCCGTGGCCGGAACGACCACGATCGCATCGGCCTCCCGTGCCAGCCTCACGTGGCGACGTCGTCCGCGTCCTCGCAGACGTCGGAGTAGACCCTGCGCCCGGACAGCGCCTCCCACGTGACGGCGCCGACAAGGCCGAGGGCGGCGCGGGTGGCGACGACGGTGACGCGATGCCCCGCCTCCTTGAACAGACGAACGACGGCGCACGCTTTGTACGCCGCAATGCCGCCGGAGACGCCGACGACGATAGAAGAGGGCCTTCTTTCGGAAGGCCCTCGAGCGGTCAGTCTTTTTCCGTCGTCCACTCGACCTTGTCCTCCCGGATTTCCTCAGGGCTATGGACAGGGGCTTGTCCTCGGACTCGCCTCGACCAGAGGGGCCGAAGGTGGAGATGTTGCCGTCGCCCCGCGTCATCTCCTGACGGTAGGAGTTGATCTGGCGGGCGCGCTGGGCGGCGTAAACCGACAGGGGCGTACTTCGAGTCCACCTTCTCCGAGCAGTTCGTCGATCGGCGGATTGGTGATGCCCTCGGGCTCAGGAACTGTTCCGAACATTTTTCCTCTTAACTAGACGTCCAGAGGCTTATTTTTAGCGTGTGACTCCGAAAAATGCGGAGTAGCTCTTCCGTGGCACGCGACACGGAATCGTTGACGACGACGACGTCGAATTCTTCCGCGGCCGCCATTTCTTCGCGGGCCGTCTCCAGGCGACGGGCGATTTCCTCGGGGCCTTCGGTTCCCCTGCCGCGCAGCCGGCGCTCAAGCTCTTCCCATGCGGGCGGGGCGATGAATATCTGCGCGGCCTCGGGCATCGACCGCCGCACTTGGCGCGCGCCGGCGAGGTCGAGTTCGAGCACGGGAATGCGGCCGCGGGCTGGGGCCTCGTCCACGGCCCGCGCGGGTGCCGTACCGGTTGACTCCGTGACCAGGGCCCATTCGAGCATCTGCCCGGTTTCCACGAGCTCGTCGAATCGTTCGTCGCTGACGAAGAAATAGTCGACGCCTTCCCGCTCGCCCGGCCTGGGGTCCCTCGTGGTGGCCGAAACGGACAGCCAGCATTCGGGCGCCCGCGCCAGAGCCTCTTTGAGCAGCGTCCCCTGCCCACGCCCGAAGGCCCGACGACGACGAAAGCGCGGTTGTCCATGCGCTCCATGCTACCTGGATTCTGGCTGTCCAAGGGCGGATTCGACCGCGGCGAGAGTGCGGGCGAAGCCTTCGCGCAGCCCCGCCGCTGTGGGGCCGCCGGCCAGGATCGATCGGGAGGCCGAAGCCAAGACCCGGGCGATTCCCGAGCCGAAAACCTGCCGGAGCTCGTCGGCGCCCGCGCCTTGCGCCCCTATTCCGGGGCGAGGAAAACGCCTGGGAACGACGGAAGGTCGATGCCGAGCCGGCGGGCGCTGTCCCCGATGGTCGCGCCGACGACGAGGCCGAAGGACCCGGGCGATGTCCTCGTTCCACGCGGCGACCGCCTCGACCACCCTGCCCGCGACGGAGGGCGAGCCCGCGTGTTGGATCTGGGCGCCCTCGGGGTTGGATGTGAGGGCGAGGACGAACAGGCCGCCGCCCAGCTCGGCCGCGCGGCGCGCCGTGGCCTCGAGAGATCCGGGGCCGAGATACGGGGAGACGGTGAATGCGTCGGCCTTGAGCGGGCCGCTGAGGTAGGCGTCGGCGTATCCGTCCATCGTCGAGCCGATGTCACCGCGCTTGACGTCGGCGATGACGGGAACCTCGGCGTCGCGGCAGGCGCGCAGCGTCTCTTCCAGCGCGGCGACCCCGCCGCGCCGTGCCGCTCGTAAGGCCGACTGCGGCTTGAATGCCGCGGCGCAGTCGTGCAGCGCGTCGATGGTGCGCAGTGAGAACTCGCGCACGCCGGCCGGGCTGTCCTCGAGCCCCCACTGCCGCAGCAGGCCCGCGTGCGGATCGATCCTCGCGCACACCGGCCCTCGGGCCGCCGTGGATTGGCGCAGGCGCTGGCCGAACGTCGTCATTTTTCCTCCACGGGACGTAACTTTGTGAGACGCATCTCCATGAGGCGTGCGGATGCGATCGGGCGACCGCATCCGCACGTTGAGAGTCTCAGACTTGCAGCGTTTTCAGACCGTCAGCGGCCGACGCGATCGAGCTTCGCACGATCGGCCATGACGTCCTCGTGGGAGCGGGAGCCCGCCCTCCCACACGGTCGGCACGCCCCGGTGGACGGTGTACATCACCCGTCCCGGAAGGGTGCGGCCTCCCAGGGGGTGTTGTGCGACTTCGAGCGGCTGGCGCGCCCGGAAATCTCCCGTCTCGCATCGGGATCGACGAAGCAGAGGTTCGCCGGCTCCCTCGGCGGCCACCGGGCGGCCCTGGTCGGGGCTGGCGCATATGCGCGCGGGCTCGTAGCTCATGAGCCTGGCCACGTCTTCCCAGTCGATAAGCCCGGCGTCCACGAGCGACTCCTGGACAACGGAAAGCGCCGTCTCCAGGCCGATCATTCCGTTGGCCGCGACCGCCCACTCGCAGTCTTTCTCCTCGATGGGATGCGGCGCGTGGTCGGTTCCGATCACGTCGATCGTCCCATCGACGACGCCGCGGCGCAGCGCCTCGACGTCCTCGCGGGGGCGAAGCGGCGGATTGACCTTGAACATCGGATCGTAGGAGCGGACTTCCGTGTGGTTGAGGCTGAGGTGGTGAGGCGTTGCCTCGGCCGTCACGGCGATGCCCTGGGCCTTTGCCCAGCGGACGAGATCGACCGATCCGGCCGTGGAAACGTGGAGAATGTGGACCTTCGAGCCGACGTGCTTGGCCAGAAGCACGTCGCGGGCGATGATCGACTCTCGGCGACCGCCGGCCAGCCGGCCAGCCCGAGCTCGGCCGAGACGTCGCCCTCGTGCATCTGCGCCCTTTCCGTCAACCGCGGATCCTGGGCGTGTTGGGCGACGACTCCGTCGAAGGCCTTCGCGTAGTCTGAGCGCCCTGCGCATGAGCACGGGGTCGGAAACGCATTTTTCCGTCGTCGGAGAAGTAGCGGACCTGGGCGTCCGAGGCGGCCATGGCCCCTGAGCTCGGCCAGGTGCTTGCCCTCCAGCCCTGAGAAACGGCGCCCACGGGGCGCACGTCCACGTATCCGGCGATTTCTCCCAGGCGCATGACCCTGTTCGACGACGCCGGCCGAATCCTGGACGGGCGTCGTTGGCTATGGCGTTGACGCAGGTGTAGCCGCCCGCGGCCGCGGCCTGCGAACCGGTCAGGACGGTCTCGGAGTCCTCCAGGCCGGGTTCGCGCAGATGCGTGTGCGAATCCACGAGCCCGGGCAAAACGACGAGGCCCGAGGCGTCCACGACCGTCGCGTTCGCCGAGGAAATCTCGTCGCCCGACACCGCGGCGATCATGCCGTCGAGCACGTGGACGTCCACGACGTCTTTGCCCAACAGCCTCGCGCGCTTGAAAATGTACTCGCTCATGCCGAAATCTCCTCGCCGTGCGCCAGAAGAAGGTAGAGGGCGGCCATGCGCACGGACACTCCGTTGGCCACCTGTTCGAGAACCACCGAGTGGGCGGAGTCGGCCGCGTCGGCCGAAATCTCCAGGCCGCGGTTCATCGGGCCCGGATGCATGAGCACGGCGTCGTCGCCGAGCACCGAGAGGCGCTCCGCATTCAGGCCGTACTGGCGCGAGTATTCCTCAGGCGAGGAAAGAAGCCGCCGCCGGCGCCGCTCATGCGCTCGCGCTGGACCCGCAGCATCATGACGGCCTCGGGCTTGGAGGCGAGGGACGCTCGTCGAGCGTGTAGGAAACCTCGCACGGCCAATCCTCCATGCCGACGGGCAGCAGGGTGGGCAGGGCGACCAGAGTCACTTCGCCCCGAGGAGCGAAAGGAGATCGACGTTCGAGCGGGCGACGCGCGAGTGGAGGATGTCTCGACGACCACGACGTGCGCGCCGGCCAGGTCGGAGCTTCCGCGCCTTGTCCCGCCCGTGTGCAGGTGGCGGCGCAGCGTGAAGGAACTCGAGCAGGGCCTGGGTGGGATGCTGATGGGTGCCGTCGCCGCCGTTGGAGGATCGGAACGTCGATCCACCCGCAGTGGGCCAGCCTGCGGGGCGCCCGAGACGCTGTGTCGCACGATGAGGGCCTCGGCCCCATCGCGACGATCGTCTGCGCCGTGTCGCTGAGCGACTCGCCCTTCGACAGCGAGGACCCTTTCGCTGAAAAGGAGATGACGTCGGCCGACAGCCGCTTGGCGGCGGCCTCGAAGGACAGGCGGGTGCGGGTCGAGTCCTCGAAGAACGTCGTCGCGACGGTGCGCCCGCGCAGAACCGGGAGCTTTTTGATCGTGCGCGACTGGGTCGCGGCCATCGTCTCAGCCGTGTCCAGAATCTGGATGGCCTCGGCGTGGGTCATGTCGTCTGTTCCCAAAAGATGGCGCATGTCAGGCCTCCTCGATCGCTACGAAATCGGCTTCATCGACAGGGGCGAGGTTCACCCGCACCTTTTGCGTGCGCGACGTCGGCAGGTTCTTTCCGACGTAGTCCGCGCGAATCGGCAGCTCGCGATGCCCGCGGTCCACCAGGACCGCCAGCTGAACCGCGGCGGGCCGCCCGATGTCGGCGATGGCCTCCAAAGCGGAGCGAATCGTCCGGCCTGAGTAAAAAACGTCATCGACCAGCACAACCGTTGCGGCGTCGATTCCGCCGTCGGGAATGCTGGTCGGATGGGGAACGCGAATGGGATTGCTTCGAAGGTCATCGCGATACATCGTGATGTCGAGCGAGCCGGCGGGGACCTCCACGCCTCCCGCTTCGCGAAGAGCGTCGCGAAGCCGCCGCGCCAGCGGGACCTCGCGAGTCGGAATTCCGAGAAGGATGAGGTTCTCGGCTCCCTTGTTGCGCTCTAGAATTTCGTGAGCGATGCGCTTGAGCGACCGCTCGATGTCATCGGCGTCAGCACCACGCGGGCGCGCGCCTTGTCTGCCATAAAGGCCTCCTTCCCCGCCTCGCAGGACGGGCTTAAAGAATCGGAACCAAGGCGGGTTCCATCGATTACGGTAGCCCTCGGCGGCTCGGAGCGCAACAAGGCTCGCGCGTCTGCGGGTCAGATCGCTTCTCGGCCGCCCGCCTCCTCGCTTTCGGAAAGCCCGCGGCCGCCGGAAAGTTCGCGCGCGCGAATGTCCGCAACGCGGTTGAGGACTCCCATGACGAAGCCCACCGAGCGCTCCGTCGAATACTCTCGGGCCAAGCCCGCCCATTCGGGGATGACGTGGAAGCGATCGGTGCCCACGTACACGAGCTCTGCCGCTGCCGCGCGAAGAATGGAGCGGTCGACGGCGTTCATGCGGCTCATCGCCCAGTCTTCGCTCGCCGCTTCGACGATTGTGTCGATGTCGTCGGCGTTCTCAGCGTACGCTTCGACGATGCTCGCTCCGAAGTCGCCGATGGGCGACTGCGAGTGGACACAACCTTGCGCTCGTCAAGCAGGGCGAGCAGGTCGCTCCTGGCCGAGCAGACCGCGCTCGTCGGCCTCGAAAAACGACGTCGAGAGCGCGGTTGCGCTGCTTGGTCCGCGCGGTGAAGCCGTCTTTGCGCCGTCGGCGCTTGGATTGTTCGTCCATCGGTCCGTCACTCGGCCGAGGTATTCGCCCGTGCGAGTGTCGATCTTGACTTTGTCGCCCTGGTTGAGGAAAAAGGGGCACTTGGACTTCGTAGCCGGTTTGAACCGTGGCCGGCTTGGTTCCGGCGTTGGAACGGTCGCCCCGAAGGCCGGGCTCGGTGAGGCATCACTTCGAGGACCACCGACGCCGGAAGCTCGACGAGAGCGACCTGCCCCTCGTGCGAGGCGACGATGGCCCTGCTGCTCCTCGGGGAGGAAATTGGCGGCGTCCCCGACGATCTCCGGCGAGACCGGAATCTGCTCGTAGGTTTCCAGGTCCATGAATACAAAATCCGTGCCGTCGTTGTACAGGTACTGCATGTCCCCGTGGTCGACGGTGGCCGTCCTCGACCTTGACTCCGGCGTTGAACGTCTTGTCAACCGTCTTGCCGGACAGGACGTTCTTGATCTTGGTGCGCACGAACGCGGGGCCTTTGCCCGGCTTGACGTGCTGGAACTCGACGACGCTCCACAGCTGGCCGTCGATGTTCAGAACCATTCCGTTCTTCAGGTCGTTGGTGCTTGCCACAAGGGCTCCTTGTCTGTTGTCTTTCGCGCCTTTTGCGCGCCGTCCCTAGAATACAGGTTCGCTCGCGTCGGCGAGCAAACGGTCCGTATGATACCGGGCACCCCTTCATGACGCGAAGCGGATTGCGAGTGCCGGGCGCACCTCACGACGCGAAGCGGGATTGCGATGCCGGGCGCGCCTTCATCGACGCGAAGCGGGCTGCGATGCCGGGCGACCCTCACGACGTGGACAGACGAGGCGGGCACCCCGCTCGGCCGCCTCTGCAACGTCCATTCCCGAGGTGTCGAGCGTCGCCTCGGCGGGCCGCCGCATAGAGCGGCTCCCGGCGCGAAAGGTGCCGGTAGAAGATTTTTCGGGGGGATTCGACGGCGGCCAGGCGCGGTCCGCCGACGCCCGTTCGCTTCACGAGGGTCGCAAGGTCTCCCGTCAGATGGACGACGACGGCGCCTCCCCGGCCATCCTGCGATTCGCCGCCTGACGGGGGCGAAAATCCTCGTCGTCCTCGCCGTCTCCAAGCGATCCCGGAGCTCAGCGCGAGATCCTGTCGTCGCGGCGTCGATCGAATCGAGGATCGCGCCCACCACCTCGCTCGACGGCTCTGAGGGCCCGCGCGCCCTTTGACGTGACGATCCGCTCGGGGCTCTCCCCAGCCACGGCTTCCACGGCGTCGTCCACAATGAGGCAACTGCGGCCGCTCGCGGCAGAGATCCACTCCGCGCACTCGGCCACGAGCGCGCCCGGAGGCCCGAGGAGGATCGCGAGGCTCACGGACGCGGCTCCGAGTCCGCGCTCAGAAGGCGAAGCACCTCGGCCACGACCCTGTTGACGGGGCCGTCGTCCGACGTCACGGTGTGGCGGGCGGCTTCGTCACCATGCGTCGCGCTCGAGCGCAGCGCCGCCATTCTTGCGGCGGGGTCGCCGGGCCAGCAGGACGGACCACGGAGGACTGCTTTGCGCGCCTGACGAGTTCGGCGTCGTCGACGTCGATGAGGACGACGGGTGGCCTCTGAGCGCCTTCCGCGTCGATTCGGCGAGAATCGCACCTCCGCCGAGCGAGAGGACTCCGTCGAAGTCGAGAAGGGCGCGGGCGACGACCTCGGCTTCGATCTCCCGAAACCGCGTTTCGCCGTCGTCGGAGAAAATGCTGGCGATGCTGCGCCCTCGGCCTGGACGATGAGATCGTCGGAGTCTCGGAAGTCGCAGCCGAGCGCCCTCGGCGACGAGCCTGCCGACCTTGGATTTGCCCGCTCCGGGCATGCCGACGAACACGGCTTTAGCGCTCATGCGCGGGCCTCCGGTATGGAGGCGAGGTAGGCGGCGAGCGACTCGCGCATCTGGTCCGCGGAGTCGCCTCCCGTCTTCTCGATCAGGGCTTCCGCACGACGAGCGAGGCCATGGCCTCGGCGACGACGGCTCCCGGAACGACCGCCGTGACGTCGGAGCGCTGATGGAGCGCGGTCGCGGGCTCTCCCGTGGCCGTGTCGATCGTGCGAAGCGCCCTTGGAACGGTCGAGATGGGCTTGAAAGCCAGACGGATGCGGATGGCCTCGCCGTTGGACATTCCCCTTCGATTCCTCCTCGCCCGATTGGTCAGCCGCCGGAGGGCGCCCTCGCGACGATCTCGTCGTGGGGCGACGCTCCCTCGGCGTCCGGCGCCGGTGAAGCCGTCGCCGATCTCCACGCCTTTGACCGACTGGATCGACATCGCCGCGGCGGCGAGCCTGGCGTCGAGCCTGCCCATGGGCGTCGCGTACGTGCCGAGCCCTGGGGAACTCCGTAGACGAGCACTGACGACGCCGCCGAGGGTGTCGCCGTCTTTTTCGCCTCGTCGATCTCCGCGACCATCGCGGCCTCCACTGCTGAATCGAGGCATCTGACGGGGCTCGCGTCGAGGGCCTCGGCGGCGTCGGGGCCCGGAGGGGCGCCCTCGTCCGCGACCTTTCCGATCCTCACGACTCTGGAAAGGACGGACACTCCCGCGACCTGGCTGTTGACGGCCGCGGCGATCGCGCCGAGGGGCGACGCGTGCGGCTGTCTCGCGGGCCGCAGCGTTCGAGAACGGGCCTGGCGTCGTCGAAGCCGTACTTGTTCATTCCCACGAGGTCCGCGTGCCCGGGCCTCGGCTTCGTCAAGGGTTTGTTTCTCGCGATTTCGCGGGGGTCTCCCGTGCCCGCGTCCCTGGTCAGCTCGGAAGGGTCGACGGGGTCGGCGGACATCACCGCGCGCCACTTCGGCCATCTCGGAGTTGCCTATCTGGAGGGCTATGGGAGCTGATCGTCCTGCCGTGGCGGATCCCCGAGAGGACGGTCAGTCTGTCGCGCTCGAACTCTGCCTGGCGCCGCGCCCGTGCCCCTGCCGCCGCCGGGCGAGCGCGCGCGAAATGTCCGCGGAGGAAAGGCGCACCCCCGCCGGAGCGCCTTCCATGAGGGCGATGAGGGCCGGTCCGTGGGACTCCCCCGCCGTTGACCAAGAGAACATGCCCATCATTGTCCCACGGTTCGGATCGCAACTCAAGCTTCTCATTTGATTCTCCTTTAGCCGGTCCCCGCCCACACGGCCGAGGCTCCCGCCACGAGCCACGGCCCCAAGGCCATAGTAGTTCGGCGGTCTATTTTCCCGACGACGAGCAGCGCGCACGCGACGATTCCGGCGCAGACGACGCCGACGGCCAGCCGAGGAGCATAGGCTGAAGCTGACCGGTCCACAGGCCGAGTGCGCCGGTCAGTTTGGCGTCGCCGCGGCCGAGGCTCGTTGCGGACGTGAGGGCGAAGGCTGTGAGAAAGAAGAGGGCGCCGACGGCGGCCGCGGCAAGAAGATCGTCGATTCCCCGCGACGCCGCCGAAAGGGCCGCTGCCGCGGCGGCCGAGGCGATGAGCGGGTCCGGCAGAATCTGGAGCGCGGCGTCGACGTAGGCGGCCACCGCAAGAAATCCTGCGGCGGCCGCTCCCCAGGCCAGTTCGGCGGCGAAGCCCGGGCGAAGCGAGACGCCCGTGCGCGACGAAGCCGCAAACGAACGCGCCGAGCCAGGAGGACTGCCGCGGCGGCCCACAGGGCCCCCGCGCGCAGGGGCGAAAGGACGCCGCGAAGGATGCGCTCACGAGACCAAAATTCCATGCTGCAACGTTAGGGCGAATCGGCCGCCGGCCCACTGAGTTGTCCACAGCGGCGGAGGGTTCGAAGCACCCGGCTCAAAGCGCCGGAGTCGCCGAGCGCATGGCGTCTCGCATCGCCTCCAGATCCGGTTCTTTCGACGTGAGGAGGCGAATCTGGGCCGCTGCCGTGTGCAAGGCGACGGTCTCGTTGACGATGAGGCTCTCTCCTCGTCATTGACAATCGCGGCGAGCTCGCGGGCCGAATAGACGACGGGGCGCTCGGCGAACGCTGCGGCGTCGGCGGTCGCCAACTCGATTCCGAGCCTGTGGGGCCACTGCTGGCGTGGCGGCGTCGAACGGTTCGGGTGGGCGACGAGGCGGCGGACTCGCAGCTGCGTCAAAGCGACGAGCCCCGCCCATGCCTCCGGTCCCGAGCCGACTACTGCGCCGTCGGCCGAAATGCGAGGCTTGCCAGCGGCCTCGCGGAAGGCCGCGACGATTCCCCGACTCGCGCGCAGAAAGCATAGGCCCCGGGCAGGGGCCGGCGAAGGCCAAGGTGTCGGCAAATCCGACGGCCGAGGCGAGCCTGTCGCGAAGCTCCGCGGCCTGCATCGCAGCGGCGTAGTGCGCGGCGTCGACGGCGACGCCGGCCCATGCGCGCTCTGTCTCCGCGCCGGCCAGTGCGTCGGCTCGGCGGGCGCACGCATCCTCGACGCTGGCTGCCCGCTCGACCCGGGCGGCTCCGGACGCCTCGAGAAGACGCAAATGGACCGAGTCCTGCCCGACCCACAGAATGCCGGTCATTTGCCGGTCGAACCGCCGGTTTGCTTGTCAGATTCCTTTTGTCAGACTTCTGGCCGCCGGTTGTGTCCTTCTGTCCGCTCTGCCGCGTCGCCGCTCGTGGAGCTCAGGGCGAGGATGGGCCTTGTTCCACTTCTTGAGCTCGTCGACGTTCTTGCGGTGCTCGTCCCAGTCCGCCGTGAACTTCGTTTCGCCGGTTTCCAGTTGACCGTCACGAAGTAAAGCCAGTTTCCGTCGGCGGGGTGGAGCACTCCGTCGATCGCCGCGTCGCCGGCAGCTGAAATCGGCGTGGGCGGCAAGCCCGGATGTTGGTAGGTGTTGTATTTGTTGCTCGCGTCACGCGTTTGGGCGGCGGTGGGAGATCCGCCGCGATGCCCGAGGCCGTAGAGAACGGTCGAGTCCATCTGGAGCAGGCCGTTGACCTGGTCTTTGCTGGCGAGCCTGTTCTCAATCACCCGGGCGACCTTCGAATAGTACTCGCCTTTGTTGACCTCGCGTTCCACGATCGACGCTTTGATGAGCACGGTCTGCCACTGCCCGGAGGGGACCTTGAGCCTTTTGAGCTGCGCCATCCGCGACTCGACCATTTTTTTGAGCGCGTCTTCAGGCTTTGTGTTTTTGGGGAACGAGTACGTCAGCGGGGCGAACCACCCTTCCGGGTTGCCGTCGGCCTCGTCGGAAGGCCGATCGCCGCCGTGTTCTCGGCCGCTTTCTGAACGTCGGCAACGGGCACGTTGAGTGTCCGCCAATCGCTCATAGATCTGCTGTTTCGTCCAGCCTTCGGGGATGGTGACCCTTATTTCCGTGGACTGGCGACCGAGCAGGGACGCCAGAGCGCCCGCAGACGACATTCGCTTCTTCAACTGGTACACGCCGGGCTTGATCTGGCTTTGCGCCCTCTTGTCGTTGTTGTAGGCGTCGATGAAGGGCTGCGCGTTGGCGATGACACCTTTTCCTTTAGAATCGCGGCGATTTCTCGGCCCGTCGCGGATTCCGGGATCACGATCGAGACACTTCCCGATCCCGGCCCGGGATAGTCCTCGACGACTTTGGACTCTTTGAAGAACTCGGGGATGAAGATCACCGAGACGGCGGAGAGGAAGGCCATGGCCATCACCAAAATGACGAACGACCGCCTTCGCTGCTTTCTGCGGCGCTTGCGCGACGCCGTTCGCTGGTCCACAAACGGGCCTTTTTGCGAGCGCCTCTGATTTGCCGAGCGATCGAAGAAATCGGTCATTGTTGTGCCTCCCTGCGCGATGGAGACGCACTGCCGGGTGCGTTGCCTGTGCGCTGTTCCATCTCAAGTGCTGTATTGAGGATAACCACAGCAGCGGCCTGATCCACAATCGAGCGGCGCTTGCGTGAGTCGCGTCCGGCCGCTATGAGCTGCTCGTGGGCAGTCACGGTGAGAGCCTCTCGTCGACGAGCCTGACGGGCGCCGGGCGCCACGGATTCGGCCAACTCGGCGGCCCAGGCGCGAGCGTCGCGCGCGGACGCGCCCTCCGTGCCGTCCATGTTGAGCGGAAGGCCGACGATCACTTCCATCGCCTCGCACTCCCGCACGATCTGCGCGGGCGTCGTCAATGTCCGATTTCCGCGCCACAGCGTCTCAACGGGGTTGCCAAGATGCCGTCGGGGTCGCATTGGGCGACCCCTGATTCGAACCCTGCCCCACGTCGAACTCCCGCGTCTGCCTCTGCGCATCAGCTCAGCTGCGCCTTTAGCCCCTCGAGGGCCTCCAGAAGCTTGGACGGGTCTTGGCCTCCGCCCTGGGCGACGTCGTCGCGGCCGCCGCCGCCTCCGCCAAGGACCTTCGAGAACGAGGAGACGAGCTCCGGCCCTGGCGCCGGCCTGCTCGCCGCGTCCGTCGTCGCCACGACGACGGACGGCGGCTGTCGACGACGCCTCCGACGACGACGACGGCCGCCTCAGAATCGTCGATTCTGCCGCGGACGTCTGTTGCGACGGCGCGGACGTCGTCGCCGCTCGCGACCTCGCCCAAACCGGCCCAGTAAAGGTTGAACTTCCCGATGCGACGGCGCCCGCCTAGGATGTCCCCGATTCCTGCCGAGAGCTTCTCGCGCCTGAGGGCGGCGATTTCTTTCTCGGCAGACTTTAGGCGGGAAAGTACGGCATCGACGCGTTCAGGCAGCTCCTCGGGCCGCGCGCCGACGATGCCGGGACCAGCTGGGAGACGAGGGCGTGCTCTTTCGCGCCGTGCGCGTACGCCCCTTCGCCGACGAGGGCGTCGATGCGCTGCACTCCCTGACCCGATCGAGGACTCTCCGAGGATGGAGACCAATCCGATCTTTCCGGTCGAGGGCGACGTGCGTGCCCGCGCACAGCTCTTTCGACCACGAATCGTCGATCGAGACGACCCGGACTTCTTTTCCGTACTTCTCGCCGAAAAGGGCCATGGCCTCGGCGGCCCGCGCCTTGTCGAGGTCCATGGTTTCGTCTGTGACTTCGAGGTTTTCGCGGAGCCTGTCGTTGACGCGTCCCTCGATCCCCATGACGACGTCCGCGGGAATCTGCTCCCGTGGCGGAAGTCAAAACGCAGCCGAGAGGGAGAATTCTCCGACCCCGCCTGGTCGCCTGCTCCCTCGAGGAATTCGTGGAGCGCCTTGTGGATCATGTGCGTCGAGGTGCGACTGGCGATCTGGCCGCGCCTGTCGACGTCGATCTGCGCAAAGACTTTCGCTCGACGGCGACCGTGCCTCGCTGACGGTTCCGCGGTGACGTTGAGGCCCTTGACCGGCGATTGGACGTCATCGACCTGAACGAGGCCGCCGCCGTCGACGCTTATCGTTCCGCGGTCGGCCAGCTGGCGCTCCATTTCTGCGTAGAAGGGCGTCTGGTCCAAGACGACGTCGACGTCCGCGGGGGCAGTGGCCGCGGGAACTGGAAACGCTGTCGACGAGCAGCGCCACGATCTTGCCTTCCGCCCCGGTCTCCGTGTATCCGAGGAACCGAGTGGAGCCGCCGCTTTCGTCGAGGATCTCGTTGTACACGGCCGAGTCGACGTGGCCGGTCTTCTTCGCACGGGCGTCGGCGCGGGCGCGGTCCTTCTGCTCTTGCATGAGCCTCGGAACTCGCCTTCGTCGACCTTGAGCCCCTGCTCGGAGGCCATTTCGAGGGTGAGGTCGATCGGGAAGCCGTAGGTGTCGTGGAGGGCGAAGGCGTCCTTGCCGGAGAGGACTTTGTTTCCGCCGGAGGCTTTGGACGCCGCGAGGTCGAAGATCTGGGTTCCCGACGTCGCGTCCTGCGGAAGGCGGCCTCTTCGGCCGAGGCCACGTCGAGGATCCGCGCGAATTCTGCCTCCAGCTCGGGGTAGAGTCTTCATCGCGTCCTTGGACGTGGCGATGAGGGAGGGAAGACGACGTCGTCGATGCCGAGGAGGCGGATGGAGCACAGCACGGCGGATGAGCCGCCGCAGAACATAGCCGCGGCCGTCGTTGCTGGCCGCACGCCATCGCCGATGAGCATGAGGGCGGAGCGGACGTGGTCGGCGACCACGCGCATGCGCACGTCGTCTTCGGCGTCGGCCCCGTACTTCTTTCCCGTGATCTCCTCGGTTTTGCCGATGACGGATAGACCTCGTCAATCTCGTGCATGTTGGCTTTGCCCTGAGGAGGTAGGCGATGCGCTCGAGGCCGGCGCCGGTGCCGATGGCGGTGCGTCTGAGTTTGCTGACGAGTTCGAAATCGTGGCCTTCGCCTTCGCCCTGATGAATTCGTCGAAGACAAGGTTCCAGATTTCCAGGAAGCGGTCTCCCTGGGCGTCTGCGGCGGGGCCGCCGTCCGACCGTACTCTGGGGCCGCGGTCGGTGGATCTCGCAGCAGGCGCCGGCGGGTCCGGGCTGGCGGTGGACCACGAGATCTCCTTTGAACGGGAGCTTTTGAATGCGGTCCGAGGGGAAGGCCGATGACGCGAGTCCAATAGTCGTAGGAAACCGCGTCTTCTTCCCAGATCGTCATCCACAGGCGGTCGCCGTCGAGCCCGTAGCCTCCGTCGGCGAGCGAGGAGGTCAGCAGGCCCCACGCGAGGTCGATGGCGCCTTTCGTAAGTAGTCGCCGAAGGAGAAGCTGCCGTTCATCTGGAAGAACGTGCCGTGGCGTGGTTCTGCCGACGTTGTCGATGTCGTTCGTTCGAATGCACTTTGAACGGATGCAACCGTCGGCCACGCGGGGCGGGCTCGGTGTTCAGGATGTAGGGGGATGAACGGCACCATTCCCAGCGACGGTGAAAAGGATCGAGGATCGGGCGAAACGAGGGACACTCGAGGGCGGATGTGGTGATCGTGCTAGCGAGTAATCGAGCCAGCTGACGGATTTCGGCGGTACGCATTTTTGATCTTTTTCAGGGCGGGCGCGACGCCCGCTTTTTCATGATAGCGGGCCGCAGCCCGTGTTTTTCCACTGCGCGCGCAGTCCCTGCCCGCGCTCAGGATGCTAAGAACGCGCCCCGCGGGGCGCGTTCTTGGATTCGATTAACGCGAGTAGTGCTCAACGACCATCTGAACGTCGCAAATGACCGGAACTTCGGCGCGCTTGGGCCGCCTGGTCAGGGTGAAGCGGAGCTTCTCGAGATCGACGTCGAGGTATCCGGGAACTTGCGGGAGCACGTCCCGATGCGCGCCCTGGGCCGCCACGTGGAACTGCGGCGAGGTCTGCGACTTCGGCTTGACCTGGACGATCTGGCCGGGCTTGACTCGGAAAGAGGGGCGATCGACGATCTTCCTGTCGACGAGCAGGTGACGATGGACGACGACTCGCGCGCCTGCGCGATCGTGCGGGCGAATCCGGCGCGCAGAACAAGCGCGTCGAGGCGCATTTCAAGCAGCTCGACAAGGTTTTCGCCCGACAGGCCCTCGGCACGGCGAGCCTCCTCCCACACGCGGCGCATCTGCGCCTCGCGGATTCCGTACTGGGCGCGAAGGCGCTGCTTCTCCTTCAGACGGACCGAGTAGTCGGAGTCTTTGGTGCGGCCTCGGCCGTGCTCGCCGGGACGGTACGGGCGGCGCTGCATGTAGCGCTCAGTCGGGGACAGTGCGATGCCCAGAGATCGGGACTGACGCACAAGTTTACGAGAACGGTTTCCCGCCATTCAACTGCTCCTGTCGATAAAGAGTATGCGCAGCCGCGTGCGGCTGCGGGCCGACCCAGGCTGAGGCCCCAGGTTTGACGCTGCCCGGGTGGACAACCATGGAATTGTATCAGCTATCTTCCTCAAGCGCTTCCGAATCCGCAAGCCGGAGGTGATCTTGCGACTCGTAGCCGCGATCGCTGGGGTTGTAGCGGACGCCTTCGAGCCCTTCCGGCATGAACTTTCATGGGCGCGACGGCCCGGGAAAATCGTGGCGTATTTGTACCCCGCCGAGTCCCAGCCCTTTGCGCTTGGGTAGTGCGTGTCTCGCAGCGCCTCTGGAACGGGGCCCGCCTTTCCCGCGGCCACGTCGGACATCGCCGCATTGACGGCCATATACGCCCGGTTCGATTTGGGCGCCGTAGCGAGGTGGACCACCGCTTCGGCCAGATGATCCGCGCTTCGGGCATTCCGACGAGCGCGACCGACTCGCGCCGCCGCCGTGGCTGTCTGCAGGGGCGGAGGGATCGGCTACGCCAGACGTCCTCGGCCGCGCTGATCATGAGCCTGCGCGCGATGAAACGAGGGTCCTCCCCCGCGCTGAGCATTCTGGCAAGGTAGTGCATCGCCGCATCGACGTCCGACCCCCTGATCGATTTGATGAAGGCGGAGACGACGTCGTAGTGCTGATCGCCCGCCCTGTCGTAGCGCACGGTCGCCCCGTCCGAGGCCTTTGCGTGACGTCGGCCAGCTCAATCGTCGTTTCGCCGCGCGTCTGCGCCTCTCCGCAGCAGCTTCCAGCGTGAGAGACCGCCTGTCGCGCCCGGCGATGCGGACGAGATTGTCGAGCGCGTCGGCCGCGATCGAGGCGTCCGGCGAAGCCGCGTCTCGTCTTTCGAGCGCGCGGGCGACGAGCGTGCGAATGTCTCTCCCCGGCAAGCCTTTGAGCGTGACGAGCAGTGAGCGCGACAAAAAGCGAGAGACGACGGTGAACGAGGGATTTTTCAGTGGTCGCGGCGACCAGCGTGACCCAGCCGCTTTTCAACGGCGGGCAAAGGGCGTCCTGCTGGGCGCGGTTGAATCGGTGGACCTCGTCGACGAACAGGACGGTTTCTGCGGCAGCGCGGCCAGACGCTGGCGCGCCGCCGAGACGACGGCCCTCAGCTCCTTCACCCCGGCCGAAACCGCCGACACCTCTTCGAAATGCCTGTTTCACGCGCGATGAGATAGGCGAAGGTGGTCTTCCCTGTTCCGGGCGGCCCCCTACAAGAACACCGACGACGGCGCTCCGCCGCTCGCCTCCGCCAGCCGACGCAGCGGCGACCCATCGGCCAGCAGGTGGCCTCGCCCGACGACCTCATCAAGAGTTCGCGGGCGCATTCTCGCGGCAAGAGGGCCGGTTGTTCCGTCCGGAATGCCGACGTCGTCCGCGCCCATCGCATCGAAAAGGTCCATGCCGTCAATGCTATCGGGCTCTTCGACAGTTTTTCCAGACGCGAGTTTTCCTGATGCAGAGCGCGGCCGACCGGGTTGGCAGTCGCCGGGCGCCTACCCGACAACTCGAAGCCGTCGCGCGAGGCGCTAAAGGCGCAGATGGCTGGCGAATATGGCCAAAAGGACCGCGAAACGCATCGCGAGTTCGAAAAGTCCCTTTAGAATCCGCATGACAAGAACCACGGTTCAAGAAGCCCCGCCGAAGACGTACTCGTGTAGCCGCGCCGGAATCGAGGCGCTGCCATTCAAGTTCGGCGACGAGGGCGGCTCCGGACAGCGCCTTGCGCGTGTAGCGTTCGACATTGCGCGCGTGCCCGCCCATATGGGCGACGGCGATCGCCTGCCCGCATGCCCGGGCAACGGCTTGAGCTGCAGCGTCTTCACACTCGCGAGCCGCAGCGTGGCATGACAACGCATGCGCCCGCATGGGGCCGACGGCCAGCCTTCCGTCGCGGAACTCGTCGACGGCGTCCAGCGCGCGGCGAAGCCGATCGTCTCAAAGGGCGATGCTCGGCGAAAACGGGCATCAGGCGGCGGACGCAGCGAGCAGCCCAACGATGAGCTCGCGCCGGTCGTCTTCGGACAGCGTGAGGTCGGCGGCGTCGGGCCTCGGCTGCAGATTCGTCACGTGGAAAAGGTATCAGACGCCCTTTTAGCCGTGGACGACGCCACAAAACGGGCTATAGCGGCGCGTTCGGCCGCTATTTGCTCACTGCGACGCCGCAGCCGATCCTCGAGCTCGGAAAAGTTCGCGCCGAAGGTTCGAGCACATCGTCACCGTCGCCTCGCCGCTTCCGGCGCGTACGCAATCGAGACTAGCGCCTGCCGCCGCCGCACTCAGTCCGGTGCTGAGAATCAGCCGAATTCTCTCAACCGTGTCACGGGTCTTCTGCCGTGTAGTCGCGATATCCGCCAGGCGTGCGCGCAGGCACGAGCAGCCGGGCCGTCTCGTAGTGGCGCAGGGCTCTGGCGCTCACTCCGGCCATTCGCGCGAATTCGCCGATTCGCATGTCTCACGTCCCTTCCTCACGCATCGTCCGCATTCTCGCACCTCCCTGAGATCGGCCACCATTCTCGCAGAGTTTCGTTCGCCGCTGCAGCCGCCTTCCGACGGTGCGCAACTGCGGCGCGATCGCTGAGGCGACGCTGCGCAGCCTCCTTTACGCATTGCCCAACCGCCAGGCTGCGCGATGCCCTTTTGGCGCCGCGCAACCATCACGCGGCGCGATGCCCTTTTGACCTTCACGCTAGCGTCAAGCCATAGCATTTCAGCTATGAAAAACTCAGACTCATTTGCGAAAGGCACCGATTCATTTGCGAGAGACGTCGATTCCCCTGGGCGATTCCGTCGGGGAATTCCATTCGAGCGGGTCGTGATCCTCCACGGTTACGGCGCCACGCCCGCAGACCACTGGTTTCCTTGGCTGACGCGGGCCGTTCCCGGCGCCGAGGCAGTCGAGCTCCCCCGCCCCCGCTCGCCCGAGGCGGCCTCGTGGATCCTCGCAGCAACCGACGCACTCGGCCCCCTGTCGCGGAAGACGGCCGTCGTCACCCACAGCCCAGGCGCGCACTGCGCGCTGCGCGCGATCCAACGCCTCGTCAAACGCGGCGCGCGCGCAGGCCCTGAGCACGCGGCGGCGCATCCTGCGACGCCCAGCTCGGCGCACTCGTCGCCGTCGCGCCCTTCGCCTGCGAACTTCCGCTTGCCGGGGACGACGACGTCGACCGCTTCTTACTCTCGCAGCTGCCTAATTTCCTCTCAAAGAACCCTTTCCCTCAATCCGCGCTTTTCGGCCGTGCAACGGTGATCCGCCCGACGACGACCCGTTTGTTCCGGCCGGGTCGTCCGAGGAGTTCGCGGCGCGAATCGGCGCTAGAACGCTGACCGTGCACGGGCCGGCTATTTTCTCGCGTCCGACGGCGTCACCGAGCTTCCCTGAAGTGCTCGAAGCGCTGTCGGCAGCCTAAAACGGCCTCTGTTCGGCGGCGGGGACGGAAGGCGCGCCGCTCAATTGAAAATCGCGAGTTAGCGGCGCTTCACTCGGCCGCAAGCCCGGTCGAGAGCGGCAAACGCGGTCGGGCGGCGGGTCTCGGCGACTGAGAAATGGCGACTCGAGAACAGAGTAAAGGTCGTCCTCATGGCACCGAACCCCTCCGCTGACCGCCTCGCTGCAGACCGCGCACTGGATTACTTGGAGAACAGCCCGATTGCGAAGGGCGACCTCGTCGGCCTCTACACATCGGTCGGATGGTCGAATTCACCCGAAACCCAGATCTGCCGCACCGCGCCGTCGAAAACTCACTGTGGAAACTGAGGCGTGGGACGGCCGCGAGCTCGTCCTCAGCCCGCGCCGTCGGAGACGACGCCTCGATCGCCTACATACAGGGAGCATTCTGGTGCGCCCCGACGTGCAGCGCCACGGCATGGCGCGCGTCTGACTCCGCGGCGCTTGAACGTTTCGCGCACGTGCCTCAGATCGTCCTCATCACCGACGACGAGGAGAAAACCGCCTCCTTCTATCGAAGCGCGGGAATGACCGACCTCGGCGAGCTCGGCGTTCGCGGCTTCGCACGATTCTCGTTTTGATCCCCGTTGCGCTGCGTGACAGGCGAATCTCGCCGGCAGGTCGCTCCCATTGCGCGGCGAGACCGGCACCAGCGCGCGGCGCTGGCAGCCACGCTTCGTCGATCCACTCGGGAATCTCACACCCGACGTGCGGACGGACCAAGCCGTACGGGCACGTGCGGGTCGCCGCCACGATCAGCCCGTAGCTGCGCTCGTCGCGGAAACCGCGCGGACGCTCAACGAGCCTCGCCGTGGCGGCGTCGATGCCGTCGTTGACATGCAGCACATCCTCGAGCGCAGGGTCGGGCGCGTCATCGACGAGCTCCACTGCCGGAAAAAGCGCTCATTCCATGGCGTCCATCGGGTTGCTCCGGCAGAACGTCGGCGTGGCGAGCGCTGCGAGCTGACGACGCGCCTGGCGGGTCGCCGTCGAGCGCTCTGAACGAAACCTCCTGAAAGCGGCGAATCGAGCGAAGCCGCAGCTGCAGGCACCCGCCGTGAGGAAAAAGCGGTGGTATCGAGTCGAAGGCACGTTCGCCGCAGCTGCAATGTCACGTAATCGAAACCTCGATCCCCGCCTCGCGTGGCCTGCAACCGCGACGCCGTCAGTATCTGGTCGAGGCTGTACTTCACCGGACGCGCCATGGCATCTGAGTATAGCGGTATATTGAGGCCGTGAGTTTTAGATTCGCGCATCTATTTGCTTCTTCCCGGGCGCCGTCGAGCGCAAACCGCAACGGTGGGCAGGCAGCCTGCTGGATCGCCTTCTCAGCCCCCTGCCCTCCGTTTGCTGACGCACCGCGATGCTCGCCGGAGCCGACATAGGTTTCGCAGAGGCCGACATTTACCGCCTCGAGCGTCGGGCGCTCTCTACGTTCTGCTCTTGGACGCGCTGCAAGCGGCGCAGCAGCGCTCTCATTGGGCTTGTGTTAGCAGCTAGGGGCGAAAAGGTTCCGAGTGGGTTCCGCGCCTGGGCGGAAAGACCGTCCACCGTCGCCTCGCTGCGATTGTCGGCGGCACCGGGGCGCTTTGCCTTTACTTCGTCGTGGGCGTAATTGCGGTGCGGGTCATAGGCGTGAGCGCGGGGGTTTGGGAAGGCTGGACTCCGACGGCGAGGCATGAACTCGGCTCAGCGCGGTCTTAGTCGCCGCTTACGGTCCGGCGGCTCTATGGCCTTTCGCCTTGACCGTCGGATTGGTCGGCTACTGGCGCAGGCGGGGGTGAGGAAGCGTCCTCGAGGTCGGCCCCGTTTCCTCGAGGCGGGTTGACTTTGCCCCCCGTTTGCCTCCTTCGCCGATTTGCGCCGCGACCGGCTCCGCCCGGACTATTGCCTGCGCCCGCCGTTCCCGCCCTGCTTTGCCCGCGTTCTGGCAGCCGCAGCCTCACGTTTGCGCCGGGCGTTCTTGTGACGCACCAGCCACGTCGAAAGGCCCGTCGCCGCGAGGGCCAAGGGCGTCAACGAAAAGACCAGCCATATGATGCGCCACCAGCCGTTCATGAACACTCCTGAATGCGGCAGGAAGTTCCACGACCATATTGTCTGAGCGATCGGCTCTTTGCCGGTGCTGTCGGTCCGTGTGGCTTTCCCGGAATGGCGATCGACGGCGATTCTCACATTGCCGGGGGACGAGCCGTGCGCGTAAGGGTCGACGCCGTCGGAAAACGAAACGGTGTACGTCGAAGTCGGCTCGTCGGCGTCCGGCAAAGCAATTCCGGTCAGATCCCCGGGCGCGAGGGCGCGGGCGGCGTTCACAGCCTCGGCTGGAGAGATGTCTTTCCCCTCGCCCTCTGAAGCGGGCTCAGGGGCTTCCTGCTCCGTTCCCGGCGTGATCGCGTACCACAGCTGGCTTACGGGCTCGAACTCGAAGGCGGCCGCGGTGTATCCCCAGAGGAAGAGGAAGGGCAAGGAGGCCAGGCCAATCACTTTGTGCAAGTCCGTGTCACGTGCGAAGCGCCCCTTCCCCCAGCGCACAGTCACCGATGCGCGCCATCGGCCGTGCCGCGGCCACCAAATCCAAAGCCCGGTGACCACGAGAAGCAGAAGAATCAGGCCATACAGTCCGATAACCAGCGCGGCCACGGTGGCGTTTTCTTCGCCTCCGGTCAGCCACGCCGTGTGCGGAACCTCCGCAGCCATAATGGGAACGTAGCCTGCCTGCCCCTCGCAGCTGAGAAGGCACAGGTGGAAATTGCTGAGGAACTCGAGCCACTCCGGAGTTTTCGCTTGGCCCAGCTCTCTCCCGTCGCACGGTCCACGGTGTAGATTTTCCTCGTCCGTCGTCGCGACTTCGACGATCGTCGTCCGAGCGCGTGGCCGACTTCGGAGGGTCTTTGGGATGGTTGGCCTTGACGATTTCCAAAGCTTGGGGAAGCGTTACGCGGCTGGGCCTTCAGAGGCCGCATAGGCGGAAGAATTCGACGCCTCGATTATCTCTTGCTTATAGAGCAGCACGGAACCGCGGGTGGTGAAGGCAAGCAAAACGACTCCGGCGGCCAGCGAAACCCACCTGTGTGCGAGCACCATGGCGCGACGCGTTTTCTGCCGGCCGCGCCGCCTCCTTCCTCTCGACGCCGAGGGTTTCCGGTTTTTCGACGTGCGCGGCGGCCGTTTCGCCTCGACCGGAAGGGCTTTCGAAATCGGCTGGGTTCGGGGGCGGAGCGATCTCTTGATCTCGATTCGCGCTTTGCCGCGGGGCGAAGAATTCCGCTGCTCGTTTGCGTGAGACATGTTTTGCCCTCTCAAAGACGCCCGGCGGGCGCCAGCAGCGCAGAGATCGTCGACAGGCATGTCGCTGCGGCGACGGCCGCGTACACATAGCGTGCACGATGCCGCCGCATCCAAAGATTGCGGGCGCCGCCGATGCAAACCATCGCCCCGGCCGCTGGGACCACAAGCGCCAGGCCGACGCCGAAAAAGGCCCAAACACACCGACGACCGCGCGATGACGTAGACAATGACGCAGCGGAGCCCCGATGCCCACAGCCCTAGCGAAACGGCGCGGACATCGCTCGCATCCCGACTGCTTGTCAGGGTGCCCTTACTTTTTTCGCTCATCGAGCAAAATGCTAATGACAGGCAATAATGACGTCAACCGTGCATTTCGCAATCCTCGACGTTCGACCGCGCCGTATCTGAACGCCTGCAAACGGCGCGCCGCGACCGAGATTCAGATTCGGCCCGCTTCTCCCCGCTTCTCGCCCGGCTCCGTTTCGCGGGACTTCGCATCCACACCGGCCTCCTTGCGCTGCTGCGCGGTGATCGGCGCGGGCGCGTCCGTGAGGTCCCAGCCGGCGCCGATCTTCGGAAGGCGATGACGTCCCGAATCGAGGGGCGTCGGTCAGGGAGCTGAGACGATTCGATCCCATCCGAAGGCGATTCCGCCGTGGGGCGGAGCGCCGAACTGAAAGCGTCGAGCAGGAAGCCGAATTTCTCCTGCGCCTCCTCGGCCGAGATCCCCATGACCTTGAAAACCCGCTCCTGAACGTCGCGTCTGTGGATGCGGATCGACCCTCCGCCGATCTCGTTTCCATTGCAAACTATGTCGTAGGCATAGGCCAGTGCGTTTTCGGGGTCGACGTCGAAGGAGTCGAGGCATTCGGGTCTGGGCGAGGTGAAGGCGTGGTGGACGGCGGTCCACGCCGAATGCCCGAGCGCGACGTCGCCCTCCGCGGCGGCCGCCCCCGAGGGCTTGAACAGCGGCGCGTCGACAACCCATGTGAACGCCCACGCCTTCGGGTCGATGAGGCCGCAGCGCTTGCCGATCTCCAGACGCGCGGCGCCAGCAGCTCCGCGCGCCTCGATCGGCGAACCCGCGGCGAAGAACACGCAGTCGCCCTGGCTTGGCCCCGACCTTTCTGCCAGCCCCGCCTCTCGGCCTCCGAGATGCTTTTTCGCGACCGCCGCCGAGTTTCCCGTCCTCGGCGATCGTCACGTACGCGAGGCCCTTCGCGCCGCGAGCCTTCGCCCACTCCTGCCACTTGTCGAAGGCCCGGCGCGGCTGAGACGCGCCGCCGGGCATGACGACGATCGCGCCCACGGAGATTCTGGAACACCCGGAACGGCGTGTTCTCGAAATACTCGGTGAGATTGACGAGTTCGAGGCCGAAGCGCAGGTCAGGCTTGTCAGAGCCGTAGCGTTCCATGGCGTCGGCGTATGCGTCGCGCGGGATCGGCTTTTTGAGATCGTATCCGATGAGCGCCCACTACTTCGCAGAATGTCCTCGGCGACGGCGATGACGTCGTCTTGGTCGACGAAGGACATCTCTGTGTCGAGCTGCGTGAATTCGGGCTGGCGGTCGGCGCGGAAGTCCCTCGTCTCGATAGCAGCGTGCGATCTGGTAGTAGCGCCCATACCCGCGACCATGAGCAGCTGCTTGAAACAGCTGGGGCGACTGCGGCAGCGCGTACCACGATCCGGCTCAGCCGCGCGGGAACGAGGAAGTCGCGCGCGCCTTCGAGTCGAACGCGTCAGGGTCGAGCGTCTCCACTTCCACGAAATCGTGGCCGTGCAAACCTTGCGGGCCGCCTGGGAGGCCTCGGACCGCAGCCGGACGGCGCGCTGCATCGGGGCCCGCCGCAGATCGAGGTATCGGTAGCTTTCAGGCGAGCCTCCTCGCCAGCCTGCCTCGTCGGCGTGCTCCGGGAGACTTGGAAGGAAGCGGGCGGAGGGTTGAGGACGACGACGTCGGCAGCCTCCACCTCGATCTCGCCCTGCTGACAGCGCGGCGTTGGCGTTGCCGTCCGGCTGCTCGCGCACGACTCCCACAATTTGGAGGCAATATTCGTTTGCGAAGCTCGTGCGCCACTTTCTTCGCGAACGGTGACCTGGACGATCCCCGATGCGTCGCGAAGGTCGATGAATGCGATTCCCCCGTGGTCGCGACGGCGGTCGACCCATCCGGTCAGAGTGACCGACGAGCCGATGTCTTCCGACCGGAGAGAACCGGCCATGCGTGTGCGGAGCACGTTCTACCTCTTTTTCGATCTGGACCGCTGCTTTTCGATCTGGGCCGCCGCGGCCGCCCGGCCCCGCCAGACGAGCGGCGGCCACTGCTCAATCGATAGTTGCTTCGCGACGCGCTGCGGACACCCCGGGCGCCGGGTTGCGATTCCACGCCGGGTCGCAAAACGGCCCCGCACCAGTTTGCGATGCCGCACCGGACCTCGGCGCCGCAGCCGCCACGCCGCATTGTCGCGGATCGTCTTCGCGGTGAGAGAATGCTGTCTCACCTGCACGAAAAGAAGGGCACATGGAAAAAGGGACACGAAAACGCCGCTTCTCCCGCGAACGTCTATTTGAGCCCGGTCGTCGAGAGGCTTTTCACCTGGCTGACGGTCGGCTGCGTATCGCTGATCGCTTTCGAGGCCGTGGCAGTGGGAACTGCCATGCCAACCGTCGCAGACAAGCTCGACGGGCAGAACCTCTACGCGCTCGCCATGGGGATCCCCTCGCCGCGCAGCTCGTCACAACGGCCCTTGCCGGGCTGTGGTGCGACGCTCGCTCGTCCCAGGCGTGCCTGCTCGCGGGCCTCGGCGTCCTTTCCGCGGGTTTGGCGGCGTGCACGGCAGCCCCCGCGATGGAGCTCTTCGTGGTCGGCAGAACCGTTCAAGGCCTGGGCGGAGGCATGTGCATAGTCCCGCTGTACTCGATTCTCGGCAGCCATGTTCGCCCCGATCGTCAGGGTCGCATTTTCGCCATGATTTCGGGCGCTTGGATTCTGCCGTCGATGGTCGGGCCGGTCGTGGCAGGCTGGATGGTCGAATCGTTGAATTGGAGGGCCGTTTTCGGATGCGTCCCGGTCCTTTTCCCTCTTGGGCCTTCCCTTTTGCTCATCGTCCTCAAGCGCCTGCCGAAAACAGACCCCGGGCCGCTCGTCGGCTGGACGTCAATCATGATCCCCTCCGTGCTCACGGGCGCATCCATCGCGGGGCTGCAAATCCTCTCCGGGACTCCGCCGGAGAAGTTCACCGGCGCGGTGTACGCCGCCGTCGTTCTCACCGGCGTTTTTGACTTCGTTTTCATTCGCCCTCTGCTTCCGCGCGGCACGTACGTCGACCCGGCGGGGCCTCGCCTCGACGATTCTCATGCGCGGCTTGAGCAGCGGCACTTTGCTCAGCACCGAGGCTTTTCCTTCCCCTCCTGTTGCAAAAGATCCACGGCTGGCGCCCCACCGAGGCCGGGTTCATTTTGACGGTCGGTTCGATCACGTGGGCTTTGGGTTCGTGGATCCAGGGCGGATTTCTCCCCGATCTTCGACGGAGGATCGCCTCTCGGAACGGCATTCCAGCTCTGCGGCATTCTCGTCGTCGTTCCCGCGAGCTTTTATCGGTTCTCCCGTGGCTCGTCGTGGCAGGATGGAGCTTGGCGGGATTGGGAATGGGATTGGTCTTTTCGGCCATGGCGGTTCACGCGTTGGCCATGACTCCCAAACGCAGGCAGGGGACGACGTCGTCGGCCATCCAGCTCGCCGACACCCTCGGTTTCTCCTTCTGCGTCGCGGTCGTCGGCTTGGTCTACGCCATCGTCATGCCCGCCCAAGAGTGGGCTGCAGCTTCGGTCGGAACGATGGCGCTGTTGAGCGCGGTGTCCTTGATCGTCGTGCGAAGGACAGCCCCCACCCCGGATCCGAGGAGGAAGCCCAGCTCGAGGCTTCGGCCCGCGCAATCGAGTCCGTCGTTTAGATTCTCACGCCAACGCCTCGCCGTGCCACATCTCACCCTCGCAAAAACAAACATTTCACGCTTGAGGGACTAGACTCCTCTAGGCGCATCGTCGCCCCAGCTTTTCGCCTGCCGGTTGCTAGGCGAGCGCGCGGTGTTATCGGGTTTCGTGGCGCGCGCTGGACAACTGACAGGTGAACATGACCGAATATAATGCGCCCTCGCTCGACGAGGGAACCGGCGGCGCCCTTGCGCCGCGCAACGACTCTTTCCGTTCCGGAGCGACGAGAGCATCGACGGCCTCTTTGCGTATGACGGCGGCGAGGGCTCCGGCGCTCAGCGTCCAAAGAAGACGCAGCGGACCGCGACGCCGCCGATCGCAAAGACGGAAGCAGCCTGCACGAGGGCGCTGGCGCCTCCCCGAGGGCGACAACGGCCAGAGCCGGAACCGCGGCGCTTCACACCAAAGCAGCGAGGTCTCGCACGAGAGCGGCAACGGCCAAAAACAGAGCGGCGCTGTCGCACCTGGAAACGACGCCGCAGCCAAGAAGCCCGGCGACGTCAATTCCAGCGACGTCCTTTTCGACGACCTCGGACTGCCCGAAGACCTCCTCGCCGCGGTGAAGGAGCTCGGCTTTTCGGCGCCCACGGCGATTCAAGCTGCGGCCATCCCGATTCTTCTGCGGGGAAAAGACGTCGTCGGCGTCGCCCAGACGGGGAACGGGCAAAACGGCGGCCTCGCCCTTCCCTCTCGCCCATATCGACCCCGACAAGCGGGAGGTCCAGGCCCTTGTCCTCGCCCCGACGCGCGAGCTGGCGATGCAAGGCGCGCAGGCGATCGAGTCTTTCGCTGCAAAATCGCGCGGGGTCGACGTCGCCGCCGTATACGGCGGGTCCTCCTATCTCCCCCAGCTTAAGGCGCTCGAAGGCGGGGCGCAAGTGGTGGTCGGCACCCCGGGGCGCATCATGGACCTTATGGACCGCGGCGCACTTCGCTTGGACTCGGTCCGCTATTTTGTGCTCGACGAAGCCGACGAAATGCTCCGCATGGGATTCGCAGAGGACGTTGAGAAAATCGCCTCCGAGGTTCCCGAGGGTCGGATATCCGCGCTATTTTCGGCGACGATGCCGCCGCCGATTCGGCGCGTGGCCGAACGCCACCTGAGCGACGCCGAAGAAGTCACGATCTCGCGGCCCGCGACCACGGTCTCGACGGTCAGCAGATGTACGCCGTAGTGCCCGAGCGGCACAAGATCGGCGCATTGGCGCGGGTTTTGGCCGTCACGGAGGCTCAGCGGGCCCTCGCTTCGTCCGCACCCGCCTCGACGGCCGAGGATTTGACCATCGAGCTTGGCGCCCGCGGCGTGGCGACGGCGGCGCTTTCGGGCGACGTCGTCCAGAAAGAACGCGAAAAGCTCGTCGCGCGCCTGCGCGACGGGACGCTGGACGTGCTGGTGGCCACCGACGTCGCGGCGCGCGGGCTCGACGTCGACCGCATCGGGCTTGTCGTCAACTTCGACGTCCCGCGCGAAACCGACACGTACGTCCACCGCATCGGCCGCACGGGGCGGGCGGGCCGCACCGGCGAGTCCATAACGTTCGTCACGCCCTGGAGCGCCCTCGGCTGCGCCGCATTGAAAAGCAAACGGGCTCGCGGATGGAGCAAATCGAGCTGCCCACGCCCGCAGAGGTTTCGAAGCTGCGCGCGCGCAGAACGGTGGAGCAGGCGATGGCCCGCGTCGCGAAAGGGCGCCTGTGGGTCTACGAGGAAATCCTCGAGGACTTCTGTCGCCGAGCAGGCCAAGGCGGCCGCCAATCCCGGTCCCGGCGCGGACCTTGACTCGCACGAACACGGCGCCGGCTCATACTCGCAGCACGATTTGCATCCGCTCTCAGATCCCGGCTCGCATCTCGATTCGAAGGAGCAGGCCGGTCCGGTGAGCCTTGAAAACCCTGACGATGGCGCTCCTGGCCCTCGCCGTGCGCGACCCTGGCCCGGTGGCGGGCGAAGAGCCCGAGCGTCTCACCGAGGATTTTCGGCTCGAGCGCGAGGGACGGCCCCGCAAAGAGCGCCAGCCGCGCCGCCAGATGAAGAACCCGTTCGTTACAGGGTGGAGGTCGGCCACAAAGACCGGGTCAAGCCCGGCGTCATCGTCGGCGCGCTCACGCACGAAGGCGGGCTCAGCGGCCCGATCTGGGCCACATCGATATTTTTCCCTGACTTTTTCCCTCGTAGAGATCGGAGTTCCGCTCTCCCCGAGGCGCGCAAACGCATTTCCCAGGCTCGAGTTTCGGGCAGGGGCCTGAAGATCAGCGAGGACCGCGGCCCGGGAGGCTTCCGTGACGACGCCGGACGGGGCCGCCCGCGCCGGGACCTCGACTATTCCGACCGCGCCGCAGCCGCGGCGAGCGAGGGTCGCGATACGACCGCACCACCCGCGACGAGCGGGGCTTCAGCACGACCGTCGCGGCCACGCTGGCCGCGGGCACAGGTGTCCGGCCCATGCTTCGGGCACAGGCAAGGCCGGCCTGCGCTTTCGCCGGCTAGGCCTCAGGCGCCTGCGCCGGGCGCGTTTTATCCAGGCGCCCCGACCGCCACACGTACACGGCCGCGACGAGCAGCCCTGGCGGAGAACCAAACGGCCCACCACGGGAAACGAGGCAGGTCCGAGGTCGCGTGCGCGTTGGCCAGATCCTTGGCGGGGTCAGTCTGATCCGCTCGGCCGTGACGAGAATGCGATGGGTGCTGATGCCCAGGGGCGTGCACGTCACGAGGGTGACGAGGTCCTTGCCGGGAACCGAACGCAAAGATTCGGTCTCGGTCGGCTCGACCACTCTTCGTTTCTCTCACCTTGTAGGCAAGCACCTTGCCGAACACCTCGATGGTGAAGGTGTCGCCGATCTTGACCCGGTCGAGGTTCGTGAACATGGTGGCGTTGGCGAGCCCCCTGATGCGCGGTGATCACCGATCGGGTTCCGGGGCCTCCGACCGGCAGAGAGGTTCCTTCGAGGTGCCCCTGCCCCTGGAGAAGAGTGGCGTCAGACGTCCCGTGGTAAACGGGGAGGTCGACGTCGATCGCGGGATTCGCAGCCGCGCCATCAGGCCCGATTCGTCCGTGCGAAGAATGGCGTTGTAATCGAGTTTGCCGTTCGAGCTTTTACCCGCCCCGGTGGGAATGTTCGTGTCGGCTGTGTACACGGCCCCCGCACTCAGGGGCTGCATTGTACGCATGGGGCCTGTTTGATCTGCTCGGCGGCCGAAGGGTGGGCCAGGTTGACCTGCCTCTCGTAATTGTCGACGATCTTCGACTGATTGAGTTGAGAGACCCAGCTGGCCGCCTGCGGATAGAGGAAAATGCCGAGGCCGAGCACTCCGATGAGCGCGGGAACCAGCGCGGACGGCGCGAGCTTCCACTTCGCTTTTTCGCCCACGATGGCGGCGTGTTCGCTTGAATGTCATGTCTTCTTCCTTGGCCGCGCCCAGCTTGCCGCACGTATGTTGCTCACTGCGCAGAAACGCTCCGCACGAAAGCGTTTCGTGCAAAGACCAGTTGTATAGAGAATTGGCGCAAAATTTATGTTCGAGGTCGCTGCTTATAAGCAGTTTTTGCGCGATCGCATTTCGCTAGGAACCCTCGGCGCAAGCCTGTTTCCCGAAGAGAGCGCAGCGCGAAAGAGTCTGCGCGAAAGCGCACTGTGGCGGGGAAGCCTTCACCCCCGCCACACCGTGTGCGTTTCGGCGAAAGGCCGCCCGCATTGCCATGGAAATCCACACCGGTTTCTGCGGGCGCCGTCCGCATTTGCGTCAGACGCTAGGCGCGCGGATCCGCGCGCCGCTTGCTGCACTTCCGCGGAGTTGCGTGCGCCGTTCCGCGGAACGGCGCACGCCCCCGAGCAAGGACGCCGTCGCCCGCAAACTCATGGGCCGGACGCGGCGTCCTGCGGGGTCACAGGGCTGCCGTCTGACGCTTGCGGCGCGAACGGGCCACAAACACGGAGCCGACTGCGATGGCTACGAGGGTGGCGCCGGCCAGCATCATGATGAGCTTGCCTGCCGCACCGGTCAGGGGCAGGCCCGGCACATCCTGCTTGGAGTTCTTCACGGTCACCGCGGCCGACGTCGTCTTTCCGGCCTTGACTGTGATTCCGGTGAACTCCTTGCCTCGGAGGGGAAGCGTGTAGCCGGCGGGCGCCTCGATCTCTTCGATCACGTAGCAGCGCTGGCTGTGATCCGGAGTGACGGCCTGGGCGTCCGGGGCGCCCTGCTTCTTGTCGACGAACAGGCCTCGATGGAAAACGACGCCGTTGGCCGCGGAGACGAAGGTGTCCTCCCCGCCGATGGAAATCGGGTCGCCGCTTTTGACGGCGCTCTCGCAGGAGGCCGCGTAGGGGTCAGTCGCGTTGTAGACCTTGAACTTCGCGCCGGCGAGCGTCTTTTCGTTGTCGGCGTCGGTCTTGTTGATCGTGATGTCTCCCCACGAGGTGACGACCTTGTTCGTAGGCGTGGAGGTTCGCTCGAGGCGGCGTCGTCGGCGGATTGTCCGGCGGGTCGGCCCCGGAATCACGTCGATGCTACAGGTTGGCGACGTTCTCGATGACTCCGCCCGCGGGAACGGTCTTGACCTTGGCGGTGAAGACGACCTCGATCGTCTCGTTCGGAACCGTCCGCAGTAGGCCAGGCCCGCCTTGGTGAAGCCGACGCTGGGATTCTGCCGCCGGTGGCGACGTAGTAGGACGGGTCGACGGCCTGTCCCTTGATCTTGACCGAAGCGACCTTGCCTTCCTCGAGGTTGGAATCGAGGGGGTCGGAGACCACGAAGTGCTTGAAGCTGTCGGTCGCGGCGATGCTCGGGATCTTCGCCGTCACCGGGAAGGTGACCTGATCGGCCGTCTTGATGCCGTTCTGGAAACCTCGACGCCCTTTGTGGGTGCGACCACAACGGTGTTCTTCGGCTAGACGTTGACGTTGTAGAGCCAGTTTCCGTCGGCGTGCGCGGTGTTGGCCGCGTTGTTCGGGAACGGAATCGTCACGAGGAAGGGCGCGGCCTTCTTCTTGACGGTGCTCGGGGCGTTGGTCTCACATACGAGGTAAGCCTTGACCGGCAGATTGCCGATCGTCGTCAGGCCCTGGCTGTTCGTGGGACTGCTGACCTGCCGGCGTCGAACGCAGCAGCCGCGCCGCTGGGCAGCGTGAGCTTCGGCGTGTTGAAGTCCGTGCCGCAGGCGTCGGCGGGAATGTTCCAATCCCTTGAGGTTGTTCCAGTCCGCCTGGGTCTTCAGGTCGAGGTTGGAAATCGGGAAGGCCGTGAAGGTGACTCCCGCGACGCCGGCGCCTCCCTGAGTGTCGGTCTGGCCGTCGGCGGTGCCGTCGGCCTTCTGCGAGCCGGCCTCGTGTTTGTGAATGACAATCGATCCGGTGGCGTTGGGATCGATGTTGCCTTGGTCGGCGAAGGCTGCGCTTGCGCCTGCGAGGCCGGCGATGCCCAAAGCCAGCGCCCGACCACGGCACTCGCACGCCGCCCGGCGGATTGAGTGTGTGCTCATCTGGTTGTTTTCCTTTTCTGATGAGACCGACGCGTATCGGTCGGACTCGGGTCTGTTGAAAAAACTGGGTGTGCAGGTTCTAGATACATCTGCAGATCTATCGGCGAGGCGGCGTTTCTCCTCTCCCGCGTCGGATTCTCCGCCGGACGAGGGCGCCGACGGCCGCAGCGCCAAGAGCCCTCCGCCCCACAGAAGGAAGGAGTCCGCGCTTGCGCCTCCGGTCAGCGGCAGCGAAGGGACGTCGGCCTTCTCATTGACGAAGGCGGCGGCAAAACGTGGTTGAGGGCGGCTCGGGGAAATCGCAAAGGCGTGGGCTGCCGTGCTCAGCTTGTACCGGCGGGGCGGCAGATTCGGTCAGCTTGAAGGACCCCAGGCCGATGTTCTCAACTTTGAACGATCCGGGAAGAGGATCGACGTCCTTGTATTTTCCGCCCGTGCACTGCGCGGCCGTGGCCTTCACACAGTCTTCGACAACCGTGTCGGCGGGAATTCCCGGCCCGTCAGCTTCCACCTGAACTGGCGAGCGCCTTGCCGGCTTCGTCGGCCTTCTTCCACGAGACCGTCCCCTTGTAGGGTTCGTTCACGATCGCGTTGTCGACGATCTGATCGGCTACGGTTCCGGAATCCTGAAGCTTCGCCGTCAGGTTGGTCGGCGTGATCGTGTTGAAGGCAAAGGTCTTGTCCGTCGGCACGTAGCCTTCGGGCGCCTTGGCCTCCCTCAAGGAGTAGGTTCCCCATTTGAGATCGACGAGCTTGAACTTGCCCTTTGCGGGGTCCTTGTCGAGCCCCGCACACGCGCCGTCGCTTACGCAGTCGGCGACGGCCGCGCCGCCTGGGAAGCTCGGCCCCGAAACGGTCCACTGGGAGCCGCCGAGGGGCGCCTTGTCGACGGAGCTCACTTTGCCCCACACGAGCGATCCGGGCTTGGATTTGTTCGTGATTTCGCAGCTCACCCGGTCCCGCCGGTTAAGCGTGAGCGTGGCTTCTCCGCGGGTCGTCGGGCCTACCCGCGACGAATACGTCTCGCCCTTTGTGCCCGGAGTCTCCGAGCACGTCCATTGGCCGCTCTCATACCCGGCGGACGCAGGGTTGGTCGAAGCCTCAGAGAGGGCGACCTGCCCCTGCCGCATGCTTTGCGGATTTCCCTTGGCGTTTCCGGGTTCTGCCCTGCCGGAAATCACGAGGTCGGAGGCCCTTCCCTCGAGCGTCCATTGATCGGCTCCGAGCGCAGGAACCTCGCTGCTCGCGTAGGTTCCATCGACCTTCTTCGTCAGCTGGAGCGTGGGAACGCGGATCGAGACCTTGTAGTCCCTCGACTTCGCCCGTGGTGGTTATGCCGGTGGCTTCTGGTTGTTGCCGCCGTTGTCGTTCGTAATGCGCACGCGCATGAGCTGTCGGGAAGCGAGCCCTGCTCGCCGTCGACGCTTCGCACGGAGCTCGTGACGTCATTCGGCACTGTCCAGGTCAGTTTCGCCACGCCCCCCGTACAGGGGACTTCGCCGCTCTTTTCCTGTGAATCGAACGTGCCGTTGTTGTTCCAGTCGATCCATCCCGCGGCTTTGCCGACGCCGGCGCATTTGACCGTTTCCGTATGGGTGTCCCCGGGGAACGTTCGAATTCCGCCGTCCCACTTGGTCGTGTCGATTCCGTCTTCGTCGTCGAACAGGCCGTTTTTGTCGTCGCCCCGGGCGTCGTCGCTGAACTTCTGGTAGCCCTCGGCGTCGATCTGGTCGCCGAGGCGCGGGGCACCCTGGTCCATCGACATATTCGCCTGCGGGTTCAAGGCGAAAAGATCGGTGCTGCCGGCCTTGGGAACCTCGCCGCCCTTCCACGTCGGCTGGAAGGTCGATCCGGCGTAGCCGCATGATTTCGGAGCGTCGCCGAAGTCCGTGGCGACGATGAGTCCGAGTGCGACGGCGGAGTAGCCGGAGCCCTGCAGGGTGATCGTCGCCCTGGTCACGCCTTCCATGAACATGACCGCATCGGGGCCGCCCAGGCCGTTGGGCTGGGTGTACTTGCCGGGGGTGCCTCCTGCGCCCTTTTTGGTAGACGCATTCCTCGTCGGAGGGCATGAGCTGCAGCGTCTTGCCGCCGTTTGACATCTCGGCGTTGGTCGTCACCAGTTTGCCAGTGTTCTTCGAAACGCACGTCTTCGAACGGAGCGTGTCAAGCACGCGCCAGCGGACGTTTTGGTCGGTGCTGGCCTGGACCCATTCGTCTGCCCACTCGCTCGTGGCCCAGCTCTTGATCCCGTACCGTTTGGACGAGGCCTCGGCGTCGGCGAAGACAAGCCCCTGGACCGGCACCTGCTTGACCGCGCCTTCCGGGGTGTGCAGCTCGACCTGCAGGAGTAGTCGACGCTCACGCGGGCCGCGTAGCCGGTGGGCTCGGTGCTCGAGCCGGGGGTCCCCCACTTTTTGCCGTCCCACGTATTGTTGCCGTTGTAGGCGTATCCGTTGGCCAAGCCGATGGCCATCTGGTTTCTGTTGACGTAGTCGGCGGGATATGTCAGCCCTTCGTGCCACCTCGGCGCTGCCGTCTTTCCATTGGCCCGGGCCGCCGATGTTGTAGAGGTTGTCGAGGGCGTCGCCGGCCCACGCGCCGGGGATCGTCGCGACGAGGGGGCCTCTGGCCTGCTGGTCGGGGACGTCGCTCGGATGCCCTAGGTGCTTGTAGTTGGACAGCTGGCAGGTGGTGATGAGCTCGCCGGCGTCGCCCAGGTCGCGTTTGTTGACGAAGTTCTTCGTCTGCCCGCAGTTGAGCACGGGGACGTTGGGGGTCGGGTTGTTCTGAAACTTCGAGTAATCCGCCCATTGGAGCCACTGGATCGAATCGACGTATCGTCCAGATCCGCCGGTGGCGAAGACCGCCGGAAGGATCGGCGACTGTTCGACGATGTCCGCCTTGGCTTCCCGACGCCGTCTTGCGAAAAGACAGAGTTGAAAATCAATGAAAAGCCGCATCCCATTGCGGCGAGCACATGCAGCTTTTTACGGCGTGACAAGGCGTTTTTCGTCGTGAAGACAGGCGGACTTTCTTCATTGCACATCTTTCCCAGTATTGACGGCAAAATGTCATATTTTCGGCGTCAGGCACGCTGCGCAACCACAACCTGCCTCGAATTGCTTCGCCCCGTGCCAAACAAATGCATATGGTGAGGAAATGCAAACGCTCGCAATGAGGCCTGACGCGCAACAGTCTATTCTGAGAAATTTCGTTTTTGTCGCCGATTTCTCATACCTTGGGTCCAAAAAATACGATACTTTCGGCGGAGGCCTTAACCTACCGCGGGATGATTTGCGATCAGCCTGACGTCGTCGCAAACCTGCGGCGGGCGCCGTGTTCAGGCACTGCCGCACCGAAGCCGCTCGCCTGCCGCGACGCGAGGCCGACGAGCGGTTCGCAGGCTTGAAAAACGCCGACCGGAAGAGACCGTCAACCGGAAAAATTCAGGTGCGCAGCCGCCTTTCCTCCGGCCCGCGCCGCGTTTGGAGAGCTTGACGAGATCGGCGAGATCGTCGCTTCCCGCCCGCACCTGGCAGCCGGAAAGCCCGTCAAGAAGGCCGTCGGCGAAAGCCGCGGCTATTTCGACGGAGAGGGCGACGTCGGTCCATTCCGTGCGCCCGGCGTGCATCGCCATGGCCGCCGTCATGTCAGTGCGGACGACTCCGGGGGCGAGTTCCAAGACGGCGATCCCCTGTTCGCGGCCGGCTTCCGCCAGGCAGCCGCCCAGCCGCATGAGCGCCGTTTTCGAGACGTAGTATCCCGACGCCCGTGCGCTGTCCTTGACCGCCGCGCCGGAGGAAATGTCGAGGATGCGCCCGCCGCCGGCCGTGATCATGCGGGGACGGCCCTGCGCTGAATGAGGAAGGGCGCGCGCACGTTGACCTGCTGCGTGCGCCACCACTCCTGGGGGTCGGCTTCCCACGGAAGGGCCTCGCCGCCGGAGACGCCCGCGAATTGACGACCATGTCAGACCGGGCCGTCGGCGAAGACGACGTCGAGCATCGCTTCGACGTCGCGCACCTTGAGAGGTCGGCCCCACCGTGCACACCCGCGCGCCGCGATCCTCGCATTCGCCCGCGGACGCCGCGAGGCTCGAAACCTTTCGGGCCACGAGCACGAGCTTGCGGCCGGGGGCGGCCAGCCCTTCGGCGAGGGCGCGGCCGATGCCCCGGGAGGCGCCGGTGACGAGGATCCGTTCGCTCGGCTTCACGCTCTCAGCTCCGCACCGCTCTTGCGCGCCGCCTTGACGATGCGCGTTGCCAGGCCGGCGGTCCTTCGGCGGTCAGGGTGTGGTCGCTTCGGAAACGCAGAGCGAAGGCGAGAGACTTCTTGCCCTCGTCCACTTGGTCGCCCGTGTAGACGTCGAAGAGCACCGCGCTTTCGAGCAGGTCTCCGGCGGCTTTGCGGATGATGTTCTCGATCTCAGCGGCCGTGACGTCGGAGTCGACGACGAGGGCGATGTCCCTTTCGCCGCCGGGGCGGTGGTCACCGGCCTCACTCGAGCGGCGCGGCGCTCGACGTCGCCTTGCCGCCCTCCGCGCCCGTGAGGGCGTCCATGTCGATTTCGAAGGCGACCGATCGGGCTGGCAGCCCCCATGCCTGTACACACGGCGGGCGCGAGTTCGCCGGCGTAGCCGACGGTCCGCCCGTCTTTCGACTGATGCGCGCGCACCGGCGGGATGCCAGGGGCGCACTCAGCGGCCACGGCGACCACGTCGACTCCCGGCGGAGGCGGCGACGTTGAAGGCCGCCTCGTCCGCATCCCTCCAGTCCCAGAGTTCAGGCGCGTAGCCGTAGGCGGCTGGCGTCTTCGGGACCGCAGGCGACGCCGGCGACGTGATGCGGCTGGGAGGGATCGCGCAATGGAGGGCTTTCAATTCGGCGTCGCTCGGCCGTGCGCCGACGCCGGCAGGGGCGGCGGGAACGAGGTTGCCGGGCCGCGTGACGAGCCCCTGCTCGAAAAACCGCGACGGACGGATTGGAGCGGGAGACGTTCAGCCGGGCGGTCTCCAGCAGGAGTCGAGGATCGAGCTGCGCAGGTACGGCGCATCCTCCTGCAGCGGATTGGCGAGCTGGAGCAGACGGCGGCGCTCGTCGCCCGAGGCGATCCCCTGCCGTTCGAGCGCGCCTGCCGAGATGAACGGATAGGGACAGCACCTGGACCCAGCCCTGCTCGGCGAGGCTCTCGCCGCGTCCCGCCGCGCCTGCTGAGCCGCCGTGGTCCCACGGCCGACGTTCGCGCGGGGCAGCCGAACGGGAATCTCGTCGTAGCCGACGAGCCGGGCAAACCTCCCTCGACGAAGTGGGCGGGGCCGACGAGGTCGAGCCGCCACGTCGGCGGAGTGACCCGCACCGTCTTTCCCTGACTTTCAAAAGCGCCGCTCCCGGATTCTTCGGCGGCGCCAGAGCCGCCGACAGAGCCGTCGCCTCGCGGGCGCAGGGCGATCCGCGTTCGGTTCCCCGGATGCGCCGGAGGCTCCGTCCCGGGGACTTCGACCTTGCAGCCGATCTCCCTCAGGACGTCGATGACGCGCTCGTCGGAAAGGTCAAGCCCGGTCAGCCGCTCCACCTCCGACAGCCGGAAATCTTGCGCTTCGGGCGCAGAGAAAGTCCGCAGGTCGAAAACCTCGTCGCCGGCCGTGCCTCCGCCGTACTCGACGAGCAAATCCACGACATTCTGGGCGGCCACCGGCGGCAGCTCGGGGTCCGCGCCTCGCTCGAAGCGCTTGGACGCCTCGCTCGCCAGCTTGTGGCGGCGGGCCGACCTCGCGATGGAGACCGGATCGAAATGCGCGGCCTCGATTAGCACGTTGACGGTTTCGTCTGTGATCTCGGTGTCCGCACCGCCCATGACGCCGGCTATTCCGAGGACGCGCTCGGCGGCGGCGTCGGTGATGAGGAGGTCCTCGGGGTCGAGGGTGCGTTCGACGTCGTCGAGCGTCGTGTGCCTCTCCCCCGCCCTCGCGCGGCGAACGACGATCGGCCCGCGCATTTTGTCGAGGTCGTAGGCGTGCAGAGGCTGGCCGAGGTCGAGCATGACGTAGTTCGTCGCGTCCACAGCCAGGGAGATCGGCCGCATTCCGGCGGCCGTCAATCTGTCGCGCAGCCACTTGGGGCTCTCGGCCTTCGGGTCGATTCCCTGACGATGCGCGTGACGAAGCGATCGCATCCGACGTTGCCGTGAATCGGGGACTCGTCGCGCACCTCGACGGCGAATCCGTTCTCCGTGCGCGAAGGGATCGAATCGGCTTTTTCGCCGGATCGAGGAAGTTCTGGCGGCTTTCGGGCAGCCCCGGTCGGTGAACGCGGCGCCCGTCGAGATGGTGGTACTCCCGCGCCACGCCCCGCATGGAGAAAAGCAGTAGCCGCGGTCCGGGGGTGATGTTGATTTCAGCGTCTCCCCGCCGATTCTCTAGGTAGGGGCAGAACGTCGCAGCCGACGCCGGGAAGCCCTTGGCGGCCTCCTCGTCCCTCCCGCGGCAGCGAGGACGATAATCCCTGTCGTGGTCTTCCCAGCCCGAGCTCGAGCGCTGAACAGATCATCCGTCAGAGAGATGCCCGTACGTTTTGCGCGCCGAAATGGCGAAAACCTCCGGGAAGAACCGCCCCGGGCAGTGAGACGACGACGTAGTCGCCGACGTCGAAATTGTGCGCGCCGCAGACAATTCCGCGCGAGGGAAGGTCGCTCGGCTCCTTGCCTATTCCGGGGGCGTCGTTGTGCTCGCCGACGTCGACCCGGCAGTAGTTGACGACCTTGCTGTTCTTCTGCTTTTCGGGGCTTCGGGCAAGCACTTTGCCGACGACCACGGGCCCGGTGACCTCGCGGAGTGGATCGTCCTCTTCCAGGCCGACTTTGACGAGCGCCGCAGCCAGTTCCTGAGCCGTCAGGCCTTCGGGAATCTCGACGTGCTCGGCGAGCCATTGCGTGGGTACGAGCGGCATCTCAATTGCCCTTCCCGTGGTTCCGAACTGGAGGGAGAGCGCACGTCTCCCTCGACTATGTCGCGCATGTCGGCGATTCCGTGGCGGAACATGAGGGTGCGCTCCAAGCCCATGCCGAAGGCGAAGCCGGTGTATTCGTCGGGGTCGATCCCGGCGTTGCGCAAAACCTCCGGGTTGACCATGCCGCAGCCTCCCCATTCGATCCAGCCGGCGCCGCCCTTCTTTTGCGGGAACCACAGGTCCATTTCGGCGCTCGGTTCGGTGAACGGGAAAAACGACGGCCTGCAGGCGCGTCCTGGCCTCGGGGCCGAACATCGCCCAGGGCGAAATGGTCGAGCGTGCCCTTGAGGTCGGCCATCGTCAGGCCCTTGTCCACGGCCAAGCCCTCCACCTGGTGGAAGACGGGGGTGTGCGTCGCGTCCAGCGCGTCCGTTCGAAACACCTTGCCCGGGCACGCGATGTACAGCGGGGCGCCGCGCTCGAGCATCTCGCGCCCCTGCACGGGCGACGTGTGCGTGCGCAGCACAAGGCCGGGCTGGAGCCTCGACCTCGCCCGCCGTCTTGTCAGACGCACCCGCGCCCACTGCAGCCTCTCGCCTTCCCTCGCCGTCGGCGGCAGCGACGCCGGCCGCCGCGCCTGCGACGGTCTGGACGCCCGAAACGTAGAAGGTGTCCTGCATCTGGCGAGCCGGATGGTCGGGCCCGAAGTTGAGGGCGTCGAAATTGAACCACCATGCTCAACCTCGGGCCTCGGCGATCTCCCAGCCCATGCCGATGAAAAAGTCGGCGACGTCCTCGACGAGCACGGTGAGCGGATGGCGGGCCCCCGCGGATTGCGGCGCGTGGGGACGGTGACGTCGACCTTCTCCTCTCCAGAGCGGCTGCGGCCTCTTCGGCCTCGAGCCTGGCTGTCGCCTCGGCCAAGCGCGGCCTGAATCTGTTTGCGCGCTGCGCCCATGAGCTCGCCCGCCACGGGTTTGTCCGCTTTGTCCAATCCCTTGATGAGGGCGTTCGCCCGGGTGACGGGAGCTGCGTCGCCGGAATGGGCGAGCCGGGCCGATTTCAGCTCCGCGAGCGTGGACGCTTCGGCGAACGCCCGCCGGGCCGCCTCGACGGCCTCGGCGACGGCCGCCTCGTCCAACGGGCTGAGAGCTTGTGTGGACATGAGTGCCTTTCCCTAGGTTTCCGCTGAAGATTGTACGTCACGCCTCCCTCGGCGTTCACACGGTCCACGCGGCGAAGCCACCCGCATTTCCTTTACGACGCAGGGAAAGCGGGGGCGGAAGGGCCATCCCCTCCGCCCCCGCTTCTCCCCTGGCCGTACCGAATGCCGAGACGGAGCCGGAAAGGCGGCCCTCCCCGCTCTCAAATCGCGGCAGCCCTGGGAGCGGCGGCACTAGGAGTACACGAGCACCTGGGTGACGAGCATGACCCCTCCGAAGCCGAGGACGAAGACCACCATCGGCCACACGAACTTCAGCCATGCCGAGAACTCATGTCCAGTCATTTGCAGCGTCGCCATGACCAGACCGGTTCGGCGCCAGGAAGAGCATCGCGTATTGGCCCCACTGGTAGAGCGCAGACGATGATGAAACGCCTCGATTCCCACCGAGTCGCCGAGGGCGCCATGATCGGCATGGCCAGGACGGCCAGGCCGAAGAGGACGGCACGACGAAGCCGAGGACGAAGAAGATGAGCATCATCATGACGATGAACACAGGCCCGTTCATGCCCTGAACGAGGTTGGAGGCGCCTTCGAGGAGCGTGTCCGAAATCTTTCCCTCGTTCATGATGGTGTTGATGCCGCGGGCCAGGCCGATGATGAGCGAAACGCCCACAAGGCTGGAGACGCCGTCCGTGAAAGCGTCGACCAGCTGCTTTTTCCTTGAGCCGCTCCTTGCCCGTCGTCACGATGAACATGATGACGATCGTGATGGCCAGGAAGGACGCCGCCATGTCGGGGAACCACCAGCCGAGCTGCATGACTCCGTAGACCATGAGGACGAAGGCCGAGACGAAGAGTATGAGGGTGACCTTTCTGTGCTACGTGAAGTCGCCGGCGGAGTCGCCGACGTCGACGGCCCACTGCTTGTTGAACTTTTTCCCGGTCCTCGTAAGTGAGCGAGGCTTTGGGGTTCTCTCTTGATCTTGTTGGCGTACCAGTAGAGGTAGAGGATCACCACGACGCCGCCGACGAGGCAGCTTTGCCGCGCGCCACCAGATGCCGTCGGTGAATTGGATGCCCGCGGCGTTGGAGAGCGATGACCGAAGAGAACGGGTTGATGGTCGAGAACGTCGTTCCCATCGACCCTCGCAAGGAAAAATCGCCCTGACGCATATGATCGAGTCGTATCCCAGGGCGATGAAAGACGGGGCAGAGGATCGGGTAGAAGGCGACGGCCTCCTCCTCCAACCCGCAAGTCGTTCCGCCGACCACCATGAACACGGACACGGCGAAGACGAGGCGAACTCGCGCCCTTGGTCTTTTTCTGTCAAAGCCAAGAGGCCCGATTTGAAGGCCCCCGCCGCTCTGACGACGCCTATCAAACCTCCTAGGACGAAGATGAACACGATGATGTCGATGGCCCTCGATGGTGCCCTTTGACCATCGACTTGGTCACGTCTTGGACGCCCGCCGGATGGCCTTTTTGAGCTCCTTATACGTTCCTGGAACCGAGACGGGCTTAGTCAGTGCCCCGCTCTCGAATTTCTTGAGGGCGATCTTCACGCTGAGTTTGTCGAGTGTCTCCTGCGCGGCAGGTATTGTGTCGACTTTTGCTCGCTCGGCTCGGTGATGGAGAACGTGTCTCTTTGTACTCCAATTTGAATAGGACCCTCGCCTGACGACGTGCGTCGCCAGGACCGTGAGGATGGTGAGGACGAAAAAGGATGGTGAATGCACCGGGGAAACGTCCACTTTCCCCTCTTCTTTTTCTTTTCCGTTGTGGTGTCCACAACGTCGTTTGTCGTCGTCGACATGATGAAGTTCCCTTCATGGGCGGTGCGGGCCGAGCGCCTGGCGTCGGCCAATCGACGGCCAGCCAAGTGCCAGTAGGCGGCTGGCAGGCTGTCGGCCGGCGTCCCGGCCCGCACCGCGCAGCGACGAAGGTCTCGCCGCTACATCGTTATATATGTGCCAGTTTGTCCGGCGAGGGCGTCCTTTGCCCTCACGAGTGAGGTGATGAGGGCCTTGCGCCCTTCACCCCCTTCGACGAAGTTCAAGCACGCCTCGACTTTGGGGAGCATCGACCCCTTGGCGAATTGGTCTTCGTCGATGTGTTTGCGGGCTTCCTCGACGGTCATCGACTCCAGGTCTGTCTGATCGGGTGTGTTGTAGTTCAGGCTGACCCTGTCGACCGCCGTGAGGATGACGAGCAGTTCCGCGCCGATGTCGGAAGCCAGGAGAGCGGCCGAGCGGTCCTTGTCGATGACCGCCGCGACTCCCTTGTACCCGTCGCCGTCCTCGATGACGGGGATTCCGCCGCCGCCGGAGGCGACGACGACGGCGCCCGCGTCAATGAGCGTTTTGACCGTTGCGGCCTCGACGATCGCGGACGGCAAGGGAGAGGGAACGACCCATCTCCAGCCGCGGCCGGCGTCTTCCACGTAGGTGTTTCCGGTCTCGGCCATGAGTTCCTTGGCGCGCTCCTCGCTGAAGAATGCACCGACAGGCTTGGTGGGATTCTGGAAGGCGGAATCTTGCACGTCGACGACGGTCTGCGTGACGACCGAGACGCACTGTTTGTCCGACCCGCGCTTCTTCAATTCCCTTCCGATCGCCTGCTGGAGGTGATAGCCGATGTACCCCTGGGACATCGCGCCGCACTCGGCGAACGGGATGAGCGGCGTTCCGCCCCCCTTGTCCGCAGAGACGTCCGTGGCCACCTTGATCATCCCCACTTGGGGGCCGTTTCCGTGGGTGACCGTGACGTTGTAGCCGCCGTCCATCAGGTCGACGATCGCCTCGGCGGCAGCGCCGATCAGCGTGAGCTGCTCCTCGGGGGTCTTTCCTAGCGCGTTTCCTCCGAGGGCACTGACCATGCGCTTGTCTGATTGCATTCATACTCCTTTGTAAGGGCCGGCCCGCGAGGGGGCCGGGACTGTTCGTTCACGCCACAGCGGCGCCCCATGCAGCTACGACAGTGTTGCGTACATGACGGCCTTAATGGTGTGCATGCGGTTTTTCCGCCTCGTCCATGACCTTGGACTTGGCAGATCTGAAGACCTCGTCGGAGACCTCCATTTCAGTCACGCCGAACTTCTCGGCGATGTCGGCGCCGATCGTCGTGTTCGTGTCGTGGAATGAGGGAAGGCAATGCATGAAGATTGCCTCGGCGTCGGCCTTCGCCATGACCTGCGCGGTCACGCGGTACGGTTCGAGGAGCTTGATGCGCTTCTCCCAAAGCTCGGCTGGCTCGCCCATGGACACCCAGATGTCCGTGTAGACGACGTCGCGCCGGAGACGGCCTCGTCGACGTCGTCGGTCAGAGTGATCGTCGCGCCCGTCTCTTCGGCTATCTCGCGGCACTGGGCGACGATGACGCCTCGGGCATGAGGGTCTTTCGGGCCGCAGGCGACGAAATGCAGGCCCAGCTTGGAGCAGACGACCATGAGCGAGTTCGCCACGTTGTTGCGGGCGTCGCCCATGAAGACGAACTTCAGGCCCTTGAGGCCTCCGGGGAAGTTCTCCTTGACGGTGAGCATGTCCGCGATCATCTGGGTCGGATGGAACTCGGTGGTCAGGCCGTTCCATACGGGCACCCCGGCGTTCTCGGCGAGCTCTTCGACGATCTCTTGAGCGAAGCCGCGGTACTCGATGCCGTCGTACATCCGCCCCAGAACCTGGGCCGTGTCGGCGATCGACTCCTTCGCCCCCATCTGCGAGCTGCCCGGGTCGAGGTAGGTGACCCCCATGCCGAGGTCCATGCCGGCGACCTCGAAGGCGCAGCGCGTGCGGGTGGATGTCTTCTCAAACAAAAGAACGATGTTCTTCCCTTCGAGGTACCTGCGTGGCGTTCCGGCGAGTTTGAGGCTTTTGAACTGCTCCGACAAGCGGAGAAGGTAGCGGATCTCGTCCGGCGTGTAGTCGAGCAGCTTGAGGAAGTTGCGTCCGCTGAGGCTGATGGGCATGTCGTTCCTTTCTTTTTTGCATCGTTGCGGTGAGTTCGGTATCGTAACCGACTTCACGACGCCGACACCGGCGCTACTCCATAGTCCGTCTAAGTGTGACGCATTTCAAGAGTTATGCCGGTACGAAAGAGAGGCGTACAACCGACTCATTTCTAGATTCCACGACTACATCCTACCTAAACTTTCCGCATCGCGGAACTTTTATTCCACGATGCGGACATGGAAACTGGCGGCGAATGCTGGGATAATCGTGCCTGACGACGTCAACGGGGACCGTCGCGGCAACCGAGAAGGGGATGAAGTGTCAGTAGCCCTCTATTACTACACATTGACTGTCCTCTTGGCGAGCATACTCACGGCCGCGGTTTGCCTTTCCGTCTATCTCGTCAACCGCCAAAGGCCCTATCTGTTCACGACGTTCGCCTTCCTCGTCTACTTTTTCGACGTCGCGCTGGTTCTCAGAACCGACGTCGTCGGCAGGAAACCGGGAAAACTGGCCGTATACGAGATCAACGGGCCAGTCGAATCGGCGCTGCTCGGATCCTGCCTCGTCCTGTTCTTCTGGTGCGCCTGCAGGAGTATCTCGGGTTGGGCAAAGAAACCGGGCGCTGTGGGCGATTCTTCCTTTTCTGGCCGTCAGCTACGCTTCCTTCAATTTTTCTGGGCGTCGGCAAGTGGCGCGAGTTTGCCTTTTTCAGCGTGAGGTCGCTTTTCATACTCGCAATGCTCATCGCGATTCTCGTTCATTTCCTGAAAACGGACGACCTCGGCGAGCGGCGTCGCCTGCTTCGTCACAGAGGTTTCTATTTAGCCGTCCTCGGCTCGACAGTCGCGACAACGGCGTGGAACGTCGTCTTCATCCTCGGCCTGGACTACGGCGACAGCCGCCCGGGGGATCTGTCTTTCCTTCCGGAGCGCAACTTCGCCGAGAATGCCCTGCTTCTTTGCGTCGCCTCGTTCGTGTGCGTCTCCGCCTACAGAACTCTGCGGATGCGGTACGTCGATCCGCCGGCGGGCGTGACCAACCAGCGGGAGGCTTTCGTCTTCCAGTCGATCGCAAGCTACCTGAACGTCAACGGCCTGTCGCGCCGCGAGGAGGAGGTACTGCGGCTCGTCCTCGACGGCAAGGACAACCGGGCGATAGCCGACGAGCTTTTTCATTTCCGTGTCCACGGTGAAGGTCCACGTTCACAACATCCTTCACAAGACGTCTCATGGGGAACCGCAAGCAGCTGACGCAGGCCTTTTGGAGCAAGATCTGACGATTCTTTGAGCGATGTCCGACTGCGCCTGTCAGCTCGACGCGGCAGATCTCCAGGCGGTCATTCGACGCGGAGGCCGGCGGCGCCGCTCCATGCGGGAACCTCGGCCATGTCGGCGGGGCGAAGCCGAAGATCCGCGATCTGCTCCATGAACAGCCTCGGCCCATCGGCCGTACTCAGGCGGAGCTGGGTGGAAACATGTCCGCAGCGTGATGCGTGACGATGTATTCGCGGGTCGACATCGCCTCGGAGACGCTCGAGGAGATCGACCAGCCCGCATCCGTGCCTTTTCGCGGCTGCGTCGATTGCAGCCGAGAACCGCGCGGCCCTCTCGGCGCTCGCCAAAGGCTTGAACGTCGGTATGTTCGCGACGACGGCGGGGCCGGGGAGCTCGCGGCAGACGCGGTCCATGAGGCCGGCGAAATCTTCGACGCTCAGGCGGGAAAGCAGACGTCGTTGCCGCACGTCGAGGGTGACAAGATCGGGGACGATACAGCTGCGCCGACGCGCAAGCCCGCCAGCTGCGGCAGTTGCGACGTCAGCACGGATTCTGCTGCAGCCTCCCGAAAGCGAGACGTTGAGGAGGATGACCCTGCGGCCCAGGGCCGCTTCCAGGCCCGCCGCGATCCTCGGAACGTACCCTTCGGCGATCGACGCTGCGCCGAGGCCTTGGGCCGCGGAGTCTCCGAGCGCCGCGTAGACGAAAGGCCGAGACTTCGCCTCGCACGGGGCCACTGAGGCTCCGCCGACGGGGACCGCGTCGCACAACGTCGGATCTCCGTTCACATCGGGCGACGGCGAATCCGCGCCCGCAGCAAGTTCCTCGAGCTCGCGCAGAGAGCGAAGCAGATTGAGCTCCCACGCCTCGCGGAAGGGAGAATTCTGCCTCGACGGGGCCCGCATCTTTCGGTAGACCGCGGCAGCGCCCACCGTTGCCGCGACTTTGACCGCACGGCTTCCACGCATCGCTTCCTCCTGGCTTTCGGCGGCGTCGATGTCTGTCGTCGATTGACCCGGTTCAATCCGCCCTTTGCGCCATGGCGCTTGCATACGCGCACACAGCCAGAGCGGTGGGAGACGTTGAGGATTCGGCCTTCCTGCAGAGGGGACGGCCACTCGCGCGTCGGCGTCGAAATCGCATCCGGCGAATCCGCGGGCCTCATTGCCGACGAACCAGAGCGCCCTGCGCCTGAGATCGGAGCGGCTTGGCGCGGCGCCCAGTATTTTAGCCTCGGCAGCCTCGCGACGAGGACCGGAGCTCCCACTCCCCGTTCCCTCGGCCGTGAGGACCGGAGGCCGGCCTCCCGCGCCCGCGCAGCAGCGCCCGAGGCCTCGATTCCCGCGACGCACGGCACGTGAAAGGGCTCGGCCGCCGATCTCGCGACCTTGGGCGAATAGAGCTCGGCGCTTGCGCTTTTGCCGACGACGACGGCGTTGGCCCCGGCGGCGTTCTGCCGTTCGAATGATGGTGCCCAGGTTTCCGGGGTCGGCGATGTCGAGGGTCGCCACAATCAGCGACGCCTCGCGGAGAAGCGAGTCTAAATCGGGCGCCTCCGGCGTCGAGATGACTGCGACGACGCCCTGGGCGTCCGCCGAAAGGTCGCGCATGTCCTGTGCGGCAAGCACGTGCGTCCACACTCCGGCCGCGGAGGCCAGTTCGGCGACGTCGCCGTGCCGTTCGACCGCCTCCTCGGTGACGTAGAGGTCACGCGTCAGGCGGGCGGCGCAGGCGGGAGCTGCGCACGGCCTGCGGCCCTTCGACCAGGGTCTGGCCGTGCCGTGAACGCTGTTCTCTGCGGTGAAGCCTCTGCGCGCGCTGGAGCTGGCTGCGCGAAGCCTCTTTGGTCCGAAGTTTCATAGTCACCCTTCCACGGGAAAAAGGCCCCGGACAACAACCGGGGCCTTTCAGCCGAACTCGATCAGGCCTGCTTCGAGCGTTGATCGTCCTCCGAAGGGCCTTCTTGGCAGCGGCGACGACGGCCGCGAAGGCCTTGGGGTCCTCGACCGCCATTTCGGCGAGCTGCCGACGGTCGACCTCGATTCCCGCGAGGGTCAGACCCTGGATGAAACGGTTGTAGGTCAACCCTTCGGCGCGGGCGGCGGCATTGATCCTGGCGATCCACAGCTTGCGGAATTCGCGCTTGCGGGCCTTGCGGTCACGGTAGTTGTATACGAACGAGCGGGTGACCCTGCCCTTCGCCTTCCGATAGAGGCGGGAGCGCTGCCCGCGATAACCCGAGGCTCGCTCGAGTGTGGTGCGGCGCTTTTTCGCGGCGTTGACTGCGCGCTTGACGCGTGCCATGGCTTTCTCCTTCTAGCTTCAGCGGCCCAGCAGGCGCTTGACGGACTTGAGGTTCGCGGCGTCGACCGGCTGATCCATAGCCAGGCGGCGGGTGCGACGGCTGGACTTGTGCTCCAAACAGATGGCGCTTTGCTGCCTGCCTCGCGCATCAGCTTGCCGCTCCCCGTCACGCGGAAGCGCTTCTTCGCACCGGAGTGCGTCTTGTTCTTCGGCATTCTTCTTGGCCCCTCGGTCTGGCCGCGCAGGGCGCGCGGCGTTTCTTACTTTGGCGCGGGTCAGTCGACGGCCTTGTCGGACGCGACGTCCTCCCGCGCCTCCGATCTGTTCGAACGCGCTGCGCGCTCGGCTTCGCGTGCCTTGCGTGACTCGCGTTCGGCCTCGCGGCGTCGCCGCTGATCGGATTTGGCCTCGGATTTCTTTCTCAGCGGCGCCAACACCATGGACATGTTGCGCCCTTCAGCGCGCGGCGCCGCTTCAATCGTCGAAAGCTCCGCCAGCTCGTCGGCCAAGCCTCGCAGCAGGCGGACGCCCATTTCGGGCGGACTGCTCGCGGCCCTTGGAACCGAAGGTCGAACTTCACCTTGTCCCCGCCGGTGAGGAAGCGTTCCGCCTGGGATTTCTTGGTTCTGTAATCGTTTTCGTCGATCTTCAGACCAATGCGGATGGATTTGATGACTGTGTTCGACTGGTTCCGGCGAGCTTCGCGGACTTTCTGGGCCGACTCACATTGAACTTCCCGCAGTCCATGAGCTTGGCGACGGGCGGGTTCGAGTTCGGCGCAACCTCGACGAGGTCGAGTCCCGCCTCCTGAGCCAGGCGCAGCGCGTCTTCTACGCGGACGACGCCGACCTGCTCGCCTCCCGGGCCGACAAGGCGAACCTTGTCCACGTGGATGCGCTCATTAACTCGTGGTTCGTTGTTGATGGCTATTCCTTCGTTTCGACGCACGCGCACGGAGAACTGCCCGAAGGAAAGGGTCTGGGCCCGATCTGACCCGATTCCTTTCGATCGCGAGATTCGAAGGCATCAGGTGGGAGTGTCTCCACTTGCGTTCCGGCTTGTGCCGGTCGGTCGCCTGAAACTATAACAGAACGGCGGGGCTGATGCCGCGATAAGGCCTTTGAGATTTCGGGCCCGTCACGCATGTGAGTTTGCGCTCACAGGAACGACTTCGACGACGTCGAGGTGGGCTCGCAGGCACTTGTCCTCCTCCGCGGCTGCGACCACGGCGGCGACCGCGCGGTAAGCGTCGGCCTCCGATGCGGCGTCGATCGCGACGTACAGCCTGATGACGCCGCTGTGCATCGGAGCGAGGCTCACTCGGGCTGGGTGGCCGCTCTTCGCTCAGCGCCCTCTCGAAGGCCCTCGAGGACCCGGGGATTGTCCCACGGCGCCGACCATTCTTCCCGGCGGCGACGGCGGCGACCGCGCTTCTGCCGAGTGCGATGCAGCCTTTTCCCGCTCCTGTCCCGCGGGTCGAGGGCGAGGACGCCGGAGAACGTCAGCGCCCGCGCCGCAGCGTTCGCGCCCAGCACGGGAATGGGGCGCGCCCCCGGGTAGCAAGAGGAAAGCCTTTCGGCGCAGGAAAAGACCGGCGTCGCGAAGCGGCCTCCGGGGATTCTGACTGAAAGGGTCGCGGCTTCGGCCGCGTCCGCGGTGGATCGGGTCTCGATTCGGATCTGCGACGCCGCCGTCGTCCGTCCTTCCCGGGTGCTCGTGCGGAAGGGCCGGAACCAAAACCCGCCCCGCGGCGAGGGCCGCGACACTTCCTTTGAGCGACGCCCCCGGGTCCGGATTCGCCTGGGCGGCGGCCATGTCGGGGCTCATCTCGCCCATGTCCCCGGGGAAGGCGTTGGGACGCAGCAGCCGCTCCAGCTTCCCGGCGTCGACGCGCCTGGGCCTCGCTGCGCCCGCCTCGTAGCTTGCAGCGCTCGCGCGCGAGGCCTTTCCCACGTCTGCATGCGCGTCGGTCCGTCACGGGTTCGTCCCTCCTCCGGGTGACTCGGCGACCTCGGCCCCTTTTGCTGTCTGCCCGCCTCGCTCGCGGCTCCGCCTTCCCTCCCGGTCCGCGGCTGACTTGGCGCCCTCGTCTCCGGTCAGCCCGGCGCTTTGCTCCCCGGCCGGCGCGGCGTTCTGCTCCCCGGCTGCCTCGATGGCCTGTTCCAGCGTGAACGCCCCCTAGAGCGCCTTGCCGACGATCGCCGAATCGACGCCGACGGCGGCAAGCCCGCGCAGGATCCGAATGTCCCGAAGGCTCGAGACTCCGCCCGAAGCGACGACTGGGGCCTTTGCAGCGGCCGCAACCTTGCGGAGCAGCTCCGTGTTAGGGCCCGCTCATCGCGCCGTCGCGCGCCACGTCGGTGACGACATACCGAGCACCCTGCCTCCTCGAGCGCCGGAAGGACGTCCCACAGCCTGCCGACTTCGGCGGATTCGCCCCGCGCCTCGAGAACGTCGCCGCGCACGTCCAGGCACACGGCCACCTGAGAGCCGAAGCGCTCGATCGCCCTTGCCGCCCATTCGAGGTCGGCGAGGGCGCCCGTCGCCAGGTTCACCCGCGCGGCGCCGCTGGCGACCGCCGCAGCAGGCTCTTCGTCGCGCACCCCCGGACCATTCCACGCGCACCCCTGTGCCGCGTCTGGGCCTCCTCACGATCTCCGTCAGGAGCGCTCGATTCGAGCCGCGCCCGAAGGCGGCGTCGATGTCGGCGAGATGAATCCACGCGGCGCCGGCCTCGACGAAGTCGGCGACGGCCCGCATCGGGTCGCCGAAGGAGCGCGCGGACGAAGCCTCCCCGCGAGTCAATCGCATCGATCGGCCGTCGGCCACGTCGACGGCCGGCAACAGCTGAAGCGGCAAAGTCATAGGGCCCTCGCCGGCCTACCGCTCGCCAGGCTCGGATCCGCCGGAGGGCTTGCCCATCCGGGGAATCGCCGTCGGGCCTTTGCCTTCCGGATCCTCGTCTGTGAGCGGCCCGCCAATCGCCTTGCCCTCGCCGCGGCTGTTCCTTGCCCGCGCCATCTTCGTGATCATGGCGGTCGTCACCTCGCTGGAGAGGATCGCGTCATGGTCCTCCGGCTTTTCTTGGCCGAGGATGAGCTTTCCACCAGCGGATCGAGGACGTTGAGCAGCGCCCCGGCGGAGATTTCCTCTCCGCCTCGCCCGGAGAGGAACCGGCGAGCCCGCACGGTTCCCTGAAACGCCAGCCTCGATTCCGACGTCGGTGCCGAGGTCGACGTCGAGCAGCACGACGCCGAAGCGCGAAAGCTTCGAAAGCGAGGCGGCGACCGTCGGCGCGCTGTCGGAGGGGTCGGCCTCCGGGTCTCCTCTTCGAACTCGTCCGGACCGACGATGTTGCGGATGTCCCATCTGTCGTACTGCGGCGCGGCGAGTTCGCGTACGACCACCGCCCCGTTCTCTGTCATCACAACGGCGGCGTCGATGCGGTTGAGCGCAAGAATTCCGGCGACCACCTCGGGGAGGTCGAAGGGCGTCAACACCGCGTAACGCTTGATCATCGTACTCTAGAGCCCTCTTGTCCGGCCGCTCGCCCGTTTGGACGTGCGACGCCGTGGCCAATCATAGACGGCCTTGCCCAATCTTAGATGATCGAGGTTGTGCTCCCCGAAACGACCGGGGCGGGCTTTCCAGCGGCCTTTCCAAACAAGGCTGCCTTTTCAATCGGTGTATTTTGGAGCGCATGGAAGCTCTGATCACCGGATTCGAACCCTTTGGCGACAATGCGACCAATCCCACGCAGAGGCTTGTAGAAGTTCTTTCGACTGACTATGCGGCCTCCTGACAAGACTGCGATGGCTGCGGGCGCAGCTTCTTCCCGTCTCTTTCACTCGCGCCCGCACTCAGATACAGCGTCTGGCGGCGCAGTTTCGACCCCGCATCGTGCTGTGCACCGGCCTTTCCACCGAAGCCCGCAGTTTGCTTGTGGAGCGCATTGCAGTAAACGAGCAAGCCGGCGCGGACAACGACGGTCTCACGCTTTCCGGGGCCAGTGACGCTGCGGGAACCGACGGCCTGTTTGCCACGATCGACGCGGCCAGGCTGAGCGACTTTTCTGGCGCAGCGGGGTCTCAAAGACCGAGATCTCTGGCACGCCGGCACCTACGTCTGCAACACGGCGCTTTACACAGCCGTGCAGTCTGCCGGCCAATACGGCGGCAAAGCCGATTTTTGCACGTGCCCGCCGACGTCGACGTGCACGCGCTGGCAGCGGCCCTCTATGAATGGGCGGAAAGCGGAATCCGAACTCGCTGCGGCGGGTCAGAAGCCCGGCGGGCGTCTCGTCGACAACCTCCTGACGGTCCCGCCTGCAGTCGATTGGGAAATTCCGAGGCAGCCGAGCCGCCGAGCGGTGCAGGGCTCAGGCTCCGCCGGTCGATAAGCGGGACGTCGTTCAGGCGCGAGGGACCCTGTCCTGTGCGCCGCCGAAGCGCCTGTCCCTTTCGGCGTAGGCCTGGCATGCTTTCCACAGCTCCCGCCTGTCGAAGTCCGCCATGCGAGGTCCGAGAAGTACAGCTCGGCGTAGGCCGACTCCACATGAGGAAATTCGACGTCCGCAGCTCTCCTCGCTCGTGCGGATGAACAGGTCGACGTCGGGCATCGCGGGCGCATAGAGATGGCGCTGGATCGTCTTTTCATTGACGGCCCCGTTTGAGGCGCCCTCGGCGGCCTCTCGTGCGATCGAGCGCACGGCGTCGGCGATTTCGGCCCGCCCTCCGTAGTTGATGCACATGTTGAGGGTGAGCTTCGTGTTGTTGCGCGTCAGCTCCTCGGCGGCGCGCAGCTCTTTCAGGACGGACGCCCAGAGCTTGGGCGTGCGCCCGACCCAGCGCACGCGCACGCCCCAGGCGTTGAGGTCGTCGCGCTGGGCTCGCAGGACCTCGCGCGAGAAACCCATGATAAAGCGGACCTCCGCCGGGCTCCGCTTCCAATTCTCGGTTGAGAAGGCGTAGGCGGAAAGCTCCTTCACACCGACTTCGAGGGCCCCGGCCACGACGTCCATGAGGGTGGCCTCGCCCACACGGTGTCCCTCGATGCGGGGAAGGCCGCGGGCGTTGGCCCACCTGCCGTTGCCGTCCATGACGACGGCGACGTGCCCGGGCGGCTTGGCCAGCTCGGGCGGGCGGGCGCCCGACGGGTGGGGCGGAGGAAGGATCGGCTCTTTCGGCCCTCCTGCGTGCCGTGTCATGCCGTTCCCCGATCATGCCGACTCCGCGATCCGCAAAGAACGCACCTGCGCTCGACATGCCACTGAAGGTAGGCAGCGACGATGGCCGAGGCCGCCCGCCGGTCGTGTTCGCCGGCGGCGTCCGCAACGTCCCAGCGGCCCGAAACCAGCGAGGCTGAGCAGCTCTGACAGTCTCGGACGCCGGATATGCTGCGGCGCGCGGGGCGCAGTCAGAGCAGACGACCCGCCCTGACTGCAGGTGGAAGGCCGCCAGGCCCCTCGTCCCTCCCGCACACCGCGCATTCGTAGAGGGACAGCCCCCACCCGTGCAGCGCCATCGCCCTCAGGATGTATGAATCGACGACGAGGGCGGGCCGGTGCGCGCCGGTGGCGAGCGCGTGGATCGCTCCGTGAAGCAACAGATAGTGGGCCTGGTCGGGCCTTTCTTCGATCGCCGCGAGCTTGTCGGCGACCTCGGCGATCACGCAGGCGCACGTGTAGGCGTCGTAGTCCCTTCCGATCGAGCGGCCGTAGGGATTGAGGGGTGGCGGCCTCGTGACGACGTCGAGCGTGCGCCCCTCATAGAGCTGGAGGTCGACCATGGAAAACGGCTCCAGCCGCGCTCCGAACCTCGATTTCGTGCGTCGGACGCCCTTGGCCACCCCGCGCATCTTTCCGTGCCGTCGCGAGAAGAAGGTGATGATCCCTGTCGGCCTCGCCCAGGTCGTGGGTGCGCAGCACGATGGCTTCGTCGCGATAAAAGCTTTCACCCGCAAATTATCGCATGTTCGAACCCGGCCTGCCCGCGCATCGCGGAGATCGCGGCGGCTTCGCGGCAAACGAACCAGGCGCGGCCCTCGACGGAAGGATCGCACTGTGGCGCGCGGCGAAGCGAGATCTGCCTTCGGCCGAAAGACCCCGTTTCGCCGCGGAGCGGAGCGGCCTTCAGCGCGCAGCTCGGTTGACGGCCGAGATGATCGCGTTGAAGCTCGCCCGCATCGTCGACGGATCGATTCCGCAGCCCCACAGCGTTTGGCCGGCGACGTCGCACTCGACATAGGCCGCCGCCGTCGCGTCCCGCCCGGAGGCGAGGGCGTGCTCGGCGTAGTCGAGGACGTGCACGTCTACGCCGATCGTCGAGAGCGCGGCGACGAAGGCGTCGATGGGGCCGTTGCCCGAGGCCTCGATGAGGTGGCGCTTGTCCCGCTTCCTCGATGCGTTCGACGACCCTCGCCTCGAGGGCCGTCGACGATCCGTCGCCGGCGCTGACCGTGGCCGAAGCCAGCCGGTACTTCCCCCACGGCGAGAGGCCGTCGGCTTCGGTGTGCGGAAGGTATTCGTCCGCGAAGATCCTCCACAGCTGTTCGGCGGTGATCTCGCCGCCGAACTTGTCGGCGTGCCGCTGGACGATGCCGGACAGCTCGATCTGCATGCGCCGGGGAAGGTCCAGCTGGCGGGTGCTCGACAGCAGATAGGACACCCCGCCCTTGCCCGACTGCGAGTTCACGCGGACCACGGCCTCATAGGTGCGGCCCACGTCCTTCGGATCGAGGGAAGGTAGGGAACGTCCCATGTGACCGCGTTCTCGTCGCCGCCGTTCTCGGCGACCCTGCGGGCGCGGTCGGCGAAGCCCTTCTTGATGGCGTCCTGATGGGAGCCCGAGAAGGACGTGTAGACGAGGTCGCCGCCGTAGGGCGTGCGCGGCGGGACGTCCATCTGCGTGTGAGTGCTCGACGACGCGGCGCACCGGTCGATGTCGGAGAGGTTGAGCTCGGGGTCGATTCCCTGGCTGAAAAGGTTGAGCGCGAGGGTGACGAGGTCGACGTTGCCGGTCCGCTCGCCCTGGCCGAAGAGGCAGCCTTCGACGCGGTCGACGCCGGCCAGCATGGCCAGCCTCGGCCGTGGCGATGCCCGTGCCGCGGTCGTTGTGGTTGTGCGCCGAAAGCACGACGTGCCCGCGTCGCGAGGTTTCTGCTCATGTACTCGATCTGGTCGGCGTACACGTTGGCGTGCACCTTTCGACCGTCGTCGGCAGGTTGATGACGATCTCGCGGTCCGGCCCGGGCTGCCACACGTCCATGACCGCTTCGCACACTTCGAGGGCGAAGTCCAGCTCGGTGTCGACGAAGATTTCGGGCGAGTACTCGAATCCGGCGACGACGTCGTCGCCCAGCGTCTTCTCCATGTAGGCGACGAGCTCCTGCGTGCCGGTCACCGCCAGCTGCTTGGTCGCCTCCTTGTCGTTGTGGAAGACAACGCGGCGGAAGACGGGCGAGGTTGCGTTGTACAGGTGGACGACAGCCCGCGGCAGGCCCTCCAGGGCATCGACGGTCTTGTGGATGATCTCCTGCCGCGACTGGGTGAGGACGGAGATCGTCACGTCCTCTGGCACGAGGTCCCTCTTCGACCAGGCTGCGGCAAAACTCGAGGTCTCGCTGCGCTGGCATGGCGGGAAAGCCGATCTCGATCTCTTTTCAGCCCGAGCTCGATGAGCAGTTCGAACATGAGCTTCTTGCGGGCGGGGTCCATCGGCTCGATGAGGGCCTGGTTTCCGTCGCGAAGGTCGGTCGAGAGCCATCGAGGCGCTTTCAGGATGCGATTGTCCGGCCATGTCCTGTCGGGAAGCGAGACGGGATTGACGTCGAGGAAATGCCGATACTTGGCGATCGGCATGCCGGATGGATTTTGGCGGCTGGAACGGCCCTGGGTTTTCATTGCTTTTCTCCTGCTGACAGTGCGCGAGTTGAGGCGACCGGCGCGACGAGACCCGCGACGAGGGGCCGGCCTAGCCCGCCTCGCCGCGGCAGATAAGGAAGAATGCCGCCAGCATGTCGCCAATCATAGCCGCACGGACGGGCGGAGGCGAAGAAAACGCCGATTTTGGCGCGGATGAGAAAAAAATGCCACGAACCTTCGAATCCGTTGTTCGACAAGCTTCGAATCCGCTACTCGGGAACTTCCAGATCCGTGGGCTGGTGCCCGAGAGCCGCCTGAACCTCCTGGAGCTGTCGGCCGAATTCGACTGCGGTGGCGGTGCGCTTGTCGACCTCGCGCTCCATCGCCGCCATGAGCACCTCGTCCAAGCGCTCATAGGCGTCGGCGTTGTCGGGCGCGTCGGCCTCCTGCGGCTGTCCCTTGCCCAGGCCGAGCGGTGCGAGTTGGGTGGCGAACATGTGGGTGATGTATTCGCGCCTCGTCAGGGCGTCGTCGGTCGCAAACGGGGCGTGCCCGCTGAGCGCCGTGTAGACGGTCGCCGCAAGCGAGTACACGTCGGCTCTGGCGTCGGCCTGCTGGTTGAGAAGCACCTCCGGGGCCGCCCAGGGAAGCGAGGCGCCCATGACGTCCTGGTTCGTGGCGCCCACGAGGTGGCGATCCCGAAGTCCCCAACAGCGGGCGCCTGAATTGGGAGTACAGCACGTTCGCGGGCTTGAGGTCGTGGTGCACGATTCCCATGACGTGCGCCGTGTGCACCGCCGATGCCACCTGGACGCCCATCTTCAGCGCGTCCTCGATCGCCAGCGGCCCGTTCGCGAGGCGCTCGGCGAGCGACGGCATCGGGCAGTACTGCATGACCACGTAGGGCTGGCCCGACTCGGCCACGTTGGCGTCGTGTATTTCGACGACGGAAGGATGCCCGGACAGCTGGGCCATGAGGTCGACCTCGTCCCGGAACTGCGAGGAGTCCCCTTCGCCCAGCGCCGTGCGGAGGACCTGATCGCCACGAGCCGCTTCGGGCAGCTGCTCCTCACAGGTAGACGTCGGAGAACCCCCGGAGCCGAGGTAGGGAGACGAAATGGAAATCGTCGAGCACGGGAGGGGCCGTGTGCGAGCGGCGGGGCGCGCGCGGGCGCACGCTGTGGTCGATGCCGAGCGCCTCCAGACCCCACGAACCGCTCAGCTGGCTGGCCGGCAGGTCGCTTTCGGGCTCGGCCTCCCCTTCGAGAGTCGGCGGCGAGGCGAGGGCCGCCTCGTCTTCGGGGGTGAGGACGTCGATGACGAGTATGGCCTGGTCCGCCCCGGTTCCCGCTCCTGCAACCGCTTGAGAAAGCACGGTGGAGGCGGCCCGCTCGGCGCGCTTGAGCTGCCCGAGGGCGACGAGCGCCTGGTTGCCCGTGAGCTTCGCCCGAACGCGCTCGGTGGCGACGACGAAGCGCTGGCCGGCCTCCATCGGAATCGTCCACAGGTCGCCGGGAGGTCATATCCTACATCGTCGAACTGCGGCAGCGGCTCGGCCGTCCCTTTCTCGTCGATCGTGACGATTCCCATTCCTCCGGAGGAGACGGCGATCCAGGTCGGGCGATCCTCGATGCGGGTGGCGATGAGCCCGGCGAGCCTGACGTCGTCGACGTCGCCGATCCCTCCCCCGTTCTTGAGAATCGTCGCCTCGGCGACCCTGCGCGCGATGCCTCTGGTGATGTCGCGCCACAGGTCGTGGACGTGCCGCACGAGCGGTCCGTCGGGTGCGCGCGCCCGCAGTGCGGAGAAGGCGTCGACGATCATCCACGAAACCTCGCGCCAGCAGCACGTCGGAGTGCGGGTCGGTGACTATGAAAACCGGCATTTGGGCGATGAGCCCGTCGCCCGAGGCGACTGCGTCGCCGGAGGTCGCCATGCCCCAGCGAACCACGTGTGGGCCCAGGCCTGGGTGTTGTCTAGAGCGTTGCCGGTGTCCATGGCCCAGTTGGCGTCGTCGTAGGCCGCTGGGTCTTCCAGTCGGTAAAAGCATGTCGGGGTGACCAGCCGCGTGGCGACGGCGTGCTCGACGAGGCGCGCCCTTCGGCTGACGGCCAGCTTCTCGGGGCCGCCGTGCAGGCCGCGCACGCCGTAGCGGGTGAGCCGGTCGCAGACGTGGTCGAGCTTGCGGTTGAAACGGGTGATCGGCCAGCCGAGGCGGTCGGCGGCGTTCTGGGAGGACGGAATGGAGGAGGTCGTCCCCCGGCCCGTCAGCACGGGCTCGGACAGTGCGAGCACAAGGAGCAGCTGGGAGTTTGTCAGCTCGATCGGTCCGATCGTCGTCGCCCCGGATTCGCTCGTCTCGGACACCGCGGAGGGGACGTACGCCGGCTGATTGTTGACGAGCCGCATCTCGTAGGTGGTCCGCCCCGCGGTGAACAGCAGCGTCGTGTCCGCGTAGACGAGCGGCAGCGAGCGCCCGGCTGCAGGTATGCCTGGGTCACGCCTCCGCGTCGGCCAGGTGGCGGACAAACGCGCTCCGATGTTCTCGATCCACCACATTCCGTCGACGTGAGAAATGACGAGGAACCGGCGGTGGAGGTACTGATTGTCGTCGAGTTCGAGCGGGCCTTCGCGGCCCACGAGGAAGGGCTCGCCCGGATCGATGTGGAACCACTCGCCGCAGAATTCAAGGGATAGGCTCATTCGGAAACCCCAATCTTCATCAATGCCACGGTGACGTTGTCGCGCCCACCGCGAGTCAACGCTACATCGCGCAACGCGAATGCGACAGCGTCGAGGCTGACTTCATCCTCGCCATCCTCGACATCCACAATAACCGAAGAGACGTCCGAATCGTCCAATTCGTCGGAAAGTCCGTCGGAGCAGACGATGATCGTATCTCCCTCGCGGGCGTCCACGTAAGAGGTGTCGAGGGTGGATTCTCCGTAGCTGCCCACCGCGCGGGTGATGACCGCCTTGCGGGGGTGGACTCGGGCCTCCTCCTCCGTCAGCTCGCCCTCGTCGATGAGCTCTTGGACAAGCGAGTGGTCGCGGGTCAGCCGCCGAAGCCGCCCCGCGCCACATGTAGACGCGCGAATCGCCGATGTGGGAAAAACGAGCCACTTTGCCTCTGCCTCTATGTAGACGGCGCCCGCGACGGTGGTGCCCGCTCCGGGCTGGGCGCCCACGCGGGTTGCGGTCTCCTCGATCTTCCCTTCCTTGATCACGGTGACGATCTTCGCCCTGGACTCGTCCACGCACTTTTGCAGCCTCGCGGCCGCGTCGGCGCCGTCGACGCCGTCCCACGGGACCGCGGCCAAGGAGTCTATGACGGTCTGAGCCGCCTTGTCACCGACGAGGTGGCCTCCCATTCCGTCGGCGACGGCGAGGATGGGTGGGTGGAGCAGGTACCGATCCTCGTTCCTGAACCGGATCCTTCCGGGATCGGTCACTCCAGCCACTGTTATCTGCATGCGAATAACCTTACGACAGTTTTTCAAGCCAACCCTGGGAATGGGTACGATTCACCTCAAGGAGGGGAACGGTCCCCAGTAAGCGAGCATGAGGAGAAGAACGATCTGCCCCCCGAGCGCCGCACCGACGACGGCCTTGGCGCCCGCACGCATCTTAGGCTTCTTTTCGTGCCAGCGGAACGGAACTCTGACGAAAAGCCACGCCGAAAGGAGCGCCGCTCCCTGGCAAGCGATCCACCCGCCTTGAACGACGATGAGATTCCGCTGGTAAGACACAGCATAATAGGCGAGGGCGACAAGGTACAGCACAAGGACACACCAGGCTACGATGATCCCGGCCGAAGACGCCGCGACGCAAGCCCCCATTCCGCCCGTGTCGATGAGCCTCTTGCCGCGCACTCGCATGCGCCCGACGGCCAAAAGCACAGACGAAACGATCAGCGCAAGCGCTCCGGCCCCCAGTGTGAGCACGAGCTGTTTTCCGGAGGCGAACTTGGGCGCTGCGGCCATCTTCTTCCCCTTGTAAGCCTGGACGGGCTTTTCCCCTGCTATCCTGGGCTCGGCCGAGGCCGTGGAGGAAGGCCGTTGACCCAGTCGGAAACGTCCCTCATGGGGGCCGCCTGCGCGACGCCGTCGACTTTCAGCCCGTGCCCCCTTGTAGTAGCGGACAGTCAGTGAGTTGTTGCCCGCCTTTTCGAGGTCCGAGCGCATGATGACCGGCCCTTGGACCGTGGGCATCGACATGTCGTCCGTCCCGTAGACCATGAGGACGGGCATCGTCATCTTCCTTTGGTACTGCGACACGTCGAAGTCGATGTGAGCGGAAAATCCTCGCCGAATTGCTGGCCGACAAGCTTGGAGACGACCTCCCTCATCTGGCTGGGCGCGCCGAGCCGCCGCAGGTAGGCGTCCGCCGCCAGCGCACCCTGCACGCGGATGGGCAGAACCGGAGCCGAGACGAGGACGACGAAGGAGACCGAGGCGTTGCGCGCCGCGATGATAGGCCCGATGAAGCATCCTTCCGAAACCGTGTACAGCCCAGATCTTTTGGGATCGACGCCCGGGACGCCGAGCAGGTGGGAAAGCGCGTCCTCGTAGTCGTCGGCCAGCGCTAGGTAGTCGCGGTGCGTCGTCGAATAGTTCGCCGTCCGTTTCATCGGCACGAGGGTGGCAATGCCGGCCGAGGAGATGAGGTCCGTCGATTCGTCGAAGTCATCGTCGTCTTCGTCCCCGTGCCGTGGACGAAGACGATTCCCTGGAACGAGGCCGCGCACGCCCACGGGAGTCGTCAGCTGCGCGGGAATCGACGTTCCGTCCCTCAAACGTATCTGCACCTGCCGTTTTTCAATCTGATACGTGCCGACAGGGGGCGAGGGGGCCTTGCCGACGACGGCGGTGTCCGGCGTCTCCGGGACGACGACGGAGCGCATCGGCTCGGGATTCCATCGCGGGCCGGCCCAGTTTCCCCACATCCCGAGAAGGAAGACGACGAAGCCACGCGAGGGAGCCTCGGATGGCGCGCGCAGCGCTCGCGGCTCGCATGCCCCGACGTCCGACGTCGAGGCCCCGTCCGCGCCTCTCTCCGGGCGGCCATTTAAAAGCCCAGCCGTCCCATTTTCTTGGGGTCGCTCTGCCAGTCTTTCGTCACCTTCACGTGGAGGTCGAGGCTGACCTTCCTGCCCAATAGCCGCTCGATCGCTTTGCGGGCCCGCACTCTGATGCGTTTGAGCTGGGCCCCGCCTCGGCCGATGACGATTCCCTTTGGGAATCGCGCTCAACGTGGAGGTTGACGTGATGCGGGTCGCCGACGACCTCCTCGATCGTCACGGCCAGAGAATGCGGGAGCTCGTCGCGCAGATCCCTCAGAGCCGCCTCCCGCACGAGCTCGGTTATAAGCGTTTCTCGCTTTCGTCGGTCACGGCGTCGCGGGGAGTAGAGGGCGGCTTTTCGGGCATCCTCTCGACGAGGAGCGAGGCCAGCTCCACCTGCTCCCCTTTGCCGCGCTGACGGGGACGACCTCCGCGAAGTCGGCCAGCTCGGAGACTTCCTGGAGCCGCTTTGCCAGGGCCGCGCGACCGACGAGGTCGGATTTCGTCACCGCCGCGACGATCGAGGCCTTTTTCGAGGCGAGTTTCGATACGAGGCCCAAGAGGAAGCGGTCGCCGGGGCCCGTCGCCTCGTCGGCCGGGAAGGCACATGACTATGGCGTCGACGTCGCTCAGGAGTCGCGGACCATGTCGTTGAGCCTTTCGCCCAACAGCGTGCGGGGCGGTGCAGGCCAGGCGTGTCGACGAGGATGAGCTGGCCGCCCTCGCGGTTGACGATGGCTCTGACAACCCGCCGAGTGGTTTCGGGGCGGTCCGAGGTTATTGCGACCTTTGGCCGACAAGCGCGTTGGTCGGTCGACTTCCTCGTCGTTCGGCCGTCCGACGACGCACACGAACCCCGCTCTGAAGCCTTCGGGCCAGTCACTCATCTGATTCTCCTTCGTCTTCGACGGGCGAGGACGGTCCACAGCCTTCTCCTGCGGCCTTGGAATCGGTCCGCCGTCAGGCTGATGCCGCCGATCGACGCTCGGCTGCCCGCGATGGGGAACCCCTGCCGATGAGCTTGGCGAAGAGGCTCTCCCACGGTGATCGACGTCGTCGTCGTCGAGTTTAACGCCGAAAAGCTCGCCGAGGTCGGCGATCGGCAGGCGTGCGGGAACCCTGCTACACGCCTTCTTCGACGACGTCGACCTCGGGGCGCTTGATCGTGCTCGTCGGAGATTTCGCCGACGAGCTCTCGACAAGGTCCTCGATCGTCACGAGGCCCGCTATTCCGCCGTACTCGTCGACGACGAGCGCGATGTGCACCTGGTTGGCCTGCATCTCGCGCATGAGGTCGTCGACCACTTTCGTCTCGGGGACGAAAACGGGCTTGCGCATGAGATCGGCCACCGTGAGGGACTCCGTGTTCCCGCGCAGCCAACGGCGCAAGACGTCCTTGAGGTAGACGACCTGTGCAGATCGTCCGCGGATTCGCCGACTGCGGGAACCCGGAAAAACCCTGAGCGCGTGAACAGGGACATCGCCTTGTCCAGCGGCGCGTCGATGCCGATCGAGACCATGTCGGTGCGGGGGACCATCACCTCGCGCACGAGCGTGGTTAGTCGAACACGGATTGGAGAAGCTCGCGGTCGGACTCGTCGAGGACCGTCGAGTCCGAGACCCTTTCGACCATGACGGCCAACTGGTCCTCGTGCAGCTGCTCGAACTCTTTCGTCGTCGGCCTCCCCTCGCGCACCACCGAGGAGGCGACTGAGGTGGCCAGGGCGGCCGGAAGGGAAATGAGCGCCAGCGTTTCAACGGGCCGCCTCGCGCCCATCGACGCGGGAGACGATTCTCAGCATCAGGGGAGGCGGCGGCTGTCAGGCGAGGTATGCGCCGACGGCCTCCCACCACTCGTCAAACACCGAGGCAAGCGCAAGCGCGGCGAGGACGGCGGCGAGCGAGGTGAAGAAAATGCGGAGCGAGATGAGCCCCGCGATGGCCGCCTGCCGTCTGGAGACGATCGACAGCATTCTCTTTCGAGGCCTTCGGCGCGTCGGCAGCCTCGGCCCGGGTGATCCGGCCCAGCGCGGTCAGGCCGGCGGAGAAGAGGCGCCGATGCCGTAGCACGCGAATGCAGGCCCGGCGAGCGCCGCGAGAGGCACGTTGGAGCCGTTCATATTTCGGTCGGTTCGGGGGCGACGGGGTCGGCTCGCCTGCCGGCCAGGAAGGTGAGCAGCAGTTGCCGCTGGAGGTCGAATATTTCGCGTCGCTCGTCTTCCTCGGCGTGGTCGTACCCCAGAAGGTGGAGGATCCCGTGGGTTACGAGAAGAAGAACCTCCTCGGCGACGGCGTGCCCGGCCGTGTAGGCCTCGCCTGGCGGCGACCTGCGGGCACACGACGATGTCCCCAGCACCTTCTCGCGGGGCTCCTCCCCTATGGGCGCCGGCCGAAGCTCGTCCATTGGAAACGAAAGGACGTCCGTGGGCCCGTCGAGGTCCATCCACTCGACGTGGAGCCTGGCCATGGACTCCTCGTCTTCGAAGAGGACGTTGAGTTCCGCGGCAGGGTGCACGCGCATGCGGTCCAGGACGAACCTGGCCAGGTCCGAGACCTCCTGAGGTCGATTCCCGGAGCGAAACCCGATTCGTCGTTGACGTCGATGCTCATCTGCTTTCCTTTCGAGGCGCTCTTCCGCGGAGGCGCCCGTCGTCGTGAAGCCCATCGCCGTCCCCGCCGCGAGGGCCCCGACGTCCTTCGTGCAGGCCGCCGCCCTTTCGCGGCGGTACGCGTCGGGTCCCTCCCCGCGTCCTGGGCCAAGCTCGCGACATGCTCGCGCGGGCCTCGTCCCACCGGGCGTAGGCGTCGATGATCTCGCTGACGAGCCTGGCGGACGACGTCGGCGGAGCTGAGCTCGCAAAAGCGTACGCCCGGAATGTCGCGAAGAATGCGCCTGACTGAGGCGAAGCCCGGACCTCGGTTTTCCGGGAGGTCGATTTGGGTGACGTCGCCGGTGACAACCATGGTCGAGCCGAAGCCGAGGGCGGGTGAGGAACATTTTCATCTGCTCGGGCGCGTCGTGTTCTGGGCCTCGTCGAGGATGACGAACGCGTCGTCGAGAGTCCTGCCGCGCATGTAGGTCAGCGGCCGCTTTCCACCGTTCCGGCGACCGCGAGCTTGGGGATCGACTCGGCTCGAGCATCCCCGCACATCGCGTCGTACAGGGGACGCAGGTACGGGTCGATCTTGTCTGTAAGCGACCCCGGCAGGAAGCCCAGCGACTCGCCGGCCTCGACGGCCGGGCGCGTGAGGATGATCTTCGAAACCCGCCGCTTGTTGAGGGCGTCCACGGCCTTGGCCATCGCGAGATACGTCTTTCCTGTTCCGGCCGGCCCGATCCCGAATGTCACGGTGTTTTCGTCGATTGCGTCCAGCAGGCCTTCTGGCCGAGGGTTTTTAGGGGCGGATGGTCTTGCCGTGCGCCGACAGGATGTCGTGGGTGAGCATGTCGGAGGGGCGCATGACGCCGTCGCGCGAAATGGCGATCGCCCGTTGGACCGCGTCAAGGGTCAGATGCTGGCCCGACTGGACCACGTCCACCAACTCGCCGATGAGCGCCTCGGCGAAATCCAAGCGCGATTCCTCGCCCGCCAACGTGATCTGGTGGTCGAGGACGTGAAGCGTCACGGGCGCGAGCCCGGTTTCGAGCGCGCAGCACTTCGTCCCGGTATCCCAGAAGATTGATCATCGAGATGTGCGCGGGAACGGAGATCGTTCGCGTCGACGTAGCCATGCCTCCGATTCTCAGCTGGTTCCGATTCTAGCCGGCCGAGCCGCGCATGCCCGAGAGGGCCGCGACGGCGAACGGGCCGGCGGACGAGCGCAGGACGTTGGGGCTCAGCACCGTCCGCCCTCCGATCCGCTCGAAGGACTCAATCTCTCTGGCGTCAGGCCGCCCCTCGGGCCGACGACGATCCTGGTTCTCTGGAGCCCCTGCAATCCCGCGCTCGCGATGGGCATGTCGGCCTCCTCGTGGCAATCACGAGCAGATCGGCGCCTTCGGCCGCGGGCGAGCCAGAGCCTGCGGCGTCGTGCACACGTCCAGAACCTCGGGAATCCAGCGACCGCCGCGATTGCTTGGAGGCCGCCAAAACGACCGATTCCCAGCGCCGCCGGGCCTTTTCCTCTTTGCCTTTCCAATTGGCCACGGCCCGCGCGCTCGCCCAGGGGACGATGCGCCAGACCCCGTACTCGGTGGCCGTCTCCACCGCTTGGTCGTCCTGCGAGTCCTGGCCAGGGCCTGCAGGAGGGTGATGCGGGCGATGGCTCCGGCTCGCGCTCGAATCCGAGCACTTCAGTTCGACTTCCCCTTTGACACGCCGACGACCGCGCACCGGGCCCTGCCCTCGCGCCCGTCGACGACGTCGATCTGCTCCCCGCTCGCCCTTTTGACCGTTGCGGCGTGGTGGCGCTTCCGGCCCCGCCAAGACAAACCGATCGCCGGTCCGACAAGGCAGGGGCGGCCATCCCCGGGCGCCTGACTTCGGCGGACTGCCGGGTCTGAAATCGGCGGAAAGGCCGCCGCTTCGGGAGCCGCGGCCCGTCCCGGCGAGCAGGCGTCGAGTCCGAGCGCACGCCGACGCCGGGCGCGAGGTAGACCGGACGTGTCATGAGCGAAGCTTGTCCCGGAGCTTGGAAGAATCCGCCCTGCTGGACGAGGCGGGCCGCGGGCATCCTCTCCCGCATGCGCGCAGGCTTTTCGAGGAGGCTGCGCTGGGCGTCGTCGAGCTTCGTGGGGGTCTTGACGTCGAGGACAACCCTGAGGTCGCCGCGCCCGTCCCTCTGGAGCCTGCCGACGCCGAGACCCGAAAGCTTGACCGTGTGGCCGGCGTCGGCGCCCTCGGGCACGTCCACCGTCATCGGGCCGTCGAACGTCTCGATCTCAATCGAGCAGCCCAGCGCGCTCGCGGTCATGGGAATCTCAAGCTCGCACACCAGATCGTCGCCGTCGCGGCGGAAGACTCTGTCCCTGCTCACGCGCACCTCGACGAACAGGTCTCCGGGCCCGCCGCCTTCGACGCCCGCCTCGCCTTTCCCGGCGATGCGAATCCGCATGCCGTCTTCGACGCCCGCCGGAATTTGGACGTGGACGGTGCTCGTTCCGCGGACGCGGCCCTGACCGGAGCAGTCTGCACAGGGCGTGAGGATGACGGTGCCGAAGCCGTGGCAGGTCGGGCACGCCATTTGCGTGACCATTTGGCCGAGGATGGAGTTGGCGACCCTCGCACCGTGCCGGCGCCGTCGCACTCCGAACAGGTGACGGGCTCGGTTCCGGGCGCGGCCGCCGTCCCGTGGCAGGTTTCGCATTCGACGGCGAGGGTGTGCGTGATGTCGCGTTCGACGCCGAAAACGACGTCGCGCAGGGACAGCGTCACGGTCACGAGGAGTCTTGGCCGCGCTTTCCCTGGAGGCCGGGCCGCGGGCGGCGCCGGCCATTCCGCCGAAAAAGGTCTCGAAGATATCGGCGAAGCCGCCGAAGCCCTCGGCCGAGCCGCCGCCGCGCAGGGCGTCCGTGCCGCCGAGGTCGTACATTCTCCTCGACTCGGCGTCGGAAAGGACGTCGTAGGCCTCGTTGACCGCCTGAATTCGTCGGCTTTTTCGGGGCCTGCGACGTCTGGGTGAAGCCTGCGCGCATGCTTGCGGTAGGCCTTCTTGATCTCCTCCTGCGAGGCGGAGCGGGAAACACCGAGAATTTGATAGTAGTCAGCCAATTTGTCTTATCTTCTTTAGCGGTTGCTGAGGATGTCGGACAGGTACCGGGAGATGGCGTACACGGCGGACATCGTTCCGGGGTAGTCCATGCGCGTCGGGCCCACGACCCCCACGCGCGCCACCGATTGGTCCGCGACGTCGTACGTCGAGGAGACGACGGACGCCTCCGCCAGCTCCTCGTATCGGTTCTCCTCCCCGATCGACACCGAGACGCCGTCTTGCATGGCGGCGAGGAGGCGTAGAGATCGACTCTGCTCTTCGAGCAGGTCCAGAACCGGCGAAATCGAGTTGGCGAAGTCGAGGAATGCCGCGAAAGGTTGGCGGCGCCCGCCATGACTATGCGCTCCTCGCCGTCCGCGCGCAAGGCGTCGAGGATGGCGCCGCCCACCGCTTCGGCGACGGGCCGCAGGCGTTCCGGCGACTCGGCCAGAAGCGCCTCCAGGGACGGAGCGATGTCGGCCAGGCGCAGGCCGGCCAGTTGGGCGTTGAAACGCCTGCCTAGATCCGCGAGGTCGTCCGCATCGACCTCGGCTTCCAGCCTGAGGCTTCGCTGCTCCACCCTGCCAGCCTCCGTCACGATGAGGGAGAATGACGTATCGGACGCCGACGGCGACGACCTCGACGTGGCGCAGCGACACCTTTGGAGCGAGGGGTACTGGACGACGGCCACCTGCCGGGTGACCTGGGCCAGCGCGCGCACGGCGCGCTCGACGACGTCGTCGAGATCGACGGCGCCTTCGAGCAGCTTCCGCATCGCCCGGCGTTCGGAGGGCGACAAAGGCTTGATGGACTCGGGCGAATCGACGAACTGTCGGTATCCCTGGTCGGTCGGCACGCGTCCGGCCGACGTGTGGGGCCGATGGATGAGGCCGGCCTCCTCCAGGGCCGCCATGTCGTTGCGTATCGTCGCCGGCGAGACGCCGAGGTCGTAGCGTTCGACGATGCGCGAGCCGACGGGCTCGCGTGTGGACACGTAATCGCGCACGACGGCCTCGAGGACCTTCGCGCGGCGTTCGCTGCTGCCCATGCTCGCCTCTCTCCGTCGGCTTCCACCCTCACTGGGCCACTTGACAGCATATAGCACTCGACTCGCGAGAGTGCCAATTCTACGCTGAGGGCGTTTGCCGGCATAACCTTGAGCGATGAGCCTTTCATTCGACCGCTACGGAAACGACGTTCTCAGTTCCAACCCCCACCGGCACGGGGACTTCGCGCACAACCCGGAGTCGCGGCCGGTCGAGGCCCGCAGCGGGCTCGTCGTCGAGGACGTCGACACGGGCTTCGTCGGCGAGATCGTGCGCGTGGGCAAGGTCGCAGGCCAATGGCAGGTCGAGCTCGAAGGCGCAGGGCGTGCGCCGGTCTTTCCCGCTGGCCGCGATCTGGATCGACGGGCGCCCGTGAGCCTCGTCCGGCCGCAGGCGAAGGCTCCGACGGGCAGAGCCCGCACCGCCTCGGGCTCCTTCCACGTCAGCGCCAGGGCGCGCACGGCCCGCGAGTCGCGCATCTGGGTCGAGGGCAAGCACGACGCCGAGCTGGTCGCCAAGATCTGGGGCGCGGACCTCGCCCTCGAAGGCGTCGTCGTCGAGGAGCTTCGGGGAGTCGACCGGCTCGAGGAGTGCCTGGCGGAGTTTTCCCGTCGCCGACGAGGAGGGCTGGGGCTGCTCGTCGACCACCTCGTGCAGGCTCGAAGGAGCAGCGGATCGCCGAGCGCTTTCCGCGGTTCCCGGCGTCCATCTCCGCCACCCGTACGTTGACGTGTGGCAGGCGGTGCGTCCAGCGGTTCTGGGGCTGCGCGAGTGGCCGGAGGTTCCCCGCGGGGAGGACATCAAGGTCGGCACGCTCAAGCGTTTGGGATGGCCGCACGCCGACGCGGAGGACGTCGGCCTTGGCTGGGCGCGGATACCGGAGAAGGTCACGACGTACAAGGACTTGGAGCCGAGCCTTCTCCGGCCGCATGGAAGAGCTCATCGACTTCGTGACCGAGGGTTCAGCCGAGTGACTCGGCGGCGCAATCCGGCGGCCCTTGCAAGCCAAGCCCTGGCACAATGGTGACGTGACAACGCTCTCAGACGAGCCCCGTTCAGCCAGGATCCAGAGCCTTTGGGTCAAGCAGAGGCTTCGCTCCTCGCGGACGAGCGATACTTCCGCCGCCGCGGGCTTCCCACTCTCATCGAAGACTATTCCTGCCACCGAAGACGTTCTGACGCGCCTGGCCCCTGGCTCGGCGTCCTTTTCGCGATCCAGGTGACACGGTCTCTGCGACGTCGTGGAGCCCGGGCTGGCGGCGGTCGTGCTGGTCGCCTCGGCAGCCGCCGTGCTCGCGATCTGGATCGGCGGCAACCGCCGTGCGAGCCGTTCGCTTTCTCGGCTCCGGCGAGGGTCGGCCTGGTGAGCGCGGCAGTGTTCGTCGTCGTGCCTCGCTCATGCGCATCAACTCCGCCGTGGGAGTTCACCCGGCGCTTCGGCACGTCGCCTTCAACGTCTGCGTCTGCGCCGTCGTCGTCGGCGTCATCGGATGGGGCCTCGCCCAGACGCTGGCCTGGGCCCTGTTGAAGATTCTGTCCGACCTGTGGGACCAGCTGGTCATCGTCTTCCGGCAGACGGCGGCGATTTTCCTCTTCTGCTTCCTCATCTTCTTCACCCAGGAGTTCTGGCAGTTCGTCACGTTTTCGAGCTACCGCCGGATCGAGCTGCTCCTCCAGCTGCTCGGCGCGATCGCGATTTTTGACGGTCCTCGTGGGCGCTCCGCGGTTCATCGCTTCGCTGCAGAAGGACCTTCTGGAAGAAGACGAGCGGCTCACCCGGCTTCAGCGTTCGAATCTCACGATCCTCTTCATCGTGCGGCAGCTGCTCCAGCTCGCCCTCATTTTCGTGGTTTCGGCCGCCCTTTTCGCCACGGTCTCAGTGCTCACGATAAGCAGCGAAATGTACAAAACGTGGGATCTCCGCCCCGAAACGATCGACACCTTCGTCTACGACGGCGAGACGTATCTTCTCACTGATTCCGGCCTTTACATCGCCTTGCTCTTGGCCCTCGTCGCCACCGTCAACTTCGCCGTGGCGACGATGAGCTCCTCGGAGGGACGGGAAATTTTCCTCGAGGGGGTCGAAGACGAGGTGGGAGAGGTCTTCCGCCGACGCCGGCGGTACCTCGCCAAGCGAAAGGAGCTGGCCTCCCGCGGGGTGTCGGTTTAGGGAGCGTATCTTCAGACACATTGGACATCTCGTGGCTCAGCAAAGTAGTTCTGCGAGTATACAAACTGAAAACTGTGCCGCCTGAATCAGGCTAGTCACGTTATCGTCAGCAAAGGAAACATGTTTACCGTGCTAATACTGTTGTATAAAACGAAGAGTGCAGTTGCGTTGCAGACCCGCTAGCCTCGTAAACATAGTTCCAAACTCTGTAACTCCTTCAAAAATCGACAAACACACGTATCTGCATTCTCCACTATTAAACCTTACACTAAACTCACTTTCCTGGTTTGCTTTATGCGTAAATATCCTAACCACATGATACTTACTAGAATCCCAAGCACTCGAGCGAAGCGGTGCGTGCAATGACATCATTTTTGCCATAGTTGGGGCCAAAAATAACGCAAGAAATGAAACTATTCTTTAACCGACGAAGTAAATCATATTGTACTTATAATACATAAAACAGTCTCAAGTTCGAGTCTTTAAAGTAATAAATACTAGCTGAAGCTCTATCTAATAAAAATGGATGGATCCATTGGCTACGAATATCATTTATACAGTTCCATACAGTAACAATAGCAGCAACAGAACAAAGAAACATAATACCCATCCTGATGGACTAGAAGTCAGAGAAACAGATAGAAAAAGTCAGCGTCGAAGCATAGGTAAAGAACAGGAGCCAAGTACTTTTCCCGAACTCACAAAGCTTAGCAGGCATACTTTCAATTTTTCGCCTTCATAGTAACGAATGGAAATTATTCGGCGCTTGAGATAAAGTAATACATTCGACCACAGCAAAATCTTTCAAGAAAGAACTATGATTACAAACCTGAAAACACCCAACCGGGATCTAAAACCAGGAGAGCCAAGCCTGAAAAACGGTCCGACGCAACCAGCATCACACTATAAAAGCAGCCAGAAAAGCCTTGGGCGGAACTTTCGTACGCCGCTACCACCTCAGAGTGGAGCCCACGTTGCATATTGATACAGAACAGTCTCGCTCATCGATTGACGAAGTCTGTTCATGTGCCCATGATGCAGTTTTCATCATTCGATGACGGAGAGATGCTCGACTAAAGATAGTCGCAGCGGCTGCCAACAGACCGCTATCTGCAGCAAGCAAAGACGCTATAGCGTTAGTCAGGTTCATTGTTTCAGATTACCGGATGAATTTTAACCTGAACAATCTTGAAACCTGGGACAGCAAAGGCCCTCGCATTGCGAGCATAATTGTACATCACTTCATTACAACACTCTATCACCTATGTTGACACAGCAATTGATGCTCATTGTGACAGAGACGGAAGTAGTTTTCTACAGTAGATGTAACGAATTCAAATCAATCCGCATAAAAACATGCGAGAATCGACTATAAGGATATTTTTGTTTCTTTATGCATGCTAAGGGTAATTTTACGTCATTAACAATCTTAGAATATCCCTCCAGGTCCTCCCACAGGCGCCTCGTGACGGCGTCGGCGAGAAGCCTGCCGCGCAGCGTGAGGACGATGCGGCCCGCGACGGCGGCCCGGCCGTCGAGGAGGCCGTCGGCGACGAGGCCCGCTGTCGTCTGCGCTCGGACGAACTGGGGATCTCGATGCCTTCGCGCATGCGGACGCCGAGCATGACGGCCTCGTCGGCGACTCCGACGCCATGAGACCTCGCGCGCCGCCGCCGGGCTCTCCCCACGGCGACCCGCCGAGCGTGACCAGGGATGCTCGACGTTCCAAAAGGCGTCCCGTTGATGTGCGAATGAGGCGCCCGGGCCGTAGCCCTCATTCAGTTTCGCCGCCCCAGTACAATTCGGATTGTGGCGGTATCTGATGCCCGCGGGCCCACTCGATATCTCATACCAGCGGTATCCGCCGCCTCCGAAGGCTTGCCTCGCAGCCTCGTACTTGTCCGCCAGCCGTCCGTCCGTGTCAGGAAGCGGATGACGCGCGCAGCTCTGCGCTCGCATCTTGGTGCCCGGCTCGACGGTCAGCGCGTAGGCGCTCAGGTGATCAGGCTCCGGCGCGATCGCAGCTCTCTATCGACCGCCGCCACCGCATCGGCTCGCACGGGGCGCGTAGATGAGATCGACGGGCGCACGAGCCCGGCCTCGCGCGCCCAGCCGACCGCGCGCCCGACCTGCCCGGGCGTATGCCCGGTCCGGGCGTCCGCAAGCACCGATCGACGGCCGACTGCATGCCGAAGGAGACCCTCAGTGAACCCGGCGTCGGCCAGCTGAAAGAGGACACCTCGCGATCCAGCGATTCGATCTGCCTCGGTGGTGGCCTCTGCCGCCCTCGCGCAGACCGAGAAAGCGGCGTCGAGGCGGCGGCAGCACCGCTTTCCAGCTGCGTCGAGTATCGTCGCGTCCCGCCGCCGAAGAACACGGTGTCAATAAGCGGAGCGGCCTCGCCGCCCCGAAGGACGCGGTACGGCTCAGGGCGATCTCGCCGAGGATTCGGGGAAGTCCGACGTCGAAGCGGCCCAAAAGTCGAGACTAGCGTACGATGTTGGAAATCGCAGCACCTGCATCTGGACGGCGCAAAACGGCACGTGGACGTGCGCGCTCAGCCCGCCGGAGACGTCCGGGTTCGGCAGGGCGCCGTCCTTCGGCGCCTCTTCTCCGTCGGGAAGGTCAGCCACGGCGGAAAGTCAGGTCGTGAATCGTGCGGCCGGCCTCGACTCCCCGCCGTTCGAAGCGCGTCATGATGCGTCGCCACCTCGGGCGAAGCCGCCGCGGGCGGGCTCGCGGTCGTTCGGATCGGGCCGCCCCCGCGTGGAGGTTGGCGAAGGAGTCGCTGGCCTCGAGCTCGTCGCGCATCTGCCAGGCGTAGTCGTCCCAATCCGTCGCGAGCCGCCACAGGCCGCCGACTTCCAGGATCTTCGCGGCCTCGGAGATGAACGGGCCCGCGATCAGGCGGCGCTTGCGATGGCGGGATTTGCGCCACGGGTCGGGAAAGAACGTCCACAGCTCGCTGGCCCGGGGAGCCTCGGGTCGGCGAATATCACGGGCAGGGCCTGCGCGGCGTCGGCCTCGACGATCGCACGTTCGTCACGCCCTTGCGCACCGCGTTCGCGACGCATCGGGCGACGCCGACGTGCCAGGCCTCAAAGGCCAGAATGTTTCGATCGGGATGCCCTTTCGCATAGGAAGTGAGCTGTTCGCCCGATCCGGGCCCTATTTCGACGACGATCGGCGCGTCGTTGCCGAAGACGGCCCGCAGATCCACTCCGCGCATTCGGCGCGATCGTCGTCGGCGAATCGCCCTCTGGCAGGTCGAGGATGTAGAGGGGCCGTGCTCGTCGAGCACCGCCCTGGTACTGGCGCACCATTCGGCCGCCTCGCCGCGAAAAAGACTTAATGCGCGCCGGGCAGCGCCGCGCTTCGGGGTTCGCCGCCGAGCCTTTCAAATCGTCGTCGGCCACGTCACGCATTCCTTCGCCCCGCCACGGCGTTCACATACTTGGCCGCGTACTCGCGCGATCGACATCCGCCCCGCACGCTGACTCTCGAGCAGCGCATCCGCCCGCTCGACTGTCGGCTCAGCCACCCAATCGGCGATGGTCACGCCGTGTCCGGGGGTCGAGATCACTCGATCCCGTCCATCACTTCGATTTTTCCCGTCTTCAGAACGCGCAAGTACACTCCGTGCCTCCCACGCTGGGAAAACTCCTTGACGAAATGCGGACGCCCCATCCACCTGGCAAACGTCATGCAGGGCGTGCGGGGGCCCGTCGCCTCCATTTCGACCTCGCCCAGCCTTTATGCGCGCGCCGAACTCGAAAGCGTCGACGGATCCGCTCTACTCAGATTCTCACCGAAAAATCCGAACGGAATTGCGCTCCAAAAACCGCCGACCAGTATTCGGCTTCTCCCTGCGCAAGGCGTACAGCGCCTGTCGGCTCCCCGTGATGCTTCCTGTCGGCTTGGATAGTCCCCGCGGATTCCGAGCGCGTGCACCGTGACGGGAAAGGCCGCAGGCCGCTTGTCGATCGCTGTCACGCCGACGGCGCCGTCGTCGGCGTGGACGTCCGCCTATCGCGCATACGGCCTCCACGTCCATGCGCGTGCCCTCGGCAATCGCAGGCTCGCTCGCGGCCCGGGTTATCTCGATGGTCTCGACGTCTGGCATCTTCTCCAACCTTCCAGTTCTCGTCTAGTCCGACAAGCGTCTTCTCGTCCGAGCTGACATTTTCCGGTCCGCCGCGCTCGGCCCATTCCGCCTTCCCCGGGGAAACGGCCCTGCAGGAGGGCACAGGCCGCCCTCATTTCTTCGGAGCGTCCGAAGTGAGCGCGGCCACGAAGGCCTCCTGCGGCACGTCGACGCGGCCGATCGACTTCATCCGCTTCTTTCCCTCTTTCTGCTTTTCCAAAAGTTTGCGCTTGCGGGTGATGTCGCCGCCGTAGCACTTTGCCAAAACGTCCTTGCGCATCGCCCTGATCGTCTCCCGCGCGATAATACGGCTGCCGACGGCGGCCTGAACGGGAATTTCGAACTGCTGGCGGGGAATAAGCTCTTTGAGCTTCTTCGTCATCTCAAGTCCGTAGGAATACGCCTTGTCCTTGTGGACGATCGCCGAGAAGGCGTCGACGACCTCGTGGTTGAGCAGCACATCGACCTTGACGAGATCGGCCTCCTGATCCTCGGCCATGTCGTAGTCGAGGGAGGCGTATCCCTTCGTCCTGCTCTTGAGCTGGTCGAAGAAATCGGTGACGATCTCGGCGAGGGGAAGGATGTAGTGGAGCTCGACCCGCTCGGGAGGACAGGAGTCCATGCCCAGCATCGTAGCCGCGGCGCTGCTGGCAGAGCTCCATGACCGTCTCGTGTAGTCCGAGGGCGTGAGCACGGTGGCTCGCACCGTCGGCTCGAAGATCTGCTTGATCTTCCCTCGGGGAATTCCGAAGGGTTCGTCACGACGACCTCCTCGCCGCCCTCGGTCACTACCCGATAGACCACCGACGGCGCCGTGGCGATGATGTCGATCCCGAACTCGCGCTCCACGCGCTCCCGGACGATCTCCAAAATGCAACAGCCCCAGGAACCCGCATCGGAAGCCGAAGCCGAGGGCCACCGAGTCTCTGGCTCGTAGTGACAGGGCGGCGTCGTTCAGCTTGAGCTTGTCCAAGGCGTCTCGCAGATTCGGATAGTCCGATCCGTCGATCGGATAGACGCCGGAGAACACCATGGGCTTGGTCCTGGTAGCCGTCAAGCGGCTTCTCCGCCGGAGATTTGGCGGCGGTCACGGTATCGCCCACCCGGGATTGGCGCACGTCTTTGACTCCCGTGATGAGGTAGCCGACCTCGCCCGCGGCCAGGCCGTCGGTCGGTGTGGGCTCAGGCGAAATGACGCCGATCTCGAGGAGCCTGGCGTCGCGCCCGTCGACATCATCTGGATGAGCGCTCGCGCGGGGCGAGCCTGCCGTCCTGACGCGGATGTAGGTGACGACGCCGCGATAGGTGTCGTAGACGGAATCGAAGATCATTGCGCGGGTCGGGCCGCCAGCCTCGCCCTCGGGCGCTGGAACCTCGGCGACGATCCTGTTGAGCAGATCGGCCACGCCCAAGCCGGTCTTCCCCGACACGGCAAGGCATTCTGCCGGGGTCGACGCCGATGAGCGAGGCGAGGCTCCTCCGCGTACTTCTCGGGCTGGGCCGATGGGAGATCGATCTTGTTGAGCACAGGGGATGATCGCGAGGTCGTTGTCGAGCGCCATGTACAGATTGGCGAGGGTCTGCGCCTCGATTCCCTGGGTCGCGTCGACGAGGAGAATCGCCCCCTCGCACGCGGCGAGCGAGCGGTTGACCTCGTAGGAGAAGTCGACGTGCCCGGGAGTGTCGATCATGTTCAAGGCATAGGCTTCGCCGTCGACGGTCCACGGCAGGCGGACCGCCTGGGACTGATCGTGATCCCCCGCTCGCGCTCGATGTCCATGCGGTCGAGGTACTGGTCTCGCATGACGCGCTCGTCGACGATTCCCGTCAGCTGGAGCATCCTGTCGGCCAGCGTCGACTTGCCGTGGTCGATGTGGGCGATGATGCAGAAATTGCGGATGCGCGACGGCGCCGTCGAAGCGGGGGCGATCTCGCTGGGAAGGGATGCGGGCACAGTGCTCCTTTGTCGAACAGTCTCCACCAGTGTAGTGCTCGTCGGCCTTCGCAAGGCCTCGCAACGTGGGAGCGATGTGTGAGTTTCGCCGAGGCTCCGGGAATCCGCCCCAACTCGCAAGTCCCGCCGAAGCCGCTGGCGGCCTCGAGAGCGGGCGGTCGCCTTCGAAATTCGTCCCTGCGCGGAACCGCCGGCCCGTCTGCAGGAGATTCCAATCGTCCGGCCCGACAATGGTTTCATGTTCCTCACTCCCGGTTCGTTGAAAGACCTCCTTCCGTTCATCGAACGGATCACCCGCGGCCCGGCCGCACCCTGGTCGGCAACGCCCTCGTCGTCAACAGGCCCTCGTCGCGCCTCGTTTTCGCCCTCGGCGGCGACGCCGGCACGTTCCTCACGGTCCTGCTCGGCGCAGTCTCCTTGTTTGGCCTGGTCTCGGCGCTTGTCTTCGCCTGGCGCCGCAAGAGGCTCAAGGACGCCGTCGACCGCTGGCAGGAAAGTTCGGGCCGGGTTGTCTCCTCCGATTCAGACTCCCGGCCCGAAGGGGCCGAAGGCAAGACCGACGAAGGCGGCGTCGGCGAAGGCAAAAACGGCTCGGGCGGGGTCGACGAAGGCGACTCCTTCCCGGAGATCGTCGTCATAGATCGAAAAGCGGACGGCGGGAATCGGCGCCGCCTCCCAGGGACGACTTCGCCGACTCCCGAAGAGACGATCGAGCGCGACCGCCTGCACGACGCCGCGGCCGAGGCCGCCCAGCTGCGCGAAACGTGGATGCCCCGCATCGAGGCCGCCCAGCGTTCGGCAATCGCCGCCGCGGGAGGGCTTGTCAATGCGCCCTATCTCAAAGACGACCTGCGGGTCACCCTCCTGTCCGGAATCTTCACCCTCCTGTCGATTCCCTTGGGAGTCTTCTTCACCTTCGTGGCGTTTTTTGACCCTCGTCTTCAGGCCGCGGCTCGGAGTCCCCGGACGCAGCCCTCCCCGGCGGCCAATCGTGTGGCACGATAGGCTCGCGGCACTTTCACAGAAGCTCTTAGCCAAAACGAGAGGATCATCCTTCACATGCACGAGCATGTGAAGCGGCTGATCCCGAATATCGCGGCTGGAATCGTCCTCATAGTCCCCGGCGTCGCCGGTTTTCGTCTACATGCCCGACAGCTGGAAGCCCGCGGGAACATGGACGCTGCTCGTCCTTCTCCTCGTCGGCCTCGCGGCATTCGTCGGCTGGCCGTGGTTGAGATGGATCACCGACACATACGGTGACCAACCGCCGAATCATCACTCGCACGGGAATCTTTACGAAATCCGGCCACGACATCCCCCTCAGCCGCATTTCCAACGTCGCCTACGAGAGGACCTCATCGACAGGTTTTTCAAGGCGGGAACCTTGGAGTTGCAGACTTCCGCCGACGAGCCCTCTACCTCCGCGACGTTCCCAACGCCGAGCAGGTTCACGTGATGCTCACCGACCTTCTTTTCGGAGGCGGCGACGCTGCGCCCGCAGTCGAAGCCGACGAGGACCGCCCGGGCCGGACTCCAGGCGTCTGATGGCGATTCCTCGTTTCCTCAAGGAGCTGGCGGCGGGCCTTTTTCGAATCGCTGACCTCGAAATCGACGTCGCGCAAATCCCGGAGCCGCAGAGCGGGCACGGCGGACAAGGCCGGCGTGCCGCCGAACGCCGGGATGAAGGCGTCGGCAAACCGGCGGCTCGCGGCGGACGGGCGGAGGGGAACGGGCAGGGGCGGAAAGCGCAAGCAGGACTCTGCGGCGACGGGCCGCGCTGCAGCGGACCCCCGCCGTCCCGGGCGGGGACGACGCGCAGAGGCCGCACGCAGCTCGGGCGAAACCCTGGTCGCGCATTCGCTTTCCGAGCTCCCGGGGAGTCGGGGACGCGCCGAGGTTTACTCCGTTCCGGACCTGGGCCTGCCCGAATTCGACTATTCTCCCCGGGAGGACGACTTCCCCGATCCGGGCGAAGTGGTGTGGACGTGGGTTCCCTACGAAGAGATCGAAGCCAGGGCAAGGATCGCCCGGTTTTGGTGCTGGCCGAGATTGAGCGATGCATCGTATTCGCCCAGCTGACATCGAAGGACCACGACCGCGACGCCGAGCAGGAGGCGCGAAACGGGCGTTTCTGGATCGACGTCGGCTCGGGCGGATGGGATTCCAAGGGCCGCCCCTCCGAGGCGAGGATCGACAGGCTTCTGTGCGTGGCCCCGGAGCAGATGCGGCGCGAGGGCGGGAGTCTCGATGAAGCGCGGTTCACACAGTTGTGGCTGCCATACGCCGCTTTCATCGATAGCTTCTGATAAACTACCCGATGGACTTTACACCGGTCGGGCGATGAGTCCTGCCGACGGCGCTTTCCGGGGCCTGCTTCCCCAGTCTCGCCGAAGGCGAATTCCTCGCAGACCATGACGATCTATCGCCGACGGCGATTGAGTTGAAAGTAGAACACGTGGCAAACATCAAGTCGCAGAAAAAGCGCATTCTCACGAATGAGAGCGCCGCCCTCGCAACCAGGCTGTCGAGTCGGAGCTGAAGACCCACGTGCGCAAGACGCGCAAGGCCGTCGCCGCCGGCGACGTCGAGACCGCCGAGGCGGCGTTGCGGGTGGCCACCCGCAAGCTCGACAAGGCGGTTTCCAAGGCGTCATTCACAAGAACCAGGCCGCCAACCGCAAGTCGAAGCTTGCGGTGCAGGTCGCCAACCGGCCAAGTAGCCGGCGGCGGCGCCATCGACGAGGGGCAGCGGTTTTCGCTGCCCCTGTCAGTTTGTTCCGTCATTTTTCCCAACGGAAGCATCGCGCTGCCAGAACCCCGCACAGCACGCCCATTCCGATCAGCGAGGCCGCGGAACCCCAGTGTTGGATCCAGCCGTCGCCTTCCCACAGGCCCTTCGTCAGAAAAGGTCAGCTGCGTGAGCGGGGAGAATCTCGCAACGGCGGCGACTCCCTCGGGGAGCTGGGAAAGGGGAACCGCCGCGCCCGAAAGGAAAATGAGGGGATAAACGAAGATGTTCCCTATCCCCTGCGCCGCGCCTTGGGAGGGCAAAAGCCCCGCCAACAGGTATCCCAGCGCCATGAACGAGCACAGCCCGAGCGCCGTGGCCAGAAGGACGTTCGCCACTTCCAGAGCGTCGGCGCTGACGCCGAATCACGATCGCCACCGCGTAAAGGCGAGCTATCGACAGCAAGCTCAGGACGACGCGAACAGTCAGATCGGCCGACATGTAGACTGCCGGGCGAAGCGGCGTCGCGCGGAACCTCCTGAGAACTCCCGTCTCTCGCTGGGTCACGAGGTCGACGGGAAGGATGATGATCGCCGCGATGGCGATGACGATACCGGGGAAGGCCGTGACGTTCGCGTCAAGGAAGCCCTGGCCGCCGAACTCCTTTCTCGGGATCATTTCGAATATCAGCCCCATGATCAGCATGAACACGGGGAGCGAAGGCGATCATGAACACGACGTTCGCCGGCTCGCGCAGCGTGCGCAGGGCCGTGGTCTTGAGAACTTTTGTAGAAGACGCGCATGTCAGTTCCCTCCTCATCGCGCGGCCCGTCAGGGCGAGAAAGACGTCTTCAAGAGGCTTTCGACGTTTCAATCTCTTCGACCGCCGCCCCCGCGCCCTCTATGGCGCGAACGGCCTCGCCGGGGAATCCGCCGGCGGAATGAAGCCTCACGGTCAGGCCGTCGATCGATGCATTCGAGATTCCGGCGATGTTCGCGAGCGTTTCCGGGTCTGACCGGCCGGTCGGTCTTCAGGGTCACGAGGCTCGCGCCGCCGAGCCCGGCGACGAGGCCCGCGACGGTGTCTAGCGCGATGATCCGTCCGCGATCGACGATCGCGACCCTGTCGCACAAGGCCTCCGCTTCCTCCATGTAATGGGTGGTCATGACCACCGTGCACCCGGCGTCCCGGATCGAGCGGACCACGTCCCACATCGCCAGCCGCGCCTGCGGATCCAAGGCCGTCGTCAGTTCGTCGAGAAAGACGATCTCCGGCCGGCTCACAAGCGCGAGCGCGATCGACACCCGTTGGCGCTGACCTCCCGAGAGCTTCTCGACGTAGGAGCCTTTCTTGCCGGACAGCCCGAGCTCGGCGATGAGCTCGTCGGCTTCCCTGGGGTTCTCATAGAAGGATCCGAACAGGTCGATGACCTCGCCGACTTTGACTTTCGTCGGCAAAGCCGAGGATTGGAGTTGGACTCCCACCCGCGCCCGCCACGAGCGGTCGGCGACGTCCGGATCTGCGCCGAGGACCTGCGCGGCGCCCGAGGTCCGGCGCTGAAGCCCCTCCAGGCATTCCATGAGGGTCGTTTTTCCGGCTCCGTTGGGACCGATGATTCCAAAGATCTCACGATCGGCGACGTCGAAGGAGACGTCGTCGACGGCGACGAGATCGCCGAAGCGCTTCGTCAGGGATTCGACCGCCACCGCCGGCGCGCCCCTTGGGCCACGTACATCGGTTGAAATGCGCGCGCTCATCGTGAATCGCCGCCGTCGTCTGCGACCTTCCCGGCGCCGTCGCCTGGATGCTTGCCGGCGTTGTCGTCCGCGTTTTTCGCCGTCGGGCGGCATCACCCCCGGGAGCATCGATCGGACCAGTTTCGCCACGGGATTGTCTTGTTTGCTCAAAAGGAGTTCGAGCGGGATGAGCGCGATGCCTTCGTTCGGGTCGGTCAGAACGACTAGCTGCGCCCCCGCCTCAATTCTCAGGTCCCTGCGCGCCTTGGCAGGAATGGCGACTTGACCGCGCTGGCCGACCGTCACCACCCCGTGAAAGCCGCGGCCCCCGGGCCCGTAAGAGCTCGTATTGACAGGACTCATAACAGTTCTTTCTTTTGTGTCTTCACTTATGCGGATTTCCCTGCCGTGCGGATCGCCCGCCGGGGAGGCTTGCGACTTTACGTTGCAGTGACTCTCCCGCAGCGCTTTCGAATCGCGCCTTCGGCTGGAGCAGCTTTCGACTCACGGTCCGTTCGAACTCATCGCGCCTTGCGGCGTCGCTTTCGATCGAACGATGAATCTGTTACATGTAAAACATGTATACATGACACTCTACGCCTGGCTCGAACCGTCGTCAAGGCACTCTGGAAGTTCCGGGGCCTTTTTGGCAAACTCGTGTTTTCCCTGATATTTCAACGCTTTTTCCCGTGTTTCAAAACTGCGACACCGAGGCGACCTCCCTGCCATATCCCCCCGATAGCCTTGAAGCACAGCGGGGCGCCATCCCTCGCGAACATCGATCGGAGTCACGGCTCCCAAGGAAAGGACAAGCAATGAAGACGTGGAAGATCCGCGGACTCGCACTCGCAGCCTGCCCTCGCTTTCGTGACGACGGCATGCGAATCCAAGAACGTCGACGTCGCCGACCGGAGGCCGACGGCGACCGTCGCCCTCACCGAAGCGGACGGCCGCGTCGGCGCCGACAACGGAGGCGAATCCTACGGCTCAGACGACGCGGCGTCGGCGACGGCGTACAAGTCAGAGGCGCGCGAATCGAACAGACGCGACGCATCTGATGACCAGAGGTCTGACCGAAAGCCCGACAAGAAGGGCGAGTCGGACAAGAAAGACAAGCCCGACAAGAAGGACAAGTCCGACAAAAAGGACAAGTCCGACAAAAAGGACAAATCGGACAAGAAAGGGACAAGTCCGACAAGAAAGACAAAGTCCGACAAGAAGGACAAGTCCGACAAACGCGAGGGCGGCAAAGCCGGTTCCGTTCCTCATAAAAGATCGGCTTCGGGCAATTACTACTTCGACGACGATGACGATGAGATCGTCACGCCCGACGGAACGCTCATCGGCGAGGACGACCCCGTCACAGTCGTCAAAGCCCACAACGGCGTCGCTCGCATTTCCTCCAGCGGAGGAATCGTGAGAGTCGAGGGCGACGTCGAGGAAATCGACGTCTACGGATCCGACGTCGACGTCGTCGCAGACTCGGCCGCCAAAGTGAGGATCTCGGGTTCGGACGTAGACGTGTTCGTCCGAAGCGTCTCGTCCGTCCACTTTGACGGCTCCGACAACGACGTGCGCTGGACCGACGGCCCTGCCCTCTGTCACCGACAACGGCGTGGAGAACGAAATCCGCCGGGCACGTCCGGTGCCCGCACGTTAGCCACAGATCGCTAACGCGCATTATCACTAGGTTACAATAGTCTCTGCGGAGCTCACGCATGCTTCGCAACGACCACGACAGTAACGCCCTACTACCAGTGCGGCCGCTTCGGTCCGATACGCTACGCAAGCATTTTGCGACAAATCGCAAGCAGCGGCCGCCAATCACAACTCAATATAATTCGCAAGCTGCCTTCGGGTCGGCGACGTCGGCATTGACGGCAGCGGCACTATGGGAACTTTCCCAAACGAAAGGAAACTTCGATGAAAACATGGAAGACCACTGGACTCGCGCTCGCAGCATGTCTTGCCTTCGCCACGGCGGCCTGCCAGGCTGAAGTGAAAGGACGACGCCGCGAGCAAGAGCCCGGGCGTGACTGTCAACGGCAATAACGACCAGAACGTCACCGCCACCGGCGGGGTCTCCAACAAGGCCGACGGAAAGGACTCCGAGCAGAACATCGGCTCCAACAACGGGTCGAACAGCGCGAAGGGCGGTTCGTCCGCAAACCCGTCTTCGACTGGCGGCGCCTCCGCGGAAGGCGGAGCCGCGGTCGACGACGACGATTGGAAGGAGGCGGCGGCCGACAAGAACGCCGCCGTGGCCACAGTCGTCGGCGGGAACGCGGTCATCCCCAACTCCGGCGGAACCGTCCACGTCAAGGAGAACGTCGATCAGATCACCGTCACCGGATCCGATGTGAAGGTCGTCGCCAAGACCGCGAAGAAGATCTCGATCCAGGGTTCGAGCGTCAAGGTGTTCGTCGAGCAGGTCTCCTCCGTCGACTTCAACGGGTCCGACAACAAGGTCGAGTGGGCGAACGGTTCGAAGCCTGCGGTCAACGACAACGGATCCGACAACGAGGTCGAGAAGGCCGGCTGAAACGGGGCCGGCTTTGGCCGGCCGAAGGCAAACGGCACGGTTGCGGCGTCTCCTCCGCAACCGCAGCCGTGTTTGGAGAGGACGTCGCAAATGGCCGACAAGCCGATCAATCGACAAACGGTCCTGCTGGTCGACGACGAGTCGGCCATCACGGACGCGCTCGCCCCTCATCTTGAACGCTCCGGCTTTTCCGTCGTCGTCGCCCACGACGGCGCCGAAAGGCCTCGACATTCACGAAAAAGATCAAACCCGACATCGTCGTCACGGACGTCATGATGCCTCAACTGGACGGGCGCCAGCTCGTGCGCGAGATACGCGCCCGCGGCGGATGGACTCCCATCATTCTTCTGACCCAGATCGACCAGTCCTATGAACGTTCCGCAGCCCTGGACGAGGGCGCGGACGACTATCTTTCCAAACCCTTCGACCCGCAGGAGCTTGTCTCTCGCATCCGCGCCGTTCTGCGCCGGACGGCGGCCGCCCCCAAGCCCTATTCGGCGGCTGACCGGCTGGTGTGCGGCGACCTCGTGCTCGACCGAGTCGCATTGCGAGTCTTCCTCAAGGCCCGCGAGGTCACGCTCACCCCGAAGGCGTCGATGCTTCTCGACTACCTCATGACCCATCCGGGCGAGCTCCACACCCGCGAGCGGCTCCTGGCCGCGCTGTGGGGAATCGACTTTGCGTCTTCAACGCGCGCCGTCGACCACCGCATCCGCGAGATCAGGCGGGTTCTCGGCGACGATCCGACCCAGCCGACCTACATCGAAACGGTGCCGTCGGTGGGATATCGCTTTTCATCGGGGCGGTGCGGACATGAAACGCGTTCGTCTGCGCAGGCTCGTCTTCGTGCTTTTGCCTGCGGTCGTCTGCCTCGCCGCCGCCGCAGCGTGGCTCTTCTCCGGCGAATCTCGGTATCTCCTCGTGAGTTCCCGCTTCCGACCCTGCTCGCCTCCGCCGGAGTGTTCCTCAGCCTGTGCGCATGGATCGCCCTCGCCTGGCGAAACGGCAGAAAACGTGAGTATGCCAATGGCTTGAAAGCCGGCCAGGAGGAGCTGCGCCAATCCCACCGCCATTTTCTGCGCCGCCTCGACCACGAGCTGAAAGAAATCCGCTGACGGCCCTGCGCGCCGCTGCGGCAAGCCACGACGCCGACGATCCGAGCTGGTCGATCGTCACCGCGCAGTCCTTGCGCATGAGCCGCTTGTTGACCGATTTGCGCAAGCTTTTCCGAGCTTGAGACCTCCCCCATCGACATCGAGGAAGTGGACTTGGAGGAGACCGCACGCGACGCCGTCGACGCCGTCGCCCAAGAGCTTGCCGCGCGCGGAGAAAGCAGATCGTTTTCTTTGAGCTTCCCGGAGGCGCCCTGGCCGCTTTCGCATGTGGCGGGCGACGCCGACCTGCTCTACTCGGCGGTGTACAACCTCGTGTCGAATGCGGCGAAGTACTCCGGGGCCGAATCCTCATCGAGATCCGAGGGTCGAGGGCCAAGGGACCGTCACCGTCGAGGTCGCCGACACCGGCATCGGCATTCCCGCCGAGGACGTGGGCGCGGTCTGGGACGAGCTCAGCAGGGCGAGCACTCCGGCGGGCATCCGGGCAACGGCCTCGGCCTCGCGCTGGTGGCGACGATCGTCGCACGCCACGGCGGAACCGCTCATATGAGCTCTCGCCCTAGGCGTGGGAACCTCGGTTTCGTCACCTTCCCTTCGGCGCATCCGCGGGCGTGACGCACCGTCCGTACACGGGTGCGTGCGAGCGTCACATGAGGCCGAGGGTTTCGAACGCCCGGTACACCTCGTCGTCCTCGATCGCGGACGTCACAAGGTCCGCATGCGATTTCACCGCGTCGGTCGCGTTGCCCATAGCCACCGAAGTCCCCGCGGCCTTGAGGATTTCGATGTCGTTCGGGGAATCGCCGAGCGCGACCGTGTCCGCCACGTCGAAACCGAGGTGCTGCGCCGCTGCCCGCATGCCCACGTCCTTCGTCAGCCCGGCCAGAAGGAGCTCTCCCGTCGTTCCTCGGCGGCGCCTACGGAATCGGGGATGATGTGGTACTTCGGGCCGATGATTTCGACGAACTCCTCGTAGCTCACCGGCGAGTCGTAAGGCAAGACGAAAGAGGCCCCTTGGACGTGCTTGTGGGAACCTTCGTGCTCAGCACCGGGAGGATCTGCAGATAGTAGGGTACCAGGGGCTGCCTTCCGCGTTCGGGGCCCCCGCGAAGGACGCCGAAGAAGCCCTCGCTCATGCAGAACTCGTCGGGCCCCTGCCACATCCAGTTGACGCCGTGCTTGCGATAGATGTTTGTGACGTAGGAGATTTCCTCGGCCGACATTCGCCGGTCCATGACGACCTCCTCCCCTATCTTCACGTACGCCCCAGACCCGGCGATGATGCCGTGAAGCCGAGGTCCCACAGAAACGGGTAGATTTTCGGGCAGCGAGCGCCCCGTGGAGAGGAGAAGCTTGTTGCCCGCCGCGATGGAGGCTCGAACGGCTTCGCGCGCCGAAGCGGGCGTCTCCCTGGTTTTTCCGTGACGAGGGTGCCGTCTACGTCGATGCAGATGAGTTTGGGCATGGCCTGTTTCCGCTGGGGATTCCTTTCCGCTCGGAGCTTCAAACGCTCAGGGCCCTGTTCCGCCGAAGCTCTGCTCTGGTCATGGCCGTTCTACGGGCCCGCGCCTATCAGAGCTCCGTGACGATCTTCTCCAGGGACTCACGCGCGTCCCCGAGAAGCATGTGCGTGTTCTCGTTGAAGAAAAGCGGATTCTGGACTCCCGCGTACCCGGAGTTGGACATCGACCGTTTGAAGACGACGACGTCCTTCGCCTCCCACACGTGGAGCACCGGCATTCCTGCGATGGGCGAGCCCGGTTCCTGCGCCGAGGGGTTGACCGTGTCGTTGGCCCCTATCACGAGGACGACGTCGGTCGAGGAGAAGTCGGAGTTGATCTCGTCCATCTCAAAGACGACGTCGTATGGGACCTTCGCCTCGGCGAGAAGGACGTTCATGTGGCCGGGCAGGCGGCCGGCCACGGGGTGGATGCCGAAGCGGACCTCGACGCCGCCCTCGCGCAGCCGCCGGGTCAGCTCGGCCACCGGGTACTGGGCCTGGGCGACCGCCATTCCGTAGCCGGGGGCGATGATCACGGAGGTCGCGCCCTTGAGCATGCGAGCCACCTCGTCCGCCGTCGTCTCCCGGTAGTCGCCATAGTCCCTGTCCTGGCCCGACAGCGCGCCGGCCGAGCCGAAGCCGCCGAGGATGACGGAGACGAAGGAGCGGTTCATGGCCTTGCACATGATGTAGGAGAGGTAGGCGCCGGAGGATCCGACGAGCGCTCCCGTGATGATGAGCAGGTTGTTTCCGAGCGTGAATCCAGCCATCGACGCGGCCCAGCCCGAATACGAGTTGAGCATCGAGACGACGACGGGCATGTCGCCTCCGCCGATCGCCAAAACGAGGTGCGCGCCCAGGGCGAGCGAGACGACGAGCAGAAGGATGAGCGGAATCAAGGCCGATGTGAGGTCTCCGGCTCTGACGAACCACACGATGAGAAGAATCGAGGCGATGAGCGCTCCCAGATTCATCCAGTTCCGCCCGGGAAGCGCGAGGGGGCGCCCGATATCCTGCCTGAGAGCTTGAGGAAGGCGACGATCGACCCTGTGAGGGTGACCGCGCCCACGAAGACCGCCAGGCCGATCTCGCCCAGATGGAAGGACATGTCCGGTATGTCGCGCAGCGCCGCGCCGCGGGCCAGCTCAGGGAAGTTGTTGTTGACGCTTGAGGAGTGCGTTGTAGCCGACGATGACGGCGGCCATGCCCACGAAGGAGTGCAGGAGGGCGATGAGCTGAGGCATGCCCGTCATCTCGACGCGTCGGGGCCCTCCATATGCCTATGCCGGCGCCTATGGCCATTGCGGAGGAGCGTGAACAGCGACATCTGCAGCACATTGAGTGGTTGGAGGCCACCGTGAGGATGAAGACCGCGGAGAGCGCCAGCCCCATGCCCACGATGCCGAAATGTTGCCGCGGCTCGCCGTCGTCTGCTTCGAAAGCGCCCGCAAGGGGCGAGGATGAAGAGCAGAGCGGCGACGAGGTAGGCGAGGTCGGTGAATCTGACGGCCGCGTTGTCGCCGCCGATCCCGATAATTCCGGCGTTGTCAGTCGCGAAAATCGCAGCGTTCATTCTCAGCCCTCTGGAACATCTTGAGCATGCGGTGGGTCACAGCGAACCCGCCGAAGATATTGATCGACGCGACGACTATGGCGATGAACGCCAGCACTTGTATCCATGCGTCGTGTTGACGGTTTGGATGAGCGCGCCGACGACGATAATCCCCGATATCGCGTTGGTCACCGACATGAGCGGGGTGTGCAGCGAATGCGTCACGTTGGTGATGACGTAGAAGCCCACGACGCACGCCAAGGTGAAGACGATGAAGTGGTTGGACATGCTCCGCGGGGCAAAGTACACAAGGAGGGCGACGAGGGCTCCCGCCACGGCAAGGGCGGGCTTGACCCACGGCGGAGTCTCCTGCGCCCGCATGGGCGTCGGCGCGGGCGGAGGCGGCGCCGCCTTCGGGCCTGGCCTTGGACACCCTGACGGGCGGAGGCGGCCACACGACGATCCCGTGGAGGGTGACGGTCATGGCGCGCATGACGTCGTCGTCCATGTCGAGCGTGAGGACGCCGTCCTTGCCCGGCGTCGCGAGCTTGAAGAAGTTCACGACGTTCTGGCCGTAAAGCTGGGAGGCCTGCCCCGGCAGGCGCCCCGCCAGGTCCGTGTACCCGATGATCGTCACCCGTTGTCGGTGACGGTCACCCGCCCCGGAACGGTCAGTTCGCAGTTGCCCCTGTTGGCGGCGCCCAGATCGACGATGACCGATCCCGGCTTCATGGCGGCGACGGCCTCCGCCGTAATGAGGAGCGGAGCGGTTTCCCGGGGATCAGCGCGGTCGTGATGACGATGTCGGAGGCAGCGGCCTCTGCTGTAGACTTCCTGGCCGCGAGCTCCTGGTCGGCGCTCATCGCCTGGGCGTATCCGTCGGAAGATTCCTGAGCGACCGGAATCTCCACGAATTCCCGCCGAGCGATTGACCTGGTCGGCGGTTTCGGGGCGGACGTCCGTCCCTCTGACGACGGCGCCGAGCGAGCTCGCCGTGCCGATCGCCGCGAGCCCGGCGACTCCGGCGCCTATGACGTACACGTTTGCCGGAGGCACTTTGCCCGCGGCCGTCATCTGGCCGGTGAAGAGCCGGCCGAAGGCGTTGGCCGCCTCTATGACGGCGCGATACCCGGCGACGTTCGCCATCGACGAGCGAACGTCGATCGACTGCGCGCGAGAGATCCTCGGGACCGCGTCCATGGCGACCGACGTGACGCCCATCGCGGCAAGCCGCTCGACCGCCTCCGGGTTAGAGGCCGGATCCATCCTCGCGACGAGGGTGGCCCCCCGGCGGATGTTGAGGAGCTTGGCCTCGCTTGGCGTATCGAGCGAGGTGATGATGTCGGCGGCCCAGACTCCCTGGGCGTCGACGATCTGGGCGCCCGCCTCGCGATACTGCTCGTCGGGATAGCTCGACTGTTCGCCGGCCCCGGCCTCGACGCAGACGTCGTAGCCGAGCCTGATGAGTTTGCCCATCGTGTCGGGCGTGGCGGCCACGAGGGTTTCGCCCGCCCGAGATCCCTTTCGGCACTCCTATGAGCACGTTGTCTCCTCCGAATTGGCGTCGTCGCTGAACGTCACTGGCGCCTCGCACCGCCTGCGTGTGCGGCGCAAAGCGCCGTCGGCGTGAGCGATACTCTGCACCACTGTGATCGAGCCTACTATCTTGCCGCGTTTTTTCAGAATGCGCATTCCCGTGTCAGCTAACAGACGGGCGCTTGCTCATCTTTTCTTGGCGGCGGCGACCCGCAGGATGACGCGTTCCAGGGCGAATTCGGGATCTCTCGAGGCTCCCTTGACTTCGGCGTCGGCCTCGAGCGACAGCCTGGATCGCAGTGGCCAACGCCCTCATTCGACCACTGCCCGGCGATCCTTCGGCGCTGCGACGCTGGCCGGGGACATCGTCGGGTCGCCCGGGCGGGCCGACGCGCCTTTTCGCGCGGCGACGAGGGCGAGCGTGCGCAGCTTGTACGCGAGAGCCGCGACGATGGGCACGGGGGCGACGCCGCTGGCCAGCGCGTGCCGGGCGAGGGACACCGCCTTGCCGCCGTTGCCCGCGACGGCGGCGTCGGCGATGTCGAAGCCGCCGGCCTGGATGCGCCCCGCATAGTAGGTGCGCACGGCCGTCTCGTCTATCGTCCCCTCGACGTCGGACAGGAGCTGGGCCGTCGCCGCAACGAGCTCTCCGACGTCGTTGCCGTGGGCGTCGACAGACGCGCCTCGACGGCGTCGGCCGTCATGCGCCTGCGGGCCCGAGCCGCTTCGTCTCGGACGAGGGCGCCTCGTTCGGATACTTGACGGCCGGGAATCTCGCAGCACTGGAAGCCGCCGGCGCGCATGGCGTCGAGCAGGCGCTTTCCCCTCGTTCCGCCGTCGTGGCGCAAGATGAGCACGACGTCCGGGTCCGGGGCGGCGACGTAGGCGAAGGCGTCGGCGAGGAAGGCGTCGCTCATCTTCTGAGGTTGCTCGCGGCGACGACGTTCGGCTCGGCGAAAAGCGAGGGGCCGACGGCTGCGGCAAGCTGGCCCGCGGCGTACTGTTCGGCGTCGATTCGTCACGGCGGTGGCCGGATTGCGTTCGAGGGCCCGCTCTGATGAGCCGCGAAACGGCCCTGTCGCCGAGGACGGGCTCGCCGACGAGAAACAGGACGACCGGAGCGAGCTCGATCCGGTCGTGTCTGAGCGCGCCTGTCTTAGCCATGGCACAGCATCTCACGCGGCCCATCCCTGCGTTTCCCCTCTCGCCTCGCTCACTCCGCAGCGTCCTTTTCATTTTGGTGTCTTTCGTGCCTATTTTGATTCTCGCGTTTTTTGATTTTGACGTCCCGCTTCTCTCAGGCCTTCTGCGCCTTCAACCTCGCGGCCCTTCGCAGCGCGAGGCCACCTCGGATCCGGTCACAACAATCGTCCCGCACGATTTCGTGTCGTAGACGTCGAGCCGAGGAGTAGAGCTCGAACGCGCGGCGGGAGGGATGCCCGTAGCTGTTCTCCCCACCGATATGAAGGCGATCTTCGCGTCGGCGGCGCGGGCGAGCCGTTCGGACTGATCCGAGCTGCCGTGGTGCGGAACCACCGCGATGCGCACGGGTTCGACCTCGCGAACGAAGCGCTCCTGGCTTTCGCGGCCTTGGTCCCCGTGACGAGCATCCCGCCGGGTATGTCCACGAGGACGGCGACGGACTGGGCTGTTGGCCTGCTCGGCGCCCGCAGGGGCGTTGGCGCGCGGCCAAATGACGCGCACCCGAGGCGCATCGGGATCGTCGACCTTCCCCTGAGAGACTATTGTGGGCGTGTGCCCGGTCCTCTTCAGCTCGGCCTCCAGCCACCGTTTGTTGCCCTCGGGGTCCATGTTCGGCGAGACCCAGACCTGCCCGACGTCGGCGGTCTTCAACACCTCCGGAAGGCCCCCGATGTGGTCGGAATGTCCGTGGGTGAGGACGAGAATGTCGATCTTCTCCACCCCCGCCGCCTCAACGCATTCGGCGGCGGCCTTTCCCTGCGGGCCGACGTCGACCATGATCGTCTTCCCCCTCACCCGGGCCAAGAGGCCGGATCCCTGGCCGACGTCGCATTGGACGACCTCCCAGCCGTCTGCGATCTCGATCGGGGCGCGCCGCCCGGTCCACCATGTGACGGCCACAAGGGCGGCAACCACAACGAAGCCGAGGGCTTTGCGGGCGATGAGCGCGGCGAGGAGGACGAGGCAGAAGGCGAAAGAGGCCAGCAGGCCGATTCCCGAGCCCGGCCACTTCGCGAGCGTCGTCGCGACCCGCTCGATCCACCACGTCGCCATAGCTGAGGGAACGAGCGCTGCCTCGGCGAGCCAGGGAAAAATCGGACTGGCCAGGGCGGTGGCGAGCCCGCATACGGTCAGCGGCGCGACCACCGGGGCGACGAGCATGTTGGCCGGCACTCCCAGATCGATCCCTGTGTCTGTGAACAGGGCGAGAACGGGCAGGCAGGCCAGCTGCGCCACCAAGGGGACGGCCACGAGCTCGGCCAGCAGGCGCGGCGCCTTCGCCGCCAGCCGCGCGGTGAGAGGCTCGGCGAAGCAGACGATGCCGAGCGTCGCGCTCGCCGAGAGCAAAAATCCGTAGCTCACTGCCAGCCAGAGGGTCGATGAGGGCCACGCCGAGCACGGCTGTGCTCAGCGACGGCACAGCTGGCTCGCCCGCCCGATTCCGAGCGCGAGGACAACCACGGTTCCCATTGCCGCGGCGCGTATGACGGAGGCTTGGGGGCCGACGAGCGCGAGCAGTGCAAGGACCGACAGAAAGCAGACTGCGGCGGTGGCGGCGAGCCGCCGTCTCCAGAATCCGAGGATGACGAGGAAAGAAGTATCGACACGTGCCCGCCGGAAACTGCGATCAGATGCGTGAGCTGGGTCATTTTCATGGCGGATGCGAGGGCGGGCTCGACGGCGTCGTCGCGTCCCAGAGCGACGCCGGGAATGAGGCCGCGGGCGTGTTCGGGGCATCGGCCAGCACCTTTTTCGAGCGCCGCGTCGATGCGGGCGACCGTGCGGGAGACCGCCGATCCCCGGGCCCGAAACCGTAACGGCTCTCGCGTAGATCGTCCCGCTCTGACGCGCGCCAGGAGGCGGCTCGACGAGCTTGCCGACCGCGCTCACCTTTCTGCCCTCCCAGGACGTCGCACGGAACGCCGACGATCGAAATTCGCACGTGCCCTGAAAGCCGCATCGCGCCTCCAGCGTCGATGCGGGCTTAGCGGGCGAGCACCGAGCGCGCTCCCGCCCTGTCCGCCCTTCCGACCGCCGTCGCCTCTGCCTTTGCCGTTTTTCCGTAGGCATGCGCCATCGCCTCCGGTTCGGCGACGCTCCGATGGAGGCACCCCGCCCACGTCCATCCGACGAAGATCGCGGCAGCCACGGCGGCCGTCCGGGCGACGGCCCGTTCGGGCAGCATTCGTTTGACCGCCCACGGCGCCGGCCGTCGCCGCCGCGACGGCAAGCCACGCCGATGCGTTCCGGCCCACCTGACCGCCGCCCGACCCGCATGCAGGGACGCCCACGCGCCCGCCAGCCCCGAAAAGGCCAGGGAAGCAGCCTCACATCCTGCGACAGCGCGCGTCTTGAGCGTGCTTCGAATGTTTCGAGCCCGTCGACATGTTTTCGCCGCACCGCGCTAGACCGACACGCGATCGCGGAACTTGGCGAGGGTCGCCTTGCCTATGCCTGAAACGTCCAGCAGGTCTTCGACGGACCGAAAGCGTCCGTTTTCCTCGCGCCAGGCGACGATCGCCTTGGCCGTCGCCGGGCCGACTCCCGGCAGCGTCTGAAGCTCCTCGGCGCCGGCGGTGTTCACATTGACCTTGGCAGCCCCCGCCTTCTGCCCCCGGGCGGCCTTCTTTCCCGCGCCTTTGCCCGAGGACTTTGCGCCAGAGCTCCTTTTTCCCCGCCCGCCGATTCCGAGCCGGACGACGGGCCAAGCGCCCGGAAGGCGCAGATTCGCCTGCGGCGGCGACGTGGACGTGCTCCCCGTCCGAAAGCTGCGCGGCTAGATTGGTTCCGGCGGATTCGGCGCGCTCGCTCAGCCCGCCGGCCGCGCGCACGGCGTCGTCGACGCGCGAACCCGGCGCAAGTGTGTAGACTCCGGGGGTTTTGACCGCGCCGCTGACGTAGACGACGATCGACGAAGGCTCAGTGGACCCTGCCCGGTGAGCCACCGCCGCCCTCGGCTTTCCTGAGAGGGCTGTTTCCCAGTTTCGGCGCCTCTGGACGAGTCGCTCGCTTTGCCGCGCCCGACGCCGCGGGAGGCTGACGAGCCCCGTTCTTCGACGAGCTTGCTCTGCGACTCTTCTCCGCCGGGTTTCGTCAACGCAAGCTCATGCCCACGCCGCCACGAGACACACCGCGACCGCGATGAGAACGGCCCGAGCGTTGTCCCGATTAAGACGCCAGCGTCGTTCCCAGTGCCTGCCATGAGCGCTGCGACGTCCTCCCCGTCCCGGATGCCAGGGGCGAGGCTCGCGAAGGAACGTCTCTTTGCCGCTTCTTGGACTTCTGCGTCGTCTGCCCGTCTCTCCAGCTCTGCCTTTCGGCCCTGGAAATCTGACGACGGGGAGAACGGCCGTGTCCGGCGAGGCCCGGCGCGGCATCCGCCTCGTCGCCGCGACGCGGCAATTCGTCGGCCCAGGCGCCGAGTCGACGGCCCTCAAAGGCGGGGGCGAGCCGCCTCAGAAATCGCGTCAAAGCCTCTAGAAGCAGGGTCTGCGGCCTCAGGAATTCCGACAATGCCGCGTATGTCGAAGAGCGGCGGATCGCCGTCGTCGGACTCTGACCGAGAACTGCGGTTCGCGTCGATCGTCCGATGGCGGCGAAAATGAGGGCAACTTCTCGGTTGCCGACGGAGTGCTCGCAGTTGCCGGCGAAATGCCGGAGGTCGCGGCGGTGGAGTGTTCATGGAAGGAGTCTTGGCCCGTACGACGGCGTCGGACACTCCCGAAAACAGAAATGTGGACAGGCGCTGCGTCTGGCAAACCTGTGGACCAGTCGCCGCCGACTGTGCAGAAGAAACGCCATTGGCGCCGCAACCCGGTTAGACTCTCCACATGAGCACTTCGGACGCAGAACTCGCAAGGCTACGGGCGCAGGCGTACAGGTGGCGGCGGATGCGGCAAGCGAAAGCCGACGCCGCCAAGCCGCGCTCGACGCGGCCTTGGCCGCTCGGGAACTCCCCGCTTCTGACGCGCCTCCGGCTCGGGGAACTCCCCGGTGCCTGAAAGCCCTTCCGCTTCGTCGAGCGATGCGGCGACGGCGGAAAGCCCGCAGCGAGCCGACGGGGGCTCTTCTGCAACATCGGAAGCGCCTTCGCCGCCCGCGTCCCAGCAGCCCGCCGGCCCCCGGCAAACCACGGCGCCGTCGCAAACCGATTCCGCTGAAAAAGAGCTCGGCGAATACGCCGCCGCCGTTCGCGACGGATACGCCTTCGACACACCGACCCTCACCCTCGGCGCATACCTCGAAGACGGCGCGCCCGAACCGCGCGCGCTCGTGCGAATGCCCCTGGGAATGCTCAACCGCCACGGACTCGTGGCGGGCGCCACCGGCACGGGCAAAACGCGCACCCTCCAGCTCATGACGGAGGGCTTTCAGCTTCCGGCATCCCCGTGTTCATCACAGACATCAAAAGGCGACCTGACAGGACTGCTCGAGCCGGGCCAAGCCTCCGAGAAGCTCTCCGCGCGCGTCGCCGCCCTCGGTCAGCCGTGGCAGCCCGCGTCCTTCCCCGTCGAGCTCTTCTCTCTGGGAGGCTCGGGAGACGGAGTCCCCGTGCGCACAAGCGTCACCGACTTCGGCCCGATTCTCATGTCCAAGGTGCTCGGGCTGAACGAGACGCAGGAGTCGGCGCTGTCGCTGATCTTCTCCTGGCGGACTCGCAGGGCCTCGCGCTCATCGATCTGGCAGACCTGCGCGCGACCGTCGCGTACCTGACCTCTGAGGAAGGCAAGGGCGAGCTCGCCGGAATCGGCAGCGTCTCCCTCGCCACCGCGGGAGTGATACTCCGCGAGTTTCCGCGCTTCAAGCTCAGGGGCGCGGACGCCTTCTTCGGCGAACCCGCCTTCGAAACGGAGGCCTTCCTCCGCACGTCGGCGGACGGGCGCGGCGTCGTCTCCTGCCTCGAGCTTCCCGACGTGCGATCACAGCCTGCGCTGTTTTCCACCTTCGTCATGTGGCTTCTCGCCTCCCTCTTCCAAGACCTGCCCGAGGTGGGCGACGCCGACAAGCCCAAGCTCGTCTTCTTCTTCGACGAGGCGCACCTTCTCTTTGCCGACGCAAGCAAGGAGTTCCTCAACCAGGTCGTTCAAACGGTCAGGCTCATCCGCTCCAAAGGCGTCAGAATCTTCTTCGTCACGCAGTCGCCGAAAGACGTTCCTGACGACGTGCTAGCCCAACTCGGCTCCCGCGTCCAACATGCGCTGCGCGCCCACACGCCGAACGACCAGAAGGCCCTCAAGGCGACTGTGGACACGTTCCCTTCCTCGCCGCTCGACCTCCTGGAGGTTCTTCCCGGCCTCGGCACCGGCGAGAGCCATCGTCACGGTGCTCGACCCGAAAGGACGCCCGACGCCGGTCGCGCCCACGCGCCTGTGGGCCCCCGCAGCGGTCATGGGGCCGTCCTCGCCCGGGGCCGTCTCCGCGTGTTTGTCGGCGTCGCCGTTCATGGCCAAGTACAAGGACCCGGTGGACCCGGAGAGCGCGTTCGAGCTCCTCGCGGCGCGCGTCGAAGCTGAGAAGGCAGCGGCCGAAACCGCGAAGGAACAGGCCAAAGCGGAAAAGGAGGCGGAGAAGGCAGCGGCGGAGGCCGAAAAGCGCCGCCTGAAAAGAGCTCGAAGCAGAGGCGAAGGCCGCCGCCAAGGCGGCCGAGCGGGAGGAACGCGAAGCCGCCAAAGAGGCCGAACGTCAACGCAAGGCCGACGAGCGCCGTGCCGAGCGTCAAGAAAAGCGCAAGGAGGCGGCGATCGATTCGGTTGTGCGCTCAATCGGGCGGTCACTGGGGTCGAGCATCACCCGAACGCTGTTCGGCTCGCGGCGCAGGTAGAGCCGTTCGCAACGCCGACGGCGCGGCCGCGCACTTTCTCGGCGCATCGGCGGTTGCAACGGCGCCGGGCGCGGCCCGTCCTGCAGCGCAGCCGTTGCTCGGCCTATCCGCCTATGTAGGTCAGCGTCGCCGTGATCGTCCGGGTCTCACCCGGCTCCAATGGAAGGCGAACCGCGGAATCGGCGCGGCGGAAAGCGTCCGAAAGGGCGGAGCACGGTTCGAGGGCTATCGACTGACGCTCGTCGCGGGGAAGCCCGTCGCCGGTGAAGACGTGGGCGACGGAGCCTCGCTGGGCTCCTGGGTCAGGCGCACCCTGGTAGAGCGCACCGGGTCTTTGAGTTCGGTGCACACCACTCCGTCGACGTCGGGGACGAGGTTCGTGTAGGACTGGTCGATCTTCGTCGTCCCGAGGTAGTCGAAGCGAACCGGCGCGGCGACCCCCGCGAAGGCCGAATCGCCGGGTAGCGGAACGATCCGCGCGTCGGTCAGCACCTTGGTTCTGGCGGGGATCGTGAGGGACAGATTCGATATGCCTCTCACGCCGGGCATCTTAATGTACGGATGCCAGCCCATGGAAAGGGGCGCGGCGGAATCGGACGCGTTCTCGGCGCTTATCGACACCGAAAGGTGTTCCTCTCCGTTGATTCCGGCGTCGAGTGCGAAAACCACCGTGACGTCGATGTTCCACGGGTACCCGGAGTCGCCCGGCATGCGTCCGCAAGCACAAGCGCCGGCCCCTGCCCGACTCTGCCGAAAGTCAATGCCCCGGCTCTGCCGCCCAAGCCCGCAGTTCGGCGCGTTCGGCGAGCTTGTATCGCGCGCCGCCGAAGGAATACGTTCCTCGGCGATCCGCCCGCACCAGGGCAGCATGACGAGGCTCCCTGTCCCCTGTCTGCGCCTCGAGCTCTTCGGCGGACTCGTATCCGTCTATGACCTCGACCTCCGGCCGAGGCTGCCACGAAATGAGCGTCGCCCCCCGCTCGGCGACCAGCGCCTCGGCGCCGGTCGGGGAGGTCAGCTTCCAAGCGGGCAGCCCGTCGAATTCGTGCTGGGTCACCGCGGGGACGTTCTTTGTCATGGCACTTCCTTAGGGACGATGGATCCTCAGGGGACGATGTTGACGAGTCCCGGTGCGCGAACAATCACCTTGCGAGGCTCGCCGTCGAGGAACTTCGCGATCCGCTCCGATGCGAGTGCGCGCTGAACCAGGTCCTCCTCGGAGACGTCGGCGGGCACCTCCAGGCGATCGCGGACCTTCCCCTGGACCTGAACGACGCATGTCACGTTCTCGTCGACGAGAAGCGACTCGTCGCCCACCTCCGGGAACGGAGCGTCGGCAAGCGAAGACTCATGTCCGAGCTTACCCCAGAGCTCCTCGGCTATGTGAGGCGCAACCGGCGAGACCATCGAGAACAAGGCTCTCGGCCGCCTCCCTGGGCACCTTGGCCAGGGACGTCAGATGGTTGTTCAGAACGATCATTTTCGCGATGGCGGTGTTGATGCGCATCCCGTCGTAGTCGTTGCGGACGTCCGCGATCGTCCGGGCGAGCAGCTTGGCCGTCTCTCCGTCGACGGGAACGTCGGCCACGGTCACCTCGCCGGTTTGCTCGAAATGACGACGTTGCGCCACAGCCGCTGGAGGAAACGCTGGGAACCGACGACGGCTCTCGTCTCCACAGGGCGCGATATGTCCAGCGGGCCCATCGACATCTCGTACAGTCGGAACGTGTCGGCCCCGTAATCGTCGCAAATGTCGTCGGGCGTGACGATGTTCTTCAACGACTTGCCCATCTTCCCGTATTCGCGGGAGACAGGCTCGCCTTTCCATGTGTAGAGCGTCTCGCCGTTCTCGTCGGTCCCGCCTCCACGACTTCCTCGGCCGGGACGTACTGGCCGCGTGCGTCCGTGTAGGCGTAGGCCTGGACGTAGCCCTGGTTGAAGAGCTTGTGTGAAGGGCTCGGAGGAGCTGACGTAGCCGAGGTCGAAAGAGCACTTTGTGCCAAAAGCGCGCGTAGAGAGTGGAGGACCGCGTGCTCGACGCCGCCGACGTACAGATCGGTGCCGCCCGTTATGTTTCCGGCGTCCGGGCGCGGACCCATCCAGTAGGCCTCGTTTGTCGGATCGACGAACTCGGCTTCGTTGTGCGGGTCGATGTAGCGCAGTTCGTACCAGCACGATCCCGCCCACTGCGGCATCGTGTCTCGTCTCGCGCCTGTACCGTTTGAGGCCGTCGCCCAAATCGAGTTCGACGTCAGCCACCTCGGCGCAGTCTAGCGGCGGCTCCGGCGAGGTCGGCGTCCTCGGGGTCGAGGGTGCGCGGCGAGTAATCCGCTGATCTCCGGCAGTTCCACGGGCAGGGCAGTCTTCGGGAAGCGCGTGCGGCCGGCCCTCCTCGTCCCAAACGATGGGGAACGGCTCGCCCCAATAGCGCTGGCGGGAGAAGAGCCAGTCGCGCAGGCGATGCGTCACCGCGGCCCGCCCTGCGCCCGTCGACTCGAGCCATGCCGTCATGGCGGCCTTGGCCTCGTCCTTCGACAAGCCGTCGAGGCTGATCGAATCGTTGGCCGAATCGACGGCGACGCCCTCCCCCTCGTAGGCGGCGTCCTCGAGGTTGGGGCCGTAGGGGTCCTCGGCCGGCCCGATTGTCCTGACGACGTCGAGGCCGTAGGCGCGGGCGAACTCCCAATCGCGCGAATCGTGCGCCGGGACGGCCATGACTGCGCCCGTTCCGTACCCCATCAGCACGTAGTCCGCGACGAAGATCGGAATTTGCTTGCCGTTGGCGGGGTTGACTCGAACAGCTGGTGAAGACGCCGTCTTCGCACGCTCGTCGTCGGACCTTTCAATCTCGCTCTTGGCCGCGGCGGCGGCGCATACTTTCGACGGCCTCGGCCGGGGTCGCAGCCCCGCCGATCCACAGGTCATCTCGTCCTCGGGCCACGACTCGGGGACGTTCAGGCGCGACTGGTCGGCCTCGCTGCCGGGAACGCCGTCGCCGAGGATCGGATGCTCGAGGGGCCACCGCCATAAATGTGGCGCCGAAAAGCGTGTCGGGCCGGGTCGTGCAACCCTCGAGGCCTGCGGCCGGCTCCGGGAACGTCGAACTCGACGCTCGCACCTTCCGAACGGCCGATCCAGTGGCGTTGCAGCAGCCGGACCTTCTCGGGCCCAGTCGATGGTGTCGAGGTCGTCGGCCAGCCTGTCGGCGTAGGCGGTGATGCATCATCCACCGCCGCAGGTTCCTCTTGAAAACGGGGAAGTTTCCGCGCTCGGAGCGCCCGTCGGCCGTGACTTCCTCATTGGCCAAAACCGTTCCCAAACCGGGGCACCAGTTGACCGGGGCCTCGCTGATGTAGGCCAGACGGCGCGAGTCGAGCACCTCGCCTTCTCGCCCTCGCTGAGCTCGGACCATTCGCGCGTCCGTCGTCGGCTTTCTCTTCCCGCGTCGTATTCGTCGCGGAGCTGAGAAATCAGGCGTGCCGAGCCTTTGCTCCGACCGTCTCGGCAGGGGGACGTCCGGGTCGTACCAAGAGTTGTATATCCGCAGAAAAATCCACTGCGTCCAACGCACGTAGTCGACGTCGGTGGTCGCAAGGTCCGGCGCGAATCGTGGAGAAACCGATGCGCTTGAGCTGGCGGCGCATGTTCGCGATGTTCTGCTCAGTGGTGACGCGCGGATGCTGGCCGGTCTGCACGGCGTATTGCTCTCGCAGGCAGGGCTGAAGGCGTCGAATCCCATCGTGTAGAGCACGTTCTTGCCGAGCATGCGCTGATACCTGGCGATCGTGTCCGTTGCGATGTACCCGAGCGGGATGGCCCACGTGAAGGCCCTTGCCCGAGGGGTAGGAAAACATGTCGAGAATGACCTTCTCAGCCGACGTCGCGCCCGCGCAGGTCGCCGACCGGGTTCAGGGGTGTAGAACGTCCCGAGCTCTTCCCAGCGTTCCCTGCCACCGCGCTTCGATCGCGTTGGCCAGTTCGGCCGTGTACCGGTGCGGCGTCGTCCCGCCTGTTTCCTGTCCGCTCATCGTCCGCCTTTCATTATTTTGGCATGCCGAGGTTAACTCAAGCCCGCCGACGAGCCCCAAAGTGTCCACTGTGAGCTTCGCGCGCCGTGAAATCAGGCGTCGTCCGCGAATCGTCCGACGGTTGAGAAGTTCGATCCGGTCCTGGAGAATCACGGTCGGCGGAAACTCGATCTCGGACGTAGAATCGTGCCATGAGCGTGTTCACCAAGATTTTCGAGGCAAGATTCCCGGGCGGTTCGTCTGGGCCGACGACGTCTGCGTCGCCATCGGCACCCACGAGCCCATTGCAGACGGCCACGTCCTCGTCATTCCGCGCATAGAAGTCCCGCGCTTCACCGATCTCGACGAAGAGACCTTCGCCCGTCTGGGCGTCCCGTCGCGCAGCGCATCGGGAAGGCCAGATCGAGGCGTTCGGGTTCCTCGCGCGATGACTGTCATCGCGGGCCTCGAGGTGCCTCATGTGCACATCCACGTCATTCCGCCACCAGCGAGGAGGACATCCGCTTCGAGAACGCCAGGGCCGGATTGCCGGCGGAGCAGCTCGACGCGGCCATGGTCCGCCTGCGTGAGACTCTCAAGGAGTCGTGGGAATCCTTCGTTCCGAAGGACCTGCACTCGGTGAAGCCTCTCTGGCTCGGGTGACGGCCCTTGGCGCACGTCGGAAAACTGGCCTGGACGTCAGAAAACGTACTCCCACTTGTCCCACAAGGCGACGACCGCCACGAGGACCACGGCAAGGTAGACGGCCGCGACGAGCCACCACCTGCGCTGACGAGAATCCTGCGGACGCCGTCTCCGGCGGGCAGGTGGCCTGCGCCGAAGCTGCGGGCGAGAACGTGCACAATCAAGGGGATTGTGGCGGCCCACGTGACGATGCAGTATGGGCACAAAGCTCCCTCGACGAAGATCGACGTGTACTGGAACCAGAGAATCCACGCGGCGGCTGCCGCCATTCCCAAGCTCAGCAGACGCCACATCCAGGAGGGCAGGCGCGCGCCGCCGAGGAGCGCGAGGCCGAGGGCGACGACGCCGCTGAAGAACATGAGTCCGAACAGCGCGTTGGGCGCGCCGAAGAATAGGGTGTTGTAGTCCGAGTTGAAAAAACCCGAGCAGCCGATGAGCGGATTGAGGTCGCACGACAGCTTTCCCCGGGTTTTGGAGCATGGCACGCTCGGCGGTCACGAGGCTGAAGGACGCCCACATCCCCGCAAGCCCGGTCACGAGCATGACGATCGAAAGCTCGAAGGACGCTCCGCCCGCGAGCTCTCGCTCCGAGGCTTTCCACTTCTTCGACTCCGCCTCGGCTATGTAGGCTTCGACCTCGTCGTCGCTCAGGGTGTCAATATCGATGTCGGCCATGGACCCTCCGCCTCGTTTCGGTTGTCAAGGCTCCGCGCATCGGCTTAAATCCTAGTTGCCCGCAGCTCCGCTTCACCCAGCCTGTCCGCCTCGCCTGGTGTGTGCGCCGCCGCGTATTCTTCGACAAACCGAGCGGTGTCCTGCCAGCCGCCCACCGGATGCACGTCAATTCCCAGGCGCAGCACGGGATGAGTCGTTCCCTCCCTCGTCGAGGCGGTCGCCGACGAAAAAGCATGTCGGAGACGGCGATTCCCGTCTGGGATGAAAAGCTCGCCGATTCCGTAGGCTTTGTCGATTCCCTGCGGGTGACATCGACCGACGTCGAGCCTCCCGAACGCACCTCGAGCTCGGGAAGCAGCGCTGCTCCGGCGGCCCGCAAAGGCTTCCTTTTTCCCGCCGTCGGGATCCCACGCCCTTCTCCTCGAGCGGCGCCTCCTGGCCGAGGGCGGAAAAGGTGATCTGAGACCCGCGGTCCTCGAGGACGGGGCCCCATGTGTCCTCCCGCCACAGGCCGAGCCTGCGCGCCTGAGATTCGAGGACTTCCATGACCTTGCGACGTTCGTGGGCCGTGAGGTCCCTGGCGTGATTTCAACCCACTGCCCGTCGATGCAACGCATGTAGCGGGTGCCGCAAGTGGGCATGAGATGCAGCCTGCCCAGCTGCTCGGCGGACGCTCCCAGGTTGTCGAGCAGCTGGGAGGAGAACTGGCCGAACTGGCCCCCCGAAATCACGCAAACGTCCACCAGGTCGAGAAGCCGACGCAGGGCGGCGGCCATCCGATCGGGCAAAGGCGACTTCGAGGGGGCGAGCGTGTCGTCCAGGTCGAAGGCTATGAGCCGATAGTCCTTGCGGAGCGTGAAATCCATCCGAAGGATCCTCTACTCCTTGTCGTTGACGGCGTGCTCGAGGACGGCGCGGCTGAAGGCAGGAAGGAAAAGTCCCAAAGCAATATAGGCGACCGCTTTGGCCAAGGCCGAAAAAGATCTGCAGGGCGGCGCCCCTCCCGCCGTGGCGATTGCGAGCAAATCAAAGAGACCGTAAAACGCGAATCCCGCACCCTGCGATCATCGAGACCAGTTGAGCGATCTTCGCAAGGGCGACGCCGCCCTTGTTCTGGAAGTTCATCGAGAAAGGCCGCGGCGAAGCTGCCGCCTTGCTGGGCTGCGGGAAAGCCTGCTGGCCATAGCCGTAAGCGTCGGCTCCGGGCTGCACGTAGCCCTGCGGATTCTGGCCGTAGACGTCCTGGCCGGGCTGCTGACCGTAAGCGTCTTGTCCCGGGGCGGGAGCCGCTGAGTATGCCGACGGCGCCCATCCCTGCTGGCCGGGCTGCTGATACCCCCCTTGACCGGGCTGCTGCTGGTAGCCCCCTGGCCGGGGGTTGTTCGGAACAGTCGTGTTCGCACCTTTCTTGACGATCCATAGCCGACGAGCGTCGTTCGGCCAAGGACAATTTTCGTCGACGTAAGTCAGCAACGCCACTTACCTCGAAAGAAGGGGTGTGGATACCTCCCACGGGCGATATAGTGGCCTCAGATGCCAGCTAAAACGCCGCATTGAACGTACCGGTGGAGTCTATCACCTCGCTGCTGCGCGCTCCCATGCCCCGCCCGTGCCGATCAGTTTGGAAGGCACGCATGGCCACACCCACATAACCGCAGAAAAAGGGCGACTTCGCGCCCGCCGTCCTCATGCCAGGCGATCCGAAACGGGCGCAGCGTCGGCCGAAGCGCTGCTGACGGACGCCCGAAAGGTCACGGACGTCCGCGGAATCGGCGGGTACACCGGCCTCTATCGGGGAAAGCCCTTTCCGTCATGGCGTCGGGAATGGGCCAGCCTCGCTTGCGATATACGCCACGGGCTCTATTCCTTTTACGACGTCGAACGGATCGTCAGGGTCGGAACGATGGGCGGCCTCGCCGCCGACGCCTCGCCCGGCGACGTCGTGATCGCCCTCGGGGCGCACACCGACTCCTCGATTGTGGGCGGCGTCGTTCCTGGGATCCACTTCTCGGCCACCGCCTCGTGGAGCCTGCTGCGAGCCGCGGTCGAGGCGGCAGGCGACGATCCCCGGGTCAAGGTGGGGACGGTCGTTTCGCGAGACCGCTTCTACGGCAATCCGATCGAACAGACAAAGCGCTTGGCAGAAATCGGCACGCTCGGCGTCGAGATGGAGGCGGCGGGCCTCTACACGATCGCGGCCGAGCTCGGCAAGGAAGCCCTCGCCGTCCTCACAGTCTCCGACCTCCTTTTCGATGCCCAGCCGCGACATGACGGCCGAGGAGAGGGAAAGCAAGTTTTCGAAGGCCTTGAACATCGCCGCGGCCGCGGCAGTCGGCTGATGGCACTGTCGGCTTCGCACGAGGACTACCTCCGCGCCATATGGAAGCTCGGAGAGTGGCAGGAAAAACCCGTCACCCAGGCGACCTCACGCGACTCTCGGCCTTTCGCCCTCCACGGTTTCCGAGGGGTTCAGCGTCTCGTCTCCATGGGAGCTCGTGCGCCACGCCCGCTACGGCAACGTCTCGCTGACCAAGGCCGGAAGGGACGAAGCCGCCCGCATGGTCCGAATTCACCGGCTCATCGAAACCGGGCTCATGACGATATTCGGCTACTCGTGGGACGAAGTCCACGACGAAGCGGAGCACCTAGAGCACGCCGTTTCCGCAACCTTCGTGGAAAGGCTGGACGCCGCGCTCGGGCATCCCCGGCACGATCCCCACGGAGATCCCATCCCCCGCCCCGACGGCTCGCTGCCCGAGGCCGAGAACGCCGTCTCCCTGGGGTCGCTCGGCCCGGGCGAGGCCGGCGTCGTCCGCCGCGTCGACGACGCCGACTCGGCCGTGCTGAAGGAACTCGCCGGCATCGGGCTGGTCCCCGGCGCAAGCGTGAGCGTCGCCGACGTCAAACGCGGCCTCGGCCTCATGCGCGTGTCCACGCCTCAAACCTCGGCCGACATCTCCTGTCGGTCGCCGACGCCGTCTCTGTGACGCATTGACGCTTTCGTAACGCATGACGTTTTCTATAACGCATTGACGCAGCGCGGCGGCCTTCATAGGGCCATCCATCGGCGACTCCCGCAGGCCCGCGGGACGAGCCCGCGCGCTTGGCGGGTTGCGACGGGTGAGAATCGGAATTGCCATTCGCGGGACGCTCACTCGCGTCGGCTCCCGGCCAGGTCCGTCGCCCCGAACCGCACGCTCACCCCGAGCCGCACACGATGTCGAAGTCAACGAAGGAAAAATCGACTGGGATCTGAGGCTCCCACACATCCGTCAGCGCATCGATGACGTACTCGAGGGAATCGGCGTCTTCGCGACCGTCGGGTCGCACCACTTTCTTGTCATGCCGCAAGTATCGCGGTGGGATCCGACACTTTTTCACCCCGCCCTCACGCGAATTCGCCGCAGTCTTCAAACCAGGGCCCCGCCGCGCCACGGCGCACTCTTGCACACGTCGGCGCCATGCGTATATCTTTCTAGCTAGTTCATCTAGAGCAATCGAGAGACGTGGCTCGACGACGTTGCAGCAACCCGGGAGGCCGGGTGCTTCCGCCACGACCGATGGAGGAACCATGATAACGCTGAGCGGTGTGACCAAAGTCTCACTAGCGGCGCGGGCAAAAGCCGGTCGTCGCCTTGGACGACATCAACCTTGAGATCCCGCGCGAGACATCCACGGCATCGTCGGCGAATCCAGAGCCGGAAAAGTCGACGCTCATTCTGCCGCCTGACGGCCTGGAGCGGCCGACGAAGGGGCGTCATCCGCGTCGGCGGGCTCGATCTCGCCTCGGTTTCCTCGGGCCAGCTGCGCGAGGCCCGCCGGACGATCGGCATGGTTTTCAAGGCGCCAACCTCCTCGACGCCAGAACCGCGCGGGAGAACATCGCCATCCCCTCCGTCTGGCGGGCATGCCGTCTTCGAAAGAGGGCCAAGCGCGTCAGCGAGCTGCTCGACCTCGTCGGCCTTTTCGGACCGCGGAACCTCCCTACCCGTCCGAGCTGTCGGGCGGACAGCGCCAGCGCGTAGGCATCGCCAGGCGCTCGCAGACAACCCTCCGTCCTCCTTCTGCGACGAGCCGACGTCCGCCTTGGACACGGAGACGACCGAGCAGATCCTCGGCCTCCTCAAACTCGGTTCGCGACAGGTACGGCGTGACCGTCGTCATCATCACCCACGAAAATGTCCGTGGTGCGTCAGATCTGCGATTCCGTCACCCTTCTCGACTCCGGCCGGATTGCGGCGAGCGGGCGGTGGAAGACGTCGTCGCCGCCGTCGAATCGCCCCTGTCGCGGCAAATCGTTCCGCCCCTGCCCGCTGGCGCCCGGAGGACGCCCACGGACGCACCGTCGTCGATGTGGCTTTCACTTCCCGGCCCGGAGAGCCCACCGGCGCCCGCGTTCTCGACGCGGCTCGCGAACTCGGCGCGGACATCGGCGCCGGAACCTTCGAAACGATCGGCTCTACGCAGGTGGCCCGTTTGGCCTTGACGGTGGATCCGGACGACGTCGCCCGCGTCCGTTCCGCATTCGCCGACATAGACGTCGCAACGGAGGTGCGCGCATGAACGACGGCACGTGGTTCGACAATCCGGCTATCAAGCAGGAGCTTTTCCAGTCGACGATCGACACGCTTTATGATGGTCGGAGTCTCCACCCTCCTTTCGGTGGTCTTCGGCGGCATTCTGGGAATCGTCCTGATCACCCTCAAGGAAAACACCGACGGCGCCAGCAAGTTCTTCGCCGCGACCCTGGGTTTCATCGTCAACGCGACTCGTTCGATTCCCATGGTCATCGTGATGTTCCTGCTCATCGTTCCGACCAGGGCTCTCATCGGCAATGCATCCGGATGGCAGGGAACGGCGGTTCCCGCTCACGGTGGGCGCGATCCCTATTTCGCTCGCCTCGTCGAGTCGAATCTTTCAGGGGTCGAGCGCGGCAAGGTCGAGGCCGCGCAGATGATGGGCGCTTCCAGAACATGGATTCTTTGGGGCGTCCTCGTCCGCGAAGCGGTCCCCGCCCTCATCCAATCCGTCACCATCTTGGCCATCACCCTCGTCGGATACTCGGCGATGGCAGGAATCGTGGGCGGCGGCGGCCTTGGAGCGCTGGCGCAGAATTACGGCTATTACCAGCACCAGTGGGATGCGATGACCATAATCATCGTCGTCATCGTCCTCATCGTCCAGGTGATCCAGTGGGTCGGCGACATGCTCAGCCGGCTGGCCGATCACCGCTGAGGGGAAGCCAGCCGGGGAACAAACCCTCGCACCGCACGCCGGGCTTGCGCCCATTTCCAACCTCGGGCGCGCCCGCTCCATTTCGGGCAAAGCCCCCCAGACCCTAAGGAAAAACCATGTCTCGTTTCAAGTCTTTCATCGCGCTCGCCGCCGTTTCCGCGCTTGCGCTCTCCGCCTGCGGAGCCGACGACAAAGCGTCGTTCAAGGCTCCGGAGAAGAACTCCGACGGAACCGTCACAATCACAGTGGGGGCGTCGCCCGTTCCCCACGCCCAAATTCTCAACTACGTTCAGGACAATCTGGCCAAGAAAGCCGGCCTCAAGGTCGAGATCAAGCAGTACCAGGACTACATCCAGCCCAACTCTGCTCTCGACCAGGGCGAGATCGACGCGAACTTTTTCCAGCACGTCCCCTACTTGGAGGACGCCTCGAAGAAGAACGGCTACTCGTTCGAGCACGGCAAAGGCGTCCACATCGAGCCGTTGGGCATCTACTCGAAGAAAGATCAAGGATCTCAGGACCTTCCCGACAATGCGACCGTCGCCATCAACGACGATCCCTCCAATCAGGCTCGCGCCCTCGAGCTGCTCGTGAAGAACAAGATCATCACGCTCAAGAAGAAGGATTCGCCGACCATCTACGACGTCGAATCGAATCCCAAAAAGATTCAGCTCAAGCCGTATGCGGCGCCCTCGATTCCAGCGGCGCTGCCCGACGTCGACATCGCCATCATCAACGGCAACTACGCGCTGAAGAACAAACTAACGCCTTCGAAGGACGCGCTGTACCTCGAATCGGGCAAAGACAATCCCTACGCGAATGTGCTCGTCTGGAATTCGAAGGCCAACGAGAAAACGATCGAAGCGGTCAAGAAACTCGACAAGCTGCTTCATTCGAAGGAAGTCTCCGACTACATCAAGAAGACGTGGCCGGACGGCGCGGTGGGCCCCTCCTTCTAAGGCCGCGACGGGGCGCGGGCGCATCGGCCCTTTGCCGCCGCGCTAGTCGGACACGACGATCTTCGCCGTCGCGCCCCGCTCGGCGTATGTCATCGCATGGTTGAGGGCGGTGTACGTCCCCGCCTCGGGTGCGACAAATTCGACGAACCCGCCCTGGGCGACCGACACGTCCAACCCCTGCGAGCCGGCGGAGCCGACGCTCTCTTTGCCCGGAGCGAAGGGATCGCACGGGGCTCGCGTGAGCCCCGAGCCGTCGCACCCTCTGCGGATGGAATACCTGCCCTCGTACCACACGGTGTCAAATTGGGTTCCGACGACGTGGAAGGGGAGGTCTAGATTGGGGCCGGCCGAGACCGCCCAAATGCGAACTCTCTCTCCTTTGCGCACTTTGATTGGGCGGTGGACGTACTGGAAGGGATATCCATTGAAGGAGACGGAGCTGGGCGTCACCCGCGCGATGGCGTCGGCGTTTGCGGCGTCGGCCTTGCTCCGAGCCCAGTACTGCTCGCTCTGGACCAAAACGAACTCGCGATCGACGGGATCGACGTCCTCGGGATCGATGACGACGGCACCGTGCATCCCGCTGGCTATGTGTACGGACAGCGGGGCCGTGCTGCAGTGATAGAGCCAGATGCCGGCGCGTTTCGCGGTGAACGTGTAAACGAGGCTCTCCCCGGGGCGATCGTCTTCATACGCGAATCGGGCGAAACGTCGCCTGCGTGGAAATCGAGCGAATGCCCCATCGTGCCCTTGTTGACGAGGCGTGACATTGAAAGTGTCGCCCACTTTGCCGCGCAGAATCGGCCCCGGCGAGGCTCCGTTGAACGTCCAGACCTTCTGCCTGCGGCCCGGGCGACCTCTTTCTCCACCTCTTTGGCCTCAAAAGTGACGTTGTGCACCCTTTCGCTTCCAGCCGGGCGAAGAACCGGGTCGCTCGGGCTGAAGCCCTTTCCCGGCTTGGCGGAAAGCTCGGCGGCCGTCGGCAGGGATCGCCTCGCCCGTTCCCGCGTGGCCGGAGCCGTGGCTCGCGCCGCCGTGCCCAGAATGGGAACGGTCCGAGCCCGCAGGCGTCGAACCGGCCTTCCCGCCGCCTGAAGCGTGGGTTCCCGAAGCGCCGACGGCCTTGACCTTGATGACCATTCCCGCCTGTCGGTGGCCGACGATCGTGCACCAGCCCTCTGTGTCGGCCTTCACGACGCCGACGTCCACCGTTCCGCTTTCCCCGCCTCAACGGCGCCGGTTCCGGCGCCATTGGCGAAAACGAGGTCATGGCGCTGATCGCCGGTGTTTTTTTCAAAGGTCGACGAGCCTGTTGCCAGCCGGAACGTCAATGCTCGAAGGCGAGTACGCAAGCCCTCGGACGGAGACCTCGACCTTGGTCACCGGCGCGTCGGCTTCGACCGCGGGGTCGGTCGCGGCTCCGGTTCCCACGCCGGCGGCGACGGCGACGACGAGGGCGATCGACGCCACGCTCGCGCTAAGCGCCATTCGCGTCCTCGAAGCTTCCTCGGCCCGCCCTCCGGCGGCGGGGCGTTTCTTCGACGTCGAGCGACCGTTGGCGCAGGCTGTGGAAAGCGACGAGGGCGACGCTCGCAGCTGCGCTGACGCATGCAATCGCCAACGCCGCGGTTCTCGTGCGGGCCGACGGGGTTGCGAGGGCCACGGCCACCCCGCCGTTGACGAGGAACCATCGGGCCGCCGCGGAGGGTTCGATGCGTTCGAGCGTGCGCCTGAGCCTGGCGGGACCGCCTCCGAGCACGACAGGAAGGAGGAAGGCAAGGGAGCCGACGACCGTTTGACGGCCCCCGCCCCAATGAGGAGAGCGAATTGAATGCCCGTTCCCGTCCGCGCATGAGCGGCGTCTGGCGAAGCAAGCAGCTGGACGGCCCACGCCAGCGCGGCGACCATGATCCACGTGATTCCCGCACCGACGAACCAGCCGTCGCCCACTGAGGGCATCGACCCTTTCCAGGATTTGGCGACGGGGACGAGCACGCCGAGTACGGCCGCCGCAACCCATGCGAGGACTGCCAGACCGGCGATTCTCGGCATGTCGAGGAGGGAAAAAGACGACTCCCGCCACAACCGCGCCAGCCAGGCACGGCAGCGCACGGTGGACAGCGCGACCGCGTTGGGCGTCATTCGCGCGCGCGCAATCGTCGGCCCGAACGTCACGAGCGTGCCGAGTATCGTCAAACCGACGAACCCCAGGGTCTGACACAGCGAATGAGCCAGGGCGAGCGCGTCGTGCCGAAAATAGAGCGCGCTCCACCAGTTCATCGCGATATCGCGCGAAGCGACGTCGACCGCCATGAACACGCCGATGAGGACGCCTAGGACCAGGAACGTCGCCGCTGTCGCGTGAAACCGCAGGGTTACAGCGGCCCTGCCGAGGAACGATCCCGACATTGCTTTGCGCAAGGCGGCGATGTGCCAAGAGATCGTCGCAACGACGACCGTCGCGCCGGCGATTGCGAGAAACGCGGCAAACCCGCCGGTGATCGCCAACGCTCCGCCGAGCTGAATCACACCCGCCGCCAGCAGCGCAAGCCTGGCCGTCTGCGCCCTCTGCGACTGCTGGCTCCGAGTGAGGGCGTCGGCAAAATGCCACGTCCACACGAGAATCGCGGAGCCGACGAGACCGAGCCCGGCCACGTGAATCGCATACCACGTCGGATTCGGCAAAACGGCGTTGAGACACAGAGTCAAAAGCAACACTGCGGCCCATCCGAGCTGAATGCCCAAAAGTTATCCGGTGCCACGCAGCGCGGGGTCGAGACGTCGTCTTCATGGCTCCATGGTAATGAAAGGCTCGGGACTTTCCTCCGTGCATTCCCCTTGGGCGCGTGCTATTCCTCAGGCGGGGCTTTCTGGGCCGAGCTTCCCTTGCGCCGTGTTTCCGCCCGAGGGAAAGCTGTATTTTCAAAGACACACGGGCGTGTTCTCGCGCGGCGGATGGAACACGCGGCTCCTTCGCCTATTTTGATCGGCGAACACCCACTAGGATGGTGAAAACCGAATCGAAAGGCCGCAATGTCCGTTTTGCATTACTGCATCCACAAGACGCCGGTAGGCGAACTGCTCGTCGCCGAATCCGACGGCGCGTTGATTCGAGTGGCTTTTGCCCGAGAGAACTTCGACGTCGTCCTCGGCGACCTATCCGACGTCGGCGTGATCGAAGCGGGGGTGGCCAGCGTCGCTCTCCATGTTGCCACGCACCAGCTGGACGAATACTTCCGGGGCGAACGCGGGTCTTTCGACGTTCCGCTGGGCGCCGACCCCGGGACTCCGCTCAAAAAAGCCGTGCGGGAAACGCTTCTTTCCTCCGAGCCGGGCGGGGTCATGACGTACAAGGAGCTGGCGGAGGCGAGCGGCTTCCCCTCGGCGACACGGGCCGCGGCCAGCGCCTGCGCCTCCAACCCCCTGCCCATCGTGGTTCCATGCCACAGGGTCGTTCGGTCGGACGGCTCGCCGGGCCAGTACTTGGGCAGGGGCGGATGTCAAGCGCTTTTTGCTCGACCTCGAAGCTCAAGCCTCCGCGTGAATTCAAGGCCCCGCAGGGAAAAATTCAAACCCCGATTGGAAGCTGCGGGGCGGGGCGCGCCGCTCCGACGGCTGGCTGCGGCTAATCGTCGGATGGCATTTTTCTCGGCGGCATCGTCGGCATCTTCGCCGGAAGGGCGTTCGCTATTCTCTCGTCCGTCCAGTATGCCGGATCGAAATCCGGCACTCTGTGGGTGACGACTCCGTTGCGCACAATGTCGCCGTCTGAGTTGGTTTTTGCGCCGTCCTGCCTTCCGACGGAGTCTCCGCCTTCGGCCTCTTCATAGCCATAGGGGCTCCCCGGAGCAGTCCAAGTCGTCGGTTTGCGGGAATCCCGTCTCGCCGAAACGATCGTCGATGCGCCTTTCGAGTCGGGAGATCGCCGCGTAGGCCGCGCCGATCAGCAGAAACGACACCGCAATCGTTCTCTTTTTCATCCTTTGGTCCAATCGTCGGGAAACTGGTGAACAGGGTCATCCGAGGCTCGGCCCTCTGCGGCTCACCCTACGCGGTATGCGCCGATGCGTCCATCCTGCGGGCAGGCTTCTTTTTCGGGAAGCGAACAAAGTCGACGACGAGCGGCGTCCGCCGATCAATCGAGCTCGACCGGCCCGATGACTCGTATCTCTTCGACGTCGAGCCGCTCTTGGACCGCGTGGAGCACGTTCATGTCGATTTTTCCCTCGCTGCGCAGGCGCTAGGAGCCTCTCGCTGGCAATCGATGACCGCAAGCCGCAAGGCGCGATTTTGCCGCCAATAACTCTGAGAGTCGTCAAGATCGGGGCTCTTCCGGGCGTTGGCTTCCTCTTCGAGCCCCTTCTGAAAGCGGCTCCACTCGGCTTTTTGCGCCGTCGATTGCCTCTTGGCTCGCTCCGACCTGGGCCGCGATGTCGTCGAGGGCCTCGTACCCTTCGCGCAAAATCGCATTCATCGCGTAGTGAATCTCCTCTTTCTCCGAAGTGTCCGGGGAATCTTCGCCCAACAGATCACCACGGGAAGAAGAGTCCCTGCACAACCATCGACAGCATCACGACCCCGCCGACGACAAAGATTGTGAAATCCCGTCCGACTGTGCCAGAGGGAACCGAAAGGGCCACTGCGAGCGAGACGCCGCCTCTCAGGCCCGCGAAGGTGCTGACCACGCGTCCGCGGAACGTCGTGCGCAGCCGCCGCTGCCTTTCGGATCGATCCAGCGCGCGAATGATCCCGATTGCCGCGTGGACGAAGACGAATCGGGCAAGCAGGGAAACGACCCAGGCGGCCGCGATCACCTTGAGTCCGTATCCCCACGAAGAATCGAAACGCTCGATGGTTTCTCCCATCCGTTTGACTGCGCTCGGCAGCTGCACCCCGACGAGCACGAAAAGCGCGCCGTTCATGAGGTAGGAGACGAAGGACCATATCGGCAGGGCCGTAAAACCGATTGGCGGGTTTGATGGTGTCCGGGCCCCGATAAGTCAGGTAAAAGGCCGCGACGACGACGGCGACCACGCCGGATCCCTTCATGTCCTGAAATGGCTCGATGCTTTCGGAAACCAAGAAGGCCGCAAAGGGGACCGTGAACATGAAAACGCTGAAGTTCATCGGGTTCTTGATGTAGGCGCGCAAGGCGTTTGCGGCCGAGCCAACCGCCAGGCCGACCAGGGTGCCGATCAAAAACGAGAAAAGAACATGCCGGAGGCATGCGCGCAGGACAAGGTGCGCCCGCCTGCCAGTTGCAAAGCAAGGGCGAACAGAACGAGGGTAGTTCCGTCGTTGATGAGGGCCTCTGCCTTGAGGGTGGTGATCGCCGACTTCGGCAGCTTGCCGTTCAAGGTCGCCACGGCCACCGCATCGGTCGGCGCGAGCGCGGCGCCGATGATGAGTGCAACGGGCCAGCTGTAGACACCGACGAATGAATGCAGCACCCATGCGACGGCGAACGCCGTGAAAACGACCAGCGCCGTTCCCGCAAGCAGAATCCCGCGCAGCCGCGTGCGAACCTCTCGCCACGAGGTGTTCCGCGTTTCCCAGAAAAGCATGACAGGCAGGAAAATCTCCAGGATCACGTGAGGCGGGAGGCCGAGCTCTCGAACGTCGTTCAGCTGACGCGCTGGCACGAGCGCCAGCGTCAAGCCCAGGAATATAAGCAAAATGGCGGGTGGAACGCCCAGCCTGTGAGCCAGGACGTTTCCCAGAAGAATCGCCGCGGCGACGGCGATGATCACTTCGAGCATGTTGTTTCCTTCAATGAGGGATCTGGCGTCGGCGGAAACGATATGGACAAAAACGGCCCTCGTCTGTTCTCGATGTGCCGTTTGTCAGCAAGTGCGTTGAATCGGCGGACCGGTGCGAGGCCGATCTATATTGTCCTCCCTATTTGTGCCTTTCGATGAATTCAACGACTGCGGCATCGATTTCTCTGCTGTGCCCGGTCATGAGATGGCCTCCCGTTTCGAAGATCTTCGTCTCGAGATTCGGGTAACGGTGGAGCGATCCTTCCACTTGGCCTGCGGGACCTTTGAAAGGCGCCATTCGATCGTCCCTCGCGTGCAAAAGCAGCACAGGAACGTGCATCTCCTCAATCGGGTACGCCTCAAAGTTCACCGCCATGTCGCGATTGACAATTCGGGCGTCCAGGTCGGCGCCTTCCTTTCGCCTCGACAGCGGCAACATCCCATGGACGACGTCGGCCGCCATTCCGTAGAGCCTCCTGTAGAGAGGGAAAAGCAAGCCACATCGGCAGATCGTGATTCATGATCGGCGGAGGCCCCATCAGACTGGGAATCCTGGCAGGCTTCTCGTTCCACGGCGCGGCAGAGCAGTACAGGATCAAGCCCTTGGCGCGCTGGGGAAAGTCCAAAGCGAAACGGATCGCGGGACTCCCGCCCGCCGAAACTCCGAGAATAAAAACTTGCTCGATCCCCAAGCGGTCGAGCAGCTCGGCGTACGCCTCCGCCTGTTCCCTCGGCGTGCCTTCTCCCTTGACGGAGCTGCCGGGGTATCCGAATCGGGAGGGCGCAAGAATGCGATATCTCGATGACAGGCTTCCGACGTTCTCAAACGCCTGGTCGTAGCCTCCATAGAGGCCGTGGACGGAAAGGAGCGTCTCCCCGCCGCCGGACTCCGGCCTTTGCCATCGAGCGCCTTGCCGTCCAGCAGCCTCTTGCCGCTCGGCTCCTCATTTCTCAGGCACATGCCATCCGAGGCCTTGCAACGTGGCCCGCGGTCGACGTACGTGATTCTGCCGTAGCTCAACACCGCCGTTTCAGCGCCGTAACCCGCCAAAACGCCTTCGGCGTCCTTCACAGCCCGTTTCAATCGGCGCACACGAACGAATGAGCCTGTTGCGACCGCTGCGGCGCAGGCGACGAGCATGGCTTTGCCTGCACTCATGGCTTCCTTTCCCCCTTTTGCGCGTTGAGCTTTTGCGTGTCTGTTTTCAGTGTGTGCAGCTCTTTGCCCTGTTTATTTGCGCCAAGTTTCCGCGCGTCCGTCTTTGGCCCATCAGCCTTTCGCATGTCTGCCTTTCTTCCGGCAAACTCCCGTGCGCATTCCATTCTTTCGCCAATATCCGACGCCGCCGCACCTTGCACGCCAGGTTTTTGCATGTAAGTGGAACAGAACTCCTCAACGATGATCCGCAGTTCTTCCTTGGCCGTTTTCACTTCAGAAGGGCGCATATCGTATTTTTGCAGAAGATAAAATATAGGCGTGTAGAATCGCAAAGCAAGAATATGTGGATCCCGCCGTTCGATGAGCCCGGCCTCCATGAGCTCCGCAAACACTTTCTCCTCGTGGGCGATCGCGCCATCGACGAACAGCCTCTCGAATTCTCGATTCAGTTTCGGGTCACGATGGCGTTCGATCGCGAGCATCCTCGAAACCCGGCGGCGACGTCGTCTTGCAGATAGAAAACGAACAGCTGCGTCGCGAAGCCGACGATGCCCTCGACGTCGACGTCGGCATAAGCAACCCTCGGCTCCGGCCGAGCCGGAAGGCCAATGGCGACGCCGACCTCCGCGACCCTTTCGGAGAAAAAACTCCGCGCAAGCGTCGAAGATGGCCTGCTTGCTTGCGTAATGCTTGTACTAACGACGGAGGCTTGACGCCGACGGCAGCCGCTATGTCTGCGACGCGGACCGCGCTGCATCCCCTCTCGGAGAACAGCGCCAGCGACTCCTGAGTATTCTCTCTTTGGTCGGCGTCATCACGTACCCCTCTGGCTAATAGAAGTTAGCTGCATTGCCTGCACTCCAATCTAGGCTAACGACCATTAGCCGTCAAGCGTTGCGGAGCAAACCAGAGCTTGTCAATCGTTCGATAGGTTCTTGCGCAATCAGAGAAGCGGCGAGGCCCCCGGGACGGCCTCGCCGAGAGCGCCGAGAATTGATCGATGGATTCCGACGGGCAACATTCTGTCCTGACCAACGGAAACGCAGAGCGTTGAACGGAATAAATGCCGTTGCCCGTTTTCAAAAACGGTGGCATACCTTCAGCAATCGCGGATGGCCGAAATACCTTGACTTATGTGAAAGAAAGAAACTGGTGGAGCTAAGGGGATTCGAACCCCTGACCTCTTCCATGCCATGGAAGCGCGCTACCAACTGCGCCATAGCCCCAAGCGGACTCCTCAATATTACGGATTCCCCCGATGCTTGGCAAATCACGGTTAGGAGACGCCGCTCACGAACGGGCCGGACTCGCTTACAAACGGACCTCGCCCGTTTGCGGATAGGCCTATCGCTCAAAGACAGGCCTCACTGCGTGGGCGTGCGAACCTCGTCGGATTTGCCCACGCCCACGTTGTAAACGGCGATGCGCCAAAGCCGGCGGGCCCACCCGCAAGGGTTCCAGAATCGCCCAGTTGCAATGGACATCACCTTCAGGCCCATCCATTCGCCGGGTGTCTCGCCCAAAAAGCGAGATCGTTGCGAGTTTGATGGCGGCGCCGTGGAGAGCCACCACGAGGGTCCCATTCGTTTTCGGCCGCCCACTCCTCGATCGCTCGGCTCGCCCGGCGCCCGACGTCGGCCTGCCGTTCGGCGCCCACGCCCTCGGGTTCCTTGGCCTGCCGCCAGGCGCGGTACTGCTCGGGGAACCTTTCTTCGATCTCCGCCCCGGTCAGCCCTTCGAAAAGTCCGAAGGAACGTTCCTTGAGACGGTCGTCCGTTTCGACGTGGACTCCGACGGCGTCGAAAAGCGCTTCGGCCGTCTGACGCGCCCGGGCGAGCGGCGAGGAGACGATAAGCGAGGGTTCAAGCGGCGCGAGGGCGGCGGCCGCTTCGCGCGCCTGCCGCAAACCTGCCTCGTTGAGGGAAAGTCCCTGGCGCCTTGAATCCTCCCCGTAAGATTCATGTCGGTCTGGCCATGGCGCCACAAGACCACTCGCGAAGCGCTCATGCCTGGGGCGCTTCGACCGGAAGGGCAATGCTCGGGCAGTCGGCCCAGAGGCGCTCCAACGCGTAAAACTCGCGATCTTCATCTTGCTGGACGTGAACCACGAGGTCGCCGTAGTCGACGAGGACCCAATGGCCTTCGTCGAACCCTTCGCGTCGCTTTCGACGGACACCGGCTTTGAGCAGCGCCTCGTCCACCGCGTCGACAATAGACCTCACCTGCCGGTCGGTCGAACCGGAGACGACGAGGAACACTTCCGTGAGCACAAGCCGCTCAGAGACGTCGATCGCCGCAACGGTCGTCGCTTTAAGCTCGGCCGCGGCCCGGGCGGCTATTCTCGCCCACTCAGCGACTCTTCGGAGGCCGCCACATCACACCCCGAAACCGGGCGGGGCAACTGTCGCCGCGGCCTCGAGCGCAGGTTGCACGTCGCTGCCGGATGCGACGAAATTGCGGACGATGAGGCCGACGGCGAGGCCGACCAGCAGGCCGATGAGAATCGCCACGATTGTCATGAGCCATCCACGGGGCTTCTCATCCTCCTCGGCGATGTCTCCGAGCTGCTCCTCGTACTCGCTCTCGACTGGCGCGGAGCCGGCTTCGGGATCGATCGACCTCACTTCGCCGGCGGGGGTGGGAACGGGCGCGAAATCGGAATACTTCTCCTCGCTGCCCGGCTCGCTTTCGCGCCGCAGCCTCTCCAGCAAAGGCGCCTTTGAGCGAGGCCCGCGGATCGTATTGCTCCTCGGTCGTGGGGCGGGGCGAAGCGGAATCGCCCTCGTTCGCCTCCGGGAAACGGCTGGTCTGGCGGTCCTTGGTGTCAGGGGCCTTCGGCCGTGCCGACGCCTGCCGTCGAAACGGGAGAAGACGGAACTGCGCCCGGCTGCGTCGAATGCCCTCAGTCTCGTTCTCACGAGAGGCCATAGGGTTGTCGAAGGATTGAGTCGCATTCGGCGAAGCATGGGGCCCGCTGGGCGCAGGCTGGGCCGCGCTTGGAATCGATTGGAACGGACTCGGCGGCGTCGGCTGAATCGTTCCCGTCGTCGATTGGGGAAGAGCTCGGCTGGTTCCGGAACGGCGTGCCCGCCTGGCGGCCGTCTGCCCGGGAAGGACGTCTGCCGAATCCGACCCCCTATGCGTTTCCTCGGGCGCATCGGGGACGACGCCGGCAAAAGAGCCGGTCCCCTCGGACAAAGCGATCGAGTCCGCGCCCGGCTTCGACCTCCGGCGACGGGCGAGCCGCCGGGCCCGCCTGACGCGCCTTTGCCGTCGGCCTCTGCCGGCCAGCGGCCCTCGACGAGCCCGACCTCCGCCGCGGCCACGGTCGCGACGGGGGTGATGTTGCCCGTCGTAGAAAACCCCTCTGCGGGGGCCGCATGCCCGCCGTGGTGCGTCGAAGTCCTGCTTGAATCCACATGCGACGCCCTCGACGCCGGCTCGTGTGCGCTGCCGGCCCTTTCGGGAATCGCCGACGGGAAACGTCCGTGCGCGCCGACGCCCTCCGTCGAACCGCCTGTGGAAGCGGTCTGTCCATGTCCGTCGGAAGCCGAGCTTCCGGAATCTTCTCGCGTCAGCCCCGCCTCACGTTCACGCATCTCTTTGCGCGTCAGGCGCTTGAGACGTATCTCCGCGGTGGGGGTGAGATCGTCAAGTGGGGACGCGCCGTCTAGGATCGGCGCGAGAAGGCCCTTTGCCCTCATTTCGCGCCGTGACATCCTCGGCTGTTCGTCACTCATACATATTCCTTCCCGCTGCCCTGGGCGGCGTTTATCCCGACGCCAACGCCTCAGAGACGTCGTTCAGGGTTTCAGTTTATCCGACTGACGCGGATATTCCGACTTTACATCGGCGTTTCGCCCAAAAGCCCCGCCAGGTCTCCACACGTCAGCCCGCCTTGTAGAGCCGATGCTTGGCAATGTACTGAACCACGCCGTCGGGGACTAGATACCACGGCTGAACGCCGGAAGCCACGCGCGCGCGGCAATCCGTGGAAGAAATCGCCATGGCCGGGACCTCCATCAGCGTAATTCCCTCGGGGGCAGACCCGTAGTGTCCAGCTGGTGTCCGGCCCGCGTCACTCCTACGAAATGAGCCATAGACCACAGATCCTCCGAGTCTTTCCATTCGAGGATCTGCGGAAGCACGTCGGCGCCCGTGATAAAGAAAAAGTCGGCGTCTGGGTACGCCTTTCGCAGATCGCGAAGGGTGTCGATCGTGTACGTCGTCCCGCCGCGCTCGATGTCGACGCGGGAAACCGAGAAACCGCGGATTCGAAGCCGTCGCGATGACCGCCATCAAATAGCGGTGTTCCGCCAACGTCACCTTTCGGTCGCGTTTGTACGGCTGCCTCCCGGTGGGCACGAAAACGACCTCGTCTAGGTTGAAAACGCTCAGCACCTCCGAAGCCGCAACTAGATGCCCGTGGTGAATGGGGTCGAACGTGCCGCCCATTATCCCGATGCGCCGTTTCCTCCCGGGGACGACGTCGATGGGAACCTGAACGTCGGTCTTAGGCACGGCCGCCTTCTTCCGTCTTCGACGCGAAAACCGCCTCCGCGGCCCTTCCGCGCAGCCTCTCTGTTCGCATATGCCATGTACGAAAGCCTACGCCGCTCGGCCTTGTTTCTCTCTCCGTCGATTCCGCTGCTAGCGCATAGCCGCGAGGCGCCCGCGCACCGGGGAATAGTGTGGACGGAGGCAACGTTGACTCATCCGTACAGGACCTAAACGAAAGGCAACAGGCAATGGCAACTCAAGCCGTCACGATCGACAACTTCAACGACACGATCAAGGAGGGAATCGTCCTGCTCGACTTTTTGGGCTTCGTGGTGCGGCCCGTGCCGTCAGTTCGGGCCCGTTTTCGAGGCGGCTTCGAAGCCCATCCCGACGTCGTGTTCGGCAAAAGTCGACACCGAGGACCAGCAGGCGCTCGCCGGCGAATTCGGAATCACCTCGATTCCCACGGTCATGGCCTTCCGCGACGGCGTCCGCGTTTTCTCTCAGGCCGGAGCCCTTCCCAAGGCTTCCTCGAGGACCTCATCAAACAGGGTCAAGGAGCTCGACATGGACGAGGTGCGCGCCAAGATCAACGAAATGAAAGGCTGATCGGCCTTTGCGTCCCTCAGGGGCGGTCGGCGCGGCGCGTCGGCCGCCCCTTCGTTTAAATCGCTCGCGCCGAACCGGCTCGCGCCAGGCCGCCTCAAACGGGCTCGCGTCACGCGGCCTCGATCTGGGCGCGCGCAGCTAAGAGCGGGACGACGCCGCGTATGAGCGAGGCGAGATCCGTGGGAAGCGAAGCGGGAAGGAAGATGAGGCCGTCAGCCGCCCCAGTGCCGATCCAGCGCTCGAAGGCGTCGGCGACGTCGGACACCGTGCCCACGACGGAGGCCTTCCCCTCGAAAAGGGGGGCTCCGACCATGTCCGCGACCAGGAGCGCGCGCTCGTTGGCCGCCCTCATCGACCCGGATATCACAATGCCCAGCTCCCCGAGGACCCTCACGCTCCGCCCGTTGGACGCCGCAAGCTCCCGCAGCTCCGAGCGAATGTCGCGCGCCCGCTCTAGGTCGTCGGTGCGGACGCGCACCCAGTCCACAAAGGCGGCCAGCGTTCCCAGGGAGATCGCGTCGGCGACTTCGGCGTCGAGCTGCACGTTCACGGGCATTCCGTTTGCGGCTATTTCCTCGGCCAGCCGCGCGATGCCGTCGAGGTCGCTTTCTTCCGTCACTTCGACCGTCGGCGCGACGTGTTCGCCGTGCTGGGCGAGCATCCGATCCTCTCGCGACACCGCGACTTCCGCCGGGATCTGGACGTTGACTTTCCCCGCGTGCTGACTGAGCAGGCGGGCGGCCACTCTGGCGGCGTCGAGCTGATTCGCATTGTCGGACCGGGTGCGAAAGGTGGCGTCCAAGCAAACGAAGTCGATCCCGCCGCGGGTCGCGGCCTGGGCGCACGAGGCGATTCTCGGATAGCTCGCATACTCGACGGGCATCTCGCTTCCAAGCGCGGCTGCGAACGCTTCCGTCGTCACGGCGCCAAGAAGCGAGAGATCGACGCCCATGACGGCTTCGGCGACGCTCTCCGCGGAGGCGTCGTCGAGTTCCGATTCTTTCGTTGCAAGGCTAATTGTCGTGACAATTTCCTTTTTGCGCTCTCGATCCTTCGAGGTCCGGCCGTCACCGGGGTTCGAGCGACGCCGTGAGAAAACACGAAGGCACCCGACCGCCAACGCTCGAAACCAAGCCCGCACCGGGCAAAAGCTCAAGCACTTAACCTACGAGCAAGTAAAACAGCCTTGTGTCCACATGGCAAGACCTCAGGCCGCAATGTGGATGTTCTCACGCATTAAATCAATATAGCATTATAAAAAAATGCGGTTTATCGCTCAGGATCGGTCCATAGCCCCGACTCGCGCTCCATCTGCAATTCTTCCCGGGCCTGCGTCTTCGCATCCATGCGGTCGTGGTAGGCCGCCTTGCGTTCTTTTCTCGAGGCCCGGGTGCGCTCATCGAAGCGGAGGTCCGTCCCCGCGGCCCCAGAAGCTCTGCTCCGGTCTGCATCGACGGCTCCCAGTCGAAAATGTACCCGGAATCCTCGGGGCCGACCACGACCATCGCGCCGGCCTGCGCCCCCGCTTTCACGAGGGCGTCTTCGATGCCCAGCACGTTGAGGCGGTCCGCGAGATAGCCAACCGCTTCGTCGTTGTCGAAATCCGTCTGCCGGACCCATCTTTCGGGCTTGTCGCCGCGCACAACAAAGAAGTCCTCGCCGTTCTTCGTCTTCCGCGAGAGGGTGAAGGCGCTTGCGCGCTCCTTGGGGCGAACCTCGACTCGCGGTTTCGACTCGACGGGAGCAGACTTCCGGGCCTGCGCCACCGCCGCCGCCAAAGCGAAGGAAAGCTCGCGCAAGCCCGTGTGCGCCGCGGCGGAGACGATGAAAACCGGATAGTCGGAGAGCTCGGGGAGCACGAATTCCGCCAGTTCCTTCGCTTCCGGGACGTCGGCCTTGTTGAGAACGACGATGCGGGGCCTGTCTGCCAGCGGGACTCGCCCCTCTTCCCGAGGCAGCCGTCGGGCGTATGCGGCCAGCTCCGACTCGATGGTCGCCAGATCGGAGAGCGGATCGCGCCCCGGCTCGAAAGTGGCGCAGTCGAGGACGTGGACGATCACCGAACAGCGCTCGATGTGCCTAAGGAATTCCAGCCCGAGACCCTTTCCGTCGGAAGCGCCGGGAATGAGCCCTGGAACGTCGGCTATCGTGTAGCGTTCGTCTCCGGCCTGCACGACGCCGAGGTTGGGAACGAGCGTGGTGAACGGATAGTCGGCGATCTTAGGGCGCGCAGCCGACATCGCGGCGATGAGCGAAGATTTTTCCCGCGCTCGGGAAGCCGACAAAGCGCGACGTCGGCTACGGATTTCAGCTCTAGGACGATCTCGCCTTCCTCGCCGGCGTCTCCGGAAGGGCGAATCCCGGCGCCTTGCGCTTGGGCGAGGCGAGTGCGGCGTTCCCCAGGCCTCCTTGGCCGCCGCGGGCCGCAACGAATCGCTGCCCCGGCTCGACGAGGTCGGCCAGGACTTCGCCGTCGGCGCCCTTCACGACCGTCCCGACGGGAACGCCGAGCACCCGGTCTTCGCCGTTGCGGCCGGATCGCATGTCGCCGGCTCCGGGCGTCCCGGAGGGGCCTTCTGATGGGGGCGTGGTGATATGTGAGAAGGGTGGTCTCCTGAGGGTCGGCTTCGATGACGACGTCGCCTCCCGCCCTCCGTTCGCGCCGTCGGGCCCGCCCAAGGGCTTGAATTTCTCTCGACGCACCGAAACGCACCCGTTTCCGCCGTCGCCCTGCCTTGACGTGCAGCGTCACGTGATCGACGAAGCTGGCCATCTTCCCTCCTATGCAAAGGGCCTATGCGAAAAGGGGCGGAAGGACGCGCCTTCCACCCCTATTTGCCCGATTGTTTTCAGGCCTCCGCAGCGACGATGTCGATGACCTTGCGATCGCGGCGGGTGCCGAACTGGACGTGACCGGCGACGAGCGCAAAAAGCGTGTCGTCCTTGCCGCGCCCCACGTTGAGCCCCGGATGGAAGTGAGTGCCGCGCTGACGGACGATGATTTCGCCCGCGTTCACGAGCTGGCCGCCGAAACGCTTGACGCCGAGGCGCTGGGCGTTGGAATCGCGGCCGTTGCGGGAGGAGCTGGCGCCCTTCTTATGTGCCATCTCGAAAACCTGCCTTCTGAATAACGTTGGGGAAAAGGGTCACTTGATTCCGACGACCTTCAAGCGGGTCAGCTTCTGGCGATGACCCTGACGCTTGCGGTAGCCCGTCTTGTTCTTGTATTTGACGATCGAGATCTTCGGCCCTTTTTCCTCGCGCACGATCTCGGCGGTCACCTTCGCGGAGATGCCGTCGGCGGCCGATGTGACCTTCTCACCGTCAACGAGCAGGAGGGGCTCGAGCTCGACGGTGTCGCCGACCTCTCCGTCCAGCCTGTTCACGACGACGACGGATCCGACGGACACCTTCTCCTGGCGGCCGCCGGCCTTAACGATCGCGTACACCACGTTACTGCTCATCTCTGTTGATTAGGACTGCGCTCGCTCCTGCGGCGCAACTGACAATGGGGCGCAAGCGCGCCGACGCTCAAGTTTACTGGTGCAACCGATTGCCGGGCAAGTCAGACGGCGCCCTATGTCGCTATGCAATGCGCCACGCAGGACGACGCAGGGGCGTGGCGCACAGCCCGGTTTTCGAACATGGCCTCCGTCGCGGCGGCCGAGCCTCCGCGGACACAGACCTCGCAAGGCGTCGCGTACAAGCCCTCACGAGGCGGGGAAGCTGAGAATCGCAGGACCCGCCGACGGAGTGATCGTCCCCGAAGAGGACACGCGCCTTGTGCGCGACTTAGAGCCTTCCGAGGCCGCGGAGCCCGCCTCGCCGCGCTCAGGCGCGTCGCCCGGGCTGAAAGATTCGTCCTGTTCGGCAAACTCGGCCCGGCTCTGCACCGAAGCCTCGCCGGGAGCGTCCGCTTGGCCCGCCCCGTCCGGTTGGCCTTCCTCAGCGGCTTGCGCGGCGGCCGCCTTCCGCGTTTGCTCTGGGCGCCCTTCGCCTTCTTCGTCCCCTGCCTCTTCGCGGAAGCCTTGGGTCGATTGCGCCTTCGCCGCTCCCGGCTTCGAATCCTCGCCGCCTTCGGCAGCCTGCCCCTCGGCGTCGTCGGCGTTCTTTGCCGAATCCTGCGCGGAGTCGTCTGATCTCGCCTGGCTCGGAGTTTTCGTCGTGCTTCGATTGGGCCGCTGCCGCGATGGAATGCAGCGCCGCCTTCACGTCGTCGTGCTTGGGGCTTTTCGTCTCGGGGCTCCGAAGCCGTCTGCTCGGCGGCCTGCTTTGTTTCGCGCGCGCTTGTCGGCGCCGGCGTCGCCCCTCTCGACGGGATTCGTATGGATGATGCACCCGCGCCCCTCGCACGCCTCGCACACGGTCGAGAAAGCCTCGACGAGCCCCTGCCCGACCCTCTTGCGGGTCATCTGGACGAGGCCGAGAGACGTGACTTCGGCGACTTGGTGGCGTGTGCGGTCGCGCCCAAGGCATTCGACGAGCCTGCGAAGGACGAGCTCGCGGTTGGCCTCCAGCACCATGTCGATGAAGTCGATGACGATGATCCCGCCGATGTCGCGCAGACGAAGCTGACGGACGATCTCCTCGGCCGCCTCGAGGTTGTTCCTCGTCACCGTCTCCTCAAGGGTGCCCCCGGTGCCTGTGAACTTGCCGGTGTTGACGTCGATGACAGTCATCGCCTCGGTGCGGTCGATGACCAGCGTTCCGCCCGACGGCAGCCACACCTTCCTGTCGAATGCCTTGGCCAGCTGCTCGTCGACCCTGTGGGAGGCGAAAATGTCCGAGGCCCCGGTCCAGTGCTCCAGGCGCTGGGACAGCTCGGGAGAAAGCTCCGCAACGTACTCGGAGATCGTACGCCACGCCTTGGCCCCTGGATCTTCAGAGACTGGAAATCCTCGTTGAAGATGTCTCGGACCACCCGGACGGCGAGCTCCGGCTCCCCCTTGAGGAGCATCGGCGCCCCTTTGGTGTTCTTCGCCTTCGCCTGGATGTCCTGCCAGGTCTTCGCGAGCCGCTCGACGTCGGCCCGCAGCTGCTCCTCGGACGTGCCCTCGGCCGCCGTGCGGACGATGACGCCGTGCTCGGCGGGGACGATCTCGCGCAGCAGACGCTTGAGCCTCTGTCGCTCTTTGTCCGGAAGCTTGCGGGAAATCCCAGTCATCGCGCCCGAAGGGACGAGGACGAGATGGCGGCCGGCGAGGGTGATCTGCGCGGTCAGGCGGGCGCCCTTGCTGACCGATCGGGATCCTTCGTCACCTGGACGACGACCGTGTCGCCCGATTTGAGAGCCTGTTCGATGCGGCGGGGCTTTCCCTCCAGCCCGGCGGCCTCCCAATTGACCTCGCCGGCGTAGAGGACGGCGTTTCGGCCTTTGCCGATGTCGACGAACGCCGCCTCCATCGACGGAAGCACGTTCTGGACCCTGCCAAGGTAGACATTTCCAACCATCGAGACCTGCGTGTGGCGGGCGACGTAGTGTTCGACGAGAACGTCGTCTTCCAAAACGGCAATCTGGTTGAGCCCGTCCTGCTCGCGAATGAGCATCTCGCGCTTGACCGATTCGCGCCGCGCCAAGTACTCGGACTCCGTGATGGAGTGACGGCGCCTGCCCGCCTCGCGGCCTTCTCGGCGACGCTGTCGCTTGGCCTCAAGCCGAGTCGAGCCCTTGGGAATGCTGACCTCGTCGGAGGCCGAGTCCGCCGAGCGAGCGCGCCGACGTCGCCGACGCGTCCCTGCCTCCGCCGCCGAATCGCCGGCGTCCTGGCCTTCGCGTCTTTCTGCTTGGAGGTGTCGGGCTTGTCTTCTGCCGCCGCCTGGACGTCCTCGGAGGCGTTCTTGCGCCGCCCCTCGTTCCGCGCTTGCGACGTCGCGGCTCGGAGCCCTCCTGCTCCTCGGGCGAGCGCTCGGAGCCCTCGCCCGCGTCGCGCTCGCCTTTCTTCTCCGCCTTCTGCTCGGGATCGGATTTCGCCGAGGCCCGCTTCCTGGTTCGAGAAGGGGACGACGCCGGCTCCGACGGCTCCTCGGCGGACTTGCGCTTGCGAACGCGCACCCTGCTGACGTCGGGTTCCTGGAAAAGCAGGGCGGTCATTCCCATCGGCGGAGTGTCTTCGGGAACGGAATCCTCCGACGACGAGAACTGCGGGGGCGATCCCGCAGAGCGCGCGGCCGCGCCGGAATCGGAGCGCCTTCGGCGATGATCTCAAGCGATTCGACGACTTCTTTGGAAGGAGCCCTTCTGCGAGGCCTGCGCTTGGGCTCCAGCTCCGCAAGCGATTGGGCGACGGCGCTAGTGGCATCCGCCGTCGATTCGACGTCGGCCTGTTCGGAATCGGAGGCTCTGCGCCGGGTGCGCGCAGCGGGCCGCCGCACGCGGGCGGAGCGAACCGCCTTTCCTCCGTTTTTCGCCCTGTCCTTCTTGGCCCGCCCCGCCTTGGCCGTCGTTGTTCGAGGCGGTTTCTCCTCCCCGGCCGTCGCCGACGGGGACGCGGGCCCGTTGTGCGGATTTTCCCGCTCGTCCGTGACAAAAATCAGACATACGTGATTCTCCCACCGGGAGGCACCCCCGCAACGTGCCGTCTCCGGCTTATGTATCGCGGCTGACCGCGGAAGTCTCATGACAGGCGCACCGGCGGCGACGCTTTTGCGGCGCACAGTGCAGCCTCTCCAATCGGGATCATGCGGGAAATCCCAAAAGCTGACAAGCATTGTCTCATACGTATCTGGAAACGGAACGACGAAACACGCGAAAATCCATTCCACACCACAGCTTTCTCAAGAGGCCCCATGGTGTCCTTCTCCGGAAAACATATCGACCTAAAAGGAAGTTGCTTTGGTGTCGATTATGAATTAACAGCTCGGGCAAGAGCTTTCCCGACGATTTGCAAGATCGCGGCGAAATCTGTTCTACACTGGAAGAGTTCAATCGGACCATGCCCACGGAAGGCTCAAGGATGGAAGCTTTCGAACTGGCACGCTGGCAATTCGGCATCACAACCGTGTACCACTTCTACCAGGTGCCTCTGACAATCGGCCTGTCTACACTCGTGGCCGTCATGCAGACGAAGGCCCGCCGCTCCGGCGACCCCGCATGGCAGAAGGCGACCGATTTCTTCGGAAAGATTCTGCTTATCAATTTCGCCTTGGGCGTGGCGACGGGAATCGTTCAAGAGTTCCAGTTCGGAATGAACTGGTCGGAGTATTCCCGCTTCGTCGGCGACATTTTCGGAGCGCCCCTGGCTTTCGAGGCCCTCCTCGCGTTCTTCCTGGAATCGACCTTCTTGGGCCTGTGGATCTTCGGCAAGAACCGCCTTTCCCCGAAGCTCCACAACATGTGCATCTGGCTTTTGGCAATCGGCACGATGCTCTCCGGCTTCTTCATTCTCGCCGCCAACTCCTTCATGCAAAAATCCGACGGGCGCCGTCGTCAATCGCCAGACAGGGACGGCTCGAGCTGGACGGAATCGGCGGCTTTTTCCGAGTGCTGTTCTCGAAACCTCCCTTTACACCTTCGCCCACACGATCAGCGCCGCCTTCCTCGTCGCCGGCGGGACTCGTGGCTGGGCTCTGCTTTTGGTGGATGGCCCGTTCGCGTCGCAAAACAGGGAAGCGAGAGGAAGCCCGCAAATACTGGAAGCCCGCGGCCAAGGTCGGCCTCGTTGCGATGCTTGTCTCGTCGTGCGTCGCCATCGGCTCCGGCCACTTCATGGGCCAGCACGTCAAGGACATTCAGCCCGCCAAGGCTGCGGCGATGATGGGCGTGTGCGAATCGGGAGAGAGCCACGACCTCGTCATCGCCATGTGGACGTCCGACTGCGACGGCCCCCAGCTGACCCTGCCGTTCCCCGGCGGGCTCGAATCGTTCATGGCCACCAACCATTTTTTTCGGGCAAAGAATCCTTCCTCAAAAGGCTTGGACGACGTCAACGCCGAGCTGAAGGCCAAGTACGCCGACGTCTACGGATCCGACCAGGACTACCGGCCGAATCTGACGGTCACCTTCTGGTCCTTCAGAGCCATGATGGGCATCGGCTTCCTGGGGCTGGCGATGTCGATCTTCGGCCTCTACTCGCTGCGCGGAAACAAGGTCGAGAAGTCCGAGAGAATGGGCAGACTCTGGCTTTTGGCCATTCCCCTGCCTTTCCTCGGCAACTCCTTCGGCTGGCTGCTGACGGAGATGGGGCGCCAGCCGTGGATCGTCAATCCCGGTGAGAACGGCATCATGCTGATGACCAACCAGGGCCTGTCGAACTCCGTGAGCGGGGGACCGTGCTCACGTCGATGGCTGTCTTCACCCTCCTTTACAGCGCTCTGGGGGTCGTTTGGATCGCGCTGCTGCGGCGTTATGCGCTGGAGGGCATCGACACCCGCAAGAAGGCCGTGAAGCTCAACGAGTCCGCCCCCATGACCTTCGCGTACTGAAAGGAACGATCGTGGAACTGACAACCATTCAGCTTCTCTGGTTCTCCGTCGTCGCGGTGCTGTGGATCGGCTACCTGGCGCTGGAAGGATTCGACTTCGGCGTCGCGATGCTGCTGAAGGTCCTTCCCAAAACGTCGAAAAGAACGGCGCGTCGCGCTCAGCTCCATCGGCCCGCACTGGGACGGAAACGAAGTTTGGGTCCTCACCGCGGGAGGCGCCACATTCGCCGCCTTCCCCGAGTGGTACGCGACGATGTTCTCGGGCATGTACCTCGCGCTCATGCTTATTTTGGTCTGCCTCATCGTCCGCGTCTGCGCCATCGAATGGCGAAAAATGATCGACACCGAGGCGTGGCGCAACCGCTGGGACACAGCCCACACCGTCTCGGCCTGGGTCGTCTCTTTCCTGTGGGGAGTCGCCTTCGCCAACCTGGTTCAGGAATGCACATCGAGGTGGGCCATTACGACGGCGGCGCCTTTGTGCCCGTCGCACCTCAGGACGCAGCGAGCTCGCTGGCTGACAACTATCACTACCTCACGGGCGGATTCTTCTCGCTCATCACCCCTTTCACGGTGCTCGGCGGAATCGTGACCGTAAGCCTCTTCCTTTCCCACGGCGCGATTTTCCTCACGTTGAAGACCTCGGGCGACCTCCGGAAGCGGGCCCGCGCCTTCGCGAAGAAGTCCATTCTGGCTTCGACGTCCGCCACGGCCGTGTGGGCCCTGTGGGCGCAATTCGCCCATACGAACAACGCGATTTCGATCCTTCCCCTGGCTTTGTGTGCGCTGAGCCTCGTCACAGCGGCGGCATTCCTCTACAAGGACCGCGAGGGCGCGGCCTTCATGGCCCATTTCGTCGCCATCGCCTTGGCAGTGGTCTTCATCTGGTTCACGATCTTCCCCGACGCCCTCAAGTCATCCGTGGATTCACGTTACTCCCTCACTCTCGCTCAAGCCGCGGCCACCGGCAACACGCAGACGATCATGTCGGCCGCCGCGCTCGTCTTCGTTCCGATCGTCCTCGGGTACACGGTCTGGTCGTACAAGGTTTTCTCGCGGCGCATCTCCGTCGAGCACATCCCCGACGAGACGCCGGGCCTGAACCCGAAGAAGGTCCGGAGCTTCGAGAACGCGTGAGGCCCTTGAGCCCGGGCCTGGCCCTGGCGGGCGCCGTCGTCCGATAAGGTACGGGGGAATCGACCGAAGGACAGATGAGTGAAGCCCTCGACCCCCGACTTTTTGCGCCACGCCCGTTCGGCCAGGGCCTATATGGCCTTTCTCGTGGCCGCGGGCATGGCGACGACGATCCTCGCCGTCGTCCAGTGCTGCGCGACGGCGGCTGCCCTCGCCCGGCTCGTTTCGGACGGCGGCTCCCCGGCGGGCCTCGGCCTGCCCTTGGGTCTCGTCGCCGGGGGCGTTTGCGGGGAGGGCGCTCGTGGGGTATGCGCAGGAGGCGGCAGGCCATCGCGCGGCCTTGCGCACCATCGCGCAACTGCGCGGACGCGTCCTCGATTTTGCGGCGGGAGGGGGCAGCGCTGGCTCGCCGACGGGAAGACAAGCTCGACCGTCACGCTCGCAACCGAGGGCCTTGACGCGCTCGAACCCGTACTTCGTCAGGGTTCCTGCCGCAGCTCATCCTCACGTGCCTGGCGACGCCGGCCACGCTTGCAGCCGTCGTGTGGCTGGACTGGATCAGCGCCGTCGCGATCCTCGTCTGCCTGCCGCTCATCCCGATATTCGCGATCCTCGTGGGGAAGATGACGCAGGCGTACTCAAAAGAGCGCCTGCGAGCCATGCAGCGCCTGGGCTCCCAACTCCTCGACCTTCTCGCCGGCCTGTCCACCCTCAGGGGCTCGGCCGCGAATCGGCGCCGCGCAAGCGCGTGCGGGATCTTGGGCGACTCCTACGCCCGCACCACGATGAAGACGCTCTACGTCGCCTTTCTTTCGGGGGCCGTTCTGGAGTTTCTTGCGACGGTGTCGACGGCGCTCGTCGCCGTCGAGGTCGGCCTGCGCATGGTCGGGGGCGGCCTCGACCTCTTTCTCCGGCCTCGCGATCATCATGCTCACCCCGAGTGCTTCAAGCCGCTTCGGGAGGTCGGGGCGCAGTTCCACGCCTCCGCCGACGGCGTCGCCGCAGCCGAAAGCGTCTTCGACGTGCTCGAAAGCGAGGGGAGGCAGAGGCTTCGCGACAATCAGAGGCTGCGGGAAAGGCAACCTCGGACCTGCCCTGCCCCGACCTGGCTGTTTCGCCCGTGGTCTTCGACCGGCTCAGCGTCGCCTCCCCGGGGCGCGCAACCGTCGCCCCTTTCGATCTGACGGCCCGCATCGAGCCCGGCAAAGTGACGGTTCTCCGCGGGAGGTCCGGTGCGGGCAAGTCCACCGCGGCGGCCGTCGTCCTAGGGGCTTGTCTCCCCGACGTCGGGAAGCGCGAGGATCGGGCGCACGCCGATCGAATGCATCTCGAAGGAGAGCCTGTGGCGGCAGATCTCGTGGGTTCCCCAGAGGCCCGCGATCCTTCCCGGGACGGTGCTCGAGAACATGGGCTGCCCCTCGAGGCGAGCTCGAACGGGCGGCGTCCGTCACGGGTTTCGACGAAGTCGTGGCCTGTCTGTCCGACGGCTGGAACACCAGAATCGGCCACGGCGGGACCGGCCTGTCGGTGGGTCAGCGACAGCGTTTGGCGCTTGCGCGCGCCCTTGTGAAACCTCGGCCTTTCGTGCTTCTCGACGAGCCTTCGGCCCACCTCGACGCGGCCTCCGAAGAGCTCGTCGCACGCGCAGTGCGCGAGCTGCGCGCAACGGGGCACACGGTGCTCGCCGTCGCCCATAGGTCGGCGCTCATCGAGGAGGCCGATGCGGTGATCGACGTCGCAGCCAGAAGCGACGCCCCGAAAGAAATCAGGCCCCGGAAGCAGCCGAAGCGGCGGAAAACGGCGCGACGGATCCGACGTCGACGGGAGGAGGGCGATGAAGGCGCTGCCCAAATCGGAGCGCATCGCCTTGCGGCGCGTCTTTGCCCTGCTCGGCGTCGCGAAGGCCCCGCTGGCCTGGTCCGTCGTCACGGGGTTGCGACGCTCGTGTGCGCCGTCGGGCTTGCAGCGGTCTCCGCCTGGCTCATCGCCCGCGCCTCGCAGACGCCGCTCGTGGCCTCCCTCGCCTTGGCGGCGACGATCGTCCGAGCCTTCGGCGCGAGCCGCCCGTTTTCCGCTACCTTCGGCAGCTGACGAGCCACTCCGTGGCGCTTCGAGCATGTCGAATCTGCGGTCGGCCGTCTACTCGAGGCTCGCCGACTCGCGCGTCGACAGGGTGACGCGGATACGTCAGGGGCGACCTTTTGGCGCGCACGGGCAGGGACGTCGAGGCCGTCGGCGACCTCGTGGTGCGCGCTTTGCTGCCCATCGCCGTGGCGGTCTTCGCCTCGGCGGCGAGCGTGGCAGTCGTCGCCTTCTTCTCCCCCGCCGTCGCCCTGACGCTCGCCTGCTGCCTGGCCGCAGCGGGCCTTGTCGGCCCGTACGCGTCGATGCGCGGAGCGCGCCTGGCGGAAATCCAGCAGGTCGAGGACAGGGCGGAGCTCGCCGCACTTTCGCTCACCATGCTCGAATCCAGCGACGAACTGCGCGTCTCCGGGCGGATGGGCGCTCTCGCGTCGGCTTTGGACGACGCCGAACGGAGGATCTTCGCCAATCGCGACGCCGCCGCCAGACCGGGCGCCTCTTCTCGGCAATCGAGACCTTGGCAACGGATGCGCCGTCCTCGCCGCACTTGTCGTCGGCGGAGGCGAAGTGGCAGGCGGCGCCCTCACGCCCGTCGAGCTGGCAATCGTCGCCCTCGTGCCGCTCGCGGCCTTCGAAGCGGTCGATCCCTCGGCGAGGCGGCCGTGCAGCTCATTCGATCGGCGGCGGCTTCGAAACGGATACTCGACCTGCTTGACGGCGCGCAGGCCGCCGATCCCGCCGAATCCACGCCGGCAAGCTCCAGAGCGAACGCGAATGTGGCGAGCCGGGCGCCGCGACGCGCAGGACCGCCGGGAGCTTCGCCGCGTCCAGCCCCGCCGAGACGGAGACCGCCGCCGAGAGCCTGGTTGCGAAGGGCCTCGTCATCGGCTGGCCGGGCGGACCCGAGCTGAGCGCCCCCATCGACCTCGCCGTCGGGCGCGGCTCGTCCCTCGCCGTCGTCGGACCGTCGGGAATAGGCAAGACGACGCTTCTCTACACTCTCGCCGGGATGCTCGAGCCCAAGGCGGGGTCGGTCCTGCTTGGCGGCAGGCCTGTTCATCTCATTCCGCGCGCGGAAGTCTCGACGTCTTTGACGCTGACGGCCGAGGACGCCCACCTGTTCGCGACGAGCATCCTGGAGAACCTGAGGGTTGCCCGCCGGGATGTGTCGGAAGAGGAGGCCGCCGGGCTGTTGGTCAAAGCGGGGCTGGGACCGTGGCTGGCGGAGCTTCCCGACGGCGTCCATACCGTCCTGGGCGCCGAGGCGACGACGGTTTCGGGAGGCGAACGCAGGCGACTCCTCCTCGCTCGGGCCCTCGCTTCCGCCGCCGACTTCCTGTTGATCGACGAGCCGGCCGAGCACCTCGACGGGGAGACGGCGGACGCGCTCATCCGAGACCTTGCAGCCACGGAGGGCAAGACGGTCATTCTCGTCTCCACACCGCCCTGACGGCGCTCGAAGGGGTCGATTCCGTCGTCGTCCTCGACAAGGTCGGCGAAAAGGCCCGCGTTCTCGCGCAAAGGCGCCCACGACGAGCTCGCCGCTTCGCTTCCCGCCTACCGATGGTCGCTTTCGCGAGAGGAGAGCAGCCGATGATCGACCCGAGCGAGCTTCTCAGAAGGGCCCTCGACCTGACCTCGCGGCTGGACCGCTACTCGGCGCTCCAAGCCTTCGTCGAATCCGCGGCGACCTTGACGGGAGCCCGCTACGGCGCGCTCTCGGTGCTCGACCTCAGAGGAAACACGGTCCAGCTCGTCCATTCGGGCGTGGATTCGATGTCCAGCGGGCTCATCGGCCATCCCCCATGGGGTACGGGCTTTTCGGCGAGATGCCTGACGACGCCTACATCGTCCGAAACAACCTCGCCGAGGAATTCCCTCGATCCCCGTGGCCCGACGACCACCCGCCCATGGACAACTTCCTCGGCGTGCCGCTCATAGTGCGCGGGCGCTCTTTCGGGCACCTTTATCTCGCCCACAAGGACGGGGGCTTTTCAGACGACGACGGCGAAGCGATCACGATGCTGGCTCGAGCGGCAGGCATCGCGGTGGAGAATTCGCGGCTGTTCGCCGAATCCGTGGTCAGGGCGCAGTGGATCGCCGCCTCGCGCCATTTCCACGGCCCTTCTCGAGGGGCAAGGACGAGGAAGACGTCCTCGCGCTCATCGCGTACGAGATGCGGCGCGTGGCCAAGGCCGACGTCGCGCTCATCGTCCTCGAGGGCGTTGCCGGCGCATGGACCTGCGAGATAGCCGACGGCGAGGCGCCTCCGACATCGTCGGCGCCGATTTTCCTCCGACGGGACGGGCGCAGAGCGTCATCCGCGACGGGCAGGGAATGATCATCGACTCGATGTCGCGCCAGGCTCACCTGCAGGTTCCGATGCTCGCCTCCTACGGAAGCGCGCTTTACGCGCCCATGGTCGCCAAAGGCTCGACGATGGGCGTCATCATCCTCCTGCGCGCGCAGGACAAACAGGAGTTCGACCTGTCCGACCTCGCCATGGCCGAGGCCGTGGCAAAGCAGGCCGCGCTCGCCCTGGAGCTGGCCGACGCGCGCCACATTCAAGCCCAGGCCTCCCAGCTGGAGGAGCGCGCCCAGATCTCGCGCGACCTCCACGATCTGGCCATACAGCAGCTCTTCGCCTCGGGCATGGAGCTGACGGCCGTGCGCAACGACCTGGCGGCCTCGGGGGCCGCGCCGGAAACCGCCCTTGAAAGCCTCGACAACGCCATCAATTCGATCGACGAATCCGTGGGGCAAATCCGGCAGATCATTTACTCGCTTCGCGATCCGCAGGCGACGGCGCCGATCGTCTCGCGGCTGCGCCGAGAGGTCGAACACGGCGCGAAACTCCTGGGGTTCCGCCCGACGCTGCGGATCGTCAACCTCGGCACTGCGGTTGACGGGGGCTTCACACCGAGATCGACGACGAACTCGGGGCCGACGTAGCCGACGACGTCGTCGCAGTCGTGCGCGAATGCATAGCCAACGCAGCCAAACATGCGCGAGCCACATCCGTGGAGATCGAAATCGCGATAGAAAACCACAGGGTCTCCGTCACGGTGATCGACGACGGGCAGGGGCATCGGCCGCGACCTCAGCCGGCGCTCGGGGCTGTCGAATCTTGCCGCCCGTGCGCGGCGCCACCACGGCACCTTTTCCATCCGTCCGGGCAGCGGCGGCGAAAACGGCGGAGGGACGAAGATCGAATGGACGGCGCTCGTCGATTGAGGCCGGGCTGGCTGACCGACGCCGTCTGCCGTCGCCGCTTTAGAGGCGGGCCTCAGGGATCGCGGCCGTCCATTCCGGCAAGGCACGCGCAATGCCGCCGTAAGCCCGCCGGCTACGAGCCGTGGCGCCAACCGGCCGCTCGCTGGCCGGCGACCCATGCGGCGACCTGCGTGCGGCGCTGAAGCCCCATTTTTCGACAGGAGCGAGGTGATGTGGTTTTTGACGGTCTTTTCTGCACACCCAGGCGGTCGCCGATCTCGCGGTTCGAAAGGCCGTCGCCGATGAGCTCGAGGACCCTCCGCTCGGAAGGGGTGAGGTCGGCGGTGGGGTCGGCGTGGTCGGCTCTGCGCCTCGACACGGTCCGCTCGTCGAGAAGGACCCTTCCCGAGGCCACTGCCTTGATGTTCTCCGTGATCTCGGCGCCGCGCACGGATTTGAGGAGGTACGCCTTCGCGCCCGCGGCCTGAGCCTCGGCGAGCGCCTCGTCGTCGTCGAAGGACGTCAGCACGATGCACTTCGTGTCCGGAACGGCCTCTGTGAGGCGGCGGATGATGTCGATTCCCGTGCCGTCTGGCAGGCGAAGGTCGACGAGCGCGACGTCGGGGTGGACGAGCTCCCCGCGACGGATCGCTTCCTGGACGCTTCCGGCCTCCGCGACGACGATGAGGCCGTCCATGCGGTCGACGACTTCCGCGATGCCTCGGCGCACCACTTCGTGATCGTCGATGATCATGACTCTGATGTCATCGTCTGATGCCACACTCCCCTTTACACGGACCTGCTTCTATCATACCTACACGGGAACGGCATTACACATTCGCGGTTAATCGCCATTTTCGGCCGTGATCGCGCGGTAGGCGACTTGCGCCGCAGCCTGCCGCGCGGCCTTCTTCGAGCTTCCCGTGCCCTCTCCCCACACGCGTCCGCCCATCGAGGCCACGGCCGTGTAGACGCGCCGGTGGTCGGGGCCCTCGCTCGTGAGCTCGAATTGGAGAGATCCGATCATCCCGCGCTCGTGCGCGACCTCTTCGAAGCTCGTCTGCCAGTCAAGGTTGGGCCCCAAAAGCGACGCATCCTCGATTTTCGCCGCCACGAGCCTCTCGACTGTCTTTCGCGCCACGTCCAGACCGTGCTGAAGGTAGGTCGCGGCTATAAGCGCCTCGACGGTGTCGGAGAGGATGGAGTCTTTGTCCCGGCCCCCCGCTGAGGTCCTCGCCGCGCCCCCAGACGTATGAAGCGGCCGAGCTCCAGCTCCCGTGCGATCGAGGCGAGGGCCTTCTCGGAGACGGCGAAGGTCTTCATCCGCGACATGTCGCCCTCGCGCGAGTCTGGAAACTCGCGGAAGACCTTGTCCGCGGCGATGAATCCCAAAACGGAGTCGCCGAGGAATTCGAGCCGTTCGTTGTGCGGCTCACCGTGCTCGAAGGCGAAGGAACGGTGCGTCAGGGCGAGCCTGAGCAGGGGGCGGTTTATGTCTACGCCCCACTGTTCGACGAGTTCGCGATAGCTCACCGTTCCGTGTCTCCGCGGAGCTTGGCTTCGAGGGCCGCCAACGGGTCGTCCTCGTTCGTCGGCAGGGGGTGGAAATGGTCGTCGGGCAACTCGTCCCACCGTTTGCCGCAGCCGGAGCACAGGCCCTGGCAATCCGGCTCGCACAGCGGCGTGAACGGGAGCGAAAGGACGATCGCGTCCCGCAGAACGGGCTCGACGTCCACGTGGCCGTCCTCGATGACGGGAAACCCTCGGCTTCTCGTCGCCCTCCTCGATGAGGGCGAGCCTCCTCTCGGGATAGAACGCCAGTTCGCCGACGGCCTCGTCGACGTCGTACTCGAAGCGGCGCACGCATCTGGCGCACTCGCCGACGACGTGGGCGGCGACGGACCCGCCGACGTACACGCCTTCGGAAACCGACTGCAAGGTCAGCCGCACGTCGAGCGGGCTGCCTTCGGGAACGCCGATCAGCTCCGTGCCCAGGTCCGCGGGCGCGTCAAGCGTGCGCTCCCACTCGATCGAAGCGCCTTCCTGCCGCGGAAGGGACGCCAGATCGACGACGAAGGGGCTTCTCACGTCCACGAGTCCTCCTCGTACTCTATTCCTTCGTCCACGGGATCGATCTCCCCCTGCCGCTCGGCGATGACCCGGCGCCCGGCCTTGACCTGGCCGAGGACGACGTCGATCTTCCCTTGAAACTCGCGGGAAAGCGCGTCCATGGAGTTGCCGAGCTCGGCCACCTGGTCCTGCAGCTCGCGCAGGCGCTCGTCCGAGTATTCGTCCGCGCCCTTCTTCATCGTCTCGGCCTGGTTCGTTGCGTCGTCGATGATCCGTTGCGCCTGGGACTTCGCCGCGACGGTCACAGCGTCCTGGGAAAACCAGGCGCGCGGCCTGCTCGCGCGCTTGGGCGACGATGTCCTCGGCGTCGTGCTCGGCCCGTTCGCGAATGCGGGCGGCCTCGTCGTGCGCGCGCGCCGTCACCGAGTCGACTTCGGCGAGCAGGCCGTCCGCCTCGACGAGCTGATCGGGAAGAATGTCGCGCGCGGTCGTCAACAGCTCGACGACCTGCGATCTGTTGACCATTGCCGAGGCCGACATGGGCACGGACCTCGCAGAGCGGACGATGTCGATCAGCTGGTCGAGAATGTCGACGACGGAGGCGGCGTCGGGTGAAGTCATTGTTGCTCCTCGGTGCGATGAATGCCGGCGAGGGCCTCTGCCACACCCGGCGGTACAAGATCTGTGACGTCCCCTCCGTGCCGCGCCACGTCTTTGACGAGGGAGGAGGCGATGTGCGCCAAGGCGGGGTCGCCCAGGACGAAGACCGTTTCGATGCCCGTCAGGCTGCGGTTCATGAGAGCCATGGGCTTTTCCGCGGAAAAGTCGGCTTCGCCCCGCAGCCCCTTGACGACGACGTCCGCGCCGAGCTCTCTGCACAGGTCCACGAGAAGGCCGGGCATGGGAACGGCGCGCACGCCGTCGAGCCTTTCGACGGCCGCCTCGGCCATGGCCAGCCGCCGAGCGGGGGCGAACGCGTGCCGCTTGGAGGCGTTGAGGCCGACGGCGAGGATCACTTCGTCGGCGAAGGCGCGGGCGCGCACGGCGATGTCCACGTGCCCCAGGGTGACGGGATCGAAGGATCCGGGATACACGGCGATGGTCATGCGTCAAGCTCCAGCGGGCGAAACGCTGAAAAATGCGCGTATCCCCGAAGGCGCGTTCGTCGGTCGTCGCAAAACCCGCGGGCCAGGCGGGCTCCGGCGAGCGCGAGGACCTTTCGACCACGGCCACGCCGTCGGGCGCGAGGACGCCGGGCAGGCGGGCCAGGGACCGCCGCGAGCCGCCCTTCGTCAAGGTCGTAGGGAGGGTCGAGGAAGACGACGTCGAAAGCGGTCTGCGACGGGTCGGCCAGCCGGGACTCGACCCGCATGCAGCTGACCTTGGCCCGGAGATTGAGGGCGCTGGCGTTGGCTCGAATGAGTTCCGCGGCTTTTGCGGGAGGATCTCGACGCACTCGACGAAGGCGGCGCCGCGGCTGGCGGCCTCCAGGCCGAGGGCGCCGGAGCCGGAGTAGAGGTCGAGCACCGCGCATCCCTCGATGTATCCGAGGTGGTCAAGCCGTGAGAAGAGGGCTTCGCGCACGCGCTCGCTCGTCGGGCGCGTGCCGCTGGCCGGAACCTTGATCGTGCGCCCTTTCGCGGCGCCCGCGACTATCCGGGTCATATCTCCTCGCATTCCATGTCCGTTCGCCTTTCATGCCTCCTCCGCTTCGCCGACCCGTCGAGGTCGACGCCGCCGGAGCGGGCAGCGGGCCTGCTGAGCCCCGTCCCCGTTCAAGAGAGCTCCTCTCCCTTCAAGGCGGCTCATCCCCGCTCAAGATAGTCCGCCCTCCCCGCGTCGATGGCCGCCACCGCGTCGGCGAGGGCCCGTGTTCGGCGAGCTCGGGGTCCGCGGCCACCGCCTCGCGCGCGGCTGCCCTGGCCGTCTCGATGACCTTCCGGTCCTTGGCGACGGACAGGAAGCGCAGGTGCGAGCCTCGCCCCGCCTGGGCCGCCCCCAGCACGTCCCCCTCGCTTCGCAGCTGGAGGTCGAGCTCCGCCAGGGCGAAGCCGTCGGTCGTTGAGGCGAAGGCCTCCAGCCGTCTGAGCGCGAGGCTCCCTTTCGGCCGACGTGACGGCCAAACACACGCCGGGCGCCGTCCCCGGCCGATCCTGCCGCGCAGCTGATGCAGCTGGGACAGGCCGAAGCGGTCCGCGTCCAAAATCACCATCGCGGTGGCTTCGGGAACGTCTACGCCGACCTCGACGACGGTCGTCGACACGAGGATCGGATCGCGCCCCGAAGCGAAGCGCTCCATGGCTTCGGCTTTCTCCTCGAGGACATGCGCCCGTGCATCGTCCCGACCCCGATTCCGGCGAGCGCGCTCTTTTCGCGAAGCTCCGCCGAAACGTCGGCGACCGAGGCGAGCGGCAGCCCTTCGTCGTCGTCCTCGATGCGAGGGCATACGACGTAGGCGCGCCCTCCGCCGCGGACCTCCTCCCCCAGGCGCTCCCACACGCGCTCGACCCACGCCTCCTTCGAAGCCGGGACGACGGTCGTGGAGACCTCCGCGCGGCCCGCGGAAGCCTCGCGCAGCACGGAGACGTCGAGGTCGCCGAAGACGCTCATGCGCGATCGTGCGCGGATCGGGGTGGCCGTCATGACGAGGGTGTGGACGCCCTCTCCCGCCAGCGCGTCACGCTGGTCGACCCCGAAGCGATGCTGCTCGTCGACCACGGCGAGCCCCAGGAAGGGAATCGCGACGTCGTCTGAGAAGAGCGCGTGCGTGCCCACGATGAGCCCCGCCTGGCCGGAGGCGATGCGGGCCAGCGTCCGGCGGCGCTGGGCGGCCGGGAGCGAGCCCGTCAAGAGTTCGACCGGCGCGAGCGGGCCGACGAGCGCCTCGATCGTGCGCATGTGCTGGTAGGCGAGCACTTCGGTCGGCGCGAGCAGCGCGGCCTGGCCGCCTCCGTCGAGCACCTGGAGCATTGCCCGCAGCGCCACGACCGTCTTTCCCGAGCCGACGTCGCCCTGCAGCAGTCGGCGCATCGGCGCAGTCTTGGCCAGATCGGCGGCGATGTCGGCGGACACTTCCCTCTGGCCCGACGTGAGCTCGTAGGGCAGGTCGGCGTCGAACTGGGCGAGCAGGCCCCCGCCCGCCAAGGGGAAGGGCGCCGTGGCCCGCTCACGGGCGCGATGGGAGCGCTGAGCCAGGGCGGCCTGCAGCACGTAGGCCTCCTCGTGGGCCATTCGCAGGCGGGCCGCGCGCCACTCTTCGTCGTCTTCCGGGCAGTGCAGGGCGCGCATGGCTTCGAACTTCGAAGGCAGTCGATGGGCCGCCAGGTACTCGCCGGGGAGCGGGTCGGGGACGTCCGAAGGCGCGAGGGACTGCAGAACGGACTGGACGGCCTTCCGAATGTGCCACGAGGGAAGCCGGTCTGTGGCGCGGTAGATCGGAATCGGGCGGGCGAGCTTGGCTACGTCGGACTCGTCTTCGGCGAGCTCGTATTCCGGATGGGTCAGCTGGAGGCCGCCGCGGTACGAGGAGACGGTCCCCGAAAAGCTGGCGACGACGCCGGAAGCCAGGCGCTTGGCGTGGAATTCGAGCGTGCGCGGGCTTTTGCCGAAAAAGGTCAGATCGAGCTCGTTCACGCCGTCGGCGACGCGGACCGTGAGGATGTGGCCTCGCCGCGAGTTCATCGGCCGCATCCTCGAGTCCGTCACTCAGGGCCACTACGGTGGCCGCTTCGCCCTCGCGGACGTCGGCCAACGGCATGAGCTCGCCGCGATGCGCCAATCTGAAGGGGGCGTGGCCCAGAAGGTCGCCCACGGTGCGAAGTTCGAGTTTCGCCAGAGCCGCGGCCACGCGCTTTCCCCAGTGCGCGCTCTAGGGGGCGTTCGAGAGCGCTCCAGCCGTCAGAGGCGACCGCCTCACGAACCATGGCACAACCCTTTCTCGATCGCATCGTTTCGCCGCGCCGACGCTCACGTCGGCGCCCGCGCCAACCGGACGTCCGAACCAACCGGACGTCCGAACCAGCCGGACGGCCGCAGATTCGGACGGGGGCGAAATCGACGACGGCCTCAAAACCCGCCGTCGGCGTCCTCAGTCAGCCGTTCCGACTGTCCCAGACTACCGGAGAGTGTCGGATGCCACCGCCACGCCTCGCTTGGACACGAAACGCAACCACGGCTACAATTGACGGGTTGCCGTCACCTGGCACACGGCCGCCGATCGACGCCCAGCCGCCGAGCGGCCCGAAAGCTACGCAGCCGCCGAAGGCAAGGGTATGGCCTTTGAGGACCATGCGGCGTTTGGTGGCACGGAGTCGGCGACACAGAAAAGAGACGCCGCTGGCGTCCCGTCAGCGTACGAAGGAGACAATCGTGGCCTCTGTCTGCGAAATTTGCGGCAAGCACCCGAGCTTCGGCAAGCGCGTCTCGCACTCCCACGTGCGGACCAGCCGCCGTTGGAACCCGAACATTCAGCGCGTTCGCGCCCTCGTCAACGGCGCTCGCAAGCGCGTCAACGTCTGCACGTCCTGCCTCAAGGCGGGCAAGATCGAGCGCGCTCCGCACCGCTGAGCGCGACACGCGCGAAAAAGGGGCCGTTGTTCGGCCCCTTTTTGCTGCCGTTTGCCTGAAGGCGGCCCGGCAGCCGTCACTCGACCGTTAGTGCCCTTTGAGCGCGTCGACGGCCGCGGGATCGCGATGGTCAATGAAGAGCGGTTCGCCCTTCTCCAGCGTCGTGATGACGGCCATGTCCGAATCGGCGAGCTCGAAGTCGAAAACGTCGAAGTTTTCCTCCATCCGGTCGCGCCTGACGGACTTGGGAATGACGACGACGCCTCGCTGGATGAGCCAGCGGAGGACCACCTGCGCAACCGACTTGTCGTGCGCGCGGGCAATCGACGAGAGGGTCGGGTTGGTGAACAGATTGTTGCGGCCTTCGGCGAAGGGCGCCCACGATTCGATCTGCACGCCCTCGCCCGCCATGAAATTCTTGGTCGGCGAAGCGTTGGAGGAAGGGTGGGTCTCGACCTGGTTGACAGCCGGAACGACGCGGTTGAAAGCAATGAGGTCGGCCAGCCGATCGTTGTGGAAGTTAGACACGCCGATGGCACGGACGCGGCCCTCCTCATTCAGGCGCTCCAGTGCCCTCCAAGAGCCGTAGACGTCGCCGAAAGGCTGATGAATGAGGTAAAGATCGACGACGTCGAGGCCGAGCTTCTCCGCCGAACGCTCAAAAAGCCGCGCGGGCTCGCATCCTCGCCGGCGTCGGAAATCCACACCTGGTGGTGACGAAAAGATCGTCCCGCGGAATTCCGCTCGCCGCTATCGCCTTGCCGACGGCTTCCTCGTTTTTGTAGACGGCAGCCGTGTCGATATGCCGGTATCCGACTTCGAGCGCCTCGGAAACCGCCCGCTCGGTGTCCGACGGCGGAATCTGATATACACCGAAACCGAGAACGGGCATCTTCACACCGTTGTTCAGAGTAACAAACTGCATTGTGCTTCCTTTCGATCGTGGTTTCGACACTCATCAGCATTCGCCTACATTGAGTAAAGCTAAACACGCTCAGCGCGAAAAATGATCCCACCCAGTCACCTTCGGAATATTCCGGCCACCATAGGTCACGAAGCCTCCCGCCCCTTTCGTCCCCGGGGCTAGCTCGCGCACGAAGCCGATTTGCCGCCACCCTTCGGGCACGGAATTCGACGTCGTCGCAAGGAATCCGTGGTCCTCTCCCCCGCTGAGGACCATGCCCTCGGCAAGCTCGCGCCTCACGCCGACACGTACCAGGCCGTCGACGTCGCACTTGATCGCAGCCGGATCTATGTCGATGCCCACATTCGAGGCTTCGGCCATGCGCCAGGCGTCGCGCACCAGCCCGTCGGAGACGTCCATGAGGGCGCCTATCCGCCCTGCGGCGCAGGCGGCCAAGGCAAGGGCGACGGGCGGGATTGGGGCGCTTGAGACCGCGACGACGGCCTCCGCCCCTGTCGGGGGCCCGTCCGTTCGGCGCGGTGGAACGCTCGCCCTCGGCGGGCAGGACGCTTGCGCATTCGGGAGCGACGGCGCCGCTCCTGAGGAAGTGCAGGCCGGCCGCTGACCACCCGAGGACTCCGCAGTGGATGAGGCGGTCTCCCGGCCTTGCCCCGGACCGCAGGATCGGCGGGCGGCCCGAAAGGTCGCCGACGACGGTCACTCCCGCCGTTGCGGGCCCGCGGTGAGGTCCCCGCCGTCGACGCCGGCGCCGACGCGTCTGGCGGCCTCGCCCATGCCGCGCGCGAACTCGACGAGCCATTCCACGTCGCGATCGCCGGGCACGCTGAGGGCCGCAACGAAGGAGACGGGGCGGGCGCCCATGGCCGCGGCGTCGGCGGCGTTCTGCATGGCCGCCCGCCATCCGACGTCGTACCCGTGGACCACTCCGGGAAGGTAATGCGACCCTTCGACGAGCATGTCCGTGGAGATCGCGACATTGCCCGCCGCCAGGCCGATCACTGCGCAATCGTCCCCGCTTGGCACCTCGATTCCCTCGGCTCTCGGCAGATGCGGACGGATCAATCCAAGCAGTTCGTCCTCTGAGAAGTCGCGCACGTGCATGGAAACATTGTGCCAGTCGGACGCCATCACCGGCCGAACGCCGTCGCCAACCGAATGCGTCCGCCAGCCCGAACGCCCTCGCCGGCCGAACGGCCCGGCTCACTCGCCGAGGGAGAGGGCGCCGCTCTCTTTCAGACCGGAGGCTGCCCGGTGTCCGATTTCCTGATGCGCCGCCCGCCGCATGGCCAACAGCACGGGCTCGCGGGACACGGTGCCGAGCACGGCGAATTCGACCGCGCCTTCCCCCTCGGGTATGCGGGCGAAATCGCTCGGCCATCTCGAAGGCAGCCCCGGCGTAGACTCTCAGTTGGCCCTCGTCCATGGGCACGCCGAGCTTTTCGCAAAAGTCGATCGCGGCGGAGAGCCGCTCGACCACCGCCTCGGCGTTCGCGTCCTGCGAGCGCACAATCCTCTCGAACCCTATTCGGGCAAGCAGTTCACGCACTTTCGAATCGCTCGCCGCCGGGACGTTCACCGTCGGCAAAGCCGCCGTCGCCTCCGACATCGCAAAGAGGGGGTCGCGATCGGCGTCGTCCGCCGCTCGAAGAATCTTTTCGCACCTGCTCGATCGACGCCCCGAGCACCTCGACCATCGCGCGAACGAGCCGCAGCCGCTTCACGTGCCCTGCCCGTAGGGAAGCCCTCGCGGGCATTGACCCTCTCGCCCGGCGCCAAAAGGCCCTCTCGCAGGTAGTACTTGATCGTGGCCACCGACGTTCCCGATTCGCGGGCAAGCTCTGAGATCCGCACAGCCGTCTCCTTCCTCGATTTGCACGATTGGATAGCAATGCTATCCTGTTGAACTAGATAGTTCTACTATCCAATTTGACCGCTCGAAAACGAGAACCTTCGGAAATCAAGGAAATACAACATGCACGTCAGCAGCAAGCAGCCGGCGACGCGGCCGCCGCAATCCGCATCGGACCAACCTCGTCGGCGCCGGCCACGTCGGACCTGCCGCCGTCGGCACAGTCCGCGTCAGGCGAATCGCCCGAGCGCCGCCGGGCGAGGGGCAAGGCGCCGACGGCCGCGGCCATAGCCGCAGCCGCGGTCCCCACTCTCATGACGGCTCTGGACAACCTCGTCATGACCTTCGCGCTGCCGGACATAGAACGCGAGCTCGGCGCAACCGTCACCCAACTGCAGTGGTTCGTCAACGCCTACACCCTAGTTCTCGCCTCGGCCCTCCTCCCGATGGCCGCGCTGGGCGACAGATTCGGACGCCGTCGCATCTTCTCCTGCGGAATCGCCGTTTTTGCAGCGGCTTCGGCAGCTTGCGCCCTCGCTCCGACGCCGCAGGCGCTCATCGTCGCCCGAGCAATCCAGGGGGCGGGAGGCGCGGCGATCGTGACGCTTTCCTCGCCCTCCTCGTCGACGCTGTCCTCGAGCGCCTGCGCGAACTCGCGATAGGCGTGTGGGGCGGAGTCAACGGCCTCGGAATAGCGACAGGCCCGCTTCTCGGGGGCGCAGTCGTCTCGGGGCTGCACTGGTCGGTCGTCTTCTGGATCAATGTTCCGATCGGCGCCCTGTGCTTGCCGTTCGTTCCGCGATTCCTCCCCCGGGCCGCAGCCGGCTCAAAAGGAGCGGACCTGCCGGGAATCGCTCTCGGCGTCGGATTCGTCTTCCCGCTGACATGGGCTGTCGTCGAAGTGCCCGGCCAGGGGCTGGACCGACGGCCTGACCGTCGGGGGCTTCGCGGTCGCCGGAACCTGCCTTGCTCTCTTCCTTCTCAGGGAACGCTCGGCAAAAGCCCCCGTCATGCCTTTGAGTCTGTTTGCCAACCGGCGTTTCTCGCTGGTCAATGCGGCAACGGTTCTCTTTGCGGCAGGCGTTTTCGGGGCGATCTTCTTCTTGAGCCAATTCCTCCAGATCACACTCGGATACAGCGCATTCGAAGCGGGGCTGCGAGCCGGCCCATGGACCCTCGTGCCGCTGTTCGTCTCCCCCGCCTCCGGCGGACTCGTCAAACGACTGGGAGTTCGGCGCGTGCTCCTCGCCGGAATGTTCCTTCAGACGGTCGCGCTCGCGTGGTTCGCCGTGAAGGTCGGGGCCGATGTCCCTTACGGCGATTGCATAGCGCCCATGGCGGTCGCCGGACTCGAATGGGACTGAGCTTCGCCCCGTTGGCGACCGGCGCCCTCCAGGGCGTTTCCGCAGACCGACGCGCGGTCGCCTCTGGCGTCAATTCGACTCTGCGCCACCTAGGAGTGGCGATCGGCATAGCGGCACGCACGGCGATTCACGGCGCACGGAAAAGTACCTTCCCGGCCAGCCTTTCGTCGACGGAGTCAAACCCTCTCTGTGGCTGTGCGCAGCGCTTCTGGCGGCGGCGACGGTTTGCGTCGAACGCTCCGATCGCGCCGAGCGACGCTAGCGCACAGCGATCGCCCGAGGGAGAGTCATTCCGACGCCTTGACGAAATCGACGAAGCCGCCGATGAACTGGGCGAGGAAATCGCGCGAGCCCCTCGGCTACGCCTCCCTCGGGCGTGATCCCCGCCTGCTGTGCGTTGACGTACGCCTCATGCGGGTAGAGCTTCGAGCCGAAGAACGCGAGCGGGCCTCGCAGATGCGTCTGGGCGATCCCCGTCGCAACGGGGCTCGGCGAGACTCCGGCCAGCGCGACCGGCTTGCCCGCGAGCGAGGCGGTTCCCCAGGGGCGGGAAGACCATTCGACGGCGTTGGCAACGGCCGCGGAGTACATGCGATTGTGCTCGGGCGTAATGATGACGACGCCGTCGGCCTCGTCGACGGCCTTCTTGAAGGCCGTGGCGACTTCGGGCCAGTTGCCGTCGTAGTCGCGGTTGTACAGCGGAAGGCTGCCGATGTCGAGGTCGATGAATTCGACGCCCTCGGGGGCGAGGGAAACGAGGGCCTGGCCAGGCCCCTGTTGAGGGACGTCGAAGAAAGCGATCCGACCATGTAAGCGATCTTCATATATGCCTTTTCGTCGCGCGGAAGACATGCGGGCCTCCCGAATTGAATGAACGTTCAACAATCATACGCACTGAACGTCAACCGAGAAACTCTGTATGCTGACGACGAAATCGACTCACCGGTCAATCGCGGTAGAACTCTTCGACGAAGTCGATGAAGCCGGAGATGAACTCCTGAAGATAAGGCCCGCACTCTCGGCGAAAAGGCCTTCCGGCGTGATTCCCGCATCGACCGCGTTGATGTAGACCTCGGCCGGGTAGACCGTCGAGCCGCAGAACACAAGAGGCGCCCGGGTGGACCTGCGCGAGCCCGGTGGCCTCTGTTGCTCGGAGCGGTGCCCGTGACGGCGACGGGCTTGCCGGACCACGCCGAGCTTCCGAACGGGCGCGACCCCCATTCGATGGCGTTAGCCAGCGGCGCCGAGTACATGCGGTTGTGCTCTGGCGTGATGAACACAATGCCGTCGACGCCGAGGATGGACTGCTTGAAGTCCAGGGCGATTTGCGGCCAGTTCCCGTCGAGGTCGCGGTTGTACATCGGAAGGTCGGCTATGGGCAGCTCCACGAAATCAACGCCGAGGGGCGCGACGGCGATGAAGGCTTTGGCCAATCCTCGATTGAGCGATTCCTTTGACAGCGAACCGACGATGTAACCGATCTTCAAGCCGGTCTTTCGATCCGGGGGCGCTGATCGTTCAGCAGGCGCCTTTGGGTCCGGGGGCAGTCGATCGTTCGGCGACCGCCTTTTTCCGCGGCCGTCGCCCGTCGGCGGGCGCCTTGCGTTCAGGGCGCCGCAGCCTCGGCTCGATGCCTTCCAGGTGAGCGTCGAGTTCTTCTTAGTTCCGGGGAGGGTGAGAATCCGCCGTTAGACAACATTAACCTTCAATCTGTGGATGCGACCTTGTGCGTGAGGCGGCCCGCCGGGGCTTCGCCGATCGCATCCACGGGACAAATCGAACGTTCGCAGAGGCCTTTACCGCAGGCCCACGGGGCGTTCGAGTGCGAGGGCGACAAGCTCGTCGATGAGCTCGGAATACGGGATTCCCGTGTGTTCCCAAAGGATCGGATACATAGAGAATTCCGTGAAGCCGGGAATCGTGTTGTGCTCGTTGACGAGTATTTCGCCGTCGTCGGTCAGGAAGAAGTCGACCCGGGTCATTCCCTCGCAGTCGAAGGCCTCGAAGACCCTCGCGGCGATTTGCCGAGCCTCGGCTTCGACGTCGGCCTCAACCGGCGCGGGAACGGCCATATGGAAGCCTTCCGTCTGGATGTACTTCGTCTCGAAGTCGTACCAATCGGTCCCGTCCATGACGATCTCGCCTAGGATCGACGTTCGGGGGGCGGCGTCGCCCCTGCCGCCGAGCACGGCGCACTCGACCTCCCGGCCTTTGACTCCCTGCTCGACGATCACCTTCGGGTCGACCTTCTGCGCCGCGGCGATCGCCTCTTCAAGCCCGCCGGGCTCTATAACCTTGCCGATTCCCAAAGACGACCCTGCGCGCGCGGGCTTGACGAACACGGGGAAGGTCAGCTTCTCCGCGATCTCCGCGAGGATCTGCCCTTTCTCCGTCCGCCACCTTCTGGGGGCGACGAGCACGTACGGGGCGACGGCGATGCCCGCCGACTCCAGGACGACCTTCATGAAGTGCTTGTCCATTCCGGCGGCCGAGGCGAACACTCCGCAGCCGACGTAGGGAACGCCCGCCATTTCGAGGAATCCCTGGATCGTCCCATCCTCGCCGAAGGGGCCGTGAAGCAGCGGGAACGCCACGTCGAAGCTTCCGAGCGCCTCAACGACAGGCGCGCCGCCCTCCGATTCGACGACGGTCAGGGCGCGCGGCGTTCTCGATCTCCATGAGCACGCGGCTGGGGGATCCGCCGACCTCTCCTTGGGGGCCGGCCGCCTCCAGCGCATCGGGGTCCGCGGATCCGGGAACCCACGTGCCGTCGCGCCGTATCCCGATGGGGACGACGTCGTACTTGTCCGGGTCCATAGCGCGTAAAACCGATGCGGCGGTCATACACGAAACCGAATGCTCGCCCGAAGCCCCGCCGTAGATGAGGGCCACACGCGTCTTTGCCATTATCCGGTCACCTTCCACTTTCGGTACCACTAAAGCGATAGCCTACATCGTATGAGTGAAAATCATGGCCTCGCACCTGCGACCATCGCCGTGGCATCGGCACGGCCGACACGCTCCCAAGGCTCTCCTGTCAACCCGCCGATCACGCTTTCGTCAACTTACCACTCGATCGGTTCCCCAGACGGATCCATGCTTTACTCGCGATGGTCCAACGAGACGTGGCATCCGGCCGAGGAGCTGATCGCCGAGCTAGAGGGCTCTCCCCTGCCGGCGCTCCTCCATTCCTCGGGCATGGCGGCAGTGGCGAACGCCATGCATCTGAATCGACCGGGGGCTCCCATCGTCATGCCCCGGCACGCCTACCACGCCTCGCTCATCGTGGCCCACGACCGTTCAATCCCGCGAAGGCGGCCAGGGTCCGCGAGGTCGACGTCGCGGACACCGACGCCGTCGTCGCCGCGATCCGCGCGGACGGCGAGGCCGCGGGCTCTGTGGATCGAATCGCCCACGAACCCGATGCTCGAGGTCGCCGACATCCCTGCGATCTGTGAAGCCGCCCACGCCGCCGGCGCGCTCGTGGCGGTCGACAACACCTTCGCCACGCCTCTCGGGCAGCGCCCCCTCGAGGCGGGCGCCGACGTCGTCGTCCATTCCGCGACGAAGTACCTGTCCGGGCATTCCGACGTCGTCCTCGGCGCCGCGCTGGCCTCGCGCGGCGACCTTCACGAAGCCCTGCACGAGGAGCGCACCGACGCCGGCGGGTCGCGGCCCGGTCGAAGCTTGGCTTTCTGCTGCGCTCAATGCGCACGTTCCCTTGCGGATGGAGCGCATCTGGGCGAACGCCGCCGAGCTCGCCCGCCGGCTGGAGGAACACCCCCTCGTCGCCGAGGTCCGCCACCCGTCGCTTCCCTCCCATCCGCAGCACGAGCGCGCCAAGCGGCTCACGTCCTGTTTTCGGCGGCGTCCTCACGATGAGGCCCGTCGGCGGGTGCGGGCCGCCGAGGAGCTCGGGCGCTTCGTCCGATATGGTTGCCCGCGACCTCGCTCGGCGGGGTAGAGTCTAGCTTGAGCGACGCCGCCGCTTTCCCACGGAAGCCGCAACCGTTCCGGAGGACCTGCTGCGCGTGAGCGTCGAGCATCGAGGACGTCGAGGATCTATGGAGGGACCTCGACGCCGCACTCAAGGAGGTACATCTATGAAAAACTCGTCTCAGCGCCGCGTGCGCCGCCCTCGTCCTCGCGGGTTCGGCGTGCTCGTCGGCCTCGGAGGAAGCCGACGGCGGAGCCGAAGGCGAATCCGGGCGCGGTCGCCTCCGCGCAGGCCTCGGGCGCCTCGCGATCGTCAAGTCCAACGTCCGCGGCTCCCACGCCTGGCCTCGTCTGCCGGGTCGTCCTCCTCCGCCCCGCGAAAGTCGGCCTCGCCCGTCGCCCCGACGGACTGGCTCGCCGAGGGGTCGCAGTCCGACGGCTTCCCACGGACGCCGGCCACGCCTTCCCGAGCTCGTCGAGGGTCGGATCGCACCCGGGGATGAGAGGGTAGTCGTTCAGTACACGGGCGGCGCCGCAGATTTGACGTGGAAGACGACGTGGACGAGCGACCCCATCGACGAGAAAGGCGAGCGAATCAACGTCAGCGGGCGACGTTTTCTGCAGATCGACGTCGCGGGCGTTCGCGAGCCGAGCGATGTCGCCACCCTTCCGCCGACCCTCCACCCCGGGTCGCTCGCCGGCCTTTCGACCGTCAAGGGCGTCTCCGTCCAGTATCCCTTCGAGGGACAGCACTGGTCCTCATCGGCCTGTCCGCCAAGGGCTCCTATCGGATCCAGGTGCTCAGCGACCCGTCGCGGCTCGTCATCGACGTGAAGAAAGGCTGAGCCTTTCTTTCAGCCCTTCAGCCGAGTCTTCCTCTCCGTTCGCCTTTCCGCCGCGCTTGCCTCCGCGCTCGGCGCCGCTGGCGTTCCGCGATCTCCGCGTGGCGCGCGAGCACGCCCTTTCGTAGGGGTCGCCGTCGATCGCCCGGTCCCATCGGCGTTCGCGGGGCCTCGTCGCCGGCGGCGACGTCGGCGGTGCGAATCGCCTTCAGCTCGTCCGTGACGGCCGCCATGACCTTCTCCGTCGCCTCCGTCAGAAGCTCGTGCGTGACGTCGCGTCCGCGGTATGCCGAAAGATCGACGGGCTCGCCGACGTGCACGTCGCACGTCGTGCGCCGACGCCCGAATTTTCGCCAGAGACTTTGCCCGTCCACGGGTCGATGAGGCCCTCGTTTCAATGGGCGACGGGGACCACGGCGACGTCGGGGTTCGCCAAGGCCAGTCGCGCCACACCGGTTCGCGCCTTCATCGGCCAGCCCGAAGGGTCGCGGGTGAACGTCGACTCTGGGAAGATGACGACGCTCTTGCCCTCGGCCAGGGCCCGAGCCATTGCTCCCATGGAAGAGGCTGGGCTGCCGCCGTCTTTCGGCGCGGAGGCGGCGTCGGAGCGATAGATGGGAATCTGCCCGGTTTTGCGCATGATCCATCCCAGAACCGGAACCGTGAACAGGTCTGCTCTGGCGGCGATTCGAGGGCCCGCCCCGAACGGTAGACGACGATCGCCATCGTGAGCCAGTCAAGGTGACACGTGTGGTTGGCGGCCACCAAGAGCGGGCCCGAGGGCGGAAATCCGCTCGGCGCCCGCGATCCTCGTTCTCTGGAGCGCGCCGGCCAGGGCGAGCGCCGGCCGCGCGAGCAGCCGTGTCAGCAGAGGCATCGCCTCCGCCATCAGCCCTCCTTCACGACGTTGGCGCCGAGCGCTCTCAGCTTTTGCATGAAAATGCTCATAGCCGCGATCGATGATGTCGATTCCCGAGACGACCGACTCGCCTTCGGCGGCGAGTGCGGCGATGAGGTGGGAAAAAGCCGCCGCGCAGATCGGGAACGTCGATGTCGGCGGCTGCAGCTTCGTCGGCCCCTGAATGACCGCCGAATGGTAGAAGTTGCGCTGCCCGAATCGGCACGGCAGCCCTCCGAGGCACTCCCTGTACGTCTGGATGGAGGCGCCCATTTCGTTGAGCGCCCCGTGAAGCCGAAGCGCTCCTCGTACACGGTTTCGTGGACGATGGAAATGCCCGTGCCTGCGTCAGGGCGACGACCAGGGCTGCCGCCAATCGGTCATGAATCCCGGATGCACGTCGGTCTGAAGCGCCAGAGCGCACTCGCCGCCGGGATGCCAGAATCGGATGCCCTCGTCTTGCACGTCGAACTCTCCGCCGACCTTGCGGAAGACGTTGAGGAAGCTCGTCATCGACTGCTGCTCGGCCCCTTCTGACGAAAAACGTCGCCCCTGGTGGCCAGCGCGGCGCACGCCCACGAGCCCGCCTCGATCCGGTCGGGAAGCGCGGTGTGCGAATATCCGCGCAGTTTGTCGACCCCTCGATGCGAATCGTGCGGTCCGTGTCCACGGAGATGATCGCGCCCATCTTCTGCAAGATGGCGATGAGGTCCATGATCTCCGGCTCGACGGCGGCATTCGTCAGCTCGGTGATGCCTTGGGGCCATGACCGCCGTCAGAAGGGTCTGCTCCGTGGCCCCGACGGAGGGGCTGGCAGGTGCACGGGCTTGGCCTTGAGCGGCTTTTTCCGCTAGAGGTGCATGCCCGCAGCCTCCTGGATCCTGCGGGCTCCCAAAAATCTCGAGCACTCTGAGGTGGGAAGTTCACGGGCCGGGATCCGATGTGGCAGCCGCCGAGGTCGGGAATGAACGCTCTCCGAGGTTGTGCAGCAAAAGGCCCGGCGAAAAGGATGGGAATGCGCGAAGAGCCCGCGAGCGTGTCCATCTCCACCGGATCCTCGCAGGTTGATCGAGCCGGGGGTTATTCCCAGGACGCCGGCCTCTTGGTCGTAGTCGACGGTCGCCCCGTGCATGCGCAGCAGATCCGAGACGACGTCGACGTCGCGAATCAAAGGCACGTTGCGGAGCTTGGACTGCTCCGCAGAGAGCAAGGCGGCCACCATCGCCTTCGGGACCAGGTTCTTCGCTCCGCGCACGGTGACCTCACCGCGAAGTGGCGTGCCTCCCAGCACGCGAATCTTGCTGACCATATGCGTCCTCCAATGTCGACGGCCGCCGATAAAGTGTGCGTGTACTGGATCGGCTCGCAATCCGCGCATTCAAGAATAGCCGCTTATGGGCGCGAGGTGGATTCGCCGAGAGTGAATCCGCCCGCATGCTTGTGCGCTGCAAGGCCTGCGCCGTTCGCGAAGCTCTCGCCGACGGGTCAGCCTGCCGCGACGGCGTCAGGCGATCGGGACGTCCTGGCCCACCGGCCGCGCCGAGACCACGGCACTCCGGCAGGTGCTTTTGGGCAGCGTCTTCGGCTTTGAAGGAGGCCGAGAAGCCTCGTAGGCCCTCGATGGCCCTTCTGTTCTGGAGGGTGATTCTGACGTCGTCGAGCCCCTCCATGAGCCGCCACCGCGTAGTCGTCGAGGTCGAGCGGCAGGCGAAGCCCTCGGCGTGGATCGTTCGGCCCTCGAGGTCCACCGTGATCTCCGCACCCGGGTTGACCTCGAGGATCTTCCACAGCTGCTCGACGTCCTCTTGCGCCACCACGCCGGCAACGAGCCCTCGCTTGCCTGCGTTGCCGCGGAAGATGTCGGCGAACTTCGAGGCGAAGACGGCGCGGAAAACCGTAGTCCTGAGCGCCCACACCGCGTGCTCGCGCGAGGAACCGGTGCCAAGTCGGGCCCTGCCACCAGCACCGAGCCCCGGCGGTACTCCTCCTTGTTGAGGACGAAGGAGGGGTCCTTGCGCCACGAGGCGAAGAGGGCGTCCTCGAATCCCGTGCGGGTGATCCGCTTGAGGTAGACGGCCGGAATGATCTGGTCCAGTGTCGACGGCGCTGCGCCGGAGCGGGACGCCGATCCCGGTGTGCTGCGTGAACTTTTCCATCGTGTTCTTTCTTAGCCGCCGAGGCGTCTGGCTCGGCGGAGCCGTTCAACCCGGCTGAAGGCCCCTAAACTTCCCGTTTCAGCCGAGGTCGGACGGCGTGGCGAGCTTTCCCGACCGCCGTCGCCGCCGCGACGAGGGGCGATACGAGGTGGGTCCGCCCTCCCGGCCCCCTGCCGCCCCTGGAAGTTCCTGTTCGACGTCGAAGCGCACCGCTCCCCCGGGCTCAGCTGGTCGGGGTTCATGCCCAGGCACATCGAGCATCCGGCGTTGCGCCACTCGGCTCCGAAGTCGAGGAAGACTTTGTCGAGCCCCTCGGCCTCGGCTTGGAGGCGGACCCGCGCGACCCCGGAACCACCATCACGCGGGTTTTGGGCGCCTTCTTGCGGCCCTCGACCACCTTTGCGGCCGCCCGCAGGTCCTCGATGCGCCCGTTCGTGCACGAGCCGATGAACACGGCGTCGATGTCGATCTCCCGCATCGGCGTTCCCGGGGTCAGACCCATGTATTCGATTGCGCCTTCGGCGGCTTTGCGCTGCGTCTCGTCGGCGATGTCGGCAGGCTCAGGCACTTTTCCTGAGATCCCTATTCCCTGGCCCGGGTTGGTCCCCAGGTGACGAAGGGCTCCAGCTCGTTGGCGTCGAGCTCCACGACGGTGTCGAATTCGGCGTCGTCGTCGGTGGCCAAGGTGCGCCAGTAGGCAACGGCTTCGTCCCAGTTCTCCGGCGCGTTCGGCCTGCCCTTGACGTAGGCGAACGTCGTCTCGTCGGGGGCGACCATTCCGGCCCGCGCGCCGGCTTCGATCGACATGTTGCAGATCGTCATCCGGGCCTCCATTGACAGGGAGCGGATGGCCTCCGCGATATTCGATGACGTGGCCCTGGGCGCCGTTCGTGCCGATCTTCGCGATGATCGCCAGGATGATGTCCTTGGCGGTGGTTCCGGGCTTGAGCCTGCTGTCGACGTTGATGGCCATCGTCTTGAACGGCGCGAGCGGGAGGGTCTGCGTCGCCAGCACGTGTTCGACCTCCGACGTGCCGATTCCCAGGGCGAGCGAGCCGAAGGCGCTGTGAGTGGACGTGTGAATCGCCGCACACGATAGTCATGCCCGGCTGCGTCAGCCCGAGTTGGGGAGCCGACGACGTGGACGATCCCCTGGTCGGCGTTGCTGAGCGAATAGATGGGAACGCCGAATTTCACAGTTCCGCCGCAGAGCGTCGATCTGGGCGCGGGAAGTGAGGTCTGCGATGGGCAGGTCGATGTCCAGCGTCGGCGTATTGTGGTCCTCCGTCGCCACCGTCAGATCCGGTCGGCGCACGGGGCGCCCGGCCAGGCGAAGCTCCCTCAAAAGCCTGCGGGCTAGTCACCGTGAACGAGCTGCAGATCGATGAAAAGAAGGTCGGGGGCGCCGTTCTCTCCGCGCTTGACAACGTGGTCGGCCCAAACCTTCTCGGCGAGCGTCGCACCCATTGTGTCCTCCTTTGTCATATTCGGTTGAAAGAGTCAAGAAAAGCGATCCCGCAATACAGGGATTTTTGTCCTGCATCTCAAAGCGTGAGATGCAAGTATCAATACATGGACACTGTACCCGAGGGCGACGCCGATGGACGCAACGGCGACACGCTACGAGACGACAGCTCCGGCGTCGGAGTTCTCGACAAGGCGGCTTCCGTTTTCAGCGCCCTCGAATCCGGGCCGCAAACGCTAGCGCAACTGGTGTCCGCAACGCATTTGGCGCGGCCGACCGTCCACCGCCTCGCCGTCGCACTCGAACACCACCGCTTGGCTGCCCGCGACATGCAGGGGCGTTTCATCCTCGGCCCACGGCTCGGCGAGTTGGCCTCGGCAGCAGGCGAAGACCGCCTCCTCGCCTCCGCCAGCCCGGTGCTCATCGCCCTGCGCGACCACACGGGGGAATCCGCCCAGCTTTTTCCGCCGCCAGGGAGATCAGCGGGTGCGTGGCCGCCGCCGAGCGAACGGTCGGGCTGCGCGACCGATTCCCATCGGCGCGACCCCTGTCGATGAAGGCGGGTCGGCCGCCCAGGTGCTTTTGGCGTGGAGGAGCCCGATCGGCTCCACCGGGGTCTGCACGGGGCCAATTTCACCGCCACGAACCTGTCCGCCGTACGCAGGCGCGGGTGGGCGCAGTCGGTCTCCGAACGCGAGATCGGGGTGGCTTCCATATCGGCCCCCGTGCGCGGGCCGTCCGGCCGCGTCATCGCCGCGGTCTCGATCTCCGGCCCCGTCGAGCGCATGGGGCACCAGCCCGGACGCCAGCATGCGACGGCGGTCGTGACGCGGCCCGGCGCCTGACCGACGTCCTCCAGGCGACCGAAGGCCTCGGCGCGGATTTGTGAGGGCGCGGAAATCCGACGGCGCGTGACAAGCAAAACCCGGGAAGCGAAGCCCGGCCAATGAAAACTTGAGGAGCAAAGCGCAAAGCCTCGCTCCCCAAGCTTTCGAGGAATTAGCGTGATGTCTAACTTGTCACGCACCTGCTTCTACAGAAAAGACGAGACCGTCAGCCATCACCACTGCATTTGTGCTTCCAGATAGGCAGCCACCACCAATCTGGATTTGAAGGTCTCGCAGCCTCCAAATCCCAATGGAAACCTGCTCCAAAAACAGCATATCCGTAGCGGACATGACACGAGTACTGTTGGACGAGTGTTTCAGCAGGATTGGGGCCGACAAGGCGATCCTTCCATTCCTCCCAGCCGGCATATCGAATGATCTCGATTGCCAAGGACAGGGTTGTTTGGCATATTAGGGACCCGTATTACCAAGATACACAGACCATCCCCACGGCGACAGCGCACCCGAATACACATTCTGTCCCTGCCATTGGCCTTTCCGGTTTACCTCGAGGGTTTTGAACAGATCGATGCCCCACCAAGGATCGGCGACGATGGGATAGGCGTACTGGCTGCCGTGATCGACAACTTGTGTAACGGTATTTCCTTTAACCTCGTAATGGGTCGGAACGCTCTTGCCCTTGGCGTCCTTGGCCCACGCGGGCGATGCCGGCAACCATCTTCTCGCCCTTCGTCACCAGAACGGACGAACCGGCACGCTGGATCTTCGCCCCTTCAGGCGCCTGCATTTTGTACGCATAGCGTTTGGGCGCCTTGGCGTCGTTGATGACGGTGTTGATCTGGACGCTTCCGTCCTTGCGGACGATGGGCGTTGTGGACGAGCCGTTTTTATTGTCGAACGTGGCCGTGCCGGCACGCGACGACGCCGCCTTCGACGCCGAGCCGGAGAACGGCAGGTCCACCGAGACCTTGCCGTTGCGCCCTCAATCGTCATCTTCGAGCTCGGATCGTTGGGCACCGAAATGCCCACGCCTTGCTGCGTCGTTTTGATCGCGCCCTTGCTCGACGCACTCGCCGGAACGTCGGCGGCCGCATCCGTCCACTTGCGGTCGGCTCTTTCAACAGCCTGATATGCCTGCTGCGCCGTCGCACTCGACGTCGCATCCGAACCTTGATCTGGAGAATCTGCGTGGGCGACCGACGCCCCCGCAATCGCCATCGACAACGCCGACAGCGAGGCTGCAAAACGAATGAGTTTCATCATAACCTCCTATCTTCATTCGTTGCTTTAGTGTTTTTCACTGTAGTCTTAATCACTACAGCAAGCAATGCTATATAATTGCAACGCTCCCCAGTGAAGACGAATCTCAGAAGCTCATGCAAAAAATACGTTTCCATCACACTTTTCAAGACTTGAGAATATCGACTTTTCGAACACGCTCTGATAAAATTCTCCTTGGAAACAAAAAGCGTTTTCCAGCATATCGCGAGCAAACCACTCACCCTGACTTAGAGTGTCAGGGAAAAACACATCTTCAGAAGAGAACGCTCAGACCCACCTTAGAATTTAATTGATATGAAAATCTCACAACTTGTGAAAGCGGCCTTCTCGTCACCCCTGAATCTAATGACGTCGAACAGTTTCGCCGACGTCCAGGACCCAAGAAAGCGCTGTCGTCAGGCAATGTTGTCAAGCAACCTCCTGGCGCCGGGCGGCCTGTTGGCCTCCCTTGTGCAATTCGATGCCGATCTCACGCAATCCGATGCCGAACTGGGCGGACGAAACCAGATACGATTACCCGCATGAGACGGACGCCTCGTGACGAACGACTTTCCGCCCCGCAAGGGAGGGATACAGACGTATCTCGAAGGCTTCGCCCGCGAGCTCGACCCGGATTCCCTCGTCGTCTACTGCTCTTCTCCCCCGGACGGCGGGGCGGACGAGTATGACTCCGCGCAGCCGTGGACGACGATCCGCTACCCGGGAACGGTCATGCCTCCGATTCCAGTGTGCGCCGCGAGATGCAGAGAATCATTCGCGAACAGTCCATTGAGGCGGTTTGGTTCGGGGCATCGACGCCGCTCGGCCTTTCATGGCGAACGCCGCGAAGGCCGCCGGGGCCGGCAAAGTCATCTCGACCACCCACGGACACGAGGTCGGCTGGGCGAGGGTCCCTGCCGGGCGCCTGGCTCTGCGAAAGATCTTTCATGACGCCGACGTGGTCACCTACCTGACGAAGGCGACCCTCCGTCGGCTCCGCCCGCTCATCGGGGACACCCGAATCGTGCGCCTGCCGGGCGGGATTTCGCCGGAGGACTTCGCATTCTCGGCGTCGTGGCGGCACAAGCTGCGCAAACGTTACGGGATCGGTGACGATCCGACGGTCGTGTGCATTTCACGGCTGGTCGAGCGCAAGGGGCAGGACACGCTCATTCGCGTCTGGCCCCGGGTCCTCGCCGCCTGCCCGCAGGCCAAGCTCGTCATAGTCGGCAAGGGCCCCTACCAGGGCGATTTGCGGAAGATGGCGAAGGAAAGCCCCGCTGCGGAGAGCATCGTCTTCGCGGGCGAGGCGCCGTTCGAGGAGCTTGCCGCCCACTACAGCCTGGGCGACGTTTTCGCCATGCCGTGCAGGACCCGCGCGGCGGGCATGGACCTCGAAGGGCTCGGAATCGTCTATCTCGAGGCCTACGCCGCCGGCCTTCCCGTCGTCGCCGGGGACTCCGGCGGCGCGCCCGAGGCGGTCCTCAACGGAAAGACCGGCGTCGTCTGCTCGGGACATCGCCCGGAGGCCGTCGCCTCCGCGCTTGCGTACATGCTGGGCAACCCTTCGCGCGCCAAAGAGATGGGCCGCGCCGGGCTTGCCTGGGTCGAGGAGGCGTGGCGCTGGTCGACGCTCGCCGTCCCCCTGCGGGAAGAACTGCTGTGACCGAACCGCAGAAGAAGACGCCGTGACCGAACTACTGAAAGAGCTGCTGTGATCGAATACTTGCGCTGGCCGTCGCCGTCGGCTGCCTGGTTCCCGTTCAAAGCGCCATGAACACGCGCTGAAAGTCTCCCTACGGAACGACGATAGGGGCCTCTTTCGTCTCTTTCGTGATTGGAACGGCGTTCTCGGCGTGATAGTCGTCAGCGAAAGCCTGAACATCGTTCCTCCCGTCAGCACCCCGTGGTGGTCTTATCTGGGCGGGGCGATGGGAATCCTTGCCCTTTTGACGATCATCACGATTTTTCCGCACGTCGGCGCGGTCGAAACGGTGGTGCTGCCCGTCGGCGGAAAGATCCTCTCGGGACTGGCCATCGACCATTTCGGCCTGTTCAATTCCCAGGTCCAGCCTATCTCTGCATATCGGCTGGCGGGGCCGGACTGGCCGCCGCGAGAATGCTTCTCGCGGTCTACGGGCGCGGGAAATCCTCGCGGGTCGGCCCGCGCCCGAAGCTCGTATGGCGGGTCATGGGAATCCTTGTGGGCGTCTACGCTGCGCTGCAGGCGGCATTCAACGGGAACCTCACGAAGATGCTGGGCTCATCGATCGCGTCGGGCTTTGTCTCCTACGCCACGGGCACGATCCTGCTTCTGCTTCTCGTCGTCTTCAGCAATCAGCTTCCGCATAAAAACGACCCGCGGTCGATGGTGGATGTGGCTGGGCGGGCCGGTGGGAGCCCTTTTCGTGGTGGGCATGGCCCAGCTCGTTCCCGCTTGGGAACAGGAGTCACCCTGCTCGTGGTTCTCATCGGCCAGCTGCTCGGCTCGATGGCCATCGACCACTTCGCCCTTTTCGGCGCGCGAAAGGCGCATGTCACGCTCTTCAGGCTGATAGGCGTGGCCGTTCTGGCCGGCGGAATGTACGTGTACTACCTTCTGACGCCCATGGGCCTGGGGCGTCCGCAAGCCAAGATTGGCCACTGCTGCGCATGCCCCGAGGGCGGCCGCGCGGAGCTTGTCTGGCGGAGCGGACAAAGGGCAACGACGGCCCGGAGCCCTGTTGACAGCCCGCAGGCGGAAATCTAGCCTGGCCCCATGGCTCTTCTCCGTCTCGTGAACTGTTCGAATCCGCTGCCGGATTGGGCTCGGCCGAAGCTGCCCGCCGCCGTCCGCGCCCTTGCAGACCGGGGCCACGAGCTGGATTGCACGGAAGTCCTCGAGCTGACGCCGACCGGCGCTGGAGCCCTCGGCTGCGTGCACGCATGTTGACCGAGGCCTTCGCCGACGACGCCGTCGACGCCGTCTTCGACGTCTCGGGGGCGATCTCGCGAATGAGGCGCTCCTCCACGTCGACTGGGACGCCGTGGCTGCACACCCCAAACCGTATTTTGGCTTCTCCGACAACAGCTGCATTGTCAACTCGATCGTCGCCATGACGGGGGCAGCCGGCCGTCCTGTGGAATCCTGCGGCTGGCGTGGAGCGGGGGTTCGACGCGGTCGATGCCGCATTGGCAGGCCGCATCCTCCGCCCGGCGCTCACCGGCGTGGAAGGTCTGGCGCAGACGCGATGGGCCGGGGGCAACCTTCGCTGCTTCCTCAAGCTCGCGTGAACGCCGTACTGGCCGGATTTGAAAGGAAAGGCCTTGGTCGTCGAGTCGCTCGGCGGAAGCCTGCTTTCGCTTGCGACAAGCCTCGCTCAACACAGGCAGATTGGATCTTTTGACGCCATTGCGGGGAATCGTGGTGGGCCAGCTGACGGAGATCGACGAGGCGGGCGAGCGCGCCGCCGCACTCGAACTGGTCAGAGAATATGCGGCCGGCCTGCCCATCGCGGAGGCGCCCGGGCTTGGGCACTCGCCAGACAGCGAGCCGGCGACGTTCTCTTAAGGGAAGGCTGCGGTTTGCCAAGAAAGACGCGACGTTTCTTTCGCGAACCGGCCTCTCGCGCAACGGACCGCGACATAGGGAACTCGTTCAGAGGGAAGTGAATTGTACCCCAGCGGGATTTGAACCCGCGTTACCGCCGTGAGAGGGGCGGCGTCCTAGGCCACCAGACGATAGGGGCAATGCCGTTGAGCAGGCGTGAATGAATCGCGCATACTCGTACCCCCAGCGGGATTTGAACCCGCGTTACCGCCGTGAGAGGGCGGCGTCCTAGGCCACTAGACGATAGGGGCGCAGAGAAAAAGGTCGTCGAAGACCATTGCTCCGCTGGGGTACCAGGACTCGAACCCAGAACGGATGAACCAGAATCACCTGTGTTGCCAATTACACCATACCCCAGTGCAATCACCAGCTTTCGCTGGCGACAGATAAAAAGGCTACCGGACTGAGCGCCATTGGGCAAAACGACGACGCGCATCCCGTCACTGAATGCGGAGCGTCGGGAGGGCACAGAGAACGACGTCGGCGCAAAGTCGGCGCGCTCGCCCGACGCCGGAGATTTCAGCGACTCGCGGAAGACGCTAGGCTCCGACTGGCCCCTCAGGAGACGCGAGGCCGATTGAGCCAAAGAATCGATCCTGGCGTCCAACCGGTCATCATAGTCAGGGGCCTGCTCTGCGGATCACCGCCCCGAGACTCCCCCGCCGCATTCTCCTTCTCGCGCACCGTCTCGAGCCCTTCAAGGCCGCAAAGTCCCCAAGGGCAGCGGAACCGTCCAAAGCGGGGCGTCCTTCCAAGGCCGCGGAATCCCCAACGGTTGAGGGCCCCTCGACGCTCAGAACGTCCTCGAGGGCAAGGGGCGCGAAGGAGGATCTGAGCGCGCCCGCCACGGAGACGTAGACGCCGTCGATCTCCCGCCTCGCGGCCTGCCAATCGACCGTGTACATCTGCCCCTCCGCGTTGCCCTGCCACCCTGCCTTCACATCCGGGGTCAACCGCGCGGGAAACCGCGCTACAAGCCGCATCCAGTCTTCGGGGGCGTGAATCGACGCAATCCGCGAACCGTCGCCCGCTGCGAGATCCCCGCGGTCCAATCGGGCGACGTCCCAGTCTCCGGCGTCGTCCCCGAACCACTGCTCCGTGCACGTGCGCCCGTCGACGACGCTGTCCTCCCACCTCTCCTGGTCGAATCGACTTGCGGAAAGGTCTCGGTAGCTGTGAAGGACCGGCCACTCCATCTCGGAGGAGGGATACCACGCGGCCCCGCAGATCGTCGGCGCCCGCGAAGCCCATTCTGCGGCGCCGCTCGTCGTCGCAAGACCCGCCGAGCCTGCGGGGACTCCTCCGGGGCGTTTGACGCGAACGGTCGGCGAGGCTGGAACCTCTTCATGCCAGGTGTAGGCGGCAGGGTCGAAGCCTTCGCTCCACCATTCGAGGCCCGGCAGGCGGAACAAACGCTCGGCGATCCGGTCGAGCCGGGTGCGCAGGCCTTCGCCGCACAGGTCGTCGATCGGGATCTCTTCTGCACAAGCCGAAGGCGTAGCCGACCGTCGCGTCAGACAAAGCCATTTCGACGATTCGCGGGAGTTCTATTTCGTCGCCCGCCTGAGCGCGCGCTCACACCAGGCGACGACGCCCGCGACGTAGCGTTCAACGAGCTCTCGCCGGTCGGCTGTTGGGCGGCCGCGGCCTTCAGGGAGAGCTGCCGAGGCTGGGACGGCCTTCCGGAGGGCCGCTGCCTTCCGGAGGGCCGCTGCCTCCGGAGGGCCGATGCCTTCCAAAGGGCCGCTGCCTTCGTGAAGCTCCCCGCCGTCATGTTTGTCACCGTCGCATTTGTCGCCGCTGGCCAGCCATGCCGCGGGGAACGACGTTTCTTTCATGCAAAGCAATAATCCAGCTGAGCTCGCACAGCGCGTCGCGGGGAACGACGTCGCCGAGCAGCTTCAAATCGTCGGAGGCAGGGCCCCGCGTTCCGGCGCGCAACTTCAAAAACCGCGGCGGTGCGTCGAAACAGGCGGCTTTTCGGCTCTTGAAAAATGAGGCGCATTTGCGAGGGCAATTCCTCGAAATGCACGGGCGAAACCGCGGGAAGGCCCTGCGCCCAATCCGCAAGGCCCCCTTCCGAAAAACTGGCTTCGTTCTGCAGCGCAGACGCAAGCTCACGGACCAAGACGCGCTGCATGATGCCGCGGCGAACCGCGTGCTTGCGGGCGCGGGAAGACTGAGAATCTTCGGGCGGCTTGCGAAACCACTCCCGCGGCCCGCGAATCCAGAAAATGCGCCGTCCCAGTCTCATAAAAGCCAGCCAGGCGCACGCCCGGCGCAGCCAGAGGAACTCTGCCAAAGCCGCTCGCCCGCTGGACCCGGCGACGCTCGGCCGGCCGTCCGGTCAGAGCGAGCTTTTCCGCAAACGCAGCCTACAGGCGTGCCAGAAGCCGCTCGATTCTCGCGAGCGCCTCGTCCTTCCCGAGGATCGCCATAGAGTCGACCACCGGAATCGAGACGTTTGTGCCGGTCATGGCGACGAAGAGCGGGCCGAAGGCCAGCCGCGGCTTGATGCCCATGCCCTCGACGAGTTTGGCGTCGAGGGCCTCTTTGAGCTCTTCAGGGGTAAACGACTCCATCGAGCGCACCGCCTCGGCCGCCCGCCCTCGCGAGGGCAGCAGGCGCCGAGTCCTTGAGTTTGGCGACGGCCTTCTCGTTGTATACGACGTCCTCGGCGCCGACGAAGAGGAACCGCAGCAGGTCCGGCGCCTCGCCGAGAAGCTGCATTCGAGTCTGCGCCAGGGGCGCGGCGGCGTCGAGAATCCTGCGTTCGGCGTCGGTCAGCCCCTCGTACTTGTCGGAGCTCACAATTCCCTCCCGTGCAAGGAAGGGGACCAGGCGCGAGGCGTATTCGGCGACGTCGAGCCGGCGAATGTGTTCGGCGTTGATGGCCGTGCACTTCTTTTCGTCGAATCTGGCGGGATTGGGGTTGACGGTGTCGATCTCGAAGGCGGCGACCATCTCGTCCTTCGTGAACACGTCGTTGTCCGGGCCGATGGCCCACCCCAGCAGGGCGAGGTAGTTGAGCAGCCCCTCGGGGATCACGCCGCGCCTCGCGGTGAAGCAGGAGGTTGGATTGCGGATCGCGCTTGGACAGTTTCTTGTTCCCCTCCCCATGACGTAGGGCAGGTGGCCGAACCGCGGAGTGAACTTCGCGACGCCGAGCTCCTCGAGCGCTCGATAGAGCACGATCTGACGCGGCGTGGAGGAAAGGAGGTCCTCTCCGCGCAGCACGTCGGTGATCTCCATCATGGCGTCATCGACCGGATTCGTCAGCGTGTAGAGGGGTCGCCGTTCGCGCGGACAATGACGTGAGTCGGGAACCGATCCGGCCTTGAAAACAATCTCTCCGCGCACGAGGTCGGTGAACGAGACGTCGGCGTCGGGCATGCGCATGCGAATGACCGGTTTGCGGCCCTCCGCCCTGTACGCGGCCTTCTGCTCCTCGGTCAGGCCGCGGTCGAAGCCGTCGTAGCCGAGTTTCGGATCGCGCCCGGCGGCTCGGTGGCGCTCCTCGATCTCCTCCGGCGTCGAAAAAGGACTCGTACGCGTACCCGCCGGCCAGAAGCTTCGCGGCGACGTCGCGATAGATCTCTCCGCGTTCCGATTGGCGGTACGGTCCGTGGGGCCCGCCGACGCCGACGCCCTCGTCCCATTCGGAGCCCCATCCACGTCAGCGAGTCGACGATCGCGTCGAAGGAATCCTCGGAATCGCGGGCGGCGTCGGTGTCTTCAATTCGGAAGACGAAAGTGCCGCCCACGTGGCGCGCATAGGCGTAGTTGAAAAGGCACGTGCGCACCATTCCCACGTGGGGCGCGCCGGTCGGCGAAGGGCAGAAGCGAACGCGGATGTCTGAGCCCGCAGCAGTTGTGATAGCCATGATGGAACAAGGGTAACGCCCGCATGCTCGCCGAGGCTCGGCGGAAGCGCAGTGCGCCGAGTGAGCTAGGGCACCGACGGACCGGCGCGCAGCGGACGGCGCTGCCTCCGACGTCGGCGGCGCATCGCGCAGCCAGGCGGCGCAAGGCACGTCGGGGCGGAGCGAATGCCCGCTCGGCCAGGCCGCGCGGCGCTGCTTTGCCTTGCTGCGCAGCCTGAACGTCGGGCGGCCGAAGTCGCTTGCATATGACGTAACGTCACATGATGAGATAGAGGCATGAAAGTTTCCGAGGTCGCCTACCTTGCCGGCACGACGGTGCGCGCCGTTCGCTGGTACCACGCCGTGGGCCTGCTTCCGATTCCCGAGGGAAGGCCCCGAGACTACGGCTTCGACGATCTTGCCCGCCTCGTGCGAATCAGGTGGCTGGCCGAATCCGGGATGAGCCTCGCTTCCATCGGCCACCTGCTCGACGGCTCGTCAAGAGGGGCGGCAGAAGACTTCGACTCCGCCCTGGAGCGGATCGATGCGGAGATGCAAAAGCTCGCCTCTCAGCGCAACAGAATCGAGGGCCTGCGCGAGCTGGCCAAAAGCGACGCGACGATCTCTCCCCGCCGGCTTCCTCGACTCTCTTTACACGACTGTCCGTTCCCGTCTGACGAATCCCCGTCACATCGAGCTCCTCGAGCGCGACCGCGTCATCGCCTCGATCATCGGGGCGTGGGACAAAGCTTCCCGACGTCGCGCTGTACTCGGCGACCGAAGCCGACATCGACGCCATGGTCGAGGGGCTCGAGATCTTCGCCCAGGCGATGGACGCCGACGACGTCAGCCCTCTCGTGGACCGATTCGTCGTCGTCTACACCAAACTTGCGAGCAAATTCGGCCTTGCCGGCCTGGCCGACAACATCGTCCGCATAAGCGCCGACTTCGAGCGCCTTCTCCTGGCGATGAGGGTGGCTTACCCCTGATCGAAAGCATCGCCGGTTCATGGAACTGTGCCTGGTCAGGCTCGGATGGGTCGAGCCCGAGGCCTTCGAGGCCGCGCCAAAGGCAAACGCTTCGGGCTCACGGGGCGAAGGCCCTCGGCTCACAAAAGCGACGAAAGAAGGAAACGCAAAAGCGACGCAAGACGGCGCTGAAGAGCCTGCGGGCGCTGCGCATGCTCAGGAAAAGGCAGACTTCGCCCGTGCCGGCGAAAAAGGCGGGCGCTGCACACACTCACGAAACAAAAGGAGAAATCGATGGCGGAGACCATTGAAGTCAGAGGCCTCGTGAAGGCCTTCGGACAGCTGCGCGCGCTCGATTCGCTCGACCTCGCCGTGGAGGAAGGGGGCGTCCACGGATTCCTCGGCCCGAACGGCTCGGGCAAATCGACGACGATCCGATGCCTGTTGGGCCTGTATCACCCCGATGAGGGGACTGTGCGGGTGTTCGGCATGGACCCGTCCACGTCGGCCCGCGACATCAACCGACGCGTGGCCTATGTTCCGGGCGAGGTGGCCCTGTGGCCGAATCTCACCGGGCAGCAGGCCCTCGACGCGCTGGCCGCGCTGCGGGGAAGGCGCGACGAGGCCCGCGAGCGCGAGCTCATCGAGCGTTTCCGCCTCGACCCTTCGAAACGCATCAGAACGTATTCGAAGGGGAACAGGCAGAAAGTGATCCTGGTGGCGGCCCTGTCACGCCCCCGTCGATCTGCTCGTCCTCGACGAGCCGACGAGCGGGCTCGACCCTTTGATGGAGCAGATCTTCGGCGAGTGCGTCGCCCAGGCGAAGGCGGAGGGGCGGACGGTTCTCCTCTCGAGCCACATTCTGGGCGAGGTGCAGGCTCTGTGTTCTCATGTGACGATCATCAAGGACGGCGTCACGGTGGAGACGGGCAGGCTTGACCGGCTCAGGCATCTGGGAGCCCGTGAGATACGCGTGCGCGGCGAGAATCTCAGTTGAAGAGCCTGTTTGCGGAGGTCGAGTCGAAGGGCGTCGCCGTTGCGTGGGACGAGGGAGACCTCGTTGCGAGGCCGAGGCCGCTCGCGTGCCGGACGTCCTCGGCGCGGCCGTCGCGGCAGGTTTGGCCGACATCACGTACGGCTGCGAGCCTGAGGACCTGTTTCTTCGGCATTACGAGGCGACGGTCCGATGAACGCCAAGATTTCAAAACCCTTTTCGGCGTCGCGCTGCGTCGCCAACGGCTGGCATTCGCCGCATGGATCGGCGCTTTCTGCCTCGTCTTGGCCGTTATTCCCAACGCCTACCGGAATAACCTGGGCAGCATGGAGCTTCGCGGGTCCGTGATCGAGATGATGAACTCCAATGCCGGGACGCGCCTTCTGTTCAGGACGGTCCCTGAACCCGGCACGCTCGGCCAGCTCGTCCAGTGGGAAACGGGAATGCTCCTTTTGGTCTTCACGTCGATCGGAGCCATCCTCATCGTCACGACCGTCGGGCGCCGCGGCGAGGACGACGGCCTTCGCGAGCTTGTCGAAGGGACCGGGGTCAGCCGGGCGGTCGTGTTCGCCGTCCAAGCCGCAATTGGAACGGCCTTTTCCTTGGCCGCCGGTTTCAGCTGCGGCCTTGTCCTCGCCGTCCAGGCGCCGCTGTTTTCTGAGATCTCCGTGGCCGGCTCGGTGTGCCTGGGGGTCGCGATCGCCCTCGCGGGCTGTGTGTTTTCGGCGATGCCCTGGTCGCCTCTCAGCTTGCCGACGACGCCGTGGGGCGCGTCGAATCTCCTTCGTGGCGCTGTTCGCGGCGTTTTCCCTGCGCGTCGGAGCGGTTGCCGCCGGCTGGGACTGGGTGCAATGGCTCACCCCTTTGGGATGGAAGGAATTGCTCCAGCCCTACACCGCCGATCGTTTCCTTCTCACGATTCCCATGGTTCTCGCCGTGCTCGCGCTTGCCGCGCTGGCATGGCGCCTGTATTCGCGCAGGGAGCTTCACGGGGCCTATTGAGATCGGCGAGCCGCTCGGGCTCTCGCCTGCGGGCGGCCGGCGTTTTCTCGCTGACGCTGCGATTGGGGCGGCGCAGGCTGCTCGGGTGGCTCGTCGGCGTCGTCGCAACGGCCGCCTTCATCGGCTCCATGGCGGGTTCTTTCGTCACTTTGACGAAGAAAAACGCCAACTACTCCGACCTCCTGTCGAAAATGTCCGGAGGCGGCGAGGCCACGTCTCAGATCGTCTCGCTTTTCTCGGTCATCGTCGGCATTCTCATCGTCTGCGAGACGGCGAACGCGATCTCCTCACTCGCCGAAACGGAGAAGAAGGGGATTCTCGACGTCGAATTGGCCAGCGGGACTTCCAGAAGAAGAGTCGTCGCGGCCCAAGCCGTCGCGGGCGCCGTGGAATCGGCGATCCTGGGGGCCGCAGGAGTAGCAACCCTTGCCGTCGCCGTCGGCCTTTCCCTCGACTGGGAGCACGGGCGCGAGATCGCCTGGAAAAACCGTTACCCAATGGCCCGCGTGCGCGTGCCTCGCAGGCGTGGGATGTTTGCTTTACGCGCTTTCGAGAAGCTGACCGCCGGAGTGTGGGCGCTGGTCGGATGGTCCTTCGCCCTGTCATGGTTCGGGAAGCTTCTGGAGCTGCCGGAGTGGGCTTCCAAGACGACGCTCTGGGATGGTCCTTCTCCCCTCGGACACCGAGCGCCTTCCCAGGCCTCGGATTGCTCGCCGTCGGGCTCGCCGCTTCCCGCGTTTGCGACGGCCGCCGCCGTCGCGACATCCTCGCGTCGTAGCCGCGTCGCGACGTCATGTCCACGTCTGCCTCGGCCGTCCAGCCCCGACCGGCGGCCGTGCCTCGCTCCGACCGTCCGCGCTTGGCGCAGTCGCTTCGACACGCAAATCGGCCGGCCCCTTGAGGATGGCCGCAGACTATCCCTGAGAGATGATCGACCACATTTCCATCAATGCAAGCAATCCAGAGGCTTCAGGCTTTTTACGCAGCCGCGTTGGAGCCGCTCGGCTACCGCATCGTCATGGAGCACGGGCCCGTCGTCGGCATGGGCGCCCCTTTGCCGAATGCCCCCGAGGACGCGCCGATTCCTCCAGACCTGTGGATCGTGCCGGCAGAAAGCCCGACGCCCTGCCACGTCGCCGTTTCGGCCTCGTCGTCTGAACAGGTGGACGCCTTCCACCGTGCGGCGACGGCGGCCGGCAGCGCCGACAACGGGAGCCGGGCGAGCGTCCGACATTATCACCCCGGCTACTATGCGGCGTTCGTCCTGGATCCCGACGGCAACAACCTGGAAGCCGTCTTTCACGGGAACTGACTCCGGGATTCTTCGAAAGCCGATTCTGAGCTTCTTCGAGAGCCGACTCTCGGAGCCGTTTGCCGGGTGACTTCGGCGGAAGATTTGCCGAAGCGCCCGGCAATTCGGCAAACGGTCAAAGCAAGCCGTTCAAACGCTTCGAGAAATGCTGAAAGCGTCCCGAGGCAACTCGGCGATTCGACAGGGCGATTCGACAGTCCGGCGAAGCCGCGAAACTCGTTGAGGGCGGCACGGCCTCAGGAGCGCCGACAGACGGATTCAGAGCTCTCTGGCCGTGGCTTTTGACGTCGCGCCCTTCGGACAGGGGCAGAGACGGCGGCGCCGTCGACGACGGCGATCGCCAGGTCTGCCGTCAGATCGATGCGCAAATGGGCGAGCACCCGGGCGACGGCCGCATTGAGCCGTGAGCGCCCCGTTCGATAGGCTCTCGCGACAGGCGCGAAATCGCCCGCGCTTATCAGCTGCGCGTAGTGGCCGATGAGCGCCTGGTCGCTCGGGAGAGTGGCGGACAGGATCGCCTCGACCCTCTCCGCCATGGCGACGTCCTCCGCGGCGCGGGACTCGACCCGTTCCGCCACGCGTTCGGCGCGCGAGGCCCACAAAGAAATGTTCAGGGCGCCTGCCTGGTGGAGAAGGTCCTCCAGCCCCTCGAAATAATAGGTGGTGGCCGACAGCGAGCACCCTGCGCGGCGGGGCGACGGCCCGATGGCTGACTGAGGACGGACCGCCTTCGCGCACGAGCGCCGCCGCGGCTCCACGATCTGCCTCTTCGGGCCTCCCCTTCAAAGTGGCGGCCCCTCCGCCGGGCGCAGCCTCGGGCTCGTCGGAAGCTCTCATTCTTTCTCACCGCCGCCTTCCGTCTGCGGTCCAAAGAGCGCTCGCAGCCGTCACGAGAACGCTGGCCATGGCCCTAATCTCGCCCGGCTCGGGGATGCGATGCCCAGCGCCTGAACTCACGGCCCGCACGCCTCGATCTAAGCGTCGTTTTCCTCGGCCAGCTGGCCGACTCGCGGACGATGCTTCGCGAGGCGCACATCGCCCCAAGCGCGAGCACGAGATCAACGTCAGATGAAAGCGGGGGCGATCGCCGTGCCGGTGATCTTGATGAGCCACGTCGCGACAAGCGGCGCCGTGCCTCCCACCAAGGCGTTGGCCGAATTGAAAGAGAGGGCGAAACCCGAATACCTGACTTCGGTCGGGAAGCTTTCGGCCAGAAACGTCGCGAGGGTTCCGTCGTTGGCCGTGAGGATGAGGGCGAACACGGCCTCAGCGGCGATGATCATGACGACGTTGCCCTGCTCCATCACCCAGAACAGCGGGATCGAGAGCACGATGAAGGCCAGGCACGCTCCGACGAGCATGCGACGCCGTCCGAACATATCCGAAATTCTTCCCATGAAGAAGATCGCGACGATGTAAACCGCAAGCGTCCCTGCCGAGATGGCCTCCGCGCTGGTCGCTGCAATCCCCAGCTGCTTCTCGAAATAGGTGGGCATGTACGTCAGAAGAAGGTAGAACGCCACGGCGTTGAGGCAGGCGACGCCAAAAGTGATCGCCACCCTCTTGCGGTGCGAGCGCAGCAGCGTCTTCAAGGGGACGCGATGCTTGCTTTTCTTCTCCGCATTCTGGGACATTTCGTTGAAGATCGGCGAATCCTCGAGGTGAATTCGAATGTAGCGCCCGATCAGCCCCAAGGGCCCGGCGAGCAGGAACGGTATCCGCCATCCCCACGAGTGCATGTCCGCCTCGTCCAGGAGGCCCCGCAACGTCATGACCGTGATGATGCCGAAGAAGGCCCGCGGCGGTGGAGGCGGGGACGAGCGACGTGTACAGGCCGCGCTGCTTGGGCGGAGCGTATTCGGCGAGGAACGTTCCAGCCCCCGCGCTATTCGCCCGACGCCGAAAATCCCTGGATCATCCGCAAAAGAAACAGCGCCAGTGGCGCAAGATTCCAATGGCCGCGTATCCGGGAATCACGCCGATGAGGAATGTCGATCCGGACATGATGAGGATCGACCAGGAAAGGGCCCACCGGCGCCCGTAACGGTCGCCCCACGCGCCCAAACCACCGCGCCTATCGGGCGCAGGACGAACGGAGGGCAAATATCGCGAAGGCGGACAGAAGCTGGGCGGTTTCGTCGCTTTTTCGGGAAGAACGCGCTCCCTACGACGGCGGCCAGATACCCGTAGGAGGCGTAGTCGAACCATTCGATGAAGTTGCCGATGAAGCTCGCACCGGCCGCCTTCCTCAAAACCCGGCGCTGCTCGTCGCTATGGCCTTCCGAATCCGACGTGTGCCCTGAAGCCGCGTCGGCGACTCGGACGTCGCTTGCCGGCGCCGACTCGCCGGGCCGCTTCCTCCCCGCGCGGCGGGGCCGGCCGCTGCGCTTTCCGCTGTCGTGACTCGTTCCCCGAGGGGAATGCGGCATCGAACCGCTCGTATCAGCCGCCACGCGCCCACTGCTCCTTCGTAATCGAGGATTCATTCTGATTGGCGAATCCATATACGCCACTCAGCCTACACCTCCGCGCAAGAGATCGTCGAATATCCGCCATTATCGAGGGCAGTGAAGAACTTTGGGGCGACGGAACGGAGACGGCTTTAGAATTTTTATTCATCCGGCATTGCACATCGACGCTTCAGCGCGGCTGGCCTAAAGCCAATCGGCATGTGCCTTGGGCAGAGCGCCGCACGCCGGAGTAGACGTTCGGCCGCGCGGGCTCAAAGCGCAAAGGCGGCCCCGCGCCGAAACGCGGAGGCCGCCTTCGTCGCGAGCGCACGGTCACACAAGCGTCGGGTCGTCCACCTGGTTGGGGAAGTAGTCTTCCTTGCCGCCTTCGCGGTAGACGTCGGCGGTGGCGCAGTGCAGGCCGCCGCCGAACGGGTAGGCGTCGCGGAACGGAACCGGAATGACGTTCATTCCCAGCTTGTCCATCTGCTCCATCTGATGGACCTCGGACGCCTCGCAGATCACCGTCTTGTGATCGAGGACGAGGCAGTTCATCGACAGCCAGACAGACGAGTAGCACAGCGGCGGCGGGGTCTCATGGGCCGGCTGCGCCGCGTCGACGATCTGCCAGTCGTTGGCTTCGAAGATCTTGCGCTGCTCCTCGGGCAGGCGGCGTTGCGGGTTGTTGATGATGAGGCCGGGCCGCAGCGGCACGAAGGTCGCGTCGATGTGGATCGGGTAGGGATCGCCGGAAGTTCCAGCGTGCACCCGCAGGTCCGGGTAGTAGCGCTTGAACCATTCCATCGCCTTGCGATTCGTGGTCAGGCCGTGCTGGATGAACAGGGTCCCTGCCCAGGCGCATGACGTCGGCCGCGTCCCATCGGCTCGACCTCCGTCGTGACGAAGTCGCCAGCGGCCGTGCGCTCAGGCGCTCCTCGATCGTGATCCGCTCGTCGTAGTAGTTGTGCTTGTACGACTTGTCGGTCAGCCGCGGCCGCGGGGCCTGAGTCCACTGAATTCGGGGTCCTCCTCAGTATTGGGCCCATGAGGTCCCAGTGGGCGAGGTATTCGAAGTACCGGCACCGGAAGAGTTGGCCGAGGCCATGATCTCGTTGCCGACGGTGAGCAGAATGTCGCGGGAGGCATCTGCGTGAAACCGGAGTCGGTGCGGAAGTCGGGCGTGACGATCGCCTGATTCCACTGCAACGGCGTCGGCCTGTCAACAACGACACCGTGATCTTCGAGCACTTTTGCCAGGTTGTCCAGCTGGGCGTTGGCCTTCTCTACCGTTTCGGTTGGGCGCGGCCCCCACATTCCGCGCATCTCGGGTCGATCGGCACTTCTCCGAGGTCGCTCGGCTCCTCGGCGGAATGACCGAGTGTCGGCGCGCCCCAGAATGACCCTCTTGAGGGGTCGAAGTCGTTCCATGAGTTGACGATTTTCGCCATTTTCAGACACTCCTATGTGAGAACGGTGATGCGTTCGTGCGATGCTTGCGTATCTAGGAAACGCCTATTTCCTCCCAGTTTCAACTCCTTTCGGAATTCGCTCGAAAGACCGACCGAAGACGGCTCGCATCCGCCTGCGGCCGCCGTCGTTTTTCCCCGCAAAAGTCCGTTCCTCGAGCGCGCCGCCGGCTTTCGGGCGCGCCCTCAATCCTCGACGCGCGCCGTCGGCTCCGGGAGCGGGCGGTCAGTTCTCGCCGCGGACCGTCGGGCAGCTCATGCAACGCGGGCCTCCGCGCCCGCGGCCCAGCTCGTTCCCGGGAATCGGCAGAACTTCGACGCCCTGCTCGGAAAGATACTCGTTTGTGGCGGTGTTCCTTTCGTAAACCACCACGGCGCCGGGGGCGACGGCCAGCAGATTCGCCCGTCGTTCCACTGCTCTCGCTCGGCCGCGAGGGAATCCTGCGGCGAGTCAGAACCGCACCGAATCGAGGCCCAGCGCCTCCGCGACGACGGCGTGCATCCGCTCGGGCGCATTTGTCTCCACGTGAAGGGGCCTCTTCCCGTCCCCTGGGACGAATCGTGTACGAGCGGAGCATCCCCAGGCCCGCGTATTTGACGAAGGTGCCCTCGTCGGCCATCGTCATCACGGTGTCCAGGTGCATCTGCGCCCGCGCCTTCGGCATTTCGACGGCGACGACCCGCTCTGCCTCGCCCGCCTCAAATAGCTGAAGGGCAAGCCTTTCAACCCCCTGCGGGCTCGTCCTTTCGCTCAACCCGACAAGGACCGAGCGGTTCCCTATGACGAGGACGTCCCCGCCTTCGACGGAGGCGAAGCCCGATCCCACGCCGTCGCCCAGAACCGTGAAATCGGCGTCGGCGAAGCGCGGATGGTGGAGGTAGATCGCCTCCTCGTTCACGCTCTCGCGCACGCGCGCCGGGCAGCACATCGGATTGATCGAGACGCCGCCGTAGATCCACGAGGACGTGTCGCGCGTGAAAAGGTGGTTGGGAAGCGGAGCCAGAAGGCAGTCGTCTGCGCCGAGCGTGCGGAGGGTCAAAGACTCCTGCACATCGGATCGGTCGAGCAGCTCGGCCTTTGTCACGCCCGCGATGAGGAGCTCGGCGAGCTCGGCCTCCGGGCAGCGACTCGGCGTAGCTTCGGACCGCCTCCTCGATTCCTGCGCCGCAGGCCCTCCGTGACGACGACGTCAAGCACGCGCTCGCGGGCTTCGCGGTCCGCGAGCGCCTCGGCGAGCAAGTCGGCAGGTAGAGACCTCGACGCCGCGCGAACGCAGCGTCTCGGCGAAGACGTCGTGCTCGTGCTGGGCCCGTTCGAGCCAGAGGACGTCGTCGAAGAGCAGATCGTCCTTGTTGGAAGGGTGAGCCTCAACATCTCCCTGCCCGGGCGGTGCAGGAGAACCTGCTTGAGCCGCCCGACCTCGGAGCCCACATATGGCTTCATCCGCTTCCTCCTGAATCGCTCGCCGCAACGAAGCTCACCCCGTCGCTTTTAGGTCAAACGTACCAGCTTTGCCTCGGCCATCGAGGCACATGCCCGGCAGACGGACAATTGCTCGGTGCACTGGCGTACTTTCTTATGCGGCGCGATTCCGTTATGCGGCGAGCTTCCTTCGCCTGTCTGCAACCCTTTTTCTCAAGCAGTCGCTTTCTTCTGCGCGTTCGACTCCGTTTCGACGCACTCAGCCCAGGGTCGGCGCACTCGGCTCCGAGTCGGCGCACGCTCCTCAGTTCCGCTTCTCCGTCAGGTAGGCCAGAACCGCCCGCACCCTCCGGTTCTCCTCTCCGGGGAGCATCCGAGCTTCGAGAAAACGTTGGCCACGTGTTTTGAGACCGCGGCCGTGGAAAGAAACATGCGCTCGCAAATCTGGTGGTTGGACAGGCCCTGGGCCATGAGTTCGAGGACCTCGCTTTCCCTGGCCGTCAACCCGTTGAGCCACGACGAGCGGCCCTTGACCAGGGAGGCGGCCACTTCCGGGTCGACGACGACGCCTCCGGCCTCGACGACCCTCAAGGACCGGATGAAATCGGCGACCCTGGCCACTCTGTCCTTGAGGAGGTAGCCCAGTCCCCCGACGCCGTCGGTCGGCGCGCTCGGCTCGAACAGCTCGGCGGCGTAGGCGGGGGCGACATACTGGGAGAGCACCATGATCCCGATCTCAGGCTGGCTCTCTCGTATGCGCACGGCCGCCCTCAGGCCGTCGTCGGACATTCCGGGCGGCATCCGCACGTCCGTGACGACCACATCCGGGGCGGTCCGCGCGGCCGCTTCGACGAGCTCGTCCGCGCTGGCGGCCTCCGCGGCGATCTCGTGGCCCTGCCTCATCAGAAGGCCGACCATGCCCTCCCGGAACAACGCCGAATCGTCGGCGACCACTAACCTCATTCCCTCTCCTTTCCTCGGCGGGCCGGCGGATCCCTGTGCTTCGCCGCCGTCGTCACGTCTTGCCGATTCTCTCGCGCTTTGCCGATTCTCTCGCACCTGGCCGACTTTCGCGCAACCCGCCGGCTTTCTTACGTCTCGTTCGCTGTCGAGCGCCTCAGGCCCAGCACGCTTCACAGGCCTTCCCGCGTTTTTCCCGCCCGGGCTTCGCCAGGCGGCTTCGTCCGCCCTCTCGTCTCCGCTTGCACGCTGCCGCGTGCGTCGTCGCCCGTCCCGCCGACGTCTGCTTCGCCGTCTGTCTCGCTGGCGCTTGCGCGGCTGTTTGCCGGAGAAACGCCGAATTCCTTGCCGCAAAGGGCGGGATCCGCCCGTCAGCGTCGTCGGCCCTCCGAGGGCTGACGACTTCGAGACTGCCCCAGAATGCGGCGAGCCGCTCGCGCATGCCCGAAAGGCCGCGGTCGGGCTGGACGCTCGCCCGCCAGGGGCCGTCGTCACTGACGGAGACGTGGAGGTCCGCGTCTGCGGCCAGCAGCACCGATACGCGGGCCGCGGGCGCGTACTTCGCGACGTTCGTCAAGCCCTCGGAGACGAGGAAGTACGCGGCGGCGATGACGCCCTCGGGAATGGCGGGAAGCCGATTGGGAACGAAAACCTCGACTTTCAGGGGCGAGGAGGCCGCCAGGGACCGGACGGCAGCCTCCAGTCCAAGGTCCGAGAGCACCTTGGGGTGGATCCCGCCACCGTGCTTCTCAGTGCGCGCAGGGCGCTTTCAGCGTCGTCCTGCGCCTTGCCCAAAAGCGCGCGGACCTCGCCCATTTCTCCGGGACCACGGCCCCGTCCGCGATCGCCGAGTCCAAAAGCAAGTCCGCCTCGCCGACGTCGATAGAGGCGGTGACGAGGTACTGCTGCGCGCCGTCGTGAAGGTCCCGCTCGATGCGGCGGCGCTCGATCTCGAATGCGGCCACGATTTCGCGGCGCGATTCGGTCAGCTCGGCGAGGTCTTCGGGCTGACCCGCCCGTAGACCGTCTGGATTCTCTCGGCGGCGCGGCGGACGGCTCTGACCGCGGCCCGCACCGCGAGCGCCGCGATAAAGGCCGTCCCCCCGCCGTAGGCTACAAAAACGACGTAGCCCGGCGAGCCGGAAGCGATCGCCGACGCCAATCCGATGAGGAAGGGAAAAGCGAGAACCGTCGAAGCCAGCGCCGCCGCCACGGACTCCGCGACTGCCCGGGCGACCGCCCTGCGCACCCGCGCCGTCTGTTCCTTTCCCATGGGCGATACCCTACCTCGCCGTGGAGAAATGTCCCGCCTCGACGCCGCGCAAATCCTCCGGCGCAGGCGGCGGAGCCGCCGCACCGCTGAAAAACAGTAGAGCTGGCTCTACCTTCTTTCGATACGCAGCACCATGGTCCGCCTGCCGCATTCGCTGTTCAATGGAAACATGAACGCAACGCACATGGCCCTGACAGGGCGAAACCTGGTAAAGAACTTCGGCGCCGTCAAGGCGCTCGCGGGAGTCGACGTCACGATTCCCGCCGGACAGTCCGTGGCCGTCATGGGCCCGTCCGGCTCGGGCAAGTCGACCCTCCTGCACTGCCTTTCGGGGATACTCCCCGTGACATCCGGCGAGATAACCGTCGGCGGAAACGTCGGTCACGGGTTTGAACGACGCAGGGCGCTCGCGCCTGCGGCTGAAGGTCTTCGGATTCGTCTTCCAGGACGGCCAGCTGGTCCCCGAGCTTCCCGCAAACGAGAACGTCGCCCTCCCCCTCATGCTCGCGGGAGCCTCGCGCCGGTCCGCCATCAAGGAGGCCGACTCGTGGCTGACCAAGGTCGGGCTGGAATCCGAGCGCAAGAGGAGGCCGGGCGAAATGTCCGGCGGGCAGGCCCAGCGCGTAGCCATGGCGCGGGCGCTGGCCCTCGTCGCCTTCGGTTGTCTTCGCCGACGAGCCGACGGGCGCGCTCGACCAGGCGACCGGGCACGAAATCATGCAGATTCTGACGACGACGGCGCGCATGGGCGGCGCCACCCTCGTGGTGGTCACCCACGACCCCAATGTCGCGGGCTGGTGCGACAGGCTCATCGAGATTCGCGACGGCCGCATCCACGCCGACACGACCGCGAAGGGAGCCCGCGCATGAGCCCGACGACGCGACTCGCCCCCCGCCTTGCCGTGGCGAGGATAAAAAATGCGATCCGAGCGGCATGGCTGGACGTTCTGGCCGTGGTTTCCTTCGCCCTGTCCACCTTCATCGCCCTGACCGTGGCCGGCGGTATCTGGATGTTCAAGACGCTGAACGACGAAAGGCCCGCGAGGATCATTCGGGCCGTCGGCAAAGACCACGCCGATGTGATGCTCTCGTACTACCTTCTGTCGGTCGTGGCGGGCGCGCTGCTCGTGATCCCGATCTTTGCGCTCGGGTCCTCCGCCGCGAGGCTCGGCGCGCAGGCCCGCGCCCGCAGGCTCGCAACCTTGCGCCTGATCGGTGTGACCGGCTCGCAGACGGTCCGAATGGCGCTCATCGAAACGGCCGCCCAATGGCTCATCGGCGCGGTTGCCGGCGTCGTCCTTTACTACGCCACGCTTCCCGCCTGGAGCAACGCCAGCTTCTTCAAGGTTTCCATCGACACCTCGCTCATGATGCTCCCGATCGTGGCCATGCTCGGGACTGCTCGCCGTTTTGCTGTTCATCGCCATGGCCTCGACCGTCGTCGGCCTGCAAAAGGTGCGCATCTCCCCCTCGGCGTCACGCGCAGGGAAACGCCGAAAGCGCTGAAAAATGTGGCGCCTGGCGGTCTTTCGTCGCCGCCGGTTTTGCCTTTCATCTACTGGGGCGAACAGCCGCGAAGGCTCGAAGGTGGAAAACCTCCGCGCTCGTGTCCGTGAGTCTTCGTCGGCTCTTCGTCGCGGCGTTCTCGCTGGTCGGGCCGTGGCTGCTTCAGATCGCGGCGCGCCCGCTGACGAAACACCTCCTCGGTGCCCCGTCTGCTCGCCGTCCGACGCCTTTTGGACGATCCGCGCGCAGTGTGGCGGACGGTCGGCGGAGTCGCGCTCCTGTGCTTCGTCGCGGGCTTTGTGAGCGCTGCCCCAGACAACGCCAACAACCCCGGGCTCGAGTGGGCGCTCGGCGACATCAGGTTCGGCGTGGATCACCCCTCGCCTTCGATTCGCCGTCGCGGCGCAGTCCTCGCTCACGAACCAGGCGAGCCTTGTCTTCGAGAGGGCGGATCAGACGGTCGCCCTGTCGAAGGCCGGATTCCCCTTTCGCGTCTTCACGCTCAGCAGGCTCCACCAGGTCCTCGGCCCCTTGGCAGCCACCTCGGTGATCGGCGCCGGATTGGGCTGCTTCCTGATCGTCAGCTACATGGACGAGACGCCGTCGAACGCTGCATTCATGCAGCTCGCAGGAGTCTTGGGCGCGGGTTTTTGCGCTGACGCTGCTGGCCCTGCTCGTGTGCACGCCCTCGAGCGGGCACGTCCTGACGTCCAGCCGCAGGCGCAACGACTGACGCTGCTGCTGCATAATCGGAAGGCGTGGCGCGGCTCGTCTGCCGCGCCACACGCCCTTTTCCATCCGTCTTTTTGATCCGCGCTGCCCGCCTTCGGCATCGTTTCAGCCTCGCCCGCACCGCCGGCCTTTGGCGCCCATGGCCTCAGCGGCGAATGCAGCCTCGTCTCCGGAAAACAGGCGGCCTCACCGCCGGATGACGGGATTGCGAGCCTTCCGATTCCCTCGCATCTCGACCTCGACGGTCTGGCCCGACACGATCTGCGGCTCGACGCCGCGCACGCCCGGCGAACCGGTCAGCACGATGTCTCCGGGCAGCAGGGTGAACATCTTCGAAGCGTGCGAGACGAGTTCGGGAACCGAGAAGGCGAGCTGCGACGTGCGGCCTTCGCGCGAGAGCTCGCCGTCGATCCGCGAGGTCAGCGCCAGATCGGACGGGTCGAGCTCGGTCTCGATGTACGGGCCGACGGGGCAGAACGTGTCCGTCCCCTTGGCGACGGCGAGGTTCGCGTGGACTCCGGTGACGTCGTCGGCGACGGTGTACCCGAGGATCGCCTCGTGGGCCCGCTCGGGCGGAACGTCTTTGGCCACGCGCCCGATGACCACGGCGAGTTCGACCTCGTGCACGACCTCGGGAAGGTGGGGCGGAAGCACGATCGGGTCGTCCGGCCCGACGACGGAGGTGTTGGGTTTGAGGAAGACGAGGAGGTCGTCCGTCGAGGCGGGGGCTCGCCGTCGGAATAGGAGCCGCCGAAGCCGACGACCTTCGAGCGCGGAATCATCGGAGAGACCAGCCGGACGTCTTCCGGGCCCTGAGCCGCTGGCCGGTGGGCTTGCCCTCGCCGAACAGCGGATCGTCGGCGAGGAGGATGAGCTCGTCGCTGTCTTCGTCGACGACGGCGTATCGCGGGCCCTGGTCGAGCCCGATTCGTGCAATCTTCATACGGGGATTTTTAGCGTGAGATGCGTCTCGCGCACTCGGCGAGCCAGACGTCGATGTGTAACGCAGTTCCAAAAAGGCTAGCCTTGCCGTGTATTCTCCCAATGCCGCACCCCAACGTCAGGAGCGCCCGTGAAGAAACATCGCGACGGATCGTGGTCCGACAAGCCAGTTGCAGCCGTCAAATCCCATATGACCGTGCCGTGGCTCCTCGCCCGACGCGCAGCGAAGGCCCCTAACGGCGTGTGCATCGAACGCCGCACGGAGATCGGCGCCTCCTGGGTGAAGATCACCGCGGCCGAGTTCGAGTCGGACGTGATCCAGGCGGCCCGCGGGCTCATCGGCCTCGGCCTGAAACCTGGCGAGGCGGTCTCGATTTTCGGCGCGACCTCCTACGAGTGGAGCCTGCTGGACATGGCGGCCCTGTACGCGGGCCTCACAGTGGTTCCGATCTACGAGTCGAGCTCGGCCGAACAGATCCGCTGGATCGTCTCCGACGCCGACGTCCGCCTCGTCCTGACCGACTCGGCCGCACACGCCGCCGCAGTCGACTCTGTGAAGACGCCCGGCCTCATGCCGACGCTCGTCTACGACAGCGACGGTTTGCAACAGCTGTACGCGGCCGGCTCGGGAATCGACGAGGCTCGCGTGCTGGAGAGGAAGAATGCGCTGACCGGCGGGGACACGGCGACGATCATCTACACCTCCGGCACCACCGGAAACCCGAAGGGCGTCGAGCTGACCCACGGCAACATCGCGGCGATCACGATGTCCACGCTCGCCGCCGAAGGGCCGATCATCGACCGCGGCGACAGCAGAGTCCTCCTCTTCTTCCCCCTCGCCCACGTCATGGCCAGGGTCGTCTTCTACTTCGCCGTCGCCGGCCGCGGGCGGGTGGCGCACGTCTAACGTCAAACACCTGCTGAGCGACATCCAGTCTTTTGAGCCCTCGGCCCTCCTGTGTGTGCCGCGGGTCCTGGAGAAGGTCTACAACGCGGCCGAGGCGAAGGTGCGCGGGCTGCGGCTCAAAATCTTCCGATGGGCGGCGCATGGCGGTGCGCACTCGCGCAAGAGGTTCCGCGGGCCGCTGTTCCTTCTCCAGCGGGCTCTTGCGCGCGCCCTCGTGTGGAAGAAAGATCACCGCCGCCCCTGGGCTCGAACTGCCGGTACGCGATATCGGCGGGCGCTCCCTGGGCAAGTGGCTCGGCCACTCTATCGCGGCATCGGCCTTTCGGTCATCGAGGCTTTCGGCCTGACCGAGACCTCCGGCCCGTCCACAGCCAACCGCCCCGGCGCCTTCAAGATGGGCACGGTGGGCCAGCCCCTTCCCGGAACCGCCGTGAAAATCGCCGACGACGGCGAAATCCTCCTCAAGGGCCCGCACGTTTTCCCCGGATATCACAACAACCCCTCAGCCACGTCCGAGGCGTTCGAGAAAGGCTGGTTCCGCACGGGCGACGTCGGCGCCATCGACAAGAACGGATTCTCTCGGTCACCGGAAGGAAGAAGGAGCTCATCGTCACCGCGGAGGCAAAAACGTCGCCCGGCCGTCCTCGAGGACAAGCTGCGCGGGCATCCGCTCATTTCGCAGGTCGTGGCCGTCGGCGACAAACGCCCCTTCGTCGGGGCGCTCATCACCCTCGACGCCGACATGCTTCCCGGCTGGCTGCGCGGGCACGGACTGCCGCACATGGACGCGGCCTCGGCGGCGCGCCATCCGGCCGTCCTCGAAGCGCTCCAGCGGGCGGTGGACCGGACGAAACGAGCAGGGTCTCGCGCGCCGAGTCGATCCGCAAATTCACGGTGGTCAACGGCGACTTCACGGAGGAGAAACGGCCTGCTCACCCCGTCGATGAAGGTCAAAGCGCGCTGACGTCCTCGAGCGCCACGCCGACGTCGTCGAGGGCCTCTACGCGAACCCTCACGGATAGAATCCTGTTCACTCGACCGCCCGCAGGACGTCGTCGGGGTCAGCTCGCCGCTTGGCGCGCACGGGGCATTCCCCAGAACAACGCAAAGGGGGACTGCCAGGAGTATGACGGCCGCCGACGACATCGGCGGGAACTTCCAAGGCTCCACGGGAAGAAGTTGACGAGGTCGGCCGAGGATACGGCCGCCGTTGTGAGTAGCGATGCGCGAAGCCCAAAGCTATTCCCCACAAAGCCGCGATGAGGCCCGCAGTCAGCAATTCGATCGAAAGCACTCCGAAGATCATCTTCCTGCTCCAACCGACGGCCTTGAGGATTCCTATGTCAGCGGTAGCGGTGGCGCACCCACAGGCTTCCCGCCACCGACCCCAGGGCAAGCGAGATCACCACGATGATCGCCATGAATATGCGAACTGCGCCGCGCAGCACGGAAAACAGTCCGCCGAGCTCGTTGATTTGGGAGGCCAGGCTCTTTGACCGCATAGCCTGGCCGGCCAGTCGCGATTGAACTCCATTGACCATTTTTCCGACTTGACTTTGACATAGCCGGTGACAAACGACACGGGCTCCTTGCCGCCGTTGAGCTCAAGGAGGTCGTCGTAGGCGACGTATGCGGGAGTGGGCCCATCGGCTCCGGGAACCGAATTGTCGGATATCCCGACTACCGTGTACGTGCGGCGGGCAGGCTCACCCGTCCCGCGCCCGGTCTGCCGTGTACTCCAAAGTCACTCGTTTTCCCATCAATCCCGCAGTTTTCCTCCGGGAACCTTTTCGGGAAGGATGATCTGACCGCGTTTGAGGGAGCCGGGCGAGGCCCCTTCGACCATCCGCGGCTCCAGGCCGGGAATGACGGGGGAAGCCCAGAGCACGCCCGGATTCACGCTGCGATCCGGCCAAGTGGAACTCTCGGACAGTGCGAGGTCGCGTTGGAACCACGGGTAGACTCCCGTCACGCCGTTTGTCTTCGCAATCGCGTCCAAATTCGCCTCGAGAGGTCCTTGCGCGCATGTTGGTCCGCTCCGAAAGCTCAATGAGCGTCAAGGCCGACTTTTCCTGCGAATTCTGAGCGTAGACGGATATCCCCGCGCCGATGACGGCCTGTCCGTTGAGAAGAAGGATGAGGAAGAAATCGCTATGAGCGCGATGGTTGAACGGTTCCGGCGCGGCAGGTTTGCGTGCTCGCGCAGCAAAGATTTGACTCGATTCATCGTCCGCCCTCGTTTCTTCCGCCGGTCTGACAGCACGACAGTTCGGCTCGTTATGCCCGCAACGCGCGGATCGTGGCTGGCGATGGCACCCGATTCCCTCATCCGCGCATTCGGCGAGGGCGCTGAGCACTTGGCCGGCATTGTCTCATCCAGGGCCGACGTCGGCTCGTCGGCTAGAAGCAGAGCAGGAGAATTGACCAAGGCCCTGCGCAAGCGCCGCCCGTTGCCCCCCTCCCGGAGAGCTGTTTGGCGGGGTGCCCATGACCTCGTCGAGCCTGAATCGTCGCATCGCCGCCTTTCGTTCGTCGGCGGAAGAACGCAAAGGCCGCGACGGCGAGATTCCCCTCGAGCGGATCTCCCCAGCAGATTCGCATTCTGAAAGACAATTCCAATCGTCTTCGCCCGATACAAGGCCTGGTTCTTCACGGTCTGACCATCGACCCGTCAATTGTCACCTTTCCGGACGTGGAGTCGAGAAGTCCTGCGATTCGCACGACGGTGGATTTTCCGACCTCCCGAGGGCCCTGGTCAACCACACCGCTTCGCCGCGCGACACCGTAGAGACTCACATTTTTCGACAACGGCTTGCTCTGCGCCCCCACGCGATATCTCTTGACACTCCTTCGAGGCGAAGAAGCTCTTTGCCTCCGCTTTCTCGGCGGTTCGCCGTTCTTTGTTCGCTCATTCGAGCCTCCAAGCAGACCTTGACCAGGTCAGCCTATCAATCTGTCGATGTGGGTGAGTAAAACTGCACGTCGAGCCCTCTCCGCCCGCACGCAGAAGAAGCTTCGCGTCGGCGCACCCGCGCATCCCCGCCAGCCTCTTGTTCCTGGCGTCCCGGCTCTGTTCACTCAGCGAGTGAACAGAGGACGCCTGCGCCGCAAGATTGCTCAGCAAAAACTGAATGTCACTCGAGTCTTCGCCCCTCGCCCATGCGAGGCGCGTTTCTGCAGCGCGGAAACATGGATCTGACCTCCGTCGTTGGAGAAGACGTAGTGAGCGCTACAGATGTGATCGCCAGCCTTTGCAGCATCTCGTCGTTGCCCGGTTCGAATTCCTTCAACGCCGATTTTTTCAGCTTCGGTTCGATTTGAAGTGCGACTTGCGAGGTGTCGAGATACTCGGAGAGTTGTTCGGTTGAAATTTCGCGGGAGAAAGCCTTCATACGGCTTCGGCAAGTTTGACTCCGTTCCGCCACCGTTTGTCACCGGCGGCGCTTGAGGCACAGCGTAGGCTTCAAGCTGGGTTATCGGCCTGTCTCCGAGCTTTCCGGCATTTCACAGGCTGTCGCGCATTTCGTCGGTGACCGCGTCCGAAAACCTTGATCCCAAGATTCGGGACGCAAGACAGGTGCCGTAATCACGGTTCCCACGTCTCGTGCCCCTGGCCTCGGAAGGGCGAAAAGCCCGTCGTCGCGCTGATAGTGCACCACCTCGTCATAGAGCCGGTCGGAGACCCCCGTCTCCTGTGCCCTGTCTCCGCCGAAATACCTCCCGATCTGGGGTGCGAAAAAGCACCCCAGACCGAGCAGGATGAGAACCGCCACAATCACGTAGACAAGACCACGCCGTGAGGAACTCTTCGTCACGCCGTCAGATGTGCGCATTGGCCACGCGGAGATTGCCGTTGTAGAAGGCCGTGGCGGTCGCATCCATCCCAAGATAGACCATGCCCCAGCCTCCGCATACGGTTCCACTGAGGTACGAACCCTTGGCGCCGTTGTCGTTCGTCCAACTAAGCGTCGCCGAGTCCTGCCTGCTGTCCTCGATGTTCACGCCCTTGATGGAAATCGAACCCAGCCCAATTTGGTAAAAGGACGTCGTATTCCTGATCCATTGCGGGGAAGCGGTCATGGTCGCGGAAGTCTGGAACCTCCCGCACACTCCCCATGTCCACGGCTGGATCCACGCATTCGACGTGAGGGTTTCCCCATTGTCGAAGGTCACTGTAGACGAGGTCTGAGTCGCACTCGCGGACGTCCGGGGCGAGTGCGTACGCACTGAGCCAACGCTGCTACGGTTATGGCAGCAGATCGGATTTCATGATAAAATCCTCCTTACACAGTTTATTTGTTTTGGTGTTGGAAAGCGTCGAACCGCTTTCCAACACCTCGCTAATACCGTCATTGACGGTACGCAGAAACCTTCAGGGCACCATTTGGGTGCCGAAGGTCTCTTTCGCCGACACCGCGCGCAAGGAACGCGCGCAAAGAGATAGAAACCCTGACACGCGAGCAAACAGCGCGCAAAACCGAAGCGGAAATATGTTCGATTTTCTCGCTGCACTCCATCCTGCTGTCTGCACCCGTTTGTCGGTTTTGTTCGTCGTGCTCACCAACGAGCAGCAGATTAAGGACGAATGTCCCTGTCGCACGGGCAACTTGCACACGAGCCCGATCAGGGTCCCCGACCAGGTCTTCGCGCTGAGCGCCGGCAGAGGTTCACGTTGAACGCCGAGGCCGACTGACAGGAGATCCTTTCGCGCCAGGCACGAACAGAAGCTCATCACGGCGTGGAGTACTCTTGAGGCGCCCCCGCAAGCGCACCGCTCCAGGCCCCGCGTGCACGGGTCGCTTCGCGAACCCCGTCCTCGTCGAAGGAGGCACGATGATATCTGGCCGCACAAAGGCGTTTGCCCTTTTCGGCTCGCCCGTGAGCATTCGCTTTCCCCGCCATGCACAACGTGTCCTTCGCCGAGCTCGGGCTCGACTGCGTCTACCTGTGCCACGACGTCGTCCCTCGGCCATAGGCGCCGCCGTCGCGGGCGCGCGCGCCATGGGCTTCGCGGGCTTCAACGTGACGATGCCGTGCAAGGCCGCCGTGATCGAGCATCTCGACGAGCTCTCCCCCGCGGCCCGGCTCATGGGCGCGGTCAATACGGTCAAGCGCGAGGGCGATCGGCTCATCGGCCACAACACCGACGGAGCGGGCCTGCTGCGGTCGGTCGCCGAGCGAGGCTTCGCCGTGGCGGGCGCCGACGTCGCGGTCATCGGCGCAGGCGGCGCGGGCTCGGCGGTTTACACTCAGGCCGCGCTCGACGGCGCGGGGAGAGTCTCCGTCTTCAAACGCGCCAACGCGTCCTTCGGGCCGACGTCGCAGAAAATCGCCGCGCTCTCCGAGCGCACGGGCGTGAATCTCACGCTCGCCGACGTCGCCGACGAGGCAGCCCTCGAGCGGGCCGTTCGGGAGGCGGACATCGTCGTGGACGCCACCCGGGTGGGCATGGCGCCCCTCGAAAGCCAATCAAACGTCAGGGAAGAATGGCTCCGCCCCGGCCAGGCCGTGGTGGACACCGTCTACCACCCGCGCGAGACAGAGCTGCTCGCCCTCGCAGCCCGGGCCGGGCCACCCCGATCGACGGGCTCGGAATGCTCTTTGTGGCAGGCCGCCATCGCCGAGGAAATCTGGCTCGACGTCGCCATGCCGGTCGATCGCGTCCGCGAAGCCGTGTTCGGAGGCTGAATTCTCGGCGGCCAACCCATCGAGGAGCGATGCTCCCGAGGCGGCCAGGCGCCCGGCCATGCCGGGGCAACGGCAGTTTCCATGCCGAGGCGATTCCAAGACAACATGAGGCGATGACGGCGGACGCGAAGTTTTCTGTCATCGGCAGGAGAATTCGAACCCCTTCTTTGTCAGTTCCCGGAGCCACGAGCTATTCGCCGTCTCAAGGGACTTCACTACGACGTGATGGTTCCACCGGCGGGCGCTGACTTGGGTGACCCTGTGAATGCCAGGAAATTCCTCCCTGTGATCCAAAGTGACATTGAGATAGAGCGTTCCGTCGCCGGTTTTCTCGTATGCCCACATCCAGAGGAATTTCCGATTGACCGAGTAGCTGACCTGAGAACGAAGCTCTCTTTTGACGCTGCCCAGGCCCATCACGTACGCATCGATCGCCTGACAGTACGCGTCGGTCTTCGGCTTTTTCGAGAACTCTCCGATCATCTTGTTGCTCGGCACAGCAACCTCCTCGAACAGCCCCTAATCCCGTTCGTGCGCAAGGTGGGACTCGAACCCACACGCCCTAGGGCACCAGAACCTAAATCTGGCGCGTCTACCAATTCCGCCACTCGCGCGCTGCCACCACATTCTAACGGCTCGCGGCGCGGCCGGCCATCGTAGTCCTCGGCGCAGGCCGCCAGCACATTACTAGCGCTTTCTTCCGACGGCGGCGCGACTAAAGCGGCAAACCCATCGCAGACGCCCGCCGCTTCCGGCGCCGCGACGCGAGCCGCCCATCCGTTGCGCCGTCGCCAGTCATCCGTCGGAAAAAGCGGCTAGTCGATCCCCAGTTCCTTGCGCAGGCGCGCCACATGCCCCTTGGCCTTGACATTGCAATTGGCGAGCAGAATCTTGCCGTCCTTGCCCACGACGAACGTAGATCGGATGACCCCGCGCACGATCTTCCCGTAGTTCTTCTTCTCGCCGAAGGCTCGGCACGCCTCCATGACGTCGCGCTCGGGATCGCTGGCCAGCGCGGGAAGTTCAGGCGTCGCGCCGGGCGAACTTCCAGAAGCCCAGCGAATCCGGCGAAACTCCGACGACCGAGTATCCGGCGCCTTTCAGCGAGTTCAGGCTGTCGCGGAAGTCGCACGCCTCGGTTGTGCATCCGGGCGTCATCGCCTTGGGGTAGAAGTAGACGATCACGCCCTTATCCGCCTTTGCCCAGCGCCTCGGACAGCCGGATGTCGCCGTCGGTGCTCGGGAGGTGAAATCGGGCGCAATGTCGCCGACGTCGAGTTTGACCATGCGACTATCTTGCCACTGCCGCCTCGTTTCGACCGCCCAAGCCCCGCCCCGTTCACCCGGCGAGAAAACCTCCGCTCAGGAAGCGACGGCCAGAATCTCCCTGGCACACTAAACGCATGAGCGAAATCGATTCGGATGCCATCGGCCCTGGTTGCCGCCCGAGGACCTGCGCTTCGTCCGCGAAAAAGGTTCCCATGGTCTACGTCGACATCGTCCCGGTTCGCCTCGACGAGGGCGGGCGCCCGGAAGCGGTGGGAATGCTTTGTGCGCCGACGACGAAGGAATCAACCGGGCTTTCCCGTCCGGGCGCATCCTGCTCTACGAGACGATCCGCGAGGCACTCGCGCGGCACATCGACAAAGACCTCGGCCCATGGCGCTCCCCGAATCCCGGCGGTTCTCACGCCTTTCACCGTCGGCGAATACTTCCCCATGGGGAAGGCTGGCACGACCCGCGCCAGCACGCCGTCTCCCTCGCCTACATCGTCCCCCATGCAGGGCGACTGCAACCCGGGCGACGATTCGCTCGAATTCTCGTGGTTCACGCCCGGGAGCCCATGCGCGCGAGCTCCAAGCCGAGCTCATTCCCCGCGCACGCATCCCTGCTTCGCCGCGCCCTCGCCGCGCTCGGCTGCGACGCCTAAATCCTCGCGGCCAGCGCCCGAAACGCCTTCTCCGGTGCGATATGGCTTCCTTGCGTTCCGGCGTCGCTCAGCGCTGAAACCGAGAGGCCCTCAGGCCCTGAATATCGGGTCGTATCCGAATCCGTTCTCGCCGCGCGGGCGAAGAGGAGGCTTCCGCGCACGATTCCTCCGCAACCTCCTCCCGCCCGTCGGGGCGGCCATCGCCGCGGCGCACACAAAGGACGCCCCGCGATGCCTCTCCGGAACGTCGGCCATCTGCGCCAGCAAGAGCTCCAGGTTCGCGGCGTCGTCGCCGTGCCTTCCGCACCACCGCGCGGAAAACACCCCCGGAGCCCCGCCCATCGCGTCCACGCAGATGCCCGAGTCGTCGGCGAGTGCGAGCAGGCCGGTCGCCTCCGCCAGCTGCCTGGCCTTGATGAGGGCGTTGCCCGCGAAGGTCACCTCGTCCTCGACCGGCTCGGGGACGTCGAACGCCTCGGCGCCCACGATCTCCGCTCCGGGCAGGAGCGGCAGGAGAATCGCGCGCAGCTCCGCGACTTTGTGCGGATTGCGGGTGGCCAGCACAAGCTTCATCGGTTCTCCCATCCGGCGACGATCCGAGGATCGATGGGGTTGTCGCCCGTCAACGCCTCTTTCTGGACGGCGGCCAAATGAGTCGTCCCGATCGCTGCGAGGTCCAAAGCTCCCTCAGCTCGCCCCTTGAGAAAGGCGCGTGCTGGCGGTCCCCTGAATCTCGATGAACTGGCCGGCGCCTGTCGCGACCATGTTCATGTCGGTGTCGGCGCGTGAGTCCTCCTCATAGGGCAGGTCGAGCACCGGGCGGCCGTCGATCGACGCCGACCGACACTGCGCTCACCGTGTCGCTGAGAACCGGCCTGCGCGGTTTGACGATCCCTTTTCCCCACAGCCCAATCGACGGCGTCGGCCAACGCCGCAAAAGCGCCGGTGATCGACGCCGTGCGGGTGCCGCCGTCGGCCCGAAGAACGTCGCAATCAGCTGGACAGTATTCTCGCCGAGTGCCCGCATGTCGACGCAGGCGCGCAGCGCGCGGCCGATCAGCCGCGAAATTTCGTGCGTCCTTCCGCCGATCTTTCCCTTGACCGACTCCCGGGACGAGCGTTCGTCCGTGGCGCGGGGAAGCATCGAGTACTCGGCGGTCACCCAGCCCAGGCCGGTGTCCTTGCGCGCCAGCGCGGAACGCCTTCCGTGAAGGAGGCGACGCACAAAACCGTTGTTTTGCCGAAGGAGACGAGAACGCTGCCTCGCCTGCGTCGAGCCAGCCTCGGGAGATGGACACGGGACGCATGTCGTCGACGGCTCGGCCGTCTGCTCGTTGACTCATGCGTGCGATCCTACCGCTTTCAGACGCGGTGCTCCTCGCCCGGAAGCACGGCCCGCACGGGGCCCTCGTGAGACGCGCTCGGCGCTCCGCCGAACCGCCTCGGGGTCTGTCCACGGCTGCAGGTGCGTCAGCAGCCTCGCCGCGCCCGCCCGCTGGGCGAGCTCCCCGGCGCGCGAACCCGTCATGTGGACGCCGCGCACCGAGTCGCGCCCGTCTTCGAACGCGCACTCCGAGAAGGAGGTCGACGCCCCGGGCCATCTCCACCTCCGTGTCGCACAGGTCGGTGTCGCCGGTGTAGCCGAGGGTGGCATTGCCCGGGCCGAGGTCGCTCGGCCCGCTCACCCTCATCCCCACGCAGGGCACCGTGTGATCGGCGGCGAAAGCCTCAAGCTTCATCGGGCCTATTTCGACGACGTCGCCCGGCCCGATCTGCTTGAACTCGAACTCGCCCTCGTAGGTCTCCTCGTCTGGGTCCCCGCCGAGCTGGCGGGTGCGGCACTGCCCGTCGCCCGGGCTGTAAACGGGGATCCGTGCAAGCGGCCCGCCGGGAAACCAGCGCCGATACACCTGCATGCCGATGATGTCGGCGCAATGGTCGGTGTGCAGATGGCTGAGCACCATCGCGTCGAGGTCGGCCGGGTCAAGGTAGTTGAGAAGCTGGCCCCATGGCTCCGGGGCCGAAGTCGAGGACGGCCGAGTATGTGCGCAGCCTGCCGTCTCGTCCTCCCCGTCGGCTTGGAGAAGATAGGCCGACGCCGAAAACCTGCCCGACATCGAACCCGAGCAGCCGATGACGGTCAGTCTCATGCGCTCACCCCGAGCTGATCTGGGAGATCGAGGCGCCGCGCCGACCTCCGGGCCGAGGAACCTTCCCGCGAGCTCGCCGAAGCGGGCGGGGTCCCCGTCGCGTAAAGCGGCGGTCGGGCCTGTTCTCGGGCGGGGCGAACAGGTCCCGGGAGGCGAGCTCGGCGTAGACGTCGCGGGCGGTCTCGTCGGCGGACGAAACGAGCGTGACGGACTCGCCCATCGTGTATCCGATGGCCCCCGCGAGCAGCGGATAATGCGTGCATCCGAGCACGAGTGTGTCCACGCCGGCGTCGCGCACGGGCGCGAGGTAGCGCTCGGCGACCTCCTCGACCTGCGGGCCCGCGGTGATCCCCGCCTCGACCAGCTCGACGAACTCGGGCAGGCCGTCGTCAGCGTCAGGTCCGGCGCGGCCGCGAAGGGCGTCCTCGTAGGCGCGGACCCGATTGTCGCCGTCGTTCCGATGACTCCGATGCGCCGGTTCCGCGTGGCTGACACCGCGCGCCTGACCGCGGGCTGGATGACTTCGACGACGGGGATCGAGCGTGCGGCCTGATAGCGTTCGCGCGCGTCGTGCAGCACCGCGGCCGACGCCGAGTTGCAGGCGATGACGAGCATTTTGACGCCGGAGTCGACGAGGCTGTCCATGATGTCCAAGGCCAGCTCGCGCACCTGGGCGATCGGCTTCGGCCCGTACGGAGTGTGGGCGGTGTCGCCGATGTAGGTGATCGACTCCTCCGGGAATTGGTCGATGATCGCGCGCGCAACGGTGAGCCCGCCAACGCCGGAGTCGAAGATGCCTATGGGGCGAAAGTCCATGGACAAAACTTTATCGGTGAGGAGTCTTATTCCTCGCAGCCAAAAGCAGTGACTCTTGCCACCAGGTAACCATTGTGTGAGAGAACGCGAAGCACCCGTCGGGGTCTGCACCTCGCGCTGATTGCCCTTGCCGTTTGCCCCCGTGATGTCCTGGGCTGCCTCGTAGATCTCCCTGTCCGTCCTCCTCGCCTTGGATGTCCAGGGCGTGAGGCGAGCACCAGCCGGATCGAGTTGATCGCCGATATCCACCTGGCATGTCCTCGTTGCCGACCCACGTCGTCCGTGGCCCCGTTGACCGACCGCCACAGTATGAACAGATGTTCGGCCTTGGCGGCCGACAGGCTCGCAGAGGTCATCTCCCGCAGAGCCTCGGCCTGCCTCGGGTCCTCGGACATGTCCGGAAGGAGCCGGAACATCGCGTCGTCGATGGGCCTGCGTCCGCCCGCCCGCTCGGAGTCCGCCAGCTCTGGGTCCGCCCGTCCGGAGCTCGCATACCCGTCTGCGACGCCGGAGAGCTCGGCCTCGTAAACGGCGAGCGGATCCGCCCCGCCGCGTCGGAGCTCTCGCGTTCGGCCAGATCGGCCATCGAATGGCCGAGCATCTCGACGACGTCGCACGCCATCCGCGCAAGCAGACGCCGCTCGGTCTCCTGCGCCTTGGACAGGTAGCCGCCCCTCCAGGGTCTGAACGCCTCCATCGCCCTCACTCCGCCTCTTCGATCGTCGCCCACAGCCCGTAGGACTGCATGGCCTGAGCGTCGGCCTCCATCTGCTCGCGCGCCCCGCGCGAGACGACGGCCCGGCCCTCGTTGTGCATTGGAGCATGAGCATGCGCGCCCGGCGCCTGCTCATGTGAAAATAGCTTTCGAAAACCCACTCGACGTACGTCATGAGATTGACCGGGTCGTTGTGGACAACCGTCCTCCAGGTCCCGAACCTCGCGGGGACCTCCGCTGGCGCTGGCGTCGAAGAGGGCGTCGACTGGCTGTTCACACAACTAGTCTACCCGTAACCATGCTGTTTTGAGACGTTTCGCCCCGGTTTTCTCCGGCGACGCTTCGGCGGCCTGCAGCATGCGAAAACCCAGCCTCCGCGCACAACGGCTCGCGTGCCGTCTGAGGCAGTCTCCCGGCACGCCCATCCCGCAGTCCGGAGACAAGCCCGACGGGCAAACGGGCGGTTCGCTGCAGACCCAGCCGGCAGCCTCGCAGCACATTCAACCGGCAACCTCACAGCAAGCCCGACCGGCAACCTCGACAAGCTTCGCGCCCTGCGCCCCATGCCCCTGCCCGCCCTGAGCGGCGCGCAAATCGGCCGCCGGCCTGTGCGATCCGGCGTCCAAGCCCCGCTCACCCGTAGCGGCGTCCGGCGTTCAACTCGCGTACGATTGCCACATGGCATTCTCCACGACGTCACTCATGACCGACATGTACGAGCTGACGATGGTCGACGCAGCCATCGCCTCCGGCACCGCCGAAAGGAAGTGCGTCTTCGAGGCCTTCGGGCGCAGGCTTCCCGGCGAGAGGCGCTACGGCGTGGTCTGCGGCACCGGGCGCGTCCTCGAAGCGATCCGCGATTTCCGCTTCAACCCCGAGGAAATCGAGTATCTCGCGTCTCGCGCGATCGTCTCAGACCGCACCGCCGAGTACCTCGCCGACTACCGCTTCACGGGCGACGTTTACGGGTATGCCGAGGGCGAATGCTATTTCCGCACTCCCCGTCCTCACGGTCACCGGCTCATTCGCCGAATGCGTAGTGCTGAGACGGTCATCCTCTCGATCCTCAACCACGATTCGGCGGTGGCCACGGCCGCCTCGCGCATGACGGCCGCCGCCCACGGCCGCCCCTGCCTGGAATTCGGCGCGCGCCGCACGCACGAAACCGCGGCCGTCCACGCCGCGCGCGCCGCCGTCATCGCGGGTTTCACGGCGACGTCGGACCTGGAAGGCGGGCGCACCTATGACCTCGGCGTCGCCGGGACGTCCGCGCATTCCTTCACCCTCGTCCACGATTCGGAGAAGGAGGCGTTCGCCGCCCAGATCGCGACGATGGGCACGGGGACCACTTTGCTGGTGGACACCTACGACATCACCGAGGGCGTGAACAACGCCGTCGCCGCCGCACGCGAGGCCGGCGGCGAGCTGGGCGCGGTCCGGCTCGATTCGGGCGACCTCGTCGCCCAGGCGTTCACCGTGCGCAAGCAGCTCGACGACCTCGGCGCGACATCGACGAAGATCACCGTCACGAGCGACCTCGACGAATACTCCATCGCCGCCCCTCGGCGCCGCGCCGGTAGATTCTTACGGCGTCGGAACGAGGGTCGTGACCGGCTCGGGGCATCCGACGGCGGAGATGGTCTACAAGCTCGTCCAGCGAGAGGGCGCCGACGGAAAAATGCACGAGGTGGCCAAAAGCTCGAAGAACAAGGCAAGCGTGGGCGGACTCAAAGTCGCAGGCCGCGTCTGCGACCAGCGTGGCAGCGCCGCCCAGGAGCTCGTCGTCTCGGCCGGAAGCTGGCAGGAGGGCCTCGACTACCTCGAGCGGGCGGGCGCCCGCCCTTCAGGTCAAGCTCGTCGACGCCGGCGCGATCGACGAATCCCGGATCGGGAAGGCGGCCATCGCAGCGGCCGCCGCCCGCCACGAGGAATCCCGCGCCGAGCTCCCCTACGACGGATGGCGCCTTTCCAGCGGCGAACCCGCCGTCCCCACCAAAATGCTCGACATCTTCGAGGGCGACGACTGACACTTGCGCCTCACTGAATAAGGCCGCGTTTTCGTGAGCGTATAGCATAACACCGGCCCCTCTCACGTATCACAGGCTTCGGCCGCCGATGCGCGATGGGTCGGTTTTCTTGCCGCGCCCCCGCGAAAAGACTGCTTCTTTCCGCATTCTACGCCGGATCTGAGAGCTCTACGTCCGCCCCACGAACCATCGGCGCACCTGCCCGATTCGAGATTCGATCTGTTCGACGGAGGCCCGCGCCACTTCCGGCCCGCCGCAGATTCGGCGGAGCTCGGCGTGGACGAAGGCGTGCGGCTGGCCCGATTTCGCGCCCAGGCCGAGACGAGCGAGGTCGCTCCTTGCGCACCTCGCGCCGCCGCCGCGGATCGCTGACGGGCGCCGCTTTCTTCGGCTGGGCCGACTGCGCCGCCTGGCGCTTGCGCAGAAGAGTGGTGACCTGCTCGGGCTCCAGAAGCCCCGGAATCCCGAGGAAATCGGCTTCCTCGTCGGACCCGGCCTCGGCGCCCAGCCCGAATTCGCCGCCGTCGAAAAGCGCCCTGTCGAACGACGCATCCGATTCGAGCGCCTCAAAGCCGGGGAATGCGAGCTGGTCGCTGGCCCGCTCTTCTGAATTGGCGCGCTCGAGAAGCTCGTCGTCCCAGCCGTCTTCTCGTTTCTTCTCCCCCAGGGCGTGGTCGCGTTCGACCTCCATCTCGGCCGCCAGGCCGAGAAGCTGCGGGACGGAGGAGAGGAACACCGTCGCGGTCTCCCCGCGCTTGCGCGCGCGCACGAAGCGCCCGATCGCCTGGGCGAAGAACAGCGGGGTCGAGGCCGAGGTCGCATACACTCCGACGGCGAGCCTGGGCACGTCCACGCCTTCAGAAACCATGCGCACGGCGATCATCCATCGCTCGTCTCCAGCGGAGAATTCGGCGATCCGGTCGGAGGCGCCGGCGTCGTCGGAAAGCACCACGGTTGGCCGCTGCCCGCTGATGGCCTCCAGCCTTTCCGCGTATGCGCGGGCGGCCTTCTGATCGGTGGCGATGACGAGGCCCCCGGCGTCGGGAATCGATTTGCGCACGGCGGTCAGGCGTTCGTCGGCCGCGGCGAGGACCGCTTGGATCCAGTCGCCCGCGGGGCTGAGGGCGGTCCGCCAGGCCTGCCCGGTCATGTCTTTGGTCAGAGGCTCGCCGAGGGTCGCTTCGACGACGTCGCCCTGCTTCGTCTGCCACCGCATCTGCCCCGAGTAGCTGAGGAACATGACGGGCCGCACGACGCCGTCGCGCAGCGCCTCGGCGTACCCGTACGTGTAATCGGCGCGCGAGCGGAACACGCCGTCGCCGTCGTCGGCGTACTCGACGAACGGTATCGGCGAATCGTCGGACCTGAAGGGCGTGCCTGTGAGCGAGAGCCGCCGGGCCGCTCCTTGGAAGGCTTCGCGTATGCCGTCGCCCCAGGAGAGGGCGTCGCCGCCGTGGTGGATCTCGTCGAGGATGACGAGGGTCGGCCGAGCGGCGGTACGGCGCTTGTGAAGCCCTGGATTCGCCGCGACTTGCGCGTACGTGACGCACACCCGTCGAAGAAGCTGCCTTCGCCTTGCGCATTCGTGAAGTCTGGGGTCGAGAGTGAGCCCCACGCGCGCGGCAGACTCCGACCACTGCGTTTTCAGATGCTCGGTGGGGCACACGACGGTGACCCGTCGGACAGCGCCCTTTGCCATGAGCTCTGTTGCGATGCGCAGGGCGAAGGTCGTCTTCCCCGCTCCGGGCGTCGCCACTGCGAGGAAGTCCTGCGGCTGGCTTGCCATGTACGCCTGGAGCGCCTCGGCCTGCCATGCCCGCAGGGACGACGCCGTGCCCCAGGCCGCGCGTTGCGGGAAGGCGGGCGAGAGGGTCTCTGCGGCGTGGACGGAAGCGGTTTTCGGCAGGGGGTGGCTGCTCACTTCCCGTTCCCGGGGACGTCGGGGCCGAAGGGCCACGAGGAGCCCTGCTTGCCGAGCTCGTCGCGAATGGCCTTGCATGTCGGGCACACGGGGTACCTCTCGGGATCGCGGGAGGGAGTCCACACTTTCCCGCACAGCGCCACCACCGGATGGCCGGACAGGGCCGATTCGGTGATCTTTTCTTTGCGGACGTAGTGCGCATAGCGCTCGTCGTCGCCGGGGCTGTGCTGCTCCTGTTCGCGTTCGAGGACGTCGACGCTTGGGGAACCCGCGGTCTCCGGGCTTTCTGGGCCGCGCGGCGGTTCGGGAGGCAGTGTACTCATAGGGACGATCTTAACCCCGCCCGCCACGGCACGCTCAGCCCCTCCACCGGGACGTATCCCACACACCAAGCCTGCCCATCAAAATTGCCGCCGACATATTCCGTTCACGTTTTCCGTTCATGTTCCGTTGCGACGCACGCCTATCACCGTCCCGTCTTTTTCGCTGAACAGAAACCCTCCGTCGTGGTGAAAGATCGTGACCATCTCACGATGGACGAGGCTGTGGTGATGCCAGCACAGCAGAACGGCGTTGGCGAGATCTGTGCGGCCTCCCGCTTGCCAGGGCAGGGCGTGATGGATCTGACCGTGGGCAATCGTATCCGAACACCCGGGGTAGCGGCATGTTCGATCCCTGGCGACGACGGCTCTGGCCTGCGCAGGTGTGAACAGACGTTTTTCGCGTCCGACGTCCATCACCTCGCCGCTTGACGAGAACACGACGCGGGAGATCGACGAGTCGCACATCAACCGCGCCAACTGGGTCATCGACAAAGCCGAACCATCGTCTAGCGTCGCCGGTTCAAGCCCCTTCAAAGCGGTTAGGTCCACGGCGGCGGGCATCACCGCCAGAAGCTTTCCGAGCTCCCGCCTTTCTTCGCGAACCCGATTGAGGCAGCGGCCGCTGCGCCCCTGCCCGCTGCCGGTCCCGCAGCGCCTATCGAGTTTTCGCCCTGCCATTTGCCGCTTTTCCTCGAACGATCGGATTCGCCCTTCGAGCAACTCGACTTCTTCTTCGACCGATCCGATTTCAAGCTCGGAGAGCACAGGGCCAGGCCGCTCTCCGACCTCGCCGATGGGCCTCTTCTCGGCGGCGTCCCAGTTTCATCGCCACGCTCGTCTGAGGAAAGGCCGACGTCCAGAGACGCGCACGGTCGAGCAGTTCTTTCAACCTCCACAAGCGTCGCCAAAGGCACGTGAACGGACAGGTGCGGGCGAATTCCTGCGCCTCTGCCCAGGCTGCCTCGTCCAGTTTGAGGCTCGCCAGCTCAATCAAGGCGCCCGCACGACGCTGAGGCAGAGGTCTCGCATCGTCCACACTTTTGCGCCCCATTAGAGCGCCCAACGCGGTGTCCAGGATTGCAGACGTCTCGCTCGAAAGCCACCCGAGACACGCATGCCGAATCCCTCGGGCGCGAAAGCGACCCGCCTGTCTTTCGCCTCCGATTTTTCAGCTCAACGCCCAAAGCGGGATCGTCCTCAAAGCGCGGGCTCTGACCCGCCGCTCGAATTCCTGGCCCCGCAACGTTTCGCCCAGGAAACGAATTCTTCTTGAACCTTCGTCGTTCACGGACTTTTTCAAGATCGGGTGGAAAAGACGTTGCGGACGACGTCGACGTGCTCGGCAAAAATCTCACCGGCTTTAAGCGCTCTCGACAGGACAGGCAAATCCTCTTCCAAGGCGCGGGCCCGTTTGATTTCCCTTGTGTGTCTTTCGGCGATTGGCCAGAAGACCTCTCGTTCCATTGAATGAGCGTACGCATCCCCGAAGACCGCCAGCTGCGCCCTCTCGTCGACGGCAACGAGCACCTGCCCGCGCACAGCGCCTATACGAGAGGCGAGTTTGGCCAGAGCCTGCGCACTCGACAGAAGCTGCTCGTCGGACAATCCGAAGACGTCCTTCTCCCAACTCAGAGACAAGGCTCCAACTCCGCAAGACACTCACCAAATCCGCACCCTCTCCGACAACCGGAATCCGCCCTTTCCCTCCTGTTGCGCACGCTGAAGGTCGACGCAGGCGCTCCGCTCCGAGCGGACGCAACGTCAAGAATGCCGACGTCGGCGCTCATGTCAACAGCCCCTTCAACCTCAGGCCCTCATCTTTCACCTCCATTCTAGAGCTTAGGAAACATAATGTCAAGTTTTTGTTCGAATATTTTTCCCTAAATATAAGGGTGAAGGTAACTTTTAGAATGAATTGATCGGCAACCGCCTACAAACCAAATCGTCAGCACTTTCCATCTCTCCGGCACAACCGCCCCAACGGCTCCGGCCCCACTGCAAACCGATCCATAAGCAAACAGCCTCGCGCCCGGAGCATCGCCCAAACCAGCCAGACCTAAACCACCAGCGGCAGAACGCCCCCCTGCCCTCCCGCCAACCCCTGAGACCGCCCCACGAATCCGCCGCCCCAAGCACCCCTCGACAACAAGCCTGACAACAAGCACCCTGACAAAAGGCTCCCTATGAAAATGGGTCCGGACCAGACCTGACCCCATTGGCTCTTTTTCAGAGCGATGCCGCTCAACTGCGGCTTTTTATTCACAGCCACGTCAATGCTTTTCGTGGCAACGGCCCTGTTCGCCGTCGACATTCTCGATCAACCTGAGATCGCCAGTCGACGCTCGAGGCCTCTACTCGCGGTGGAAAAATCGGTTTTCGCAGCCCAGGCTCGCGAGATCGCAGGCCTGGCCCGCGATCATTCCGTCACGGCCTTCTTCAGAGCAGAGCCGGCGGTTAGCTTGACACCGTAACCGGCGGAATCTGAATTTCCCTCGCCGGTGCGGGTTGCGCCCTTGCGGGCGGCGCGCTCTGTGCGCTCCACAGCCAGGAGGCCCGTAATCTTGACCGCCTCGCCCTTCGAGAGCGAATCGACCAAGACGTCCTGGAGCGCGGCAACGGCCTTGTCGGCGTCCGTCTTCGACAGACTCGCCTTCTCGGCAATTTTGGCAATAAGTTCAGTACGGTTGATGGACATACCCATACCTTTCTGTTGAAGTGGAAGGGCCTGGATGAGCCACTACTCAGTAATCTAGCGGATTTCACGGCAAACTGGCGTAAATCCCGGGCATTAAGTGGCGCGTTTTAAGTGAGATGCGTAACTTTTAGGCCTCGAAGTCCATCTACGGTATGAGTAATTGCAAGGCATTTGGACACCTGCGGGCCCGCAATCACGCTATTGGCCAAACTCCACGCGGCGTGCTAGCGCCGCACTTCCAAAACGAGTTCCAAGGCAGCACGGCATTCTCGATCAGGGATAAGGCGACGTCGGCAAGACACCGGAGCGACGCCGGCGAGCACACCGAGCGACGTGCCGGCATAACGGTCGCAGTCCGACCAAGTCCGCCCGACAACATCGACCAAGTCCGCCCGACGACTCCAACTATGTCGGCCCGACGCGTCGAGCCCGAATTAACGCCGTCGAACCGGAACACGCCGTGTCCGATCACCGTGTTGTCGCGCCGATCACGGCACAGTCAATCGCGGCACAGCCGATCGCAACACACCGGTCTCGCCGCGGACGACTCCGTCCATCGCCGCCCACAGCACAACCATCAGAAAGCTCCCAGGATCTACCGCCATAGTAAGTAGAGCTATAACCCAGGTGCGCAGAGCGACGACAAGCGAGCAAAGGATTGAAACCGTCACTTACCCGAACGCGGCCCACTGACGAACGCAGGCTTAATCGCATTGCGTCCGACGCCGACCACACGGCACACTCCAGCGCCGACCGCGGAACACAACCCGACGCCGCGCGCACAGGCACGGCGGACGCTAGTCCGGCGCCGTCGGCGCAAGCCCGAATCAAATGGCGCACCCGGCACTCGGGTAGCATTGGCCTTTTGGGCGGTATGCTCCGCCGACAGCCCTCGGGCGACGACAGACGCAAGACTCGGGCGCCGAAAAACGGAAAACTCGAGTGTAGACGGACGGAAAGGCCGTATGAAGAAGATCGTTGACGTTGTCAAAGCGCATCCGCGCGTAGCGAGGTACACGTTCTACACGCTTATGGCGATCGGCGTTTTCCCTCGTTGCTCGCGGCGAATTCGAAAACGATCTCGGGCCCCAACATGGCCGAGCTCTTCACCGAGGTTCCGCGCCCCACCCTGCTTGCGATCGTCGTCGGCGGGACTCTGGCCTTCACGGCGACGTGACGCCTACGACATCTTCGCTCGCGCTCATTTCGGTGTGAAGATACCGACTCGGACCTCCCTGAAAATCAGGCGTGGCCCGAGCCTTCAACAACTTCGCGGGATTGGGAGGCTTGACCGGAGGGACGATTCGCGCAAAGTATTACGCGAAAGCGGGCAGACAAAGACACGGCGCTGAAGATCACCCTGGCGGTGTGGGCGTCCAACCTCATCGGACTGTTCGTCGCGCTCGTCGCCACGCTTCCCTTTGCGATCAAATACGACCGCGGGGCCTGTGGATCGTCCCGCTCGTCATGAGCCTCTACATTCTCGCTTTATTTCTGGGGCGGGAAAACTCAAAATCGGCAAAATCGACTTGAGCCGTTCCCCTTCTGCACTGCAAAAACTTCAAGCAGAAAACGGAGATGACCTTCGCCTCGCTCTTCGACTGGGTCATCGCCGGCGTGTATTTCTGGGCGTGCGTTCTCCCTCATCCCCGAAGCGGATCTGTGGCTTTCCTGTTCGTTTACCTGACGGGCACCCCAGTGGCCTCTATATCCTTCATCCCGGCGCGGGCTGGGGAACCTTCGATCTGACGGTGGCGACCCTTTTCAAGGGCGTCGGATACAACACCACGGGCCTTCTTCGGCGATCATCGTCTCATCGCGTTTGCTATTACGCGATTCCCTGATTCTCGCCAGCCTCTACGGGGCGAGCGAGCTGCTGGCGCCGAAGATCGGCTTTGGAGACAAGCGCAAGCGCGAGGACACCCTCGTGACCGTCCTGGGGATCGACGCTCCTCGCCGGCGTCGTCCTCATCATTTCCGTTTTCAGCCCGGCCATTTCGAGACGATTCGACATACTCAACAACATCGTCCCTCACGGCGTCATCGAGGCGTCGCGAATGACGACGCTCCTCATCGGGATCATGCTCATCATCCTTTCCCGAGGCATTCGCGCCCGAGTCGCCAGAATCTGGGGAATCTCGCTCACGATCATGGTGGCGGGGCGGCCACGTCCATCGCAAAGGGCCTCGATTGGGAAGAAGCGCTCATCCTTTTGGTGCTTTCCACAATCCTCTTTTCGGTGCGCAACGCCTTCAATCGGGCTCCGCTCAAGCTGACGGCCAAGGGGTTCGTCGTCTCCGCCTTGACGATCGTCGGCATTCCCCTGGGGATCTTTCTGTGGCGTCTCTACCACGACCACCAGATCGAGCGGCCCTTCCCGGACCACGGCACGGCCTTGAGACACACCTTCTTCTACGGCGCCCTGTGCGTCATCTTGACCCTGACGATCCTCTTTTCCAGGGGAGGACGCCTGGAATTCACGCCTCCGACGGAGGAAGACGTGGCCCGCTACGAGGAGTTTTTGGCCAGTACGGCGGCAACGAGTACTCGCATCTTTTCTTCCTCGGAGACAAGCACGTCTTCTATTCCGCCAAGGGCGACGTCGCACTCCTGTACCGCCCTCATCGCAACAACCTCATTATCTTGGGTGATCCGATCGGCAACGAAAAAGAGCTTCGAGGCGGCCATCGACGAATTCAGTTCGATTGGCGGAGGAACACCGAATGAACGTCGCGATCTACGAGCCTCGGCGAAGTACCTGGCCACAGCGCCGATCAGGGCTTTACCTTCGTCAAGATCGGCGAAGACGCGATGCTCAATCTGGGAACCTATTCGAACGTCGGAAACAAGGGCAAAATCTTCCGGCGCATGCGCAACCGCATGGAGGAAAAGGGAACCCACTTTCGAGCTCATCGAACCTCCATTCACGCAAGAGTTCCTCGACGAAGTTCGATCCGTCTCGACGCTGATCGGCAAACGCGAGGAGATGGGATTCTCACGCGCTTGATCCGGCCTATCTTGGGAGAGCCCCATCGCCGTCGTGCGCAACGAGAAGCGGATCGAGGGTTTCGCATCGATCATGCCGGCCAGCCCGAACGTCGCGTCTATCGACCTCTAGCGCATTCGTCCGGACGCCCCCGGAGGCACGATGGACGGAATCTTCATTTCCCTCATCGAGTGGGCACGCGACGCCGGGTACGAGTACTACAACCTCGGAATGGCACCGCTGTCGAACACCGGGCGGGCAGTCTATTCGGGAAGCAAACAGAAGGTCGTGCGCTACATCTACGACTTCGGCAACCGCGCATACAACTTCAAGGGCCTGCGCTCCTATAAGGAGAAGTTCCGGCCGGAGTGGACCAGCCGCTACCTCGTCTATCGCAACGCCGGAGTGCTCGTCTCCACGCTGCTGTCGGTTCTCGACGTCATCCACCGTCCGCCCCAGGCGAGCGCGATCGGCGTTCGGGACGTTCTCGCAGACTTTCAAGCCGGGCGCTCCTCCCTCCTGGCGAAGGGGCTCGGACGCCCAACGGTCGATCACGGCACCGGCCGCCCCGATTTCGAGGGTCCGCGCAGGGGCGCCCTCCCGCCGCAAAGAATTCGGCGAAGAGGGACGATGCCGCAGCGCCGAAGAAGAGCAAGGTCCACAAAGCAGAAGGGCTGCGCGATCGCGCCGAAGACTCCCATTGCCGCCGAGGCGAAAGCCCAGGCCGAGTCGGCGAAGAAGTCCGGGTCGGCGCCCAAAACCAAACCCGGAGCCGGGTCGTCGTCCAAACCCGGAGCCGGGTCGATGCGCAAGGCCGACGCCGATCCGGGAATCGAAGCCGAGCCGGCGCCTAAAAGCGAAACCGGGCCTGTGCTCAAAAGCGAAGCTGAGCAACTCCGCAACGGCAAAAACCGAAGCCGAGCCAGAGCTGAAAAGCCGAAGTCAAAACCGGCGGACAACGTGAGGCCGAAGCCGATGAGGCCCCGGCAAAGTCTGGAGGTCCGAGGGAGCTAGGCTGACTTCTTCTCGGTGACACACGATATGCCGCATCGAAACCGCTCTCAGAGGCAGCCCCGAACCGCGTGTCGGAATCCGGGGCTGCCTCCTGTGCGGGCATCAGCAGTTTGCGCTGACAGTTAGCGCTGACACCGGCGGTCTGCGTTGCCTCCGGCCCTCTGTGCTGGCATCGTCAGTTTTTGCTAGTCGTTGAGATGCGCTACAGCGTAATCCGCCTCGCTGGCGGTGAATTTCTCGCCATACTCGCTGGTGAGCTGGTCGCGAATGGCCTGAGAAGACATGTGCATGGTCTCTTGGTACTCCTTTGCCTTGGCAAGCGCGTTTGCGTTGTAATCAGCTTGAAGGTTATCGACCGCGTATTGAGCAGCCTCAGCAGGGAACTTATCGGCGTACAGACTGATTAGCTGGTTGTAAATGCCTTTCTTCGACATATGCATGACGTTTGAGTAGCTTTTTAGCCGACCCTCCCGAGAGCATTCTGATACTGCGGGGAACTTTAGGCTCAGCCTCTGGAGTCGGCACCGCGCAGAGCGGCCGCTTCCTGAGGCACTTTGGGTCTGAGGTGCAGCTTCAGCCCGGGCACGCTTTGAGTCTGAGGCGCAGCTTCGGCCCCTGCGCGCGCTTTTTGAGACTGGGACGCGCTGCTCTGCAGCGCTCGAGCGTCTTCCCTCTTCAAGAGCTCTGCCCTGATGGCAGCGATCACAACAATCGAGACAATCGCAATAAACCACCAACGTTTATAGAAGGGTTTTTCAACTGCGGTCTGGGCGCCGTCGGGACTGGCGCCCACGTGGGCGCGGAGTTGGCTGGGACATTGAATCCTCCTGATTCTTCCCTGTAAATAGTGAGCGTCTATTAGTCTATCGGAACGCTCACCTCAGACTGTCTATTTGAACCCAGTTTTTAGCCAATCTTTCTCGTCTCCTCCTTTTCCCCTTTGCCCCCCGCTTCATGCGCCAGAGACGACGGCCTCCCGCGATGCGAGCCCCTCCAGGCGAGAGCCCGGGGCGGGCTGGCGAGGGAAAGCCTGTCCGACTTCCGCCCTTCCCGCCAAGCGGGAGCTCGGAGGGAGGAGCTAAGCTCACAGCGACGCCGATCCGGCAAACGGACGCCGAAAAAACTTGCAGGCAGACATAAAAAGCCCTGCGACGCCAAAACGACGTCGCAGGGACTCAAAAGTGGAGATGGCGGGAATTGAACCCGCGTCCGACGATGCTTGCCCAAGTATTCTCCGGGTGCAGTTCGCAGTGCGTTGTTTTTCGGCCCCAGCGCTCACGCGAACAAGTCGCTGACAGACCCTAGCAGCGTAAAAGTCCCTGAGCTGACCCGCTGCGTGTCAGCTCAGCAGTGGCTTTCAAAGTCGACGCCAGATTCTAAGAGAAAGCACCCTTAGGCTGACGGATTTCGGAGCTCGCTCAGGCGGCGAGGGCGAAATCGGTGCTCTTGTTCTTGGCACCTATTGGTTTGCAGAGAATCGTTAACGAGATGACTCTGCATCCTCGACCCGCTTCCCTTCGGCGCACAGTCGCCGTCGAAACCGATCATCCCCGTATTCTGTTCTCACTGAACGCGCCTCTGTTGAAGCTCAGCCATTCTATATCGATTCTCCGTCGAATTCCAGAGCCAGTTCGCCCTTCGCACACACCGCCCGCATGCACGCGTGACCGTCGACATAGGATTGCCGACGGCGAAAAGAGACGAGTGTCGCGGACGGCCAAGAATAGAACGAGGACAATGAATATAGGATGCAAAAACGAGAAGGACATGCGATGAAGAAAAGCTCGACACGCAAGGGCTCAACGCGCAAAAGGCTGACCTTCGCGGGAGTGGCTGCTTTTGCGATAGGCGGAATGATCGGCTGCAACGCGCCTTCGGCCTCTGAACCCCAGGCGGCCTCGACGTCCAAAGGGGCCGCCGCACAGAGGACGTCCCGCGTCCGCTTCAGCTAAAGCCCGAGGAGCCTCCAACGTTCGCGGGGCTTCGGGGCACTCGCCGTCGTCGGCCTCGCCTCGCAAAGATCTCAACAACCTCGAAGGCGCCAAGCTTTCCATCACCATCATGGGCGACTCATATTCTTCGGGCGTCGGCGGCGGCTCTATTCCGGCGGAAGGTGCTTCGAAGCCCGAACAGCACGGGAAACCTCTATGCGGAGAGCCTTCGCAAACGCGGCGCCGACGTCGAGGTTCGCGACGTTTCGTGCGCGAACTCGCGAATCGAACAGGTCACGATAAGTCAGAAAAGCGCCGTGCTCGGCAGTTCGGTGATCAACGGGCCACAGGCGGAGGGCGTTTCGAGCGGCACAGACCTCGTCGTCATGACGATCGGAGGCAACGACATGGGCTTCGGCAGCCTTCTCAAAACGTGCCTCATATCTAAAAGCCAGGCGGATGAATGTCGGAACAGCATCGCTGAAGCCAGGCGATCCCTTAACGACGTCGAAGGCAAATATCGGCGCATCTTCAGCGCGATCCGTCAACGCGGCCTGCGCTCGGACGCCACGATCGCGGTCATGGCCTACCCATGCTCGTCCGCGACGATTCCTTCACGCTGCGCGACAGTTCGGGTGCCACGGTGCATGTCAGCGACGAAATCCGGGCTCTGAGCCGGGAAGGCAACAAAAAGATGGCCGAGATCGTCAAGGCGGACAACGCATCCCATCCGGGGCAGACGATATTCGTCAGCGACGTCGCCGATCGTTTCGAGGGGCACCAGCCGCACGCCGACCGGAGCAAGGACGACGGCGACGATCTGTGGATCCATCCGATAAATTACTTCGCCGTCGGCAACTTCCATCAGCTGGTATCACCCGAATTCCGCGGGATACCGCCAGTACGCCGCGGCGCTCCAGGACAGGCTGAAGTCCGCGGGCTTCGAGAGGTCGCTTGCGAAGCAGAAAGGCCCCGAACACGACAAAGATTCCGGGCCAGGGCCGCACCTCCAAGCAAGGCAGCGCCTCCAGCCAAGGAGACGCCTCCAAGCAGAGCAACGCTTCATGACGGAGCGAGAGCCCCAAGCCAGGGTTAGAGCCTCAAGCAAGATTAGACCCGGGCGCCTACTAAAACCGAGCGCCCGCAAAACCTCGATCTGAAGCCCGCGAGCTGAGAGGAATCCAAGCGTGCCTTGTCGTTTCCGTCTCGTTTCCTTTTCGGGTTCCCGTGGGCGCCCGTCGATCTGGTCAGCGCCTCCACAGCGTAGACCAGCAGCGATACGGTTTCATCTGCGTCGACCGCGACGACGACGGCACAGGCGCCCTGAGGCGATACCGGAAGAAATCCTTCCACTGGTACCGGGACGTCATCGCCAGCCGCGGAGCCGCGTTATGAGAGTGCGCTGTGAGAGGCGGCGGGGTGCGAGAAGCGCGGGGATATGCGGGACATGCGCTCACCGGCAATCCGTCCGGTTCAAGACGCCGCGCAGACCGCCGTTTTTGACGTCAGTATTGCAGCACTTCCTTAGCCGCGTTCTTGATTCCGCGCACATTGCCATCCCCACACAGGGGTCTTGTCAAGGTACTCGAGCCATCCCGTAGAAAGATTCACGGAGCACGGCAGCGCGAAGGCGGAAAAAATGAGCGTCTGGCTTTGCGCTTCGTATAAGAAATGACTTCGGGGCTCGGTGCCGTCTGGCACATTACCGGGTAAATTCCAATGCCCTTCTGCAGGCCTCGAGGCGCGCCCTTGTAATTGTTGAGCGCAAAGGAAACGCAACCTTCTGTGAACTGCTGCATCATTGCCCCATTGCAGGCGCTCGTTTTGGGTGAGGAAAAAGAACTGGTGGATGTTGACCAACGCCCCGGAAAAAGCGCTTGTTCACCATGAGATAGCTCGAAAGCTCAGGTATGTAGGGTCGGCGGTGCCTGAAGACGCGCTGACACCTTTCCAAGATATGCACCGAACGGCGTATCGGAAGCCGGAGCCTGCGACGTCGGCTGCTGAGGCTGCTGCATGGCGGACTGGGGCTGCTGCATGGCGGGCTGGGGCTGAGTCATCCCAGGCTGCTGCATCGGCGATTGAGGACCGGAAGCAGCGCAGCTCTGCTGCATGGGGTCCTGCTGCGAAGGAAAAAGACTGAGCGGGGCCGTAAGACTGAGCCGGGGCCATAGGGCAAGGCGAACCTCCCTGCGCCGTCGGCGGTCCAAGGGCATGGGCCCCGAATAACCGGTTGATCCCTGCGAGTAACCGGGGAAATCTTGCCGATAGTCCGCCGGGTCTCCGGAATGGCCCGTCAGGGGCGTTCTGATAAGGAACGGTGTTTGGCTGCGGTCGATCTGGCTAAAGGGCGATTGGGCGAGGCGTTGTTGACCGGCATCCCGCATCGACCGCAGACACCGGCGTGTTCCGGAAGGGCTGCGTTGCAATTCAGGCAGAACATTTGCCGCCTTTCAAATCAGCGTTTTCCATAAGCTGATTCTAACGCGCAGCCGCTTTCACCCCATAAGCAAACGTACTGTGAGCATGCGAATACAAAAAGTTTCACCGCTCCTCATTGCCCGCCCTGCTCCCGTACATGGAGTCGATTTAAGGCTATGGCGTTGTTTTTAACGGCAAGAATAGCGTTTTTAATCGAGAGAATGGCATTCAGCGCAAAGGTTTGCCGTCTAAAGTCTTCAGCGCCGACGTCGATTTTTGTCGGACGCCTTTCGCGGCAGCGTGCGCGACCATTGAGATATGGTAAAGAAAAGGTTCCTTCATCAGAGGACGGCAACATGAATCAGGTTGCGACAGCCAGCCAGGGCTGCCACGGCAAGGTCAAGTTGCGACAACAGAAAGCGAAGGCCATGAAGAAGTTCCTGGCGATTTCAGCGGCTCTTGGTCTGCTCGCCGCTTGCGGATCGACGCCTGACCCGAATTCAAAGTCTTCGAAAAGCAACGGCTCCGACAAACACCGACGTCACAAAACCGTGCGTCGGATGGATTAAATGGAGCAGCGGCTCGACGCCTCCGCCGTATTCGTCGCGATGGACCCTCGTGCTTTCCGCCGACGGCGCCAAAGCCTCGTTTTCACACGGCCCGAGCTATGGAGAAAAACCCACGTTCGAAGCGAAGGAATTTTCCGTCGACGCGCGAAAGTCCCAGGCCTTGTGCAAGGCTCTCCGTGACGTCCCGGCGGAACTGAACCCCAAAGTAGGCGGTCCCGCCATGGAGTGGAAGGTGACGGGGGCCTCAGGTGGCGCCACCGACGACAACTTTGGCCCCGCATACAAGGCAGCGCTAGAGATCATCGGATCGCGGCGTCTCGATGAGGCAAAGAGCAAATTCAGCCAGTGGGCAGACGAGTACAAGAAATCGCGTGAAGCCAGTCCCTCATACATGATCGGCGCTATGGCATTGAGCACTGCAGATTTACGGCACTCAAACTCAAAGGCCAGCCCCGATAGCACACGCCAGATTCTTCCCCGACGCCAGCAGAAATCCGTCTTCGACACCGGCGGATTCTGTCTCGACAGCTGAAACCTGACTACTGGCCGAGGTACAGCTGCGGGGCTCAGATTCCATCCGAATACCGTTCATCTAGAAAGAATTGGTTCGACAACCGCCTCAAGCCATTTCTTCTGCAGCTTTGACCCTATCAAGGAAATAGTCAACCGCAACAAGAACTTGGTAAACAGAACGATTTTTATACTCGCGTCGTTTCTGCGCATGAATCTTTACCTTTTTGGGAAGACTGGGATTATCAATGACAGAATGATTCCATAGACGGAATGGTGCGCATCTATTTCTGAGGTATACAAAAGACTTGATGATTTGAGGCAAATGCGATTGTGGAACACCAATCGATTCAGCGACCTGTTTGGTAACCCCGTTTTTTGGGAGGCTTCAATGCTGCGCGACAATGTCCCAAAGGAGAAGACCTCGACGGCTGCCCAGATCGGCAAAGAACGCCATGCTTCCGCAATCAGGGACTCCCTCGTTACTAGAAGCCTCATCAAAGTAGCGATTGAGAAACCGCTCCTTACTTCGCGTCACATCACGCGATACACTCATGAACTTGACTCTTCCCTTCTGGAGAAGGGGTGAAGATGCCTTCTTCCATGAAAACGCCGCGAGCCCGAGTGGCATCGGCGCCAAAGTACTGGGCGAATCGCGCTCGCAGGAGCAGCTCGATTTCTTGGAGTGCATCGAGAATCGCGGCCGAAAGCTTTATATCCGCTTCATACACAACGGATCTGGTCGAATGACACGCCTTTCAAAGAAAGGATCGCCACCAGATGGAAACGTCTGAAAGTGACGAAAATACCCTAGAAAAACGAAAGCAATTGACGCGAGATAGGAAGCTGCGCAGCTCTGCTTCGTCGTCGACTTGCAAACCAGCGCTCGTCAGCTTCTCGACTTGCTCGTCGAAACTCAACCACGGCATTGCCCCACCCCATCGAAATACAGGCCCCGGCCATTTGGGCTTTACGTGGAAGAGGCCTGGCCGGGGGTCGATTGACTGAAGCTTACTACGCAGAACGAAGATCCACATAACCCGATGAGCGTGCGTCTGCTCCCGCTGAAAGGCTACAGCGCGGCGACGCTCATTTCGCGCCTCAATTCGCGGCGGTGCCTCGCTCAAGAACGCGAACGGCGGCGGGCGGCTGCCATGGCGCGCTCCGCGTACCTGTCGGCGTCGCGACGGCGGATGGTCTGCGCTTGTCCCATTCCTGCTTGCCCTCAGCCAAGGCGATCTCGACCTTCGCCCGCCCGCGCAGGAAGTAGAGCTCGAGCGGAACGATGGTCAGCCCCTTTGACTGGACCTTCTGCATGAGCTTGCCGATCTCCTGTTTGTGGAGCAGAAGCTTGCGCTTGCGCGTGGGCGCGTGATTCGTCCACGTCCCCATCGCGTATACCGGGATGTTCGCGCCGTGAAGCCAAGCCTCGCCGTAGCGGTCGATTTCGACCCAGGCGTCGACCAGCGAGGCGCGCCCCAGCCGAAGGGCCTTGACCTCGGTGCCGGTCAGCGACATTCCCGCCTCGTAAGTGTCAAGGATGGAATACTCGTGCCGCGCCTTCTTGCTGCGCGCGATCACCTGCTTTGCGTCGGCTTGCGCCTTCGCCTTCTGGGCCGCCGTCGGCTTCCCGTCTTTCTTCTTAGCCACGGGATCCTCCTTCGCTAGCCCCGGCCGACAGGGCGTCCATCCTACCGCCTTCGCCGGCGTCTGGCCAGCGGCGCGGAGATTCGGCCGACCCTTCCCGCCGGAGGCGACCTGGCAATGCGAAACACGTTGCGCACCGAGCTGAACGTCCCGGCGTCGTCCCTCGAAAAGGACGACGCCGAACGAAACACATCGGACGCACGCTCCCCGCAGAAAGGACGGAGCCCTGACAGAACCTTCAGAAACCGGAAGTCCGTGAACTGAAGTCGTCGGAAAGCATCGGAAACCAGAGCGGTCAGAGCAACCGGGAAGCGTCAGAGAACGGAGCGGTCAGACAACCGGGGAAGCGACAGAAAGCGAGCACGTCAGAAACCGGGAAGAGACATCGGGTTGATGACCTTTCCGTCGCGCCACACCTCCATGTGGACGTGGCATCCGGTGACCTGGCCGGTCTGGCCGGTCCACCCGATGAGCTGGCCCTTTTTGACCGTCTGGCCGGCGGAGACGGCGAAAACCGGACATGTGGTTCGTCACGACGACCCACGAATGCCCGTTGACGACTCCGAGGTTGAGGAACACCTGATTTCCGTGCGTGGAGTTGCCGGGGGCGGGAACCGTCTTCGCGACGATCCCGTCGCCGGCCGCGACCTGCGCCTGCCCGCAGCGGGACCTGAGGTCCACGCCGTTGTGCATGTAGTACCCGCCGAAGGGTAGTAACGCATGCCGAAAGGCGAGGTCACCTGAAGGGGCCGCGGAATGACGGGAACGAGGAAGCCTCCGCCGACGACGGACTGGCCGCGCCTCCCCGCCGCCCGCAGGCTGCTGGGGCTGAGCGGGCGCCGCAGGGCTTTCTTCGCACTGTTCTTCCTGGCCTCAGCCTGAGCCGCGGCCGCGGCGGCCTCCGCCTTGCGGCGGTTTTCGGCGTCGATCGCGGCGATCTGAGAAGCCGTGGCGTCGCGGGCGGTGTTGACCTCTTGGATCGACGTCTGGAACTGGCCCTTTTGAGCCTCCAGCTGCTGGGACTGGCGGTGTACGTCGTTTTAAGGGCAGACAGCTGCTTGGCCTTCGACTCGGCGGCGCTCTGCTTGCTCGTCTTGTCGGCCACGAGCGCGTCCGCCTCAGACTTGAGCTGGGCGACCTTTTTGCGCACGGCGCTCTGGCGAGCCTGGCGATTTCGCGCCATCGCCGTCTTCTGCTGGACCTTCTGGAGCTCCGCGGTCTGCTTGCGGAATGCGGCGCGGGTGTCGAAACCGAGTTGTAGAAGTCCTCTGAGGACCGCGAGCCGACCATGAGGTCCCACGTGCTCGGGAGAGTGTCTCCGCGGTACTCGGCGCGGGCGACCGTCCCCAGGTCCTTGCGGGTGACGGCGATGGTCTTCTCGCCCGAACGGACCTCCTTTTTCGATCGAGTTGAGCTCAGACTGCGCGGCTTGAAGCTGGCCCGCACGACTTCCTGCTGGCGGGTGGCGGCAGCCAGCTCTGATTTCGCCGTTTTCAACTCGGCCTCCGCAACGGGAATCTGAGCCTGGGTCTGCTGGAGGTCAGGCAGACCTTTGCAGATTCGTGTTCACGCCTTCGAGCGAGGACTGTAGTTCTCGATCTGGCGCTCCTGCTCTTGCTTTTTCTTCAGCAGATCGTCGCGCTCGTCCGCCTGGGACGGGGTCGTTGCGGCGAGGGCGAGAGCCGCCGCCGCGAAGGCGCATAGGAAGCGGGAGCTTTTGAATTGACATAATCAGACCTTTGCATAGCGACGCAGTGTGATCCATGAAGCTGAAGCGGCCACGAGCACCGCCCCCAACGACGAGCCATGGGGCGATGACGAACAGATCGCTGGTTTGGATTTGGCGGATCCACGTGACGGTGTCCGACAGCCACTCCTGTATGAAGTAGACGACGGCCGCCCACAGGCCTCCTACCGCCAGAAGCGATCCTATGAGTGCGGCTGCCGCTCCCTCCAATATGAACGGCAGCTCTATGAAGAATTCGATGCGCCGACGTACCGCATGATCTCGGTTTCGTCGCGCCTGGACATAGCCGACAGGGCGGATGGTCGTCGGGTATGAGGAGCAAGGCTACGACCACTCATGACCACCGCGAGGCCCGCGGAGACATAGCTGAGCCTGTCGAGGACCCTGATGAGCGGATCGACCTGCTGAGACTGGTCTTCGACCGTCTCCACTCCCGGGCGCCCGGTCAGAGTCTCGGTGACTTTCTTGTAGTCGCTCGGGTCGGTCAGCTTGATGCGGAAGGAGACCTGCATGTCCTCCTTCGTCACGCCGTCCTCAAAGCCCGATCCCTTCATCTGCTTGCGGTAGTTTTCGAGCGCCTGGCCCTTCGTCTCGAACCTGAACTTCTCGACGTACTTGGACAGCTGGCCGTCCGTGAGCTCCTTGCGGATGGCCGCGATCTGCTTGTCGGTCGCCTCTCCGTCGGCGCAGCCGGCCTTGTTGGAGTTGGCCGGGCACATGAAGACGGAGATTTCGAGGTCGGAGAGCCACTGATCGCGGACCACGCCGATCTGCTTTTGCAGCAGCGACGCCGACCCGATGAACAGAAGTGAGACGAAGGTGACGAGCATGACCGAGACCGCCATGGCCCGATTCGACCACAGACCCTTGAGGGTTTGGGTGCTGATGAAACGCAGCCTCATCCCTTTTCACCTCCGTAGACTCCGCGCGCCTCGTCCCTGACGACCATTCCGTCTTTGAGTTCGACGACGCGCTTGCGCAGCTGATTGACGATGCTCTGATCGTGGGTCGCCATGACCACCGTCGTGCCCGAACGGTTGATGCGGTCAAAGCAGCCGCATGATGGACATCCCCGTTTCGAGGTCGAGGGTTTCCGGTGGGCTCGTCGGCCAGAAGCACCTGCGGCCTGTTGACCATGGCCCGGGCGATTGCGACGCGCTGGCGCTCGCCGCCCGAAAGCTCGGTCATGTAGCGCTTCTCCTTGCCTTCGAGGCCGACCATCTCGATGACCTCGGGCACCTCGGTTTTGATCCTGTGGCGCGGCGCGCCGATGACCTGAAGCGCAAGCATGACGTTCTCGTAGGCGTTCTTGTCGCCGAGCAGGCGGAAATCTTGAAAAACGGCGCCGATCTGGCGGCGCAGCAGAGGCACGCGGCGCTGGGAGACTTTCGACAGGTCTTTTCCGAGAACGTGGATGCGGCCGGACGTGGGGCGCTCCTCCGCGAGGATGAGCGAAAGCATCGTGGACTTTCCGGAGCCCGAGGGGCCCACGAGGAAGACGAACTCTCCGCGCTCGACGTCGATGCTGACATCGTCGAGGGCAGGGTGAGCGCCTCTTTGGTAGAGCTTCGTCACCTTGTCGAATGTGATCATAAAAACCGCCGAATTGATAACGCCATGGGTCGCTAGACCTACGCATCAACCGGGCGGTTTCTCTCAGGCGCGCCGACGACGTCGAAATCCGGACGAAGACCGCCTGCGGACGGAACCTGCCTCTCGTCGGCCGGGCCTCCCCTTTTGCCGTCCGAGCTCTGAGCCCTCTTTTGGCGGCCACCCCTAAGCTTTTCTTTTTCCCGGTTTTGCCGGCCGAGCCTCTCTGCCGAATTGGAAAGCTCTCGGCTCGCCGGGCTGCCTGCAAGCGCCTGCCGTTCGGGGGCCGGCGCCGTCGTCATTCTCCTTCGCCGGCCTTGACGCCCGTCGCCCGCCATCGGATGCCGGCGTCGATGAAGCCGTCGATGTCGCCGTCGAAAACCGCCTCGGGATTGCCCGCCTCGTATCCCGTCCGCAGGTCTTTGACCATCTGGTAAGGCTGGAGCACGTACGAACGCATCTGATCCCCCCACGAGGCCTTGATGTCTCCGGCGAGCTCCTTCTTCTCACGGGCTTCCTCCTCCTGTTTCAGGAGCAGAAGGCGGGATTGGAGCACTCGCATCGCAGCGGCTCTGTTTTGGATCTGGGACTTCTCATCCTGCATCGAGACGACGATCCCGGTCGGAATGTGGGTGATGCGGACCGCGGAGTCCGTGGTGTTGACGGACTGTCCGCCCGGCCCCGACGAGCGAAAGACGTCGACGCGGATGTCGGCTTCAGGAACGTCGATGTGGTCGGTCTGTTCAATGAGAGGAATGACCTCGACGGCGGCGAAGGAGGTTTGGCGCCTCCCCTGGTTGTCGAAGGGGCTGATGCGCACGAGGCGGTGCGTTCCGGCCTCGACGGACAGAGTTCCGTAAGCGTAGGGTGCGCCGACCTCGAAGGTCGTCGATTTGATCCCGCCTCTTCGGCGTACGACGTGTCGAGCACTTGGCGCTGTAGCCGCGGCGCTCGGCCCAGCGCAGGTACATGCGCTGGAGGATCTGGGCGAAATCGGCGGCGTCGACCCCTCCGGCCTCCCGAACGTATCGTCACGACGGCCTCGCGCTCGTCGTACTTGCCCGGACAGCAGCGTGCGGATCTCCAGCTCGGACATGTCGGCGCCGACTTGTCCGAGCTCGCGCTCAAGGTCCGAATAGAGTTCCGCGGCCGTCTCAGGGTCGGAGCCGGCCTCCTCGTCGGCCATCTCTTTGAGAGCCCTCAAGGTCGTCCAACGCGGCGGACATGGCATTGATTTTTGTCCAGTTCGGCCTGGGCGTGCGAAAGCTTGGACGTGACGGATTGAGCCTTGTCTTGGTCGTCCCAAGGTCGGGAGCCGCCGACGCCTCCGTCAGCTCGGCGATGCGCTCGCGCAGCCCCTCCGGATTCGACACGGAGGAGATCTGCTGGAAGGTCTTTCGCAGAGCTTCGATTTCTGCCTGATGATCGGTTGCCACGGCCCAAGGCTACCTCATGGCGCTTCGATTGCCCGCAGTTTGGCCGAGCTCGTCGCGCCGATGCGCACGGATCGCAGCCCGAAGCCGTCGATGGGCAGGGGCAGGCGGACATCCGTTTCGAGCGTCACGGCGACGCCGCCGCGCGGCCCGCGGGTTCGCCGAGTCGGATCCCGTTCCGCCGATCGCGGCGCACGAGGCGCGCTCAACCGGGACGACGTCGTCGATGGCCTCGGCCGCGCCGCGCTCGCAGCAAAGCCGTTCGTCCTCGGCGATAGCCTCGCCGACGATCCGATTCAGACCTCCGGCCTCCCGCGCGATCAAGGCCTTCGCGCCGAACCGTCTCGCACGCTTTCGCTTCGACGTCGCGGATCGCCTTCACAATTCGCAGACTAGACGCGGCGAAAACAGGCCGTCGGCCGCCATTCACACCCTGTGGATAAACACCCTTCACATGTGGATAAATCCGGTTGCCGAGAAGGTACGGTACCCAAAGCGGTGTGTAAAGAGGCATAGGCCATCGAAACGACGTAGGGTTAACAACGTGAGCAATTCTCTGTATCTCGCAGCCCTCGCCGTTGCGGGCGATCGACGGCTTGAAGCCGTGAGCACGCGGCCGCCCTTCGTCAACACGGACGACTACGTCTCGGGCGGAGTGCTCGACGCGCACGGACGCCACTGGATGGTCAAATGTCCCGAAGAACTCGCACGCTGCGACGATCATCGAAGCCGAGGCGGCCTTGCTCCCAACCTCCTCCAGGAGCTGCGGCGCGGCAACCTTCCTTCGACATCCTCCGCCCGCCGGCTTCTGTCCACGCGGCGACCGGAGGGCGGGCCGTCGTGTCCCGCAGCCTTTCGGAACGGCGATCGACTGGGGAGGACATCGGGCGCGACCAAGCGCGCGAAATCGGGCGGGTCATCGCCTCCATCCACTCGCTTTCGCACGACGTCGTCGCCGACGCCGGCCTTCCCGTCTACAGCGCGACCGACTGGCGCATGCGGCTGTTCACCGAGCTCACCGACGCCGACGAGGCGAGCTCCCTCCCCCTCAACCTCCTTGAACGCTGGGAAGACGCTCTGGAAAAGTCCTCGAATTGGAAATTCGAGCCGACCGTAGTCCACGGCGACATCGACGCCGAGAACTTCCTGTGGTCCGACGGCGGAATAGCCACCGTCACGGGCTTCGGCGAGGCGAAGGTGGCCGACCCGGCGATGGACCTCGCCCCCTTCCTCTCCCTGGAAGAGAGCGTCTACGCGGCCGTCATCGACGCCTACGAGCACACGCGCGGCACGGGCATCGACGACGCGATGTACTCGCGCATGCTGCTCATGTCGGAACTGGCCATCCCCAGGTGGCTCATGCACGGTGTGCGCACAAACAACGAGTCAATCCAGAAAGAGGCGCGAAGCATGCTGACGACCTGTCCAAGCAGGTCGCCGAGGCCGAATCTGAACCGCGCGGCGCCCAAGCCGCCGCGGAAAAGATTTCAAACGGGCCGCCGCGGGCTCACTCTCCGGCGGGCCGCCACAGGCCGACTCCGGCTTCCATTCCCGCGGCGAGCGAATCCTCGATGCGCCTGGCCACTTCCTCTTCCGTCAGTTTGGCCGCAGCGAGCGTCTGCCTTCCTTCCGGCTCTCGCAGATAGACGAAGCATGCGCCGACGTCCGCTATGTCCCGCCCGTGGGCGTGGGCCCAGGCGAGCCGATAGATCGCGAGCTGCAGCTCCCGGGAGGCCAAGGCTTCCCCGTCGGGTCGCCGCCCCGTCTTCCAGTCGACGATCGTCGCCGCCGAAAGGTCCGGTTCGGCGGAGGTGTCGAGGACGGCGTCGATCGTGCACCGCACGACGCGCCCGCCGATCACCGCCGAAAGGCTCTCCTCGACGGCGATCGCCGGCATGCGCGCCCACCTGCTGGCCTTGAACGCCTCGAGCAGACGGGCCTCCTCCTCGCGCGTGAGGACGTCCATGTCGACAGGCTGCTCCCCCTGCGCCATGACCGAGTCGATGTCGAGGCCTGGCGGGGCGCTCGTAGAACTCGGCGATGCGCGAATGCACCTCGGTTCCTGTGCGCGCGCCCGGCTCGGACGCTGCGGCGTCGGCCGGCGCCACTGGGCGAGAAAGGCCGCGGGGTCTTCGCTGAGGTGGACGACGTCGGTGGCCGTGACGTACGGGCGTTCCGGCACGGCCGGGCGGGACGCCGCCTCGCGCTCGCGGATGAGAAGGTCGGCGCTCCGCCGCCACATTGCGATGCGCTCGGGCGGGACAGGGCTTTCCCCGGGATCGCCAGAGCCGCCCCGGGAGCTGTCGGGTCCGGAGGCATGCCCGGCGCCGGGGCCGGCGCGGACGACGTCGGCCGGCCACAGGGGCAGATCGGCGTTCGCGTAGTCGATGACGGGCTCGGGCGGGCCTCCGGTCCGCTCGGTCGCCTCCGCAAGGGGCATCGTCGCCGAGCACTCCTCGGTCAGCTCCGACGGCCATTCGGGGCCGGCGACGTCGGCCGCAGGGAGGACGCCCGCGGCCTTGCGAACGTCGTCGAGGAAAACCGAGCGCGGCAGGAGGCTGACGGCGTCGTCCTCGACGAAGGACGGGAGGATCTCCTTGGCGGGCAGTCCGTATCCCGCCAGGAAGAGCTCCGCCTGGGGCCGCGTGAAGGCGACGTAGGCGAGGCGGCGGGCTTCGGCGTTTTTCGTGCGCGGGGATGTCGGTGCGCAGGAATCGGCTGTAGGCCAGAGCGGCGTCGAGCTTCTCGGAGAAGTCGCTCGGGCGAAATCGAGGAAGGTGCGCGCGGTCGGCCCTGAGGGGAACAGGGGAAGACGGAGGGGTCCGTGGTCCATGACTTGCCAGTCTCCTTTTCGGAGAACTGGGCGGAGACCATTTCCGGGATGGCCACCAGGTCCCGCCATTCGAGGCCCTTGGCAGCGTGGACCGTCAAGATTTGGACCACTCCGGCGTGCACCTCGACTTCCTCCGAGGCGTCGATTCCCGCTTCCTCCTCTCCCCCGTGTTCGTGGCTTTCGACGAGGTCGAGCCAGTCGACGAAGTCTCGGACCGAGGCCCCCGGATGTGCGGCCGAATATCCGCGCGCCAGCGCGACGAACGAATCGAGGGACGTCCGCACCCGCTGGGACCCTTCGGTCCGACAGGCCGCGGCCAGGTCGAGCCCCAGCTCCGAGATGCATTTTTCGACGAGGTCGGCGAGGGGCAGGTGGACGGAGGATCGCAGCGAGGCCAGCGATTTCGAAACGAGGCTCAAGCGGCTGAAAGCCGCCGAGTCCAAGGCCAAGCCCCGAGAGTCGGCCCACTCCTGATCCGGAAGGCGGCTGACCGCCTCGACGAGGCTGGCCTCGGCGCGAGGGTCGAGCGGCGTATCGCCCACGGATCGCCGCGCCAGCTCTCGAGACCATTCGCGGAGGGCCCTTATGGCGTCGCTGCCCGTGCCCCAGTGGAGCAGCAGCCGCACGAGCAGCCCGCCACGCGAAGGGCGGGCGAGGACGCCGAGCGCGGCGCGCACCGTGACGATCTCCGGGCGTTCGATGAGGCTCTCGCCTCCAACAATCTCGTACGCGACCCCCTTTCGCGCAGCGCGTCCGCGACCCGTTCGATCGAGGGCGCTTCCTGCAAAGGACGGCGATCTCCGGCTGGGCGCCCCGGGTGCGGGAAACCTCGGCCCGAACGTCCTCGACCCTCCGGGCGATCGCCCGGTAGGAGTCCTCGGCGAAGAGCGGGCGGGCTTCGACGACGCGCCCGGGGCCGCAGCCCGGCCTCGCTTCGAGCTTGCGCACGCCCGCGGCGGCCCTCGTTGAGGGCGCGGCCACGGCGTTCGCCGCGTCGAGGATCGCCGCGTCGGAGCGGAAGGAGGTCGAGAGCGTCAGGCGGCGGACCGGCGCCTCGCCCGCGAAGGCGACCGCGAAGTCCGCCAGCGCGTTCGCGCTCGCCCCGCGCCAGCCGTAGATCGCCTGGTTGGGGTCGCCCACCGCGCACACGGACCTGCCTCGCCCGCCCGCCGAGCGCGCGGCGGAGGAAGACGGCCTGGTTGACGGAGGTGTCCTGATATTCGTCAAGCAGCACAAGGCGGTGCCTCGAGGCCGTTTCCTCGCCGATCCGCCCGTACCGCCCGAGCACTTCGGAGGCGGTTGCCACCTGGTCGGCGAACTCGACCAGCCCGAGGCTCCGCTTGCGCTCCATGTAGGCCTCGACGGCGGGAAGGCACGCCAGCTGCAGGGCGAAGTCCGCCTTCGCCAGGGCCCTCCAGTCCCTTTTGAGCCGTTCCCATTCGGCCGATTCCATGCCGGCGTCGGCCATGTCGCCCTTCGTGAACTTCCTGGGGTCCTCCCGAGGCGTTTCGAGGGCGGCGGCCTCGCCCTCGAAAAACTCGCGCATCTGCTCGACGGAAACCCGTTGTCGATCCTCCGGCGGCGAGGCACAGGGCGACCTCGACGATGCGCGCACGGCTGTGGCGGGAGGCGACGTCGGGGTCGACGGCGCCTTCGGCGACGACGGAGTCCATGAGCTGGAAGCGCTCGGCGTCGGTGACGAGCCGCGCCGTCGGGTCGGCGCCCACGAGCATTCCGTACGAGGCGGCGATGTCAGACGCGAAGGCGTTGTAGGTGGAGATCGTCGGCCGAGCGAGGGACGACCGCGAGGTCTGCCCGTATGCGGCAGCATCCCGGCGGCCCGCAGACGCCCGAGGCGCGGTCCACGCGCTGGCTAAGTTCGCCCGCGGCCTTGCGGGTGAACGTCAGGCCGAGCACCTCTTCGGGCGAGACGCGGCCCGCAGCCACGTGATAGGCGATTCGATTGGCCATCGTGGCCGTCTTCCCCGACCCGGCGCCCGCCGTCACGAGGATCGCGGCGTCCTCGGACTCGATGACTTCGCGCTGCTCCGGCGTCGGCATTCGGTCGCCCGCGAGTCGGCGCATGACCCGCTCGTACGTCGCTTCGCTCACGAGGCCAGCCTTCCTGGGATTTGGCCGGGCACAGCGAGACGAAACGGCACGTGCGGCAGGCCTGCGACGGGCGCGCGGGGAATTCGCCGCCCGCAGCAGGCGGCCGGCCTGCCTCAGGCGCTCCTCTGCGAGCGCCTGCCTCCGGACTGAGAGGCCGCTGTTCTCGCTGCGCGGGCAGTTTCGTTTTCAACGTCTGCCCGAGATAGACGAGCGCCGCCCCGCCGTCCGCGGGGAGGCCGGACTCGCCCATCGCCCACTGGTAGAGCTGAAGTTGGACGTTGTCCTCGGCCTCCTTGGCCGAGACCGCGCGCTTGCCGGTTTTTAAAATCGACGATCCGCCTCGCGGCGCCGTCGTGCTCGACCCTGTCGATCTTGCCGCTGAGCATGACGCCGTCCTTCATATCGACCGATATCCGCCGCTCGACCTCGGCGCTGCCGCCGCCGCGGGCGAAGTCCTCGAGATAGGCGGCAAGCCCCTCGACGAGGATGCGCGCCCGGGCGTATTCGGCCTGCGCGGCCACGGGGTCCTCAAGCTTGTCGAAAGACGCCCAGCTGGCCTCGAAGTCGCCCAAGATCTCCTCGCGGCTCGAATTCGCCGACCTTTCCGCGATCGCGTGGACGAGCGTTCCATGTCGGCCGTCCTCCTGTCGTCCGAATCCTCCGCCCCCACGAGCGAAAGGGCCCCTCAGGGGGCAGTCGAGCATCGTTTCGACGCGCGACGGAGAGACGACGACGGTTCCGCCCGCCTCGATCCCCTCGACGGCGTCGGCTCAAGGGCCTCGGCCCACGCGCTCCGATCGGCCTGCCGGAATCCGGCCTCGCGCAGGCGCGCAAGGACCTCCTCGGCCTCGCGCCCGCCGGCTCCGTGACCGGCGTATGTCCGCCACCAGGCCGACGACGTCGAGCTCCCCTCGGCCGCCCGCGGGCTTTCCAGAGACGAGCCGGCCCGACGCCGCGGCAGCGTCGCCGACCCGTCGGAATCGAGCGCGGCGGAAGGGCCACGTGCGTCGGCGAAGTCCGACGGCCCGTCGGACCGACGGGCTTCGCCCGAGCCTTGCCGGCCGGCGGAGGCGGCGTCCCGGAGCTCCTCGGGCGCAAAGCCCATGAGCTCGAAGAAGCGCGAGGGGCGCGACTCCTCCGAATCCACGCAGGGTGAGCAGAAGCTCGCCGTCGGCGCAGGTGACCGCGTGGTGGAGCTGGCGCAATTCGTCGTCGAGGATCTCCTCGTAGGCCTGGCGGCGTCCGAAGCCCGTCCACTCCGGACGCACCGGATCGCGCCCCGTGACGATCTGGGCCCAGCCTCCCGGTCGCCGATGTACGTGTCTCGCAGCCGCATATTCGGCCACAGGCCGTCCTGGAACCCGCAACGACGACGAACTCCCACTGTCTGCCGATGGAGGCGTTCGGAGTGGTCAGCGTCACCGTTTGGGCGGCGGCTCCGGCCCGGGCTATCGAGTCCTCAGGCAGATTGTGCGTCTGGAGTTCGTCAGGACGACGTCGATGGGGACGTCGACGTCCCTGTCCGCCATACGCTGGGCCACGCGGAAAAGCTGTATGACCGAATCGAGCGCCGAGTCGGCCGCGTCCCCGGCAGTCCCGCCGCGCAGAGCGGCCTCGCGCCACTCCTCGGCCTTGCCGCTGCTTTCCCGCCGCCCAGAGCACTTCCTCGGCCTGGCGGTTCGAGCGTTCAGCCGCCTCGCGCACGGTTTCGAACATTCGGGCCGCGCGCAGCAGATCGCCGATCCCCCGGGCGCGGCATCGGCTCAGACGCGAGGGGCCTTCGGCCGCGAGGGACAAAAAGCTCAGATTCGCTGCGGCTCCGCCCGCGGGCGAGCTCTCCGCCGCGCAGAATCCTGCCGATCTGGCGCAGGCGGAGGGGGTCGATTCCACGAGGGGGCCGGTCAGCACTCGGACGAGCTCGGCGTTGTCGGACGCTCCGTCGAGGGCGAGGCGAATGAGAGCGAGGAGGGCGTCCACGGCGGGCTCTTCGTGCAACGGGCGGTCGGTTCCTATCTGTCCCACGGGGACCCGCGGCGTACGAGGGAGGCGCGCAGTCCGAGTGCGTCGAACGCGACCTCGTGACCACGGCCATCTCAGAGTGAGGGATTCCCCGCAAAAGGCGCGCCTCGCGCACGGCCCGGGCTATGGCCGCCGCCTCTTCCTCCGGGTGGACGAAGCGCCGCGCGCTCACGCTGTCGCGCCGCTCGGCCGCCTTCGGGTTGCGCTGGCGGGTCGCGCCTCCGCCGACCCGAATGGCTTCGGCGAGAGCGTCGGCGACCCCGGCGATCTTCGGGCCCCCGCGATGCCGCTGCCGCAAAAGCGACCGTTCGGCTGCCGAGCCCGCGCGGGGCGGGGCGGCGACGTCGCCGGGAAGCGAGGCGACGCCGCCCCTGAAGCCCTGCACCGCGCAGTCAGGGGTCGCCCGTGGTGACGACGGAGGCGCCGTCGGCGGCGAGCTCCGCAAAGCAAGCCGAGCACCGACCTCGGCGCGTTGTGGATGTCCTCGACGACGGCCCAATCCCATCGCGGCCGGGGGTGCGGCCCGGGGACGTTGGCCTCCCAGTCCCGCAAGATCGCGGTCGCCGCTCCGACGAGGTGGGCGTGGTCGAGCCGGTCGGGAGCGTCGGCCGTCCCGGCAAGCGCGTCGCGCGCCGTCGTCACGCCTTCGTACAGGCCTAGAAGCTGTCCCCCTGCGACCCACATCGGTTCGCCGTGCTCTCGCCCCAGGTCCTCGAGGCCGCCGAGGCGAGCCCCTAACTCGCACGCGCGGGTGAGAAGGTCGCGCATTTGGGCGCGGAAGCCGCGCTGCCGCCTGGAGGCCGTCGTCGACGAAGTCGGGGAACTCGACGCCCGTTTCGGGGTCGGCGAGTATGTCGGACAGCAGCGCGTCCTCCTCCGGGCCGGAAATGAGCTCGGGCTCGCGCCTTCCCACCGCCTGCGCGTAGCTCTGGACGATCCCGTAGCAGAAGGGAGACGAGCGAGCGGACGCTCACCCGCTCCGAGAGCGAGCCGTTCGTCAGCGACACGGCCGATTGCAGCAAGAGGCGGCTCGCCTGTCGAGGGTGAGGACGGCGATGTGGCGGCCCAGCGCCGCCTCGCGTGCGACGAGCGCGGCGACGACGGCGGATTTGCCTGTGCCCGGGGGCGCCCAGGAGGCTGACGCGGCACGGCGCCCGGCATGCCTCGAGGGCCTCGCTCTGCCAGCGGTCGAGCTGCACGTCGCTCACCGTCTCGCCTCCTTCCGGCCCGAAGGCCCCGTTTCGCAAAGCATCCGGCTCGGCGCCGGATCGGACCGCGCGGCCGCCTGCGGGGGAAGCCCGCGAGACACGCCTGCGCGCCCGCGATTCGCCGCGGCTGCCCAGCCTCCGCGTTCGGCGGCGGAAGCGCGCGGGCCCGTACGAGGCCCGACCTCCATACGAAGTCCAACACAAGGGTACGGTCCCAAACCGACGCATGCGGCCCGACTCCCCCGCGTTCGCCCCGAGCTGGGCGCAGACGGTTCGGCGGACGGCGCCGCCCCGCGCCCGGCGAGCGGCTCAGCCCCTCCGCGTTAGGCCCTCGACGAACACGCCGGGAAAGGCGGGGCGATTGCGCATATGCTTGGTTTCATCCCAAACCCGAGGAGTCTCTATGAAAGTCCAAATAGCCGTGCGCAACGTCCAAAGCGAAGTGGAGATCGACGTCGATCTGACCCTCGAGGACCTGAAAAAGGCGTTCACCGACGCCGTGGAGACGGACAAGCCCCTCATCCTCTCGGACAAAGACGGTCGGACCGTTTTCATCCCGGCCGACGCCGTGGGATACATCAGCACATCCACCGGCGAGACACGCCGTGTAGGCTTCGGTTTCACCAGCTGACAAGCTTCGGCTTCACAGACGACGGGCCCGGCTCCGCGAAACTGTCCGCCGCAAGCGACGAACAGCCGGCAAAGGGCAGCCGCCGGTTGTAAGGGACAGGCGTCAAGGCGGCGTCGAGACGGCGAGCAGTCAGCCCGGAGGCGTCGATACGACAAGCAGCCGGCCCGAAAAGATAAAAGAACGATGAAAGCAGGCCCACGCCGCATTGGGGCGTGGGCCTGCTTTTCGCCTTGGACAAAAAGTCCCGGGTTGTCCCGAGGGCTTTTCAGCCGAGGGACTGTCAGTTCAGTCCGGTCGCCGGGGTGAAGGTGTAGCCGAGCTCCTTGATCCCCTTGACCGCGACCTTCAGCTCGCTGAGCGGGTAGTCGGGGTGGAAGAAGAAGCTGGCGTTGCCGTCGGTCACGACGAGGTTCTTCTTGGCGTTGTTCACGAGGTCGGCCCCGGAACGCGGCGGGTGGTTGTTGTAGGACTCGGGCTCGTAGTTGCCGAGATTCTCGGGCAGAACCTTGGTGCCGTAAATGTTCTTCACGGTGTAGGGGTAGAAGAGGCCGAAGTTGCCCTTGTTCCCCTCGTTGTCCTTGTTGAGCATTCCCGGGAAGAAGAGCTCGCGCTCGTAACGGGTGGAGTAGACCTTCTTCATGCCGAGGTAGGAGTTCCACGAGGCGGCGTAGTGGGGCGTCTCGAAGAGCTTCGTCCTGCCCAGGCCGACTCGCTTGAGCTCGGACTTGCCGAGGAGACGCGGTTGGCCGCCCAGTTGACGGAGTCAGAGGGGACCAGCCCGGCCAGCTGAACCCACGTGTCGGTCTTGCATTCGACCGGCGTTCCGCCGCTCTGTTGGGCCGTGCACCAGGAGCGGTAGAACTCGAAGTCGTCGGCGCTGACCCCGTTGTACGGGTTGTTCAGCTTGCCGTACTGGTGGGTGGTTCCGTGCTGGACGATGGTTCCGCCGTGCCGCTGGGCGTACTTGAGCAGCTTGAGCAGCTCAGGGTTCTGGTCGAAGGTCTTCGTCAGGGGCTGGCCGTTGTTGTAGACCCCGTTGGCATCGACGTAGTACGGGATGGCCGCGATCTGGAAGGGAACCCTCTCCGAGACCAGGTAGTCGATGAGCGGCTTGAGGTCGTCGACCTCGGTGTTCGGGTTGACGTCCTCGATGCGGATCGCGGCCTTGCGCGAGGGCGCCTGGCCGTCGCGGCTCAGAAGGCCGTCGACGATGTCGGCGTAGGCGAGGTAGCGATCCGTCTCGTTGATGTAGGTCAGTGCAATCTCGCCGATGTAGGTCAGGCCCGAGGAGCGGACGGCCCACGGGAACTGCGAGCCGGTCGTCTGGGCGATGGACCCGCAGTTTGCGGCGTTGCCGGCCTGGTCCTTGCAATTGGCCTGGGCCAGCACTTCGACCTTGTCCTTGTCGACGATGTGCGGGGCGATGATGCCGCTGGTGTTGTCGTCGGCCCGGGTGAGCTCCTGGGACTTGTAGCTCACGGTCGAGACCTTGTCGAGGAGTCGATGTACGACGTCGACGGATCCCATCCGAACCTGGCGACGAACGCCTGGCGGTCGTCGTCGTTCTTCGCGAGCTGCCAGATGTTGAAGCCGGACCACAGCACCTTGGCGTCGCCGGTGAGGACGTCCTCAATGAAGGCGCGCGGGAGCGGCTCGTCGTAGTTCGATCCGACGTACATGACCGCCGTGTAGCGGCCCGCCAGGCCGGACGTGTACTCCGAGACGGGAAGGGCGGTCACGCTGCCTTCATGGCTGGCGAGCATCGGTCCCCAGCGCGTAGTATTCGCCAGAGCTGCTTGTACTCTCCGTGGGTGTCATGAGAACGAGCGCCTTGGCGGAGGCGTTCTTGTTCCCCCACACCTTGGCGGAAGCGGGAACGGCCGGCACCTTGCGGGCAAGCTTGCGCTTGGCCGGCTGCTGGGCCTTCTTGGCGACGGCCTGCGGCGACTCCTTGAGGTTGACCGTCGCGCCGGAGTCGAGCGACAGCGGAAGCGCCCGCTTCTTGGCGGCCGCGGGCTCCGGGCACGCTGGGAACGGGATTGTCGCCCGTCACCGAGGGCTGAGCCGTCGCCGCCGTCCTTCGCGGCCTTCGCAGCGGCAGGGGTCTGCTTTCCTCCGCCGACCCCCAAGAGGCTGGCGGGAGCAGAGGCGATCCGTCCGGGTCGTCGGCATAGGCCGGGGCCCAAGACGAACATGGACGACCCAATGCCCATCGCCACGAGCGCGGCGCTCAACCGCCGCTTCCGTAAGCCGCGCGAAGCGGATGTGACTTTGATTTGCATAGTTTGTTTCCCTTTCAGCGCACCCACCGGTGAGGGAGGGCGTCGTGGATTGTCAACGTCGTCCGAACGGCTGAACCGAGACCGTCCGGCCGACGGCCTATTGCCGAGCCGGGTCGAAGTCGGCGACAGCCTCTCCCCGCCGAACAGCTCCGCGGTCGCGGCGAGAACGCGCTAGCAGGCGCGTCCGTCGCCGTGAGGGGTTGACCGCGTGCGCCATGGCGGCGTAGGCGTCGGCGTCGTCGAGAAGACGAGAGGCTTCGGCAACAATTCGGTCGGAATCGGTTCCGACGAGTCGGGCGACGCCGAATTCGACCGCTTCGGGCCGTTCGGTGTTCTCCCGCAAAACTAGGGACGGGCTTGGAAAGCGCAGGCGCCTCCTCTTGGACTCCGCCCGAATCCGTGAGGACGATGTCCGCCCTGTTCATCACCGTGCAGAATGCTCCGTAGGCAAGAGGCTCGGTGACAATGACATTCGACAGCACGCTCACGTGGGGCAGGAGGGCCTCGCGCACCTTTGGGTTGCGATGGACGGGAAGGGCGAAGACGACGTCGGGGTGTTCCCGGGCCAAGCGCGCCACGGCCTCCCCTATGCGCTCCATCGGCGCGCCCCATGATTCGCGGCGGTGGGCCGTCACCAGCACAAGCCTGCGCGAGGGGTCGGAGACGACGGCGTCGAGAGCCGCGTCCCCGCTGGGAACATACCGTTTGACGGCGTCGAGCAGGGCGTCGATGACAGTGTTTCCAGTCACATGTATAGTCTCGGAAGCGAAGTCTTCCCGAAGGAGGTTCTCCTTGCTCGCGGGCGTGGGCGGAAGGTGAAGGGCCGTAAGCTGGCCGATGAGCCGTCGGTTTCCCTCCTCCGGGAAAGGGGACCATATGTCTCCCGTGCGAAGACCCGCCTCGACGTGGACGACGGGAAGCTCGTGGTAGAAGCCCGCCAGCGCGGCGGCGAAGGCCGAGGTCGTGTCGCCTTGGACGAAGACTGCGTCCGGCTTATGACCCTCGATGGCGCGGCCCACTCCTTCGAGAGTGCGCGTGGTCACCTGCGTGAGCGTCTGGCCGGGGCTGTGGATGTCCAGATCGATGTCGGCGGCAATGCCGAAGAAAGTGTTGACCTGGTCGAGCATTTCCCTATGCTGGCCCGTTACCGCGACGATCGGGTGGAAGCGCGCGTCGTGGTTGAGGGGCGTGGACGAGCGGGGCCATCTTGATGGCCTCGGGGCGCGTTCCGTGAGACGAGCATGACGTCGATGGGTTCGGCAGAAGAATTGGTCATGGTTGTGTTGCCCTTTCAGGCTTTACGATCCTTTGGCAATATTTGTGAAGGTGACTGCGGCGTCTTCCGTGTAGAGGGCGACGCTTCCCGAAGGGTAGGGCCTCTCGGAGTCGGTGACGTCCGCCAGATGCTCGCCGTCCACCGAAACCGCGAACTGGGCCGGCCCCTTCTGCTCGACGGTCACTTTGTAGCTCCCTCCGACGGGGAACTTTCGCGCGTCCCCGCTGGCAAGAACCGTTGGCTCCCTTGTAGGCCGGGTCCTGCTTGGATATCTCCCATCCGTTGGGCTTGAGGACGACGGCGTAGAAGTGGCTCGGATCCTGGTATCGGAAAAGGAACCAGCCGACCTCCCACGGGTTGGGCTTGCCTTTGCGAACTTGAGACGTGGTCTTGACGGTCGCGCCGACGGTGCCCGACCCGCCCGCCTCAGCCACCAAGCGCAGCATGGGTGTCCTTCTTCTGCGCGGCCGACGTCGGGTGGAGGTTGACGGCGCCCCGTCGCGCACCAACCTCTCCGTAGCCAGTGTAGACGACTTTCCAGCCGCCGCATTCCTCCCCGCTGCGGAAGAACAGAATCCCCGCCAGAACGAGGCCGGCGCCCACGAGCAGCCCGAGGAAAAAGACGACCGGGCGGCGCTGCCCTTCCGCCGCGCACAACCGGGGCGGAAGGGTCTGCCTGGCTCCCGAGGGCGGCCGAGGGCTCGTTTCCGGCGACGTCGCCCCGCCCTGCCCTTCGACCGGCGGCCGGGGCTCGCCTTCTCGGCGAACGCGGGCATTGGCCACGTTCGCTCCGAGCGAGGGAACAGGGTGCGTTCACGGGGAAGCTCCGGGCCCCGGCCTCCTGGGCGGAGCCGGCTTGCGAGGCGCCGACTCGGCCCGCGGAGGCCGAAGCCTCGGCGTCGGCCTGCCCGTTCGTCTCCGTTTCCGCCGCCTCCGAACCTTGTTGAGTCAGGAAGAGGTCGTTGAGAATCGCCGGGCTGAGGACCAAAGCCTCGAGGCCTTCTTAGAGTTGTCTTTGGGTTGTTTCACGTGACCTGCCCAACCGCCACAGCCGGAGCAGCGGCATCTTGAGGCTCCTCAGCCTCGCGTGCGGTCTTCGCCCAATTCGTACGATTCGACACGGCCCTGCCCACAGCCCACCAACCGGGAATGTAGCCGAGCATGCCGTAAAAAACGAATATATGCGAACACCCAATCGCCTTGAAAATTGAAAATTTATTTACCCGCTCAATACGCCAATATATGTATCCATACGCTTGAGCAGGCCCAAAGGCGAGAACGTAGGCAAGTATGAGCCACTCCCAATGCTGCGGCACCCCCTGGATCGCCCAGTAAATCGACATTCCCAAGGCGATGATGAAGGATACGGTCAAAAGGGACGCCGTCAGAACCAGATAGGGTGTGAGAATCTGGAAAAGGGTGTCGGTGCGCGCCCGCCCGCGATGTCCGCGAACGACGGACTTGTACAGCGACATGGCCTGCAGGTTTCCCTGGAACCACCGGGTCCTCTGGCGCATGAGGCGGCCGAGGTGCGTGACGCCCTGCTGGTGGACGGCCGCCTCCCGGCAGAATTCATTGACCCACCCGCTGGCGTTGAGCCGGATTCCAAGGTCGAAATCTTCGGTGAGCGACTCCGACCACGGGTTCGGCCCGAGGGCGTCGAGCGCGGAAAGCCTGACGAACTGGCCGTTTCCGCCCATTCCGACGCTCCCGGTGGCGCCGCCCCTCTGGAAGACCTCGATGAAGATGACGAACTCCATGTCCTGCATCCTCGCCAGAAGCGAGCGCCTGCGGTTGTTGATCCGCACGCCCATCTGGACGGCGCCCACCTCCGGGTCGGCGAAGGAAATCCTGGCTTCGGTGATGGCGTGGGGGTCGAGCCGCCCGTCGGCGTCGACGACGCCGACGACGACGTCGTTCGCCGAACCCGTGACATAGCGCTGGCGCACGAGGTCGAGGGCTGCGTTGAGGGCTTCGCCCTTGCCCAGGCGGGCGTTGGGCAGGACGCGCCGCATGACGGAGACTCGCGGATCGCCGATGCCCTCGACCAGATCGGCGGTGCCGTCCTCCGAGCCGTCGTCGATGACGAGAATGTGCACGTCCGGAACGGGAGAAGCCAAAAGGGCCTTGACGCTGGCGACGATGACCTCGGCCTCGTTCAGGCAAGGTATGAGAATGACCATTCTCGGCCTGGCGAGCTGTGTCGAGCCCTCGGTGGTTTCGGCCGCTTTGAGGACGGCCCTCCTGCGCGCCGCGCGCTGCGCGGAGCCGAACGCAGCACGAGGAGGACGAGCCCGTAGACGACCGTCACGAAGACCATGAGGAGCGCGCCCCACCAGCCGATTGCGTCGAGCACTTCCATGAAGCGCGGCGGTGCGGCGGTCACTCGAATTCTTCCGCCGTCGCGCCGTCGGCGAAATGCCGTCCGAGAGGGCGTGGGGCCGCTTCACGGACGACGCCCCCTGACGCGGGCGAGGAAGTCCGAGAAGAGGAAGATGAGGGACAATGCGATGAATACCAACCCGGCGAGATCGACGAACAGACGCGCAAGCAACAGGGGGAGCGACCCCGTCGGCAGTCCGTTGCCGAGGACGAGCAGTCCCGTACCGGAGGCTAAAGGCAGGTAGTGCATAAGGTTTCCATTCAGTTTTGCCCGCGATGACGTGCAATTTTTGGTGAGGGTGAGTGGAAGGATTGATCTCAATTTATCCTTCCGGAAGGACCTGTCTCGACCCTTCCGAATGGGTAACCATACCCATGTAGCAGTGGTCATACAACCGGGAAAAGGCGTGTCCATTGAGAAAAGCCCGACGTGCACGAAGTTATGTAACCAAAATCACTGAAACGAGCTTGACGTTTGATGCTTTCTGACGCCTTACGCGGACGCGCGCGCGTTCGCGAAAAAGCGTCGGCGGTTTCCCGTGCCTCCCGGTTGCCGTACACTCAAAAAGCCAAGTGTTGACCGAACTTCTCGCCATTCGCACATCCACGAACGCGCGGACGCCCCCGCGCGCTGCGTCTATCGGCCGACGGCACTGAGCGCCTCGAGGCGCGCACTGAAAGGAAAAGCATGAGCAAGGGGCTCCGGCATCATCGATTCTTCCGGGGTGCACATACCGCAACAAACGAACCCGCCGCCGACGTCTCCGCCGCGGGGGCCGATCTTCCACGACCGTTTTTCTCCGATTTCGGCGTCTCGACGCCGATTGTCGAGGCGCTGAAGGACAAGGGCATCACCCGCCCCTTCCCCATGCAGGCGCTCACCCTGCCCGTCGCCCTCAGGGGAAACGACATCATCGGGCAGGCCAAGACCGGAACGGGCAAAACGCTCGGCTTCGGCATTCCGATGCTCGAAAACACCGCCGGAATCGACGAGGAGGGGTGGGAGTCCGTCCCGTTCAGGCCCGCGGCAAGCCGCAGGGCCTGGTCATCCTGCCCACGCGCGAGCTCGCCAAGCAGGTGGCCGAAGAGCTGCGCGCCGCCGCGGCCAGGCGGCGCCTGCGGATCGTCGAGGTGTACGGGGGCGCGCTTACGAGCCCCAGCAGGAGGCGCTGAAAGAGGGGCCGAGATCGTCGTGGGAACTCCCGGCAGGCTCGTCGATCTGATGAAGCATCGCTTCCTCGATCTGACTTGCGTTCGCACCGTCGTCCTCGATGAGGCCGACGAAATGCTCGACTTGGGCTTCCTCGAGGACGTCGAGAAAATCTTGGCCTCCACGCCCTCCAACCGCCACACGATGCTTTTTTCCGCGACGATGCCGGGGCCCGTGGTCGCGATGGCTCGGCGGTACATGTCGCGGCCCACCCACATCCGCGCAGCGGACCCCTCGGACACCGGCGTGACGGTCAAATCGGTGCGCCAAGTGGTCTACCGCTGCCACGCCCTCAACAAATCCGAGGTCCTCGCCCGCATCCTCCAGGCGAAAGGCCGCGGCCTGACGATCGTCTTCACACGGACGAAACGCACGGCCGCACGCCTCGCCGAAGAATTGACCGAAAGGGGCTTCGCCGCCGGCGCGCTCCACGGCGACCTAGGCCAAGGCGCGCGCGAGCAGGCGCTCAGGGCCTTCCGCAACGGCAAGGTCGACGTCCTCGTCGCCACCGACGTCGCGGCCAGAGGCATCGACGTCGACGACGTCACCCACGTCATCAACTACCAGTGCCCCGAAGACGAAAAAAACGTATATCCACCGTATCGGCCGCACCGGGCGCGCAGGGCAGTCCGGGACCGCCGTCACCTTTGTCGACTGGGACGACCTCCCGCGCTGGACTCTCATCGACAAAGCCCTCAACCTGCGCCAGCCTGAGCCGCTGGAGACCTATCACACGTCCGAGCACCTGTACTCGGACCTCGACATTCCGGAGGGGGCGACGGGAAAGCTGCCTCGCGACAAGCGCACGCGGGCGGGCTTGGCGGCCGAGTACATCGAAGACCTGGGCGAAACGGGCAGGCGCAGCGGCAAGGGACGCGGCGGCTCGCACGGGAGGCGGGGGCGCGGCTCGTCCTCCGGATCCGGCAAACGCCCCTCGGCGCAACGCCAGCACGAGCAATCCCAGCGCCGAGGGCAGTCTCAGCGCAAGAAGCCGGTCAAGGAAAACCCGCAGGCGGCCCCGCGCCGCAACAGGCAGCGCAAGCGGATTCGCCGCACGGACGAGTCCTGACGGCCGCCGGTTGACGCGGGCCCGCGAGGCCGAACCGCTCCCGCCGCAGGCTTGCAGATCTCGTGGCGCGGCGGGAGCCCCGGCCTCGCCTAGCCTTTGACGACGCTTGTGACGCCGCTGATGATGAGCTGGACGGCGATGGCCGCCAACAGCATGCCCGAGATCTTCGTGAGGAAGATCGTTCCGCCCTCGCCCAGGATCCTGTTGAGCGGGTTCGCGAAGCGCATCGTCAGCCACTCGATGATGTGGACGAGGAGCACGGCGGCGACGCACGCCAGCACGCCGCCGACGCCCTTTCCGGCCGCCTGGTCGGCGGCGAGCATCACCGCGGCGATCGCGCCGGGGCCTGCCAAAAAGCGGAATCCCGAGGGGAACGAGGGCGACGTTGGTCGCCCCCGGCTTGCCGGGGTCCTCCTCGCGGCCGGAAAGCAGCTGCAAGGCGACGATGAGCAAAAAGCAAGCCGCCCGAAATCTGCATCGACGCCACCGAAATGCCGAGCAGGCGGAGGATCTGCTGGCCGAAGAAAGCGAACACCGCGAGGACGACGAGGGACGTGAGTGGCCTGCCACGCCGCCCTCTTTCGCTCGTTCGGCGTCATTCTCGCCGTCAGCGACATGAAAAACCGGCAGATTTCCAGCCGGGTCGGCGATGACGAAGACGGTCGTGAACGTCGTGAAGAAAAGGCTGGCGTCGAATGCCGTCACGGCTTGAGCACCTCCAGGTAAGTTCCAGATGAAATGGCGTCGAGCACCTCCCGAGCAGTGGTATTTTTCGCCCAATCGGTTCGGTTTGCCCGTCCCATGGTAATCGCTGGAGCCCGTGCGTACGAGTCCCCGGCGTTCGGCCAGTTTTGCGAGCTCTTCGCGATCGACGTTGTCGCGATGGTCCACTTCCAGGCCGAAGAGTCCGGCGTCGGCCAGTTCCTCGATTCTGCTCAAGCTGACGGTTTTCCCGCGCCGTGAGGCGGCGGGATGGGCCATGACGGCCTTTCCCCCGGCGCCCGAAAATCCACTCGACCGCCTCCGCCGCGGGCGGCGCATAGTGATGGATGTAATGGGGCTGCCGGGCCGAAGGTAGACCGCGAAGGCCTCCTGGCGGTCGGCTACGACGCCGGAGTCGATGAGCGCGTCGGCGATGTGCGGACGCCCCACCGGCGTCGCGGCCCCGGCGTGCGCCTCGACGGCCTCCCACGTGACGGGGACGTCCCGGGCGAGCCTGGCGACCATCTGCACGGCCCTGTCGCGGCGCTCGGCGAGCATCCTCGCGACGTGCGCGGTCAGCCGTTCGTCGTCGGGGTCGAAAAGGTAGCCGAGTATGTGGACCGAGATTCCGTCGATTTTTGCGGAGAGCTCCATGCCCCTGACGAGCGCGACGCCCGTCGCTTCGACCTGCCCCGCCGCCTCCTCCCATCCGGCGATCGTGTCATGGTCGGTCAGCCCGAGGACGTCGATTCCGGCGCGGGCCGCCTCCACCATGAGCTCGGCGGGGGTCGAGCGGCCGTCGGAGGCCGTGGGTGAGTGTGCAGATCGATCACGGCAGACAACACTACGCCGCCTTCGCGCCGCTTTGAACGCCTATGCCCCGGCTCGGCCCCGTCCCATGGCCGGTCCCCGCCTTGCAGCCATTGCTCGCTCAGCTGCCGATCTTTCGTGCCCTGCGCCCCGGCAACTCTGGAACAATGGATGCATGACCACAGAAGAGAACGTCTCCGAGCGCGGGGCGAACCGCTCGCGCCAACCGCGCAACCAAGCTTTCCGTGAATTCATCGGCTCGAACTGGGGGCCCCGCCCGCAAGGGCCGGAGCGTTCGGCCTCGGCCGACTTCCTCCCGGCGCGCCACGCGAAGCTGGGCGAACGGTTTCGCGGGTGCGCCTCGTAGTGCCGGCGGGCGGCTACAAGGTGCGCAACAACGACTGCGACTATCGTTTTCGCGCGCATTCGGCCTTCGCCCACATGACGGGGCTCGGCGGCGAGCTCGAACCGGACTCGGTGCTGGTCCTCAACCCGGTCGGAGACGAACACGAGGCGACTCTCTACTTCCATCCGCGCGCCTCGCGATCGTCGGAGGAGTTCTACGCCGACGCGCGCTACGGCGAATTCTGGGTGGGCGCACGGCCCTCGCTCGAGGAGATGTCCACGCTCACCGGCCTCAAGTGCGCCGCGATCGACACCCTCAGGGGACGCCCTGGCCAAAGACCTCGGCCAGGTGCAGATGGCGGTCGTCTCCGGCGTCGACGCGGCCGTCGAGGCCCAGGTGATCGATTTGCGCGAAAGCGCAGGAATCGCCGAGAGCTGCGCGAAGCTCGACACAGAGCTGGCGGAGGCCCTCGCCGAGCTGCGCCTCGTCAAGGACGATTTTGAGATCGAGGAGATGCGCAAGGCGGTCGCCGCCACCCACGAGGGCTTCGAGGCGATCCTCGCCTCGCTCGGCCGGGCCAAGGGGCACAGACGCGGCGAGCGCGTCGTCGAAGGCGCCTTCCACGCCAAGGCACGCGAAGAGGGCAACGGCCTGGGCTACGACACGATCGCCGCTTCGGGCAACCACGCCAACACGCTCCACTGGATCGACAACGACGGCGCCGTGCGCGACGGCGAGCTCATCCTGGTGGACGCCGGCGTCGAAATGGACTCCCTTTACACGGCCGACATCACGAGGACTCTGCCCGTCAACGGCGTCTTCTCCCCCGCCCAGGCCGAGGTCTACCAGGCAGTCCTGGACGCGGCCGACGCCGCCTTCGCCCGCGCGCAGCAGCCCGGCTGCAAGTTCTCCGACGTCCACGACGCCGCCATGGAGGTCGTCGCCGCAAGGCTGGAGGCGTGGGGCATGCTCCCGGGGACCGCGGCCGAATCGCTCGCCGAAGACGGCGGCTTCCACCGCCGCTGGATGCCCCACGGCACAAGCCACCACCTGGGCCTGGACGTCCACGACTGCGCGCAAGCCCGCCGCGAAATGTACGTAGAGGCCGAGCTCGCCCCGGGTATGATTTTCACGATCGAGCCGGGCCTGTACTTCCGCGAAGACGACCTTCTCGTGCCCGAGAGGTTCCGCGGCATCGGGGTCCGCATCGAAGACGACGTCGTGGTGACCGACTCCGGCGCCATTCGCATCTCCGAGGGAATTCCTCGCACCATCCCCGAAATCGAGGCCTGGATGGCGTCCGTCGCGCGATAGGAGGAATCTATGAAGCGGCAGGCTCAGACCGTATACGCGGCAAGGCTCATCGGCACGCCCGTCTTCGACCCCATAGGAGACCAGGTGGGCACGGTCTACGACGTCGTCGCTCTCTTCCGCCTGAAGGGCGATCCGCTGGCCGTCGGCCTCGTCGTCGAGGTGGTGGGAAAGCGCCGCGTCTTCCTCCCGCTCACCCGTGTCACCTCGATAGCCAACGGCCAGGTCATCACCACCGGAATCGTCAACATCCGCCGCTTCTCGCAGCGCCCGGCCGAGACGCTCGTGCTCGCGCAGCTCATCGAACGCCACGTCCACCTGCGCGAGACGAACGAAGAGGCCGTCGTCATCGACGTCGCCATCACCCAGACGAAGCCCCGCGAATGGCAGCTGACCTCGCTGTATGTGCGCACGGGCAAGCGCGCCGTCGGCGGTCAGCGATCCTTCACCGTGCCCGTGCGCGAGTCACCGGGCTCATGAATCCCGCGGCGGTCCAGGGCAACGTCTCGATCCTCGCCCAGATCAACGAGCTTAAGCCCGCTGACGTCGCCGACGTGCTGCGCGAGCTGCCCGCCGGGCGCATGCAGGCGGTGGCCAGCGAGCTGACGGACGAGCGCCTGGCCGACATCCTGGAGGAGCTCGGCGACGAGGACAGGATCGAGATTCTCTCCAGCCTCGACATGGAGCGGGCGGCCGACGTCCTCGACGTCATGCAGCCCGACGACGCCGCCGACCTCGTCGCCGAGCTGCCCACCGACCAGGCCGCCGAGCTGCTCGAGCGCATGGAGCCGGAGGAGGCCCAGGACGTCAGGCGCCTGCTGGCCTACGAAGAGCGGACCGCCGGCGGCCTCATGACCACCGAGGCCGATCGTCCTTCCGCCCGAGGCGACGATCGCCACGGCCCTCGCCTCGGCGCGGCGCGCCGACATCCCGCCCGCCTTGGCGGCCATCATGTTCGTCTGCAGGCCGCCCTGGAGACCCCGACGGGCCGGTTCCTCGGCGTCGTGCACATCCAGCGCGCCCTGCGCGAAGCGCCCTCGGCGATGATCGGGACGATCCTCGACACCGACATCGAGGCCATCTCAGCCTCCGCGGGAATCGGCACGGTGACGAGGCTGCTGGCGACCTACAACCTGACGGCGCTGCCCGTCGTCGACGACGATTCGCTCATCGGCGCCGTCTCCGTCGACGACGTCCTCGACCATCTGCTGCCCGAGGACTGGCGCGACGCCGACGACGACGTGACCGACGAGGCGGTGGAGGCCCAGCATGTCTGATTTCGACAAGCCGCTGGAGAGGACCGGCCGCTCCAGGATGCACCTGCGGCGAAAGAAGGACTCCGACGCCTTCGGCCGCTTCGCCGAATCGACGGCGAGGTTCATGGGAAGCCCCAAGTTCATCCTCTACATGACGATCTTCGTCGTGACATGGGTGGCCGCCAACGTCGTGCTCGTCAGCCTCGCCGGGCGGTCGTGGGACCCCTACCCGTTCATTTTGCTCAACCTGGCCTTCTCCACGCAGGCCTCGTATTCGGCGCCGCTCATCCTGCTCGCCCAGAACAGGCAGGACGACCGCGAGCGGGTGATAGCCGAGCAAGACCGGCAGCGCGCCGAACGCAACCTGGCCGACACCGAATACCTCACCCGGGAGATCGCGGGCCTGCGCATGAGCATGGGCGACGTAGCCACGCGCGACTTCGTGCGCTCCGAGCTGCGCGTGGCGCTCGAAGAGTTCGACCGCGACCGCGAAGGCCGTTTGGCCGAGCGCGATCAGCGCATCGCGGAATTGCAGGCCGAGCTCGACGAACTCAAGGCCGAACGCGACGAGCCGTAGGCCGAAACACGAAGAGCCGTAGGCCGAAAGCGCGAAAAGCCGTGACCTGAGCCACTCGCCCGGGCCGGGCATGACCGGGCGGGTACAGGGGCATTGACCAGGCGAGTACGATGGTTGCCATGGTTAGCCTCGACGAAGTGTGCGGCGCGCTCGAACGCGTCATCGACCCCGAGATCCGCCGACCGATCACCGACCTCAACATGGTCGACGACGTCCAGATCGAAGACGACGGCACGGTCATGGTCTCGATACTCCTGACTACCGCGGGCTGTCCCTTGCGCGACTCCATCTCCGCCGACGTGAAGAACGTCGTCGGCGAGCTCGAAGGCGTCGAGCGCGTCTTCGTCAGGATGGGCGCCATGAACTCCGAGCAGCGCGCCGAGCTGCAGGCGAAGCTGCGCGGGAGCGCAGCCGACCGCGTCGTCCCCTTCGCCCAGAAGGGGAGCCTCACGCGGGTCCTCGCCGTCACATCCGGCAAGGGCGGCGTGGGCAAGTCCTCCGTCACGGTCAATCTCGCGGCCGCCATGGCCGCCTCCGGCCTCAAGGTCGGGCTCGTGGACGCCGACATCTTCGGCTTTTCCGTGCCGCGGATGATGGGCGTGGACCAGCCTCCCACCGCCCTCGACGGAATGATCATCCCTCCGTCGCCCACGACGTGAAGGTCATCTCGATCGGGATGTTCCTTCCCGACAACTCCCCCATCCTGTGGCGCGGCCCCCGGCTGCACCGCGCGCTCGAGCAGTTCTTTTCGGACGTCTTCTGGGGAGACCTCGACGTGCTTCTCCTCGACCTGCCCCCCGGCACCGGGGACATCGCGATATCCGTGGCCCAGCTCATTCCCGGCTCCGAGATCGTCGTTGTGACGACGCCGCAGGTCGCCGCCGCGGAGGTGGCCGAGCGCGCCGGCCAGATGGCAAGTCAGACGCACCAGCGCGTGGTCGGCGTCATCGAGAACATGTCCTACCTCCTCATGCCGGACGGATCGAAGAACGAGATCTTCGGCCAGGGCGGCGGCGCGACGGTCGCCGAGCAGCTCACCGCGGACCTGGGCTACGAAGTTCCCCTTCTCGGCAGCATCCCAATCGAGGTGTCGCTGCGCGAAGGCGGCGACGAAGGCGTGCCCGTCGTCTTGGCGGAGGGCTCCTCCGAGGCGCAGGAGAGCCTGCGCGCAATCGCCGGCTCCCTGGCCCGCCGGGCCCGGGGGCTCGCCGGGCTGAGCCTAGGCGTAACGCCGGTCTGATAATCTCACACCATGGCAACAGATCAGACGCTCGCATGGGCCTACACTGAGGACCTCTACGTCGAGAGCGACGTCGTAACGCAAGCTCGTCGCCTCGCCGGCGAATTCGGCATCTCGTGCGTGAGTCCGGCAACCGGGGCCCTCCTTCGGCTCCTCGTGAGCTCGACGGGCGTTGCCTCAATCGTCGAGGTGGGAACGGGCACCGGAGTGTCCGGCCTCTACCTTCTGGCCAACGGCGACGTCACACTCACCTCGATCGACGTCGAACGCGAGGCCCAGCACGCCGCACGAGAGGCCTTTTCGAAGGCAGGCGTGCGCAGCGGGCGCACCCGGCTGATCAACGGGCGCAGCGCCGACCTTCTGCCTCGGCTGGCCGCAAACTCCTACGACCTCGTCTTCCTCGACGGCGACCCCTGGAGACCCCGGAAGACGCCGAGGAGGCCCTGCGGCTCCTTCGTCCCGGCGGCATCCTAGTGGTGGCGCGGGCCCTCGCGGGAGGGCGCGTGGCGGATCCGGCTCGCAGGGAGGACGACGTCGTCGCCATCCGCAACCTCGGCCGCGAGCTCGTCTCCTCGCCCGACCTGGAAACCTCCGTCGTCCCCGTCGGCGAAGGCTTGCTCGTCGCCCACCTCCTCTAGCGGGCCCAAGCGCCCTAAGCCCTAGCGGGGCCCCAAGCGTCCCAAGCTCAGCCTTGCAAAGGCCTGCGCCGGCCCGATGAAACGTCCGGGCCCGAGCGACGAAAAAGACCCACACGCCCAAAAGCGGTGGGTCTGTTTCGCGGATGCGCGCCTAACGTTCGACGGCCGCCAAAGCCTCCTTCAAGTCGGATGCCTCGGCGTCCTTCAACTCCAAGACAAGGCGGCCTCCTCCGTCGACGGGAATGCGGACGACGATTCCGCGGCCCTCCCGTTCGACTTCCAACGGGCCGTCGCCAGTGCGAGGTTTCAATGCTGCCATGCGAATCTCCTTTCGCCCCGACAGTTGTTACCTATCGCACTCTCAGTCTACCCGTTTCTCACTGTCCGTTTCGTCGATTTTCGGCCTCATTCTGGAGTTTCAGTCTGCTCTACTCTGGGGTTTCCGCTCTTCTCCGCAGCCAGCCGACGAATCCCGGAGCGGACGGCCTCAATGGCTTCCTCTGCCGTGTCGACCACCGTCAACAGGTCGGCGTCGGCCTTGCCGATCATCCCCGATTCCCGCAGAGTGCCGCGAATCCAACGATCGAGCCCGTCCCAGTGGCCGCGTCCCACGAGGACAATCGGGAACGAGGAGACCTTCTTCGTCTGCACCAAGGTCACAGCCTCGAAAAGCTCGTCCAGGGTGCCGAAACCGCCGGGCATGACCACGAACCCCAAAGAATACTTGAGAAACATGGTTTTTCGGGCGAAAAAGTAGCGGAAGTTGACGCCCGAGGTCGACGTACTCGTTCATGCCCTGCTCGAACGGAAGCTCGATTCCCAGGCCCACGGACAGTCCGTCGCCTTCCCGGGCGCCCCGGTTTCCCGCCTCCATGACTCCCGGCCCGCCGCCGGTGATGACCCCGAATCCCGCCGCAGCGAGCCTTTGCGCGATCTCCCTCGCGGTTTCGTAGGGAGGGGTCGCCGGGCCGAGCGCGCGCCGAGCCGAAGATCGAGATCGACGGCGGAAGGTCGGCAAGCGCGCCAAAGCCTTCGACGAACTCGGACTGGATGCGCATGACGCGCCACGGATCGGTGTGCGTCCAATCCGAGAGCGCTCGTTGCTCAACAAGGCGGCGTCGGCCGTGGCGTCGGGGATGCGCGCCCCGCGCAGTATCACGGGGCCTTGGCGGTGAAATCGGTCGTCTGTCATGGGCCAAGACTACGCTTGAAGCCACCTTCCGAGCACGCGGGCCAAACGCTCGATCTGTTCGACGGGGCACGCCTCGTCGTCCTTGTGCGCCAGGGATCGGATCTCCCGGCCCGCAGTTGATCGCAGGTATCCCCAGGGCGGAGAACCGGGCGACGTCGGTCCACCCGAGCTTGGCCGCGGGCTCGCCGGCGCCGGCCTCCCGCAGCAGTTCGGCCAGGCGCGCGAACTCGGGGTGGTCCATTCCGGGCGCCGCGGGCGGGGCGCTGTCGAGCACTTCGACGTCGTACCCGGAAAAAGCCGAGCGGACATAGGCCTGGGCCTCCTCCTCCGTCCTGTCCGGCGCATACCGGAAGTTGACGACGACGTGCGCCTCGTCGGGCACGGAGTTGCGGCCGCCTCCCCGAAATGCCGACCGCCAGGAGGGACTCGCGGTACTCCAGACCTCCGACCTCGTGGACCTCGGACTGCCAATTCGCCAGAAAGGCCAGGGCGTCGAGGAGCTTGTGCACGGCGTTCTCCCCCGGTCCACGGGCGGGCCGAGTGGGCGGCGACTCGCTGGCCTTCACCTTCACGCGCAGCGTTCCGTTGCACCCGCCCTCGATGCCGCCGTCGGTGGGCTCGGCGAGGACGGCGAGGTCGGCCGCGAGCCAGTCGGGATGGTTGCGCGAGAGGCGGCCGAGGCCGTTGAGGCTGGCCTCGACCTCTTCGTGGTCGTAGAAGACCCACGTGAGGTCCGTTCGCGGCTCCCGCAGGGTCGTGGCGAGATGGAGGAGGACGGCGTCCCCGCCCTTCATGTCGACCGACCCTCTGCCCCCAGAGGACCCCGCCTTCGAGCCTTCCGGGAACGTTGCCCGCGACGGGGACGGTGTCCGTGTGCCCGGCCAGGAGTATCCGCACGGGCTTTCCGAGATTCGTGCGCGCCACCACGGCGTCGCCGTCCCTGAGGACTTCAAGGCGCCCGTGCTTTCTCAAGGTCGCTTCGATTTCCGTCGGCGATCCTGCCCTCCTCCCCCGAGACGGAGGGAATGTCCATAGCTGCGCCGTCAGAGCCACGACGTCGTCCGCATTAAGAGGCTGAGCCTCGTTCGTATCCATAACCCAAGCCTACTGCTTTATAGACCGCGCCTACTGCCTGTAACGTATTGCCCATGACAAACGAACTCGCCGCCGAAGCGGCGCGGGTCATCGCCGACCTCACCGGCGTCGCCTCCCACGACTGCGTGCTCACTCTCCGGATCGGGCTGGGGCGGCGCGGCCGACCTCATCGGGGAGACCGTTGCCGAAGTGCCGGCTGAGAAGGTGCCCGGTTTCTCAGCCAACGGCGTCGCAGGGCACCGAGGCACTTTGAGATCCATTGTGCTCGAATCGGGCCGCGCTCTGGTGCTGGGCGCGCGGACCCACTTCTACGAGGGCAAGGGCGTCGACGCCGTCGCCCACGGAGTCCGAACCGCCGCGGCGACGGGCGCAAAAGTGTGCATCCTGACCAACGGGTGCGGATCGACCGTCCCCGAATGGGGCCAGGGAACCGTGGCCCTCATCGGCGACCACATCAACCTCACCGCGGCGTCGCCTCTGCGGGGGGCGGAGTTCGTCGATCTGACCGATCTGTACTCGCCGCGGCTTCGCGAGATCGCCCGGGGCGTCGACCCCAGCCTTCCGAGGGCGTCTACGCCCAATTTCCCGGGCCGCACTATGAAACGCCGGCCGAGGTGCGCATGGCCAGGGCCTTGGGCGCGGACCTCGTGGGAATGTCGACGGCGCTCGAGGGCGATCGCAGCCCGCGCGGCGGAATGGAGGTGCTGGGAATCTCCCTCGTGACGAACTACGCCGCGGGGATCGCCCCAAGCGCCCTCAGCCACGGCGAGGTCCTCGAAGCCAGGGAAGGCCGCGGGCCCGCGCATCTCCCGGCTGCTCGCAGACATCGTGCGGATCATCGACCGAGCCGGCTCCGGCGCCGACCGGCCTTTGGCCGACGCCGACTGACCGACATCGCCGACTGACCGACGTCGGCGGAACCTGCGCGGAACGGCTCGACGACGCGCAATCCGGCCTGTCGGCGGCGTGCGGCGGCCTCCTAGGCGCCGGCCTCGGCTCGAAGCCTTCCGAACGGAAAGCCTCGCACAAGCTTCCGAACGGAAGACCTCGCACAGCAAATTTCACATCACCGACGAGAGGGAAGACAATGGTCAATGCCAGCGCCGTCCGCGAGTGGATCGCGGCGGACCCCGACGAAGACGACAGGGCCGAGCTCGCCGAGCTTCTCAGCCGCGCCGAGGAGGGCGAGGCGGAGGCTCAGGCCGAGCTGGACGACCGGTTCTCCTCATTTCTGCAATTCGGCACAGCGGGGCTGCGCGGGCCGATGGCGGCAGGGCCCTTCCGAATGAACACGGCCGTCGTCCGCAAGGCCGCCGCCGGACTCTCATCATATCTTCGCAAGAAGACCGGCGGGGACGCCTTCGTCGTCGTCGGCTACGACGCGCGCCGCAACTCGCGGAAGTTCGCCGAGGACACCGCCGCAATCGCAACGGCGGCAGGCCTGCGCGCGGCGATTCTTCCGCGGGCGCTGCCGACGCCGATCCTCGCCTACGCGGTCCGCGCACTCGGCGCCGACGCCGGGGTGATGGTCACCGCGTCGCACAACCCGGCTCGCGACAACGGGTACAAGGTGTACCTCGGCGGCAGGCACGCCGACGAGGACGGCCGGGGCGTCCAACTGGTTCCCCCGGCCGACGCGGAGATCGCACGAGAGATCGAGGCGACGGGGCCTGCCGCCGACATCCCCCTCGCAAACGACTACGCGACGGTCGGCGAGGAGCTCGTCGATTCCTACGTGGCCGAATGCGCCGCGCTCGTCCCCGCCGGGCCGCGCGACCTGAGAATCGTCTACGGCGATGCACGGCGTCGGCGCGCAAATCATGCGCCGCGTCTTCGCGGCCGCGGGCTTTCGCGACGTCGTCGAGGTGGCCGAACAATGCGAGCCGGACCCCGACTTCCCCACCGTCGCCTTTCCGAATCCCGAGGAGGCGGGCGCTGAGACCTCGCTATCGCAACGGCTCGCAGGGGTCGGGGCGGACCTCATCGTCGCCTCCGACCCCGACGCCGACAGGTGCTCGGCAGCCGTTCCCGGACGGGGCGAATGGCGCCAGCTTTCGGGCGACGAGATCGGCTCGATTCTCGGCGAGCAGGCGGCGCAAAAAGCTGGAAAGGCAGGCGGCTTCGGGCCCGAGCGGCGCTCGGAGAGCCCAGGCCGGCGTGCTGGCCAATTCCATCGTCTCCTCAAGGCTGCTCGGACGCATCGCCGCCGCGCACGGGCAGAGCACCGCGAAACCCTCACCGGATTCAAATGGATGGCGCGAGTTCACAACATCGCCTACGGGTACGAAGAGGCCATCGGCTTTTGCGTCAATCCGGCGGCCGTCAGGGACAAGGACGGCATGTCGGCGGGAATCCTCCTGGCGTCGGTCGCCGCGGGGCTCGCCGCCTCCGGCTCCTCGCTCCTCGGCGAACTCGACCGCCTGTATGCGCTTCACGGGGTTTTCCTCACAGCGCCGGTCACCGTCCGGGTGGAGGACCTTTCCATCATAGGACGCACGATGGAGAAGGTGCGCCGCGAGCCTCCCGCCTCCCTCGCCGGCTCGCCCGTGGTCAGCTCCCTCGACCTGAGCGAAGGGACGGAGGATCTTCCTCCCACGGACGCGATCGTGTGGCGCACTCAGGCGGACGACCGCGTGGTCATTCGTCCCCTCGGGGACCGAGCCCTAAGGTCAAGTGCTACCTCGGGTCTGCGAGGCCCGTCGAAGGCGGCATCGATTCGGCGAAGAAGGCCGCAGCCTCCCGGCTCGAAACCCTTAAGGCCGACGTTTCGGCGGCGCTCAAGCTCTAGCGGCCAAGCTCTGGCCTCCAGTGAGCGCGGCAGGCGGCCTCAGAGGGTGTCAAGCACCTTCGCGCTCGCCGAGAGGCCGAGGCGCGTAGCCCCGGCGTCGAGAAGCTCCGCGGCGAACTTTCCCGTCGCGGATTCCGCCGGAGGCCTTGACCTGCATCGTCTCCCCTGCCGTCGCCTTCATGAGGGGCGACGGCGTGGACCGAGCTCCCCCGACGGATGGAACCCCGTCGAGGTCTTGACGAAGTCGGCGCCCGCGGCCTTTGCCGCCTTGCACACGGCGACTATCTGCTCGTCGCTCAGCGCCGCCGACTCGATGATGGCCTTTCAGAACCGCCCGAGGTATCGCCTCGCGGACGGCGCGAATGTCCGCCTCGACCTTCTCGAATTCGTTTCCGGCCGCCCACGCGAGGTTGACGACCATGTCAACCTCGTCGGCCCCTGGGCGACAGCCCGGGCCGCTTCGGCCGCCTTGACGTCGCTGTGGTGCGCCCCGAGGGGAATCCGCACACGACCGATAGCTTCACGTCCCCCAAGGTCGAAGGGCAGGGGAAGCAGCGACGGCGAGACGCACACGGAGCAGACCCGAGCTCTTTGGCCTCCTCGACGAGCGCACGGACCTGGCTGTGCGTCGCCTCCGGCTAGAGCAGGGTGTGGTCGATGAGCCTGGCGACGTCGTCACGGGTGTACAGCATGCTTGTTTCCTTTCTTGAGTTTTATCCCAGTCTTTCGAGGACGACCGAGCGGCGGGGCTTCCCGCGGCCGGCCGTCGCGGCTTCCGCGCGGCAGCGTCGTCTGTCCCGTTCGAATCGCGGGGTTCCCTCGGCTGAGCGCCTCTCCCGGTCGAAACGCCGGGCCCCGGAAGCGTGGGCGACCTCGCCCACGGTCAGCGTTCCCCAAGCGCGTCGATCGCCCTCTCGAATCTGTCCGGCTCGTCGGTGTGCAGGCGCAGGATCGGCTGGCCCTTCGCCACGCGGTCGCCGGGCTTGGCGAAAATTTCGATTCCGGCCCCCGCCTGGACAGGGGTCCTCTTTGCGGGCGCGCCCGGCGTCGAGCCGCCACGACGCGACTCCCACCTTGAGCGCGTCCATCTCGGTGAGAATCCCGGCGCGGGGCGCGGTCACGTCGTGAGTTTCGCGTGCCGCGGGCAGAGGCGCGTCTGGGTCGCCTCCTGCTGGCGGATCATGGCCCGCCACACGTCCATGGCGCGGCCGTCGCCGAGGGCGGCTTCGACGTCGCCGTCGTTCTTTCCCGCGGCCGCAAAGCATCTCTCTGGCGAGGGCGACGGTGAGTTCGACGACGTCGTCCGGCCCGCCTCCAGCGAGAACCTCGACGGACCTCGCGGACCTCCAGCGCGTTGCCGACGGTCAGGCCGAGGGGCACGTCCATGTCCGTCAGCAGCGCGACGGTCTCGGTTCCGGCGTCGGCGCCGAGGCCGACCATCGTCGATGCGAGCTCGCGTGCGCTGTCGATGTCTTTCATAAAGGCGCCCGAGCCCACCTTGACGTCCAGGACGAGCGCACTCGTGCCCTCCGCGATCTTCTTGCTCGCGATCGAGGAGGCGATGAGCGGCAGGCAGTCGACGGTGGCGGTGATGTCCCGCAGCGCATACAGCTTCCTGTCCGCGGGCGCCAGCCCGGCCCCGGCGGCGCAGACGACGGCGCCCGAGCCTTGTCCGAGGAACTCGCGCATCTGCTCGTTGCTCACGTCGGCCCGCCACCCGGCGATCGACTCGAGCTTGTCGAGTGTGCCGCCGGTGTCCCCAGTCCCCTGCCAGAAAGCTGCGGGACGGCCACTCGAAGGAGGCGACGAGCAGGGGCGAGCGGGAGGGTGATCTTGTCCCCCACCCGCCGGTGGAGTGTTTGTCGGCCGTGGGCCGGAAGCCCCGAAAAGTCCATCCGCTCGCCCGAGGCGATCATTGCGGCGGTCCATCGCGAGATCTCGCGTCGGCTCATGCCGTTGAGGAAGATCGCCATGGCGAGGGCGCTCATCTGCTCGTCGGCGACGGCGCCGCGGGTGTAGGCGTCGATCGTCCAGTCGATCTGCGCGTCGCTCAACTCGCCGCCGTCGCGCTTGAGTCGAATGACGTCGACGGCATCGAAGGCTTCAGCCACCTCAGTTCTCCTTGCTTTCAAACGGCGCGGTCCGCTCGACCGCGTTCAGATCGCCCGGCCCGAAGGCGAAGGAAGGGCCTCGGCCATGGGCATGAGACCGCCGGGCAGGTCGAGGACCATGGCGGGGTCGGCGTGCTCGGCCAGCAGCTGTCTGCACCTGCCGCACGGCACGATCGTCTCGGCGTCGGCGTTGACGCACACGAAGGCGAGCAGCTTCCCGCCTCCGCCGCGCACCAACTCGAAATCAGCCCGCATTCGGCGCACAGCGTCACCCCGTACCCGGCGTTCTCGACGTTGCAGCCCGAAACGAGGCGTCCGTCGTCGACGAGCGCCGCCGCCCCCACCGGATAGCCGGAATACGGAGCGTAGGCCCGCGACATCGCTTCGAGGGCGAGCTCGCGCAGGCGCCGCCAAGGGACCTCGGGTCGCCCAATCCTCCGTCACATCGCCTCCTCGTTGAGTCTTAGGGACTTGCCCTCGCTGGAATGTCTATCTTGCCTTCCTCCGGCGAGGACGGTTTTCCCGCCAGGTCTTGCAGCCTTCCTGAGTGCCGTTGCTTTCCGGCAGGGCCTGCCGCCATTCTAGGCAGACCTTGCCGCCATTCTAGTGAGAGCCGTTGTTCTCCAACAGGGGTTGTTTCCTTCTAGTAAGGCTTGTTCTCGGCGGCCGGAGGGCGGGACTTGCCGACGAATCCTGCGACGGCCAAGATCGTGATGACGTAGGGGATCATGTTGATGAGATTCGCCGGCGCGCTCGAATCGAGAGACGACAGAAGGATGGCGGTGGCCTGAGCGAAGCCGAACATGAGCGCCGCGCCCACGGCCCCAGGGGTTCCACTTGCCGAGGATCATGGCGGCGAGGGCGATGTAGCCGTTGCCGGCCGAGATGTTGTCGTTGAACTCGTGCCCGATGTCCGCGGCGATGGTGAAGTAGGCGCCGCCCAGGCCCGCAATGGCCCCGGCCAGCAGACTGTTCATGAAACGCGTGGCGCGGACGTTGATGCCCACGGTCGCGGCGGCCTTTCGGATGCTCGCCGCACGCCCGCAGCCGCAAAACCCCACTTCGAACGGTACAGGTAGACGGTGAGTATGGCGATGACCGCGTACATGAAGTACGTCAGAGCGGTCTGGTTGAACAGGACGGGCCCAAGGACCGGAATGTCCGACAGTCCCGGGATCGCGATTCGATCGAGATGGAAGATTGAGGAATTGAGGTTGATTTTGTTCGTTTTGAACGGCTCGGTTCCAAGGAAGAAGGTCGTCAGGCCGAGCACAAGGACGTTGAGGACGACTCCGACGATGATCTGATCGACGTTGTACTTGATGGCGAAGAAGGCCAAGTGCGCGCCGACGATCGCACCGGCTGCGGGGCGGCGATCAGGCCGAGCCACACGCTCTGCCACCACGAGGCCACGACGATCCCGGCGAAGGCGCCGGCGAGGAGCTGCCCTTCGATCGCGATGTTGACGATTCCGACCCGTTCGGAGACGACGCCGGCGAGGGAGCCGAAAATGAGCGGCGTCGCCAAGGCAAGCCCCGACGCGAGGGTGAAGGCGAGGGTGATGTTGCTGGACGATCCTCCTCCATACCAGGCGAGAAGCCCTAGGGACAGCGCTCACTCCGACGGCGACGGCGGGTAGGACGCCCGCTTTCTTCCTCGCAGCGGCCCGCACGAAGGCGTAGACGGTCGCGACAAGGCTGATGAGGCCAAGCACGAGGCAGGCGGTCCGCGACCCGACGGCGACATCCGGAATCTCGATGCTTTTCGCCTCCCCGCGTCAGGGGAGAAAGTCGCGACGCCTTCGGCGCTCATCCACATGGCGCCGAGCAGGAGGGTGACAATCAGATAGGCGATGGGCACGCGCCAGCCGATGCGACCGACGACGGCCGGAGAAGACCCCTGCCAGGCCCCGGACTCCTCAGACGATTCGAGCGATTTGTCGGTGACTTTGACGCTCATCTCAAGGCCTCCTTCTTGTCAGCTGTTTCCTGCGCTCCGGCTTGCCCAGCAGCGTCCGGTGAGACTCCGGCCTGCCTGCGGCTTCTTCCTTTTCCCGAGCAAAGGCGAGGTACGCGCGCCATCTGTCGTTCTCGCCCGTGGGAAGGCGGAAAAGCCAGCGGACGAATGCGGGGAGCAGCGATGAGCAAAACGATGACGGATTGGAGGATGAGGACCATGTCGATGGGTACGTCGGCCTGGGCGTCCATCGTCCGTCCGCCGGCCCGGAAGGCCCCGAAGAGGATTCCGGCGAAGAAGGTGCCCACGGGCCTGTTCCGGCCGAGCAACGCCACGGTGATGGCGTCGAATCCCGGTGCTTCCTGCGACGCCGTCAGTCAGGTACTTCAGATCCCCCGTCATGGTCACCCCGCCGGCCAGGCCGCACAGCGCGCCGGAAAGGGTCAACGTCACCGTCGTCACCTTGCCGATCGACATTCCCGCCGTCTTCGCGGCGTCGGGATTGGCTCCGACTGCTCGCAGCTCGAACCCCCACGTCGAACGCTCGAGGTACCACCACACAAAGACCGTCGCGAGGAGAGCTATGACGACGCCGCCGTTGATCTGGAAGGGCGGAGCCGTCTCGGGCAGCTGCGCCGTCGCGTCTATCGTGGGCGAGCGCGGATCGCCGGACCCCGGCCGCCGGAAGGACTGATACGTCAAAAGCTGGGCGAGCCCGAGCGTGGCGACGGAGTTGAGCATGATCGTCACGATCACCTCGTTGGCGCCGGTCGTCGCCTGAGGAAACCCGCGATGAAACCGTAGATTCCGCCGCAGACGACCGCGGCCAGCAGGCAGGCGAGCAGGTGGACTCCCGCCGGCATGTGGCACTGGAATCCCACCCAGGCGGCGCCGATGGCCCCGGCGATGATCTGCCCGGTCCCTCCGATGTTGAACAGGCCGCCGCGAAAGCCGAGGGCGAGGGCGAGCCCCGCGATGATGAGCGGGAGAGAGGAAAAGATCGACGATGTGAGCGGGGCGATCTGGCCCTGGAAGGACTGCGCCTTCAATTGAAGACGGACCCCGGACCATCGCCGAATAGCCTTCGACGACGTCGGCGCCCTGAAACGAGCATGAGGATCGCGCCGACGGCGAGCGAAACCACAATCGCCAAAAACGTAGACGGCGGCGCTCGAACTCAAGGCCCTGTATAGCAAACTGAGGCAACGGCACATCGCCAGACGCGGGCGGCTCGGCTCTCGCCGCTCTTCGCCCTGAAAAGTTTCCGCCCTCGGCTCGGAACGCCTCGCCCCTCCCTAGGAGCGCTCCGTTTTCTTCAGGCCCCGCGCCGCTCAGCACGGCTTCGTTCGGCCCCGCTTGGCCCAGCCCCGCCTCGTTTTGAGCTGTTCCGTTCCGGGCCGCTTCATTGCCTTGCGTCTCAGCCATATGCGTTCTCCTCCTCGCAGCCTCGCCCTTCGGCCCGAACCGTTTCAGCGCGTCGCCCTTCGGCGCGAAGCTGTCTTCCCGCGCCCGGGCACGCCTTCTTCCTCGACGCGGTCCGTCAGGGTCGGCTCAGCTAGTTCGGCGGCCTCTTTCGGGCGTGCCTCCCGCCATCATGACTCCGAGGACGGAACGCGGGGTGTCCGCGGGACGATCCCGACGATCTGCCCGCGGTACGCGACCGCGATGCGATCGGAAAGCCCGACGATCTCATCAAGCTCGGACGACACGAGCAGAACGGGCGTCCCCTTGTCCCGCTCCGCGACGATGCGTTTGTGGATAAATTCGACGGACCCGACGTCGACGCCGCGCGTCGGCTGGTTGGCGATGAAAAGCGACAGATTGCCTGAAAGCTCGCGCGCAACCACGGCCTTTTTGCTGGTTCCCTCCGGAGAGGTTGGAGATCGGGCCGTTGACGTCGCTCAGCCTGATGTCGAATTCGACGACGCGCTTCTCGGCGTTTTTCGCCACCTCGGAGACGCTCATGGCCGGCCCCCGCGCGAAGGGCGGGCGCCTGTACTGGTTGAGAACGAGGTTCTCGGCCACGGAGAACGAGGCGATCATGCCGTCGGTCGAGCGGTCTTCCGGCACGAATCCTATGCCCGCGTCGATGTGCCTGCGCACGCTGGCATTGGAAATGGGCTTCCCGTTGAGCGAGATCGAGCCCGAATCTGGGCGTCTGAGCCCCAGGAGCGTCTCGGCGAGCTCGGTTTGGCCGTTGCCTTGCACGCCCGCGACGCCGAGGATCTCTCCCTCGCGGATGTCGAAGCTGACACGGTCGAGCAGGGTTCCCCGGTTTCTCCGCCCGGGCCCACGAGCGAGACGTCCTCGACGCGGGAGCGCCGCCTTGCCCGGCGTCGCCGGCTTTTTCTCGACGTGCAAAAGCACGGGGCGCCCGACCATCATGGAGGCGAGCTCCTCCTGGGAGGCCTCGGGCGAGGCTTGCCCGACCACGGCCCCTCTGCGGATCACGGTGATCCTGTCCGCGACCGCTTTGACCTCTCGGAGTTTGTGGGTGATGAAGATGATGGAGGCCCCGGAGTCCGCGAGCCCTCTCATGATTTTCATGAGCCCGTCCGTCTCCTGCGGGGTGAGGGACGGCCGTCGGCTCGTCGAGGACGAGCAGCTCGGCGCCTCGCGCCAACGCCTTGACGATCTCCACTCGCTGCTGGACGCCGACGGGCGGGTCCTCTATCTTGGCGTCGGGATCGAGGTCGAAAGCCGAATTGAGCGGACCATTCCTTCACGAGGCCGCGGGCCTTCTTGCGGCGAAGGAGCCGCGTGACCGGGTTGATCGGCTCGAATCTGAGGGCGACGGACTCGGCGACGGTGAACACGGGGAATGAGCATGAAATGCTGGTGGACCATTCCGATGCCCGCGGCGACGGCGTCGGCGGCGTTGGAGAAGGCCGCCGGTTCGCCGTCGATCAGAATCTCGCCCTCTTCGGGCCGATACAACCCGTACAGGACGTTCATGAGGGTCGATTTGCCCGCGCCATTCTCGCCGAGAAGGGCGTGTATCTCCCAGGCCGGACAGTGAGGTCTATACGGTCGTTGGCCACGAACGAGCCGAATCTCTTGGTGATCCCACGCAGTTCCAGATGCACCGAATGCCCAACCTTTCAGGGCTTGGAGGGCCCGGACTCCTTCGTGAGCCCGGGCCCCTCCTCGCTCATTTGACTTCGTAAGCAGCCGAGGACTTCACAACCGTCTTGCCGGAGACGATCTCTTCCTTGATCTTCTTCAATTCGTCTTCCAAGCCTTTCGGCTGGGACTTCTGGAGATCGTGGAAGGGGGCGAGCGAGACGCCGCCGTTCTTCAGCGTGCCGACGTAAGGCGCCTTGTCGAACTTCTTCTCGACGCCGGACTTGATCGTATCGACGACGGCGGGGTTGATGCCCTTTTGCACGGAGGTCAAAACGATGTCCTTGTACTCGGAAGCCGATTCGTACCAATCGGAATCGACGCCGACGATGAGCGTCTTGCCGTTGGACTTGGCGGCGGCGGCCGCCCCCAGGCCGACTGGGCCGGCGACGGGCATGATGACGTCCGCGCCCTGCTGGATGAGCTGGTTGGCCACGGCGGTCCCCTTCGACTGATCGTCGAAGGTGTTCGTGAACTGGCCCTCCTGGGTCTCCTTGTTCCATCCGAGGACCTTCACGTCCTTCTTATGGTCCTTGTTGTAGCAGGGCCACGCCGTCGGCGAATCCGTCCATGAAGATCGTGACGGTCGGGAGCTTGATTCCGCCGAAGGTTCCGACCTTGCCGGACTTGGAGTTGGCCGCGGCCGCGTATCCGGCGAGGTAGGCCGCCTCGTGCGTGTTGAAGACGAGGGCGCGGGCGTTCTCGGGCTGGTTCTGGAAGGTCGCATCGACGATGGCGAACTGCTTTGTCCGGTTGGACTTCGCGGCGTTTTTCGACCGCTTCGGACAGTTTGAACCCGACGCCGATCGTCAGATTGCATTTGGCTTCGACCATCGACTTCACGTTGGGGGCGAAATCGTTGTCGGATTTCGACTCTGCGGTGTTGGGCCGCACGCCGAGGTCGTGAACGGCCTTGTCCAGACCTTCCTTGGCCGACTGGTTGAACGACTTGTCGTCCCACCCGCCGGCGTCGGAGACGATGCAGGCTCGATAGTCGATCTGCTTTGCCGCGGGGCCCTTCGTCGCGTTTTCCTTCGACGAGGCGCTCTCTCCCGCCTTGCCGCCGCCGCAGGCGCTGAGCGCCAATGCCGCAACGCCGAGAAGCGCGGCAACTTTGCTGTTCTTCACGCTTGTTTCTCCTGGTTGTGTGCATCCGCGTCGGAAAAAGACGCGGAGAATGTGACCTAAGTCTACGTTCTTTTTCGGTTAACTACCGAACGGTTCACGCCAATCTTCCAAGTCCCGACCGGCCAAGCGCCTCCACCGCCAGTTTGACGTCCTGCGAACTCGCGCGCGTTGTGACGAAGAGTACATCGTCCATGTCGACGACGACGGCCTCGGGATTCCCACAACGACCACGGGCTTGTGCCCGGTGTAGACGAGGGCGTCGGGGGCGCGAGGACGGTCTGCTCCGACCCTCGCGGGGCCACCTGTTCGTTCGACTCGACGACGTCGGCGAGCGAGGCATAGTCGCCGACGTCGGACCACCCCATTTCGACGGGGACGACGGCCACGCCTCCTTCTTCGGCGAGCGGCTCGGCCACGGCGGTGTCGATGACCGCGCTTTCCAGGGGCTCCCAGTATTCGGCGACGCCGTCCTCGCGCCCGGCCTCCCACGTTGCGGCCAGGGCGCGCAGCGGTTCGGCCAGCTCCGGATGGAAGCGGGCGAGCGCGTCCATGAGCACGCCCGCCTTGGCGACGAACATTCCCGCGTTCCACAGGGTATCTTTCCCGTGGCGAGATATTCGGCGGCCGTGGCTTCGTCGGGCTTTTTCGACGAAGCGGGCCACGGAGCGCGCCGGGCCGAAGCTCTCTCCCGCTTCAATGTACCCGTAGGCGGTCGATGGGCGGTCGGGGGAAATCCCTATTGTGACGACGTAGCCTTGCTCGGCGGCCTCCGCGGCGCGCAAAACCGCCCGCCTGAAGGCTTCTTCGTCTGCAATGAGATGGTCGGCGGCGAAGGAGCCGACGACGGCTTCGGGGTCGCGGGCCTCCACGATGGCCGCGGCCAGGCCGATCGCGCCCATCGTTCCCCGCGCCGACGGCTCGACGACGAGCGACGCGCCGGGCACGAGCGCGGCGACGGCGTCGGCGTGGGCGGCGCCCGTGACGATCGTGACGTCGTCGGTTATCGGCGCGAGCCGGTCCACGGTGGCCTGGAGCATGCTTTTCCCGGATCCTGTGAGGTCGGCCAGGAATTTCGGCGCGCTGCGGCGGAGAGAGGCCACAGGCGCGTGCCGGCTCCGCCTGCGGGGACGATGGCGTGGAAGGTCATGGTTTTCTCCGTTCCGCCGAGCTCGTCGGCTGGGCTTTGGTCGGGTTTTCGGCGGTCCGGGCGCCGCCCGATCCGGCGTCGGCGGAGGCGAGGCCGTCGGCGTCCGCAGGAATGACGCTCCCCGAAAGCGGGTTGTGCAGCCAGTCAAGGGTGTGGGGCGCGGAGAGGGTGACGTAGTTCGGGCGTCTGCGTCGCGTGGAGCTCGTCGCGCGTGGCCGGGACGTGGGGCGTCGGCGGGTTGGCCGCGATCGCTGCGCACACGAGAAGGATGCGGCTTGCGAGGTTCAATCCGAGAAGAAGCGAAGCGACCGCCGTGAAGGACGCCAGGAGCGCGTTGTCGGAGACGGAGCCCGATGAGGACCTTTTCGCAGAGCCTGAGGACCGTGGTTCCCGCGGCGGCCGACGTCGCGCCGAGAAGCAGGTCGCGCCTCGGCATTCTGACCCCTGCCACCACGCGGAAGATGAAGGCCACGACCCGACGTCGACGGCAGAAGAGCGAGCGCCCCAGGCCGCCGAAGACCGTGAGGACGGAGGACGCTCCGACTCCCAGCGCGAGGACGACGAAGCCTCCCAGCGAGCGCAGCCGCCTGGCTGCAAGGCCGATGTGGAGGCTGACGATGCCGAACATCGCCTGAACGGACTTGCCGACGTTTTGCGACGACAGACGTCGCGGTGAAAGAGCAGAACGAGGCCGGCCAGGACGGAGGCGGGCGTCACGGCGGACTTTCAGGACGAGCGAGTCAGGGGTCGATCGATGCCTCCGCCGTCGCCCTGTTTTGAGGATTCCCGGCAGGACGCGGTCGAATCCTCGCAGAACGTCGGCGCGCAGCCGACTGTCCGAGCCCATGAGCGCCATGAACGCCGTCCACGCGATCGTCATGGCGGCGGTGAGGGCGAAGAGGGCCGAGTAGGCGATGCCGCCGGCGAGCACTCCGCCGCGGGCCGTGCCGTACCGCACGAATCCCCGCGTCACTCGCAGCTCTTTGACGCGCCCGAGCCAAATCTTCCAGTTTCGCACCGGCTCAAGCCTCACAGCGTGTAATCCACGATCAGGGGCGCGTGGTCGGAGAACCTCGCGTCGTAGGAGGGCGCCCTGTCGATCCGGTACGCGTCGGCCTTTTCCGCGAGAGACGGGCTGGCCAGATGATAGTCGATGCGCCACCCCGTGTTGTTGTCGAAGGCCTTCCCTCTTTGCGACCACCAAGTGTAGGGCCCCTGGCTGTCCGGGTCGAGGCGCCTTTGGACGTCGGCGAGGCCCATCTGACCGAACCATCGGTCGAGGTAGGCGATCTCCTCGTCCAGCACGCCCGAGGTCCGATTGTGGTTGGATTTCAGTTCGTGATGTCGAGGGCGTGTGCACGATGTTGAAATCGCCCGCGACGAGGAAACGCCCCCGCCTTCGCTCAGTTCCGCCAGTCGTTTTTCGACCAGGTCGAGATGGGCGTATTTGGCGTCCATCTTCTCCTTGCTCGAGGAGTCGCCGGAATGGAGGTAGGCGGAGACGACGCGCAGTCCGAGCTCCGGCAGGTCGACTTCGAGCCACCTTCCGGTGTCGACCGGCGGCTGGTCGTCGCCGACCCCGCGCACGACGGCGCCCGTTTCGATCCGTCGCGCACCGCGACCGCGACGCCTGCGCGCCCCTTGATCTCGCAGGGCCAGGGAATCGCTTTGTATCCTCTCCCCGACGAGCGGCGCCACAAGCTCTTCGGGCGCCCTCACTTCCTGGAGGAGCAGCACGTCGGCCTTCGCGGACGCGATCCACTCCCCCATGCCTTTGCGGGCCGCGGCGCGGATTCCGTTGACGTTGCACGTTGCTATGCGCATGGCTTCCTTTCGGCGATGTCCACGACGTTGGCCAGAAGCATCGCCTGGGTCATGGGCCCGACCCCGCCGGGGTTGGGCGAGAGCCAGGCGGCGACCTCGGCCACGTCCGGGTCGGACGTCGCCGAGGATGCGGGCCCTCCTCGTTTCTGGGTCGACGATCCCGCGAGACCCGACGTCCACGACCGCGGCGCCGGGCTTGATCCACTCGGGCGTGACGAGGGCGGGCCGCCCGCCGCCGCGACGACGACGTCGGCGCGGCGGACGATTTCTTCCACATTTGCGGTGCCGGTGTGGCAGTTGACGACGGTTGCGTCGACGCCCCGCCGGGTCAGCAGCAAGCCGATCGAGCGGCCGACGGTGACCCCTCGGCCGACGACCGCGACGTTCTTCCCCGCAGCGACACCCCGTGTCGGCTCAGCAGCTCGAGGATTCCCGCGGGCGTGCAGGGAGGGGCGAACGAATTTCGCCGCCGACCGACAAGACCAGCCTTCCCAGGTTCGTCGGGTGGAGGCCGTCCGCGTCCTTTTGTTCGGATCGATGCGTTCGAGGACGGCGTTCTGATCGACTCCCCGCGGAAGCGGCAGCTGGACGATGTAGGCGGTGCACGCCGGGTCGGCGTTGAGCCGCTCGACGGCGGCGACGATCTCCTCTTGCGAAGCCGACGCGGGCAGATCCTCGCGGATCGACTCGATGCCGACCTCCGCGCAGTCGCGATGCTTGCCCGCCACGTAGGACACCGATCCGGGGTCCTCGCCCACGAGCACCGTGCCGAGCCCGGGCGCCTTCCCCTCGGCCCGCAGCGCCTTGACGCGCTCGGCGAGCTCGGCCTTGATCGCGGCCGCGGTCGCTTTGCCGTCCAGCTTGCGCGCGGCCGACGCCCGCCCTGCCCGGCTCGGGGACGCCGCCCGTCATTTGCGCACCTGCTCGAGCCCCTCGTACAGCGGGAATTCGTCGGTGAGCCTCTTGACGCGCCCGCGCAGCGCCTCGACGTCGGCGCCCCTCCCGGCAATGAGCGCCGCGGCGAGGATGTCGGCGACCTCCTCGAACTGGGCGGCCCTGAAGCCCCTGGTGGCGAGCGCCGGGCGTGCCGATGCAGCCCCGATGTGACGGCGGCCGGGCGGGGGTCCCACGGCACGGCGTTTCGATTGACGGTGATGCCGACGTCGTCGAGGGATCCTCGGCCTGCTGGCCGTCCATGTCCGAATTCCGAAGGTCGACGAGAACCAGGTGGACGTCGGTTCCGCCGGTGACGAGGCCGACTCCGCCGCGGCGACGTCCGGCGCGTTCAGCCTTTCCGCGAGGATCTTCGCCCCTCGACGGTGCGGGCCTGCCTGTCTTTGAACGCCCTCGGTTGCGGCGATGCGCAGGGCGACGGCCTGGCTGCGACGACGATGCATGAGCGGGCCGCCCTGCTGCCCGGGAAAGACGGCGGAGTTGAGCTTTTTGGCGTAGGCCGAAGAGTCGCGAGAGAGGATCATTCCCGAGCGGGGGCCTCCGAGGGTCTTGTGGATCGTCGTCGTCACGACGTCGGAATGCTCGACGGGGTTCGGGTGCAGCCCGGCCGCGACCAATCCGGCGAAATGGGCCATGTCGGTCCACAGAAAGGCTCCGACCTCGTCGGCTATCTGCCGGAAGGCCTCGAAGTCGAGCTGGCGCGGGTAGGGCGGACCATCCGGCGATGATCATCCTCGGCCGGGCGGCAAGCGCCTGCTCGCGGACCATGTCCATGTCGATGCGATGCGTCTCGGGATTGAGCCCGTAGGCGGCGATGTCGTAGTTCTTGCCGGAAAAGTTGATCCTCATCCCGTGGGTGAGGTGCCCGCCGTGGGCGAGCTGGAGCCCCATGACCGTGTCGCCGTGAGAAAGAAGGGCGTGGTAGACCGCCGCGTTGGCCTGCGCGCCGGAATGCGGCTGGACGTTGGCGTATTCGGCGTTGAACAGGCTCTTCGCCCGTTCAATCGCGAGCGTTTCGACCTTGTCGACCTCTTCGCACCCGCCGTAGTACCTCCTTCCGGGATACCCTTCGGCGTACTTGTTGGTCAACACCGAGCCCTGAGCCTCGAGCACGGCTCGCGGCACGAAGTTCTCGGACGCGATCATTTCGAGCGTCCCACGCTGCCTGGCCAACTCCGCCTCGAGCACGGCGGCCACCTCGGGATCGACGGCGGCGGCCGACTGGTCGAAATCCCTCACTTTTCCTCCTTCTTTCGGCATCCCTTCAAGGCTACCGGATGCCTCCGACACAATCAGCAAAGACGTGGGCGCCAGCCCGCCCTCAGGCGTCGATTGGCTAAAACCTCGACATCAGTCGCGCGAAAACAGCCGCGTAAGAATAGTAGAGAAGAACGCGTTCCTAATTCTCCGCCCCAAATCGAATGCCAACGCCGCCGTCATGACCAGCGCCTGCCATTCCGATGAGACGCCAGGGGAAAACTCCAAAGCAACGCGGATGCCTTTTGCGCGCGAAAGTCCCCGGCGGCGATTTTTGGCCTTCGACTCGAGGGAGACGACCTCGAACCGGTGCAAGCCCTTCATGCGAAACTCCATCGGCTTGCCTTCGGTCGGGGCGATGACGATTTTCGTGATGAACGTCGTTCTCATTCTCACCTCCGCCAAGGGCGAGCCGTCTGGGCCCACAACCGCGTAAAGTGTGCGGACCCCTTGAGGCTTCAATGTTTTTCGGGTGATTCGTGCCCGAAGGCCGATGCGCGGACCTCCTATGTCGAAGTCGTGAAATGCTCTGAAGAAGCGCGGAGCTTTCCTTTCCGCCTCAACTATTGCGCCCAGTTCGTCTCCATTTTTCGTCCTCAATGACGAAATCGTTAGAGGAGAAGGACTTTTTCCTTCGCATGACGACCGCCTCGCCCCGGGCATCCGGCATGCCTTCCGTCCCCGGGACGGGCGTTCTCTCCGCAAGGGGCCTTTCGTCCGCCCGGATTTCTTCGTCTGCGCGACGTTCGATGTTGCGTTCTTCGTTGTTCATGTGCGTTCTCCGCCATCCATTGGTTGTTCTGTCATTTCCTGGACTTTGCCCAGGTTTTCATCATACCCCGGGGAGGCGCGGCCCTTTGGGAAGCATTCCCCGCTACAAGGAGAACACTTCGATCAGTTTCCAAGAGCAATTCAATCAACTCTCAAAAGCGCTTCGCCTGCCCTGTCTTCCCCCGTGTCATATCAAAGCCTTTCGCCACAGACTTTTCTCGAAAACTTGCCTCAAGCTTTCCTCGGGGATGCGAGGGCAGTCCGCGGACCTGCGCACAGGATTCGTCCAGACTAAGACTGTTTAATCGACTGCATTGCATTCTTTCGACTCGGCAATGGGAACACGATGAAATACATGTCGACACGGCCGGGCTCCCGGCTCGCCGCCCCTCTTCTGTGCGCCGCGCTCGCGGCCTCCCGCCCTCGCCGGATGCGCCGGGGACTCTTCTCCCGGCGGGGCGTCAAGCAGCGTTGCCTCAGGCACAGGAAAATCGGGCGGGGCGGCCAAAGAGACGCCGATCGCGCTGCGTCCGTCGCCCGCACCGGCCGGATACGCCAAAGCGGCGCAAAGCGATTCGACGGCCGCCCCGGCGACGTCGAGCGCGTCGGATGCGCCCAAACCCTCGGCGTCGGCCTCTTCGACGTCGGCCCCGTCCTCCTTCAAACCCTTCCAATTCACCGAAATACCGAGCTCCTATCGGCGCGAGGCTTCAAAGGCCGGGCGGCTGGAGACGATTGAATATCGCACTTCCGACCCCGAAAAGCCGGGAACGACGATCACGAAAAAGGCCGTCGTCTACCTTCCTTACGGGTACCGCGACAATTCGTCTCAGCGCTACAACATCCTGTACCTCATGCACGGTTCGCAGGGGAACGAGCGCACGTGGCTGGGAACGCAATCCAATCCGACCACGGCCAAGAACATCCTCGACCACATGATCGCCGACAAGCGCATCTCGCCGACGATCGTCGCGATGCCGACCATACGTCGGGGAAGCGACCGATTCTCGTCGACCTTCCCGGCTTTCCCGACAGAGCTGACGAAGGACGTCATGCCCGCCGTAGAGGGCAAATACCGGACGCACGCGACGAACACGACCCCCGAGGCCTTCGCCGCATCCCGGGGGCATCGCGCGTTTGGCGGATTCTCCCTGGGCGGAGGCGCCACATGGTCGGTCTTCCGCAGCAATCTGAGATATTTCGAGTATTTCCTTCCCATCAGCGGGATTTTACAGGGGCAGCGTCTTTTCTCGGAACTACGATCCCAGCCAGGGGTTGAGGACCTCGCGAACGTCGCTCAAAAATCCGGCGCCGGCAGGAGGGGCTACTTCATCTTCGCGGCGACGGAACCGATGACAGCGTCGAGCCTTACATGACCAAAATGGTGGACAGGATGCTCGAGGAGAGAAAAGCCTTCGACTACACGGACACGAGTTTCGCCAACGGGAATCTCACTCTCCTCGTCGTGAACGGGAAAGGCCACAACTACACGTCCGCCCACACGTACCTGTACAACGCCCTGCCGTATTTCTTCCGAGGGGCGTGAGACCGCCTTCTCTTGCCGAGTGTGAGACTGCTTGTCTCCGCTCGGCCCGGAACCTTCTCCCGCTCAACGTGGGACTCCTTTCCTCCGCTCAACGCGGGACTTCTTTCTTCCGCTCAACGCGGGACTTCTTTCTTCCGCTCAACGTGAGACTTCTTTCCTCCGCTCAACGTGAGACTTCTTTCCTCCGCTCGGCCCGGAACTCCGTTTCTTCCACTGAAGGGCCCGAGACGGCGTTCTTTTGCCGCCGACGACGCCGCGCCCGGGTGAGTCTGCAACGCCGCGCCCGGGCAAGGCGGCGATAAGTGATTAAACTTAACTCAGTGCTTTAAAATTAACCTGCTGCTTTAAAACTAATCTGCTGCTTTTAGAGCCATCCAAATTAAAAGCCATTCAGATCTTTTTAAACTTAACGCATTGGGGCGCAGCGCAGTTTCAAGGCTTTCACTAGGGTCCCGTTTATGGCTTTCAGCGGTCCGTTTATAGCTTTCAGCGGTCCGTTTATGGCTTTCGCGCAGCCCGTCAGTCGACGGCGCGCTTTTCGATCCGCTCCGGATCGCCTTTTCAATCCGGGATTGTTCTTTTCATTCCGGGATTGTTCTTTTCATTCCGGGATTGTTCTTTCATTCCGGGGCCGGCCTCACTGCGCCGTCGGCCGCGGCCTCGGATTCGAGGACGACGATGGCCTGGGCCACCGGGCCATCGTGGCTGAGCGAGACGTGGATGCGGGCCTGGCCCACCGAATTGGCGAAAGCCTCTGCCACATCGGCGTGTAGCGCGAGCCCTGGCCGATGCCAGGCGTCTGTGACCACCTCGATCTCGTGCCACGCGACCTCGCCGAGAACCGGCGGCCGGCCCTTGAGCGCGGCGCTCCAGGCCTTGATGAACGCCTCCTTCGCTCCCCACCGCGCGGCCAAACGCTCGGCGACGTTGGCTCCAGCGGCCTCGCGGCGTTCCCGCGCCGTGAATGCCCGCTCGAATGCCGTTCCGGGCAGTTCCAGCTGTTCGCGGAAGGCTGCGACGTCGACGACGTCCAACCCGACACCGAGAATCATCAGATCCTCTCCCCAGTCATCGGCATGGGCTCTCCTTCATGCGGCATGAGCCGAAACGAACGGATGGGGCAAGGCGAAGGCCGCCTTGGCGCGCCCGGACGACGGCGCGTCTCGCCTCCCCTGAAGCGCTGCAGAGGCGAGCGCATAGACGCCCCCCCCTGTCGGCCGCGGCTGTCGAGACGGGTCGAATCAGGCTGCTGCCGACCGCCCGAATCGGGGGTCGGCAGCAGCCTGGTCGTTGCTCAACCGTCACCCTCGCCGTCGGCCCCTGACCCGCGGGTGAAGCCGTCGGCGCCGAGGCGGGCGCCGGGATCGAGCAGCATCGCGGACTCGTCCTCGTGGACGTCGCCGGCGAAGCGCCTGTCCTTGACGCCCTCGAAGAGCTCGGCCTTGCCGAGCATGGCCTTCTCCAGGCGAACCGCGCCCGCGTGGGTGCGCGCGTCGGCGCGCCTGCGCCATTCGTCAGCGGCCTCGTCTCCGTGCACGCGCGCCACGGCCGCCTCGAAGGCGTCCGGGGAAGCCAGCGCGATGAAGGCCGAGACGTGGCCGAAGCCGAGCGAGGTGATGAGGCCCGCTCTTGACGCCCCTCGTGCTGGAACGGCGAACGCAGCCACACGAGGTGGGGTCTTCCTCGAAAACGGGGTCGAGGCAGTTGAGCGCCTTGTTGCCCGGGATCAGACCGCTGGCGAAGATCTGCGTCAGTCCGGCGAGCTGGAACAGCGCGGCGCCGCCCTTCGCGTGGCCCGTCAGCGACTTTTGCGACACGACGTAGAGCGGGTTGCCCTCGGTGCGCCCGACGGCCTTTTGCAAGCCGCACGTGCAGCTCGGCCTCGTTGGGGTCGTTCGCGTTGGTCGAGGTGTCGTGCTTGGAGACCACCGAAACGTCGTCCGGGGTGAGCCCCAGGGCGGCCAGGCTCTTGACGAAGCGCGCGTCCTTGCCTCCGCGGCCCGACGGCCAGCGCGCCGAGCCCCGGCGCGGGGATCGACGTGTGGGCGCCGTCGGCGAAGGACTGCGCGTGGGCCACGACGGCCAGAACGGGCAGGCCCGTCTCCAACGCGAAGTCGCCGCGTGCGAGCAGCACGGTTCCGCCGCCCTGCGCCTCGACGAAGCCTCCCCTGCGCAGATCGCCCGCGCGAGAGTAGAAGCGCTCGTCGATGCCCTGGCGGGCCATGGCCGCCGAGTCCGCCGTCGCCGTCATGTCGCCGAACCCGGTGATCGACTCCAGTCCGATGTCGTCGATTCCGCCGGCCACCACGAAGGTCGCCTTGCCGCAGACGATCTTGTCGACTCCCTCCTCGACGGAGACTGCCGCGGTGGCGCACGCGCCTACCGGGTGGATCATCGACCCGTAGCCGCCCACGTAGGACTGCATCGTGCGCGGCGATGACGTTGGCGAGGGTTTCCTGCAGGAGGTCCTGCGGGCGCGAGCGTCCCGTGAACCTGTCGAGGTAGAACTGCCTCATCGAGGACATTCCGCCGAAGCCCGTGCCCTGGGTGGAGGCCACCTCGTTCGGGTGGACGCTGCGCAACAGCTCGCCGGGGGTGAACCCGGCCCCGACGAAGGCGTCGACCGTGGTCATGAGGTTCCAGACGGCCATGCGGTCGGCGGACTCGATCATCGACGCGGGAATCCCCAGTGCGCGGGGTCGAAGCCGTCGGGGAACTGGCCGCCGACGGTGCGGCTGAGAGTCGCCCTCCGCGGAACGTAGGGTCAGCGCCCCAGCCTTGCGGGTCACGGTCCATTCGTCGTCGACCAACGCGGCAGACGTGTCTCTCGGGGTCCGCCTCGACAAGGGCGTTTGCGGCGGCCTCGTCGGCGACGGCAAAAGTCACGTCGGAATCCAGGCGCACCTCCTCGATGTCGATGGACCCGAGGTTTGCGAGCGGGCCGTCGTCGACGAAGGAGCGGATGCCGCAGCGGGCCACGACTTCGTCTCGATAGCGCTCGTAGATCTCCTCTTCGGGGACGATGCTTCCCGAAGCGTCGTACCAGCCCGACTTGGGTGTGTCGTGCCATTCGAGCAGGCCCATCATCCAGGCCAGCTCGAGGACGCCCGCCGCCGTCATCTCGACCTCGCCAGTGCCCTGGATTCCCCAGTTCGGCGGCGAGGCGGGTGCGCGAGGAGCCCCACGGCCCGGCTTCGCCGACGCCGACGACGACGACGAGGTCTTCCGGCCTGGCGGAGCCGCTCGCGAAGGCCTCGCGCCCCGGGGTGCGCCCGCCCGCGACTCCCGCGGGCGTGGCGAGCGCTCCGATCGTGGCCGGGCCCTCGGCCTCCTCGGGCGCGCTCGGGAGTTTGAGGCCCTTGGCAAGCTCGCGCAGATTGACCTTGTCCATCCCGCCGGTCAGGTCGACGACCATCGGGGCGCGGGCAGCCGACTCAAGGACTCCTCGGTGCACAGATCGAGCAGCCTCTCGGCGATCTCTTCCGTGTTCCACACGCGGACCCCCGCGGCTTCGACTGCGGCGACGAGCGGGTCGTTGTGGCCCATGAGGTTCGTGCCCTTGACCCAGCCGATGAGGGCGTGGGCGATCGACGTCCTGGCGCCCCACGGCTCGTTGGCTCACTTGTTGGCGACGGCGTCGAGCGCCGCCTTGACCTCGCCGTATGCGCCGTCGCCGCCGAAGGTTCCCCGGTTGGGGAGATCCGGGCAGGACCACGTGAAGGCGGTGGCCGACGTGCGTGTCGGCGCCGATGCGGGAAAGGCCGCCGATCAGCCGCTCGACTCTCCCACAGGAGCACGCGGGGCCTGGTTTTTCGGCCGCAGCCCCGGCGTCGTCGAGTGTGCCGCGGACGGGAGGCGCGGCGAACGGGAAAAACGACGTCCGGAACGAACGCCGGCTTTGAGCACCTTGGTCGCCGCGCCGAGCGTCACCCGCTGCTCGGCGCCGATCCATTCGACGAGGGCGTCGATGTCGCGCAGCGAACCGAGATTGGCGGGGACGATCCACAGTTCGGCGTCGCCGCGGGCGTTGCGCCGATAAAGTTCAGCGGCCCAGTTGAGGCGCCCGGAGTCCAAGCGCGAGGTCGTGACGACGACGGTCGCACCGCCCGCCAGAAGCCGCCCGGCGACGGACGCCGCGATCGACCTGGGCGAGGCGCCGGTGACGACGGCGACCTTTCCGCTGAACTGGCCCTGGCCGGAGCTTTCTGCGGCCGCGGCGATCGCGAGGAGGCGCTCGGCGCGCTCGGGGCGGCGCTCGGCGTGCCATCGGGCCTGCTTCGCCACTTCCTCGCCGGTCGACTCGAAGTTGCCTTCGACCTCCTGCCCCGCGGCGATCCGCGCGACGTCCTCGCGGGCGCTCGCCCAGCGGTCGCATAGGCGGACGGCGCGGTCGGGGGTGAACGCGGGGGCGACGAACTCTCCCAGCCGTCCCCGAGCTCGGCGGACACGGCGGCCCGCAGCGCGAGGTCGTCGGCATTGTCGCCGCCCGCCTGCTGTGCGGGCGCCTCCTTGCCCAGACGGGCGAGGAGCTCGCGGGCGGTCGCCGCCAGGGCGTCGGTCATCTGCCCCGTGATCTCTTTCGAGGGCGGCCGAATCGACCATCGTCCCCGATCCGCCGCCGGAGCTGGCCTTTGACACCGCGATTCCGCGGGCGGCGGCCACCTGGGCGACAGCCTCGTCGATCGTCGCGTCGAACTTCTTCGACGGCACGATCGTGGCAAGTTCGCCTCCCCGCAGCGACTTTCCTTCGCGGGAGCCGAGCACGATGGCCGTGGCGACGTGCGTCGCCCACCCCTCGCCCAGGCCCCAGGTCGAGGCGAGGTATTCGGGGACGCGCTGGGGCTTGCGCCCGCGGCGCCGGCGATCTGGCGGAGTCGGCCGGAAAATGGCCTCGCTCAACACCGCCCCGAACGGCTTGTATCCGTGGGCGCCGGCCAAAAACCCCGGCTCGGAGCTTGGACATGGGCGCCTCGGCGGCCCCGTCCATCGACGACAGGCCGAACTCCGCCGTCAGGTCCATGAGCACCTGGTTGCGCTTTTGAGGAGACGCCGTTCGTCAGCGTTTCGACGGTGTCGGCGTCGACGATCTGCTCGGGCCGCAGCTTCGTGTGGACGGCGAGCAACGCGTCCAACGCGTCGGCCGCGGTGAAAGGGAAGGTCCTCGACGGGCCCCGCCGCGGCAGCAGGCGCGGGCCGGCGCTTCTTGCGCGGGCGCGTCCTGCACGGAAGCCGCCTGAGGCTGAGAATCTGCGGGCGCCGCTGCCTTCCTGCGTCGGAGGACGATTCGGCCGCCTGCGGCTCGGCGGCCTCCTCGACGGGGGTTGCGGCCACGTCCTCGCGCCTGACGCGCTGCGAATCCTCGCGACGTTCGCGACGGTGACGTCCGCGCCCGCCTGGGCGACGGTCCGCGCCCCGATGTTGGCGAGGGTCGGCGCGGTGGCGAGGCCGACCTCGACCCATTCGCGCACGCCCTCCTCCAGGAGCACGTTCTGCGTGCGAATCCACTGCACGGGCGAGGCGAACTGCCATGCGAGAAGCTCGATGATCAGCGTGCGGACGACGCGGTAGCGGTCGCGCTCGAGCAGGCCGTCGAAGTCCTCGACCAGCTCGGCCACCATCGTCGACGGGGCGACGTCGAGGATGAGCCTCGCGAAGTCCTCCGTCAGCTCGAAGGGCCGGGCCACGAGGTTGGGTATGTAGCGGCCCACGAGGGCGTCGGCCTCGATCTTCTCGGGCAGCAGGTCTTCCAGAAGCTCGCGGAAGTCGTCCACGCCGTTGCGCAGGACGCGCGAGTGGAAGGGCACGTCGATGCCGGGAACGAGGATAAACGAGCGCTTGCCGCCCGCGGCCTCGGCCCGGGCGTTCGCGTCGCGCTCCAGGGCCTTAAGGCCCGCGACGGTTCCGGCCACGGCGTACTGCTGGCCCTCGATGTTGAGGTTGACGACCTCTAGGAACTCGCCTGTCTCCTCGGAGATCGACTCGACGTAGCCGACGACGTCGCTCACCCCGAACTGGCTGGGGCGAAGCGCCCCCATGCGGTAGTTCGAGCGGCCCTGCGCGTCGCGCGGAACGAGGTTGTGCATCGTCGAGCCGCGCTGGAAGACGATCTCGGGAGGGCCTCCAGCGGGAAGACCCGCCCGTACGACGAGAGCGCCGTGTACTCGCCCAGCGAATGCCCGGCGAACATCGCCCCTTCCACGAGCGCGCCTTCGGCCGCGAGCCTTTCGGTCTGGGCCGCGGCGACGGTGGCCAGCGCCACCTGGGTGAACTGGGTGAGGTTGAGCAGGCCCTCTGGGTGGTGGTAGCGCACGCCGCCCGCGACGAGTTCGCGCGGATTGTCGCGAACCAGAGCGAGGATCGAGAAGCCGAGCTTTTCGCGAGTGTGCTTGTCGGCGCGCTCCCACACGGCCCGCGCCGCGGCCGACTCGTTGCGCTCGTCCAGGCCATCCCCTGGGACTGCACGCCCTGCCCGGGATACAGGTAGGCGGTGCTCGGGGCGGCCACGGCGGCCGTCGCCGTGGCGACCAGCACGCCGTCTGCCGTGCACGAGACCTCGAGGGCCAAGCCTCCGTCGCGGATGCGTCCGACGCGTTCGACGCGCACGTCGACGACGTCGCCCAGCGCGACCATTCCGAACATCCTATACGTCCACCCCAGAATCCTCGTTCCCGCGATCTTCTGGGTCACGTACTCCGCGGCCGCGCACAGCCACATGCCGTGGACGATCGGCTCGTCGAGCCCGGCGAGCTTCGCCCCCCTGCGCGACGTGTGAATGGGGTTGTAGTCGCCCGAGACGATGGCGAAGGCGGTCATGTCCGTCGGCGCGGAGACCTTGGCCGAGCCGAGGACGGAGCGCGGGGTGTCGACGACGTCGCCGACCCCCGCCCGGGGCTCGGGATCCTCGAGCTGTTCTTCGCCGACGCGGCCGCGCAGGGCGAAACGGTCGGCGAAGAAGGCGACCTCTCGGCCGTCGCCGTCCACGACCCGGGTGCCGACGCCGATGACTCTGCCCGCGGCGGTGTCGGCGACGCCGGTCACGTGCGAGGTCGCAGTCAGCGTCCCCAGTCAGCTCGTCGAGCGCCACTGCGATGCGCTCGGAGTGATCGAGGTGGACTGTCGATAGAAGTCCTTCTATGACGGGGTATCCGTCGCGGGACAGTCGAGCCGATCGCGCCGTATATCGCCGGCCAGCACGAGCCGAACAGGGCGCTCGGCACGGCGCCCGCGCCGACCGCCTCGGGGGGCTCGCACACGAGTGCGTGGGCGGCGGCCGCGTCGCGGCCGAAGTCGAAGGAGAAGGCCTCTCCGTCGCCCGGGGAGGGACTCGACCGGGGTTCCGCCCGCCGTCGTCGAGCCCACGCCGGCTGTCGCCTCCAGCAGGCCGCGCATGGCTGCGGAGAGCCGGGCGTCGTCCACGAGCGGGTAGGCGCCGAAGGCGCGCGCCTCGGGCGCCACGAGCGGAATGCGGATGTCGCGGACGCGATGGGCCGGCGAGCCGGCGCCGTCCCACACGGAGTCGAAGGGCACGAGGACCTCCCATCCGCCGGAGGCCGATCCTTCGGCCCTTTCAAGGCTCGCTCCCTCGATGAGGGCCGGGTTGGACACGAGGTTCCCCCGCCACACGACGTAGCGGGCGGACCGGAAGTACTCGTCCTCGGTCGCGGCGAGTCTGCTGAAGGCGTTCTCGCCCTCGCCCAGGCGGGCCCCTGCGACCTGCTCGTATTTGGCGAGGATGTCGGCGACGGGCACGTTCGCCTCGGTGATGGCCCGCACGGAAATCGGGCCCGGGATGATCCGCACCGCGTCCGCCGCGTACCGCGGATCGTGGGACTGCCACAGGTTGTCCGACCCCCACCTGCGGACGATCTCCGCGTCGATGACGGGGACGAAGGGCACGGGCTTGGGGTACTTGCGCGAGTTCGACGAAGAAGGCGGCGTCCGTCGGCGTCACAAGAACGGATTCGGCCGCAGGGTGCGCGGCCGCGAGGGCCTCCACGGCCCGCCCGGGGTCCTCGACGCCGTCGGCGAACAAAGTCTCGATCTCGCCGCGGTCGGCCTCGCTCAGGCGTGCCTCGGCGCGCTGAAGCAGTTCGACGAAGCGCTTTTTCCATGGACTCGTCCACCCAGGGCCAGGCAAGCTCGACGTAGCGCTCCAGCATCTGGCGGTAGGGTCATCTCTTCGACGTCGCCGAAGTACGGCTTGGCCGTCTTGTCGATCGCCTCGATGATCTCTTCGCGGCGCGATTCGACCTCCTCGGCGGGGATCTCGGCCAGAAGCTTGGAGGCCTCGGCGCTCGCGTTGGCGACCTCGTAGAGGTCCGCGTGCAGCTGGGACAGCCCGGAGGTCACTCCCCGCGAACCTCGCCCCTGCGCACCCAGCCCTCGGAGATGCCGGGCGTCGCCACGAGCAGGTCCTTGACCGCGGGGCTCGTTGCGGCCTCGGCGGAGGCCATAAGCGGGGTTCCGACGAACACGCCGTCGACGGGCATCGGCGGGCGCCCGTGGGCGACGGACCACGAGCCGTCGAGGTAGTCGGCGGCGCGCTCGGGGTCGCCGAGGCCGCCTCCCGCGCAGACGACGACGCCGGCCTCGCGCAGCTGCGCATACGTTGGAAGCAGCAGCTCGGGAAGCGACTCCCACGAGTGGTGGCCGCCGGCCTGCCCGTCCTCCACCATGGCGATGAGCGGCAGATCCACGCCCTTTTCGTTCAGTTCGCGGGCGATCTGCACGACCTGGCGGATCTGCGCCACCGTTCCGGGCTTGAAGGCCACGTACGGGGAATCCCTCGGATCGCAGGCGCTCGACGAGCTCGACCGCCTCGTCGAGCTCGGGGATACCGGCGGAGACGACGACGCCGTCAAGCGGCGCCCCGGCCGAGCGTTTCTTCGACACCGCGCGGCGGGATCCGAAATGCAGGCCCCACAGGTACGGGTCGAGGAACATGGCGTTGAACTGGGCCGCGCGGCCGGGTTCGAGGAGCTCGCCGAGCCGGTCGAGATGGTCGGAGAGGATCTCCTCGGTGACCTGCCCGCCGCCGGCCATCTCCGCCCAATGTCCGGCGTTGGCCGCGGCGGCGACGATCTCCGGCTCGACGGTCGTCGGCGTCATGCCGCCCACGAGGATCGGCGAACGGCCCGTCAGCCGCGTGAAGGCGGTTTCAACGACCTTCCTCCCGTCGATGACCCGGGCGGCCGGGGCGAAGACGGACCAATCCTGGGAGGCCGTCTCGCGAGGCGCTCCCTGGGCAAGCGCATCGCGCAACTCGGCCGTGCCCGCTTCGATGTAGTGCACGCCGGTCCCCGCGAAGTTCTCCGCGGCCAGGCGCGCCAGGCCGGTTCCCGGGCCAAGGTCGACGACGGTCGCCCCCGAGGGCACCTTTTCGCGGAGCTCCGCGACCCAGTCAAGGCTTTCCGTGAGCACGGCGCGGGCCAGATCGGCGGCGTCGGGAAGCGAGACGCCGCAGGCGCGAACCCACTGGAGCACCTGCTCCACGGCCGGTTCGAGCACCGGATTGTGGAAGGGGGCGGCGACGTCGAGGTACTCCCCCTCGACCTTGAGCGCGCTCAGGGCCGCTTCGAGGGCCTTGGGCGCGCCGGAGAGCACTTCGGACGTGGCGGAGTTCTTGATCGCCAGGGCGACGTCGCCGGGAAGCTCGACGTCGGCCAGGTTCTCCCTTGACGGAGACCATGGGCGTGTGTTCGCCGCGGCGGCTCGCACCGGCGAGAAGCGTCTCGCGGGTGGCGGCCGCGCCGATGAGGCGCGCGAGCGCGAGGACCTGCGCGTGGTCGTCGCGCAGCATGGCCGCGCCGAGGACGCCCTGGGAATGGCCGACGGCCGCTACGGGCTCCGGCAGGGTCTCCCGCACGTCGAGGTAGGCCCCGTACTGGGCAAGAAGGATTCCGGGAACTGTGGCCCCTGCGTTCTCGGGGGCCTCAAGCGGCGCCCCCAGAAGATCCATGGGCCCCGTGACCGTCAGCAGCTCGGGGGCCACGGGGGCGAGGATCTTTTCCGCGGCGTCGCGGATGGCGCCCAGCTTCGCCGCGATTGCGGGATCTGACGCAAGCTCCGCCAGCTCCGTCCGCCAGGGCGTCGATTGCCCGGCGAATTGAGCGATCCAAGCGGAAGGGGTGTAGGAGTTCATTGATTGGCCTTTCGTCAGCTCACATCGGCATGTTGCCGTGGCGGCTCGTGCGGGATTGGGAACGGTTCTTCGTCCGCGCGATTCGCAGCGCGGGAAACGATCGACGAACGAGTCGTCTCCGGGGTGATGATGGCGTCGAGGTTGCCCGCTTTCATCGACAGGTACGGATTGACGTTCTCGCGCGTGTACTTTTCCACGAGTTCGGCTTTGACGGCGGCGACGTCCTTGCCTTCCTCCACGGCCTTTTTCAGCTCGCGCCGCCCGGTGATGGCCACCGCGCCGTCGGCGCCGAGCACGGCGATCTCCGCCCCCGGCCACGCGTAGTTGAAGTCTCCTCCCAGGGATTTCGAACCCATGACGATGTAAGCGCCTCCGTAGGCCTTTCTCAGCGTCACGGTCACGAGCAGGGACCGTGGCCGTGGCGTAGGACCAGATGAGTTTGGCGCCGCGCCTGATGATTCCCGCGTGTTCCTGCTCTGCCCCCGGGCGATAGCCGGGCACGTCGACCAAGGTGACGACGGGCACGTTGAAGGCGTCGCAGAATTGGACGAATCTTGCGGCCTTCTCGGAGGCGTCGACGTCGAGCGTGCCGGCCTCGTGCATCGGGTTGTTCGCGACGATTCCCACGGACTCCCCGTCGAAGGCGGCGAAGCCCACCGTGATCGACTGGGCGAACATCTCTTGGACCTGCACGAACTCGCCGTAATCGACGAGGGCGCGTATGACCTCGACCATGTCGTAGGGCTGCTTCGAAGACTCGGGGACGATCTGGGAGAGCCTCGCGGCGTCGGCGGCGTCCTCGGGGCCCTCTTCGTAGTCCCATCTACGGGCCGCCCCTCGCAGTTCGGCGGGAGGTAGGTCAAGAGCGTGCGCGTGTAGTCGAGGGCGTCGGCTTCGTCGTCGGCCAGGTAATGGGCCACTCCCGACTGAAAAATTGTGCACTTCGGCGCCGCCCAGGTCGGCGAAGGAGACGTCCTCGCCGGTCGTCGCGCGGACCACGTCGGGCCCCGTGACGAACATGTGCGAGTGTCGCGGGTCATGACAATGAAGTCGGTGAGGGCAGGGCAGTACACGGCGCCGCCGGCGCACGGGCCGAGGATGACGGAGATCTGCGGGATCACGCCGGAGGCTTCGCAGGTCTTCTTGAAGATGCGGCCGTACTGGGAAAGGGCGAGCACTCCCTCTTGGATTCTGGCGCCGCCGGAGTCGAGCATCGCGACGATGGGAATGCGCAGCTCGAGGGCCTTGTCCATAAGGGCGGTGATCTTGTTGCCCTCGACTTCGCCGAGCGTGCCGCCTTGGATCGAGAAGTCCTGAGCGTAGACGGCGACCGACTCCCCTGCAACCGTGCCGATTCCCGTCACGACTCCCGCGCCGGTGAACCCTTCGGCCATGTTCCCGCCGCGGAAGCGCCCGATCTCGGTGAAGCTCCCCTCGTCGAGGAGTTCGGCTATGCGTTCGCGGGCCGTCTTCTTGCCGACGGCGTGCTGGCGCGCCTCTGCCTTTTCCTGGGCCAAATCGATGAGACCTTGCTGGTAGGCCGCGAAGTCTTCGCGATGGATCTCGTGCGGAGTGAGGTCCATCGTCTGGGATGTGTCCGGAAGCGTCCGGAGTTTCGTCAACGACATCATTTCTCCTCGGTGGTCTCGTCCTCGTTGCGCACGACTCGCACGAGGGGTTGATAAGCGGACACGTTCTGGCCTGCCTCGACGGCGATGTCAGTCACTTTCCCGTCGTAGGGCGCGTGGACGTAGCTCTCCATTTTCATAGATTCGAGCACGACGAGCAGGTCGCCGCGGGAGACTTGCTGTCCGCTGTCCACGCAGACGCGGACCACGATCGCCTGGATCTGGGAGTTGACCATCCCCGTCGGATCGACGAGTTCGCCGGATTTCGCGTCGTTCCGTGCGCGGGCGCCTCCGCGAAGGGGCTGGAATCCCCGGTTTCGCGAGGTTCCGACCGTCGTGGCGAACATCGTGCGCGGGACGGTCAGCTCCATCCGGCGTCCGTCGAGCTCCACCACGAAGGTCGCCCTCTCCTCGGCCGCGGTCGACGCGGGAGTGGCGCTCACCGACGCCGCGGGGGCCACGCCCAAGGAGGAGGCCTCCTCGGGATCCGCCAGTTTGGGCAGGACGACGTCTTCAAACCAGCGGGTCGACGGCGGCGCCGGGCTGAACTCGTCGAGGGCGATCACCGCCGAATACAGCGACGCCGGCGTCGCCACCCCCTTGATTTCCAGTTCGGCCAGGGCTCTGCGCGAGCGGGCGATCGCGGCCTCGCGCGTGGGGGCCGTGACGACGAGCTTTGCGAGCATCGGATCGAAATCCGACGTGACGACGTCGCCTTCGTTGATTCCCGACTCGATGCGCACGCCATGGCCCAGCGGCCAGCGCAGTCGCGAAACGGTTCCCGTGGAGGGAATCATTCCCGAGGCGGGGTCTTCGCAGGTGATGCGGAATTCGAAGGAGTGGGCCCGCGGCGAGGGGACCTCAGCGAGCCGCTTCCCCGCCGCGATGCGAATCTGCTGCTCGACCAGGTCGAGGCCCGTCACTTCTTCGGAGACGGTGTGCTCGACCTGCAATCGCGGGTTGACCTCGAGAAAGTTCACACGGCCGTCGGCTTCGACGAGGAACTCGCAGGTGCCCAGCCCCTCGTATCCGACGGCGTCGAACAGCCGGTGCGACCAGTCTGCGAGGGTCTCTTCGACGCCCTCCGGCAGCGCGGGCGCGGGCGCCTCCTCGATGAGCTTTTTGGTTTCTGCGCTGCACGGAACAGTCGCGGGTGGAGACGACCGCGAAGTTGCCGAAGGAGTCGCGGGCGCACTGGGTTTCGACGTGCCGCGCCGTGCGGATGAAGCGCTCGACGAAGAAGCCTTCGGCGTGGTGTCCGTGGGCGGTGAAGAAGACGTCGAGGTCGGCGTCGGATTCCATCACCGTAATGCCGCGGCCTCCCCCGCCGTCGGCCTTCTTCGTCACGATGGGGAAGCCGTTTTCGGCGACGAAGGCGTCGACGACGTCGCGGCCCGTGACGGGGTCCGACAGCCCGGCCACCGGGCTGACGTCCACGGATTCGGCGAGGCGGCGGGCCTTGATCTTGTCCCCCAGGGCGTCGAGGACCTCTGGCGACGGGCCGATCCACGCCATGCCGGCCTCCAGCACCGCCCGCGCGAACTCTGGGACCTCGGAAAGGAAGCCGTAGCCCGGATGGACGGCGTCGGCCTCGGCCTTGCGCGCGATTTCCAGCAGCTTTTCGGCGTTCATATACGTCTCCGCGTAGGCGGCCCCGACCAGCGCATACGCTTCGTCGGCTTCCCGGACAAACTGGGCGTCGCGATCCGAATCCGAGTACACGGCGATGGACTTGATACCCATGTCGCGCGCCGTTCGGATGACTCGCAGTGCGATCTCCGAGCGATTCGCGATGAGGACGCGGTTAATCAACGTATTTCTCCTTCCGCGCGGGGCTGCATGCCCAGCAGAGAGACTTCGCCAGAGGTGACCACTTCGAGGCCGTTCCTCGTCAGGATTTCAAGGGATGCGTCCGGAAGGACGCGAATGCCTTCGCCCACAAGCGGTTCAAGGCGCGGGCGGCCCACGACGACGCCCGGCCGGAGCGTTTCCGTGACGGCGTTGGCCTCGTCGACGAGGCCCGCAGCCTGCGGGTCGCCGGCGTCGGCCAATGCGTCGAGCCGAGCGTGCAGGCCTTCGAGGTACGTGGCGATGAGTTCGTCGCGTCCGGCTGTTTTCAGGCCGGACGTCCAAAGAGAGGCGGCCGTGGGCGTGGGCAGCTCGTCGGCCTCTAGCGAGAGGTTCAAGCCCCACCCGAGGATGCACGCGATCTTGCCGTCGCGCCTGCCGCAGACTTCGCCCAGAAGCCCGCCGAGTTTGCGCGGCCCCGCAGGAGTGAGGGCGACGACGTCGTTGGGCCAGCTGATCGCCGTCTCGGGCCCGCCTTCTTGCGCGCAATGCCGCCGAACCGATTCAAGCGCGGCCATTGCGCCCGCGAGCGTCACCCACGCCAGACGGTCGGCGATCGATTCGTCGAACTCCAGAAGAACGGAAACGAGCAGGGACTTCCCCGCTCGTGTAAACCATGGGCGTCCGACCCTTCCTCGGGCCGCTGTCATGTTGTCGGCGATCATGACGGCACCCGCAGGAACCGAGCCCTCGCGCCACAAATCGGCGAGGTCGTCCTGCGTCGAACCCGTGAGCTCTGTATGGAGAACGATGGGCGACTGCTTTCCCGTCAGCGGAAAACGAGCCTGGCCAACGACATGTGCCTGGGCCTGCCCCGCCTCGCCTAGACGCTCTCCCGCACTGTCCACACGCTCTTCGGACAAGTAACACTCCAATCTTCCGCCCTCGCGGGCGCGATCCGCGAGGCAATCCCTCGGAGCCAACACTTACGAAGCAGTAATCTACCTTAAAGTACTCGATAATCCCAATCGTTGAGTGTGGTGTATCAATCATAATCTACAAACATGCCTTCCATAATCGACAAACGCGCCGCTTCCACGCCCGAAGCGCCCGGTTTTACGGAGCGGTATGCAGCGGATTCACTACGGATGACGTTGCCAAATGAAGGAATCGACGGGGCTGACGGCACAGGGAAACTTCTCCCACTGTGATCCTCGTCAACCTACAACGGGCGAGGGCTTTCAAATCTCGGGCGGGGCCGTTCGCGAGGCAGTGGCTTTGAAGGGCTCCCGCGCGCGTTGTTCTTTGCCGCGCTTTCGTTTCAACGCACCCGAACAGAAGGCCTCCTCCCGAAGGAGGAGGCCGACGGTGAAATCGAGGCCGCCGCAGGCGGACTACTTGATAAGGCCCAGGGCGCGGACCGCGTCCAGTTCTTCCTGGGCCGCCTTGATGTTGTGCTCGATTCCGGCGCGCGTGCGGTCGGAGACCTCCAAGCCGTCGACGACGACCCATTCGCCGTTCTCGGCCGTCGCGGGCATGCCGAAGATAAGTCCTTCAGGCACGCCGTAGTGCGTTCCGTCCTGGTAGACGCCGGGGTGACCGGTCGCCTTCCGGGCACGCCGTTGACCCAGTTGTACACGTGGTCGATCGCAGCAGAGGCGGCCGAGGCGGCCGACGACGCCCCGCGGGCCTCGATGATCGCCGCGCCGCGCTTGGCGACGGTCGGAACGAAGAAGGACTCCAGCCATTCGGCGTCCACGAGCTCGAGGCCGGCTTGCCCGCCACCGTGGCGTACGAGACGTCGGGGTATTGGTCGGCGGAATGGTTGCCCCACACCGTCATCTTCTTGATGTCCGCGACGGGCGCGCCCGTCTTGGCGGCCAGCTGCGAGATGGCGCGGTTGTGGTCGAGCCGCATCATCGCGGTGAAACGCGACTTGGGGACGTCAGGGGCCGAGTGCATGGCGATCACGGCGTTGGTGTTCGCCGGATTGCCGACGACGAGGACCTTGACGTCGTCGGCCGCGCGGTCGTTGATGGCCTTGCCCTGCGGCCCGAAGATCCCGCCGTTGGCCTCCAGGGAGATCGGCTCGCTCCATTCCCTTGGTGCGTGGGCGCGCGCCCACGAGCAGGGCGACGTTCGCCCCGTCGAACGCGTCGTCGACGCTGTCGTAGACATTGACGGACTCAAGAAGCGGGAAAGCCGAATCGTTGAGCTCCATGGCCGTGCCCTCCGCGGCCTTCACTGCCTGCGGAATTTCCAACAGGTTGAGGCGCACCGGCGTGTCAGAGCCGAGCAATGCGCCCGAAGCGATGCGGAAGAGGAGGGCATAGCCGATGTTTCCGGCGGCGCCCGTAACGGTGACGGTAACTGGCGTACGAACCATCAGGTCTCCTTTGTCTGGATTCATTCGTCGCGATCGTGGACTCAGCGCGTTGGCGCAATGTTCGGCGCGCTCGCGCCCACGGTCAAGAATAGGCGCTGCGGCCCGTTTTTCTCAGGTCCCTTGGACCTAGAAATTTTCTGCGCCGTTGTGCTGGGGCCCCTGTTGTGCTGCGGCGCGGCCTGGCCCTGCTGCCAGGGTCGCCGCATCGCCGCACCGCCAAGTTCCGGCCTCCAAGAAAGTGACTTCCCTGCCTTGCTCGTAGTCGGAGGCCTGACTGGGCCCTTGCGGGGACTGCCGAGCATCTTCCTCGCCGTCTCGCCTCCTTCCTGCGGCCAGGCCGGCGACCGCCCTGGCCGTCGCAGAAGCGGGCGGCGCATCGGGGGCAGACCGCCAGACGATGCCGCCCTTTCCAACCGACCCCGCAGGCCGCGGCGAAAGGCCTTGCTTGAACATTCCGTTTTTCGGCCCGTACGCAGGCAGGCCCGCGGATTTCGCACCCGGTCCGCCCGTCGAAGCGCGCAAGCCAGCCGCGTTCCGCAGGGCGGCCCGCTGCGCCGCCGGCTCCAGCGCTTCCCGCGCGTTGAACGGCCGCGTTCTTCGCCGCCGCTCCCGTTCCGCGCGCCGCCCCGGCAAGGCCCGTCCCTCCGCGCGCCGCCCCGGATCCGCGAACCGAACCGGCCGCACGAACCGAACCGGCCGAGCCGTTTCCACGGGAGGCTGCGGCTCCGCGGGCCGCATTGCCGCGGCCCAAATTGCCTCCGCGCGCCGAGGACGATGCGCCGGCCCCGGTCTGCGCGCCGCGGGCGGTCAAGGCGCCGACGCCGCTTCTCGCAGCCTTCGAACCCGCACCCGTGCGTCCGAATCCCCGGAGGACCCTTTGGGGCGCATTTGGCACGCTTGCACGCGAAGCCGTCGTCGCGCCCTTGACAATGCCGGAACCGCGAGCCGGCGCCTGGGAGACTGCGCGCTGCGCCGTCGTCGCTCCCCGAACTATCCCGCCGCTGCGAGCGGAGGCTGCGGCGGACGGGCGACTCCCGACGCGCCGCCCCGGGCCAAAGCGCCTTTCGCCGCAGCGCCCTTCGTCGACGTCGCCGACGCCTCGCGCGCGGCCGTCGTCGCACCCCGAGCCATTCCCACGCCCCGCGCCGCCGCGCCGTTCACCCGCGCTTCCGTCCCCGACTGACTCGCGGCACGCGCCGCACGAACCGCCTGATAAGCCTTGTATCCGGCGACGGCGGCGCCTCCCGACGCCGCTGCTGCGGCCGCAGCGGGATTGTGCACGGAGGGCGAATGCAGGATCGAAGGACGCGCCGCTCCTTGGAAAACGTCGCCGGTCTGATGGACCGTGAAATGCGATCTCTGCAATGCCAGGCCGCCGTCACCGCCGGGCGAGACGCTTCCCGAGCTTCCGGCGGAAGGGTCGGGGACCGTTGCCGACCACTTCGTGGCCGATCGAATTGGGCCGGAGGCGGAGCCGCCCGAACCGCCGGCGTCGCCAGAGCCGCCAGAGCCTGAGCCGCCCGCGCCCGAACCGTTTTGCCCGCTGCCGGAGCCGCCGCCCGAGCGCCTGCGGGAATCGCTGCCGTCAGAAGACCGACGGGTTGCCAGAACGGCGCCTGCCGGGGTCGTTCCCGTTGGACGAACCTGTTTCCCCGGTCTCCGAAAGCCGGAATGCGCTCGATCGCAGCCGCCGTCCGCTCTCGCAGAGTGGTCAGCACGGTGATCGCCTGATTCTCCGCCTTGGCATGCGCGGCGTCGAGCATCCGCAGAGCGCGCATTTCCGCCTGGAGGTACGGTTCCTTTTGGATGACGGAATCGTACTGGGCCTGGGCCTCCGCCAGCTCCTTCTGAATCTCCGTGTTCTTGTTTTGCGCCTCTCGCCCGGCGTCCAGGGCTTCTTTTTCGCGCCCCACGATGAGCCCCGATGTCCTCGGAGTGGCGACGCACTTTCTTGCCGAGGTCGTCCGCTGGCCGCCACCGCGTCAGCGGTGGAGCCCTTGATCGCCGATCCCAGATTTGTCGCGACCGATTCGGTCAAAGCGGCCACAGAATCAAGCTCTGTTTTGATTGTGCCCAGAATTTCGCTCGTCGTGTCGTTGGTGCTTGGATCCCACGGTTCAATCCCGCGAAGCCTGTCGGCATTGGGAGTCGCACGACTCCTCCTTTCGTTCTAGCAGGCCTCCGTCCCTGCCGACGTCGGCCTTGCGGTCGCCGCCGTTCGAATCGACGTCGGCATCCGGAAGAATGTCTATATGCTTTTAGGTTGTCTCTATGTTTCTAGATTCTCTAACTTCTAGGTTCTCCACGCACTCTAAACGTCTATTCGCTTCCACATACTGACTATGCGGTCGCAAACGATCAGCACGACGGTCGACGGTTCGACGACGCCGAGAAACGGCATAAACGCCACAGCCGACTTCCGTCTTCAATCAGATGCCCTCTCTTTAAGTCAGAAGCTATGTTTTCAGTCAAAGCCCTTAATGCTAAGTCAAAACCCTATCTTTCCGGCGTGTTCGTAGATATGAAGGAGAACTTATCGGTCAGCTCGTTCAGCTTCGTCATGATGCCTTTCTTTGAACCCTCGTCAATTTCTGTAAAATTCTGCACGGCTTGCTGAAGATCAGAAACGATCCTCTTATACCGCAACGATATCTGCCCCAGTCGATCATCGATCCTCGCCAACGAATCCCCGAAGGAGCAGTCCAAACTGGTCAAGCTCGTTAAGCTCTGACCAGATTTCGCTCGATTCTCTGACACCGTCATAGAAACTTGTTTTTTTAGCGCTGTCGAAGTTGTCGCCCGCCGAAACCAAGAGTTTCAGTTGCGCATCGAAAGCTTTTCTCTAGTCGAGATAGAAGATCCCCACGGATTCCTCCCTTCCTTGCTCTTTCAGGTGCCTTGCCACAGGGCTTGAAGGCCCCAGGCGTCGAAACCCTTGGCCGCCGCAACCGCACCGTCAATGGGTGAGGCTTCCGCGAGTTCACGGCTATTGACTTACTTCAATAATAGTCAAGACGTAAAGAACAATCCATCAGTTTCGAGGAGGAAACAGGTGCAGGTCTCCCCAGTCTGAAAAATTGAAACCAGCTTATAAACATAAAGATCTTTATATCAAGAACAAAATTGTTTAAACAAATTTAAAAGAACACAAAAACCCTATCTAATAAAAGCTTTACCATTAAAATCGAATGAATACAAGCTTTTCATAATAAAAAAACTTAGTAAAAATAGATCGTTTAAGCAAATGAAAGCAGACGAAACAACGGACTGACACAATAGAGGGAACGAGCCGACGGGCCGCCAGAACCGAAAACCGGCAAGTCGCCGAGCTGACGGCGTCAGGGCCGACGGCGTCAGGAGCGCGACCAGAATGCCGGTGACAGGGCAGGCGCAGCGGGAGCAAAGCGCCGCCTATGTGCGCGCCGCCGTCCCTTCGGGTGAAAAAGGGCTGTCCCAGTTCGGTGAGAGGGCGGCGCACATCAAGCCCGGCACAGATGGGATGCGCATCGGGTCAAAGTCAGATTCGCGTCGGGACGAATCGTTCCGGTTCAGATTGGCTCCAATTGCTGCAGGCAACAGCCACATCGGCGTCCAATCGCTCCCGGCGGGACCGGCTCCCGTCAGGGTCTCACTTGCGATTGGCGCGATAGTAGTCGATGAGGCTCGCGGTCGAGGAATCCTGAGCCGCGAGGGCGTCGGCGTCGCCGCCGATGGCGGGCCCCAGATCCTGGCCATCTGCTTGCCCAGCTCCACGCCCCACTGGTCGTAGGAGTCGATCCCCAAACGGCGCCCTGCACGAAGGTGATGTGCTCGTAGAGCGCGATGAGCTGGCCGAGGACCGACGGCGTGAGCTCGGGGGCCATGATCGACGTCGTCGGCTTGTTGCCCGGGAAGATGCGGGCGGTCACGATCGCCTCGGGCGTTCCCTCTGCGCGGACCTCCTCGGCTGTCTTTCCGAAGGCGAGAGCCTTGGTCTGGGCGAAGAAGTTGCCGAGGAACAGCTCGTGCTGATCCGTCCCGTCCTCGTCGGAGAGCGCGTGGCGCGGATTGGCGAAGGCGATGAAGTCAGCCGGAATCAGCTGGGTTCCCTGGTGGATGAGCTGGTAGAAGGCATGCTGGCCGTTCGTTCCGACCTCGCCCCAGAACACCTCGCCCGTTCCGGTGGCGACGTCGCTGCCGTCCCAACGCACGCGCTTGCCGTTCGACTCCATCGTCAGCTGCTGAAGATAGGCGGGAAAGCGATGGAGGTACTGGGAGTAGGGCAGCACAGCGTGGGTCGCCGCACCGAAAAAGTTGGCGTACCAGACGTTGAGCAGCCCCATGAGCAGGGGGACGTTCTGTGCTGCGGGAGCCTGCGCAAAGTGCTCGTCGATCGCCCTGAAACCAGCCAGGAAGTCGGCGAAGTTCTCGGGCCCGATCGCGATGGCCAGCGACGTGCCGACAGCCGAGTCCACCGAGTAGCGCCCGCCTACCCAGCTCCAGAATCCGTAGGCGTTTGCCGGATCGATGCCGAATTCGGCGACCTTTTCGAGGTTCGTGGACACGGCGACGAAATGCTTGGAGACGGCGCCTTCAGTCTCGAGCCCGCGCTCGGCGAGGCCGTCCAGCAGCCACGCCCTGCACGCCCTCGCGTTCGTAAGCGTCTCCAGGGTGGTGAAGGTCTTGGAGGCGATGACGAACAGGGTGGTCTCAGGGTCGAGGCCGCGGAGCTTCTCCCCCGCGTCCGTCGGGTCGATGTTGGAGATGAAACGGCACTCGAGGCCTTCCTTGACGTACGGCTTGAGCGCCTCGTATGCCATGACGGGCCCGAGGTCCGATCCGCCGATGCCCCACGTTGACGACGGTGCGGATCGGCTTGCCGCTGGCCCCCGTCCACTCGCCCGAGCGCACGCGCCTCGCGAGATCGTAGACCCTTTTCGAGGACCTCGTGGACGTCGGCGACCACGTTCTGGCCGTCGACCGTCAACTCGTCGGTTGCAGGCCTGCGCAGCGCGGTATGGAGAACCGCGCGGTCTTCGGTGACGTTGATGTGTTCGCCCGCGTACATGGCGTCGCGACGCGCGGCGACGCCCGTCTCCTCCGCAAGTTCAAGCAGAGCCGCGAGGATTTCCTCGTCCAGATAGTCCTTCGACAGGTCGACGAAGAGGTCGGCGGCACGGCGGGAGTAGCGCTCGGCGCGCTGCGGGTCTTCGGCGAATGCGCGCCGGAAATCGGGGACGTAGGCGGAGGCAATCCGGGCAAGCTTCGCCCATGCCTCCGTTTGGGTCGGATCGACAGGTGCGTTCACGTTTCGTTCCTTTCGTTGGCTCCCTCTTGCCCGGCGAACCGCGCTCGGGAAGGTCCTTGTTCTTGGGCCCAATCTTAGACGTTGGCCCTCCGGGCTTTAAGCTCTGCCTCGGGCTCCTAAAGGTCGGCCTCGACTGCCTGGGCAAGCGTCAGCACCGCGACAGTGCGCGCGGGAATCGTGACGGTTCCCGTCGTGCGATCCCATGCGGTGGCCTTTGACGACGTCGTCGGAGCCCTTCGCCTGCACCTCGGAGAGCTCGTAGGCTTTGCCCTCCATTCCCTCGATCTTCTCGGTTATCGGCTCGGGCGAGGCGTTGAAAACGGCCAACACGCCGTCGAGCCTTCCGTCGCGGTCCTTGCCCTTCGTGTCGTCGATGCTCATGACCAAAAGGCCGGGAGTCGCCGAGGGGCCCGAGTTCGGGAAGGAGACCTTCTCCCGGATGGAGGCGGCGTCTCCCAAGCGTGAACAGAGGAGTGCTCGCACGCAGCTTGAGAAGGTCGAGCGCCTGGGAGTGGGCTGCGGCGATGTCGGCCCTGTCCGGTTTGTTCGCCGGATTGGACATGTAGGAGCTCATCGCCTTCCAACGGACCGAGTTGTCCCTGGCGGGAGGCAGGCCCACGCCGAAGTTGGACTCCTTTCCCGACCAGTCGACTGCGTTGAACCAGTCGCCCGAGTTGTAGGAGTTGCGGTCCATGGACTTCGAACGCAGAAGGTCGGTTCCGGCGTGCCAGAACACGGGAGACTGGCCGAGGGTCGCCGCAGCCAAAGACAGGGTGTTCATCCGCACCCGGTCGGACATGCGCGAACCTCCGGGCATCTTCCACATGTTGAGGTCGAAGAGGGTCTCGTTGTCGTGGGCGTCGACGTAGTTGACCGTCTCCTCCGGCTGAGTCCCGTAGCCGGCCACCTGGCCGTTGAAGTAGATCTCGCTGCCCTTCTTGAAGGTTCCGTCCGCGGCATGTATTTCGATGGAGCCGATGTTTCCGGCCAGCCCCACGCGGATGACATCGGTGTACGACCGCAGCATGTCGGCGTCACCGCCCGCCACTCCGTTGGGATCGGTGAACAGGCCGTTTCCAAAGCCCTGTGTGTCGTTCTTCCCGTCGGACTGGGAGCCGTGGACGGCGTCGCGCAGCCTGTCGTTGAACGCCCCTATCCCCGTTCCGCCGAGGGTCCCTTGCACCGACGGCGCGAATCGCGAGCCGTCGGCCGTGGTTCCGAAAGACCAGCCCTCCCCGTACAGGTACATTTGAGAGCCGTCCACGCCGTCCTTGTCCAACGTCAGCGAGTCCAGCTCGGTGCGGATTCGCTTCATCGTGTCGACCGAATTGAACTCCATGAGGTCGAAGCGGAATCCGTCCACCTTGTAGGCTCTCGCCCAGGTCAAAAGCGAGTTGACCATGAGCTCCTCGGCCATGGCGTGCTCGGTGGCGAATTCTCCGCAGCAGGGCGTCGTGAGCGTCTGGCCCTCGTATCCCAGGCGATGGTAGTAGCCGGGGACGATCTTCTCGAACACCGACTTTTTCGTCCTGCCCGTGCGCATACGTGTGGTTGTAGACGACGTCCTGGACCACCTGGTACCCGGCGGCGTGAAGATTGCCGACCATGTCGCGGTATTCCGCCGTTCGCTCGCCCCCGTACTGTTTGACCGCGTAAGAGCCCTCGGGAGTCGTGTAATGGAAAGGGTCGTACCCCCAGTTGTAGGCGTCGGTGTCCGCCACCTCGCCGACGGCGGCCTGCTGTTCCTGCGACGTCGCCCCGGAATCGGGCACGTCGACCGTCGCCTGCGCCGCACGGCTCTCGGGAACCGAGCCGAAGTCGTAGGTGGGCAGAAGATGTATCGTGTTCATCCCCGCGCGGGCGAGCTCGCGAAGATAGGCCATGCCGTGGGAGTCCTTGACAGAGAACGCGCTGTAGGGTTCCGCGCAGCCGCTCGGGGACGGTTGCGTCCGTGGCCGAGAAATCGCGCACGTGCATCTCGAGGATCGACCTTTCGGCCTGGTTTGAGATCGCGGGCGCGGCATTCGCCCTCCACGACTCGGGCTGGTACCTCGGGTCGTCCAAATCGAGCACCACAGAGCGCTTTGAATCGGTGGTCAGCCCCACCGAGTTGGGATCGGTGACGAGATTGTGCGCCACGGTGTCCGCCAGGCTTTGTTGAGAGGCGTCCTCCTTCGTGACAGACGTCTGAGGTATGTAAACCTCGACGTCGTAGACATGAGGACCTGTCGGCCCACGAGGCGTCTCCCTCGATCGTCCACGACCCGTCGGACTGCCGTTCCATGGGATGCTCCTCGTACGCGGCGACGTCGCCGTTCGCGTACAGGCGGAGGGCGACGGACTTCGCCGTCGGCGCCCACAGCGAGAGGGTGGGCACGCCGCCGTCGAAGGACACCCCGTGCCTGCGGCGCTTGGCGGCGGCAGCGTAGAGAAAGTCAAGCACGCGGGCGGTTTGGAGGGAGGAAAAGGCGATCGGCGCACCGTCGGCGCCCACTTCCATGACGGCCGTTTGGCCTTTGAGGATCTCGGCGACGTCGATCTTCCCGGAAGGCCGCAGAGCCGTGTAGTCCCTTCCGTCAGGCGTGTATGAAGCGGTGATGTGAGGGGTCGCGCCGCTTCTGATCCTCCGTCAGGCCGCCGCCCTTGACGACGAGCTCGACGGAGCCGTCGGCGCCCGTGACGTTCGCGCCCGTGCGCTTCATTCCTCCGCGCGCGGCATAGTAGAGGCGGTAGGCCGCCCCTCTCCGCTCGGCCACGCTATCGTCTCATCGTCCAGCCACAGACCCATGGCTTGTCCTCGCCCTTGACGGGCCCGTCCGTTGTGTCCATCGTTCATGCGCGATTCGTTGGTTTTCATGGAACGCATACAGTTTACCCTGTTGCGGCCAGGGGAAACACGCGAGTCGGGAACAGGCCCCCGCTTCGTCAGCGGGGGCCTGCTCGTCCGAGGGACGGCGAGCTTGCCGAAGGGCGGTCGGCGTCTCCGTCATTCGCGAGAGGGTCCGCCGTCAGCGGCAGCCTCGGCATCCGCACGCGTCCTGCCCACGCGCTTGCGGGCCGCCTTTCCGCCCGCTCACTCGCGCCTCACTTGCGCGTGTGCCGGACTGTCCGCCCGGCGGACTGGTCGACTCCCACGGAGCCGAATCCCGAATCGACTGTCGTCCTTCCCTTCGCGTCCACCGAGACCGCGCGGTACTCCACGAGGGTCCCGTCGGGAATGTCGGTGACGTCGTGGAAGACCCGCGGCTTAGGCCCGGCGGCCGTCCGAGGACTTTCACTTGGGGCTTCCCGCGATCCTGTAGGAGAAGGTCGTTTCCGCCCACCTGTTGGCGCCAAGGTCGGCCGAGACCGGAACGAGCGACTGAGTGACGTCTTGGCCGGCAAGCGTCGACGTCGTCCGAACGAGAACCTGGCCCGAATTCGGCGTGACCGCAATCGAACCCGATCCCTTCGCCAGCTTCTTGTCGGCCTTGTAGACGACCGCCGAGAGGGGCGGAACCTCGACGGTCACCTCGCCGTTCCGGGCAGACCTCACCGACCCCGAAGCTCCGTACAGCGCCTTGTAGGCCGACTTCGGAGTCATCGTCTTGAACCTCGCCTTGGCGGGCGCGGTCGAATTGTTGACGGCCACCACATACTCGGACTTTTGCTTCCTGTCCACTCGGGCGAATGCGTACACCGGGGAGTCGTCGGAGCGGTACAGCTCGATCTGAGCCCCGTTCTCGAGCCCGGGGTGGGCGTGGCGAAGCTTCGCGACGGAGGCGATCTCCTTGTATATCGGCGCCGACGTCGAATAGCGGTCCTTCGACCCCATCTGCGTGCCGTCGGCCAGAGGCTGGTTGACATACTCGGCCGTCTTCGAGGCGAACATCGACTGGCGGGAGTCCTGGTCGCCTCCCGTGCCCATGAAGCCCTGCTCGTCGCCGTAGTAGACGACGGGCTGGCCGCGCATGAGGAACATCATCTTGTGGGCGAGGACCGTGCGGGCCTGGGTGTCGCCTTTGCCCGCCCCCGCGATCATGAAGGAGGCCCTGCCCATGTCGTGATTGCCGAGGAAGGTCGGCTGGTCGGCCGCGCCGGATGTCGGCGTCGTCAGCATGTCGTCCGTGGCGAAGAAGTCTCCGACGGACTTGCTCGGCTTGCCCGCCGCGTAGCCCTGTCACCGCCTCCTGGAAGCCGAAGTCGAGGGTCGCCCCGAGGCCTGTTCGCCACGTGTAGGGCGCACGCGCCGTGGCCGCGCCGTCGTAGACCTCGCCGAAGGTGAAGAACTTGGGGTTGGACTTCTTAGCGTGGTCGTTGATCTCTTTCGTCCACTTCTTCCAGAACTCGAAATCCACGTGCTTGACCGTGTCGATCCTGAATCCGTCGATCCCGAAGTCCATCCACTTCTTGTAGACGTCTGCGAAGATGCGAACCGTCTTGGGGTTTTCCGTCATGACGTCGTCGAGCCCCACGAAGTCTCCGTAGGGTGACCGATTCGCCGTTCCACGTCGAGTCGCCGCGGTTGTGGTAGAGGGTGACGTCGTTGAGCTCGTCGGGGACGACCTGCCCGTCCGCTTTGGGAACGTGGGGAACGACGTCTGCGCAGACATCTCGGGGAACGTGCTGACCTTCGACGGATCGAAGGGCGCGCCCGATGCGTCTTTGTACGGCGATTGCTCCTTCGTGACGTACGGGGCCGACCCTCCCTGTTGTCCTTCGTAGAGATGAGGTCCGCCGTGTGGTTGACGATGATGTCGAAATACACCTTCATTCCTCGCGCATGGGCGTCCCGAACGAGCTGGGCGAGCTCCTCGTTCGTGCCCAGATGCGGGTCGATCTGGGTGAAATCGGTGATCCAGTATCCGTGGTATCCGGCCGAGACGTTTGCGCCCGAGCCCCTGCACCGGCCGGTTTTTGAACGACGGTGTGAGCCAGATCGCCGTCGTCCCCAGGCCCTTGATGTAGTCGAGCTTCGAGCGCAGGCCCGCGATGTCGCCTCCCTGATAGAAGCCCTTGTGAGTCGGGTCGAAGCCGGAGGCCATGCGGTCGGAGCCGTAGCCTCCCGTGTCATTGGAGGGTGTCGCCGTTGGCGAAGCGGTCGGTCATGACGAAGTAAAGCTCTCGCCGTTGCCCCTCTTGCCGGGCGCTTTGACGAGCCTTCCGTCCTCGGGCGAGAACCCGCCCTTCGTGGGGATCCAGACGCCGACCTTGTGCGTCCTCGGATCGAAGCGGAAAGTCACCTTGGTTCTTCCCGCCACGGAAATCGGCATGTTCGCCGAGCCGTTGCCCCACGAATTGTCCATGGAATGCCCGCCGACGATCTTGTACTCGTACTTCCCGGCCGGAAGAATCGCCTTGTATTCGTACACTCCCCGCGAGTTGCGGGTCATCTCAGTCTGGGTGCACTTTTCGTCCCAGTCGCGGCAGCCCGACACCTCATTTTGCAGGCTCCCGACAACGGCGAAGCCAGAATCGGCCGCAGACGCTGGAATCGACACGAGGGCGCTGGCCGCCAGCGCGCAGGCTCCTGCAAAGAGGCCCCTGTCCTCGTACGGAAAAATCTTGTGTTTCATTGCCCGTCCTTTCCCGTTCGGCCCGCACCGCCTCCGTGCTCGAGAAACCGAACTTAACCAAATCGTAGACAGTGGCGGACGCCACTTCAAGAGGGAAAAAGGAAGTGAAAAATTCAACAGTTTCGGACGACGGGTGCGTGTCCGCCTCGTCACGTCCAAGCGTGTATCGCACGAAACCGCGTCGCTTGAAACCGTTGCGAAAACCCCGCCGCTAAAAAACCGCGTCGCGGCTCTCCGTTAAAAAGCGTGCGTCCCTGAAAATTCCCCGTCGAAGGCCGATTTGCTCGAAAAATTCGCCGTTCGAAGAGCGCGTCACTCGAAGGGACGCCGTGCCGCCGTCCCTCTTTGCCCGACCGGCGGTCGCTGTCGTCGGCGAGTTCGTGCCTCCACTTGGCGAAGTCCACTTCCTCGGCGATGTCGCCCCGAAGCTCCTCAAGGCGCGAAATGAAATCCTCCTGTCTCTTCTCCACGGCCTTCGCCGCCGCTTCCGCGGCTTCGTCCAGGTTTCGTGCCCGGAAGGCTGTCGGGAATCGCCAGCAATGCCTCCACCATCTGGTCTTTCGTCTCGCGAAGCCCTTCGATGTCCTCACCGAGGGCTCGAAAGGAGGGCGTCGAGTTCCTCCACCTGGCTGTCTCGAAACTCCTTGCCGAAGATTTGGTAGGTGTCGGACGGGGCTTTGCCAGGCTCCTGATCGTCGGCCTCGGCGGCGCCGTCTTCTGGCTGACCGGCGCCGTCTTCCGACGGCGCGGCGTCGAGTTCGCCCTGACCCTCTGCCCGACCGGGATTGAGCGCACCGTCGCCGTCTTCTCCGCTGACATTATCGGCGCTGAGCCCGCGGTTGTCCGCTTGGCGGCTCTCCGCCTCTCCGCCGACCTCGCGCGCGCCGAACTCACGGGCCTCTTCGGGATCTCCGGAATCCGAATTGTCGGGCTCGGAGTTCGCATTCTCAGCCATGGCTCTCCCCTTCGTTGAGTTTCAGGCGGCGTCCGCTACGCGTGCAGCAATCGACGTCGGCTGTCGACGACGTCGTTATTTTTGCGTCCTCTCAGTACCCTACACGCCCCGCAGCCGTCAGTCACCGACGTCGTCCCGGGCAGCGTTGTGGGCAACGGCGCGGCTCGGCGGGAATCCCGCCGACGTCGCCGCAGTCAGCGGGCCTCTCCCACCGCAAGCGCCCTCCCGCCAATCGCGGATGCCTGCAGAAGTCAAATCGGCGCGCTCGGAAGAGTTCCGCAACTGAGTTTCGGCATTTGTCCCAAAGATCCAACGAATTTCTGGGTCCTGCGGCTCTTGGCATTCGCCCGGAAAACGTCAACAATGGGAGTGGACGCCGAGCCGGCCAATCGGCGAAAACCGCCAGAAGCGCACAGAAGGAGTCACCATGGACCAGCCAACGACGGGCGAGCCGAGGAAGATCGCCGTCCTCACCTCGGGCGGCGACGCCCAGGGAATGAACGCCGTCGTGCGGGCGGTCGTGCGCACAGCCCTCCACGAGGGCGCCGTGCCCTACGCGGTCATGGAGGGATGGAAGGGCGCCGTCGAGGGAGGGAGCCTCATACGCGAGATGACGTGGTCGGACGTCTCGGGGATCCTCAACGAGGGCGGAACCGCCATTGGGACGGCGCGATGCGACGCCTTTCGGGAGCGCGACGGCATGCGCGCGGCTGTCAGGAACCTGGTGGCCAAGGGAATCGACCGGGTGGTGGCCGTCGGCGGCGACGGCTCGCTCACGGGCGCCGACGAGCTTCGGGCGCAATGGTCCGGTCTTCTCGACGAGCTGGTCGAGCGGGGCGAGATCACGCGCGAGCAGGCGGACGCCCATCCGCGCCTGCACCTGGCCGGCGTCGTCGGGTCGATCGACAACGACCTGGTCGGAAGCGACATGACCGTGGGAACCGATTCCGCCCTTCACCGGATCGTTGAGGCGATCGACGCGATTACCTCGACGGCGGCCTCGCACCAGCGCACGTTCGTCGTCGAAGTGATGGGAAGGCGATGCGGCTATCTGGCGCTGATGAGCGCCATAGCCGGCGGCTGCGACTACGTGTTCATTCCCGAGCTTCCCCCGAGGAGGGCTGGGAGGGGCGAATGTGCGAGAAACTGCGCGAAGGCAGGGCCGCCGGGCGCAGGGACTCGATCATCGTCGTTGCCGAGGGCGCGCAGGACCGCCAAGGCAATCCGATCACGGCGAAGCGGGTCCAGGAGGCCATCCAGGATCGCCTCGGCGAGGACGTGCGAATCACGTCCTTGGGCCATGTTCAGCGAGGCGGCACGCCGTCGGCCTACGACCGGTGGATGTCGACGATCCTCGGCTACACCGCCGCCCTCGAGACGGTTCGCGCCGGCGAGAGGGACGAACCGTGCATCATCGGCACGCGGCGCAACCGCGTGGTGCGCCTGCCCCTGATGGAGGCGATCCGCGAGACCCGCGCCGTCAAGGGGTACCTTTCCTCGGGCGACTACGAGGCCGCAGTCGATTCACGCGGCCCGGGGTTTCGCGGAATGCTCGACGTTTTCGAGACGATGTCGATGCCGGTGGAGAGCCATCGAGGGCATATCGCGACGCCGGACGGACGCCCACCGCGCGTCGCCGTCATGCACGCCGGAGGCCTGCGCCCGGCATGGACCCGGCGGCGAGGCCGCCGTCCGCCTCGGACTCGACCGCGGATTCACAATGCTCGGTGTCGTCGGCGGATTTCGGGCCTGCTCGACGGCGAGCTGCGCGAGTTGACGTGAGCCGACGTCGATTCTGGGCCGGCTCGGCGGCGCCCATCTGGGAACGCACCGGTCGGTTCCGGCCGTCGACCAGTACTACGCGCTCGGGCGGGAGATCGAGAAGAACCGGATCGACGCCCTCATGGTCATCGGCGGCTTCACCGGATACCTCGCCGCGCTGCACATGGTCGAAGAAAAGAACCGCTACCCCGCCTTCGACCTCCCCATTGTCTGCGTTCCGGCGTCAATCGACAACAATCTGCCGGGCGCCGAGCTGTCCATCGGCGTCGACACCGCGCTCAACAACAACGCCGAGGTGATCGACCGCATCAAGCAGTCGGCGGCGGCCAACCACCGATGCTTCGTGGCCGAGGCGATGGGGCGCCGATGCGGATATCTCACGCTCATGTCCGGAATAGTCGCTGGCGCAGAGCAGGTCTATCTCTCGGAGAACGGCATATCCCTGTCCCAGCTGAGCGAGGACGCCGCGCGGATCGTCAAAGCCTTCGAGGGCGGACGCGACCTTTACCTCGTCGTCGCCAACGAAGAGGCCTCCGAGTACTACACGACGGACATGCTCACCAAGATCTTCGAGGCCGAAAGCCGGGGCCTGTACGACGTGCGGCCGGCCGTGCTCGGCCACATGCAGCAGGGCGGCAACCCCTCGCCCTTCGACCGCACACTGGCCGTGCGCCTGGCAAACTACGCGATCGGCGAGCTCTTTAGGCAGTTCGAGAAGGGCAAGCGCGACGGCGTTTTCGTGGGTCTGTCCGACGGCGAGATCAAAGTCCAGCGCCTGACGCACATGGACGAGCTCATCGACCTGAAGACGAGGCTCCCGGTCGATCCGTGGTGGCGTGGCCTGGAGGAGATTCTCTACACCGTGGCCGACAAGGACTTCGAGAAGAAGCTCGACATGCCGGCGGTCTACGAGGCGAACTAGTCCCGCCTCGACGGGACCCGAGGGCGCGGCTCGTGCGTGCCGGGGCCCCGACCGGCCGGAAGTCGGGGCGTCAGCCGTCGGCCGGCGGCTCTCGTCGTCGGCCTTGGTAGCCTGCAACCAGGCGATCCTGCGGCCTTCGAGGCTTTTGACCCGCAGGATGCGCCCGTCCCAGCGGACCTCGTCGCCCACGCGGGGCATGCGCCCGAGCTCGTTGACGACGTACCCGCCGATGGTGTCGAAAGAGGGCCCTCGGGGAGCTCGCTGCCGAAGACCTTCGCAATTTCCGCGCGGCTCGCCAAACCGTCGATGTCCCGGGAATCCCCGCGCTTGATGGCCACCGGCGTCTCTTGATCGTATTCGTCGCGTATCTCGCCGACGAATTCCTCGACGACGTCCTCGAGCGTGATGATGCCGTCGGTTCCTCCGTATTCGTCCACCACGACGGCGAGGTGGGCGTGCTTGGCGCGCATCTCCTTCAGGGCGTCCATCACCGGCTTGCCGGTCGGAAAGAACAGTATTTCGCGGACGAGGTCGCCGACCGTCCTCACGCTCGACGAAGGATTGATGAGATCCCGGATGTGGATGAAGCCGACGACGTCGTCGTCCGAAGTTCCGTGGCGAACCGGATACCGTGAATGCTCGAGCTCGAAACCTCCTTTTTGGGCCTCCTCGATCGCGGTGTCCGCAGAAAAGAACTCCACCTCTGTGCGCGGAGTCATGATCTGCTCAACGGTCCTCTCGCCCACCGAGAGCATGTCGACGACCATCTCGCGCTCGTCCTCGCCGATCGTGTCCTGACTGGCGACGAAGGCGCGGAGCTCGGCCACGCCCATCGTGTCCTTCTGCTCGCGCGGGTTGCGCCCGAGAAGCCGCAGCACGACGTCGGTGGACAAGCCGAGGAACCAGATCACCGGGCGCAGCAAAAATGTGATGACCGAGAGCGGGCGCACGACGACGCGCTATCGTCTCGGCCGATTGGAGAGCGATGCGCTTGGGCACGAGCTCGCCGCAGACGATGGACAGGTAGGCGATGGCGACGGTCACGAAAATGAAAGCCAGGGTTTGGGAGGCGGACGCCCAATCCCCATGTCTGGAGCGTCGGCGCGAGAACCGGGGCGATCTCGGAGGCTCCGAAAGACGCCGAGAAGAAGCCGGCGATCGTCACGCCGACCTGGACGGCGGAAAGAAAACGATTCGAATCCGCCGTCAAACGCGCGACGGCTTTGCCCGCCGAACTTTTTCTTGGACATCTCGTCGATCTGCGTTTGGCGAAGGGGAAACAAGCGCCATCTCCGACGCGGAAAACAGACCGCCGATCAGCGTGAAAAGAAGGACGAAAAGGATGTCTTTGACAAGTGGATCCACGCCTCCATTGTCGCCCACCCTGAGCCTTCCGCCACACCGAGGCACGGCAAATGAGTAAGCAATCACCGTCAGGCCGCGTTTATCGGCAGAGCATGTGTCGGCAGGTGCGTCTCGGCAGGCGCGTTTGTCGGCAGGTGCGTTCGCTGGGAGGCTGCTTCCGCCGCAAATCCCATGTGCCAAGACGCCGCGTTTTCGGTCGGTTTCGCCTCTCGGCTTCCTGCGAGAGTACCATTTCCACGCAACACATTCACACTACGCAAGGAGGCGACATGTCATCGCCCGCACATGCGCCGTCGGCGCCCGAAAGGGCGAAGATGCGCGAGCTGACCGTCCGCGGGATAATCCTGGGCGAGTCATCACACTCGTTTTCACCGCCGCAAACGTCTACATGGGCCTCAAGGCGGGCTTGACCTTTGCGACGTCGATCCCGGCGGCCGTCATTTCGATGGCGGTCATCAACCGTTTCAAGAATCACTCGATCGTCGAGAACAACATCGTCCAAACGATCGCCTCGGCCGCCGGAACGCTTTCTGCCATCATTTTCGTGCTGCCGGGCCTCGTGATGGTCGGCTGGTGGCAGGGTTTCCCCTACTGGACGACCGTGGCCGTCTGCGCAATCGGAGGCGTCCTCGGGGTCATGTATTCGATTCCGCTGCGCAGGGCGCTCGTGACGACGTCGGACCTGCCCCTACCCGAGGGATCGCCGCGGCGGAGGTCCTCAGGTGGGCGACTCGAGAAGGGCTCCTCCCACAACCGCCGCGGCATGCGGGCGATCGTCGTCGAGGCCTCGCTTTCGGCGGGATTCTCCTTTTGACGAACCTCAAGGTCGCCGCCGCGAGGTCACCGCCGCCCTCAAGGCCGGGCCCCTTCGCCACGTGGATCGGCGCGGGGGCGAGCATGGGCCTGCTCGGCGTCGGCCACCTCGTCGGCTTGAGCGTGGGAATCTCCATGGTCGTCGGGGTCGCTGTCTTTTCGGCGTCCTTCTGCCGACCCTCGTGTGGGGCGACGAGTCGGCGACGGCGTCAGAAGAGGCCGTCAGGAGTGTCTTCATCGACCAGGTGAGGTTCATCGGCGCCGGCGTCATTGCGATCGCGTCTGTGTGGACGCTCATCAAGATCCTCAAGCCGATCGCCGTCGGCATCCGCGAAAGCCGCGATCGCCGCCGGGAAGCGCCATGCCGGCAAGAAAGTGGACCTGACCGAGCGCGACATTCCGATCCAGATCGTCGGCGCCACGATCGCACTTCTCATGCTTCCCATCGGATTCCTCCTGGCGGACTTCGTCAACGGGACCGCCATCCACAATTCGACCCACCTCATGGTCGTCTCGGTGGCGTTCATCCTCCTCATCGGACTCGTCGTCGCCGCCGTCTGCGGCTACATGGCCGGGCTCATCGGGTCGTCGAACTCGCCGATATCGGGCGTGGGAATTCTCGTCGTGCTCGTGGGCGCCCTCGCCATCAAGCTTGCCTACGGCCCCGCCGACGGATCGGAGACGAAGGCGCTCATCGCCTTCACGCTTTTCACGGCGGCCGTCGTCTTCGGCATCTCCACGATTTCCAACGACAACCTCCAAGATCTGAAAACCGGCCAGCTCGTCGGCGCCACGCCGTGGAAACAGCAGGTCGCACTCGTGATCGGAGTGCTCTTCGGATCGGTTGTCATCGCCCCCGTGCTGGGTCTGCTTCAAAGCACATTCGGCTTCGCGGGCACGCCGGGCGCCAAAGACAACGCCCTCAAACGCGCCGCAGGCATCGATCATCTCCAAGCTGGCCAAGGGAATCTTCGACAATTCCCTCGACTGGACGTACATCGGCTGGGGCGCATTCATCGGAATCGTCGTCATCGTCGTCGACGAAACGCTCAAGCACGGGACAGCCGGCAGGCTCAAGCTTCCGCCCCTCGCGGTGGGGATGGGCATGTACCTCATGCCCACGACGACGTTGACCATCGCGCTCGGCGCCGTGCTCGGCACGCTGTACGACAGGTGGGCCGAACGCTCCGGCGGCGACGTCGACGGCAAGAAAGCGCATGGGAGTGCTCATGAGCACCGGGCTGATCGTCGGCGAATCCTTTTCGGCGTGATCTACGGGAATCGTCGGCTGGTCGGGCGACGACGCCCCTTGCCGTCGTCGGCGAAGGGTTCGCGACGCCCGCGAAGTTCATAGGGACAGCGCTGTTCGCTGCCGCCGCCACGTCTTGTACAAGCACGCGCGCGTGCAGGCCGAGAAGTGATTTCTGGCCGTCGATCCTGGGCCTGAACGCGGGGTCCGCCAAGCGGCGCGGCCCCGCGTTTCGCAGATGCTCAGCCCCGGGCTTCTTGCATCCGGTCTGACGGCCGCCCGGGCTTAGAGGACCTCTTCTTCACCTCGTATGCGGCAAAAAGGATGAAAAGCCATATCGGCATGACGGCGACGGATGTTCGATAATCGGGGTTGAAAGCCATGAGGATGAAGACGCCCACGAGGCTGACGAGGGCGACGGCGTTCGAGGCCAGGCCGCCGGGAAGTTTGAACGCCAGGTCGGCGAGGCCCGAGCCGATCCTCTTTCGGAATGCCCTGTGGGTCAGCAGGATCATGACCCACGAAATGATCGAGGCGCCGAGGGCCATCGCCATCGAGAATCGAGAAGGCCGTCTCCGGCAGGGAAGTAGATGACGACGACGGCGATGGCCGTCACCATCGACGAAAACAGAACCCCGCGTAGGGGATTCCCGCGGCGGGACAGACGCATGAAAGGCCTTCAGGGGCGTTGCCCTGGCGGGCGAGCGAATAGAGGACGCGGCCGTTGGAGTAGAGCCCCGAATTGTAGACGAGAGGGCGGCAGTCAGGACGACGAAAGTTGAGAACGTGCGCGGCGACGGAAATGCCCACGGAGTCGAAGATCTGGACGAAGGGGGCTGAGTTTGCCGTCGATCGCGTTCCACGGCACAACGGCCATGACGATCGTCAAGGCACCGATGTAGAAGATGAGGATGCGGTAGACGACCTGATTGACGGCCTTGGGAATGGACCGCTGCGGGTTCTCGGCCTCGCCCGCGGTTATCCCGATGAGCTCGATGCCTCCGAAGGAGAACATCACGAAAACCAAAGAAGCCAGCAGGCCCGTCATGCCCTTGGCCAGGAAGCCGTCGCTGAACAGATGGCCGAAGGAGGGTCGGGCAGATGCGGATTGGAGTTCACGCCCGCTGCAATCACGTAAAGGCCCAGAACGATCATCCCTGACGACCGCCGCCACCTTGATCGCGGAAAACCAGAACTCGAACTCGCCGAACGCCTTGACGCCCACTAGGTTGACGGCGGTGATGACAAGCAACACGACGGCCGCCGACGCCCACGCCGGAACCGACGGAAACCAGTACTGAATGTACTGGCCGACCACCGTCAGTTCGGCCATCGCCACAGCGATGTAGTTGAACCAGTAGTTCCATCCGGCCACAAACCCGCCCGGGGGCTCCAATAGTCATTGGCATAACGGCTGAAGGAGCTCGAACTCGGCCGATGGACCGACATCTCCCCATCGCACGCACCACAAAGAAAATGACGACCCGCCCAGGGCGTAGGCCAGAAGGATCGACGGGCCGGCCAGCTGATCCCTCCGCCGAACCGTAAAACAACCCCGTCCCAATCGCCCCTCCGAAGGCGATCATCTGAATATGCCGGGTGGTCAGGCCCTCGCGGAGGCCTTCGGGGTCTTTTTCTGGCGACGACGTCGTCGAAGGCATCCTCGCGCCGGGCGCTGGTGCCGATTTGGCCGCTCGTCGGAGCAGTCCGCCCTTCCCGGAACTCGCGCTGTTGTCACCGTTCATCGATTCCTCACATCTTTGGATGCGCCGACTCACCGGCGCCGTCGGAGGGAATTCGCCCACGGCCGAGCTTGACCGTCCGCCGTCCGACCTCGTAGGCGACGAATAGAATGGCGAGCCAGATCGGGAGGACGATGACCGCCGTTCGATAGTCAGCGCTGAAGGCCATAAGCGCGAGGAGCCCTCCCAGCGCAGCCAGAACGATCGAATTCGTCGTTTTCCCGCCCGGAAGCTTGAATGAAAGCTCCGCCTGGCCCCGGTGCCCGATGACCCTCCTGAATTTCCTCTGAGTGATCAAAATGATGGCCCAGGATATGATCCCCGATGCCAACGCCGTCGAGATGACAATCGTGAAGGCCGTTTTCGGCAGGAAATAGACAATCGCCACGGCCGTGGCCGTCACGAACGAGGAGAAGAGAACGCCGACGAAGGGGATTCCGCGTTGGGAGAGCATGGTGAACGCCTTCGGGGCGTTGCCCTGGCGGGCGAGCGAATAGAGCATGCGACCGTTGGAATACAAGCCGGAGTTGTACACTGACAGCGCAGCCGTCAGGACGACGAAGTTGAGAACGTGCGCGGCGGCCTTGATGCCCACGGAGTCGAAGATCTGGACGAAGGGGCTGAGCTTGCCGTCAATCGCATTCCACGGCACAACGGCCATGATGACGAACAGCGCGCCGATGTAGAAGATGAGGATGCGGTAGACCACCTGATTGATCGCCTTGGGAATGGACCGTTGAGGGATCGTCGGCCTCGCCCGCGGTTATCCTGATGAGCTCGATGCCCCGAAGGAGAACATCACGAAAACCAGGGAGACGAGGAAGCCGTTGAGCTCTCCGGGAAAAAGCCCCCGCGATCGAAAAGGTGGGAGAAGGAGGGGTCGGGCAGATGCGGATTGGAATTGACGCCCGCTGCAATCACGTAAAGGCCCAGAACGATCATCCCGACGACCGCCGCCACCTTTGATGATGGCGAACCAGAATTCGAACTCGCCGAACGCCCTTACGCGACGAGGGTTGACGGCGGTGATGACAAGCAACACGACGGCCGCCGACGCCCACGCCGGAACCGACGGAAACCAGTACTGAATGTACTGGCCGACCACCGTCAGTTCGGCCATCGCCACAGCGATGTAGTTGAACCAGTAGTTCCATCCGGCACAAACGCCCCGCCTGGGGGCTCCAATAGTCATTGGCATAACGGCTGAAGGAGCCCGAACTCGGCCGATGGACCGACATCTCCCCCATCGCACGCACCACAAAGAAAAATGACGGCGCTGCACAGAGCGTAGGCCAGAAGGATCGACGGGCCGGCCAGCTTGATCCCCTCCGCCGAACCGTAAAACAACCTCGTCCCAATCGCCCCTCCCAGGGCGATCATCTGAATGTGCCGATTGGTCAGCGCTCGGCGAAGCCCGCCGTCGTCCGAAGCGCCAGCCCGTACCGAGCCGCGGTTGCCGTTCGTCTCTGTGCTCATCCCTGTTTCGTCCCTCCCAGGGCCCAGGCCTCGGTTCAGGCCTCAGACTCGCCTTCGGAGCCGCCAGTTCCTTTGCCTTCGGAGCCTGCCGCGCCTTCGCCCTGCTTTGGGGCCGCCCACACCGGGCTCGGAACGTTCAGATTCGAGAGTTTCCATCACAACCGCGGTTTGGGTTTCGCGTCCCTGACGGCGCCCTCTGACGACCAGAGCGACGACGGAGGCGACGAGCCCGCCCCACACAATGAGCACGGTCACAAGCATGAAGATTACGGCGCTTGAAGTCATCGTGTACCTCCTGTGTTTGAAGCGTCGAGTGAAATGGGTTCGAAATCATCGACCGGCGTGCGCCATCTGATCAGGGTCAAGACAAGCGCTCCTACGAAGACCACGGCCACAGAGCCCCATCCGAAAGCGTTCTCGAACCCCCGCGTGTACGATTTCGCGTCGTACTGGTTGCGGATGTAGCCGACGATGCCGCTGACGAGCACGTAGCTGAGGAAGGCCGGGACGACGACGCCGACGAGCCACCGCCACCACGCCCCGATGCGGTTCCCCGTTTCCGAGACGAAGTTGAGGTGCCGCTGCAATTGCTTGAGGTTGCGCACCGCGTAAGCGGTGATGAGGCAGACGAGGACGGCGGAGGCCACCACTCCGATCGCGTTGATGTAGGCGTCTACGACGTCGAGCGAGTAGATTCCCGACTTCGTGCCGAAAACCATGAGGGAGACGGCTGCAGCGGGAATTCCGACGGCCATGGCCGAGGCGGCGGGCCTGAGATTGAATTTCTCGGCGATGCCCGCTGCGACGACTTGGACGAGCGAAATGAGCGATGTGATGCCGGCAAAGGCCAGCGACAGGAAGAAAAAGAACGCCGAAAAATCGCGCCGCCCGGCATCTCTGAGATGACGGTGGGGAACGTGATGAAGGAAAGCTTGATGCCCTGCAGGCCTTCGAGATTGCCGACGGACGTGTTTTGCTGGGCGGCCATGAACCCGAGTGTCGCGAAAACGCCGAATCCGGCCAGAATCTCGAAGGAGGAATTGGCGAAGGATGCGACTAGACCGGTTCCTCACGAGGTTCGAGCGGCGCCTGAGATAGCTGGCGTAGGTCAGCATGATGCCGAAGGCGACCGAGAGCGAGTAGAAGATCTGAGTGAAGGCCGCGAGCCAGACCTTCGGCTCTTTCAACGCGGAGAAGTCGGGCGTCCACAGGGCGTTCAGGCCCTCGGCGGCGCCGGGAAGCGTGAGGGCCCGCAGGACCAGGGCGACGAAAAGGACGACGAGGAGGGGCAGGAAGATCTTGTTTGCGACCTCGATGCCGCGTGAGACGCCCCGCCCGATGGCCACGAGCACCACGATCCACACCACGGCGAGCGGAAGGGCGACGTTCCACACCGGGCGAGCGAATATTGCGGCGCGGGGGCCGCCTCGATGAAGTTGTTGAAATGATTGGCGGCGTTGCTTCCCTTGCCCCACGCGACGTTCGCCGAATAGAAGACGTAGCGCAAAGACCACGCGATGATCACGGCGTAGTACGTCATGATGACGAAGCACAGGAGGACCTGCCACCACCCGAGGAATTCCAATTTCTTCGAAATCCTGCGGAATACGGCCGGGGCGCTTCCCCGGAAACGGTGGCCAAGGGCGTAGTCGAGGAAGAGAATGGGAATGCCCGCGCCTAGCAAAGCGACGACGTACGGGATCATAAACGCCCCGCCGCCGTTTTTCATAGGCCACGCCTGGGAAACGCCAGATATTTCCCAAACCGATGGCTCGAGCCGATGGCGGCTACAAGAAAGCCAAGCTGGCTTCCCCACTGCTCGCGCCCCGATGCATCGGTGTTCTTTGCTGCTGCGCCGCGGCTTTCGGTACGCGAAGTACTCACCGTGGCTCCCTTCTTCCCTTCAGTTCCGCGAAAGCACGCATAAACAACGGCTGTATCGCGCCAGACCGGACAACGTTACGCTATGCAGCCTTTGGCGTCAAGACTTCACTGCTCAGGCTTTCGCTGTCCGAGCCGGCGCAGGAGTGCGCAGCCGGGATGCGGGGCCGGCCGACGGCGAACGAACTTTGGCGGCAACCGACGCCCACACGCGCACGCGGACGTCCCGTCGCCGTGGAAATGCCCGCGCCGTCGAATCAGCGCCCGCCGAGGACTCCCTGATCCTCCGGGGAGTGTCCGCCGACGCCTGCGAATTTCCTCTTGGCCTTGCCGCCCGTCTGCCCCCTCGGGAGCTACTTCGCCGTAAGGGACCGGGGCGCCTGGACCGCTCGGGTAGCGGGCGAATTCGCCGTAGGACGGCATGCCGAAAAACGGTGGCCTCCGGGTCCTCTCCTGCTCCGCCCTGCCCTCGCGAGGGACCGGCTTGCGGGGCCGAGACGGCCTGAGCCGGGGCCGACGGCGGCGCAGGGCGGGAAGGAGTCCCTTGGGCCAGACCTTCGGTCTCATAGGAGCGAACTCCGAACACCGTGGCGTCTGGATCGGGGGCGCTCGACGGCGTCGGCGCCGGCAAGGGGGCAACGCCCGTCCCCCGACCGGTGAAGACCGTTTCATCGGCGTCGTATCCGTCCAAACCCGATGGAGCCATCGGGGGTTGAGGTCCGGCGGCATAGGGCGCTCCGGAGGGCTGAGGGTGGCTGGGGGTCTGCGAATAACCCGAAGGCGCCTGGTACCCCGGGGCCTGCGGGAGGACCGAAGGCTGCGGGTAGCCGGAAGTCTGCGCATAGTCGGCCGAAGGGGCGCTCACGGGAGGGTAGCCAGTCGGCGCAGGGAAGCCTCGGCAAGCTGAGGCGGCACGGCGCCTCCGCCCGCGACGCCGACGCCCGCAGGAGGCGCAATGCCCTGCCCCAGGCTGCGCCGGCCTGCAGACCGAAAAACGGTGGGATCGTCGTCAAGCGGATCGGGCTGCAAACTGGCCCTCGGCGGGCTCAGGCTGTGCAGGAGGCTCGGGGCGGCGGAAGGCTGGATCGAGAGAATAACTCGAATCGACGTCGGACGGCTGGTCGTACCCCATCGGCTGCGGGCGCCCGGCGCGGCTCGAACTGCTCGGGATTCTGCGGGGATTGCGCCGCGCCCACGGGGTGCGCTGCCTCCTGCGGGGCGTCCCACGGAAACCGGGGATTTATCTGGCTGGGAACGCGGCCTCCGGGATGCTCGGATCCCTGACTGCGATTGCTGGCCAAAGGCCCCCGGTGATGCATGGTGCTGGCCACCCGGGCGCCCCTCCGGTGAATTCGTCCAGTTCTTGGGGAGGGCCAGCGTTGATATTTATCGTAAAAGCCAAAGCGCGCCAAAATGGGCAGGGTGTCGAAAAAGGCGCCGAAATCTGGAACCTGGTTCCATGGGAATCCCGCATTCTGAGAACGGGGCCTTTTTCTCGCTGAATGACCTCTTTCGACACGATGTCCACAAACCTGATCCTCTTCTCGCCGCTGAAGGCAAGCCGGAAGGAGACGCCCTCGGGGTCGACCGAGTACCAAAAAGTTCTTGTATGCGAACAGAGACGGAACGCCAAGGAGAAGCGCGAAGAGCGAACCGATGACTATCCCCGGTATCGGGTAGTCCTGCTCGCCCCAGACAGAGACGGCGACTACTAATGCCCCGAAAAAGAACATTCCGAGGCCGGTCCACAGAACTAGCTTCGGCATCCGAATTCTCTCCGGACGCCTCCGGTCGCGGTTGACCTTGCGCGCGCTTCTCTCAACCGTGCGATCGGCCACGTTCTTTGCAAGGCGCCGGGTTAGCGCATGCTCATACGATTTTTCTTCTTCATTGTGCCGAGGGATCGATCGCAGCGGCGCGAACCGAGCGGAGCCAGCCCGCCCATTTGCGCACGCGGCCGGTCCTTTCACAGATTCGCGCCGAGGGTGACCGAAGGCGTGGCGCCCCAGGCCGAGAGGTACCAAAGCCCGAGCGCGAGGATCACTCCCACGATTGCGTCGGCGCGCCGACGGCGCACCCGAGGAACCGCGCCGTCGGGAAGGAAAACCCTGCACAAGGCGTGGCCCAAGACTAGGAGCGCGAGAAGCCTGCACGCCACAACGCTGCTCCACACGAAGGCAGACGCCGCGACGGCGGCGAGGGAGACGAAGACAGCGGCGTAGACGGCGTCTTTCGGGACGCGAACTTCTCGCGTCGGCTCTTTGTCACCCATGGCTTTCAACTTTAACCGCCACTTTGGCATTCTCAAACGGGCAGAGGGACCCAATCGGTCCAAGGGTTATCCATCTCTCACGGGTCGCTTGCCATTTGGACGATTTTTCTCCCCGCGCGTACACTCGCTTCGCAGTACGTATGCATGCCTTCCGGCTCTGCGCGCAGCCGGATCCAATAACGACAGTGAGGAAGGTCGACGATGAGTTCGGACCCTCTGGAGTACAGCGACGACAACCGTCTGCAGCGCAGACTGCACAGCCGTCACCTGACGATGATCGCAATCGGCGGAGCGATTGGAACAGGTCTGTTCCTCGCCTCGGGCAAGACGATTTCCCAGGCGGGGGCCCGGCGGCGCGATCGTGGCCTACGGACTCATCGGCCTAGGGCGTAAAGCTCCTCATGCAGTCCCTCGGCGAGATGTCCACGTACCTTCCCGTGGCCGGCTCGTTCGGAGAGTACGGCACCCGCTTCATCAGCCCCAGCTTCGGCTTCGCCGCCGGGTGGAACTTCTGGTTCAACTGGGCGATCACCGTGGCCGCAGAGCTCGCAGCCGCCGCTCTCGTCATGAAGTTCTGGTTCCCGGACACCCCGGGGTGGATGTGGTCGGCGATATTCCTCACGCTCCTCGTCCCGCTCAACGCGCTTTCGGGCCCGCGCCTACGGCGAGGGCGAATTTGGTTCGCCCTCATCAAGGTGGTCACCGTCGTCGTCTTCCCTCGTGCTCGGCGTCCTCATCATCTTCGGGATCATGGGCGGAAAACTCCCGGGCTTCGAAAACTGGACCAGCGGGCGAAGCGCCGTTCGTCGACGGAGGCCTGGGAATCCTCGCCATCTTCATGGTCGCGGGCTTTTCCTTCCAGGGCACGGAACTGGTGGCCGTCGCCGCCGGGGAAACCGAAAACCCCGAGGAGACCGTCCCGAAGGCGATACGAACGATCTTCTGGCGCATCCTGCTCTTCTACATCGGGACCATCGCGGTCATCGGATTCCTCGTCTCCTACATGGACCCGAACCTCCTGCGCAACGACGAAACCGACGTCGCCTACTCCCCCTTCACCCTGGTCTTCGACCGCGCGGGAATCGCCGCGGCGGCTTCCGTCATCAACGCCGTCATCCTCACGTCGATCCTCTCGGCCGGAAACTCGGGCCTGTACGCCTCCACCCGCATGCTCTACGCCCTTTCGCGTCAGGGAAACGCCCCCGCTTTCCTGGGACGCACGAACTCTCGCGGCGTGCCGGTTCCCGCCCTCGCGGTCACCGCGGCGATCGGCGCCGCGTGCTTCGTCTCTTCGCTGATCGGCGACGGCGCCGCGTACACGTGGCTCGTCAGCGCCTCCGGGCTGGCCGGATTCATAACCTGGATGGGCGTGGCGTGGTCTCATTACAAATTCCGAAAAGCCTTCCTCGCGCAGGGGCATTCCCTGGAAGAGCTGCCCTACCGGGCAAAGTGGTACCCGGCCGGGCCGCTGCTCGCGATGGCCATGTGCGCGATCGTCATCGTCGGTCAGAGCTACGAGGCTTTCGACGCTGAAAAGGGCCTCGACGTCATGACGCTCCTGTCGTCCTACATCGGCCTCCCCTCTTCCTGGGAGTGTGGGCCGTCCACAAGCTCGTCACCCGCGCGCCGAAAGTGCAACCGATCGAAGCCGACCTTTCCCGCGTTTCCAGCGACGGCCGCAAGTCCGAGGAGGCCTTCGGCGGCTGATTTTCAGCGAGCCGCGTGCCGCCCACATCCGAACCTTCGATCTGACGCTTCAGACTCGGCATCGGCGGCCCGCTCTGGAGGGCATCTGCGATCCCGCTTCGGGCGTGGACCGCTCAGCGAAGCCTGCGGGAGTCCGCGTCGAGAGGCCGGCGGCTCTAGCATTGTTCCATGAACATCGACCGCATCAGGGATCGTCGGAACCGGACTGGCGGGCTTGCGCGCTGCGGCCGAGCTCCGCGAGGCGGGGTTCGCCGGCTCTATCGTCGCCTGGGACGCCGAGGGCAGGCCGCCCCACGACCGCCCTCCCCTGTCCAAGAGCCTCTTTGACCGCCCCGTCCGCCCGCTGGCGGACCAAAGGGCTCGGCGACCTCGCGAGCCTCGGCGCAGAAGTCGTTCCTCGTCGCGTCGAACGGCTGCGGCGCGGCGACGGAGCGTGGTTGCTGAACGACACGCCGGTCGATGCCGCGATCATCGCGTCGGGAAGCTCACCCCGGGATCGGCGCGCCCGGAGCCTTCGCCCTTCACACGGCGGCCGATGCGCTGCGGCTCGCAGATTCTCTTGCGCCCGACGTCAGACTGGACATCGTCGGAGCGGGTTGGATCGGAACCGAGCTCGCCTCAGTCGCAAGCGCGGTTTGCGAGGTTCACCTGTGGGAGTCCTCGCTCCACATTCTCGGGCGCACCTTCGGCGGCGCGGTCGACGACCTGTGGTCCGGTTGGCTCGACGACGCCGGAGTGAGCCTCCATCTCGGCCAAAAATGGCCAATCGACGGAGAATCTGCGGAGGGCTCGCAGTCGGGGCCGACCGAGGGGCCGGCGTCGTCGGCCGGGCAGACGCCGCGGCCGCCGAATCGGCCTTCGACGCCGAAACGGCGGGTTCTCGTGCAGGCCGTCGGCGCGGCGCCTAGCTTTCCGCGATCGAGCCCGCCGTCGACGTCGGCGTCCGAGGCGCGCTCGTGACCGACATGTGGACCCAAGTCCTTCGCAACGGCCAACCGGTCGAGGGGCTGTACGCCGTTGGAGACTGCGCGGACGCCGTCACCCCGCACGGCCCCCGGAAGGGCGGACATTGGACGAAGGCGCTCACCGACGGGGCTTTCACAGCGGCGGCCGTGTGCGGCGGAAAGCCGCCCAGGTTTTTGGCGCCGCCGGAGGTCTTCTCCGCCCAATTCGGCAGACAGATCGGCTTCGTCGGCGCAATCCCAGGCCTGCCGAGGGCGTTCCAGGGCGGGCCGACGGCGTCCGAGGGTCCGCTGACGGAGCGTCCGAGGGACCCTCTCCCGACCTCGAAGGCCCCTTCCGGGGTGCATCCGACGCCGGAGGCATCCTCGGCGGCGAGCGCATCGACACAGACGAAGGGCTCGTCATCCGTTGGGAGAAGGCGGGCGAACTCGCCGCGTTGCTGGCGATCGACTCGCCGCGAGAACTTTCTCGCGCCCGAAAAACGCTGAGTCAAGCTGTGACCCTCGTCTCGATTGGGGTATTTTATAAGGGTCACACACGAAGGAGCGTGAGCATGCCTACCGACCTCACCGAAACGGGCGGCGGATTCGACGTCGTGCAAGCCTACATGGACCACGTCAAGCGCATCGATCCGAGCCTCGCCAACGAGGATTTTTCCGATCTGATCTCCGCCCACCGGCGGCTTTCCGAACAGGCCAACGGCAGAACCGCTCTGGCGTTGGAAGGATCGACCGTCCTGTGCGTCACCGAAGACATCCCTTTCTCGTCGACTCGGTCTCCATCGCGATCAAGGCCCGCGGCTACGCCGTCACCCGGCTGTTTCACCCGGTCATCGACGGTGAATCGTGGATTGCAGTCGACGTCGCGCCGACGCCCGACGCCGCCCTCGTCGAGGCGCTCAACGACGTCGTCGGCGACGTCCACGCGACGGTCGCCGACTGGTCCGAGATGACCGAGCTCGCGCGCAAAGCCGCGACGACGCTGTCCGGAAACGACCGCAAGACGCTCGAGTGGATAGCCGACGGATCGTTCACGATCCTGGGGGCCTTCGACGACGAGCAGACGCTCGGCCTCGCCGCCAGATACCCGGATCTGCGCAAACAGCTCGAACACCTGGCCACCATCTCTCCCCGGCAGGCGGCCAGCCGCCACTTCGCGCCGACGCTCATCCACACAAAGTCGAGCTACCGGTCAAGCGTGCACCGCAATGCATACATCGACGTCTTCGCAATGGGGCCCACGATCATCTTCGGCCTCATGACCGCCGACACTTACGCGTCCTCCGTTCTGGCCACGCCTCTTGCAGCCTCGCGGGCGAACGCCGTGATGGACGCCTCCGGGCTGCCCCGCGACTCGCATTCCGGCAAGGACCTTCTCCAGATCCTGGAAAGCTATCCTCGCGACATCCTCATGCTCTTGAGCCCCGAGGCCCTGCTCGCCGACGTCTCGCGCATCTCCCAATCGCGAACCACCACGATCCTGCACTCCGACATCTTCCCTGGGGCAGTCGCATGCTTGGTGGTGACTCCCCGCGAGCATTTCACCGCGCACTCCCACGCACGGATCGCCCAATTGGTCGAAGAGACCTTCGCCAGCTCCGAGATCGACACGCAGCTCGACGTCAGCTCCGGCCCGCTTGCTTACATGAGCTACATCGTGTGCGGGGCGAAAACCGACGTCGACGAAGAAGAATTCGCCCGTGTCGTGGCCCGAGCCACACTCGACTGGGACGAGGGCTCGTCGTCGCCGCCGAATCCGCCGCCGACGTTTCCCTCGTGCCTGCCGCCTATAAGACGGAGTACTCGCCGGAAACCGGCGCCGCGACGCCGCCCGGCTGGCGAAGCTCGAAACCCAGGGGCTTCGAGCTGGAGCTCTACGCCCCGAAGGCTCCCCGACGCCCGCCGTCTCAAGGTCTTCGTGCGCGAAGAGGTCTCGCTCACCCGAATCCTGCCGATATTCTCGAACTTCGACCTCGTCGTCACCGACGAACGCCCGTACACATTCGGCGACGCAAAAATGTTCGACTTCGGTTTGCGGGCTGAAAGCCCCGAACGCTGGACCGACGCCGACGAACGGTTCGTTGAAGCCGTGACGGCGGCGTGGACGGGCGAGATGGAGTCGGACTCGCTGAACGCCCTCGTGCTTTCAGCCGGACTCATGAAGTCCCAGGTGGCCGTTCTCCGCGCCCTTGTGGGCTATCTGCGGCAGGCGGGCCTGCCCTTCTCGCGAACCTACCTGCGCGAATCCCTCGTGAAAAACCCCGAACTGGCAAGGGCTTTCGTCGAGTACTTTGAGGCCAGGTTCCAGCCCGGCAACGCCGCCGATCCCAGCGAACTGCGCGAAGCCCTGGTCGAAGGCGTCGGAAAGGCGGCGTCCCTCGACGACGAGCGGATCGCCAATGGACTTCTCGCGGTCATCGACGCCGTCGTGCGCACGAACGCCTATTTGACCGGGGCGGCGTCTCTCGCCTTCAAGCTCGAGCCGCGCCGAATCGGCTTTCTTCCCGAGCCTCGGCCCCTATATGAAATATGGGTGTATTCGCCCCGCGTGGAGGGCGTGCATCTGCGTTTCGGCCCGGTGGCCCGCGGCGGGCTGCGCTGGTCAGACCGCAGGGAGGATTTCCGCACCGAGATCCTCGGTCTGGTCAAGGCCCAGGCAGTCAAAAACGCCGTCATAGTGCCCGTCGGATCGAAGGGCGGCTTCTTCGCCAAACGCCTGCCCAATCCGTCCGCAGACCGCGACGCGTGGCTGGCCGAAGGCATAGCGGCATACCGGATCTTCATCGGCGCGCTGCTCGACGTCACGGACAACCTCGTCGACGGGAAGGTCGTCCCGCCCGAGGGACTGGTCCGCTACGACGGAGACGACACGTACCTCGTCGTCGCGGCGGACAAAGGAACCGCGACGTTCTCCGACATCGCCAACTCCGTCTCGCGCGCCTACGGGTTCTGGTTGGACGACGCCTTCGCCTCCGGCGGTTCGGCCGGGTTTGACCACAAGAAGATGGGAATCACCGCCCGCGGGGCGTGGGAGTCGGTCAAGCGGCATTTCCGCGAACTCGGGATCGACACCCAGTCCGAGGAGTTCACGGCCGCAGGCATCGGCGACATGTCCGGCGACGTCTTTGGAAACGGCATGCTGCTGTCCAAACACATCCGCCTGGTGGCCGCCTTCGACCACCGATCGATTTTCCTCGACCCGGACCCCTGACCCCGCGGTCTCCTTCGCCGAGCGCAAGCGTCTGTTCGAGCTGCCGCGTTCCTCGTGGGCAGACTACGACGCTTCGGCCATCTCCTCGGCGGCGGGGTCTGGCCCCGATCGGCCAAATCCATCCCGGTCTCCCCGAGGTTCGCCGGCAGCTCGGACTCGACGAGGCCGTGAGTCTCTCACCCGGCGGGAGGCCGTCCGCGCCATCCTCACCGCTCCCGTGGACTTGCTGTTCAACGGAGGGGTCGGCACATACGTCAAGGCCAGCGACGAAACCCACGAACAAATTGGGGATCCGTCCAACAACGCCGTCCGCGTCAACGGCGCCGACCTTCGATGCACGGTCGTCGGCGAAGGCGGCAACCTGGGATTCTCCCAACGCGGACGCATCGAGGCGGCCTTGGCCGGCGTGCGGATCAACACCGACGCGATCGACAACTCGGCCGGTGTGGACACTTCCGACCACGAGGTCAACATCAAGATCCTCCTCGCGCCGCTGGTCGCCTCGGGCGAACTGACCGGCGCCGGGCGCGACGAACTCCTCGCCTCCGTCACGGACGACGTCGCCGCGCACGTCCTGCGCGACAACTACGAGCAAAACGTCCTGCTCGGCAACGCCCGAGCCCTCGGACCGGCCATGGCCCACGAACACATCCGCCTCATGCACTGCCTCGAAGAGCGAGGCGACCTCGACAGGCGCCTCGAATTCCTTCCGAGCGACGCCGCCCTGCTCGAACGCGCGCCTCGCTTGACCGCGGTCTGACCAGCCCCGAATTCTCCGTCCTGACGGCCTACACGAAAATCGCCCTCAAAAAGGACATCCTGGAGTCCTCCCTGCCCGACGACGAATGGTTCGCCCGCGACCTGCGCGGCTACTTCCCGCCGCAAATCGCCGCCGCCTACGCCGACAGACTGGCAAGCCACCCCTGGCCCGCCAGATCGTCGCCAACGCCGTGGCAAACTCGATCGTCAACCGAGGCGGCCTGACTTTCACGCTCCGCGCGATCGAGGACACTCAGGCCGCGGTCGAAGACGTCGTGCGCCCCTTCGCCGCCGCCCGGGAGATCCTTGACCTCGCCGGATTCACCAACGCCGTCCAGGCCCTCGACAACCGCATCCCCGCCCAGACCCAGACCAAGCTCCACCTCGGCTTCAGGCGCACGCTCGACGCCGCGGTCCGCTGGCTCATCCAGGCGCCGGCCGCGCCCATCGGCGACACGGTGGAACGATTCGCCGCCGTCGGCGATTGGATCGGACGCCTCGACGCGTTTCTGGCCGAACCCGATCTGAGCAGGCGTTCGCAGGAAATCGACGAGGCCGCGGCCGCGGGGTGCCCGAGGCGCTGGCCGCAGTCTTCTCCGATCTGACAAGGGCCACGGCGCTTATGGACGCAATCGACACCGCCTCCCGCACGAGCGAGGATCCCGGCGAGGTCTTGCGTGTCATGTTTGACGTCTACGGCCGGTTTTCGATCGGCAGACTGCTCGAACTCGACGCCGCGCTTCCGGTGACCGACGTGGGACGGCCACGGCGCAGTCGGCCACGGAGGCCGATCTGCGTGCGGCGGCGGTGGCCCCTACCGAGCGCATACTCGCCGACACGGAACAGAGCGCCGATCGGGTCGCGGCATGGCTCGGCGAACGCCCTGGCTCGAAGCGGGCCATTGAGGGCGACCGCCGCGCTGGCCGACTCACAGGAAGCCTCCCTCGCCCTCGCTCGTCGTCGTTTTGCGCTCGATGCGCGCGCTCGCCAGAAGCCAGGGCCGCCCCTCCAAACGGTCAACCGGCAGGCCGCGGAAGCCCGACGTCCAGAGGCCGCACGGGCACAGCTGCCGTGGCTTTGGCGCGGCGTGGCTTTGGCGCCGTCGGGAAAAATCGAGCTGGCGCAAAAGCTGTGCGGATGCGACAGGCCCCAAATAAAACAAACAGAATCCACACGAACTGGACCCAAATGACGGCAAAACGGAGGGGCTCCTCTTTAAGAGAGGAGCCCCTCCGCCTGATTCTTCAACCGGCATAGGCGGCTCTGGACCGCCGGTCCAACGGTTTGGGACCGCGGGGCGGGCTGCGCCTCTAGGCGCGCCCGCGCCCCTAGATCACGGTGTCCAGAAGCCTCGTCGGATTTCCGAAGCGATGGTTCGTGGCCGACACGGCTTGCTCCTGAACGAAGGGAAGCAGCTCGATCCGCCCGCTGCCGGTGACCGGTTCGGCGTAGACGCCGACGTCGACGCTTCCGCCGACGGCCTCGGCTAGCGCCTTCGGATCGGCGCCGATGAGCCGGAAACGCACTCCGTCGGCCGAGTTCGCCCGCGTGGCGGCATAGGGCGAGGAAGTCGTCCTCGGATTCGAGCACGACCTCGGCGCCCTCGACTCGAGGAAGTCGACGGCCTGCTTGGGAAGCGCCGCGACGTCGAGACCCTGGGGCGGGCGCCGATCGCCAAAGCGCCGGCGGCCAACGCCATGACGTCTCGGATCCCGCGCCTGACTGGCGAATGACGACTTCGGGGAAGGGAATGTAGCGCAGAACGTTTTTCCACCCCGAGGGCGCTGGGGTCTGCCGGCTGAAAATGGCCAGACAAAGCCTTTGTCCATTCCCTCGACGACGGCGAGGAAACGATCCTGGTCGACGCCGTCCATCGTCTCGGCGATCACCCGCGCCCCGCATAGCGTCTCGTTCGAAATCTGGGCGCGGCCGAGGTCCTGTCCGCCCATCTCGACGTGCCCGAGTCCGATGAGGGTAGTTCGGGCCTCCGGCCTTCGTCCCGGCGCCCACCGAGGAGCGCTTCCATCCGCCGAACGGCTGGCGGCGCACGATCGCGCCGGTGATGCCGCGGTTGACGTAGACGTTGCCGGCCTGAACCTGGTCGAGCCAGGCGGAGATCTCCTCGGGGTCGAGCGAGTGCAGGCCGGCGGTGAGACCGAAGTCGACGGCGTTCTGCCAGGCGATCGCCTCGCCGAGGGTGTCTGCCCTCATGACGCCGAGAATCGGGCCGAAGTATTCGGTCAGGTGATACTCGCTCATCGGCATGACGCCGGCGCGCACGCCGGGGCTCCACAGCTTGTCGTCGATCTTGCGCGGCTTGATCGCCCATGCCTCGCCTTCGCCGAGCTCCGTCAGGCCCTTCAACAGCTTGCCGTGCGGAGGTTCGACCATCGGGCCCATCTGGGCGGCGAGGTCGTGGGGATGCCCGAGCTTGAGCGAGCGGACGGCGTCGCAGAGCTGACGCTGGAAACGCTTGGAGAATCCGACCGACCCGACGAGGATCACGAGCGAGGCCGCGGAGCACTTCTGGCCGGCGTGGCCGAAGGCCGAGTAGACGACGTCCTTGACCGCGAGGTCGATGTCGGCATTCGGGGTGACGATGATCGCGTTCTTGCCGGAGGTCTCGGCGAACAGGCGAAGGTCGGGGCGCCACGAGCGGAACATCCGCGCCGTGTCGATCGAACCGGTGAGGATCGTCTGATCGGTCTCTTCGACGAGGACCTTTCCGTAGGAGGACTTGTCCATGCACACGAGGGCGAGGACGTCGCGGGGGACCCCGGCCTCCCACATGAGCTTCGCGAGGTAGGATCCCGTGCGCCGGGTCAGCTTGGCCGGTTTGTAGACGACGCCGGAGCCGGTCGCCAGCGCTGCCAGCACGCCGCCCGCGGGAATGGCGATCGGGAAGTTCCACGGAGGCGTCACGAGGGTCGTGCGCACCGGAACGTACGCGGCGCCTTCGAGAGTGTCGAGCTCCTCGGCGAGGTCCGCGTAGTAGAGCGCAAAATCGATGGCCTCCGAGACTTCGACGTCGCCCTGGTCGATGGCCTTTCCGGCCTCGCTCCCGGCGACCTCGATAAGCTCGCCGCGGTGGTCCTCGATGGCCTGGGCGACGGACCGCAAGACCTGCGCCCGCTCCTTGCCCGTGCGCGCCGCCCACTTTTTGGCTGCACCGGCCACGGACTGGACGACTTTGCGGGCCTCGGCGTCGGAATTGACCATGTTCTCCGCGACGACGTCGGCCCCGAGCTTCGAGTCGGGAATGCGCGAGGCGATCTTCTCGGCCCATTCGATGTTCGCGTGCAGCGCGGGATCGGTGTCGCGAGTGTTCTCAAAACGGTCGGGCACAACGGTGCGCTCGAAGCGATTCTGCTTGCGGCGCGGCCCTGTAGGACAAGCCCGGGACAAGCCCGGCGGCGTCGCGGAAACGCTTTCTTCCAAGGCGAAGGTATCGGCCTTTCCAAGTCGAACACGTTCGACATGAAATTTTCCGGCGCCGCGTTCTCCTCGAGGCGGCGCACGAGGTAGGCCACGGCCACGTCGTACTCCTCGGGCCTGACGACGGGCACGTAGTAGAGGAGCGGGCCGACGGTGTCGCGGACGGCGTGAGATTGCGGCGTCGCCATTCCCGCAAGCATCTCGTAATCGACGCCGGAGGCGATGCCCCGCTCGCGCACAAGCTCGTATCCGTAAGCCATCGTGAAGAGGTTCATGCCGGCGATGCCGATGTTGACGGCGTCGACCCTCTCGGGGGTCAGCGCGGCGTCGAGGCACGCGATGTAGTTGGCGTCCGTGTCGGCCTTGTCCGCCTGAACGGTCAGCTCCCATCCGTGCATCGTCGCATCCACTCTTTCCATGGAAAGGTTGGCGCCCTTGACGATGCGCACCTGATCGGGGCGCCGCCCCGGGCGCGGCGGGCCTGCGCCCACTCGGTCAGCCCGTTGAGCCTGCCGAGGGGCGTCGGGAAGATAAGCCTGAAGGACGATTCCTGCGCGGTATCCGAGGAATTCCTCGCGATCCAAGATTCGCGTGAACACGTCGATGGTCAGATCGAGGTCCCGGTACTCCTCCATGTCCAGGTTGATGAAGGTGCTGGATGCGGCTGCGAGCCTGTAAAGCGGGAGAAGCTTCTCGACGGCTTCCTCGACGGCCGCCGCGTGGCCGTAGGGCGCGTGAGGCCCGATGACCGCGGAGACTTTGAGGGAAACGTAGTCCACGTCGTCGCGTTCGATGAGGGCCGCAGTCGCCTCCATGCGGTGGGCCGCCTCCTTGTCGCCGAGGACTGCCTCGCCCAGAAGGTTGAGGTTGAGCCGAGAGCCGTCCGCACGGAGCTTCGCAATCGCCGGGCCGAGCTTGTCGGGCGTCACGTCGAGGACCAGGTCGCCGACGAGCATCGCGAAGACGCGGCGGGCGGCCGACGACGCCAGCGAGGGAACGAAGGGCGCGATCCTTCCGCCGACGTTCGCGGGCGCCGCGAGGTACGGGGGCAGGAAAGCCGAGTCGCGCTTGGACAGATGCTTGAGGTTGCGGGCGGCCACGCCGTGGTCTTCAGGGCGGATGACCCCGTCCACGAAGTTCACCGTGTAGTCAAGGCCTCCTCGTGGTCGAGAACCTGTGACAAAAAGCTTGGCGGATCGCGCCGTCAGGGTAGGCCCGTGCAGCCTCGCTCCACTGGCGGGCTCGTTCCACTGCGCGATCAATGAGAACGGGGTCAATCGTCATTGTCGGATCCTTTCGTCAACGTCTATTCGGTCTTTAGTGTAAAGGGATTCTTTTACCCTTTCCGCACAAAACCGGGAAGAAACTTCACGGAGCCGACGCCGCCCGCCCATGCGGAACGGCCGACGCGGGCTCCGCGCGCCTCTGGAAACGGCGGATTCAGTGGGAAAAATGGCGCGCACCCGTGAGGTACATCGTCACACCGGCTTTCTGGGCGGCCTCAATCACTTCGGGTCGCGAACCGATCCGCCGGGTTGCACGACGGCGCGCACCCCTGCGTCGAGAAGGACCTCGAGGCCGTCGGCGAAGGGGAAAAAGGCGTCGAGGCGGCGACCGAGCCCGCGGCCCGCTCGCCGGCCTGCGCCACGGCGAGGCGGCACGAATCGACCCTGTTGACCTCGCCCCATCCCGATTCCCACCGTGGCGCGCGAGTCGGCCAAAAGAATCGCGTTGGACTTTGCCGCGCGCACCGCGCGCTACGCGAATGCCAGATCCCGCAAAAGTCGCCTCGTCGGCGGGCTCTCCGGAAACCAGGCGCCATTGCGCGGGGTCAGTCGCCTTCGGCGTCGATCCTGTCGCGTTCCTGAACGAGCGCTCCCCGGATATCGGCCGAATGTCGCGCGCAACGTCGACCGGCTCGACCCGAAGGATCCGCAGATTCTTCTTGGACGAGAGAATCTTCAACGCCTCGGCGCTGAACGAGGGGGCGGCGATCGCCTCGGTGAAGATCGGAGCCACCTGCTCGGCCATCGCGGCATCGACCTCCCTGTTGGCGGCGATCACGCCGCCGTAGGCCGAGATCGGGTCGCAGGCGTGGGCCGCCGCGTGCGCCTGCGCGACGTCCTCGGCCACGGCCACGCCGCAGGGGTTGGCGTGCTGACCACGGCCACGGCGGGCTCGGCGTGGTCGTAGGCTGCCCGCACTGCCGCATCGACGTCCTGGTAGTTGTTGTAGCTCATTTCTTTCCCGCCGAGCTGAACGGCTCCTGCGACCCCGCCCTCGCCCGCCGAGTAAAGCGCGGCCGCCTGGTGGGGATTCTCGCCGTAGCGCAGATCGGCGACTTTGACGCAGCCAAACAGCTTGTCTTCGCCCGCGGACGTTCCCGGACGGCCTGCTCCGCCGGCGGCGACCCCGAAAAACTCCGCCTTGCCGACGTTGCCTGAAAGCCCTTCGCCGCCGATGTCCGCGCCCCCGCGGCCGCTTCCCCGCAACGGCTTTCCGTGAATCTTCGCCGTCCAGCGGGCGATCGCCGCGTCGTAGGCGGCGGTGCGCGCGAAGGCCTTCGCCGCGAGGGCCGCCCGCTCGTCGGCGTCGAAGCCCTCGCCGGGCGGCCTCGGCTGCGCGGGCGTAGTCCGAGGGTCCGTGACCACAGCCACGCTCGCATGGTTTTTCGCGGCGCCCCTGATCATCGAGGGACCGCCGACGTCGATCTTCTCGATGCACTCGTAGTCCGCCCCCGAGGCGACGGTCCGGGAGAAGGGATAGAGGTTGACGACCACGAGGTCGAAGCCTTCGACGCCGAGCTCGGCCAGCTGCCGCATGTGTTCCGGGCGTCGCCGGTCTGCGAGGATTCCCGCGTGGACCGCGGGTGGAGGGTTTTTACCCGGCCGTCAAGGCACTCCGGGAACGAGGTGATCTCACTGATTTCCGTCGCCGGCACGCCCGCCGACCAGAATGGCCTCGGCCGTTGAGCCGGTTGAGACGATCTCGCAGCCGACGCCGTGAAGCGCCGCGGCGAGCTCTTCGATGCCTGCCTTGTCAAAGACGGAAATGACCGCTCTGCGAATGGGAATGCGCATGTCTCTCCTTTCCGGCGCCCAGGCGTGCGACGCCGAGACTTCGCTCCCCGATGGTCAATCCCATCCAACGCCAGTCGCCGACGCATTCATAGCGGCTCGACGCGCATGCGCGTCAGTCGGAAAAGCCGAGCAAGTAGAGGAAGGCGTCCAGATCGCCGAAGGAAGTGACCGTGAGCGTCACCCTGTTGAAGAGCAGGAGCACGGTGATGCATCCCCATCAAAATGGCCAGAAACATGATTCCCGACCGGGCCAGGACCCCCCATGCCGCGTGGTGGCCCTCCCATCGAAAGCGGTGGCCGTACACCACGGCGCAAACGATGCACGCGACAGTCAAAAGGAAGCTGACGAAGATCGTCCCTCCGCCGGTTATGGCAAACATCAGCCCTTTCCGTTCCATGCCAGGCGGCGGGCAGCTCCTTGCGCCACACGCCCCAGTTGTGGCCGCCGATGGGCTGGAGCAGCGAGGTGATTTTGACCGCCGGCGTCGATATTCTCTTGAGCTTCTGAACGAAGGCGGCCGACTTTGGGTCGCCTTTGGAACCCGTGACGTAAAGCCGCTGCGGCCACGCCTTTTGTTTCGACAACAGGTTAGACACGCTGAATTCTCGCCGAACACGAGGCGGCGCACCCAGCAAACGCCCTGTCTCCGGCTGATCGTAGCCGGAAAATGAGATGATCTTGGAAAAAGTCTGGGGATGGGTGAGGCCGAGGACGGCGGAACAGTAGAGCGCCGTAGGAGGCGCCGGCGATGGTCCATCCCTTTTCGCGTCTTCTCGGTGTTGGGAAAATTGTGGCGGACCATGCCGACGATGTCGTTTACCACCCAGGATCCGACGGCGGGCTGCCCTTGATGTCGACGCAGTCGGAGACGTGGCGTCGACCCTGAGCGACGGGATCGCCATAATCGTGTTCGGATGCTTTTTCATGGCATTTTGGAGATTGAGCTGCGTGGGAACCTTGTAGGGTTGCCAGGGTATCCGTGCAGCATGAGCATGACCTTGTAGATTTTCCCGTTCGTCGGCGAATAGTTCTTAGGCGTCCACACCCATACGGGAAGGCTGATCCCCGAGATCGGCCCCCTGAATTTCGTCTGGTAGGCGCCGTTCGAATCCTTCGTGAACTTGACCTTCCACCTCGAGTCTCCGTGGTGGCCCGGCAATTCGGGATCGCCGGCTTCGGGCCTGGGAACGGGCCTGCGGACCGGCGTCGTCGAGCCCTTTCCATCGGGTTTCATGAAGAAAAGGCCCGGCAGTCGCTCCAACTTGCGGCATACCCAGCGTCCGGTTCATCTGAATGCCCGTCATGCTGATGGCGCCCACGATGGCGGTCACCATCGCGGCGGAGGCCTGCGCCCGAATCTTGCGAGTGGGCTCGCGCCCGATGAGCCATACCGCGGCCGCCGCGCTGGCGACCGTCAATACGGCAAAAACTATGAGCGTAAGAAGCTTATCTGGACCGAGCACCTATCCCCGCCTTTCTGCCTTCGACCCACCAGCCTTCGCGCGCCATTCGCCCGATTAGCTCAACCAACTGAACACGCTCGACTTCCTTGATTCGTTCTACCAGCGCTTCCTCGGAATCTCCCTCGAGAACCGGGCATGTTGTCTGTCCCAGAATCGGCCCCGTGTCCATTCCGGGGTCGACGACGAATAGAGTTGCCCCGGTTACCTTCACACCGTACGCCAAGGCGTCGGCCGGACCGTGGATTCCAGGAAAGGAAGGCAAAAGCGCGTTGTGGGTGTTCACCACGCGTTGCGGGAACGCCGCAGAAACTCGGGGCCGACGAGCTTGAGGAAGCCCGCGAGAACCACGATGTCGGGTGTACGCTGCCACGGCGTCGCGCAAAGACGCGTCCCACTCTTCCGCGACGAGTGCTCCGAAAGGACGCGGACAAACGTCGGAACTCCGGCTTCTTCGGCGGCCCGGATTCCGGCGGCGCCTCGACGGTCGGCGCCCACCGCGACGATCTGCGCCCCGTAGGATGGGTCGGCGCAGGCGTGCAGGAGGGCCTGCATATTCGATCCTGTGCCCGACACAGCACCACGAGGCGAGTGGGACCGCGCTTGCGCTCACTCGATAAATGTATCGTCACGCCGGTTTCCCCTGCCACTTCGACGGGCGGGCAAACGTACGGTTTTTCGAGGTCTCGCCTCCGTCTGAGGCCAAAGAGTCGGCGGCATCACGCGAAAGTCGATCGGCCTGTGGGGAGGAGAACCCCGTTGTCGAGGGCCCTTCTTCCGCCTCCTCCGCCGGCCCCGTTCTGCGGGAGCGGAGCGCGGCGGCCGCACGCGGAGCGACAAGCCGAGCACGCACGGCAGACCCATGGCCACAGCGAAACCAAGGCCGAGCGGAACGAGGCGAGGGCCGACGTCGGACATCCGCCCCGGGCCTAGGGCCCCTCCCGAAAGGAAGGCGGCCGCGGCGCCGAGGGCACAGAGGCAGGCCAGGCACGCCCGCCGCGGCGGACGCCTCTTTCAGACTCGAATAGGGCGCGCGAGCGCTAAACAGAACCACGCCAATGCGAGGAGGCGAGAGGACGGAAGCCATGCCATCCGCACGCCCGGATTGGGCAGAGCGCCGAAAACCGGAATCGCGGGCAGCTGGAGGCTCGTCACGCCAGAACGCCGAGAAATCCGTGCCTCGGCCCACGGAAAAAGCCGCCCCAGCGCAAAGGAAGCGACCCAGACGACGATGTTGGGAAGGTAGGGCCAGCTGCACGACGGCGAGCATGGCGGCGCCGACGGCCCATGGACGTAGTAGCCGTTGATGGCGGCGATCGAGCTCCGGCCGAGAACGAGGGCGACGGCCAAAAGGCAGAACGGAGACGACGGCGAGGGCGCGCAAGACGGGCCGAAGCTCGCCGCGACAGCCTTCAGGGGAGGCCCCAGACGCGGCCGTCGGGGCGCGAGGTCCGCCAGCGGGCCCGGGCCATCGCAGCGCATGTGAGAGCCGCAGCCCCGACGGCGCCGCCGAAGCGCCCGGCGCCCGGAAGGGCAGCGAGCCCGATGAGAAGGGTGAAAGCGAAGGACGATGCCGCCGCCGAGGCCGCCTGAGCCCAGGAATCGACCCCCTGTTGCGATGAAAGAGTGAGAGACGAACCACCAGATGAGCAGAGTCACGCTCAACGGCATGAGGGTCACGCTTGCATTCCCGACCTCCGCCGAGCCTCCCATCGCCAGTAAAAGATTGATGTTCCAGCCTTCGCGGCGTCGTGCCAATCGACGTGGCCGAGGGTCGGAGAAGAGACCGTCGCGGCGTAGGCGAAAATCGCAAAAACCGTGACCGTCGTCACACGACCGCCAGCACCCCTGACCGGGACCCAGGCGGCCGCAATGCATGCGCGGCGTTCCTCTGTGCTCATCAGGCCAATGGTCGCATCCCCCGTTTGGAAAAGGCGGACACACGCCGAAACTCCCCGCCTAGAATTTGTAAGACAAATTTGCCGCAAACGTGTATTCTTGAAGGCAAACGTCACTGACCAACGGTATTGCAACGAAGCGCCGCGAAACGTGAACGGCGCGTCGAGAAAAGGGACTGGCAATGCAGATCGGCATCTTCGAAACATCCGAGGAAGCTCTCGGCGCCGCAGCGCGCGGCATCGTCGATCTTCTGGCCCGCAAGCCGAATGCGAACCTCGGCGTGGCAACCGGATCCACGCCGGAAGGCCTTTACTCCGAGCTGCGCGAGGCGCACGCCGCCGGGCGTTTTCACCCTGGAGGGCTCGGCCGCCTTCGCGTTGGACGAGTACGGTGAATCGCGGAGGGCCATCCGGAAAAGTACCGCAACGTCCTGCGGCGAGAGCTTGTGGGGCCGGAAAAGACCGGGCTGACCGAGGCGGGCCTTCGCACCCCCGAGAGCGCGGACGCCGACCCGCGCCTCGCTGCAGGGCAGTATGAGGCGTCGATCGCTGCGGCGGGCGGCGTGGACCTGCAGATCCTCGGAATCGGCGCCAACGGGCACATCGGCTTCAACGAGCCGGGCGGATCGCTCGTTTCGCGCACCCGCGTCGAGGTTCTCTCGCGCCGAACGCGCACGGACAACGCCCGCTTCTTCGACGGAGACGTCGGCAAGGTCCCCTCCCGCTGCATCACGCAGGGGCTGGGAACGATCATGGAGGCCCGGTCCTTGCTCTTGCTCGCCTTCGGCGCTCAGAAAGCCGAAGCCGTGCGCCAGCTGATCGAGGGCGCTATCAGCGCGAAATGGCCCGCCACCGTCGCCCAGATGCATCCCGACCTCACCGTTTTCGTCGACGCCGAAGCCGCGGAACTCCTCGAATACGCCGACCTTTACCGCGAACGTTGGAGCCTGGCGTGACCGCCGGCCAAAAGCGCAGGCCGACGCCGTCGCAGGGGCAGGTTGCGTCTCCGTCGGCACTGGCGAGCCCGGCGTCGCGCTCGAAGCCATCGAGCCCGACGCGGTCGTCTCAGGCACAGTTTACGACGGCTATGGAAGGCAGGCCGGCGGCGGGCTCGTGCTCGAGGGCGGAGTCCTCGCCCGCGTGCTGCCGCGCGGCTATTCCGGCGAGGCCGACGTCTCGGGGGCCTTCATCGCGCCGGGGGCTCGTCGACGTCCACTGCCACGGCGGAGGCGGCGTCGCTTCCCCGACGACGTCGATCCCGCTCGATACGCAAGGCGATCGAGGCCCATCGCGCTTCGGGGACGACGGCGCTCTCGCCTCCCTCGTCTCGATGGCCGATCCCCTGCCGGCGATCCGGCGCTCCTCCCTTCTGCGAATCGGGCGACCTGGCCGGAATCCACATGGAGGGCCCGTACGTCTCTCCCCACAAGGCCGGCGCCCAGAATCCGGCCGCCATCCGCGGCGCCGACCCCGAAGAGCTCACGTCGTGGCTCCGAGGAGGGCAAGGGGCTTCGTCAAGACGATGACCATCGCCCCGGAGGCCGATCACGCGATGGAGGCCGTCCGAATCCTGCTCGCCCACGGCGCCAAGCCCTCCTGGGGGCACACCGCCGCGAGCGGCGAAACCGCAGCACAGGCCCTCGAAGCCACGTTGCGTTGCGCGGCCGAACTCGGCTTTGAGGGCGTGCCGCAGACGGTCACGCACCTGTTCAATGCGATGCCGCCGATCGACCATCGCGAACCCAGCCCGGTCAGGGAGTTTCCGGCGGCCGCCAGGGAGGCAGCGCGATCGTGGAAACCATCGGCGACGGCGTCCATCTGGCCCCCGCCCTCGTCGAAGACGTGCACGGATGGGTGCGCGGAAACGCGGCGTTCGTCACGGATGCCATGGCCGCAGCCGGCATGCCCGAAGGGCGGTACGCGCTCGGGGGCCTCGACGTCGACGTGCGCGAGGGCGCGGCGCGGCTCGCGGGGAAGCAGACGATCGCCGGGGGCTGCTCCCGGCTGAGCGACCAGCTCGCGCTGTTCGCCCGGCGGGGCGCCCTCCCGTTCGGGGAGATCGTGCGCGCCTGCGTCGCCGTTCCCGCAAAGGCGGCCTCCATCGAGGGGGCGAAGGGCGTCACGCTCGATTTCGAGCTGGGCAAGCGGCCCAATTTCGTCGTCTTCGACCGCAGTTTCTCCCCCGTGTGCGTCGTCAGGGAGTGATCCGGTCCGCGATGCGCTCGGCCTGAGCCCCGCGAACGCCGCCCGGCCTTCCGCGCGGACGCGCTGCGCCCGATTTGAATCTCCGGCGTGAGGGCGGGCCCTTGCGCCTCGGCGGGCCAGCTGACCGGCCGACTGGCCGGGAGGGAGCGAGCCGGCGTTTCAGTCGATCTCGACGCGGAGTTTCAGGATTCGGCCAACGTCGTCCATTTTCGGCGACGTCGCAACCGGACAGGGCGAAGACCCTCGTCCGACGATCTGCGCCCTGCAACCGCCCAGCGGGCAAAGTGCTGCCCGTCCGGCTGCACTCGCCTTCCACACGTGGTGCAATTCGACGTTGCGATCAAAAATTCGCGGTAGAAAGCCCTGACGGCGTCGATCCTTCGACGGCGCCGCCGCGCCTGGGAAAAAATCCGCGCCTGAGGGCTGAAGAGCGATATGAGCTCCTCGAAGTCTTCCGACGCCTCGCCGGCCGTGTCCGAGAGGGCAAAATATCTGTCAAGCACAGTCTCGCCCTCGACGCCGCCGCAAGGGCTGTCAGCGCGGACAGCGTCCGCCCCGCAGCCATCGGCCTCGGCATCTGAACCTGGCGTTTTGCCGGCGGCTTCCCTTGCGTTTTCAGACATTTCTCTCCGCCTTTCGCGTGATTTCCGCCAGGCGGCCCCAATGAACTCCGCCCGGCCGATCCGATAATACCTCGGGGCGCACCCGACGTTCCGCAGGAGGCTCCCACGGTGTGGGACGGCCCATGGGCATGCCGCCTCAGCGCCTATAAGCTATCGATGTGAAGTCCCTGTACGCATTGAAGTATTGGTATACCAGACGCCTCGGGTTCGTCGTCTCCGCGTCTGTCCGCCGCGGAATCTCGCCGGATTTCTGGACGGCGGTCGGAGTGGCAGGGCCGCGGCGCTCGGAGCGTGGGCGATCGTCGAAGGCTGGTGGCTCGCCGCCTTCGTCTTCCTGGCGGCCAGACTCGGAGGGGCGAATCTCGACGGCGCAGTGGCTCGCGCACGCGGCGTCTCCCCGCCCTTTCGGCTTCGTCCTCAACGAGATCGGCGACCGTTTTTTTCCGACTTTCTCATCATGGCGGGCTTGGTCGGCCTGTCCATTCGAACGGATTCGCCGACGTCGACGACGGCGCTTCTGCTCGCAGCGACCGCGGCGGCCACCTTGCCGACGTTCGTCTCGCTCTGCGCGGCCGGAGCGGGCGCGCCGCGCCTGAACGGCGGCCCCTTCGGCAAGACGGAGAGGTGCCTCACCGCCGTTCTCGCGGCGGCCTTCCCTCAGCATCTGGCCGTTTTCGGCTGGATCGTCGTCGCGGGATCCCTCGCGACCGCCGCCGTGAGGCTTGCGAAGACGCACAGGGCGCTGCGGGGAACGGCCGGGCCCGCTCCTGCGGACAGGGCGGCGCCCGCCCCTCCGCCGGACATCGCCGCGCTGGGAAGGAACGGCCACGTCGAGGACGAAGCGCGGCCGCCCAAAAAGAGGACAGCCAGAGAAGAACGAGCCGCCGGGCAGAACGACGCGGAGGGCAGCGCGGCCGAGGCAGACGAGGCCAAGAGCGAGCGAGCTGAGAAGGAGTTCGAATGATCCAACCAACGACGCTCGGCGACTCGTTCATCGGCTGGCTCGTCGGAGGCGACAGGTCCTGGACGTTCACTGTGCCCTTCACCGGCTGGCGCTTGGAAGGGCGCGCGGTCTTCCTCGCGGTGACGGCCCTGACAATCCTGCTTCTCGCGGAATCGGCGTCGCGCTCTCGCGCAAAAGAGAGCTCCACCGCCGGTGGACCACCCGAGCGATTATCATCCCCGCCGTCGGCATACCCATTTGGATAGGGCAAGGGAACAACGGCGCTTCTCGCGGCCCTCCTCGGGCTCCAGGCGATTCGAGAGCTGGCCCGGATGACGCGCCTGCCGCGGCAGGAAACGATCCTCTTGTGCGTTCTCGCGGTCCTCTATCCCGTGACGGCCTGGCAGCGCCCGGAACATGATGGCGCTCGCCCCGTCATGGTCCTCGTGTGCGCCCTGCCGGCGGTTGTGGCCGGGAGACACGGTCGACGGCGTGCGCAGGGCCACGCTGACGGGCTTCGCCTCAATCTGGATCCCCTGGTCGCTCGCGCACCTCGTCGTCTTGTGGCACGACGCCTTCCTCATCGCCTTCGCCGCTGCCGCCGCCGACGTCGCAGCCTGGACGGGAGGACGGGCCTGAAAAGATTCGCCTGGGCGCGCCGCCCGCTGTCCCCGCTCGCCGAACAAAACCGTGGGCGGGCTCGTCAGGGGCGCTCGCGGGCGCCGTCGTCATCCTCACGCTCCTCGGGCACATCACGCTCGGGCTCGTCGTCGCCGTCGGCGTGGGCGGCGTGCTCGGCGATCCGCTCGAGTCGATGGTCAAACGCACGGCCGGCGTCAAGGACGCGGGGCGATTGGCTGCCGGGCTTCGGCGGACTGCTCGACCGCGTCGATTCCTCCTGCTCGTCCTTCCCCTCGCGGCGGTGCTGGGATGAAAGCGCGTGCAAGTCTCTTCCGTCCACTCCGCCGTCGACGCGGCGATGAAGGAGCGCGCGGGGACGCGATCATGTTCGCCTGGGGCATGGCCGAGGCCGTTTCCTTCCCCGTCATGGCGGAGATGAGCCAGGTCTGGCTGGGGGTCGCCCAGCCGCGGCTTCTATTCAGGCGTGCGACGGCGGTCGTTGCGGGGTCGGTCGCCGGGGTCGCGCTCACCACGCGCTCACCCGCGCGGGAGCGCGTCCGCCCGCGCCGTGGACCCGCCCAGGAATGGAGCGCGCGACGTCGGAATACCTCGACAAAGGCGCATCCGGCTACTGGAAACAGGCGCTCACGGGCATCCCGGTCAAGCTCTTCGCGGCCGAATCGGGCCGCCGCGGCATGCCTGCGGGCCCCGTCCTCCTCCACGCCGCCGGGGAGCGCGGCGCGGATGTTCGCCTTCACCGCGGCGATCCGCGTTCTCGAGGTCCCGCTCAGCCGGACGGCCCGGAGGTTCTACGGGACGTACCTGCGGCGACGGGATTGACCTTCGGCGTCCTTCTGCGCAAAGTGATCCGCCATTGGGACGACGGAGGGCGGTGACGATGGCGCCGCACGACCACGCGCACGGCTCGCCCTTCGCCCCGTCCGATTCGCCGGGCGGGCAGACGCCGGACGCCCAATCGCCGGACACGCGGGGCAAAAATCGCGGTGGCTTCGCCGTCACCGCGACGATCCTGCTCGCCCAGGCGATCGGCGCCGCCCTCACGGGCAGCCTTGCGCTGTTGACCGACACGGTGCACATGGTCATCGACGCCTCGGGGCTTCTCATGGCGCTCGTAGCCGCGACGCTCGTGCGGCGCGCCGTCGTCCAAGCGCACGTGGGGTATCGGCGAGCCGAAGTCCTCGCCGCGCTGGCGCAGGCGGCTGTGCTGGCCGGAGTCGGAGTCTACGTCGTAGTCGAAGCCGTCGGCAGGGCTTTCGCAACCTCCCGACATGCCGTCGAAGACGCTCATCGTCTTCGGCGTCGTCGGCCTCGTCGGCAACGCCGCCTCGATGCTGGCGTTGGCTTCGGCCCGGCGGTCCAACCTCAACATGCGCGCGGCCTTCCCTAGAGGTGGCCAACGACGCGCTGGGCTCTCTGAGCGTCATAGTCGCGGCGGTCGTCATCGCGACCACAGGATGGCAGCGCGCCGACGCCGTGGCCGGCCTGTTCATCGCCGCCCTCATCCTCCCGCGTGCCGTCAAGCTCATCGGGGAAGCCGGGGCGATCCTCTGGAGACCACCTCGCGGCTTGGACCTGGACGAGGTCCGCAGACACATGCTCGGCCTCGACCACGTCCTGGGCGTGCACGATCTGCACGCCTCGACGGTCGCCACCGGCTCGCCAGTCATCTCCGCGCACGTCGTCGTCGGCGACGATTGCTTCCAGGACGGGCACGCGGTGGCGATACTCGAAGATCTGAGAACGTGCGTGGCCGAGCACTTCGACGTTGCGATCCGCCATTCCACGTTCCAACTGGAGACCCGTTCGGCCTCGCAGCGCGAATCGGGGATTCACGCCTGCGGCTACGTGGACGCCGCGTCAAGGAGCGCCGCGCGCACTCCCGACGGCTCCTGAAGCGTCGGCGCCGCCCCCGGCGCTGAGACCAGACCCCAGGATTTCGCGGGCAATCGCAGCGGTTTGACTGCGCGTCTTGCCCACGCGCACGCCGACGGCCTCCAAGCGCTTCCTTCTGGCCGCAGCCGTTCCGGACGAGCCGGAGACGATGGCCCCGCATGCCCCATCGTCTTTCCCTCGGGCGCGGTAAAACCAGCGACGTATGCGACGACGGGCTTCGTCACGTGCTCGGCTATGTACGCGGCGGCACGCTCTTCGGCGTCGCCCCCGATCTCGCCGATCATGACGATGAGCTCCGTGTCGGGGTCGGCCTCGAAGGCTTTGATGGCGTCGATGTGAGGGATGCTGATGACGGGGTCGCCGCCGATGCCGATGCACGTCGTGAACCCTGAGGTCCGCAAGCTCATACATAAGCTGGTAGGTCAGCGTGCCCGATTTCGACACGAGGCCGACGCGCCCGGGCCCCGTGATGTCGGGAGGGGTGATGCCGACGTTCGACTGGCCGGGCGAGATGATCCCGGGGCAGTTCGGTCCAATGAGCCTGACGCCGCGCTCGGCGGCGTACGCGTAGAACTCCGTCGCGTCCTTCACCGGCACGCCCTCGGTGATGACGACGACAAGGTCGAGTCCGGCATCGACGGCTTCGATGACGGCGCCCAAAGTGTGCGCAGGCGGAACGAAGACGACGGAGACGTTTGCGCCCGTGGCTTCTTCGCCTCGGCGACGGATCCGAAAAACGGGATGGAAACGGCGCCGGCCCTGGCGCTCTTGTGCCCCCGGGCCGATGGGGGCGACGTCGAATTCACGGAGGCTCTCGCCTTGCGGGGTTGACCCCGCCGACGATCGTTCGTGCCCGCGCCGAGCATCCGGCGCGTGTGTTTGCGCCCTTCGGAGCCGGTCATTCCCTGGACGATGACTTTCGAATTCCTATCGAGGAAGATGGACATTGAACCTGCTCCTTACTTCGCGTCCGACTGCTTCGCGGCCGACCCGGCGGCCAATTCGGCGGCTTTGGCCGCCGCTCCGTCCATCGTGTCGACGAGGGTGACGAGGGGGTGGTTCGCTTCGGCGAGGATCGCGCGGCCTTCGGCGACGGCATTGCCGTCGAGGCGCACGACGATCGGCTTGGAGGCTGCCTCGCCCAACGCGTCGAGGGCGGCGACGATTCCCTTCGCGACCTCGTCGCAGGCCGTGATTCCGCCGAAAAACGTTGACGAACACCGAACGCACGTCCGGGTCGCCCAAAATGACGTCGAGGCCGTTGGACATGACGTTCGCGTCGGCTCCGCCTCCGATGTCGAGAAAGTTAGCCGGCCCCACGCCGTGCTCCTCTCCGGCGTAGGCGACGACGTCGAGCGTGGACATGACCAGGCCGGCGCTGTTGCCGATGACTCCCACCTGGCCGTCGAGCTTGACGTACTGAGGCCGAGCGCCTTCGCCTTGGCCTCCAGAGGGTCTTCGGCGGCCTTGTCGACGAGCGCCTCGTGTCCGCTGTGGCGGAACCGCGCGTTGTCGTCGAGCGTGACCTTGCCGTCGAGGGCGAGGATCTCGCCCTGCTCCGTCAAAACGAGCGGATTGACCTCGACGAGGGTCGCGTCCTCCCCGAGTACACGTCCCACAGCTTGAGCAGGACGGGCACGACCTTCTCGCCCGTCTCGGCGTCGAAGCCCGCGGCGCCGACGATCTCACGCGCCTTCGCCTCGTCGATGCCGACGTTCGGATCGACGGGGACCTTGGCCAGCGCCTCCGGACGTTCCTTCGCGAGGGTTTCGATGTCCATGCCTCCCTCGACCGAGCACATGGCGAGGCATCTGCGCTCGGACCTGTCGAGCAGCGTCGAGAAGTAGAACTCTCGGGCGATGTCCGCGCCGGAGGCGACGAGCACGCGGCGAACCTCATGGCCCTTGATGTCCATTCCCAGAATTTCTTCGGCCCTGTCTGCGGCCTCCTGCGGGCTTCGGGCGAGTTTCACGCCCCCGGCCTTGCCTCGACCGCCCGTTTTGACCTGCGCTTTGACAACGACGAGGCCGCCGCCGAGCTCGCGGGCGGCCGACTCCGCCTCTTGCGGAGTCGATGCGACGATCCCCGCCAACACGGGCACCCCGTGTGCCTCGAATAGTTCGCGGGCCTGGTACTCGTAGAGATCCACGTACTGTCCTTCCGACGTCTTCGTTTCCAGACTCATCAAGTCTAGACGAGACCCCTGGCGCCTTCGAGCGCCGCAGATTATCGGCGCTCCCGCGGACGTGTCGATTCACACGACGGTATCACTACCATACCCGCATCTTCTTGGAAACTGGCGAGTCTTCTAAAATTTTGGTTGATGTTCGCGTCAGAAAGCGCGAACACGGCGAATACCCACGATGAGGAGAGAACGATGAAGGTCGAACAAGCAGAAGTCACAGGCGAAACACACGAAGTGGGTGCGACCAGATGTTCTTTCGGCAACCGACGAGCGCGGAATCATAGGCCATTCGAACAAGGTCTTCGTCGAACTGTCGCGTTACAGCCGCGATGAGCTGATCGGAGCGCCCCACAACGTCATCCGACATCCGGCGATGCTCCCGCGGGGCATTCCACGCGATGTGGGCAACGATAAAAGCCGGCCAGCCTTTTGCGGCCTATGTGCGAAAACCCTGGCCTCCGACGGCAGTGAGTACGACGTATTCGCCACCGTCACGCCCCTCGAAGACGGCGGCTACCTCTCGGTCAGAATACGCCCCGGCTGCGAGGACCTTTTCGGCGCCGCCCTCTCGATATACGAGAAAGCCGCAGCTTTCGAGGGAAAGCTTGAATCCGACGGGCTCATTACGGCGCCAGGTCGCCTCCGAGGGGCGGCGAAGATCCTCGAGCTGCTAGACGAGGCGGGCATGCCCTCCTACGAAGACCTTCAGAACATCGCGCTTCCCGCGGAGGTTGCGAAGCGGGAGGCCGTCGCCGACGAGTTTCCCCGAGCGCCCCTGAGGCCAGCGGCGCCTGGCGCAGATGCTCTCCGACGCCAAGGGGCATCGCAAAGGAGCTCGACGCCTGGATGGGCCGACAGGACGATCTGGCCGATCTGTCCGCCGCGCTTCGGTCCACGCGAGACAGCCTTCGCAAGGAGGTCGACGACGACGCGTTGTCGGCGGCCCTCGTGCAAAAGCGAATCGAAAACGGAGAAACTCGCCCAGCTACTCGAAACGTGGGGGCAGATGAAGGACCTCGTGCGCGGACCCACGGACCAGTTGGTCGACGCCCTCGCGCGACTCGACAAGATCAGCGCGCAGACCCGATTCAGGGTGGCCTTGGCCCGGCTTCAGCACGACCATGATGGCAAATTCACCGCGGAGCTGATCGACGGCGGGACCGACGCCGACGTTTCTGGCGGACGCCATCGCGATGCTCGGCGGCGCCCTGCGAAAGGGCCTGTCGGAGATGGAGGAGATGGCCGCGGCCCACGCCGACCTCGCTTCGCAGACCGCAGACTTCATCGTCGAAACGTCCAACCTGCTGGCGATTCCCCGCCAGGTCCTCATGCTGTGGAACCAGGAGCAGGACTCAGACGCGGAGGGCGCGTCGGACGGCTCCGACGAGCTGGCCGAGGCCGTCTCCCCGCCACATCGACGCGGTCGGCGAAAGCCTCGAGGAGCTCGACGGCCTGGCGCGGCGCTGCGGGGACTTCGACACCGCAATCGATTCTTCGACGCTCAAAACCCTCCTCGACGACGCCGAACAGCGGCTCTTTGCGCTCGCCTGACCAAAGCGGCCCGCGACGAAAGCTCTGGCGGCTGAAAGCCGACCAAGCGGCTTGCACTCAAAAGCTAATTGCATTAGCTTTTTTTGGCTATGGTCATTAGCAACATTTCCGTTCCGGGAGGAACGATCTGCGTCGAGGCTGCGGGCGAGGGGCCGCTTGTCGTCTGCTCGCCCGCAATGGGAGACAGTCGCGACGCCTTCGCCCCATTCTCGCGACGTTTGGTCGAAGCCGGATTTCGGTCGCGAGCGCCGATCTGCGCGGCCACGGCGATTCGTCAACGGGCTTCGGCTCTTACGGCGACGAGCCGACGGCGCAGGACATGCTTGCCGTCGTAGACGAACTGGGAGGCGGGCCCGCGATCCTCGCGGGGGCGTCCATGTCCGCCGCCGCGGCCGCAATCGCCGCCGGAAGGGAGAGCCTGCGAAAGTCTCGGGGCTCATCCTTTTCGGGCCTTTTTCTGCGCGCGCGTCGAACTCCAATCGCGCAGCTCGGTTTCCGCCTCGCCTCGCCCGCCCGTGGGGACCCGCAATTTGGCGCCTTCACTCGCGCAGACTTTGGCCGGGCCTCGGCGACCAGGCTTCGGCCCGCCTCTCGCCTCTCCTCGATCCTCAAACGGAAAGGCCATTGGGCAGCCTTTTCGAAAACCACACGCACGGACCATTCCGTCGTCGCGCCGTGGTTTAAACGCGTGACCGCTCCCGCCCTTGTCGTCATGGGCGCCCAGGACCCCGACTGGAAGGACCCTCGGGCCGAGGCGTCGTGGGCGGCCTCGAATTTCGCACAGGGCTCCTTCGTCATGGTCGAAGGGGCCGGGCACGCGCCGATGCTCGAATCGCCCGACGCCGCCGCGCGCGAGGGCGATCGCATTCGCGAATCGAATCGGCTTTGGAGGAGCGCATGCCCTAGGGGCGGGGCTCAGCGCGGAATCCGTGACGCGGGAGGCGGCTCGCATCGTCGACGCCGAGGGCTTGGGCGCCCTCTCCCTCGCCCGCCTGGCGCATTCCTTGGGCGTCGCGGCGCCCAGCCTCTACAAACACGTCGAAGGCCTCGACGACCTCGTCACAAGAATCGTGGATTTGACCGCGAACGCGTTCGCGGACGCACTGGCCGAAGCGTCCGTCGGCCGCTCGGGAAAGGACGCTTTGCAGGCGGTTGCCTCGGCGTACCGCTCCTTCGCCCACACTCATCCTGGGACCTATCCCCTGATTCAACGCTCCCCGCATCGGCGAGCCTTTCGGGGCGGAGGCGGGGCCGACGGCGCAACGAAGGCCTCCCCTTCGGAAAAAGCCGAGGCCTCAGGAAAAACTCCCCCGTCGGAAAGGGCATGCCCTCTAAAGCGCCGTGCCCGCCGCCGACGATCGACGCTTCGGAGAGGATCGTTCAAATCGCAGACGCTGCGCCTCGGCTACGGCATTCCCAAGGATTCCCTGGTCGACGCCGTCAGGCTCGTCCGCTCCGCCCTTCACGGGTTTGTCGATCTGGAACTGAGCGGCGGATTCGGGGACGCCGCTCGGCAGAGGCCAGCTTTTCGGTCGTCGTGGACTTGCTCGACGAGGCGCTTGCCCGCCTGGGCCGCGCATAAGGTCCAAAGCAGCCGCCGCCCCGCCGGCCTTGAACTTGCGAGCCCGACGTCCCGCGGGCCTCGAACTGCGAGCCCGACGTCCCGCAGGGCCGAAACCCGCAAGGCCCTGAAACCCTCGCGGGTCTCAGGGCCTTGCGGGCGACGAGCCGGAGCGCCGCATGCTTCGGACGTCGAAAGCCTCTCAGGCGTTCGGGAAGCCCCTCAGGCGTCCAGCTTGAAAAAGCCGGTCGATGGGCGTCTGGACGGCTGCTCGAGCCCTCGTCACGGCGTCCTCGTCGGGGGCGTCGTGAAAGCACAGGCACTTGGCGGTGTCCTCCCGGACGTACGTCCGCAGGAAGGAGACCTCGGGAACCTCCGCGTACTTCGGGGAATTGGCCTTCTTCCGCGCAAGGTACTGGTCCATCGTGATCTCGGCGGGAATGTCCCATTCGACGAGGTAGTCGGCGTGGGCCTTCAACTTCTTGATGTCGTCAAGCTCGGCGCCCACGAGCCGGACCTCGTCGGGGCCGGCGATTTCGGCAACGCCTTCGACCGCCTTGACGACGGGCGAGGCGAAACGCGGCGAATCCGCCTCGACGATGACGAAGACGATCCGGTGGTCGGACGTCACCTGCGTCTCGATGAGTTCGCCGTCGCTCGAGCCGACGGCGGAAACGACTTTTCTCAATGAGGGGCGCCGACAGATTCCTTGGTGGCTTCGGCAGGCTTGAGTTCGATTAGGTACAGCGGCAACGTGCCCCTCCTTCTTTGTGCCCGTCAGGGCTTGTTCAGACATTGGAAACTTAATCGACCGTCGCCGCACGTGTCCACCGCTGCCGCCAAATTGCCCGCTTGGAGAACACGCGCGTCGTCTTCGTCACCGCCGATTTGCCCGCGTCGGCCCTTCCCACGCGACGTTAGACATACGGCCCCGGCCTGCCGCATCCCGCGACGCGGCAGGCGGCCTCTTTCCACCTCGCGTCCACGCAGGCTCGCCGCGGCGCCCGAGCGTTCCACGGCGCACAGCGCGACGCCCGGAAATCGTGCGCTTCGGCACTGTCCGCGCCGAGGCTTCGGGCGTACCATGAAGCCTATGAGCATGCTTTTCTCCCCGACGCCATTCCGCAACACGACAGCTCGCAATCGCCTGTGGCTCGCCCCGATGTGCACCTATTCGGCCGTTCGGGAAGACGGGCACGCAACCGATTGGCATACGCTGCATTACGGCTCTCGCGCCGTCGGCGGATTCGGCACGATCGTCGTCGAGGCGACGGCGGTTTCGCCCGAGGGCCGCATCTCGCCGCGCGACCTCGGCCTGTGGGACGACGGGCAAATCGAGGTTTCTCCAAATTGGTCAAAGGCCGTTCACACTGAGGGAGCCCTTTGCGGAGTCCAGATCGCCCACGCCGGCAGAAAAGCAGGCACCTCTCCAGCGCTTCGGGGCTACGCCCACGCCTTCGAGGGCACACAGGACGGCTGGACTCTCGTCGCCCCCAGCCCGATCGCCTTTCCCGGCTTGGACAAGCCGTCCGAACTCGACGCGGCAAGCATCGACGCGCTCGTCGAAGCCTTTTTGCCCAAGCGGCGCGCCGAGCGGTTGCGGCGGGCGTCGACGTCGTCGAGTGCACGGCGCCCACGGATACCTCATTCACGAGTTCCTTTTCCCCGCTGTCGAACGTCCGCACCGACGAATACGGCGGCAGCGAGGAATCGGCGACGGTTCCTCATTCGCATAGTCGACGCCGTCCGATCGGCGATCGGCGACAAGGTCCTGTGCGTCCGCCTGTCCGCAGCCGACTGGATCGACGGCGGGATCGACTCGAGGCAACATGCCGCACCGCAGAAGCTCTCGTCGCCCACGGCGTCGATGTCCTCCACGTTTCTTCGGGGGGCCTCCTTCCCGCCGAAATCCCGGTGGGGCCCGGATACCAGTTGCCGCTGGCCGCTGACGTCAAACGGGCGGTCTCGGGGAGCCAGGCGAAGGTCGTGGGCGTCGGCCTCATTTCCAGCGGGGAGCAGGCGGAGCAGGCTCTCGTGACGGGCCGGTGCGACGCCGTGGCAATCGGGCGCGTGGCTCTGACCGACCCCTATGCTCCTCTGCGCTGGGCCAACCGGCTCGCGGACGCCGACTCGGTGACGCCCGCGCAGTATTGGCGCGGGATCTGGGCCTGAGTCTCGAAAGCCGTTTTGCAAGCCGGTTGGGCCTAAACCTCTTCCGGCGGCGCTTTCGCCCCGGCTGCGAGGCCTTGACGAGAGCTAGGCAAGGAAAAATTGAGCTTTCGCCCCGGGCATTCGCTTCCTGAACCAATGAAAGCCGACCCGTGCGCCTTGTTCCACCAGGAACCGTTTGAGAGGAAGAAGACTGGCTCCTCCCTAGATCCGCGCCTGGCGCCAACCGTCTCGGACTAAGCGACGTTGTAGGCTGAAATGCAAGAATAAAGAACACACGATTCGACGAGCACAGCCAATCGGCATAAGGAGAACGCCCATGTCACACAAGAACCCCGTCACGCCCGCCGATTCCCAGCCCCGCTCGATCGTCGAGGCTTACCATCGCGCTTGGGACCGGCGGCGACGTCGAAGCTGCCATGGCGTTCGTCGCCGACGACGTCGCCTGCCGCGCTCCCGGCGTCGATCTTCACGGCAAAAGCGAATACGAGCAGTTCATTGGCGGTTTCGCACCGCGGCTCACGGGGCTCATCGACATTGCGAGTTTCGCAGACGGGAACCGGGTCGCACTGTTCTACTGCCCGCAGACCGCCGTGGCCGATGCCGCGCCCGTGGCTGAGTGCTTCACCGTCGAAGGGGGAAAGATCGTCGACAGCGTGCTGATTTTCGACCGGCTTTCCTTCGCCCCTCCCGCAGACAAAGCGTAGTCCCGTGCGAAGCGGCGGCTCCAAAGACGGCGTGCCTGCAAGCGGCGGCTCCAAAAGACGGCAGGTTTGAAAGCCCCGGGTCTAAAGATGCGGGACAAAGAGACCTCCTCGTCGCCCGCCTGCGCGGTCTTCTTGCCGACGAGCCTGCGGTCCGCGAGGTCTCGATGTTCGGCGGTCGGGCTTTCATGGTCAATGAGAAAATGGCGGTCCACGCGTCCAAGGACGGAGATCTCCTCGTCCGCGTCGACGTCGCCGACGACGCGAAATTCAGCGAGGTCCCGGGAGCGTCGCCCGCCGAGATCAGCCAGGGGCGAGCCATGGGAGCGGGATGGATTCGCGCGTCTGCGGCGTCCGTCGCCGACGACGAGCAGTTGCGCTTCTGGCTCGACGCAGCCTTGGCCTACAACCGTGCTCTCACGGGCAAACGCGGATAAAGAGGAGCCCTAAAGCTCTGCTTAGGCCCGCAGAAAGAAGCGGCAGCCGTTGAGGCACTGGCGAGGCGGCAAACGCGGCTGGCGAAACGCACGCGGAAGCAACAAGCGCGGCAGGCAAGGCACACGCGAAAGGGCCGCAGGCCTCAGATCTTCTCCAGCGGTGCGAAGCGCAAAGCCAGGCGCTTGGTTTTGGCCGCTGGAGAAAGTCACCCTGGCTGTCGTGTTCCGCCCAGCCCCTCGAAGGCGACGATTTTGCCGCGGCCAAAGCTCTTGTGCACAACCGAATCGCCGACGGCCAGGCCATGGGTGTCCAGGAATCGACGGCCCTGCATTCTTCCCCGCCCGCCGGCCGCGCCGAAGCCCGAGGAGCCTGCCGCCGCGTCGAAGTCCAGGGGTTCGTCGGCGCTCGCCGAAGCGTCAGCCGCCCCGGCCGGTTCGCACCCCGCGCCGCCCCGGCGCTTTTCCAGCTCGCCGCATCGACGCCGAGCTTTCCCGGCACGAAGCCCTTGCCGGAGCCGACGACGGGGCCGTCGTCGAGCTCGTCGCCGTAGCCTCCGCCGAAGCTTTCGGATCGACGCCGTCCGCCGCTCCCCCACGTTCCGGACCACCCGCCCGTTCGGCGCATGGCGTCGGCGCTTGACTCGGACCGTCTCCAGTCGATGAGAGATCGGGAATCTCCTCGATGAAGCGCGAGGGGAAACTCCTGGGGCGCCCCACGAGGCGCGAGTAGCGGCCCTCGTGATGTAAAGCCGCTGACGTGCCCGGGTCACCGCCACGTAGGCGAGGCGGCGTTCCTCTGCCAGTTCGGCGGGGTCGATGAGCGAGCGCATATGCGGGAAAGTCCCGTCTTCCAGGCCCGTGACGAAGACGACCGGGAATTCCAGCCCCTTCGCGGTGTGAACGGTCATGAGCGTTGCCTCGCCCTCGTCGCCGTCGGCGAGCTGATCGGCGTCGGAGACAAGCGAGATCTGGTCGAGCCAATCCGCCAGCGTCGCGTCGGGATTGGCCTGTGGAAGTCGACGGCGACTGAATGCAGCTCGCGAGGTTCTCCAAGCGGGACTCGTCCTGCGGGTCGTCGCTCGAGCGAAGCATGTCGAGATAGCCCGACTCCTCCATCGCGAAAGTCGAGGATCGCATCGGGAGCCGCCCCCGCCTCTGCCATTTCGCGCCCGCTTTCGAGCATGGAGACGAAGCCCGCCATCGTCGCAGACGCCTTCTTCCCTATCCCCGAAACCGGGCCGCGTTCGGGATGCGGGTCGCCGACGTCGCAAAGCGCCGCCCCGAAGGACACGTCCCATCGCGCTGCGTGCATGGCCACCGCCTCCTCAGATTTCGCCCCAGCCCCTCTTGGGCATGTTGAGGATGCGCCGGATGGAGACGGTGTCGTCGCGGTTGACGATCGCGTGGAGGTAGGCCAAGGCGTCCTTGATTTCGCGCCGCTCGTAGAAACGCGTTCCGCCGATGACCCTGTAGGGGATCCCCGATCGAACGAACATGTCCTCAACAGCCCGCGACTGGGCGTTCGTCCGGTAGAAAACAGCCACGTCGCCGTATGAAATCCCGGCGTCGTCGCGCAGCCTGTCGATTTCCGACACGATGAAATGCGCTTTCGTCGGCCTCAGAGTCCGCGACGTAGCCGACGATCTTCTCGCCGTCGCCGCGGTCGGTCCACAGGCGCTTTGGGCGGCGCCCGCTGTTGTTGGCGATGATGCCGTTCGCGGCCGAGAGGATCGACTGGGTCGAACGGTAGTTCTGCTCGAGGAGGATCGTGCGCGCCTCGGGAAAGTCCTTCTCAAAGTCCTCGATGTTGCGGATCGTCGCTCCGCGGAAGGCGTAGATCGACTGATCGGCGTCTCCCACGACGGTCAGCTCGCCGTGGTTGTCGTCTTCGCCGTTCCCGTGAGCGCCCGGACCAACTCGTACTGCGCTCGGTTGGTGTCCTGGTACTCGTCGACGAGTATGTGCCGAAAGCGCCGCCTGTAATGGTCGGCGACGTCGGGATGGGAACGCAGCACATCGACCGTGGACATGATGAGGTCGTCGAAGTCCATTGCATTGGCCTGCCTGAGGCGGCTCTGGTAGGCGGCGTAGGCGTGGGCGAGCACCTGGGAATCTTGGTCCGCTGCGTCGGCCGCAGCCTGCTCGGGCGTGACGAGGTCGTTCTTCAGGTCTGAGACTCGGCGCGAAAGGCCTTTGGGCGGGTGCGCCCGAATGTCGATGTTTTCCTCGCGGCTACTAAGCTTCACTGAGGCGCTGGGCATCCCTGCGCGTCGTAGATCGTGAAAGTGGAGCGCATGCCCAATGCGTCGTGCTCGGAACGAAGAATTCGGACGCAGGCAGAGTGGAAGGTCGAAACCCACATCGTGCGTATCGCGCTCCCGCCCAATGCGGACTCGAGCCTCTCGCGCATTTCCCTGGCCGCTTTGTTCGTGAACGTGATGGCCAAGATCTGCCCCGGAGCCGCTCGCCCCGAGGCGATGAGATATCCGATGCGGGAGGTGAGGACGCGCGTTTTCCCAGATCCCGCGCCCGCAACCACCAGCAAAGGGTCCCGGAATGCGTCACAGCCTCCAGCTGCTGCGGATTGAGCCGGCGACGATTCTCTGCACGCGAGTCCCCGCTGCGCGAGAAGCGAAAATCGATTCGGCTGCAATGCGGCCGCCAGGCTCCCACCGGAACCGTCGCATCTCGAGCGATTCGTCAGCGCGGCCGTCGAACGGTTCGCCGTCGTCGATCGCTCCCCAATCCCCTGCCCAAATTCTGATCCGCTCCGGCGCTCTGATCCGCTCCGGCATTGCGACTTTCCCCGGAATTCTGAGCGATTCGCGCGCGGAGGCGCTCCATAGTGGCGAGATAGGGCGGCGTCGCGTCCGCCCGAAGAAGAACTGTTGCGCATAACCCCTCAAGCCTACGTCAGAACGCCGACCGAATGCTGAAGCGCAAACTTCCACACTTCCAAACCGAACATTTTTACGATATAATTTAGTTTGTAAATTATGCAATAAACCACAAACAACCAGAAAAAGTACAAAGAACCAAACACGCTGAAAAACACCCCGGCAAGTCGCCAATAATCAAGCGGACTGCCGACAACCAATCAACTTGCAAACAATACAAAACGAACACAAAAAGGAGCATCCATGGCAAACGAGAAAACAGCGCTGGTCGTCATCGACATGCAAAAAGCCGTACTCGAAGCGTCGGCCCACAGCGAAAAAATCCTCGCCAACGTCGTTGCATTGGTCGAGAAGGCGCGAGCGGAAGGCGTCCCCGTCGTCTGGGTTCAGCACGAAAGCGAGGGAATTCCCGCAACACCCCGGGATGGCAGTACGTCGACGAGCTTGTTCCCGCGCCGGAAGAACCGCTCGTTCCCAAAACGTATGCCGACGCCTTCGCCGAAACCGAACTCCAAGGCGTTCTCGAAGGCCTCGGCGCAAAGCACTTTTATCTCTGCGGCGCAATGACCGACGCGTGTATCCGCTCCACCCTTTTCGGCGGAGTCTACCGAGGCTATGACGTGACACTCGTGGCGGACGCGCACACCACCGCAGACAGGGACGAATTCGGATACACAGCCGATCAAGCCGTCGCCATAGTCAATATGATGGCAAACTATACGGTTCTGCCCGATGCGCACACCGACGTCACGACCACGGCGAGCTTCCCCGTCCGAAGCGCCGTCTGACACGCGGCCGCTCGGGCGTGCAGACACCCCGACATGCGGCTAACCTGACGCGCTCCGCAGCAGCCGATGACCAGAAAATAGCGGCTGTTGTGGAGCGCTCCAGCGTGAACTCCTGTTTTCTTTTAGCCTTCGACTCCGACGACGACGTTGGAGGCCTTGATGACCGCGTACGCCTCGACGCCTTCTTCGAGTCCAAGTTCCTCGATCGACGCATTCGTGATTGAGGACGTTATCGACGATCCCCGGCGCGACTTGGATCTTGACGACGCCGTTCACGGCGCCTTTTTCAACCGAAAACGACGGTTCCTTTGATCTGATTGCGTGCTGAAAGTTTCATGTGTTTCTCCTATTGGCGGCGGATCTGGCGTGATCCGCGTCTTTCCGCTGCGTTGCCCTTTCCGCCGCGTTGCCACAGCGTCGAAAAGACGCGCGAGGAATCACGGGCACACCGTGGACGTCGCGCGCCGACTGGCTGCGCCGACACGATTTCGTGCTGAAAAACCCGGTCTGACCGTTCAGTAAACGGTCAGCCCGTGCGAGCGGAAGATCTCACGCGTGCGCTCGATCAGCTCCTTGCCCGGCGGCTGAGTGTCGTTCAACTCGTATTTCAGTCCCAGCGTCTTCCACTTGTCCCGTCCCATCTGATGGAACGGCAAGACTTCGACGCGGGCTGACGTTTGGCCACTTCTCGACGATCTGCGCCACGGCCTCGACGTTCTCCTCCGAATCCGTCAGCCCGGGCACGAGCACGAACCGAATCCACGTTTCGATGCCGCGCTCGGCCAGACGATCGCCGAAGTCGATCGTCGGCTGGAGGTCGCCGCTCGTGACTTTCTTGTACAGCTCGGGAATTCCGGCCTTGACGTCCAAGAGCACGAGATCGATGTTGTCGAGCATCGCCTCTGTGACATTTCGTCCGAGGAAGCCAGACGTATCGACGCACGTGCGAACTCCGAGTTCCTTCGCCCCTCCAAAAGCTTCGCGACGAAACGCGGCTGCATCATCGCCTCGCCGCCGGAGATCGTGATTCCCCGCCGGAGGCGTTGAGGGTCTTCCTGTAGCGTTTGATCCGCCTGAGGAGGTCGTCGACTTCCACGGGCTCGCCGTCGCGCATCTGGAAGGTGTCGGGGTTGTGGCAGTAGAGGCACCGCAACCCGCATCCGGCCAAGAAAATCGTCATGCGGATGCCCGGACCGTCGACGGCTGTCACGAGCTCCCACGAATGGAGAGAGCCGAGGGTCCCCTCCCTCATCCGGCGCAGCCTGTCAGCATGCTCCAGATCCGTCATCTCGATCAGGCCGGCTGTGCCGTTTCCCTTAATCGCGGGCCGCCGGGGCCAGAAAGTCCTGGTCCCCGGCGGCGTTCGCAACCAGCGAGTTCAGAATGGCCTCACTTGCCGGCATGGAACGTGCGCGAGGCACGTCAAGCTGCTGCTCGCGCGTCAAGCGGACGAAGTTGACGGCGTAACCGGAGACGCGAACCGTCAGGTTCGGGTACTTCTCGGGGTGCTCCATCGCGTCCTCGAGGGTGTCGCGATTGAGCACGTTGATGTTGGCGTGGTACAGGCCGGCGATGCCGCCCTTGGCCTCACGGGCCGCCTTCATTGAGGCAAGTCGCTCGTCGTAAGTCTTGGTCGCCATGTTTCGGCTCCTTCTCTATGTTTGCTCGGGATTGGTGTTCCCGAATGTGTGTTTGTTTGGGTTAGGAGAGGAAGGAATCCTCGGGGATGAAGCCTCCGTCGAGAACCTGGACGAGGTTTTCGACCTGCTCATCCTTGTCGCGGCCAAGGCCGGACGGGGTAATGTGTTCGTCAGGGAAATGCCGTCGAGCGCGTCCTCATAGTCGAGCTTTCCGACGGAAAGCATCGAGGCGAGCATGCCGTGGGTGTCAGCGCCGTTCTCGGGATTGGCGCCGGGGCTGAACGGCGTGCCCTTGCGGTGGCCGGACGGGAAGCTGCCCGTGGCCTTGCCGTAGACGACGTTCGACGTGATCGTCAGGACCGACTGCGTCGGAATGGCGTCGCGATAAAGCGGAATGGCCTTGATCTTGTCCATGACCGTGTGGACCACCGTCGCCGCAATGTCGTCGGCGCGGTCGTCGTCGTTGCCGTAGCGCGGGAAATCGCCCACGGTCTCGTAATCGACGACGAGGCCCGTCTCATCGCGAACAGGGGTGACCTTCGCGTACTTGATGGCCGAAAGCGAGTCGGCGACGATGGAAAGGCCGGCGATGCCGCATCCCATCGTGCGCACGATGTCGGAATCGTGCAGCGCCATCTCGATGGACTCATAAGCGTAGCGGTCGTGGCAGTAGTGAATGATGTTGAGGGCCTCGACGTACGTGCCGACCACCCAGTCGAGCATCTCTTCGTACTTGTGCCACACGTCGTCGAATTCGAGCGGGCCGTCGCTTGGACAGGCTCGAATCCTCGACGATCTGCTTGCCCGACATTTCGTCGCGCCCGCCGTTGATGGCGTACAGAAGGGCCTTCGCGGCGTTGACTCGGGCGCCGAAGAGCTGCATCTGCTTGCCGACCCTCATTGGGGAGACGCAGCAGGCGATGGCGGCGTCGTCGCCCCAGCGGTCGCGGATTTGGGGATCCGACTCGTACTGGATCGACGACGTCTCGATCGAAATCGCGGCGCAGAAATCTTTGTACCCGTCGGGAAGGGCGGGATCCCAGAAGATCGTGATGTTGGGCTCGGGCGCAGGGCCAAGGTTCCTCAGCGTCTGAAGCAGCCGGAAGGCCGTCTTCGTCACAAGCGTGCGGCCGTCCTCGCCGAAGCCCGCGTCGGACCACGTGGCCCAGTAGGGGTCGCCGGAGAAGATCTGGTCGTAGTCGATGGTGCGAAGGAAGCGGACGATGCGCAGCTTGATGACGATGGCGTCGATCATCTCCTGGGCGTCCGTCTCGGTGATGAGCCCGGCCTTGAGGTCGCGCTCAAAATAAATGTCAAGGAAGGCGGAGAGGCGGCCGATCGACATTGCGGCGCCGTCCTGGCTCTTGACGGAGGCAAGGTAGGCAAAGTAGGTCCACTGAACGGCTTCTTTGGCGTTCTTGGCGGGCCCCGAGATGTCGAAGCCGTAAGCCGCGGCCATCGCCTTGAGCTTTTTGAGCGCCTTGATCTGCTCGGCGTGCTCCTCGCGGTAGCGTCCCCAGTGCTCGGAGAACGGCGCATCGGCGACGGAGTCCTTGGCGGCCTGCTTTTGCTCGATGAGATGGTCCACGCCGTAGAGGGCCACGCGCCGGTAGTCGCCGATAATGCGGCCGCGGCCGTAGGCGTCGGGCAAACCGGTGATGACGTGGGAAGAGCGGGCGGCGCGAATGCGCGGGGTGTAGATGTCGAAGACGGCGTCGTTGTGCGTCTTGCGGTACCTGGTGAAGATCTCCTTAACCTCGGGGTCAGGCTCTTTGCCAGCCTCCTTGATGGCGGTCTCGACCATGCGCCAACCGCCGTTGGGCATCATCGCACGCTTGAGCGGCACGTCGGTTTGAAGGCCGACGCAGACGTCGTCGTCCTCGCTGATGTAGCCCGCGGGGAAGGCGTCGATGTCGGCCGGGATCTTAGTGTCGACGTCGTAGACGCGGCGCTTGCGCTCTTCGGACAGGTACTCCTTTTCAAGAGTGTTCCACACGCGGAGAGTCTTCTCGGTTGGGCCCGCGAGGAAGGAGGCGTCGCCTTCGTACGGGGTGTAGTTCTTTTGGATGAAGTCGCGGACATCGATGGTCTCAGTCCAGTTGCCGGGGACGAAACCCTTCCATGCCTCGGTGTCGACGGCGGTGTCGGTTCCCATAATCCTCTTCTTCTCTTGATTGGAGCCAGCGGATGCCTCTAATTTTTGCCCCGCGAACGAGCACGTGACCACTCGGATATGGTGACCGTGTCCACACGCGCTGAACAAGACGGACTTCTCCCCGGTATAAAAGCGAAAAACTGCCGGTGTGACTTTTATCCAACGCGACATGCGACTTTTAGTCCTTTCAGGCTTTTCGATTCCTTCCCTGGTCGCAATCCCATCCACGGCAAAACGTCCTAGTGTGCGGCCCGTCAGCCTTTCCGTCTTTCGAATCCAAGCGTTTGACGCGGATCGCGGAACGCCGTGCACGGAACGCAGAACGCTCGCAGAGCTGCGGAGCCCCTGCAACGAGGCGCGAATCGTCGTTCATAGGGATAGAGGGCGCCGCTGTAAACGATGTCGCGCCTTCTGTCTTGTGTCCCCCTTCCGTCTTGGGCCTCTCCTCTCTGCATCTCGATGCAGGAACTCCCCTACTCGCGCCTGAAGACGGCTGGGAAAGCACTTGCCCGCGAGCGTCCCCGTCCAAAGCCGCATTCCCGGATCCGTCGTTTCGACGCTTGGTCGCGCGTTCAACGTGCTCGCGGGCCAGGGGAACAACCGCCCGCCCCGACTGAGGCACCCCTTCACGGCGTCGAACCCCTCGCGCTTCAAAAACACCGAAGCATCGGAAACTCCGATCGCGAGGACGGCGAAACGAGGCGAAGGGGCTAGGGCGCCGCACCCGTTTCGAGGGCAAAAGGCGTTGCACCCGTTTGCCGAGGCGTCGAGGCGCAGTCGCCGCTTCGGGCGCCGTCGGCCTTAAGCGCCGACAAATCTACGCGTTCTTCACCTTTTCCCAATCGGCCTCGAATTTTGCCAGGCCCTCGGCCGTCAGCGGATGCTTGACGCATTCTTCAAGGCGCCGAAGGGCACCGTGGCGATGTCCGCGCCCATGAGCGCCGCGGCCGTGACGTGGTACGGGCTGCGTATGGAAGCCGCGATGATTTCACATTCGTGGCCGAAGTCGTAGTTGTGGATGCAGCGAACGATCTCCTCAAGGCTCGCGACTCCGTCGGAGCCGATGTCATCGACCCGTCCGACAAACGGGCTGATGTACCGAGCGCCCGCCCGAGCCGCGAGAAGCGACCTGCGGGGCCGAGAAAACGAGCGTCATATTCACCGCAACGCCTTCTTCGGCTAGCGTCTTCGTCGCCGCCAGGCTCTCGGCGCCGATCGGCAGCTTGACGACGATGTTGGGAGCGAGTCCTGCCAGTCTCCTGCCTTCCTCGACCATTCCCTGCGTCGTCGTCGCCGTCGACTCCGCAGAAACGGGCAGGCCCTCGCAAATCTCGCATATTTTCACCATGTGCTGCTCGAAGTCGGCCAGTTTTCCACCCGTCTTCGCGTACAGGCTGGGGTTGGTGGTCACGCCTGACAGAGCGCCCCAGCTCATCGCCTCCCGGATGTCGTCCAGGTCGGCGGTGTCTATAAAGAACTTCATTCGAGTTTCCTCGTCTTCCTCGGGCGTCGCTGCCCGATCGATGTCGCGAACACACGGCCGTCGTGCATCGCGTGAGAATGGGACGCACCCGGGAAAAGTCCGAGCCGCCCCTCTATATTATGCGCCGGGTTTCGCACCGAAGGCCAAGCGGCGTTGCCGCCTCGCGCACGAGCATCAAGACGTTGGCGGAGCTTGCCCCGGCGGCATCCGCAGACCGTCGAAGGCCGCCGGGCGGCCGCATCACCAGACCTTGACGGTGCGCGAATAGACGACGTCCCCCGCCTCGTCCTTTCCGACGACGGTGATGGTCCGCGCAACGCGGCTGGGGCCGTCCTGGTCGTATTCCAAGTCGCAAGCGTATCGCGACACCCGGCCGCTGCGCTCAAGCTGTTCCACCTCCGCGTCGCACCTGGCCTTCTCCCTTGGCGGCCTCGGGCGTCGCGTAGACGGCGTTCAACGGATCTTTCAAGCCTCCTCGCTGAGGAGGCACGAGCAGAACGCGGGCTAAAACACCCTGCTTCACCAACGACTCGGCCTCGTCAGGAGAATCGACTGTGGCAAAGTCCACGCTGGTTTTCTTTTTGCGGCTGAAGAGTCCCAAAATAAATGCCTTTCGTAAGATCATAGGAACATGCTTCAGTCTAGTCGACCGCCATCTGGAATGAGAACTCGAGGCACAACTCAGGTTTTGGGGCGAGCGAACGGGACGCAGACACGCCGCCTTCCGACCGCGAGAGGCACGAGCGCCGTCGGCCTGCGCCCCTTCTTTCACTCCCACTCGATCGTGCCCGGGGGCTTGGACGTGCAGTCGAGCACCACTCTGTTGACCTCGGGAACGGAATTCGTGATGCGTGTGGAGATGCGGGCCAGAACGTCGTAAGGAAGGCGCGTCCAATCGGCAGTCATCGCGTCCTCGGAGGAAACGGGCCGCAAAACGATCGGGTGTCCGTAGGTTCGCCCGTCTCCCTGGACGCCCACGGAGCGCACGTCGGCCAGCAAGACGACGGGGCACTGCCAGATTTTTTCGTCCAGCCCGGCGGCCGTCAGTTCATCGCGCACGATGAGGTCTGCGGCCCGCAACGTCTCCAAACGCTCACGCGTAACCTCTCCGACGATGCGGATTCCAAGCCCCGGCCCGGGGAAGGGCTGGCGCGCCACGATCTTTTCGGGCACGCCCAGCTCGCGGCCCACCGCGCGGACTTCGTCCTTGAACAGCGCCCGAAGAGCCTCGATCAGTTCGAAGGCCATGTCCTCGGGAAGCCCTCCCACATTGTGGTGGCTCTTGATGTTTGCGGCCCTTCCCCGCCGCCGGACTCGACGACGTCGGGATAGAGGGTCCCTTGGACGAGGAACTTGACTCGCCTCCTTCGGCGCCGATATCGGCGATCAATCGGGCCTGGGCGGCCTCGAAGGAACGGATGAACTCGCGCCCGATGATCTTTCGCTTGGCCTCGGGATCGCTGACCCCGTTCAGGCGTCCAAAAACGCTGAGACTCGTCGACGGCAACGACGCGAATGCCCATTCCCTCCGCGTAATCGCGCTCAACCTGCTCGCGCTCCCCGGCGCGGAGCAGGCCGTGATCGATGAAAAAGCACGTGAGTTGATCGCCCACGGCGGCGTGGACGAGGGCTGCGGCCACGGACGAATCGACGCCTCCCGACAGCGCGCATATGACCTGGGCCCCGCCGACGCGCCGCCTTATCGCCTCGACCTGCTCGTCGACGATGTTGCCCGGCGTCCATACGGGCTTGAGCCCCGCGCCTTCGTAAAGGAAGTTCTCAAGGGCGGCCTGTCCGAAGGCCGAATGCCCCACCTCCGGGTGCCATTGCAGGCCGAACAGCTTGCGGTCGCGGTTCTCGAAGGCCGCGACGGGGGTTTGCGAGGTCGAGGCCGTGACCTCAAATCCTTCGGGAGCCGCCTGGACGGCGTCGCCGTGGCTCATCCACACGACCTGGTCGGCCGGGGTTCCGTCGAAAAGGCAGGAGCCTTCGGCCACACTCGCCTCGGTGTGCCCGTACTCGCGGGTCCCCGTCCGGCCCACCGTTCCCCCTAGGGCCTGCGCCATGGCCTGGAAGCCGTAGCAAATGCCGAGGACCGGCGCCCCGGAGTCGAAAATCGCCGGATCGAGCGAAGGCGCCCCTTCCTCGTAAACGGACGAGGGGCCGCCCGAAAGGACGATCGCCGCAGGATCTTTGGCGAGCATGTCGGCCGCGCTGGCCGTGTGGGGAACGATTTCAGAATAGACGTTGGCTTCGCGCACTCGCCGCGCGATGAGCTGGGCATACTGCGCGCCAAAGTCGACGACGAGGACCGGACGTGGATTGCTAGTCACGCATCAAGGATAGCGTCGCCGCCGTTCGAGGGGTGCTCATTACCAGCAATCGAGAGTCTGGGCGGATTTCAACGCGACCTCCAATCCGTTCGCCGGATCGACGAACCCCAGCCGCGCGGCCAGGAGCTGCAAATTCCCGCCGTCGCGCACCTCCGGGTACAGCCAATCGCCCACGATCGGAATTCCGAGGTGGCTCATCGTGACGCGTATCTGATGCGTGCGGCCAGTTTTCGGCTCGATTTCGTACAGCCCCAGCCCTCGGCGCTCGTCGGCCAACCGCACCGTCGTAACCGCATTCGGCTGCCCGTCGACCACCAGCGCCGTCAACGATCCACGGGGTTTGGCGAGGGCCAACGCGACGGTCTGGGCCTCGACGAAACGGTCGTCGGCGGGGGCGACGGCCAGGGTACGTTTTTCTCACCTCACGCCGCTCGAACAGCGTTTGATAGGGAGCGCGCCACCGCTTGCCCAGCGTCAGGAGCAGCACGCCCCGCGTGCGGCGTCGAGCCTGTGCGCAGCGACGATCTCAGGATTGGCGAATTGGCGCCTCGCGGCGATGGTGACGGTCTGGGCCACGTGCTTGCCGCGGGGCATGGTCGCCATGCCGGCAGGTTTGTCGACGGCCACCCAACGATCGGTCCCGCCGACGACGTCGAGTTCGAGTGGCGCGTCGGGCTCGTCGGGATCGGCCGAAAAACGAAGACGCTTGAACCGCGCTTGACGGATTGCTGCGGAGCCAGAGGGTTCGCGTCGGCGTCGACGACGTCTCCCGCCGAGAAGGCCAATGCGATGCTTTCCTCCGACAGGCGCGGAAACGCTCGGGCGACGGCCTCCCAAACGGCTTCTCCTTCGGCGCAAATCGCCGTGGGCCGCAAGCCGTCTCGGGTGGGCCCGTCCCCCGGGGCGCACCTCGTGCGCGCGGCGCTCCGAGCAGAAGCAGAGCCCGCCGCTTGGTCCATCACCTTTCCAGAGTAGCCCGAACTTGCATACACACGCGCCCCAATTGCGGTGAACTTTTCCGCCCTTCCGCAGAACGTGCTCAGCCTCACGGTCTAATGTCCGGCTCCGGCGGCGACGCACTCTGTCGATGTGGGACAATCGTCACGGAAAAGCACGCCGGCCAAAACACCGCCGGAACGGAAGGAATTGCATCGTGGCATACACCGTCTACTTTACAGCTGCGGAAACCAATTGCCCCACTCAAGAGGTGGCAAAGGAGTACCTCAAGGCGCTGGGCTCAGTTTACGACAGGGTCGGAGTCTTCCGATCCTTCACAAACGGCCCCATTGAAGAGGACGCGGCTTTCCTCGGCCTCCTTCAGTCCATCGGGCGGAGTGAGGACGCCGAACGGGCCTGGGGGACAACGCGCGCAAGCTACGTCGTCGACGAAGAAGACGCGATGAACGCGATCCTTCGTCGTTACAGCGACTACGCCAGAGACTTCGACGCGGTCCTCGTCGTAGGCCTCCTCGAGGGCGACCCGGTCCTTCCCGGCTCACTCGACCGCGCGGGCCGGGCGGCCGCCCACCTCGGCTGTTCGCTCGTCATGCTCGTTTCGGGCGACAAGCGCACGGGCAAACAGGTCGCCGCGGTCACGACGCTCGCCGCCGCGGAAGTCACGAAGGAGCACGCGCCCATTGCCGCCACGGTCGTGGTGGGCGCCTCCGACGAGGTTCGGCAAGCCTTGAGCGACTACAAAAACTCGCCGGTTGTCTTCATCCCGGACGCGGCCGATCCCAGGCTCACCCCCAGGCTGCGGACATTCTCTTGGAAGGCATCGCCAGCTCCGACGTCGTCACGCCGCTGAGCTTCACATTCGCCCTCGTCGAGAAAGCGCGCTCAAACAAGCAGCGAATCGTCCTGCCCGAGTCCGAGGACGACCGCATTCTCTACGCCGCGGCCGAATGCCTGGAACGCGAAAATCGCAGACATCGTGATTCTGGGAGAGAAGGAGAAGGTCGATGCGCGCGCGGCGGAGCTCGGCCTCGACCTGGGCGGCGCAAGAATCGTCTCCACAAACGATCCAGAGCTGCTGGACAAGTACGCAACCGAGTTTGCCCGCCTCCGCGCGAAGAAGGGCGTCTCCTACGAGCAGGCGCTCGAAACGGTCAAGGACGTCTCCTACTTCGGCACAATGATGGTGCACATGGACGACGCCGACGGAATGGTCTCGGGGGCCGCCCACACCACGGCCCACACGATTGTCCCCTCGTTCCAAATCATCAAGACGAAGCCGGGAACCTCGATCGTCTCTTCCGTTTTCCTCATGCTCATGGCCGACCGCGTCCACGCCTACGGCGACTGCGCGGTCAACACGAATCCGACCCCCGAGCAGCTGGCGAACATCGCCGTCTCGTCGGCCAAGACCGCCGAGGAGTTCGGGGTGGACCCGAAGGTGGCCATGCTCTCCTACTCCACGGGGGATTCGGGCAAGGGACCCGACGTCGACGCAGTCGTCGAAGCGACTCGCCTGGCGCGCGAGCTCAACCCCGACCTCCTCATCGAGGGGCCGATCCAATACGACGCCGCCGTCGACGCGGCTGCGGCCGCCAAAAAACTCCCGAACTCGCCTGTGGCCGGGCGGGCGACGGTCTTTGTCTTCCCCAGCCTCAACGCGGGAAACATCGGGTACAAGGCGGTCCAGAGGACGTCGGGCGCCATAGCCGTGGGCCCGGTGCTTCAGGGGCTGAACAAGCCCGTCAACGACCTTTCGCGGGGCGCGTTGGTCGAGGACATCGTCAACACCATCGCGATCACGGCCGTTCAGGCTCAGCAATCCGCCCGGGCCGAGCAATCTGTCTAAGCCGAGCGGCACGTGCCCGGCGATCCGCCCAGGCTGAAGTCCGGGGCTGAGCAGCACGTCCGGGCCCGCCGTCCGCCTCGGCCAGGCAAACCTTTTGGCCGGGCAATCGCGGCCTCGGCCCGGCAAATCGCCCAAACTCAACAATCCTAAGCAAAACAGGTAAGGACATCATGTCAGTTCTCGTCATCAACTCCGGCAGCTCGTCGATCAAGTACAAGCTGATCAACCCCAGCTCGGGCGAGGAGATCGCCTCGGGGCTCGTCGAGCGCATCGGCGAGGAGACCGGCCGCATCAAGCACGAATACGGCGAAGAGAGCCGGGAGATCGATGGCCCCGTTCCCGATCACACGGTGGGAATGGAAACCGTGCTCAGCCTGTTTGAGGAGATCGGCCCGTCGCTGACAGACGGATCGATCAAGGCCATCGGCCACCGCGTGGTCCAAGGCGGAAAGTACTTCGACGGCCCGGCCCTGGTCGACGACGCCGTCGAAGCGCGGATCGAGCAGCTGTGTCCGCTCGGCCCGCTTCACAACCCCGCCCACCTCATCGGCATCAGGGTGGCCCGCCGTCTGCTGCCGGACGTCCCTCACGTCGTCGTCTTCGACACCGCCTTCTTCCAGTCGCTTCCAGGGCGAGGCGGCGACGTACGCCATCGACCGCGAAATCGCCGAGAAATATGAAATTCGCCGCTACGGCGCCCACGGGACGTCGCATCAGTACGTCTCGGGCCGGGTCTCCGAGATCCTCGGGACGCGACGACCTTCGGCAGATCGTGTTGCACATCGGCAACGGCGCCTCTGTGTCGGCAGTGGTCAACGGCTCGGCGGTGGAGACGTCGATGGGGCTCACCCCGCTTGAAGGCCTCGTCATGGGAACGCGCACCGGCGACATCGACCCCGCGGTCGTCTTCCACCTTGCGCGCACTGCGGGCATGGACACAGACGAGCTCGACGCCCTCTTCAATCGCGGCTCCGGACTGAAGGGCTTGACGGGACAAAACGACATGCGCGCGGTGCGCACCCTCGCTGCCGGGGGACGAGAACGCGATCGAGGCCTTGGCCGTCTACGCCCATCGAATCGTCAAATACATCGGTGCGTACGCAGCCGTCATGGGAGGCCTCGACGCGATAACCTTCACGGCGGGGGCAGGCGAGAACGACGCCGATCTGAGGGCCGACGTCATAGGGCAGGGCTCGCGGGCTTCGGCGTGAGAATCAACGCCGACCTGAACGCCGCCCGCTCGAAGGAACCCCGAATCCTCTCGACCCCTGACTCGACGGTCGCGGTGCTGGTCGTCCCCACGAACGAGGAGCTCGCCATCGCCCGCCAGGCGATGAGCCTGGTCGAATGACCGCCGCCAGAAGGCAAGTCGAAACCAAAAGGCCGGTCAGAACCAGAAGGCAAATTGCAGCCGAAAGACGGAGTTCGGTGTGAAGGGCGTTGCCGAAAGACAAATCACGGCTGAAAGGTGAGCTGAAACTCAGAGACGTCGCTCACCTTTCAACCGAATCTGTATTTGTTCCAGTGTTCACCGGCATTCAGGAGATCCGTTGGTTCCTTCCGGCAGGCCAACGATTCCCTTGCTTCGCCATAGGAAGCCCTACACGACATGCGGAACGTTCAATGGTTGAACGTGGAGAGCTCTTCCCGTAAGATGGCCGCGTATTCATCCAGGGATTGGTTTTCTAATCCCGTCGTCGTAACTCGTCTAAAGGTTTAGTAGCTTAAGCTAGGTTTTATGCGCTCTGCTCGGATTTCCAACGCCCTCGTCCGAATACCCGCCGTTACGACGAGCCACCCGCTCGTCGCACCGGAACTGACGCGGATCTTCTCAGCTCCTTGAGCAGCTCGATGGCAAAACATACGGTGCATACAGACCGTCATCGGAGATTGGGACTACGGCACTTTCCAGGTCATGATCGACCGGATCCAGGCCGACCCGTTTGCACCGCCGTCGCTTCTAAGAGTTCAGTCGACGCCGGAGAAGATGGGGCTTCCCACGAGTCTCATTGAGACGCGCGAGCAGCGCATCGCCGTCGCCGATTTCCTCATCAGAACCTTTGACCGCGAAATCCAGAGCCACGGCCGCGGCGCTGTGCAGATCGCCAGAACCGGCCAGGAGATACTCGAGCGTTCCGCTTGTTCCGTGTCCGCGGACCGAATCGAGCTGCGATTCCAGGTGCAGATGCCCGCGCGAGGCAGGATGATCTTGGGGCGCACGGCGGCCGAGATTTTCGACCGCGACGTGCCCGACGCCATCGTCAACACCCTCGACTTCACGTCCTCGGAAGCCGCAGACGATCTGGAAGCTATGCGCGCCCACGTCCACGCCTACGAGGATTACCACGCGCTGCAAAAGGCTTTGGTCGACAACGGGTGGATAGCCTTCGTGGCCGACGGGTCGATGCTGGCTCGCCTTTCCGGCGTTTCTCAGCTTCCGATGGAGGACGCCGTCGCCTTTGAGTCGCCCGAATCGCTGCGCCGCGAAGTCACTCTCCCCCACGCCGGCCTCGTCAAGGGAATGGCGATTGAACCCGGTGTGACGGTCATCGTCGGCGGCGGCTACCACGGCAAATCGACCTTGCTCAACGCCCTCCAGCGCGGCGTCTACGCCCACATCCCGGGCGACGGGCGCGAACTGGTCGCGACCGTCGACGACGCGGTGAAGGTTCGAGCGGCGGACGGGCGCGCCGTGACCGGCGTCGACGTCTCTCCGCTCATCACCGAACTTCCCGGCGGCGCAGACACCGCTCGTTTCACCACCGAAAACTGCCTCCGGCTCAACTTCCCAGGCTGCCTCGATCATGGAGGCCATCGAGCTGGGCACGCGCCTGCTGCTCATCGACGAAGACTCTCGGCGTCCAACCTGCTCATGCGCGACTCTCGGATGCGCACGCTCGTGGAATCCGGAGCCCATCACTCCTCTGGTCGATCGCATTCGCGCACTTGCCGACACCGGCGGCGTCTCGACTCTCATCATCACGGGCGGAACGGGAGATTACCTGGACGCCGCAGACAGAGTCATCATGCTCGACACCTATAAGTGCTACGACGTGACGGACAGGGCGCGCAAGGTGGTTGAAGAACAACCGCGCAAACGAACGGACGAGCCTTGGCCGGTCTCCGAGTCCAAGCGCTGCCCGCTTCCCGAGAACGTGCAAAACGACCGCCCGAAAACGAAGGCGGCCGGGACCGACGGCATCATCCTCGACAACCAGACGATCAGCCTCGCCGACGTCGAACAGATCGTCGAGAGCGGCCAAAAGCGAAGCGATCGCCTGGATCGTGCGGGGCATGCTCGAACATGTCTGCTACGGAGAGCTCACCGTCGGCGAAGCTCTCGATCAGGTCGAACGCATGCTCACGAGCGGCGGGCTGGACACTTTAAGGCGTTTCGGAGCGCGCGAGTACCCGGCCTTCCTCGTGCGGCCGCGAAGGGTCGACGCCGGAGCGGCGCTTAACCGATTCCGCGGGCTCAAGCTCTCCGACTGAGGCTGTCTCGCCCAGTCGAGACAGCCCTGTACTCTGGCTGAAGCGAATTCTATCGACGCGGTGCCCCGCCCAACGGCTGGGGCACCGCTGTTTTTCCGACCCTGAACCGCCTCCAAGCCGTTGTCTGAAACGGGCAGCCGGAGTCAATCATGTTTAGTGAGTCAACCATGCCCGATTCCGTAGGGATGTTGGATTCCTTTCTAATATGCCGCTCCACTTTCGCACACTCCGGCAGGCCGCCTGAGCTGGCGGCTCACATGTTGAAACATCCCGCGAGAGCGTTCATGCAGTGCTAAGGTTTGCGTATAACGTCAAACTTCTGGAAGGAAGCGCACATGGGCGATCTCAGTTTTGGCCGCGCAAGGGCGGGAATCGGGGCAGCTCGGCTTTGCAACAACCTCGCACCAGAGCGTTCTTCAAGTCGCGCAGTACGTGAACGGGCCAAGCAAAGACGGCTAGAGTCCGAAAAGCTCCGCGTTTCAGCACCCGGTGGGAAACTCTCATGAACTCGCGAAAACCTCTCAGAAACAGCAGGTCATTCGTGGCTTTCTTGCTGTCCTTGTTCGTCGTCGTCTCGGGATGCGCGCCGTCTGAAAACCATCAAATCGGCTCTGCCGGGACGTCGTCGCCCCGCGAATCGGCTTGTGCTATGTCAACTAAGCGAGACGTCTCCGGTCCACGCGCTTTCGGTCACAGCGGGGACGTTTCCGCCCAGGCCCGTTGGGACTCCGCCAGAGCCGACGCCAAAAAGGCAACCCAAGTCTTCATGGCAACCAACGGTCACCTGAAAAGCAAGATCGAACAAAAGGACCTCGAGTATTTCAAGACTGCATACGGCGAAAGAATGGCCAAAGATCCTTTCTTCGCCAATGCGTTTGGGCTGACATTAGGCGCGAACAACACTCTGAGACTGGCGTCGCTTGCCAGCACAACCAATCACTTCTCTGAGGACTCCGCCAGAGAGGTGCGCGCCATCCTTGAAGCTCTCTCATACTCACCGCCGGAGGCCTTCGAAACAGTCTTGACGCGGATGGCCGCAATCTTTGGAATGCCTGGAACACCGGACTCGACGAGATCAAATACGACTTCGACACACCGTTGAAACAACAAAGAGCGAGGTACCTGGACGGCTTGAACGAGTTAGGCCCGAGCTATTGGAACGGGAAAGAGGCATCTGCCAGGGCCGCATGGAAAACCCGGGTATTATCTCATCAGCGGCATGATAGCCGACGCCGCGAAAAGCTGTGCGCACTTAGGATTGGGAGATGCTTTTCTCAACGGAAAACACGCGATAGCGGATGACATCGTTAGCTGGGACTACAAGCATCCTGGCCCGTTTGCCCCTCCAAATGTGGAATACCGCCCTCCGCTGACAAAAACGTGGGATCCAATTCAAAACATGTTAGTCGGGATGGGCGGCAATGCCGCAGCCTCACGCACTTTCTTGGCGACGGAAGCGCCGTTTGCTGTAAAAAACACCGTCGATCAACCAACGAGCTTAGTCCGTTACCTTGTTGGACACAGACGCCTTCTTCCATATCAAAAATGAAAACGAAATGTTCTACTTGGACTATGGGAACGCTCTCGGTGAGATCATCGACAAAGCGAGTTCGGACACCCGCCAACCGCAGTCGCCGTATGTAGTTCGAGTTTCTGCAAGGCTACACCGATGGGCTGTCTCAATCGGATGCCGAACACGAGGGGCAGGACCGTTTTGGCTACTTCAATCGTGGCCTGAGAGAAAAATCCGGAGACATTCTCAAGGAATACGGATCAGACCTCGCCGACGAAATGAGTGGTCCGACAGGAGTCAGCAGGGTGCCACAGAAGGAAGGTCAGGAAAGAAAGGCGACTACCATCTAGCGCTGACTCAGAACCTAGTAATGTCCATGCATAAAGCGGACTCCGACTTCTTCAAAGACATAGCTTTCAGCAAGAAAGCGAAGTCGACGCTCACAGACTCTTTGAAGAGGGGATTTGAAAAGGGATTAGAAGCAGCTTATCGAGGGAATAAAGGATCGTCATCCTCAGAAGATATTAAATATGAAATAAAAATACTTAAAAACTAAGTATATCAACATATTCAATACGATTGACACGGAATCACTTGCTGCAGACTTGTACGTGACGGAGCGCGGATCGCTAAGCGATTTAAACACTATAAAGCTTGCAAATTATCGTCCAAGGAGCAGGCTCTTTCCCTGAGGACCAGATAGGGGGCATGCTCGCAGACGCGAAACTGGGCAGCAATGGACCCGCCTCGTCAGAAAGCAACGAAGATGAAATTAAAGTATGTGAAAAGCTCCTAAGAAGGAGAACGAGGTTGAGTTCCAACGTCGACAATGCAGAAGTCAAAAGCAATGACTCGCATAATAGTCAACGAACACGACACTAGCTCATAAGAATCAAGCCATCGATTTCAATAGAAAAAGTAACCGACAGCAATCGACGTTTTATGGACGAGCAGGGCAACTGGTTGGTTGGAATCAACCCCAAAACTGGTATCGTCACAGGGGACGACGCCCGCGTACAACAGTACATTAACTTCGTGAAAACAGGTTGGAGGCCTTAATGCGCCCCGTAAAGCGAGCCGCTCCAACTCTGTTTCGGCTATCGGTTCACTGACCGGCGCGCCGAACGGCGCAAAAACAATATTGTGTCCCTTCAAGACGTCGAGACACTGAAAACGAGATGATTCGCCAATGAAGACTGTCAAAGCGAGTAGACCTATGAGCCAACAGTCCAGCCGTAAGTTTCTGATCGTCAAGCGTTTCTTTCGAGCGTTTGCCCTCGTGGTGTGCATTGTGGCGTCTTCAACGAGGAGCGCCTCGCCCGAGCTGGCCCTCTCAACACGTATCGGAGTGACTTTGCATCGGTGTCGGTAGGCAGACATCACCTTTGTCTGAAAAACAAAAAGGCCAAGAGGTCTACTGCTTTTTCCCCAATCTTAAAAAGGGCAATCACCGCAGCCTTGGAAACATTGTTCCTTTGGAGCCTTTAAACAAAAAGGTTAAAGCTGTTTTTTACGCGGATTACAACATCTGCACAACCGACATAGTTGATGCTCTCAAGTGCGGCGGCCTCAACGACAGACGACAGCTCCGCAGAGACGCGGATTACAATCACTTGTCCTATATTTTCTCACCGGAGGCAGTGACAGACGTTGCCGGTGCGGGGGATCATTTGTGTGCGGTTGTCGAGGGGCAGGCGCGGTGTTGGGCGGGCAATTCCTACGCCCAGAGCACCGGCAACACCAGTTCGCCTGCCGGCGACATCTACCCGGAAGACTCGACTGCGGCGGCCTTGCCCTGAGACAGTCGACCAGGTCACCGCCTCCGAAGGGTCAAGCTGCGCCCGGGGCCTGTCCGGATCGGTCTACTGCTGGGGAACCAACCGCCGCGGCGAACTCGGCGTGGCAGCCGACATCGGCCGCCACGCGCCCCACTCAGCGGTGACAGTGCCCCTGCCGCGCCCGGCGGCCACACTCTTCGACCGGCGCACCGCCACATCCTGCGCGGCCCTGGACGACGCCTCGGTCTACTGCTGGGGAGGCATCCGCGCCCCCGGCGGCGCCACGCCCCGGCCCGGCCCGCCTGGCCACAGGCACGGCAATCACGGACATGTCGGGAAACATCGCCCTGACCGCCGCAGGCCGGCTCGTCTACGTCGAGCCCGGCCCCTACAACCCCGCCACACGATCTATTCCCGCCGCCCTCACGCCCCTGGACGCGCGCGGCCGCGTCGTCAGCATCTCCGGCCACCCCACGGCATCGACTGCTGGGTCACCGCCACCGGAGCCGCCTACTGCCTCAACACCCACAAACAAACCGTCCAAATAGCACAAGAGTGAGAGGCAGCAAGGTTTGAAAGCTGAAAGGCGGCAAAACCGGAAAACAAAACAATCCCCGACACGCGGGGACACCGACAGCCTCCCCGCAACAAGGACTCCATCCCCGAACCGATCCCGCACCCGGAGCGTCGATTCGCACTGTTCGTTTCAACGGTTAAAAACGGGCGGGCGGATCGCTCCACCGCCCGTTTTCCGTCAGCACTCGCCCTTTTGGTCAACCCTCACGGAACATGACGCCCATCGAACCCTCGGGATAGTGCCATTTGAGCAGTCCCGGAGCCGCGACGGCACGGCACGTTCCACATTCGAGGCAGGCGGCGAACTCCACGGAGATCGTGCCGTCGGGTTCCTCGGAGTAGACGTGGGCCGGGCACACCTTGACCAACACCTTGCCGGCCCCGGTAGCCTTCGCTATCTCCTGATTGACCTCGATATGCGAATTGCCTTCGTCGACTTCATAGACGTTCTTGCCCAGGCGGGCCGGAACGCTGCCTTCGAAAAAATCAGACATTACAGAGACCTCACTGCCTGGAAGCCAATCTTGGCCATCCGTCGAATCTTCAAACCGGATGCCTTGAAAGCGGACAACGCGGTCGGAAGGATGTGCTTGCGGGGCGTCAGATCGAGGTTGTACACGCCGTACAGCACGTCCGCCAGCATCAATCCGAGATCCCCGTACATTTCGTCGTTCTCGAGGAAGTCGGGAGCCTTGGCGTACGTCGCCATATCCTTGCCTACGAAGGAGTTCTTATACTCGGCGATGTATCGTTCCAACCCCACGCGGCTGCAGTCCCCGGTTTCCAGCGCGTGATCGACGGCCGTGGCGGCGGCGACGGCGGAACCGGCCGCCAGGTCCATCCCCGAACCGTGAAGCCGGTGTTGAGGGTGAATCCGGCGGCGTCGCCGATCACAACGAGCCCGTTGCGCACCAAATCGTGCTGCATCTTTTCCCCGCCTTCGGCCACAAGGTGGCAGCCGTACTCGAGGAGCTCGCCGCCCTCCAGGAACGGCGCGATCGCCGGGTGCGAGAGGAAAGTGGTCATGCAGATCCGAAGAGGACTTGCCCTTCTTCGTCAGATCGTCCAGCCGTGCGACGATGCCGATGGAGACGGATTCCTTGTTCGTGTACATGAATCGCCGCCAGCCACGCCTTCGGTGCAGTCTCCGACGACGGCGTAAGCCGCTCCTTCTTCGCCAACGAGGTTGAAGCGCTTCTTGACCTCCTCCTCGCCGAGGTAAATCACGGACTTCACACCGACCGCCAGGTTCTCCAACGGCTCCTTCCCGCGGATCCCTGCATCTTGGGAGATGAAGGAGTTGACGCCGTCGGCCGCGACGACGACCCGAGCCCTAAGCTCGTCCTCGCCGGCCCGGATGCCGACGAACCGCCCGCCCTCGCGGATGATCCCGTCGACCTTGACGCCGGGCATGACTGTCACGCCCGCTTCCTCCGCCTGCTCCGCAAGCCACGGATCGAACTTCGCCCGCAAAACCGTGACCGCGTTGACCGGCTCGGCCAGCCGCGAGTCCCAGTAGTCGACGTTCACGAAGTTAGTCGGGTTGAGGAAACTCAAACAATTGCGGGTGATGCGCCGTTCGATCGGGGCTTCCTCAATGAAGTTCGGGAACACCTCTTGCATGACGCGACAGTAAAAGACGCCGCCCGAAAGGTTCTTGGACCCTCGGCTCCATCCCCCTCTCGACGAGTAGGACCTCGCGCCCTTTCTTCGCTAGCAGGTAGGCGCAGACGGAACCCGCCACTCCTCCGCCGACGACGATGACGTCGAAATCGTAGTTCTCTTCGGCCATAATCCCTGCTTAACAGCCTCCGTCAGCGCCGGAAGAACCTCGTAGAGATCGCCGACGATTCCGTAATCGGCTCCAGCGAACATAGGCGCCTTCGAATCGCTGTTCACGGCCACGACGACCTTCGAATCGCTCATGCCCACCGTGTGCTGGATCTGGCCGGAGATGCCGACGGCGATGTAGAGCTCGGGCGAGACGATCTGGCCGGAGACGCCGATGTAGCGGTCGACGGCCATCCAGTCCGCGCCTTCGGCGAGGGGACGCGAGCACGCGAGCTCGGCGCCGATGGCAGCTGCAAGATCCTCGGCCAGCTTGAGGTCCTCCTTCGCTTTGAAGCCTCGTCCGGCTGAGACGACGCGCTTGGCCGCCCCCAGATTGACCGCGGCGACTTCCGTCTTGTCTTGGCCGGTGACCTTGGCCTCGTAGACCGAGCCTTCTGCCGCCTCGGCGGCCACAGGCTCGCCCTCGGCCTCAGCGCCGCCGTCGAGAACCGCGACGACGGGCGAGTCAAAGGAGACACTTTCAAAAGAAAGGCCGCCGTAACGCGACAGCTCGGCCGCGCCGGCCTTGACCGACTTGAGGCCGGGAAGGAACGCGGCGTTCAGCTTGGCCGCGACGGCGCCGGCGAGGACCCGCTCGGCGGGCTTGTTGGCGGCGAGGACGACGTCGCCGGCCTCGGCTGCGACTGCCGCTGCAACCGCGGGCGCAGCGGCCTCGGCGGGAACGCCCTCGGGAAGCGCCACGTCGATGACCTTGTCGACTCCGGCGACGGGCGTGCCGCCGACGGTCACTGCCGTGACTGAGCCGCCGACCGCCCGCCCATGCTCGACGAGAGCGGCAATCTGCGGGTCGACCGCGATGATCCAGGTGTTTGCCATTGTTGTCTTTGTCCTTTCAACTCTCAGAGCACGCCGTCGGCACGCAGGGCGGCAACGAGCTGGGCGGGAGCGTCCGCGCCCTCGAAAATCTGGTTCTTGCGAGCCTTGCGCTCGGGCTTCGAACGGCCGACGACGGTGACTTCGACGTCGACGGACGGGACCTCGACCTTCTCACGGGCTTTTTGCCTGCTGCGAGGATGTCCTTCATGGACGGAACCTTGGGGGCTACGGCGTCCGAGGAAGCGGAGACGACGACGGGGCCGGAAACGACGATCGTGCGGCTCCCGCCGGGAACGTTCTGCGTGATTTCATACCCGTCGGCGGTCTTGGCAACCGCCGAGACGCCCTGGAAGGCCGGCCATCCGAGGAATCCGGCGACAAGGGCCGGGACGATCTTCGCGCCCTCGTCGATCGAGGAATCGCCGGCGAGCAGAATGTCCGCGCCTTCGACGGAGTTTGACGAGCCCCGCCAACGCCGAAGCGACCTTCGTGGCGTTCCATCCTGCGGTCGCGTCGTCGGCGACGACGACTCCCCTGTCGAATCCCTTCGACATGGCGTTCTTCTTGGCCATCGATCCGGCCACGTCGCTCTTGCCGACGGTGACGCCGACGAGCTCGACGCCCTCGGCGTCCGCGAGGTTGCGTCCCAGCTGGATTGCCACGGGATCGTATTCGGAAACGGCGGACTTGGCCCGCGACCAATCGACGACGCCGTCCGCGCCGACCGACGCATCCTGTGGATTGGCCGCGTACTTGTAAGCGACAACTCACCGTCATTGAAGCCTCTCTCTTGTTTTTGTTGAGGGCCTGGCTGCACCACTGCCCTGTGGAAAGCGATTGCGTTTCGATGAAACGCGTCTTCGGCTCCATCAGTTTCCCACATTGCGCGCTGCGACGCCTTGCGGACAACCCCGGAGCCGATTTCGGACTTCTTACGTCCGAAAAAAGTTCTTTTCCAACCTCCATACCTTTGCGGACACAGTGATTGTTCGATTGGAATCAATGTTACCCTGCTGCTCCTTCTGCAATGAGGACCAAAGACTTGCACACCCACGCGTCTGTGAGCCGTCTCTCCAAATTCCCAGGTCTGTTGCGTATAGTCGACGTTGTCAACGCAGCCGTGGGTCTTTGCCCGAACGAACGACGAGGAGATTTCGTGGTCGACATTCATGCGAGTCCAACGCGGCCCCGTAGGGCGGCCTCGCAACGTCGAAGCCGACGGCAAGATACTCAAAGCCGCCCTGGATCTGTATGGCGACGCCGGATGGCACGGCTTCAACATGACGAAGGTGGCCAAGGCCGCCGGCGTCGGCAAGTCGTCGATGTACACGAGGTGGGCCAACGTCGAGGAACTGTTCATCGAGGCTTTCCGGACCGTCGTGGCCGCGCCCGGGCCCGTCGGAGACAGCGCGCAAGAAGTGTTGTCCAACGAGGCCGAATATCGAATGCGACTGTACCTCGGCGAACATGCGCAGGCGGTCAGACGCCTGTTCGTCGAGATGGCCTGCGAAGTCAATCCCGTGGTCCGCTCCGCTTACCTCCATACGTATCGAGACCCAATCGCCGCTATCCGCGCGCGCTTGTGGGAGTTCAAATCGGCCGGCCTTCTGCCGGAGGGGACATCCGTCACACGCCTTCTGGACGCCATCGAAGGCTCGGTGCTCATGCGCGCCTTTTTCCCTCATGCCGGAGAACATAGAATGTTTCCTCGGCGAAATCCCCGAATACGTGGAGAACCTAGTCAACGACCAGCTTGACGCTTTGCCTGTGCTGACCCTGCGCTCGGCCTCCTGACGCGCAGGCACGCGAAGTAAGAAGAGACCCCAGGCGGGAGACGTCCGCTCACCGCTCGGAACGGCGGGCGAAGGCCGTCTTGGACGGAGGAGCGGCCCCGCCGGGTTTAGGCGCGCAGCAGAGGGTTGCGCGCCTTTTCAATGCCCAAGCGCGTCGAGGGGCCGTGGCCGGGAAGGAGAATCGTCGAGTCGGGATACGTTCCGAGCCCTGGAACAGGTTCGGCGCATCTCCTCGGCGTCGCCGCGGATGAAGTCCGTGCGCCCGATCCCGCCGGCAAAGAGGGTGTCGCCGGTGAACATGAGATTGAGCTCGGCGCAGTAGAGGCAGACAGACCCCGGAGTGTGGCCGGGCGTCGATATGACCTGGAAACGGTAGGGTCCGAGGGCGATCTCGTCGCCGTCGTCCAGCAGCCGATCGACTTTTTCAACCCGATAATCGCGCCCCTCTTCATCGAAGCCAGAAAGACGGGGATCGGCGACGGCGTGCCCGTCCTCGCGCCCGACGGCGAAGGAAGCGCCATAAGCCTCGACCACCTCGTTGACCGCGCCGATGTGGTCGCAATGGCAGTGGGAGGCGACGATCTGCACGTCGTCCTTCGAGCCGACGTCGTCCGTCGAGCCGATGAGGCCAAGCACCTCGGCGGGTTCGTCTCCTGGGTCGATGACGATCATCGAGGTCCCTTCGCGCAGAACGTAGCAGTTGGCGCGATAGCTTCCGACGACGACGGAATCGATCTTCATAGCAGCTTCCCTTTCTCGAACCGCGCCCTTTCCAGAACCGTGCTCTCGTTTTAAAACGATGCTGTCGGACGCCCGGCAAACCGCGGATTCAACCGAATCGGCATGCGTTCTAAGCGAATGCCGTGCGTTCTAAGCGAATGCCGTGCGTTCTAAGCGGGCGTTCTGCCTTCCAGCCTGACGCCCTGCATTCTAACCGAACGCCCTGCGTTCCAGCGCAACGCCCAGATCCTTCCATCGAGCCGGGCCGGCCGAAAAGCGTGCGGTAACAGCTTATCGTTGCTATCTCAACGTTCTTCAACCTGAGGCCGGCCGAAAGGCGTGCGGGAGCCTCAATTCCCGCACGCCTTTCGGCTTTGCCCGCGCCCGAGCTTTACTTGTACTCGATGATTCCCCAGTTCAGATGGGGCTTGGCGCCGGTCTCATCGACGTCGGCGTCGACGAGGGCGAAGCGGAGTTCGCCGTCGGCGACCTTCCACAAGCGCGTCGCGAGCGTCGATCCGGGGTGGACCGGCGAGGTGATGCGTGTCTTGAAACGAGTGATGCGCTCGGGCTCGCCTGGCACGAAGGCGTCGATGGCGTGGCGCATGACGACCCCCGCGTAGCTGATGGCGTGGAGAATCGGGCGCGGCTCACCGTTCCGCGCGGCATACTCCCAATCGATGTGCTGGGGGTGGTAATCGCCGGAAAGGCGGTAGATGAGCGCCTGATTCTCGAGGGATCGTCTCGACTGTGTCTCGACGTCGGCGGGCCGATCGGGCATTTCGACGATGTCCTTCGGCGGCTTGGGGCCGCCCCAGCCGCCGTCGTAGATGAGGCAGTCCCAAGATTCGTTGGTGAACAGCAGATTGCCCTCGGAATCGTAGGTGTCGCCAATGTGCTGGGCGAGCAGCCCCCTTCCCTCGCCGCGGTCGTAGAGGCCTTCGAGCTTGACCTTCGTCTCCAGGCGGTCGGACATCTTCACGATGGGCCGGTGGAAGCGAATGTCAAAGCCCCAGTGCAGCGAGCCCGCGTAGTTGTACCCGTAGTCGATGGTCCGGGTCACCTCGGGAATCGACGATGAGCATCGCGCCGAACATCGGAAGAACCTTGAGCTTCGGAGCGCGCTCGTCGTGCTCGTTGAGGTATTCCAGGCCGTTTTTGCCGTCTATTCCCGCGCCGCAGCCGAGCGCGAACAACTCGAGGTCGCGGAAGGCGTAGTCGCGGACGAACGGGCCGAATGTCTGGCCGACCATGTCAGTATTGATAGCCATGGGATTGCCTTTCTATATTGTTGACTTCTGTGTCTTGAGTTGGTTTTCAGGACTTTTCCGTACTCTCCGCGCGGCAGCCCGTCGCGGAACTCGATGACGGAGGATTTTGCAAGAACGACAGACGCAACGAGAGGAAGTCCTGCACGTCCTCGGCGGTCAGCCGACGCCCCGGCTTGGGGACGACGACCGCTTTGACGGCCTCGTCCCTGATGGAATCGGAGATGCCCAGCACCGCGACGTCGGCGACGTCAGGATGCTCGAGAATGGCGACCTCCACCTCGCAGGGCCGAAATGTTCTCGCCCGCACGCTTGACGATGTCGCCCATGCGGTCGACGAAAGTAAAAGCCAGCCCTCGGCGTCGGCGTACCCGCAGTCACCCGTGCGAAACCAGCCGTCTGCCGTGAACGCCGCCCGTGTGGCCTCCTCGTCCCCGCCAGTATCCGGCCATGAGGGAGACGCCGGCCTGCCCGCGCACCTGTATCTCCCCGCACTCGCCGGGCGGCAGCGCGGAACCGTTTTCCCCGGCGATCCTGACGTCGTAGCCAGGACCGGCCAAACCGATGGACGGCCACTTGGACCGCCCGTCAGGGAAGGTCGGTGACGACGCCGACGAGGGTTTTCGGACGAGCCGTAGTTGTTGAGCAGCCGCACCCCGTAGCGTTCCTCGAATGCCTCCTTGGCCCCTTTGGGAAGGGGAAGGAAATAGTGGACGACCCTCACGCTGTGGTCGCGTTCGCCGGAAGCGACCGGCTGGGCCATAAGCGTTTTGACGATCATGGCCATCGCCTGAATCACGCTCGCCCTGTGCCTGCGCACCTGCGACCACATCCTGCTCGCCGAGTATCGGCGCACAAGAACGAGGGCGGCCCCAGTGTAAACGACGGGCATGAGGGCCGAGAGCTGGAGGTTGACGTGCGTGACGGACATCGTCGTCAGATACCTGTCGGCTTCGCTGAGCGACAGCTCCCAAGCGACGTACTTCCCCGAGAACACCGCGTTGGCATGCGTGAACATCACCCCTGGGGCGCGACGTCGTGCCCGAGGTGTACATGATCTCCAACAGGTCGCCCGGCCTGACCTCGGGCCTCGGAGGGGGCGTCCCCGCCCGATCGGCTTTCATCGCCTCGTAGCTTCCGTCGTCGAGGCAAACGACGGCGACGCCCTCCAGACGCCCGGAGTCCTCCGGAAACTCGCTGACGAGCAAGCGGATGCCGCACTCCTCGACGACGAGGGCGCATTCGGCCGCCGTGCTTGCAGGGCCGATAGGCACAATGACGGCGCCGATCGCGGCCAACGCAAGGAAGCACTCGACGAACTCGGGCCGATTGCACATGTGCAGGCCGACCCGGTCGCCTGCCTCGACGTCGAGGGAGGCGAACATCGAGGCGGCGGCCTTCATTTCACGGTCCATGCGAGCGTACGTGTATCGCTCAACCTTGGACGTGTCCGGGTCCTCGTGGACGAGGAACTCCCGGTCGGCCCAAAGCGCCGCCTCTCCTCCCAGAGGTCGCGCACACTGGGGTGTTCTCGCGTATTCATCTCACCCTAGCGGGCTTGGCGGGCGCCGAAGCGCCCGCCTTCGCCTCAGTCTCCAAAACCTGACGGCGCGATTCCTCGAACCGCGCCAGGTCCTCCGGCGTGAACCCCGCCAGGTCAGCACGTCGCGGGTGTCGTAGCCGAAGGCGGCATCGGACGCCAGAAGCCCCCAGGGTTGTTTGCGAACTTCGGGAACGTGTTGAGCCCCTTGACGGGCGCGCCCTCGGCGTTCTCCCACTCGATGAAGCACTCGCGCCGGGCCACATGGTCCTCAGCCACGATGTCCTCAAACTCGTTGACCACTTGGGCGGCGATTCGATGCTCCACAAAGTCCTTTTGGACGTCGGCCTTGAGCTGGCCCGCAAGGTACTCTTCGAGCTTGCGCTGGATGAGGTCCGCCTTGGGCCCGTCCAGCCACAGCGCGGACGTGTCCTCCGGGTACTCGGGAGTTCCCCACAGATCGCCCAGGCCGATGGTCTCCAGAAGGTACTTGTTCTGGGGGACGCCGTAGACGCACAGGCCGATGTACCCGTCTTTGCAGGCGTACTCGCCGATCGCGCACAGGTTCTGATGGCGCGCGCCCGGACGGGGGTAGGTTGTGCCGGCGTTGAGGTAATCCATCATGTAGTACGTGCCGACGCGCAGGAGCGTCTCGTACATCGCCAGATCGATGCTCTCCCCTTTGCCCGTCGCCTTGGCCTTGTGCAGTGCGGCCAGCGCCGAGGAGACGATCATGAGCGAGTTGAAATAGTCGCCCGAATAGGGGGCAATGTTCATCGGCTGCTCGGGCGTGCCGTTTTGTGCGATGATTCCGGCGTATGCGGCGACCGTGAGATCGTAGGCGGCGGCGTTGACCACGGCCGGATCGCCCCACTGGCCGAACCCCGAAACGTGGACGATGACGAGGGAGGGATTGGCCTCCACAGCATCTCGTCGGTGATCCCTTGCGGGCGAACGCGGGGCCCTTGGAGGACTCGATGAAGATATCGGCCTCCTTGACCAAACGGCAAAGGATCTCCCTGCCTTCGTCGGTAAAGGGGTTCATGGAGATCGAGCGCTGGTTGCGCCTCTCCATCTCCTTCGTCCACGTGGTGTCCCGCATCGAGTCGCCCGTCCACTGTTTTTCGATCCACGTGACGTCGGCGCCCCACTCGGACATGATCTCGGCCGCGGTGGGAGCGGCGATCTCGACCGCCGAATAGAGGACCCTGACGTCGTCCAGCGGGCCGAACGACGGCTTTGTCGTTTCCATGTCTAACCTTTCTGTTTATTGTGCTCGGCCTGTTTGCTTTTGCCTGGGCCTGCCTGTCCCGGCTCCGCTCAGCGGTAGTTCTTCAGCGCAGCGCGGCCGGCCGTGAGGATCATCATCTCGTCGGTTCCTCCGGAGACCCTGTCCACGCGCAAATCCCTGAAGAAGCGCTGGACTCGGTGATCGCCGGTGATTCCGACGCCGGCAAGGATCTGGAGGGCGTCGTCGACCACCTCGAAAGCCGCGTGCGAACAGTAGTATTTGGCCATCGAGCAGTCGCCTCGGCCGAGCTTGCCGACGTCGTGCTTCCAAGCGATCTCGAAAAGCATGTTGCGCATATTCGTCAGGCGCACCTGCATGTCGGCGAACTTCAACTGGATGAGCTGGCGGCGCGCGATCGCCTGGCCGCCCTGAACGCGCTGATTGGCGTACTTGGCGGCGTCTTCGAAGGCGCAATAGGCCTGGCCGTAGTTCGTCAGGGCCACGAGGAAGCGCTCGAGGTCGAAATCCGCGACGCCGCGCATGAAGCCGTTGCCTTCCGAGCCGAAGAGGTCCGACTCTTCGAGTTCGACGTCGTCGAAGTAGACCTCGGCGCACGAATCCATTCGGAGCCCGAGCTTGTGCAGAGGTTCCTTTGTAATGCCCGGCTTGCTCATGTCGACAAGCCATTCGGTGTAGACGTCCATGTCGTCGGCGTTGCGGGCCATCACCACCAGGTAGGAACGCGCATACCGGACGTCTGGAACGTCTTGTGCCCGTTGAGATAGACCTTGCCGTCACGCCGCGTGTACGTCGTGCGCATGTCGTTCCAGGACGATCCCGCGCTCGGCTCGGTCATCGCGTAGTTGAGGACCTGCTCGCCCGTGCCGAGATAGGAGAAGATTTTCTCCCGCTGCTCGTCGGTGCCCTCGCGCACGACCGTTTCAAGGCCGGGCAGCTGGTAAAGGATGTACGTGGGGCCGCCGAGGCGGCCGAGCACCTCGTACACGGCGGCCAGCGTGACCCAGTCGAGGCCGAGTCCGTCGTGCTCCTCGGGAAGGAGAATGCGGTCGAATCCGACGTCGCACAAAGCCTTCACCCATTCGAGCGGATAGGTCGATGTCTCGTCGCACTCATGGAAGTACTTTTCCCATGAGCGTGAATTCATGACGTCGGCGAAGCCGTCGACGATCAGCTGCTGTTCCTCGGTGAATGAAAATCCATTTCTACTCCTCAGTTGTGATCTCGATTGTCTGTTGAGTTGACGCAGGGGCCTTCCCGACGCGCGAGCGGAAGAAGTCCGACGCGTGCGCGAGGGCGTCCCTCGCGGCGTCGAGCATTCTGGAGTGGTGCAGGAAGCCGTGGATGACGTCGGGAAACTCCTCCGCCTCCACGTCTCCCCCGGCGCTCGCGAGCATCGCCGCGAGCGTGCGCGAATCGTCCCTCAGGGGATCGAGCCCGGCCGCGGCGATGTAGCACGGCGGCATCGTCTCCGTCAAATCGTTCGCCAGGAGGTCGACGTAGGGTTGCGCTCGTCTGCGGCGTCGGCCAGATAGAGGCCCTTGTACCAGGCGAAATCCTCTTCCGTCAGACCGTCCCATTCGCCTCCGAACAGCCGCATCGACATCGAGTCGCGCAGCCCGAAGGCTCCGTAGAACAACAGGAGCGCGGCGACGCCTTCGGCCGCCTTTTTCCTCGCCGCGCAGGGTGCAGGAACGCTCCGAGGGCAAGGCTGGCGCCCCCGGAGTCGCCCGCCAAGGCGAGCTTCCGGGGATCGAGCCCCATTTGTCAGAGTCGGCCTTCAACGCCAGGACGACGTCGACGCATTCTTCGAGCGCCCGCGGAAAGCGCGCCTCCGGCGAGCGTGTAATCGACGGCGACGACGGCCGCCCCGTCTTTTCAGCGAGGGTCCGGGTTATTCGATCGTGGGTGTCGAGGTCTCCCAGCACCCATCCACCCCCGTGGACGTAGACGATCCCGGGGAGGACGGCGGCGCCGTCGGGGCGATGCATCCGCACGCGCACCCTCCCGTGCCGGGTCGCGACGTCCTCCTCGATCGTCGAGGCCGGCACGGGGCCGCCGTCGTTCCAGAAAAACCCGTTCCTTGCGATACCCTCGCGCATCTGCTCGAAGGTTTGACCGCTGGAATAGACGCCCGCAGCGAGCTCGTTCTGCTTGGCGACGACGGCGCCTGTCTGCTCGCTCCACATCGCGGGAACCTGAGTTTATTCGGCATGCGAGCTCCAAGCCGAGCCTTTGCCCGAGCCCTTCTTCGAATTGAAAGCCGACTTTGCCGCGGCCGCCGGCTCTGCGGCTTCCTCGTAAGACGGAACCGGCGTCGGCTCCGACGGCGCCGAATCCACTTCCTCCGGAGCCGTCGGCAAATCGGGCCGCTCCGCCTTCCCCGTGCGCCTGACGTACCACAGGAGTATGAGGGCGAAGACGCCCGCCGCCACGGCGAAGCCCGCGAGAATCAGGAAGATCTCGGCGTAGGCGTCCTTAGGCTGATCGTCGATCATCTTTCCGAACCACGTCGAAGAGAAGGTGTCCGGGAGGAAGCCAATGACCGAGAGAATGCCGGCCGCCGTGCCGAAAGATCGGGATGGGAACCTTCCCTCGGTCAACTGGGACGAGACGATTCCGAAGACGCCGTTGGCGATGAATCCAAGCACAATGGTGACTCCCGCGACAAGTAGAACCATGCCCGGCTCTGGCGGAAGAATCGTGAACACGAACAGGCCGCCGGCGCACACGATCGACCCGCCGAAGATGACCTTCGAGGGCGAGCCCGTGGCTTTCGCGAGGAAGCCGAAGGCGGGCCCGGAGGCGAGGGTGATGCCATAGGTGCGGAGGATCGAAACGAAGCTCGTGACGGAGGCGGAGGCCAGGAGCACGTTTTTGAGGTACGGGGTCGTAGTTGACGCCCGTGTAGAAGAAGTACACGCAGAACAGGCATGCGGCCGAAATCCAGACGACGGGGTTCCTCAATGCCTCGCGAATCTGGCGCATGTCGAAGGACTTTTTCGTCGGATCGATCTCGCCCTCGAACTTCGGAATGAAGAAGAACGAGAAGTCCGAGAATGAGAATGAGGGTGCCGAGGAAGATGAGGAGAGACTGAATCCCGACTGCGGCCGAATCTTCAAACCACTCGATGATCTTCATGCTGATGAAGCCGACGAGAAGTCCCGCAGCGCCGTAGAGCCCGTAGGAGATTCCGATGTTGCGGGAATAGGTGTCCTCTTCCGAGATGAGCCTGACGAGCTTGAACCGGATGCCCCACCAGATGAGAATGGTCGTCACGCCCATGCCGATGAAGACAGATCTGAGAACGGCGAACGAGGGAAGCATAGCGTAAAGGGTAGGTCAGCATCGCCGTGCTTGTGAATCCGACCCACGCCAGCGTGCGCACCCTGATCTTGTCCGCGACGATGCCCGACGGGAAGTAGCAGATCGTCGCGGTGATGGCGTAGTAGCCGAGCAGCTCGCCCACCCCGCATTGGATGTGCCGATCGCCTCCTTAAGCGGATCGTAAAAGACGTTCTTCAGATAGGCCGGGGTGTAGATGATCGACGATCCAATGGAAACGAGCACCAAAAGGAAGCGTCGTTGGGAAATGGAGAGATCGCTGGCACGCCGCAGACCTCTGGTGAGAGAAGGCATGAATGTCCCTTTCGACATCGAAGGAGAGCTTCCTCGCGAGCGCGCAGGGCACGCCAAAAACCCGCAAAAACAAGCAAGAATCCCAAAATCGGAAAATTGGGAAAGAAACGTTGCTTGTGCTCGACTGGAAGGCAATGTGAGACGATTTGGACGGAGAGCGTCCATAAATTGGTTTTTGTTTTATGGTCTCCCGCCATTGGGGGCGGTGAACGGCAGAAATGGACTCAATTCTTCTCTGAGGGTCCAGATCGGCCGGCACGTCACGCCAGACCATAAGCAAAAATTAACAGCATTCAGACAGAATCTTCTCGCCCAAAAAGTCCCATGGATGCACTCGGCAGTTCCAAGGGACGAGGACGCGTTGCCGCGCCCAACGCTCCGGCGGAACGGAATGCCGCGGCGTTGGGCGCCGGGCGAGCAAGGCAAAAATCCGTTCGGGACACGCAGGGCAAAAAGCCGGGCGGGCAAGGGCAAAAAGGCCGTCGAACATTGCACCCTGCCTCATCGACGGCCTTTACGCATTTTCTATGTCGCGTTCACGTTCTATGTCACGTTGACGGCAGGAGCCTTCTCAGGCGCTTCCGGCGCCGTCGGGCGTCCTGCGCAACTCGGCGCTTCAGCCTTTGGCGCCTTCATCCTGGGCCTCGGCCTGTGCCGCCGGACCCTCCCCGAAAGGCCGTCAACGCCCTTCGCGGCGCCGACGCCGTCAGCGGCTTCCTCCGCCGCACCGGAAGGGCGTTTCCCCGTCGTCTGCCTCAGCCGCATTCGCCGCCCCCTCGGCCGCGTCGGCAAGCCGCTCGGCCTCGGAGACGATTTCGGACTCAAGCGGGCGGACGAGAAGCCAAACCGCGAAGGCAAAGGCAAAAGGCGATCATTCCACGCCGGTCCACAGGTCGAGGTTTGTTCCGGCGGCCTTCGCCAGATCCTCGTCGTCGGCGAAGAACACGCCGTAGACGGCCAGCATCGGGCCGAACGTGAAAAACATCGCGGCGACCCAGGCGCGCAGGTCCAAAGAGCCATGCGCCAAAAAAACGGGGACAGCGTTTCTTGCTCATCGTTTCCCTCCGTCATCCCACGAAAATGTTGAGTAGAACCAGAGCTGCCATGACGGCGGCGCCCAGCGGCCAAGGATTCTCCCACCAGGCAAGTCCGCGTCCCTCCTCCAGGCGCTCACGCTCGGCCTTGACCGCGACCTTGTGCAGATCTGGCGCGGGAAGGCTTCCCGTCGATCGGCATTTTCGTGCGGCCCCACGAGCCCGTCAATTCCTCGACCGGCTTGGGCGAAGTTCTGAGGGTGACGAGGACGGACACGACGACGTCGAACACGAAGGCCATCCCCGATCCGGTGAAGGAGGCCGCCTGCTGGGAGTTGAACTCCAGGAAGCCGTTTTGGTAGCCCGATCTGCACGGCTGCCGCGCCCGCGGCTCCGGCGACGAGGCCCCACAGCCCGGCCGGCCCGCTCATGCGTTTCCAGAACATGCCCAAGACGAAGGTGGCGAAGAGGGGGCGCTGAAGATCGACTGCAGGAGCTGGATGTAATCCTGGATGTTGTTGAACTCCGCCGCGATGAAGGCGGCGCCGATGGCGATGAGGACGCCGGCCACCGTGAGTTTGCGGCCCACGCGGAGGTAGTAGGTGTCTTTGCGGCCCGGGCGGATGTGGGTCTGCCACAGGTCGTAGGTGACCACGGTGTTGAAGGACGATACGTTTGCCGCCATTCCGGCCATGAAGGCCGCGATGAGCGCCGCCAGCGCAGAGTCCCACGAGCCCCGTGGGCATGACCTTTCCGATGAGGGCGGGCAGCGCCTCGTTGTGGGAAAGCTGCCGTTGGAAAGCTCGGGTATGAGGACCGCGGCGATGAGGCCCGGCATGATGATGATCGCGGGAAGGAGCATCTTGGGAATCGCCGCGATGATCGGCGTGCGCTGGGCGGCCGACATGTCTTTCGCCGAAAGGGCCCGCTGAACCTCGGTGAAGTTGGTGGTCCAGTATCCGAAGGAGTTGACGAAAGCCCATTCCGAGCAGCAGCGCGATCCAGTTTCCATAGGGGTTGGTCGTGTTGGCGAGTCGGTCCTCCCCACACGGACAGCCCGTTTTTCCCCGAGGAGCTCGTGGGTGCGAATCGTCTCGGAGAAGGCCGTCGATGCCGCCGACCCTGATGAGCCCGCCCACGGTGAGCGGGATGAGGAAGGCGACGATGATGAAGAATTGCAGCACCTCGTTGTACATCGTGGCGGTCAGCCCGCCCATCGTCGTGTAGAGGAGCACGACGCCGGCGGCGGCGATGATAGAGGCCCACAGGGGCCAGCCGATGAGGACGTTGATGAGGAGCGCGAGGGCGAAGAGGTTGATGCCGGCCACGAGGATCGTCGCTATGGCGAAAACCGCGGACTGGTAGACGTGGGTGGGCCGGTCGAAGCGAAGCCGGAGGTATTCGGGGACGGATCGGACTTTCGACCCGTAGTAGAAGGGCATCATGATGAGCCCGAGGAAGACCATCGCCGGAACCGCGCCGATCCAGTAATAGTGGACCGTCGCCAAGCCGTACTGCGATCCGTTGGCCGCCATTCCGATGAGCTCCGTTGCGCCGATGTTGGCCGAAAGGAAGGCGAGCGCACAGATCCACGCGGGCAGCGAACGCCCTGAGAGGAAGTAGTCCTCGCTCGTGAGGACCTTGCGTTTCGTCACGACGCCGATGGCGATGACGAAGAACAGGTAGACGACCACGAACGAGTAGTCAAAAGCCGTCGCGTCGAGCCGTAGAGTCCATTCATCGATCTCCTTCTAGCGTGCCGCCGTGGAACGCATAGAGAAAAGGGTACCAGCGAAAAGGGCGCGTCGCCCCAGACGGCGGAGCAAACGGGGCTCAACGCGCGACTTTGACCGGGCGGCCTTCCTGCACGAGGCCGCGCAGGCCTCGGCCACACGGAGGGAGGCGACGGCGTCGTCGATCGTCGACGGGACTTCGCCCTTTCCGGCGACCACGTCGAGGGACGCCTCGAGCTCTCGCTCGTAGCAGTCGGCGAAGCGGGCGATGAAGTCGACCCACGGCTCACCGGAGGGGTAGGCGACCCCGGGTTCGAGCGATCGCACCGGAAGGCGTTCGTCCATGCCGACGACGTCCGTCCCCTCGGTGCCGTGCACTTCCATGCGCACGTCGTACCCGGCGCCGTTGAAGCGGGAGGAATGCGCGGTGGCGAGCGCGCCGCCGGTCAAGCGCAGCGCGAGGACGGTTTCGCACGTCGGAGAAGTCGGCGAAATCGGGCAGCCCCAAATCCGTGCCGAAGGCGAAGACCTCTTCGACTTCGCGGCCCGTGACCCACCGAAGGGCGTCGAAGTCGTGGATGAGGCAGTCGGTGAAGATGCCGCCGCTGGCGGCGAGGAACTCGCGGGCTGCAGGGCTTGGTCGAGAGTGTGCATGTGGACCTTCGCAGCTCCCTCGATCTTCCCCGCTGCGAGCCTTTCGCGGGCTGCAGCATAGGCGGCGTCGAATCTGCGCTGGAAGCCGATGTGGACGGGGACCCCGGCGGACTTTGCCGCGGCGTTGGCCCTCTCTGTCGAAGCGATGTCGAGCGCCACAGGTTTCTCGCAGAAGATCGGGACGCCCAGGCGGACGGCGGCTTCGATGTGGCGTGCGTGGGCGTCGGTGGGCGTGGCGAGGACGACGCCGTCGAGATCGTCCGAATCGAAGAAGTCCTCGACGGAGCGGACCCGGGCGCCCAATTCGTCCGCCGCCTGCCGAGCCCTTTCAGGGACGACGTCGGCGACGACGAGGCTTTCGACTTTCGGCGCCAGGATTCGCGCATGCATGATTCCGATGCGTCCGACGCCCAGCAAACCGATGCGAGGCTTGGCCATTGACACTTTCCTTTCGCTTGTGTCGCTTCGTTGCGAGATGCGCGGCTTGCAAAGTTTGCGCTCTACAAGGTTTGCGCCTTGCGAGATCCGCGCAGTGCACCCTGCAGGGCGTGAAAGCTTCACGAGGCGGCCGCTCGTCAAGGCTACCCCACCGCCGCGGACAAAACGAAGCGCATGCAGCCAGAAAATGAAGCGTTGCCGCCGTTTGAGGCGCCCTCACGGGTTGAGTCGCTCTCGCGGAAAACCCGGCCGGTCAAAGCACGCTCCCCAATCGGGCTTGACACCCCTTTCGGTTCCATGGTTAATTAGTCATGTAATGAACCGCAGAACTAAGGAAGTTGAGGCAATGCGTTTTTCCGACTCGCATCCCATCTACCCTGCAGATCGCAAACGACATCCGCAGAAGCATCCTCACGGGGACTCTTGCGGCGGGAGACCAGCTCATGTCAACAACGCAATACGCGACCACCCTATCGCATCAACCCGGCAACGGCGAACAAGGCCTTCGCACTCCTCGTCGACGAGAACCCTCGTCGAAAAGCGAAGGGGAATCGGCATGTTCGTCACCGAGGGGGCGCACGAGCGCCTGCAGGAGGCCGGGCAGAAGTCTTACGCCGACGAGACCCTGACGCCCGCCCTCGCCGAAGGCGTCGCTCTGGGCCTCTCGTCCCCCGAGATCCTCGACATGGCGGCAAGCAGCCTTGCCACACTCACAAAGGAGAAGCAATGAACCCCTCGGCATCGACGTCGCCGACCTGACGTTCCACTATGAGCGTCACTCGCAAAACGTCGTCGACCACGTGTCTTTCAGAATCGAACCGGGGTCGATCACCGGCCTCCTCGGCAGGAAACGGCTCCGGCAAGTCGACCGTCGGCATGCTCATGGCCGGCCTCCTCTACCCGACTTCCGGAAGCGTCCGCGCAAACGGGCAGCACGTCTACGAGAACCCCGGCCTCATGGCAAACGTCTGCTACGTCAGCGATTCGACCCCATACTCGAAGACGAGAAGACCCGGCGCACTCTCGAGCTCTGGGAGGCGTCGCGCCCCAACTGGGACCGCGACTACGCGAACGAGCTGATCGAGGCGTTCCGCATCGACGTGAAAAGAAGCCCTCGCGGCTCTCCCGCGGCCAGCTCTCAAGCTCTACGCACTGCTGGGCCTGGCCTCCAGATGTCCGGTGACCGTATTCGACGAGGTCCACCTCGGAATGGACGCCGTCGCCCGGGAAATCTTTTACGCGAGCCTCCTCGCGGACTACACAAAGCACCCGCGCACCCTCGTTCTGTCCTCGCATCTGATCGAGGAGGTCGAAAGTCTCCTCGACTCGGTCATTTTCATGGACAACGGGCGAGTCGTCGAAAGCGGAGACGCCGACGACGTCCGATCCAGGCACTCCGACGGAGGCGAACTGGCCCATCTGACCGACGTGCTCATGAAGATGGCCCTCTCTTCCAACACCGCAGCCGCATGCAGAATCTTGCAGAAGGGACGCGACCATGAATGACAAGGCGAACGCACAGACCATGACCGGCAACGCCGACACAACGACCATGGCCGACGACGAAAACGTCGCAGCCGAAAGGGCGAAGGCCGCCGTCAATCGCTTTATTTTGAGACGCCATGGACGAATGATGCCGATGGCAATCGGGGTCGGCCTGTTCTTGGGCGCCCTCGCCGCGACAGCCGTCTACTTTCTCGAGAAATACGACTACCTGATCTTTAGAGACGGCGGCAAGCACCAGATCGTCATCGACGGAAGGCAAATCGACATCGGCATCTCTCCCGAAAGACCTTGAAAAGAACTCGCGGCTTCGCCGCAGAGATTGGAAACATTTCATACGCGGTCATCGTAACCGCCATGCTGCTCGTCGCATTGACGGTGGGGGCGGTGATCCAGGGGGCGTATGCCGCCATCAGGACACGGACCTACCTCAGCTCGGGATTTCCGCGTCGCTCCATTCTCCTCGCCCACGCAAAGGCATTTGGCCTCGGAACCGCCGTGTCGGGCGCGCTCGCCCTGGCGGGGGCAGCGGTCCACGGGCTAATCGCCGGCGACTTTTCCGGCAGCATCAAGGTGACGGGAACGCACGCCGGCCGCGCGGTCGGCACTTACGAGGCCAATCTCTGGTTCCTGGCCGTCGTGGCAACGGTCGCCATAGCCGGCGCGTACACAGCCGCCTACGCGATTTTCATGGCCTTCGTCCGTCTTCCCTGGTATGTCGCGGGAATAGCCGTCGCCGTCGTCTCAGCGACATGGGGCACGCTGGACTGGACCTTCAAGGCGGTGGGTTCGAACGGCTCACTCATATACGTGGCGCCTTTCAAACACATAGGCGCAAGCGGCTTCCCGCTTTACAGCGTGCTTTGGGACCTCGCATCCATCGTCTTCTACGCGGCCGCTGCATGGCTGTGCATGCGACGAATCCAGGTTCGCCGCTGACCGCGAGCGCGCTGACCGGACGAGGCCGCAGCGCCGAGAGGAGCTGCGGCCCCTTTTTCCGAAAGGAGGCTGCCCAGACGCACGGCTTCTCGGCTGACGTCGAGCACGCCAGCCGTTGCCGGGCAACAACGCCCTCGTTGCGTTGTTTCTGCACGTCATGCGATCGAGACGAACTAAGGCATCGGCAAATGCACTAACGCTTCCACCAACGTTAAAATGCTTTTAATTATAGATGAAATATAAGCGTACAATTCAGATTTTCGTCATTTAACACCCCTGACAAAAATTTTGAAATTCATCACCTTAATGCGTTATTTAGGACTAACGACCCTCACTTTTCGTAAAAATACGACGCAAAGTAAAGGTATGGCACGGCGGGTAGCTCGAGGACCTCGAGGAGTGCGCGGAGAGATACGATCGCGCCTCATGGAAGTTGCCCGCGAACAATTCTCCACCCGCGAATTCAATTCGGTGACCGTGCGAGGCATCGCCGAAGAAGCGAGGGGTCGACCCTAGCCTCGTCTCCTATTATTTTGGCGGAAAATCGGGCCTTTTGCGCGCAGCGATGTCGCTGCCCGCCGATCCCGTGGCGGCCGCCCTCAAAGAGATGACGCCACTTGAAGGCGCGGGATCGAGAGTTTTCAGAGTCATCCTCAACCTTTGGGAAGAGACGAACGCCAATCACGCTGCGCGGGTCCTTATCCATCAGCTTCTCAGCTCGGAAGAGACGATGTACGTTTTCAGAACGTGGATCGACGAATCCGTGGTGACCACGGTGTCCAAAATGCTCGGCGGACCCGACAGGCGCCTGCGGGCCGCCTCCGGCGTGGGGCTCATCATCAGGAGCCCTCCTCAATCGATACATCGCCGGCATAGAGCCGGTGGCCTCGGCGTCGATCGAGGATTCCGCGGCGTTCTACAGCGTCTGCCTTCAATACCTTTTCACGCCTGAGATTTTCCCTTCGGATTTCCCGGCGATCGAGTCCTCCGTCCCGTCTATGCCGAGCTCTTTTGAGAAACAGACGCTCTCGCCTTCGCCTTCTGCCTCGCCAGCTTCGTCCTCTTCCCAGAACCCGCAGCATCCGCACGAGCCGACGCCGCCGCAAGGCCTCGCCCCACATCCGCACGAGATCGACGCCGAGCGCGCACGAGCCGGGGCCCCGACAGCTCCCCCAAACGTTCCGGGAGCGGGTACCGCGAGAAGACCTCACGCTCCCCGAGGACCCTTCTTTTCCCCAAGATCCGAAGAGCTGGCCATTCTAGGCCGCCTGAGGGCCTCCCCGGCTCAGCGTCTCGGCTCTGCGTCTGATCTTTTGCATCGGATACGTCTGGCAGACTTGTACCATGCAGAACTTCTACTCGATCTATTCACACGGTTTCGCGCGGACAGCGGCCTGCACGCTTCCCGTCGCCATCGGCGATCCGCGCGAGAACGCCCGGCGGACGGCCGAGCTGGCTCGCGAATGCGCCGAAAAGGGCGTGGCCGTCGCAGTCTTCCCCGAGCTCGGGCTGACCGGATACTCAATCGAGGACCTTCTGCTTCAAGACGTGCTGCTGACGCCGCCCTCGAAGCGCTCGAGGACCTTCGGGCGGCCTCCGTCGCGATCGCCTCTGTGATTGTCGTCGGCGCGCCCCTCGTTCACCGCGGCCGCGTATTCAACTGCGCGGCCGTCATCCATCGCGGCCACGTCCTAGGGGTCGTTCCGAAGTCCTATCTTCCCGACTACCGTGAGTTTTACGAGAAGCGGCATTTCGCATCCGGCGAGGAGTGCGCCGGCGAGAGGATCGCTCTGCCAGGGGTCACCGTCATCGACGCGACGCTCGCCGCGGACGAGGCGGGAGGCGACTTCGCGGCGTCGGAGAGCCTCGCCTTGTACGGCGTCCCCTCGAAACCGTGTCCCTTCGGGCCCGACCTCCTTTTTCGAGGCGGAGGACGTGCGAGGGCTGACGTTCCACGTCGAGGTCTGCGAGGACATGTGGGTTCCCGTCCCGCCGTCGGCGCGGGCCGCGCTAGCGGGCGCTTCACCCTGTTGAACCCTGTCCGGCTCGCCCATTACGGTGGGGCGGGCCGCCGATCGCGAGCTGCTCATCCAATCCGCGTCTTCGCGCTGCAACGCCGCCTACATTTACGCCGCCAACGGCGAGGGGCGAAAGCTCGACCGACCTTGCCTGGGACGGGCAGACGGCGATGACGAGCTCGGAAGAAAACTTGCGTCGGGGCCGCACTTCGCGACGGGGCCGCACGCGACGATCGCCGACGTCGACCTCGACCTCCTTCGCCAGGAGCGGCAGCGTCAGGGAAGCTTCGACGACAACAGGCGCGCACTGGGAATCGGACGGCGCGACGACCCCTGGCACGACGAGGGAAACGCTGTCGGGACGCCTTTCGGACGGTGCATTTCACCCTTTCCCCGACCGCCGACGACGTCGGCCTCATGCGCCCCGTCCATCGGTTCCCCTTTCGTCCCTGAGGACAGCGCGAGGCTCCACCAGGACTGCTACAGAGGCCTACAACATCCAAGTCTCCGCGCTGTGCCAACGGCTCAGGGCGATCGGCCGGCCAAAGATCGTCATCGGCGTCTCCGGCGGCCTCGACTCGACCCACGCGCTCATCGTCGCGGCCAAAGCGATGGACAAACTGGGCAGGCCGCGGGAGGACATCCTGGCCTACACCCTTCCCGGATTTGCGACCTCTGAAAAGACGAAGGCCAACGCCCGCGCCCTGGGCAAAAGCCTGGGCGTGACTTTCTCAGAAATCGACATTCGCCCCGCCGCCCTGCAAATGCTCAAAGACATGGGCCATCCCTTCGGCCGGGGCGAGGAGGTCTACGACGTCGCCTTCGAGAACGTCCAAGCGGGCCTGCGAACCGACTATCTCTTCCGCCTGGCGAACGCAAACGGCGGCATCGTCCTGGGAACGGGCGACTTGTCCGAGCTCGCGCTCGGATGGTGCACTTTCGGCGTCGGCGACCACATGAGCCATTACAACGTCAACGCCGGCGTCCCCAAAACTCTCATACAGCACCTCATCCGCTGGGTGACATCGTCCCGGCAATTCGACGATTCAGTCGCGGCCACACTGCGCTCCATTCTCGACACGGAGATTTCGCCCGAACTCGTCCCCGCCAAGGACGGCGAGCAGATCCAGTCGACGCAGGCCGTCATCGGCCCCTACGAACTCAAGACTTCACCCTTCTACGTTCTCCGCCGAGGGCTCGCCCTCGAAGATCGCCTTCTGCGCGTGGCACTCGTGGCGCGACGCCGACGAGGGAGCGTGGCCGGAAGGCATAGCCGAGACCGATCGCCGCAGCTACGGAATCGGGGAGATAAAGAAGTGGATGGAGGTCTTCTACAAGCGCTTCTTCTCAAACCAGTTCAAGCGTTCGACGCTGCCGAACGGCCCTGAAGGTCAGCGCGGGAGGGACACTGTCCCCCCGCGGCGACTGGCGCATGCCCTCGGACGCCGCGGCACGGGCCTGGCTGGCCGAAATGGCGGCGATTCCCGACAGCGAGAGGCCAGCGCATCCATGACTGCGCGCAGGAGGCAGGCCCGTCGCCGGAGATGGGGCATCTTCCCCTTGCTCGAATGGGATGCGCAACTCTCCCGCATCGAATATCGATATCAGGGGCCGCCTTGACGTAAAGTCTCAACCAGCCGTTTATCGCGCAAAAACATTGAAAGAGAAACAATCGAAAGGAAAGGCACATGCCCGTCAAGCTTGTGGCCGAGGCAGAACCTGGCCTGCTGGAGGCAGTCAATGGGCTGATCCCGCAGCTGTCCTCGTCCACTCCCCCGCTGAACGACGAGCAGCTCGACGAACTCCTCTCCCAGCCGGCGACCTATCTGTTCGTCTATGAAGGCGTGCCGACCGGGGCCGAGGACGATTCGCCTCGAATACTGGGAATGCTCACCCTCGCCACATTCATCATTCCCACGGGCAAGCGCGCGTGGATCGAAGACGTCGTCGTCGATTCCGCCGCCCGCGGACAGGGAGCGGACAGGCCCTCGTCGAGGCTGCCATTGCTCACGCCAAAAAAATCGGCGCAAAAATCCGTCGATCTCACCTCACGCCCTGTCTCGCGAAGCCTGCAAACCGTCTCTATGTGAGATCTGGATTCACGGCAAGGCAGACGAATATCTACCGCTACGGCGGCTAAAAGCATCAAAAGAAGACAATGGAGTGAAGATGCGTTCACATAAGAACATTGCGGTGGGCTTGGTGTGCCTGTCCATCGCTTCGTGCGCGGCCAGCAGTCAGACACATGCGGCTTCAGCGACGACGCGCCCGACAGAAAAAGGCCATTTCGATCGCCAAAGTGCGTCCGATTTCGCTCGACGGCCCAGAAACGGTCGAGGGTTGGAAGTTGGAACGGAAAAAGAGCGCTACAGCGCCTCACAGCTCGCTCGTTCACGTGGCCAAATCCGGACGTTTTGGCGTCAAAGGTCAATCTTTGGGCAGTGGAGGAGCAAAGGAAGCTGTCTCGGCCTTCGTCCAAGGAATACCTGACCATGTCGCCCGGGGTCTGCGGCGCCAGCGGAACGATCGTCTGCTTCGCCGTCGATTCGACACAGCACACGCATGGCAAGAAGGCCGTTTCGACCCAGGCTTGGTACCTCGACATGAGTGACAAGTCCGTCAGACAGTCGCAGGATTTGCTCACCCAGTCGGGAAAGAACAAGGTTGTGCACGCTCTCGAGTCCCTTTCGCTCGAAACGTCGGTGAGCATGTCGATAAAACGCGCTTTGAAGCCGAATTCCGACTCCCTCGACGGCGAAGCCGACCCTCGAATTCCACGCCGGTCGCAAGGCCGTCGGCATCGGCCTCCTCGACGTCGGCGCCAACTCTCCGGATCGTCAAAACGGCATGAGCTTCTGCGGGCGTCTTCTTCCAAAGCGACGGGTCCCTGGTGCTCAGAGCGCCCAACGACAACGAGAATGGCTTTGACTCCTATCGAGTGGCAAGCCGCGACGTGGAGAAGCTTCTGACCGAGGACGGAAAGAAACTCCGCTCGGGAATAATGGAGAAAGCCGATCCCATTCCCATTCCAAAGCCTGAAAACAAGCCGATTCCGAAGCCCGACGTCGATTGCAAGGTTGTTTCCTGCGTGGCGCTGACCTTCGACGACGGCCCCGGCGACCAGACCGACAGACTGCTCGCGGTGCTGAGGGAAAAGGGCGTGCGCGCGACCTTCTTCACCATAGGCAAGAACGTGAAGGCCAACCCGGGCATCGTCAAGAAGGAAGCCGCCGAAGGCCATTCCGTCGGCAATCATTCGTGGGACCACCCTCAGCTGACGAAGCTCACGCCCGAAGAGCTCCGCAAGGAGCTCAAGAACACCTCCGACTCGATCGTCGAAGCCGGCGCTCCGGCGCCCGTGCTCATGAGGCCCCCGTACGGTTCGTCGAACGCGGCCGTCCTCAAGGCCATCGGCGAAAACGGCATGGCCGAGACAAGATGGGACGTGGACACCGAGGACTGGAAGAACAAGAATGCGGCCGTCACAACGCAGCGCGCACTCGCAGGCGCCAGGCCCGGTTCGGTCATTCTCATGCATGACATCCACGCCAGCTCGGTCGATGCCGTCCCAGGGCTGATCGACCAGCTCCGGGCGAAGGGATACACCCTGGTGACCGTTCCTCAGCTGATGGGAGACGACATGACTCCTACATCGGCCGCAGGATCTTCAGCCAGCACAACGTCAAGTAGACCGACCTCTGCGACAGGCCGACCGCCGAAGCGGGCACGCAAAAGCTCGCCTTCGGCGGTCGGCCTGTCGCCGTTTGGGATGGAAGCGGGATTTCGACGTCGGCCTTGCGCCGCTACAGGCCCTCAGGCCTTAGGCCGTCACGACCAGCTCAGCCCGCTGGAACTCCTTGAGGTCGAGGTATCCGTTGGCGGCCATCGCGTGGCGCAGCGCCCCCATGAAATTGGTGAAACCGCAAGCCTGGTGGGACGGGCCGTCAAGGATGTCGCGGAGGCTTCCGACCGTGGCGACCTCGACCCGCTCGCCTCTGGGCAGCGTGCCGTGCCACGCTTCGGGGCCCCAATGCCATCCGCGGCCGGGAGCTTCCGCCGCCCTGGCCAAGGCGGTGCCGAGCATGACGGCGTCGGCCCCGCACGCTATTGCCTTCACGAGGTCGCCGGACGTCGAAACCGACCCGTCGGCGATGACGTGGACGTAGCGCCCGCCCGACTCGTCGAGGTAGTCCCTGCGCGCCGCGGCGATGTCGGCGATGGCGGTGGCCATGGGAGCGGCTATCCCCACCGTTCGGCGGGTCGCGGAGGCGGCCCTTCCCCCGTATCCGGCGAGCACGCCCGCCGCGCCGGTGCGCATGAGATGGAGAGCGCCGGTGTAGGTCACGGCGCCGCCGACCAGGACGGGAACCTCCAGTTCATAGATGAAACGCTTGAGATTGAGCGGCTCCCGGGAAGCGGAGACGTGCTCGGCCGAAAACCGTCGTGCCGCGAATGATGAAAAGGTCGACTCCCGCATCGACGACCGTCTTCCACAGATCCTGCGTGCGTCCGGGCGAAAGGGCCCCGGCCACGGGGACTCTCGCAGAGCGGATCTCGGCCAACCGGGAAAAGATGAGGTCTCGTTTGATGGGCACCGAATAGAGGCGCTGAAACAAGGATGTGGCCTCGCCGGGATCGGCCCGGGCGATTCGGGCGAACTCCTCCGTCGGATCCTCGTAACGCGTCCACAGGCCCTCCAGATCGAGGGACCCCCACGCCGCCCTAGCCTTCCGATCTCGATTGCCGTGGCCGAGAGGAGACCGAGTCCATGGGGCGGAAAGAACCGGGATGTCCAAGTGATAGGCGTCGAACTGCCAGGAGGTGGAGACCTCGTCGGCGTCGCGGGTGCGCCTTCTTGGGACGACGGCGACGTCGTCCAGCGTGTAGGCGCGACGCGCCCTCTTTCCCCGCCCTATCTCGATTTCGCTCACGTCTCAGCTTACCGCGCCGCCTCAGCGAGTCAGCCGTGCGGCCCGGCCGCGTGTTACCAGCAAAGGCGCTGCGCGGGGGCGGCAGGCAGCCCGCCGGCGAAGCCGCGGGCACGCCGCCGACCATGCGCTTCCCAAACTGCCCGGAAAAACGCCGCGGCAATTGCCGGCAAACGGCGAGCCGCCCATGGAGGCGCGGAAAAGCGTCGGCCCCCGCCGATACCATGAAGCCATGGACGAAGAGAACGCAATGTGGACCTCCTCGCCGGTGATCGGCTTCGACACGGAGACGACGGGAATAGATCCGAAACGGGACCGCCTCGTGACTTGCTCGCTCGTCGCCGTGACGGAGGAAGGGGTGTCAAAACGCTACTGGCTCGCCGATCCCGGCGTCGAGATACCCGAACGGGCAAGCGCGGTGCACGGAATCACGACGGAGCAGGCGCGCGCCGAAGGCAGGCCTTCGAAGGAGGTTCTCGAAGAAGTCGCGGCGCTCCTGGCCGAGCACATGGGGCGCGGGCATCCTGCGGTCGCCTTCAACGCGACCTACGATTTCACCCTCCTGGAGAGCGAATTGGACAGACACGGGCTGCCGACCTTGGCCGAGAGGCTGGGCGGCGAAGTCTTCCCCGTCGTCGACCTGTACCTGCTCGACCGCTCAGCCGACCGATATCGCAGGGGCAAAAGGCGGCTTGAGGACCTCTGCCGCCATTACGGAGTCCATGCCGAGGACGATTTTCACAATGCCGAGGCCGACGTTCTGGCCACGCTGCGCCTACTGGCCGCGATAGTCCGCAAGTTCCCGGAACTCGCGCGCGCCGAATGGAGGACATACAGGAGAGGGAATGCGAAACGCACGCCGACTTCATGGCCTTTCTCGCTCGCAAGGCCGCTGAGAAGGGGCGCGAATTCACGGACTCCTTCGATTGGCCGGTCGCCGAGCCGCGCGGCTGACAGGAGGGCCCTCAGCGGCCTGAGTAGTTCGGCGCCTCAACGGTCATCTGCACATCGTGCGGATGCGACTCGCGCAAGCCCGCGGACGTGATTCGCACGAAGCGGCCGTTTTCCTTGAGCTCGGGAATCGTTCTGGAGCCCGTGTAGAACATCGTCTGATGCAGTCCGCCCAAAAAGCGTGCCGAGAACGGAGGAAAGGGTTCCTCGGAAGGGCACCTGTCCCTCGATCCCCTCCGGGATGATTTTGTCGTCGGAAGAAACGTCGCTCTGGAAGTAACGGTCTTTCGAGTAGGATCGCTGCCGCGCGAGGACATCGCGCTAAGCGATCCCATTCCCCGATAGTGCTTGAACTGCTTGCCGTTGACAAAGACGATCTCGCCGGGCGTCTCTTCGCACCCCGCCAGGAGGGAGCCGAGCATCACGACGTCGGCGCCAGCCACAATCGCTTTGCCGATGTCGCCCGAGTATTGGAGGCCTCCGTCGGCGATGAGCGGAACGCCGGCGGGGCCGCAGGCTTTGGAGGACTCGTAGACCGCCGTCACCTGGGGGACGCCGACGCCGGGCCACAACGCGCGTGGTGCAAATCGACCCCGGCCCCACGCCGACTTTCACAGCGTCGACGCCGGCGTCGATGAGCGCCTGCGCGCCTTCTCGCGTCGCGACGTTTCCGCCGACGATCTCGACGCCGTCGAAGGCCGAATCCGATCAGAGCCTCCGAATCATGTCGAGGGCCAGCTTCGCCTCCCCGTTCGCCGAGTCGATGACGAGCGTCGACTCCTTCCTCGGCGAGGGCGCCTGCGCGCTCCCAAGAGTCGGAGAGGTAGCCGACCCCCGCCCCGACGAGCAGGCGGCCGTCCGCGTCCTTTGAAGCATTCGGATACTGCTGCGTTTTGACGAAGTCCTTGACCGTGATGAGGCCGGTCAGCCGCCCCTCGCCGTCGATGAGCGGAAGCTTTTCGATCTTGTGTTGGGCCAAAAGGCGCGCCGCCTCCTCCTGGGGCACGTCCTTCCGGCGGTCACGAGAGGCATCAGGGGTCATCGTCTCGCGAACGGTGCGCGTGGCAAACTCGCTTTCGGGGATGAAGCGCAGATCGCGGTTGGTGACGATCCCCAGGAGCTTGTCGTCCCCGTCGACGACGGGCAAGCCGGAGATGCGGTATTTCGCGCACAGCGCGTCAAGCTCGGCGATCGTCGCCTCGGGGCCGATCGTCGCCGGATCGTGGACCATGCCGGATTCGGAGCGCTTGACCTGGCGGACCTGCTCGGCCTGAGCCTCGACGGAAAGGTTGCGGTGGATGATTCCGATTCCGCCCTGGCGAGCCATGGCGATGGCCATTCGGGACTCGGTCACGGTGTCCATCGCGGCCGAAACCAGAGGCGTTTTGAGCGAAAGCTTGCGGGTCAGGCGGCTCGCAGTGTCCACCTCGGAGGGGATGACGTCGGTTTCACGCGGGAGCAAAAGGACGTCGTCATACGTCAAACCGACGAATTCAAAGGGATCGCGAGTGCTCATGGCGCAATCTTACGGTGTGAAAGGATGCGACGGCGCGCGTATTCGCGTGAGCGTGTCGACTGCTTCGCTTGAGCGTGCCGGCCTCCGCTGGACGGCTGCGCGCTTCCGCCGTCAAACGCCGCGCCCCGCGCCCACTGCGCGTACTTGTGTGGCCTTGACCGTGGCGACCGCTTCGTCGCCGGGGCGAGCGCCAGCTCGGCGAGCGCCGCCGGAGTGATCCTCGCATTGAAGGGCGCCCCGTTTGGAAAGCGAAGTCGGACGGTGACGAGGCCTCCAGCGGTGCTCACCCTTTCGACCGTCGCCGGAAGAGACGACCGCGCTGAGCCGATGACCTTCCCGGATGAGAGGGCGACCGCCTCCGGCGCGAACATGAACGTCACGGGCTGCCCTGCGGCGATCCCGGACGCTTCTGCGGCCGTGAGCTCTTGCCCTCCGCCGACGTCGATCGACGGAAGCCCGTCTCCGTCGGCCCTCAAGACTCCCGCGACGGCGTTGAGCCCGGCGAGGCTCGCTCCAAAAGCGCTGACCGGACGGGCGAGAACCTCGGCCGGCGAGCCGTCCTCGACGACCCTTCCGCGTTCCAGCACTATCATGCGCGTGCCCAGCTCGACGGCCTCGGCCACGTCGTGGGTCACGAGAACGGTTGTCGTCCCGTCTGATTTCAGCCGATCGACGAGTGTCGCCCCCACTCGCGAACTCGCTTCGACGTCGAGGGCGGCCGTCGGCTCGTCGAGAATGAGCAGGCGGGGCGAGAAGACAAGCGCCCGGGCGAGCGCGACGCGGGCCGCCTGGCCTCCCGAAAGTTGGCCGCCGCGGCGCCTGGCGAGCCGCTCGCAGCCGACCTTCCTCAGTTGCTCGCGTGCGAGCCGCCGCGCCTGGGTGCGCGGGAATCCGCGGCACAGGAGGGGGAAGGCGACATTCGCCAACACTGTCATGTGTTCGAATATCCGGGGATTCTGGCTGACCATCGCCACGTCGCGCCCCCGCGGCGGAATGAAAAGCCCCGGCGGCGTCCACGGTGAGGTCTCAATTTGCACCGTGCCGGAGTCTAGCGCGAGGAACCGGAAGGGACCTCGGCGAGCGTCGACTTTCCCGCCCCGTTGTGGCCCATGACCGCGAGGACCTCGCCCGCTCCGACGTCGATGGAAACATCCCATCCGCGTTCGACGACCCTCCCCTCCACTCGAAGGGGAACGGCCGTCTTCTCGACGGACTGCAAGGATTGCGGAGCGTCGACGACGGCGGGGTCGTCGCCTCCGTCGCCGAGGCCTTCCTCCTCGCGCACGCGCTCCTGCCTCTGGCGGGCATCTCGGTCGCGGCGACGACGAGGGCCGCAACGCCCACGAGGATGATGCCGAGGACCAGATCCGTCTTGTCCGCCGACTCGCGCGCCAGATAGACCTGTATCGGAAGCGTGCGCGTGATTCCCTGGAGCGATCCGGCGAAGGTCAGCGTGGCGCCGAACTCCCCGAGGCAGCGCGCCAGCGCGAGCGCCGCGCCGCGCGCCACACCCGGAACGACCATGGGAAGGGGTGACGCTCGCAAGCACGCGCGTAGGCCGGGCGCCCAGGCTCGCGGCCGTCTCCTCCAAGCCACGCGGGCGCGACCTGAGCGCCGCTTCGAGAGTGACGACCAGAAATGGAAGGGAGACGAACACTTGGGCCAGGACGACCGCCGCCGTCGTGAAGGCGACGGTCACGCCGAAAGCCTCCAGCTGTGAGCCGAGGACGCCTCTTCGTCCGAAGGCGGCGACCAAAAGCGATGCCTGCGACAACCGGAGGAAGGGCGAGCGGGAGCGCCACGAGCACTCGCAGAACGCCGACGCCTCGCCAGTCTCTCGAAAGAGCCACGGCCAAGGGAACGCCCAAGACCAGGTCGATCGCCAAGGCTGCGGCGCACGTCTTCAGGCTCAACGAGGGCGTCCGCCGCCTCGTCGCTCGAAAGCACCGCGGGAACTGGTCCCACGGCACCCTCGACCCCATGAAAACGGAGGAGAACCAGATACGCGGCGCTGGCCGACGCAAAAAGAACGAGCCACCAAGGCAAGGGTGAGACGTTCACGCGCCTCGCACGCCGCTTCGGGGTGCGAGGCGCCTACCGCCCACCGGCCCCGGCCTCGTTGAAGCCGTGCTTCTTCAGCGTCGCCTGCCCTTCCCGCGATGTCACATACTCGGCAAAAGCCTTGGCCTTGGCGGAATTCTTGAACTCCTTGACCGCTCCGACCGGGTAGTAGTTGACAACTGCGTCGGCGCCGGGAATCTCGATCGTTTCGACCTCTTTGCCGCCGGCGACGGCGTCCGTGCGATAGACGATGCCCGCGTCGGCCTCGCCCGATATCACTTTGCTGCGAACGTCCGTCACCTTCTGCTCTTCGAAACGGGTTTGAGCTTCACGCCGAGCTTCTTGACGAGCTCGGCCGTCGCGATTCCGCACGGCACCGTCTTGCCGCCCGCGGACGCCTTGGGCGTGCAAATGACGAGCATGCCTTGTCCAGGGACGAATTGAGGCCCGTGACCTTCGCGGGGTTTCCCTTGGGCGTGATGAGGGACGAGGGTGTTCGAGCGAAGACCTTCGTGTCTGCGACCTTGCCGCCGGACTTGAGCGCGTCCATCGTCGTCGTGTTGGCCGTGGCGACGACGTCGGCCGGGGCGCCGGAGTTGATTTGTTCGACGAGGTCCTGAGAGCCTGCGAAGTTGAAGACGAGGTCGACGTCGGGATGCGCCGATTCGAACTTCTTCTCCATATCCCCGAAGGGCTCCTTGAGGGAGGCCGCAGCGAACACGTTGACCTTGGCCGCCTTTCCCGATGCGCCGCCGGACGGGGAGCCAGTCGAGTTCGAAGCGGCGTCGCCGCCGCAGGCTGACAAGAGGAGCAGTGCCGCGCCGAAGCCCGCCGCAATGCGTCGATGCATGTTGTTCTCCGTTCCAATCGGTGTGGTCTCGGATGCTTTTCAATCCGACTGCGAATCTATTGCGTAGACTACACACTGTTTTGTTTGGTTTTTCCCAATCAAAATAAAAAGCGCTTGAAAGCTGCGAAAAAGCAGCCAAACTAATCGGCGACGCAGCCGAACTGGCAGGCAGGGGCGAGCGGCCTTCGCGCGCGAAGGCCTGTTTTCTGAAAGCCCTATGATGGCCGCAGACTCACGGTCGCCAAACAGCCGCCGAGCCGAGGAGGTTTCATGTCCCCCAGGTGGAGTCCCGACAGCGTCCGTTCGACCGTCGTCGTCGTGAGCGACCGCGTCCTTTCAGGCGAGAAAGAGGACAAAGCCGGGCCTGGCTGCGTCCGGCGCCTCGCGGGCCTCGGCATGCCCGAGCCTCGGCTGCGCGTCGTCGCGGAAAGCCGGTCCGACATTGAGAGGAGATAGCGGAGGCCTTGCGACGCGGCGACCGCTTCGTCCTCATCCTCGGGGGATCCGGGTTTCGCGAGGGAAATGACGCGCCGGAGGCCGCGCGCGCCTTCATCGACGTCGAGATCCCCGGAATCGCCGAGCAGATTCGCGCCCACGGGCTGGCCAAGACGCCTCTCGCCTCACTGTCCCGCGAAGTGGTCGGAGTCAGCGCCCGCAACCGGACGGGCGCCCTCATCGTCGTCTCCCGGCTCCTCCGGCGGAGCGCAGGACACCCTCGACGTCGTCGAGACCTCTTGTGCCCCATATCCTGGCCCAGCTGGACGAAGCCCTGACCCCAGAAGCGCTCCGAGCCTCGGAGCGCGACGCGAAGCGAACCGGCAGGCCTATGGCTCGAGCGGCGCAACGCCCGATTCGGCCGAGCCAAGGGCTTTTGACCACCAGGACAAGTCCTCCGGCGTATCGACGTCGCGGCATTCGTCGGCCGAGGCCGGAACTTCGGCGAGGTCCAAGCCGCCCAGCGTCCGCCGCACGCCTTTGTTCCGAGGCCGTCCGGCCTCCTGGATCGCGGCCCGCAAGGCTTCGATCCGATAGATCGCCTGAAGACACTGGCGAAAGGGAGGGTCCCCACCGAAGACGACGGCGCCGTCGCGTCCTCGGGCGGCCGCAGCCAGCCTCGGCGCCAAGGCCCCCGCCTGCGGCGTGTCGACGGCGAAGACGAAAACCATGTCGCGCGCCCCGGCCGACGGCTCCCCGCGGACCCGGCTGCGAACGCGGCCGGGACCCAGTGCGACTGGCGGCGAGCCGACCGAGGCCCGACAGAATCCGCCGACGCGCCAAGCGCCTTGAGCCCCGCGTCGATCCCGGCGAGCGGCCCCCCGGCGGGGGGATCCTCCAAAGTCCTGAGCACTCCGGGCGGAACATCGACCGAGTCGGGCGCCACCGCGACGATCCGCCCGGCTACGAACGGGCGGACGCCGGCCACGACGCGCTCAAGCAGTCGGCGGCCACCGATCGAGACGTCGGCTTTAGACGCGCCGCCGAGGCGCCTTCCCTCGCCGCCGGCGAGGACGATGCAATGGGTGGCGGGCATGCGACGATCATGCACTCCCGACGTCGGCTTGGCAATCGGCTCTCGATTTACGTAAGACTTTTTCGCGTGTATTTCCATTCCGGGGCTCGAAACGTCGGTTCGCAACTCCGCAAAACGGCGAGTTTTCAACAAAGCATCGAGAACCGGATCCGCAGGGGCCCGACGCTTCGAAGGTCGCGCCGCCACCTCGGGTCAGCGGACTTGGTACGCTTTACTCATATTCATCGGATTTTCCCATCTTTAAAATCTTCCATGACGGACGACCGCGAGGAGCACTATGAAATCCGCCGTTCTCACCGACTGGAATCCAGAGGATTCGCAGTCCTGGGACTCGAAGATCGCCTGGCGTACCCTCGCGATCACCACATACTCGATGATCATGGCGTTCTGCGTATGGTTCCTCGTGAGCGCCATCGCCCCGAAGCTCAACGACATCGGCTTCCATCTGTCAAAAGAACAGCTCTACTGGCTGACGTCGATGCCAGGGGCTTTCCTGCGGACTCATCCGTCTGGCATACATGTTCCTCCCGCCACTGGTGGGCACGCGCAAGCTCGTCGGCTACAGCTCGCTGCTCTACGCCATTCCAATGCTCGGCTGGTTCGTGGCCGTGCAGAATCCGAACACGAGCTACGGGGTGCTGCTCGGCCTGGCTTTCGCCTGCGGAATCGGCGGCGGCTCCTTCTCGGGTACATGCCCTCCACAGGTTATTTCTTCCCCAAGCGCCTGCAAGGAACGGCCCTCGGCATCCAGGCGGGCATCGGCAATTTGGGCATGTCCATCATCCAGCTCGTCGGCCCGCTCCTGATGGGCTTCGGTCTGTTCGGAATGACGTGGGTTGCCCCGCAAGCCGGTGCGAGCGGCCCCATCCACGTGCACAACGCGGCGATCTTCTTCGTTCCCTGGACCATCGTGGCGGCGATCCTCGCCTTCACGCTTCTCAAAAGACGTTCCGGTCAAGGCGAACATCCGCCAGCAGCTCGACATCTTCTCCAACTCCAACACCTGGGTCGCGACCGCCATGTACGTCATGACTTTCGGAATCTTCTCCGGGTTCGCCGCGCAGTTCGCGCTCATCATCAACCAGCACTACGGCAAGGACAGCGCGTTTGCCGGCATGGAAGGCCTTCCCGCGGGCGCGGGCTACGCCTTCCTCGGCCCCCTCATCGGATCCCTCGTGAGATTCGCCTGGGGCCCGCTGTGCGACAAATTCGGCGGTGCGATCTGGACCTTCGTCTCGGCGGTGGGCATGGCCGTCACCCTCGGCTGGGCGGCGCTCTTCCTGGAACCGAAAGACCTCGGCCAGTTCCCCGTCTTCCTGACGGCGATGCTTCTCATGTTCTTCTTCTCCGGCATCGGCAACGCCGGAACCTTCAAACAGATGCCGATGATCATGCCCAAACGCCAGGCGGGCGGGGCAATCGGCTTCACCGCGGCGGTGGCCAGCCTCGGCCCCTTCATCGTCGGCGTCGCGCTCTCGTCCATGTCCGCAAGCCTGTGGTTCTGGCTGTGCGCCGCGTACTGCTTGGCGTGCGCCGCACTCTGCTGGGTCCGCTACGCCCGCCCGGGCGCGCCTTTCCCCGGCTGATCGGAGATTTCCATGACATCTAAAGAGACACTTGGCTCCCCCCTCCTGAAGATGGGCTCGTGGCTTAGGCGAGGCCAGGCGAGCGGCGACGCCCGCCAGCTCTTCCTCGAGGGCGGACGCCAGGCGGATTCCTTCTACCGCCAGCGCTGGAGCTACGACAAGGTGGTTCGTTCGACGCACGGCGTCAACTGCACGGGCTCGTGCTCGTGGAAGATCTACGTCAAGGACGGGATCATCACCTGGGAGTCCCAGCAGACCGACTACCCGACCACCGGCCCCGACATGCCCGAGTACGAGCCGCGCGGGTGCCCCCGCGGCGCCGCATTCTCCTGGTACGAGTACTCGCCCACGCGCATCAAGTATCCCTACGTCCGCGGGGTGCTGCTGGACATGTACCGCGAGGCCAAAGACCGCCTGGGCGACCCTGTTCTGGCATGGGGCGAGGTCGTCGGCGACGCCGTCAAGGCCAAAGCGTACAAATCCGCCCGCGGAACGGGCGGAATGGTGCGCACGACGTGGGAAGAGGCTATGGAGATCGTCGCCGCCTCGTACGTCCACACGATCAAAGAATTCGGTCCGGACCGCATCGCCGGCTTTTCGGTCATCCCCGCGATGTCGATGATCTCCTATGCGGCGGGCTCGCGATTCCACGAGCTCATCGGCGCGACCATGCTCTCCTTCTACGACTGGTACGCGGACCTTCCCCCGGCGAGCCCGCAGATGTTCGGCGATCAGACGGACGTCCCCGAATCCGGCGACTGGTTCAACTCGCAGTACCTCATCATGTGGGGTCGAACGTCCCGCTAACGCGCACGCCCGACGCCCATTTCATGGCCGAGGCCCGCTACCACGGACAAAAAAAGTGGTGGTGGTCTCCCCGATTTCGCCGACAACACGAAGTTCGCCGACGACTGGCTGAGAGTTCAGCCCGGAACCGACGCGGCGCTGGCCATCGCCATGGGGCACGTCATTCTCAAAGAGTTTTTCCTGGCCCGGCGCGAGCAGTACTTCATCGACTACATGAAGCGCTACTCCGACAGCCCGTTCCTCATCCAGCTCGACCACGCGACCGATGCGAGCCCTCGCACATGAAAACCTATGTTCCGGGCAAGTTCTACACCGCGAATCTCGCGCCCGCCGGAGCCACCGCGCGCACCGAGCATAACGACTTCCGCCCGCTCGTCATGGAGGCCGACGGCGCCCTCAAAGATCCGGGCGGCACGCTGGCCGACCATTTCGGCGAAGAGGCGCCGGTCATTGGAATCTCAAACTCGACGGCGTCGAGCCCGTGATGTCGGTCGTGGACACCGACGCCTGGGAGCCCGCCCTCGTCGCGTTGCCGCGATTCGACCTTCCGGCCGAAGAGGGCCGGGGGTTCGATCGGAGCCGGCGTCATGTACCGCGGAGTGCCCGCCCGCAGAGTCGGCGGCCGCCTGGTCACGACCGTCTTCGACCTTCTGCTCGCGCAGTACGGCGTGGGGCGCGAGGGGCTGCCGGGCCAGTGGCCTTCCGGCTACGGCGATTCGACCGCCCCCGGCACTCCTGCCTGGCAGGAGGAGCTCACGGGCGTGCCCGCCGGCGCAGCCATCAAGATCGGCCGAATTCGCCGTCAACGCACTCGAATCCGGCGGGCGCTCGATGATCCTCATGGGCGCGGGACGAATCACTACTTCCATTCCGACACGATCTACCGCACATTCCTCGCGCTGACGACGATGTGCGGAACCCAGGGCGTCAACGGCGGCGGGTGGGCGCACTACGTCGGCCAGGAGAAGGTCCGCCCCATCACCGGATGGGCGAGCTACGCCTTCGCCCTGGACTGGCAGCGCCCCGCGCGGCAGATGATCTCCACCGGGTGGTACTACGTTTCCACCAGTCGGTGGCGTTACGACGGCGCGCAGGTCAAGCTCATGGCGAGCCCGACCGCCGCCGGCGCGCTCAACGGCAAAACCACGGCCGACTGCCTGGTCGAGTCCGCCCAGCGCGGCTGGATGCCTAGCTATCCGACGTTCAACAAGTCCCCGCTCGTTCTGGGCCGGGAAGCGAAAGAGGCCGGGCTGGCCCCCGGAGAGTACGTTTCGCGCGAACTGCGCGAAGGCAGGCTTCGCTTCGCCGTGGAGGACCCCGACGCCGCCGAGAACGTGCCGCGCATCCTCGCCAATTGGCGCACCAACCTGCTGGGTTCGTCCGCCAAGGGAACCGAGTTCTTCCTTCGCCACCTCATCGGCGCCAACAACGACGTCAATGCCGTGGAACTCGAAGAAGATCGGCGTCCGGCCTCGATGACGTGGAGGGAGCCCGTCAACGGCAAGCTCGACCTCATGTGGACGGCCGACTTCCGCAACACGTCGACCACGTTGCACTCCGACGTCGTCCTTCCGGCCGCGACCTGGTACGAAAAGCACGACCTGTCGTCGACGGACATGCACCCGTTCATGCACTCGTTCAACGCGGCGGTCGACCCGCCGTGGGAGGCCCGCACCGATTTCGAGACGTTCCAGACCCTCGCCTACCTCGTCTCCGGGATGGCTTCCAGGCATCTGGGAACGCAGATCGACGCGCTGGCGGCGCCGCTCAGCCACGACACCCCGGACGAATTCGCCAATCCCGCCGGGGCGGTCCCGCACGACAACCCGTGGGTCCCCGGCGTGACAATGCCGAAGATCGTCGGCATAGAACGCGATTACACGCAGATTGGCCATAAGTTCGACACCCTCGGCCCGCTCGTCGAGAAGGCGGGCATGCCGATCAAGGGGCTTCTGCTCACTCCAGACGAAGAGGTCGACTACCTCGGCAGACTGAACGGAACGGCTCCGCAAGACTACGGGCCCGGGGCCGGGCGCCCGCTCGTCGACGCCGACGTCAAGGCCGCCGACGCCGTTTTGCGCCTGTCCGGGCACGACCAACGGGCGGCTGGCCTACCAGGATTCAAACGCCTGGAGGCTCGAACGGGAACCGAGATGGCGGACTTGGCTCTCGGCGACGAGGAACGCAGAATCAGCTTCGACGACACCCGGATCCAGCCGCGAAGCGTCATCACCTCGCCCGAGTGGTCGGGCTCCGAGCACGGCGGGCGCAGGTACAGCGCCTTCGTCCAGAACGTTGAACGGAACAAGCCCTGGCACACGCTGACCGGACGCCCGCAGTTCTACATCGACCACGATTGGATGCAGGAGCTCGGCGAGACGCTGCCGATCTTCCGCCCTCCTCTGGACCTCCACCATTTGTACGGAGACGTCAAACTCGGCGCCACGGGGAGTCTCGCCGGAGGGAACGGCCGAAGTCGCGGTGCGCTACCTCACCCCTCACAACAAATGGGCGATCCACTCCCAATACTTCGACAATCCGCATATGTTGACGTTGAGGGCGCGGAGGCCAGGCCATCTGGATGAGCCCCAGGACGCCGAGAAGATCGGCGTCAAGGACAACGAATGGGTCGAGGCCTACAACCGAAACGGCATCGTTTCGGCCAGGGCGGTCGTCTCCCACCGCATGCCCGAGGGCACCGTGTTCATGCACCACGCCCAGGAGCGAACGATGAACACCCCGCTCAACGAACGCTCGGGCAGGCGAGGCGGAACCCACAATTCGCTGACGCGCATCCTTCTCAAGCCGACCCATCTCATCGGCGGGTACGCCCAGCTCTCCTTCGCATTCAACTACTACGGGCCCACGGGCAATCAGCGCGACGAGGTCACGATGATCCGCCGCCGCAGCCAGGAGGTGCAGTTCTGATGAAGGTCATGGCGCAAATCGCAATGGTCGCGAACCTCGACAAGTGCATCGGGTGCCACACTTGCTCGGTGACCTGCAAGCAGGCGTGGACGAACCGCGAGGGCACGAGTACATGTGGTTCAACAACGTCGAGACGCGGCCCGGCGTGGGCTATCCGCGCACCTGGCAGGGACCAGGAAAGCTTGGAAGGGCGGCTGGCGCAGGACGAAGTCGGGCAGCTCCAGCTGCGCCAAGGCGGGCGTCTGGCCAGCCTTGCGAAGATCTTCTCGAATCCGACGCTGCCCGGCATGGACGACTACTACGAGCCGTGGACGTACGAGTACGACAAGCTGCTCTCCGCCCCCGCAGGGCTCGGCGAACATCCCGTGGCCCGAGCCAAATCGCGCATCACCGGCGAGAACATCGACACCATCGAGTGGGGTCCGAACTGGGACGACGATCTGGGCGGCTCCATGGAGACGTTGGACTCGGATCCGACGCTCAAGCAGATGAACCTCTCGGTCGCCAAGAACATCGAAGACTCCTTCATGTTCTACCTGCCGCGCATCTGCGAACACTGCCTCAACCCGGCATGCGTCTCGGCCTGCCCTCGGGCGCGATGTACAAGAGGACGGAGGACGGCATCGTCCTGGTCGATCAAGACGCCTGCCGCGGGTGGCGCATGTGCGTCTCGGCCTGCCCCTACAAGAAGGTCTACTTCAATCACAACTCCGGCAAAGCCGAAAAGTGCACGCTGTGCTATCCGCGCTTGAGGCGGGCCCAGCCGACGGTGTGCTCGGAAACCTGCGTGGGCCGCCTGCGCTATCTGGGGTCATCCTCTGTGACGCGGACCGCGTGACATGGGCCGCCGCGCAGGAAGACGAACGGAACCTTTTCCCGGCGCAGAAGGAGATCCTGCTCGACCCCCGCGACCCCGAGGTGGTCGCGCAGGCGCACATGAACGGCGTGCCGCATTCGTGGATCACCGCCGCCCAGGAATCGCCCATTTGGGACCTCATCTCCACCTACGGCGTGGCGCTTCCCCTCCATCCCGAGTTCCGCACGCTTCCCATGGTCTGGTATGTTCCGCCGCTCAGCCCCGTCGTCGACGCCGTCACCGCCTCGGGCAACGACGGCGAAGACCACAGGGTGCTGCTGTCGGCGATCTCGCAAATGCGCATTCCCATGGAGTATCTGGCCGGGCTCTTCACCGCGGGCGACACCGCCCCCGTCGAGCTCTCGCTCAGGCGTCTGGCGGCTATGCGCTCCTACATGCGCGACGTGTTCATGGGGCCGCGAAGGCAACGAGAGCATCGCCGCATCGGTGGGAATGGACGGGGCGACCATCCAAAAAGATGTACAGGCTTCTGGCCATCGCCAAGTACGACGAAAGGTATGTCATACCCACGGCCAGCCCGGAGCTTCCCCGCGGGATTTCGGAGCTCGAAGGCTGCCCGGTCTCCTACGACGTCGAAGCGTTCCATGGGGTCGGCCCGGGTATGAACCCCACCCGTTCGGACGGACGCCGCATGCTCCCCTCGAGGTTCTCCGATGAGCACATTCGTGGGAATCCCCAGGATTCCGAGCAAACGCCGCATACGGGTCGACGCCGACCAGGCCCGGATCATACGCATGGCGTGCTCGCTGCTGCTCGACTACCCTGACGAAGCCCTCGAAAGCGAGATCGCCGCGGTCAGGGCGGAGCTGCACGCTCTGCCGCACGAGGTGGCCGAAGAGCTGGAGGCCTTCTGCACGCAGGCCTTAGCGGACCGGGCTGCGGGACCTTCAAGTCCTCTACGTCGAGACCTTCGACCAGCGTCGGCGCTGCGCTTTGTCGTTGACCTACTATTCGCAGGGCGACACACGAGGGCGCGGCCAAGCGATCCTCGCTTTCAAGGAGGTCATGGCCCGCGCGGGCTTCGAGCCGGCTCGCGAAGAGCTTCCCGACCACCTGCCCGTGGTTTTGGAGTTCTGCGCCCTCGACGAATCCGGCGTCGGCGAGGACCTGCTGAGGGGCGAATCAGGAGGGAATCGAGGTGCTCCGCACGGCTCTGCGCAGTGCCGATTCGCCTACGCCCATCTTCTCAACGCACTCGTCCTGACGCTTCCGGAACCCAGCCCGGAAGCGATCGAAGGCTATCGAAAGCTCATCAGCCAGGGGCCGCCCACCGAACTCGTGGGCATAGGCGATCTGACCGCCACCCCTTTCCCGACGTCGCAGGAAAGGCTGCAACCATGACCGTTCTCGACACCCTCCTATGGGTCGCACTTCCATACGTGTCGTTCGTCCTGCTCGTGGCGGGCCTTCTCTGGCGCTACCGCAGCGACCAATATGGATGGACGAGCCGTTCCTCGGAATGGAACGAGAAGGCCATCTTGCGGTGGTCCTCCCCCCTCTTTCACATCGGCATCCTGTGCGTTGCCGGAGGGCACGTCGGTCGGCAGCCGTACCCGCCTCATGGACCGAGACCTTCGGCGTCTCGCAGCACATGTACCATCTTGGCGCCACCGTGCTCGGTTCCATCGCCGCCCTCACTGACGATCGTTGGATTGGTGGGGCTGATCTATCGACGCTTCGTCGTGAAGTCCGTACGGTTGGCCACGACCCGCAACGACATCGTCACCTACGTCCTTCTGACGATTCCCATCGTCTTGGGGACGGTTGCCACGGTCAGCTCGCAGATCTTCGGCGGGCATGAGGGATACAACTACCGCGAGACGATCAGCCCGTGGTTCCGCTCGATCTTCACGTTCAGTCCGAAGCCCGAACTCATGCTCGACGTCCCCATGACCTTCAAGCTGCACATCGTGGCGGGCCTTCTGCTCTTTTGCATCTGGCCTTTCACGCGCCTCGTCCATGTCGTCTCGGCCCCGGTGGGCTACCTGACCCGGCCCCAGGTGGTTTATCGTTCGCGCGACCGCGCCAAGCCTGTGTCCCGTCCGCGCGGCTGGTGAATTCGCACGCAGCCCCGAGGCGCGATCTACCGTGCGTCGTAGGCGCGGCCGGTCGGCGACGGCGCGCGTAGAATGCCGGTCAAAGGGCGAAACGCAATCTGCAAAGGGAGGGTCCGTGAGCGCCGAGCGCCATCGATTCGGCGATCTGCTGTCTGCGATCGCCCGGTTGACCCCTGCGCAGCACTCGCTTCTGACCGCCGTCTCACGCCACAACGTTCCGGTGACCGTCACCCAGCTGGCCAAGGAAAGCGGCCTGCACTCCTCGTCCGTTCGGGAGACCATCGAGGCCCTCTACAATTCGGGGTTGGTCACCCGCGAACAGCTGCCGGTTTCCGGGCGCGGCAGGCCCGCTCTCGGATACCTCACTCGCGCCCGCAAACGCCGCCTTCGCCGGCCAGCTCCTCGAACAAAGCGTCTCGGCCATGCTCGCCTGGCTCCGCGTCAACGCCTCCAATCCGGTCGAGGCGGCCTACGACATCGGCGCGAGGTGGGGAGAACAGGCTGTGTCCGACAACGAGTCAGCCAAGCTCCTGGACGGCCCGAAAGCCTCCGGCCGCTCAGACTTCCCCTCGCAAGCCACGCCGACTGCATCCGCCGTTTTCTTACGAATATGGGCTTTGCGGCAACCTCGCATCCGACTTCGCCGTCGTGCCTCGTCCTCAACGCCTGCCCTTACACCGACCCCGCCTTTCCGGATCCCCTGGCCCTCGAATTGCGCCGCGGCGCCGTTGAGCGCATCGTCCAGGCCGCCTGCGGCGCGGACGTCGACGTCGACTTTCGCCGCCGACCCGGACAACCCGGTCGTCGCAAAAGGTGACGCTGTGCGAGCAGGAGGGCCGGCGGGACGGCGGACGGCGGGCGGCTGACCGTGCGTTTCTACGGAGGCGCCGCCGAAGCGGTCCAGACCGACAGCATGACGTTCCCGCGCTCCTCGGCGCCCGAGACCCTCCGTGCGCTCATAGACGAGCTTGTCGGCGAGTTCCCTGATTTCGCACGGGTTGCCGATATTTCCTCGTTTCTCGTCGACGAACGCGAGTCGGGAACGGACACGCCTCTTCGCGACGGCGCCGTCGTCGAGGTGCTGCCGCCCTTCGCGGGAGGGTGAGATGCTCGACGTCGTTCACACCGGGCTGACGGCCCAGCGGCTGGACGCCGCCGCAATTTGCAAGGATGCGCACGACCCGCGTTGCGGCGCCGTGGCGATGTTCCAGGGAACCGTCCGCGACCATTCGGGCGGCGCGACCGTGGCCGCGCTCGAGTACACGGCGCACCCCTCGGCCGCGCGCATTCTGCGGTCGATCGCGGAAGGCCTGACTCTGCGCCAAGGCGTTCACCGCGTCGAGGCCTGGCATCGAACAGGGGCTGCTGGACGTCGGCGACCTCGTCATGGTGGTCGCGGTGGCCGCCGAGCACCGGTCCCAGGCCTTTGCCGCAGCCGAGGCCCTGGTGGACGAAGTCAAGGCTCGCCTGCCGGTGTGGAAGAAGCAGATCATGGTCGACGGCAGCCACAGATGGTCGGGATTGGAGTCCGCGTGAGATTCAGCGTTTCAGAGCATCGGGCATTCCTCGAGGGGCTCGTCGAGCCGTTGGAGCCGCTCGAATGCGCCATCGACGCCCTGCCCTACGGAACCGGCCGGGAGGGTGCGCCGCCGCTCGCGGACGCCCAGCCCGGCGCCGTCTGGCCGGGCCGTTCGGCTCCGCCCGTCGCGGCAGGGCTCGGCCGAGCTCGTGCTGGCGCGGGAAGTGTTCGCACGCCTAAGCGTTCCCCGTTCACGAACTCCGCGATGGACGGCTTCGCCGTACGCCACGCCGACGTCGCCCGCATTCCGGCACGCTGCCCGTCTGCGGAGACGCCGCAGCCGGGGACACGCGCAAACGCACGCTCGAGGCCGGGGACGGCGGTTCGGATCATGACGGGGGCGGCGATGCCCGACGGCGCGGACACCGTCGTCAAGGTGGAAGACACGGATCATGCGCCCGGCGTGAGCGAGGCGCCCCCGACGGTGACGATCCGAGCGGCCCAGGCTCCGGGCGCCAATGTGCGCTTCAAGGGCGAAGACCTCGATGCGGGCGCGCCCGTCCTTCCCGCGGGCGTCGTGCTCTCCCCCGCCGCGGTTTCGGCGGCGGCGTCGGCGGGCTGCGGGACGCTCTTCGTCCGGCCCGTCCGCGGATCGGAATTCTCACCACGGGTAGCGAACTCGTCGCCCCGGGCGAGAACTGGCCGAGGCCGCATCCCCGACTCGAACGGGGTCCTTCTGGCCGGGCTCGCGGCGCAGGCGGGGGGCGACGTCGTCGCCAGATGGCGCAGCGCGGACGACCCCGAGGCTATGCTCGCGATTCTGGCGTCCGCGCCGGAGATCGATCTGCTCGTCACCGCGGGGGCATATCCGCGGGGGCGTACGAGACGAGTGCGGCAGGCCCTTTCCGGCCCCACGATGCGCTTCCACCACGTCGCCCAGCAGCCCGGGGGCCTCAGGGGCGCTGGGACCGCCCGCGTCGGCGGACGGTCTGTGCCCGCGGCGTGCCTGCCCGGCAACCCGGTGTCGGTCTACGTCAGCTTCCACGTGTACGTCGCCAGGCATGATCCGGGTGCTTGCGGGGCGCTCCAGCACCGTCGAGCCGATGGTCGGGGAGGCGGTTGCGGGCGCCGAATGAGGCCTCGCCTCGCGGGAAAGTCAGTTCATCCCCTGCGTTTGGACGGCGGGCGCGTTCCCCATTCACGAACTCGGCTCGCGCTCGCACCTTGTCGCCTCGCTTCCCTCGGCGGACGGGCTCGGCGTCGTGCCGGCCGACGTCGAACGCGTGCGGCCCGGCGACGCGCTGGGATTCATTCCAACCGAAGGAGGCGCCAATGGCTGAGCGCGAAGAAACCTCTCCCGGCGGCCTTGCCCATCTGCGCTCAGACGGCGCCGCGCACATGGTGGACGTGACGGCGAAAGAGCCGACGGTTCGCGAGGCGACGGCCGTGGCCCGCGTCGAGTGCTCCGACGCCGTCATGGAGCGGCTGAGAGAGGGCTCCGTGCCGAAGGGAGACGTGTTCGCGGTGGCAAGAGTCGCCGGGATCAAGCCGCCAGAAAACGCCCGCGCTGCTTCCCTCGCCCACGTCATAGGCCTCCCACGGCTGCGAAGTAGACGTGGAACTGGCCGACGGCGGCGTGGCGATTCGCGCGACGGCGCGAACGGCCGACAGGACGGGCGTCGAGATGGAGGCGCTGACTGCCGTGACGGTCGCGGCGCTCGCCGTCGTCGATATGGTCAAGGGTATCGACCGCTCGGCCGTGGTGGCGGAAGCGAAGATCGTCGCCAAATCCGGCGGGCGGTCGGGAAGCTGGGTCCGGCCGGAGGCTGAGCCCTCCCGGAAAGTCGGGACCGCAGGGGGCTGAGGCTGAGGAAACAAGGCCCGCCGGAGTCTGAGGCCGGGGAACACGAGTCCGGGGGCGGCCTCCGGCGACCGAACACGCTCGCAAACGCGACAAGCCTTCTTGCGACCGGGGCAAAGCATCCTTGCGACCGGGACAAAGCGTCTCTTGCGAGCGCAACGAAGCGTCCTTGCGACCGGGGCAAAGCATCCTTGCGAGCGCGACAAAGCGTCTTTGGGACATGACGAAGGGGCAGCGCCCCAGACAGAGCGCCGCCCTTCGATTCGATTGCGCGTCGACCCTGGGCCGACCGCCTCTCGATTACTTCTCGACGACCGCGAGCACGTCGCGCGAGGACAGGATGATGTACTCGTCCGCTCCGTACTTGATCTCGGTCCCGCCGTACTTGGAGTAAATGACGACGTCGCCTACCTTGACGTCGACGGGCACGCGGTTGCCCTGATCGTCGACGCGGCCCGGCCCGACGGCCAGGACCTTGCCCTCTTGCGGCTTTTCCTTCGCCGTGTCCGGAAGGACGAGGCCGGAAGCCGTCGTGGTTTCTGCTTCGAGCTGCTGGATCACGATGCGATCCTCAAGCGGCTTGAGTGGAGACCGACACTGCGGATCCCCTTCTATATACTCGTGCTTTGGTTGAGAAAGCCTGGACGCGGGACCCGCCGTCGCGGGGGCCGGGCCCGAACCGGGCACGCGCAGCTTTCGCTGCGCCTGATGAAAGATTAGCACTCGCATGCGATGAGTGCCAGCTTTTCGCCGTAGGCGCAGCGCCGCGTGCGAGACTTGATTCGTGGACGCTATTCCCTCCCCGCCTCGAGACGCCGATTCTCCCCGTTCCGACGCCGATTCTCCCCGAAACGCGAGAGCATCCTGCAATCTCGCCGTCGCCCGCTGGCTCCTCGGCGACGCCGGACGGGCCGTTCTCGCCGCGCTTCCCCGTACCGTTCAGACGACGTCTTCGCCCTCACTGCGCGGCTGAGGCGCGAGGGGCTGGACGCCGACCAAGCGGCGGCCGCGCTCACGCTGTCTCGCCTGCGAGCGCGGGCCGCGGCCAAGTTCGGGAAGCGCGCGGGCGCGATGTTTTTCACCGCAGACGGATACGAGCAGGCGACCAGGTTGAGCGTCGGCGCCCTGCACGCGGCGCGCTTCGTCGAGGCGGGAGCGAGGAGGGTCGTCGACTTCGGCTGCGGCATCGGCGCCGACTCGCTCGCGTTCACGCTCGCGGGCCTCGACGTTGCGGCGATTGAGTCGGACCCCGTGGCGGCCCTGTACGCGGCTGCGAATGCGCCGGAGGCGAAGGTGACATGCGCGGATGGCCTCGCTGCCGAGCTTCCCGAGGCCGACGCGATATGGCTCGACCCGGCCAGGAGGGCCGAGGACGGCCGCAGGATCTCCTCTCCCGAACGCTGGACTCCGCCGTTCTCGCGGGCTCTGAGCCTTGCGAGGGGTTTCCCGCTGGCGGGGATCAAAGTTGCGCAGGGGATCGCCTACCACGCTTTGCCGCCGAGGGCGTTCGTCGAGTGGATCAGCGAGCGGGCCAGTGCTCGAAAGCCGTCGTATGGCTCGGAATGGGAACGGGGCGCGCTGCGACGGTCGACGGCGAGCGGCTCGACTCCGGCGCGAAGACCGCCGACGAGCCGGCGGTCTTCGTCGCCCCGCGCGCCCTCGGCCCCCTGCTGTTCGAGCCCGACCCGGCCATCGTCCGATCGGGCGGCATCGCGCGTCTGTGCGAGGAGCACGGCCTCGCCCCGGTCTCGGAGGGCATCGCCTACCTCTCGGGCGAGGCTGCGCCGCCGCACTGCGCGGCCTTTCGAGGTCTTGGACGTCGTCGCTCCGGAGCCAAGCGGATCAAGCGTTCCCTGGCCGCGCACGGGATCGGGCGGGCGGAGGTCAAGAAACGCGGAACGGAGGTCGACGTCGCGGCGATGGCGAAGAGGCTCTCGGGCAACGGCGGCGACGCCGGCGTCGTCCTCTTCTCCCCCGTCCTTGGCCGCCATCGGGCGATCGTCGCGCGGCGGAGGCGCTGACCGCGGACAAAGCGCGGGCCGCGCCGAGAAGGCGCTAGCCGACTCAGAGAAGGCGCAGGCAGCCGCAAAACGGAGCACGGACGAAGCGAAGGCCGACCGCGGAAAAGGCCTCGTCGGGTCGGGGCGGACGGCCGTCACATTTTGATGCGGGTCCAGGTCCATTCCCGTATCGACGGCAATGTCCAGGGAGGAAGGCTCCACGCCGTTTCTGACGAGCTCCCACCCGAGCGAGGCGATCATCGCCCCATTGTCGGTGCAGTATCTGATGGGAGGGATCCTGACGGTCACGCCGGCCTTGGCGGCGCGCTCGGCAGCGAGTTCGCGCAGCCTGGAATTCGCGGAGAAGCCGCCGCCGATCACGAGGGTGTCACGAGTCGAAGGCCTCGCAGGCAGTGAGGGGCTTTGGCCGTCAGAACGTCGCAGACCGCCTCGGAGAAGCTCGCGGCGACGTCTTCCCTGTTCAGCTCCTCGCCTCGCTCGGCCAAGCCTTCGACGTAGCGGGCGACGGCGGTTTTCAGGCCCGAGAAGGAGAAGTCGTAGGGGTGGCGGGCCTTGTCCTTTGCCCTGCGAGAGCCCGCGGGGGAAGCGGATGGCGCAGCGGTCTCCCAGTCGCGCCAGCCGGTCGATGTGCGGGCCGCCGGGGTACGGCAAGCCGAGCAGGCGCCCGACCTTGTCGAAGGCCTCGCCGGCTGCGTCGTCGAGCGTCCCGCCGAGCTCTTCGACGTCGGTCGCAATGTTGCCTGCCCGAAGGATCGACGAGTGCCCGCCGGAAACCACGAGGCCGATGAAACGCTCGGGGAACGGACCGTCGACGAGGCTCGTCGACGCATGAGATGGCCGACGATGTGGTTGACGCCGTAGAGGGGCTTGCCCGCGGCGAGAGCCAGGGCCTTGGCTGCGGAAACGCCGACCGTCAGCGATCCGATCAGGCCCGGGCCCGCGGTGACGGCGATCGCGTCGACGTCGCCCAGCGCAACTCCCGCACGGTCGAGCGCCTCGTCCAGGGTGGGAACGAAGGTCTGAAGGTGCGCCCGCGAGGCGATTTCGGGAATGATGCCGCCGTAACGCGCGTATTCGTCCATCGACGTCGCGGTGACGTCGGCGAGAGCTCCCGTCGCGGACGACGGCGACTCCCGTCTCGTCGCAGGGAAGTCTCGATGCCCAGAACCGTAATGCTCACGTCCCACAAGTCTAGCCGACGGACGGGCGCGGGTTAATTCTTCGCCGCTTCGCGCCTGCGGACGACGGCGCGGTGCGCCCGCGGACGGGACGGGGCGCACCGCTCAGCTTGCGGGAGATTCGGTCTGGCCGTCCGAGGCGTCGGCTTCGCGGGTCCCGGCTTCGGCGCGGCCGGCTTCAGGGCAGTCCAATCACGCGATCGCCGAATCGGCTTTCCCCTTCGTCACGGACGTAAGCCTTGAGGCGCTGACGGGCCTGGGCGACGAGTTGCTCCGTCGTCGCCGAGTCTCCGAAGACCGAACGCGCCAGATCTTCGTACTTTTGGACGGCTTCGCGATGCGCCTGGCGAACGACGTCGAGGATGAGCTGCAGCGCCTCCGGGCGCCAGAGAAGGCTTTGGCCGTCACTTTCCACGTCGAGAGGCACGCCTCCCCGTCGACTTCGACGCTCACTTCGCCGCCCTCGCTGCGCGCAAACGCCGTCAAATCCTGCGCCTGCGCTGCGAAGGCCTCGGCACGCTGCATATTTCTCTGCGCCTCGGCGAGCTGCTCGTCCAACCGAGATTGAATGCCTTCTAGGCCGCTGGAAGACTCGGGAAGTTCCATAACACATTCCTTTCTGACGGAAAGCGCGGCCGACGGCCGCCCACGTGAAGGGGACGACGCCGCACCGCCGTTTCCACGCCCTCGATCGCGTGCGGCTGGGCGAACGAATCGTCCAAGGCGCGCAGCGAAGCGGGACGCAACGCCCCCATGCAGCATCCTAGTGCCTGAAAGCTCCTCGGTCTTCCTGGGGCTGCGCCCGCGGGCCCGACCTTCCGCTCCGGCTCGGCTTGCCTGTCCGCATCGTCTCCGCGCAGTGTTTCCAGGGCCCGCCTCGACCCCTGTCCGTCGCGACGACGTCAAACCTCAGACGGCCCACGCCCTCGGCCTTCCCAACGCCAACCTGACGTTAAAGCCTAAACTCCAGCCTAAGCGTTCAGCCCTGAAAACTCCAGCCTGAGCGTTGAAACCTCAAACTCCAGCCTGAGCGTTAAACCCTAAACTCCAGCCTAAGCGTTAAGCCCCTCTCAACCTCCAGCTTGAACATTCACCCCTCGGCGCCGTCTCGGCAGAAAAAAATCGGAGACATCGGCCCAGCCGCGTTTTCCCCGGAATGACGGGATTATCTCCGAAAGATGGCTACGTTGGAGTCCCTCCCCGGAATTTGGCTCTCATTTGCCCGTCAGATTGGGTACTGTGTAAACAAGTTCCTACCGACGAACCCACGCCGTTTATGAAACCCGGGCCACCATCCCTCCACGCGTCCCGCATCGCATCGGCGTAACAGCAAATCGAAACGAAGAACCGGCGACAAAGGAACGGAGAACGAATGTGAACGTGCCTTTCCTTCACATCTTCATCCTGCGCGACTCCCAAGGACCGCATCCGCTGATCAAGCTGCGGTCGACTGGCGCGATCCGTCATCCGTTCGCCGCACGAGGCGGACGCGTCCCCGGCGGCCGCAATGACGTTTACGAAGCCCCACAATTCGCACCACTGAAAGGAACCCATCATGACCAGCGATGACAACTCGCCAGCCCGACGTCGCAGAAGAGGGCAGGCGACCTCCTCCATGCAGCCTCGCTTCCCTTCGAACAGGGAAAACCACGACGCTTCGAAGTCTGAAGACCGCGTGTGCAAAGCCGGAAGTCCGCGTCTCGTCCCCGCGGAGCCCCAGCCCTCTCCGAGGCGGAGGTCTTCAAAGCATTCGCGAGCTGGAAGCTGCGCGAAAACCCGGACGCGTGGGTGGGCACGGTGGACGACTGGAACATCAACCCCTACGAAGACGCGTTCGTCATCTCCCCAAGCGGGCGCCGCAGGTCGAGACCGGCTTCACCTCATCAAGGGCGAGAAGGGCATTGGATTCGCCCCGTCCATCATGAGCGTCGAAACCGCCTACCGCGAGCTCGTCTCAGAGACGGATTCGCACCGGCGCTGCGAAAACTGACCGAGCGTCTCTTGACTTCAAGTGCGCTTCAACTCGTAAGCTCCCTTCCATGGAAAAGGATGCGCACAGGCCAAAGTCGCTCGAGAAACGGGCCTTTCGGCGTCGACCCTCAGGTACTACGAACGCGAGGGCCTCGTCGCGGTTGCGCGCGACAGGGGCCGGAAGGCGGCTTTACGACGCCCAAGACGTCTCCTGGATACGGTTCCTCCAACGTCTGCGCGCCACGAGCATGCCGATAGGGCTCATGCGCCGGTATGCGAAGCTGCGCAAAGCGGGGCCCTCGACGCTCCGCGAACGTCTGGATCTTCTTTGCGATTACGAAGCCGACGTCCGTTCCCGCATAGCCGAGCTTTCCACGCACGCGGACGCCTTGGACGCCAAAATCTCGCTTTATCGACAATGGATCGACGACGCCGAAGGCTCCGGGCAGACGCATATCCCGCATATCCATGGAAAGGAAAACGATGGACGAGAAGACCGACAAGAATCGGACCCCGGGCGATGAACGCTTCGCCGCGGGCATGCAAATGCTCAACCGGGTCGACGGCGAGGCCGGCGCACGCGTGCTCGACTCACTGCACGACGTCTGCCCCGAACTCGGGTACCATATCGTCGCCTGGGGATTCGGCGACGTCTACTCGCGCGAGGAGCTTCGCCCGAGGGACCGGCAGCTCGTCACGCTCGGCATGCTCACGGCCCTCGGGGGATGCGAGCCGCAGCTCGAGGTGCACGTCGGCGCCGCGCTCAACGTGGGCCTTTCGCCGAAGGAAATCGTCGAAGCCATTCTCCACGCATCCGTCTACTGCGGATTTCCCCGAACCCTGAACGCAATGTTTGCAGCCAAACGCGTCTTTTCTGAGCGGGGGCTCCTGCCGCTGAACGACTGAGGACTGCTGGGGGCTAGGACGCCATTCTGCTCGAAAGGAGCAGGAGACCCCGGCTGAGGCAGCGCCGGGCGGCGTGCAACGCAGACTGCTCACAGCACAGACTGAAAAGGGCGGGGCTCTGAAAGCCCGCCCGCTCGCCGCGGACAGGAGGATCCGGCCGCGTCCGTCTTCTCTACCTCTGGCGGGCCTTGTGCCCGCAGGGACTTGATGAGGTCGCGGTTGAGCAGGGAGATGAGCTCGAGGGGAATCTCCTTGGGGCACACGCTGGCGCATGCGCCGACGTTCGTGCAGCCGCCGAATCCCTCGTCGTCCTGCTGGGCCAGCATGTTGACCACCCTGTCGCGGCGCTCGGGCTGCCCCTGCGGGAGGAGGCCCAAGTGAACGACCTTCGCCGAGGTGAAGAGCATGGCCGAGCCGTTGGGGCAGGCCGCCACGCAGGCGCCGCAGCCGATGCAGGCGGCGGCCTCGAAGGAGCGGTCGGCGTTGCCCTTCGGGACGAGCTGCGAATGCGCCTCGGGGCGGCCCCGGTGTTGACGGAGATGTAGCCCCCGCCTGGACGATGCGATCGAAGGCCGAGCGATCCACGACAAGGTCCTTGATGACCGGGAAGCCCTTCGAACGCCAAGGCTCGAGGGTGATCGTGTCGCCGTCCGCAAACGTGCGCATGTGCAGTTGGCAGTCGTCGGTCCGCTTGGGCCCGTGCGGGTCGCCGTTGACGACGATGCCGCACTGTCCGCAGATTCCCTCGCGGCAGTCCGAATCGAAAGCGAGAGGCTCCTTGCCTTCGTCGAAAAGCTCTTCGTTGAGGACGTCGAGCATCTCCAGGAACGAGGCGTGCTCGTCCACGTTGTCAAGCGTGTGCGTCTCGAAGTGGCCCGAATCGGACGGGCCGTTCTGACGCCAGTACTCCAGGTTGATTCTCACTTGTAACTCCGCTGCTTCATGTGGACGAATTCGTAGTTGAGGTCTTCCTTGTGGAGGATCGGCGGGTTGCCGTCGCCGGTGAACTCCCAAGCCGCGACATAGGCGTACTTGTCGTCGTGGCGAAGGGCCTCCCCTTCCGGAGTCTGCGATTCGACCCGGAAATGGCCTCCACAGGATTCCTCGCGGTGGAGAGCGTCGATGCACATGAGCTCGCCGAGCTCGAGGAAATCGGCTACTCGTCCTGCCTTCTCGAGAGAGACGTTCAGCTCCTCGGGCTTGCCGGGAACCTTGACGTTCTTCCAGAAGTCTTCGCGCAGGGCTCGAATCTCGCGGATGGCTTGGCGCAGTCCGTCGGCTTCGCGAGCCATTCCGCACCTCTCCCACATGATCGATCCTAGCCTCTTGTGGTAGTAATCGACCGAATGCTTGCCGTTGAGCCCCATGAGCGTGGCGATGCGAAGCTTGACCGACTCGCGCGCCTCGACCACGGCAGGATCGTCGGGAGCGAGCGGCTCAAAGGGGCCGGAGGCAAGGTAGTCGTTCATCGTGTCGGGAAGGACGAAGTAACCGTCCGCCAATCCCTGCATGAGCGCCGAGGCGCCGAGGCGGTTGGCGCCGTGGTCGGAGAAGTTGGCTTCGCCCGCCACGTAAAGGCCGCGCACCGAAGACTCCAGATCGTAGTCAACCCACAGCCCGCCCATCGTGTAGTGGACGGCTGGGTAGATGCGCATGGGCACCTCGTACGGGTCGTCGTCGGTGATCTGCTTGTACATGTCGAAAAGGTTGCCGTACTTGGCGGAGACCGCAGCCTTGCCCATGCGGTTGATCGCGTCGGAGAAGTCGAGTACACGCCCCTGGCGACGCCGTCGATCTTCGGGCCCACCCCGCGGCCCTCGTCGCACATGTTCTTCGCCTGGCGGGAGGCGATGTCGCGGGGAACGAGGTTGCCGAAGGCAGGGTAAATGCGTTCGAGGTAATAGTCTCGGTCCTCTTCGGGGATCTGCCGAGGGTCCTTTTCGCAGTCCTCGGCCCGCTTGGGAACCCAGATGCGCCCGTCGTTTCGCAGGGACTCCGACATGAGCGTGAGCTTGGACTGGTAGTCTCCGTGCTGCGGGATGCAGGTCGGATGGATCTGCGTGTAGCACGGGTTGGCGAAGTAGGCGCCCTTGCGGTAGGCGCGCCAGATCGCCGACCCGTTGCATCCCATCGCATTCGTGGAGAGGAAGAAGACGTTTCCGTATCCGCCGGTGGCGAGGACGACGGCGTCGGCGACGTGCGTCTCAACCTCGCCGGTGACCATGTCGCGGGCGACGATGCCCCGCGCTCGGCCGTCCTTGACGATGAGCTCCATCATTTCGTGGCGGGAGAAGCTCTCGACCGTTCCCGCAGCCACCTGCCGTTGGAGGGCCTGGTAGGCGCCGATGAGGAGCTGCTGGCCCGTCTGGCCTCGGGCGTAGAAGGTTCGCGAGACCTGGACGCCGCCGAAGGAGCGGTTGTCGAGGTATCCGCCGTATTCGCGGGCGAAGGGGACTCCCTGGGCCACGCACTGGTCGATGATGTTGTTCGCGACCTCGGCCGGGCGGTAGACGTTTGCCTCGCGCCCGGAAGTCTCCGCCCCTGATCGTGTCGTAGAAGAGGCGGTAGACCGAGTCGTTGTCGTTCTTGTAGTTCTTCGCAGCGTTGATTCCGCCCTGAGCCGCGATCGAGTGCGCTCGGCGAGCCGAATCCTGGTAGAAGAAGGCTTTGACGTTGTAGCCCATCTCGCCGAGCGACGCCGCGGCGAGCCTCCGGCGAGTCCGGTTCCGACCACTATGATCGAAAGCTTGCGGCGATTGGCCGGGTTGACGAGCTTGGCGTCGAATTTGCGCTTCTCCCACTTGCCCTCGAGCGGGCCTGCGGGCGCCTTGGTGTCGGCGATCGCCGACCCTTCGGTGTAAAGAATCTGAGTCATGTCTGTCCCTGCTGGATGGGTGCGAGCACGGTGGCGCAGGTCGGCGCCCGTCGGGTCTTGCGTGTGAGTCTCAGCCATATTCTCCCCTCACTCGATGAATCCGAAGGCTATGGCGTACGGCGGAGCGAGGAAGCCGATGAACAAAGCCAGGCCGCACAGGGCGGAAAGCCCTTTGAGGAACGCCTCGGCCCCTCGCCGTCCGGCGCCGAGGTCGTCAGCGCCGAGTAAAGGCCGTGCCACACGTGGAAGCTGACGAAAGTGACAGCGACGGTGTAGACGGCGAGCGCGCACACAGAGGCCCAACTGTCCAAATTGAAGGAGACGACCATGCGCTCATACGGCGAGAGCCGATGGTAGTCGCCCCCGATCTGGATCTTCAGGGCCGTGAAATGGAGGATGTGGAAGACGATGAACAGAAGGATCGTCACTCCGCCGACCTTCATTGTCTTCGACGGCCACGATTCCTTCTTCTTTTTTCCCGACTTCACCTTGTACCGGGTTCCGCGCGCTCTGTAGTTGCGAAGGACGAGGTGGGCGGCAGCGCCCACGTGGCCGAGCAGAACGAGGATGAGGCAGATGCGGAATATCCAGATGAACCAGCCGTGCGGCAGGATCGGGTAGAGCATGTCATGCTTGAGCCACTCGGCATAGTGGTTGTAAGCCTCGGGCCCGAAGAACATCTTGAGGTTTCCATACATGTGGAACAGGACGAAGATGACGAAAAATCAGCCCGGTGAACGCCATGATGACTTTGAGCCCCACGGACGTCATCATGCCGCGCTTCTGTTTCAGTGAGTTATCCACACTTCGACTTTACCCAGTCAGGTCGAAAATCCCGACGTCAGAATAAATAAAGGAACACATTGTTGTGTAATTAATCGGCGACTTTTTCGGCAAGGTTGCGAAGCATATGCGCCTTACGTCCCAGGATTCGAGGCAGGGCGTCCCGATCATCCTCAGGCGGCGCCCGTCGGCCTTGCGGCGCCCGCCGGCCCGCGGGAGGTCTCGCCCGTCCTCAGGCGCATGACGAGGGCGTCGTCGTCGCCGTAGTACCCCTTGCGCAGGCCGACGGCGGCGAATCCCCTGCCGGAGTATAGCTTTTGGGCGATTGGGTCACGCGAGCGAACCTCGAGGAAGACGTCCTCGGCCCCTCCTTCCCGCGCGCGCGCAAGGAGCTCGTCCAGAAGGGCGCCGCCGAGGCTGCGGCCGCGTTCCTTCCGGGAGACGGCGACGGTGAGCACTTCGGCCTCAGGCCCGAGGCCGACCCCTCCGGCCGCGAGCGATCTCGGGAACGGCCGCGATCCCGCCTTCGCGGACGATCGCAATGTAGACGCTGCGGCGGCACGCGAGCTCCTGGACCCACTGCTCGAAGGGCCAGGCGTCGCGTCCGAGGCCCGCGCGTCGAAATCCGCCAGAGCCGCGCCCAGCCGGGCGCAGGGCGAGGCGAAGAAAACCGGGAGGCAGGCTCATGCGCCGTGGACGTCAGGGGCGGCGAAGGTACTGCGGCTCGGTGTCGAGGCGGACGGCTTCGCCTGCCTCCCTGCGCGCAAGGAGCGCAAGGGCGCGCCGAGCCAGGTACTCGGGGCGGCATTCCAAGGCCATGGGCGCCCGTCGAGCTCGAGGGCAAAGGTTTGGATTGGGTGTGACGATCGCCGTCTCGGGCCGGGCGGGCAGGGTCCGCGCGGGCTGCGATTTCAGGGCCTGAGACGACGGCGACGTCGTCGTAGGCCAACCTGCCGGGCCCGAAGGACGAAGAGCTCGCGCCTCCTCGCGTCGATGACGGCGAGAATGTCGTTCAGTCCTCGCATCGCGCCGCCGAGCGCCAGCGCCTCCAGAGAAGAGACGCCGTAGAGCGGGACGTCCCAGGCGCGCGCGAGAGCGCGGGCCGTCACGAGCCCGGCGCGCAGCCCGGTGAAGGCGGCCGGTCCGGTTCCCGCGACGATCATGTCCGGGCGGTTCCCGCCCGTCGCCCTCTCGACCATCGGGCCAGGCTCTCCGCGTGGCGGCGCGCGTCCGCGGGCGCTCACGCGATCTCCTCAAACGTCGCCCCCGCCTCGACCACGCCGACGATCGACCGATCCGAGGTGTCAACAGTCAGTATTCTCAACGTTCTCCTCCGTCCCTTCCTTCGCCCCGGCTGGGCGGCATCTCGTAGACCCTCACGATTTCGCCGGTGTCAAAGCGGATGGTCCTCGAACCGTCGCTCGATTTCTCCGATCGGCTGGACGCCGGGCGCGCGAGCCCTCCCGCGAGGAACGCCCGCCTGCGCTCGGGCCCGGCGCCGCGCCCTCCGCCGACAGTCTCCGAGGAGCCCGTCCGCCGTTTGACGACGGCGCGGCGAATCCACACCGCCGCACCGAGAGCTCCGAAAAGCAAGGTCAAACCGGCGACCACGATCTTCAGCGCCGTCGAATCGCCGTGGCGCCGGGAGGCCTTCTTCGCCGCGCTGGAGGAATGCCCGGACGCCGCGTCCCGAAGGAGTCGCGCACCGAGGCGAACTCTCTGAGCGTCAGCTGGCCGGCGACCACTTTCCGGGCGCGCGGGTCGAGCGGCCGCACGTGGCCGTCTTGCGTCAGAAGAAACCAGCCTTGAGTGAGGGGATCGACGACGACGGTCGTGTTGGGAGTCCTGTTGGCGAGCTCTTTTTCCAAAGGTCTCTTCGGCCGTGAATATCGGAGTTCCGACTTTGCCGTCGGTCACCTTGACGGCGATTGTGCCGAGCACTTTGTCTCCGGATTTGACGGGCGCCGCCCAGTAGTCGGAGTCGGTCACGCGCAGATTGTCTTTGTCGCCCGCGAAAACGGAGGCGTGCGTCGGCGCGCCGACCTTGACGTCGTACCGTGAGCCGAACGTGTCGCCTGCTTTGCTTCTGGCGGCGTCTTCGGCGGAGCGGCTGAACCAGCTCATCGCGGTGGAAGAGTCCGAGTCCGTCGCGAAAGCCGGAGTGCCGAAGGCCGTTGCGGGGGGCTGCGGCAATGGCCGCGGCGGCGATCGCCGCCTGCAGAGTCCTTTTCACCGACAGGCCTCGAGCCCTCGAAGAATTTCGCCGGATCGCTCGCCTGTGGCTTCGAAAGTCAGTTTTCGCGGGCAGTCGGCTGCGATCTCCTCCCCGCCCGTCGGCCGGGCGACCTTGATCGTCAGGCGGTCCGGCGTGAGCACCTCGACTTTCCTTCGCCCCATTCGACGACGGTCGCGGACGCGTCGAGGAGGCGTCCAGGTCGAGGGCGTCGACTTCGTCGAGCGACTCGAGCCTGTACGCATCGACGTGAACCAGGTCGGGCCCGTCGCCAAGCGACCTGTGGACGTGGCGATGACGAAAGGTCGGCGACGCGACTCGCCCCGCCACCCCCATGCCCTCGGCTATCCCTCGGGTCATCGTCGTCTTGCCCGCGCCCAGCGGGCCGTCGAGCATGACGAGGTCGCCCGCGGCCAGAAGCGAGCCGAGACGAACGCCGAAGGCGTGCATGGCATCGGCGTCGTCGATAATCAGTTCTTCCATAGCGTCACCCATGATAGCGTCGCGGAACCCTCGCCCCAAGGCGGGTGACAATCTCGTACCCGATCGTTCCGCAGGCCTGCGCCCATTCGTCCGCGCTCGGCAGGTCTCCCGCCCCGAACAGGAAAGCCGTGTCGCCCGCCGCGGCCGCTTCGGGAACGTCGACGACGAATTGGTCCATGCACACTCGCCCGCGTATGCGGGTGCGGACCCCGCCGACGCTGACGGGGGCGGCGCCGGACGCGGCGCGGGGATCCCGTCGCCGTAGCCCAGAGGCACAACGCCCACACGTCGCCGCCTCTGTTTTCTCGGTGTGCCCGTATGAGATCGACGTCTGCGCGGGGACGGAGCGTTCGAGGACGAGGCTCGCAGAAAGCTCCATCGCGGGGGTCAGGCCGAGGTCGCGCGCGGTCGCCACCTCCGGATTGGGGGAAAGCCCGTACAGGACGATGCCCGGCCTGACCATGTCGTACCTCGCAGCCGGATGCTACAGAGCGCCGCGAGGCGCGGGTGAAGGATCTCCGGTTCGATTCCTTCTGAGCGCGCGGCGGCCCTGGCCTGCTCGAAACGTTCTACCTGCCTCTCGGTGGCCCCGGATTCAGGCTCGTCGGCCCGGGCGAGGTGGCTCCTGAGTCCGACGACGGACACCAGCCCGTCGGCCTGAAGCGCCCTGAGCCTGCGGGATGCCTCGGCGACGTCGGCGACGTTGAATCCGCCGCGTGCCATGCCCGTGTCGACTTTGAGGTGGACCTTGGCCGTCGTGCCCGTTTCCCTCGCCGCTCGGGTGATCTCGTCGATCGCCCAGAAGGCGCCTGCGGACAGTTCGACGTCTGCTCGCAGCGCCTGGGCGAGGGGCGCCCGGGGCGAAGATCCACGTGGTATGCGGGGCCCGGGTGCCGACCTCTCCTCTGAGCGCGAGCGCTTCACCGAGCTGGGCCGCCCCGAGATAGTCCGCCCCGGGTGCGAGGGCGCGGGCGACCTCGGCGCGCCCGTGCCGTATGCGTCCGCCTGACGACGGCGAGAACGGCCGCCTCCCCGCGGCCTCGCGGACGGAAGAGAGATTTGACCGGATGGCCGAAAGGTCGATTCGGGCCTCGGCGGGGTAATAAGAGATCACGATTCCTCCCGCGCTGCGTGTGCGCATTCGTCGGTTTTTCTGCACGGGGCGCCGCGCCCCTCGTGCGAGCCTTCCGCATGCGGAAGGCCGAAGCGGAGGCGTCCGACGCGCCAAAAGCCCTGACGGAGGCGTCCGGCGTGCGGAAGCCGGGTCCTTCTTCGGAGCCTCCGTCGCCGGCCAGGGCGGCTCGAACGGCAGCCGGAGCGTTTCGAACGATGTCGCTCGCCCGCATCGGTCCCGTTTTCGCTGGCAAAGCCCGTGGACGCAGGCCGCTGCGGCCGCGGCTTGCGCGAGGCTCGGGCCGGCGGCCAGGGAGGGCGCCGAGGAAGCCCGCGTACACGTCGCCCGCGCCCGCGACGGCCCGCCAGGCAGGGGCCAGGCTGCGCGTACACGGGGCTTCCCAGGGGACACGACGACGTCGACAGGGGCCCTTGAGCGCGACGGTGGCGCCCGTCGCCTCGCTCGCCAGCCTGGCCGCCGCAGCCGGGCATGCGGCGATGCCCTCGCGAGAGCCTTCGATTCCCAGGCGGGAGAAAAGCGCCGCCAGCTCCCCGGCGTGCGGGGTGAGGACCGCCGCGGGCGTCATGCCAGGCTCGGCCCAGGCGAGAGCGCCCGCGTCGAGGACGGCGGGCTTCGTCCACCCCTCGCTTCGAAGTCCGTCGAGGACAGGCTCAGCGCGAGCAAGGCCTCCCTGTCGAGCCCGGGCCCTATGACCCAGGCATCGACGCGGCCCTCTCCCAGGACCGCTTCGGGGCAGGAGGAAACGACGGCCGAACCGAGCGCCCCCGCGTATCGGACCATGCCGGGCCCCGCAGCCAAGGCCGCGTCGACGCACAGGAGCCCCGCCCCCGGGTAGCTCGTCGAGCCTGCCACGACGCCGACCACTCCCCTCGTGTACTTGTGCGAGGAGGGCCCGGGAACGGGCCACAGGAGCGGGAGGTCGGCGCGCTCGATCGAGACGAGGTCGGGGCTTGGAAGGCCGGCGTCGATGTCGGCGTCGTCGGGCGCTGCGCAGCCTGCGGCTAATAGGCCCAGCCCGATGTCCGCCGTTTCGACGCGCCCCGCGTGCCTGCGCGCGGGGTCGAGAAAGAGGCCCGGTTTGGGCGCGCCCATCGTGACGGTGAGGTCGGCGCGCAGGATTGGGCCGGGCGCCGCGCCGTCGTCCGTTCCGATACCGGAGGGCACGTCGACGGCGACGACGAGGGGCCTGGCTCCGGCCGACCGTCCTGCCGGCAGCCGCGCGGAGCCTTCCCGCGAGCCCTCGAGGCGTTCGACGAGCGATGCAAAAGGCCCGCGCAGCCCGCCGCGGGCTCCGATTCCCAGAATTCCGTCGATCCATACGTCGGCGCGGGCCGCTTCCCTGGCGACGGCGTCGAAGTCGGCGACGTCGAGCACGGCGCAGCCTGCGGCGCGGGCGGCTGCAGGCCCGCCTCGTGCGCGCCCTCGGCGACGACCGCAGCGACGCCGATGCCCCGCCTGGCGAGGAACGCAGCGGCGAAAAAGGGCGTCTCCCCGTTGTTCCCGGGTCCGACGAGGGCGAGCGCCCTCCTGCCGTAGGGATCCGCCGAGGAGCCGCAAGACCGCCAGTGCAAGGGCGCCCGAAGCCCGCTCCATGAGGGGAACGCCCGCGGCCAGGAGCGGCGCTTCGGCCTCGCGGACCTTCCGGGCGCCGAATGCCCGGATCATTCGACCGTCACGGACTTCGCCAGGTTGCGCGGCTTGTCGACGTCGTATCCCTTGACCGAAGCCAGCTCGCAGGCGAAAATCTGCAGCGGCACGACCGTCACGAGCGGCATCATGAGGGTGGGCGTCGACCGCGGCACCCAGAAGACGCGGGTCGCGTAGCTTGCGGCCTCCTCGTCGCCTTCCTCCGCGATGACGATGACGCGGGCGCCGCGGGCCTTGACCTCCTGAAGGTTGGAGATGACCTTGGGTGAAGGAGGGGCCGCCGCGGCGTCGGCACGATGACAAACACCGGCAATCCCTCTTCGATGAGGGCGATGGGGCCGTGCTTGAGCTCGCCGGCCGCGAATCCCTCGGCGTGGATGTAAGCCAGTTCTTTCAGCTTGAGCGCGCCCTCGAGGGCGACGGGGAAGCCCACGTGGCGGCCGAGGAAAGAACCGAGGTGACGTCGGCCATCGAACGGGCGAGCGTGCGGACCTGCTCTTCTTCGGCCAGCACCTCCTCGATGCGGCCGGGCATTTTTGCCCAGCTCGTCCAGGTAGGTGGCGACTTCGTCGACGTGTTGTTGCCGCGGAGTTCGGACAGGTAGAGGCCCAAAAGGTAGCAGGCCGTGATTTGGGCGATGAACGCCTTCGTCGAGGCGACGGCCACCTCGGGCCCCGCGTGAGTGTGAGAGAACGGCGTCGGATTCGCGCGCAATCGTCGATCCGTGGGTGTTGACGATGGCGAGCACCTTCGAGCCCTGCTCGCGGGCGTGGCGAATGGCCATGAGGGTGTCCATCGTCTCGCCCGACTGCGAGATCGCCACCACAAGGGTCTTTTTCGTTGACGACCGGGTCCCGATAGCGGAATTCGTGCGCCAGCTCGACCTCGACCGGCACGCGACACCAGTGCTCGATCGCGTATTTTGCGACGTGCCCCGCGTACGCGGCGGTTCCGCAGGCGACGACGATGATCTTGTCCACCGAGCGCAGAACCGACTCATCGATGCGAAGCTCGTCGAGGTGGAGGCGCCCGTCGAGGCTCGTGCGCCCGCGCAGCGTCTCGGCCACGGCCTTGGGCTGCTCGTGGATCTCCTTGTCCATGAACGTCTCGTACCCGTCCTTCACGGCGGCGGAGAGATCCCAGTTGACCTCGAAGCGCTTGCCCTCGGCGGGCCTGCCCGTCGAAAGTCGACCACCGTGACCTCGTCGGCGGTGATGCTGACCGCCGTGTCCTGGCCGAGTTCGAGCGCGTCCGACGTCGAGCCGACGAACGCCGCCACGTCCGATCCCAGGAAGTTCTCGCCCTCCCCCAGGCCGACGACGAGCGGCGAGTTCCTGCGCGCTGCGACGACCTCGGAGTCGCCGGCCATCCCCACGAGGGTGAAAGAACCCTGCAGACGCGAGGCCAAGCGGCACATTGCCGCAAGAAGGTCGCCGTCCTTCGCGTATTCGAGGGCGAGGTGGTGGGCGGCTATCTCCGTGTCGGTCTCCGACCGGCGAAAAGATTCCCTGGCGGTCGAGCTCGAGCGCCAGTTCGGGGTAGTTTTCGATGATTCCGTTGTGGACGACGGCGACGGCGCCGTCGAAGCTGACATGAGGATGCGCATTTTCATCCGTGGGGCCGCCGTGGGTTGCCCATCTGGTGTGTCCGATGGCGGCTGTGCCCGCGGGCAGCGGGTTGTGAGCAAGCGCCGCCCGGAGGTTGTCGAGCCGACCGGCCCTTTGACCGCGCTCATCCCCTCTGGCCCGGCGACGGCGACGCCGGCGCTGTCGTACCCCGGTACTCCAAGCGGGCGAGGCCCTCGAGAACGACGTCCAGCGGGCGGGAGCCCGCGGGACCATGACCGACGTATCCAACGATTCCGCACATGGCAGTAATCTAACCACACTCGGGCCCGGGTTTTAAGCCTGGTGCGCTACGTTTTTCCAAAGACGAATATTCGCCGCCGCCTGGGCCGTTCAGCCTCCTCCCTTGCCGCCCGGCCCCTCGTGCCGCCTGGCCCCCTCGTGCCGCCTGATCCCACGTGCCGGCCGCCCCGTTCGCTTGCAGCCCGCCGGGACATCGCCGACGGCATTTCCAAACCGGCTCGGCCCAACCAAGCACCTCCGCGCAAGGCTCCCATTCGGTATGTTTCGCTTCGGGCCTCGGAACGTACGACGTGTGCGCAGAGGCAGCGAAAACGTCGTTACAATTGAATCCATGATCGCCCCTGTGCACATCGGGCCGAGCGCCACACCGCCCGCCTCCCACGTGATCGACTTCTCCTATGAAGAGTGGGCCAGGCTGGCGCAATCGACTCCCCTTCCGCTGACGCAGTCGGACATCCGCCGCCTTTCCGCCTTGGGCGATCCCATCGACCTCGAACAGGCAGACGCCATCTACCGTCCGCTGTCGGCCCTGCTGCAGATGTACACGGCCGAGGTCGGCGCGCTCCACAGAAAGACGTCGCAGTTCCTCGGTCTGCGCGAGGAGCGCACGCCTTTCGTCATCGGAATCGCGGGATCGGTGGCGGTCGGGAAATCGACGACGGCGCGCCTGCTGCGCGAGCTGCTGCGGCGCTGGCCGGCGACCCCGCGCGTCGAATGGTGACGACCGACGGATTCCTCTACCCGAACGCGGTACTGGAAGAACGGAGTCTCATGGAGCGCAAGGGATTCCCCGAATCATACAACCGCCAGGCCCTCATCGATTTCCTCAAAGCCGTGAAGGCGGGCCAGAGCGCCGTGCGCGCGCCCGTGTACGACCACATCATCTACGACATCGTCCCCGGCGCCTCGATCGAGGTCAACCGGCCGGACATCCTCATCCTCGAGGGGCCTCAACGTGCTCCAACCGGCCAAAACCGACGGAAGCGGGCGCGACCTGCAAGCCGTTTCGGATTTTTTCGACGTCTCGATCTACGTCGACGCCGAAGCCACGCACATTGAGCAGTGGTACATCGAGAGGCTTTTCAAGCTCCGCGAGGTGGCCTTCAACCAGCCCGAGTCTTACTTTCAGCGGTTCGCGACGATGAGCGAGGAAGAGCTGCGCGAACGCGGCGAATACATTTGGCGCACAATCAACCTGCCCAACCTCCTGGAGAACATCGCGCCGACGCGCTCGCGAGCCCACATCGTATTGCGCAGAGGGCGAACCACATGATTGAGAACGTCATCATCAGAAAACTGTGACCGGCGCGGCCCGCTTCGGCTGGCGCGGCTGCCACTTCATTTCAGCGCTTTCCGCTTCGTCCTTTTCGTCTCGAGCGTCGCTGGCTTGGTCTCGCGCGGCGCTGTCCCGGACGTCGCTGTCTCGGACGTCACGGGACTTTCGCGTCGTCGCCTTTTGACTCGTCATCGCGGTCGCCTTCCTGCACGTCGTCCGGCGCCGGGACCGCATCGCCGAAAGATCTCTTCGGGGGTCGAAGGCCCGGACGTCGTCCTCTCGATGATGATGTTGATGACGGCGCCCAAGGCGATTCCGCCGCTCACGCCCACAAGCATGGACAGAATGGGATGGCCGTTGAACACGTGTCCGGAGACGATGCCGATGATCGCAGAGTAGGTAGACCAAATCGGCCCGGAGAGCAGCGTCAGGGGGATGAACTTGTGGCGGGGGTACCCGGTCGCTCCGGCGATGAGATTGACGGCGACCCTGCCGATCGGGATGAAGCGGGCCGCGATGATGTAGAGAGGGCCTCGCCTCGCAAGGCCCTTCCGGGCGAAGCGAACGGCGACCTGCCCCTTTCCTTCGCGCAGAAAGCGAATGCGCTCGACGTTGTATCTGTGTCCGATGCCGAACGCGAGTTGATCGCCGAGAATCGCTCCCAACGCTCCGGTGAGGATGAGCAGGTAAACGTTGGGGCCGTTCCCCTGAACGATGAGGGCGCCCAGGGCAATGATCAGGGTCTCCGACGGGAGAATCGGAAGGAAAGCCGTCGATCACGCAGAAGACGAACAGAAAGAACAGAGTCCACAGCGAGGGCCCAAATTCCAAGACCCAGCTCTCAATGGAGTGAAACAGATTCACGTTGTCCTTTCCGCCGGTAAAATCGCCGCAATACGTTGGACAACCTTAACACCCGGCAATGGAGGGACAAGAGAGCAATTCTCCCCAAAGAAGCGCCCCAGCCGCGGCTGATCGCCGGTAAACCGTCTCGGACGTCACGGGTTTCACATCTCGTAAGCGACTTGGCGTGAACACGGTCGATGCGTAGCCGCGCCGGCACCCCTGCTGGAAAAACTGTACGCATCCCTGCTGAAAAAAACTGTAGCTGTCTAAGTGAATTCCGGTTGACGGTCGGATCGAGCAGAGTGGGGAGCTGAAAGACTATCCTGATCTTGTCCGGCCGTTTCTGAGGCGATTGCCGTTTCTCGAGGACACAGGGAGACTCAACATGACCACTCGTTCAAAAGAAAAAGTCAAATGTTCTCTATGCTTTCTTGGCTCTATCAGCTTTCATTCTCACGGGATGCCGCACGGAAGCAACCATAGGGTGCATGCTAACGGCAAGACCAAAGAAGTCCTCATTTTCGAAGACGACGACGGACAGATGGCCTCAATTGGCAGGGACATGCGAGAATCTAAAGAACTATCTTCCCTAAAATCGGCGGTTTTGCGCACGGGAGAGGCACTAGAAATGGAGGACATAACCTCTCCGGAGGCCCCTCACATGTAGCTCACATCAGACAAAGCCTTTAAACAAGGGAGATGGGCTAGTTGACAACGGAGATTCTTATGGATTTGCCATACCTAAATCGCCGATGGAGCTACAGAAACATACGAAGGAATAAGGATAAAGTTAACGATTCAAATGCCCTCTAAAAGTAACTAAAAACAAACATAGGAAAAATTGAAGGGCAATAAAGTAATTATCAATAACTTTGACTATCTTTCTGCAGGCATTTCTATCACTTCCGAGAGGAGGAAGTGCATCGTCCTTTCCTGCGCCTACTTCCGCCTCTGGCAAAAATCGGATACCGCGACTTCGAAGACGATAATGACGGATTCCCCGTGTGGGGATGGGGCGCCATTGGAGTAGCTGTCGTTGCAACGGGCGCTGTTATCGCCGCTACGACAAGGCGCAGGAAACGACGCCGATTCCCGAAAAAGACGATGTAATTGTCCGTCTGCGAGCGACTCGATCATCCTCGCTCCGAAATCTCAGCGGTACAGATGAAATCACTACATTTTCGCGGGCGGGGGGCGACGAGAAACAGAGTTCCTCGTCGCCCCCCGCCCGATTCCATTCCTTTCCGAACCGGGCTCTAGTCGCTTTCTTTACGGCACCCCGCCTCGAGGAAGGTAATCCTCTTGTCGGTCTCGTAGGGAGAAACCGACTTAGGTTTGACCGGCTTTTCCCGTCTCTGTTTCCTCTGCTTGTCTTTCGCGCGGTTTGCCTCCCCGCGCCCAGTCAAGCCAGACAGAACACGCGAAGAAGACGAGCGACTCTCGGCGGATGATCGCTCAATGGACCGACCGGGACTGAGACGGGAGGCCCCGCTCCGCGTTGCAGAAGAGCTTGCTCCACGGCCTGCCGTTGCAGTTCGGTTGGCCGCACCGGCCCCGCGAGAAGCGCTTGACCCTGTTGCCCTAGTCGAGGACTGGGCGGCTCGATCCGAGGTGCCGCCGGCGGTGGTACGAGTGCCGTAGGATCCTGCTTTTCCCGCCGAGGCCGGCGACGAAGTCGGGGTTCGAGCCGCAGTTGTTGTGCCCCGGAGGATGCCCGATCCTCGAGAAGACGAGGCTGGGCTCGACGCCCGAACCGCCGTCGTCGCCCCACGCACGATGCCGGAAGAACGCGCCGACGAAGATGCCGAGACGGGTCTGGCCACACCCGTGGCCCCGCCTCGAACCGGCATGCCGCGGGAACCTGTCTGAGAGGACGTCGCCCGAACCGCGGTTGTCGCCCCACGCAGGATACCCGACGAACTCGGCACGGTCGCTCGCACTGCAGCTCCTGACCTTGCGGGCAAGGCAGTAGCGGTGGGCGTCGACGCCGTCGCACGCGCGGCGCGCGCAGCTTGATAGGCCTTATACCCAGCCACAGCCGTTCCTCCGCCGATGGCGGCGGCCGTGGCCAAAGGACTGAACACCGCTGGCGGTGCCGTCGTTGGATTCAAGGTACGCGAACCTCCCGGCGCAAACGCACCATCCTGTCCAGGAGCATAATGCGACCCCTGCAAGGCCACTCCGCTCGAGGCGCCGCCTCCGGGGTCATAACCGCCGCCGACGGAGCCCCCAGAGCCTCCAGCCACAACATTTCCCGGAGTGTGCCATTCCGTGGCAGACCGCGTCGGCCCTTGATGACCAGCAGGGGCAGAGCCAGGAACACCTGTTTGCCCGGCACCGTCGCCGCTCCCTCGTCCAGCTTTGGCAGAGTCAGTGGACGCGCTGCTATGCCCTGACGAGGGCGCGTGTTCAGGTTGGTCGGGAAGAGAACCGATCAACTCATGCATCTCGGAACCGAGAACGTGCAGAACTTTCTTTGCCCGTTGATCAACCTCCGCATGCGCGGCATCAATTTCCGCTTGAGCGCCTGGAGCAACTGGACTATCAGCACTCATTGCTTTTCACGACTTCAGTTCTGTCGATAAGATTGTTGACTCTTTGAAGAGTCTTTTGGATCTCCTGGCTGCCAGTCTGAGCCTTTCTTCCGCTCTCGACAGCCTTGCCTTGGATCTCCGCGAGTTTATCGACCTTCTGGGCGCGGCTTTCGAGGGAGCTCGCAAGGCCGTCCAGGCGGGCAGAAGCCGCCTGCGCGGTTTTCGCCTTCCAGGCCCAAGTCGGCCGCCACGCGCCGATTGATCTCGGCGACCCGGCGCATCCGGGCAGAGACGTCCCTGAGGTCGTCGTTGGCCTGCTCGATGGGGTCGGTCTTCCAGACTTCGATGATCTTCAGACGATCAGCATTGGGGTTGCCATCACTTACCGCCTCCCGAGCCCGTCGCGCCTTGCGAGGATCCGGAGTTCCCAGCCCCCGATTGAGACGGCCCCAAGCCAGCGCCGGACAATCCGGTCTCAAGCGCTTGAGAAATCGTCGACTGGCCTCCCGCAGATTGGGGAGTCGACTGGCCTCCCGTGGATAGGGGAAACGAGCGAAGCCCCCGCCACAAAGCCTGCGCGATCGCCCCCATGCCTTGAGGCGGGGTGTACGTGAACTGGCGATCGAGTCTGTCGAGCGCGGCTGCGAACTCCGCACGCTCGGCGTCGTCCCGGTAAGTGAAGCTGTCCAAGGAGGACCGCAAATCCTCGATCGTCGCCTTCTGCAGCTCCAGCTGCTTCATTTCCTTGTCCACCGCGAACAGCGAGGTGTGCACCGGCGCCCTGAACTGCTGGAGCTCGTTGAGCCCCGACCAGCGGTCGTCGTCAGAGGGCGTGCACGCCCCGGTGTTCTGCAGATCCTGGCAGCTATTGCCCACAGCCGAGCTCAGAGAGGCCTTCGCCCCTTCGTACTCGGCGCCGGCTTGTTCCAGTTCAGCTATTTGACGTCTGAACTGATCCTTGTCCATTCTAAATATGGCCACGCGATCATCCTCCCTTGGCGTTAGATATGTAAGAGCTGCGTTTGACGCATATACAGTAGCAAAAACAGGATATCCTGTTCCGTTACAGTTACAGACTACCCCAAACAGCCCCGTTTCACGCCGCACACACACCGCGTTACGTGTTAGAATGACGAAGAAGTAAGTAGCTGCCTGAAGAATTTCTTTCAAACTCATCCACTCGACACTATCCTCAGCCGGCCCAAACAATCCACATGTTCGCGCCTCAACGAGGCAAACGTCCCAAACATATCAATTCGCGCATATCGTGTGTTGGTCGAGCGCAGACTCATTCGCCATAAATTGCAGGTTACGCGATTCACCATACACAATGAATCTGCACCAAAGAGGCTAAACTTACGTCCTAATTGATAAAGGGCATCATGGGAACGAGTTACATGCTCAAAGCCGGTGCGGCATCGACCGCTGGCGGCACGGATCCGACGCCAGGAATCCATGCGGATTTCGATTAGCAGCGGATGCGCCGACCCGACTCCGAGACCGGCAGAAACCAATTGCCGGAGAAGCCGCACTGGCTCGGCTCTGCCGGAGGGGCCGAGCGCTGGCTTGGCCCCTCCGAGCAAGCGTGAACAGGCGGGCCCTTTGGGCAAATCCCCTTTAATCGAGGCGCCGTGGAGCAGAGCCTGTAAACAAGAATCCCGCGGAAAGGATCCCTAGAGGCTGAGCCTCGACTTCACGACCTCCGCGAGATTTGCCGCGACGGCGTCGGCTTCCTCCTGCGTTGCGGCTTCAACCATGACTCTCACGAGCGGTTCGGTTCCGGAGGGGCGGAGCAGCACTCGTCCCGTCTCGCCCAGCGCGCGCTCTGCCGAACTCACGGCCGCCGCGACCTCCTCATCCGTTTCTGTGCGGCTCTTGTCGACGTCGGCCACATTGACGAGCGTCTGCGGGAGGCGCTGGACCACCTCCGCGAGGTCGGCGAGCGGCCGCCCGGTTCTCGCAACCTCGGCGGCCACGAGCAGCGCGGTAAGGGTGCCGTCTCCGGTGGTGGCGTGGTTGAGATTGATGACGTGGCCGGATTGCTCGCCGCCGAGCACAGTACCCGCCCGCGCGCATGGCCTCGAGGACGTAGCGGTCGCCGACGGCCGTTTGAACCGTTGCGATCCCCTCCTTGCGCATGGCGAGGATGAGGCCGAGGTTGGACATCACCGTCACAACGAGCGTGTCCCCCGCAAGTTCGCCGCGGTCCCTCATCGCAATGGCGAGAAGGCCCATGATCTGATCCCCGTCGACCATCGCGCCCGAGGCGTCCACGGCGAGGCAGCGGTCGGCGTCGCCGTCGAAGGCGAAACCGAAATCAGCCCCGGAAGCGACGACGGCGGACTGGAGCTGTTCGGGATGGGTAGACCCGCATTTGTCGTTGATGTTGTGCCCGTCGGGCGAGGCGTTGATGACGACGACGTCGGCGCCGGCCCTGCGCAGGGCCTCGGGGGCGACGGCGCTGGTGGCCCCGTTGGCGCAGTCGACGACGATTCGCAGGCCGGTCAATTCGACGTCGATCGATCCGACGAGGTGCTCGATGTAAGCGGAGTCTGCCATTTCGACGGCGGACTCGATCCTGCCCACGCCTTCGCCGACGGGCCTGTCCCATTCGGCGCCGAGGAGGGCTTCGACCTCGTCCTCAATGGAGTCTTCGAGCTTGAACCCGCCGCGCGCAAAGAACTTGATGCCGTTGTCGGGCATAGGGTTGTGGGAGGCGGAGATCATCACGCCGAGGTCGATGTTCTGGGAGGCTGTGAGGTAGGCCAGCCCGGGGGTGGGCAGCACATCGACTTGTTCGACGTCGACGCCGGCGCCGGCCAGGCCTGCCGCGACGGCCTGCGCGAGCATGGCCCCCGACAAGCGCGTGTCTCGGGCTACAACCGCCCGGGGCGCCCTTCTCCGCCCTGTGCGAGAGCCCGAGCGGCGGCTTCGCCCAATTCGAGTGCCAGTTGTGCCGTAATCTGGCGATTGGCGAGCCCTCGCACGCCGTCAGTTCCAAAAAGTCGGGCCATGATTCCTCTCCGGTTCGAGAAAAGATCGCTGTTGTGACGATCCCAAGTATGGCACTGCTGCGCCTGCCAGCCGAACTCCTCCACAATGTGAACCGCCAAAATGCTTCAAAGCGCCTTGATTTATAGAACACCTGAATGCTGTCAGTTCGAGTTCGAGGCATCCGTCAGTGTTGCGGAGGGCGTCCCGCGCATTGACTCCGGACCGCGTGCGACTACCGACGTTCCCTTGCCGCAGGCGTCCCGCGCGCATCCGCGCCGGAGCAGACTTCTCGCGTGCGTTCATCTCGCTGCAGCCCGAAAACGCTGGCGTTGAGGAAGACGCCTAGAAAATGTTGAGTGTGAGGCAGACGCCTTAAAACGCTGGCGGCATGGCAATCGTGGGCCCGTCGGAAAAAGCCGACGGGCCCACGAAACGCTTGATTGCCTTTGGCACCGACGGCTTGCACGCCGCCGCGCCTGCGAAGGCTTCCGCCGCTCGACGTCGCAAACGCCTCAGCAGCGGAAATAGATCAACGCTTGGAGAACTGCGAAGCCTTGCGCGCCTTCTTCAGGCCGGCCTTCTTGCGCTCGACGGCTCGAGCGTCGCGGGTGAGGAAACCGGCCTTCTTGAGAGCGGGGCGGTTGGCCTCACGGTCAATCTCGTTGAGGGCGCGGGCGATGCCGAGGCGAAGGGCGCCGGCCTGACCCGAAACGCCGCCTCCGTTGATTCGGGGCGACGACGTCGAACCTTCCCTCGAGGTCGAGGAGGGCGAACGGCGAGCGAACGAGCTGCTGATGGAGCTTGTTCGGGAAGTAATCGTCAAGCTTGCGCCCGTTGATCTTCCATTCGCCGCTTCCCGGAATGAGCCTGACGCGTGCGACGGCCTCCTTGCGGCGGCCGAGCGCCTGGCCCGGGGCTGTCAGGGATGCGCCCTGACCGACGCGGGGAGCTTCGCTCTCCGTGGTGTACGAGCCGCTGAAATCCTCGCTCAGCGCCTCGGCTTCAACTGTCGTTTCAGACATTCAATACGTCCTGTTCCTAAAAGCTCACTGAGCAGTCTTCTTGAGCTCGAAGGTCTCAGGGCTTCTGGCCAGCATGTGGATGCTCCGTTCCAGCATAAACCTTGAGCTTGGCAAGTTGCTTGCGTCCGAGTCGGTTCTTCGGGAGCATCCCGCGGACCGCCTTGACGACAACGCGCTCAGGGTGCTGGCAAGCAGCTCCGTGTAGGGAGGTCGCCCTCAAACCCCCGGGTACCCGGGTGGTGGTAGGGCGAATTTCTGCTCGAGCTTCGAGACCGGTCAGAGCGACCTTGTCAGCGTTGATGACGATGACGTAATCGCCTCCGTCGAAATGCGGGGCGTGGGTTGGCTAGTGCTTCCCACGGAGCAGGGGTGGCAACGTGCGTTGCCAGTCGGCCTGGGACGACGTCGGCGGCATCGACGAGATACCACTGGGCTCGACGTCGCCGGGCTTCGGTGAATACGTGCGCACGGGCGTAGCCTTCGTTTCTCATACTGGGACCGCACAGAAGCATGCGGAACCCACGGTCTTGCAAAAACTTTGTTGGACGCTGGCCGACGAGTGGGAAAGGCATCGCGCGCAGCATGCACAACAACTTAAGAGTGTACGTCCCCGCGCTTGCCGGTCAAAGAAGCAGAATGTGAGCTCGCACGCGTCGGCGAGACGAAGGAACAGCGGGTGCAGGGCCGCCGGAAGCTGCTATCGTCGATGTGTGATGGAAACCAGTTTTGGCGGGCCGGAAAAGAGCCCCGGGCTTCTGCTGTGGCGCACGATGCTGGTGTGGCGCCGCGAAGTGAACGCAGCATTGGCCTCCCTCAATCTCACGCATTCCCAATTCGTTCTGCTCACGTGCACGTGGTGGCTCGAAACCCACGGGGACGGCCCCGCCACCCAAGTCGCGATTTCCGACCTTTCGGGGCTCGACGTCAGAACCACAAGCCAGGGGCTCCGAAACCTCGAATTGGACGGCTTCGTCAGGCGCGCTTCCGCCCCCGGAGACAAGCGCGCCCTCATCGTCGCGACCACCGAGAAGGGGCGCGAGGCCGGCCAAGCCGCAATAGCGAAGGTCGAAGAGGTCGATGAGCGCTTCTTTCTCCGCCGACGCCGCTTGCGCTCAGCGCTCCTCATGGAGGCCAAACAGCCTCGCGACGTCCTCGCGCCGTCAGAGAGACCGGGGCAGTCGAGGACTTCCGGCCAAGCCCTAGACTTCCAGGCAATCAGAGAACGCCGGCCAAGCCGGGCCTCCGCACAATCAGGAAACTCCGCCTGAGCCGTTGCCGCGCGATCAGGGGCTCGAGCGACTAGAAAAACGCCGCCGCCTCGGGCCGATCACTTCTTGAGGGAATCGTTGACTTGGAAGCCCTCGGAGGACGAAGCAGAACTGAGCCGATCCCCCGCCGTGTCTGCTTCCGGGGGCGACGTCGAGCAGGGTGAACGTTCCGACCCCGTTGTGGGTGACCGACTGCCCCACTTCGACGTGCTTGTTGATCCCCGATGCCCTGTCGCCCCGATCAGGCCCAGCTGCCCTTTGCCGTTTTCCACGCGGATGCCCGTTGCCATAGCTGGGGCCATTGGGCGCCCCGGGTAAAAGGGCGAACGTTCGCGAAAAGGTCGCTTCGTATCCGCCGTCTGTGCGCATTTCCTTCTCTTCTTTCTATGTTGTTGCGGTGCGCGAAAGCCGCTGGGCAAGCGAGGCGACCAGCGCTGAGGCGGCTGCGTCGGCGCAACGGCGAGTGCGCGGCCGGATGAGTCATTTTGGACGCGACGCCGGTTGAGGACGACCGACGACATGCCACGAGCGCGGAGGAACGGCGATGTCGTGCGACATCGCCGTTTTCACATCTCATCCACACTTCTATGGCTGCCGCACTGTGGTAGTTTTCGTCAGAGTCGGGCCAGCTCATGCTGAATGTTCCGTCGACCGTTCGCCCGTCTCCCGCATGGTTGTGCCGTGCGGATTCGCCAAACGTCACGCCTTCCTCGTTGGCGCCGACTGCTATGCTGTAGCGTGAGAATCGCATAGAACGATGCTGTCTTCGCTGCCGTCCGGGAGGTTCACGTTCGCATATGCGCTGCCTCGGGAAATTGTTCTAGGGGGCGTCCGTCGTCTCAGCGACGACAGGCCTGCGAACTGTCATTCGCTGCATCGATGATCGCCTGTCGCTCGGTCGGCGAGCAACCGTCTATCCTTCCACCCTCGTCGAAGGGCGGTCCGTGAGAGATCTTGGGAGGCTTCGTTTATCGACCCATATGCAAAACCCTGCTGGTGGCGCGAACTCAGCGCGCCCAGGATGCTGTTGTCCATGGCCGATTCGAGAACGGATGCATAGGTTGGGCTTTCCGTCGGGCCCCGTCACACCAGCTCCGTAGACGTCGTCGACGAAGACCTTTCTGAAGCCTGCTCCGTTGGATGAGCAGGATCGTCGTACACCGTCACCACGAAACCGTCGGGCTTTCCGTCTGGACCATAGTGCAGCAGGTTGAATCTGAATGATCTTGCGGCCTCGGGGCTGTCGACCACACACCATGATGTTCGCCACATAGTAGCAATCAGCTGTGCCATGCTGGTTAATGTCCCAGTACCCCATCTTTCCCGAAGAAATTTGGGCGTCGATCGCCTCATCTGCTCGGCAGAGACCCACCCGTTTTCAGTCAAATCTCAATGGTTACGGCCTTCTCGACATGAAGAGCTTCACGCAAGCGGGCCGCGCACTCTTGAGCAGCCGCATTTTTCTGGCGGACGTACGATTCGTGTCGCCTCCTATGCGCTCGAGCTTTTCCTTCGAACGCATTGAAAGTAGCTGCCTTTGCGCGCGGGGCAAAGAGACGTGTAAGCATCGTCCATGGCGTCGTTGGAACTTTCTCAGCTCGCTGACTCTCCTTACACTCCGCGAGAACACTGCTATAGGCCAAAAGATGCCCGGAAGACTCCCTTGGCGCCGTCGACGAGAGCGCGGCGAGGTCACTGGATTCAATGTCCATCCCCCGGTCGTAACTGTCGCGGGACTCTCCTGCACCCGAGCAAGCGCGCCTGCGGCCAGACAGCCTTCCGGATTTCCTCTGTTTTGCAGCGAAATCAGTCCACCCTTGCGCCAATGCGCGCACTTTTTCAGGATCGCCCGTCAACTCACCCACTGCGCAGCGGAAGATCCCCATGATCAGTCCTCTCGATCCGCTCTGCCGAACATCTCCTGCACCGAACCCAGGAGCTGTTGCTTGGCTTCATAGTCGGTGGATTCAGATTCGTCCCGCAGTGCCGCGCACAGCAGCGCGGAGGCAACCGCAAACCATTCTGAGACCTCAAAGATCGTATCTTCGCGAAGCCGGATGCATCCCGTCCGGCATCCACAAGGTCCGAGTTCCCAAAGGCCTCTATTGATCCTTTCCTCGGGTGCTTGCTGTTCCAAAGCTCCGTAGAAAGGGATGCTAGGCGCTGGGCCAGGGACTCCATTTCTGTCGAATCAAGCGATGCTGTGTATGCCATTATTCCTCCTGTTCTGTCTTTTCCAACCTGACACATTATCTGGAATTCATCAATTTTTTAGACGATGTCAAGGCATTTCTTGGAGACTCTATCGAGACGTGCCATCGGGCGACAAGGTCGAGGCGAGGGAGACTTCCCCAACTAGCGCCCGCGACTGGCTTCTTCGGGGCGCGCCCCGCGCACCCATTCGCGCACCGCGGTGGCGCTCACCGCGAGCACCACGAAAACAGACGCTCCCGTGAGTATGACGTCGGCGAGCTCGAGAAATCGAGAAGAGGAGATGGGAGAAAGCCGTGATGGAAGATATCGTCATGAGGCCGACCCATGCCCACCGCTGCCTGGCTGCGGTCAAAAGCCACAGCGCGAATTCGACGGCCGGCATGACCAGCTTCGAAGCGGTCACCTGAGAGTCCACCGCCACCTGAATGCCGGCAAAAATGAACCCCCACGAAAGCGAGCGCCCCCGTGAAAAGAAGCGGAAGCGGCGGAATATGGTGGCGGGCGACGCTTTTGTCCGGGCGCGGCATGCGCGGGGCGGGACCTCGTTCGGAGGCGCCGCGCATGTCGAGAACCGGCAGGTCGCCGTCGGTGTTGATCGCGTCGCCGCCGCCGTTTCGAGTGGTGAGCCGTGGAGAACTTGTCGATGACGGCGACGTCGATCTTCGGGTCGGCGTACCTCAGGGTGTCGATGATGAAATCGCGCTCGGCGTCGGTGTCGGCGTCGACCTTGTGCGTAATCTGCCCGGTGAAAAGCGAAAAGCCGACCGACCTGTCGTAGGTTCCCGCCGCGAGGAAGTCCACGCGCTGCCCGCCGGGAAGATGCCATCCCTCGGGCGTCGGCCAGAATCTGACATGGTGGCGCCTCGACGCGTTGCCGTCGACCTCCTTCTGGTAGGCGAAGGCCTGCTTGCGCCCAAAGAGGTAGAGGTTCGACACGGGCGCGGAGGGGTAGCCTCTTGATCACGGAGGAGACGACGATTCCCCACGACGAGCGCACGGTGACTTCGTCGGCGAGCGCCCATCCGGCAGCCTGCATGCCGGCGTGGATGTCGTCGGCCGTTCCGTCGATCGCGAGGTTGACGGGATCGCCTAGCACGCCGTCTCCCGTTCGGGTGCGTCCGATGAAGTAGTCGGGAACGTGCAAAAGGGTGAGGATCTGATGGATGCGGGGAATGGCCAGATAGGCGGTCGTCGCCCAGAAGGCGACGAGGTTGAGGACCCACAGGGAGTCGCCCGGTTTGGCGTGCACGGCCATTTCGGTTGCCAGCCATCCGATGAAAATCAGCGCGATGATTACGTACAAAGCCGCCACCGCGTCCCATACGGGGGTCCGTTTGCGGCCGCTGACCTTGCGCGGCCTTGTCCTGTATTCGGGCGGCTCTGCCGGAATCGGATAGCGGGCGTCGGCGGCGTCGGCTCGCCCCGACTCCGTCAGCCCCGCTCTGCCTCCGCTCAGACCAGTTTTATCCCCGCTCAACTCAGTCCTTTCCCCGCGGCAGGGTCTTCGGCCTCTCCTGCGTTTCCAACGTTTCCGGCGTTTCCAGCGTCTCCGGCGCTTCCCTTGGCTCGCGGTCCCCGACCGTCTCTCGCAAAGCCCGGGTCAGCCGGGCCCTGGCTGCGAGCTGCGAATCCTCGGGGTATTCCACCGACTCCAACGTGAGCGGGTGTGGCGGGGCGACGGCGACTTCTCCGTTGCGCGAGCGCTCTTCGAGGCGTCGGGCGGGCCATTCTTCGTCGCGCCGGTTGAGGCCCACCTTGAGCAGCGCCCCCGCGAGCGTGCGGACCATCGAGTGGCAGAAGGCGTCGGCCCGCGCGGTGACCTCGACGATGCCGCCCTTGCGTTCAACTGTCAGCTCGAGGAGCTCGCGGATCGTCGTCGCCCCTTCCCGGGGTTTGCAATAGGAAATGAAATCGTGTTCGCCGGTCAGCCTGCGCGCGGCGTTGTCCATCGCCTTGACGTCGAGCGGCTCGCGAAGCCACAGGACGTCCCGGCGCCGCAGCGGATCGAAACGGGCGGGGTCGTCGCACACCCTGTAAGAATAGGTCCGGGAAAGCGCGGAAAACCTTGCGTCGAAGCCTTCGGGCGCGAAATCCACGCCGGTCACCGCGACGTCTGAGCTTCCTTCGGCCCCGGCGACTCTCGCGCCAGCAGCGCGGAGAGCCTGCGCACGATCGCCTGGCACGGGTCGCTTGCTCGCCGCGCCGCCCGCGCAAGCTCATTTTCACTCACGTCGACGTGGGCGACCTGACCGCGCGCATGGACCCCGGCGTCGGTCCGCCCGGCGACGGTCAGAGCATGCGAGCCGCCGGTTATGAGGTTGAGGGCTTCCGTCACCGTCCCCTCGACGGTTCGCAAACCCGGCTGGACCGCCCAACCATGAAAATCAGTGCCGTCGTAGGACATGCGAAGGCGGAGCCGATGCGCTACCGTCGAATCCATGACGCCAGTGTCCCACACCTCGCATTCACATGCGCTGCCTGAGCCTTCCGCGAGTCAGAATCCGCTGACCTTGGCCGTGGACTGCGGAGGAGGCGGGATCAAGACCTCCCTCCTAGATCTCAACGGCTTCCAGGCGGCCCCTCCTCAGCGTACGGCCGTACGGTATCCTTTCTCGCCCCAGGATCTGCTCGAAATCATAGAAAGCCATGCATCGCAGGTCGAGGCGATTCGAACGGATCACCCTCGGCATGCCGGGGAATGATCCGGCGCGGCGTCGTCGTCTACACTCCGCACTACATTCGCAAAGCCGGTCCCCACGAAGCTCGACCCCGAACTCGAGACGGCGTGGAACGGCCTGGACATGGAATCGGCCCTGCACGCGCGCTTTGCCGTTCCCGCACTCGTCCTCAACGACGCCGAAGTCGCAGCGGCCGGCGTCGTTTCGGGCGAAGGGCGGAACTCGTCATGACCCTCGGCACGGGACTCGGCTGCGCTTTCGTCGACGGCGGCCGCCTCGCTCCCCACCTGGAGATTTCCACGCGCAGATGCGGTGGGGATTGACGTATGACGACGTCGTCGGCGAGGCCGAACGGATACGGCTCGGCGATTCGGCATGGTCGCGTCGCGTGCTGCGGGCGATCGACACGCTGTGGCCGGTTTTCCGGTGGGACCGCCTCTACATCGGGGGCGGCAACTCGCCGCGGATCTCCCCCGCCGCACGCTCGCGCCTGGGAGAAAACGTCCTGTTCATCCCGAACGCCGCGGGAATGAACGGAGGCGTGCGAGCCTGGGCTCTGGCCAAGCCGCACATGTAGGGGGCTCCGCGTTTGCTTGAAATCCGGGAATATCACGCTTTTGACCAGATTGAAAAAAACCACTCTACAAAGTCTCTATACTCCGGCTTTGTAAAGTACTAGACTCAGTCTCGACACACTATTCAACGGATCTGATTTCCAGGAGAAGCGATGAGTCAGTTCAAAATCGACAGGGGCGAAATGGACAATCTAGGCAAAGCCCTGGATTGTCTGTGCGACGATTACGATGACGTCGATATTCCCAAACGGCCGCCATGGCCTTTCGGAAATCCGACGACTGCGGTAGCCTATGAAGCATTCACGAAAGACGCCTCTGAAAGAACCGAGGCGTTAAGCGATTGGTGCGATGACACTTCCGACGCCGTGTCGGACACATCGAAGATGGCCGAGGCGACCGACGACGAGTGGGCAAGGGAGTTTACGTTCGAAGCGGAGAAGTTCCAGTAGTGCGGGAAACCCGCTGTATCGGAGAGAACAAAGTTGCTGATCTTAGCGAGGTATTGCCATGGGCGAGTTTGAAGACTGCATCGGAGAAGTTCCCGGGCGATCCTCTTCCCTCTTCGCGCTTTACACAGATCTGTCGAAGATGGAAACGAAGTTGGAATTGACTGGCGTGCATTTGCGGCATTTGCCCTCCAAAGCCGACTCTTGGAGAGGGGCCGCTGCCAATGCGTTCGAGGTCGCCTTGAAGAATGAAGTCAAACAGGCGCAACGCCTTGAAAGCGGTGCGGACAAAGCAGCCGATGCCATTCTTAAATATGCGCATGCCATGCAGAGCACCGAGAAGGAGATATCCTCAGCGCGGGCACAGATGCGGGCTTTGGACAGGCAAGTGGATGCGGTTGCCGACGACGAACGCGAGAAGAAGGTAGACGAGCTCACTCCGCGTGCTCAGTCCATCGCCAGGGGCGCAAAGCAGGCCATCAACGATCTGCACAGGGCCGGAGAAGTGTGCGCTGCCGAGCTGCGGGCGGCCCTGCATTTGGAAGCGGTTGAGCCCAACAAGGAAGGCAATAACAAAGGCGAACTGCATGTGCTTGATCGGAGAGACGTCGATCGGGTGAATGCGGAGCTTGAGCAGATGGACTTTCGTTCGGTCTCTCAGGGTGAAATCGGAGATTGCTATCTGCTGGCAACCCTTATGGCGATGATGCGCACGCCCGAAGGGCGAAGACTCCTCCGCAACGCGATTGAACCGCATTACGACAAGCATGGGCGTCAGGACGGTTTCCTTGTGACCGTTTATGAGGACCCGGAGAATCCTGGACGTAAACGCACGGTATTTGTCGACAGAATCTATAGAAGAGGGGCAAACGGAGAAAGGCCGGGCCTCGTTTCGGTTCTGGAGTCCGCTTACGGCCAGATGTATCCCGGTGGAACCAGAGGCGACAGTTTCTTCGGCGCCACTGGGATCTCTTCGGGCCTGTCGTCGGCCGTAATGGAGGAAAATGACTGGAAAGGACTCGACCGTTTACAGGAGAAAATTTTACGAAGCCGCATCCGGCGACGCCTATAGTGACGAAGAACGTGAAAACATCCGGCAAGCCATCAAGAATCACAAACCCGTCACGGCGAGCTCGTACCCAATAGGAGGAAAAGATTATTCCGAAATCACGATGAACGGGCACAAGGAGAAAGTAGAGATACCTCAAGGACATGCATACGTTGTGGTGTCTGCCGACGCGACAGGGAGTCACCGTCCACAACCCCTGGGAGGGCATAGCCAAGATTCACACGATAATTCCCGCCCCGACATGGCCGAGTTCAAGCTGACGTGGAAACAGTTTTCGCGCGACTTCAGGAGTATGAGCATAGGAGGGGGCTATCCGAGATGAGCACGCGAATCGTCGAGCTTTCTCCAGTCTCCGTTTTCCGTCCCGGAACGGATGCATATCCGGCGTACACGGTTTCAAACGTCCGCGTCGTCGACGGGATGATGATGGCGACAGTGCGGGGAGGGTATCCAGTAGACAGTCCGAATGCAACGGACCGCCCCGCGGAATTGTCGGTATGCTCCGACCTTCAGGCTGGGGAGGCTCTCACGCACCCGGGCGTCGGGACCTTCACGCTGCTTTATGTCAATCCCATAGTCATTCCATTTGAGTCCGGAAGCGGGCCAATCGCCACCCTCGAATTCGCGCCTGCACCCGGATTCGACACCTACTGGGACCAAGAGAAGGAAAGACAATGAGTCAAAGAAAGAGAGTCCTTTTAGTTTTCGTCATTGCCGTGACGCTACTGGCGTCAATAATCGGTGCGCGTCTGATCTACCTCTCGGGTTTCGTTACATATGAGCACCGACTCCGGAACGCCCATGTCTTCACCAAGAAACACAGTCCGCTTTCATGCAAAGGCGTAACCCATAGAGCCGCCGAAAGCCATGACGGCCTGTTTTATGTTGATTCGGAACGGAAAATAGTTCTCAACCTTGCAAAGATACGCATTGAACGCTGGCAAAAGCGAGCGGCGATCGTCGGCTCGAACATGACGCTTCCCTTCGACGAAAACGACTCAGCGGCAGCCGACCTCGCTCCGGGAGAATCCTTCACCTATGAGGGCGTTGGCACAATCACCCTTCTCAACGTCGAAATCGACTGGGTTGGCCTGGCACTGAGCGGCGAAGGCGAGAACATAGCCACCTACTGTTTCGAACCCGCTCCAGGATTCAAGGTGTCCGACGAGTATAAGAGCCGTTACGAGAAAGAACATCCGAATGAACCGCTTCCGTGGCCGTCTCCCACGGAGGAGCAGTGAACGCCTTTTCCGGGCGCAGTCAGATGCGAGGAGCGGTTGAGACACGGCGGGCACACCGCGTCTGAACAGCTGGCTTGCGGCTGAAATGACGATGTAGGCAGCGGAAGCGGAAAAGGGCAAGCGAAACAAGGGAGGCAGCCGCCGAAACAGAGCCGCTAGCAGCAGCCCGTCGTCACGCCGTCCTCTGCGGCCGCGCTGCGCGCTCGCCAGAACTCGCGGGCAGACATCGGCTCGCGGTCCGGGTGCTCGCGCCGATGCCGTGCGACGTGCTCTCGTACGCCGACTCCCCGTCAGATCACGCCAGAACGAGCGGAAAGCGGCAAACCCGCGCCGCAGCCAGGAAAGCACGCCGCGCAGGCGGCGCGGCCGTCGTGCGCCGCGCAGGCCTTTTGCGCGCCGCAGCCCGTTCGCGCCGCCTTTCGCCGCCTCACTCATCTGTTGCCCCCTCACTGGCATCCAGCCGCCTCACTCATCTTTCGCCTCCTTACTTCGGTCCTTGCTTCCGTCCCCGCTTCGGTCCTCGTTTCGTCCTTCTTCATGCCGGGAATGAGATTCGGATCGCCTACGATTGCGTACTCCTTGACCAGCTTCTTGTCG